>Ga0187853_10000001_pt1 | contig 409686 bp, 445 predicted proteins | sample June2016WEW_6_10_2_FD_132417 | JGI IMG/M metagenome (GOLD analysis project Ga0187853, IMG submission 132417) | Peatland microbial communities from SPRUCE experiment site at the Marcell Experimental Forest, Minnesota, USA - June2016WEW_6_100 | ecosystem: Environmental > Terrestrial > Soil >... | reverse complement strand
TGAAAAAATGCATTAACATATTTTTCTCATTATTAACCCTCGTTTTATTATCACCAACAATTATATAATCCCCGTGACCAATACTTTTTGCGTGCTTGAAACGATAATCTCGTCTTGATCTAAGAACAACCAACATTTTACCCTCCCTCTTCAAAATTCGATATAAATCTGGAATAACTACATCTAATTGTTTGCTATTCAAATAATAAAGTACGCCAAAAGATATTATCCCGTCAAAAAAATTATCGGCGTATTTTAAGATATTTGAATCGATCAAACTAACATTAACACTCAAATTCCTAATTTTCGTTATTTTCCTAGTAAATGCATTACCCGTACTTGATATATCCGCCCCGTATGCTTGATACCCATTTTCTGCCAAAAAAACAACATGCCTCCCAGCACCTGAACCATGATCCAAAATCTTAAATTTATTCGAATTCTTACGAGGAAAATTTCCAAAAACAAATTGTATTACTCTTTCGTGTGGATAACGAGTACGAAATTGTAAATGTTTATGAAGATCTTGCCATAAAGACTTATTTTTTTGTATTGAATTCATAATTAGTTATCTTTTTAATACATTTTTCCACTCGACACCCCTAAAAGCAGAAATATCGCTTTGACAAACTTTTCCTAATATAATTTCAAAAAACTGAGGATGAATCCCCGGGTGCAAAAATCTTTCCGCTCTTAAAACTCTTATGTTTCTTATGGTAAACCTTTCTCCAAATCTAATCTTTTTAATTGCGAATATACTACGTTTATCTCCAGGATAAATTTCTTTCTCACATTTAGCTATAATTTTTTCATAACTACCCATAATTTTTGGGTGTTTCGATAAGAATTCCTTTTTCTGTTTCTGGGAAAATTTTTCAACTTCTCTAATTTTCTTTATCATAAGCATTAGCTCGTTTGGCTCCAATGCGTAGAAATGATCTGCCCCTTTTAAATTTTTACTGATCGTAAAGTGCTTTTCAACTATCCTTGCACCATTACAAACAGCCAACGTCGGAATTAAAACTGGATCTGTAGTGTGGTCGGAAACCCCAGCAATAACTCCAAAAACTTTAATAAGTGTTTGAATAAAATTTAGATTATATTCTTCTGCGGGTGCTGGATAAGCAGATAAGCAATGTAGAACAGCAATTTTAAAATTGTTTTGCTTCTTTATTGTCTCAATTGCTAAATCTATGTCCGAGATTGTGCTTAATCCATCAGACATAATTATTGGTTTATTCTTCTTCGCAATATGTTTCAGCAAAGGAATATGATTCAATTCTGGAGATGCTATTTTATACGCTAGCGCTCCATATTTTTCTAAAATATCTGAGCTTCTTTCATCAAATGGGGTGGCAAGAAAAATAATTTTTCTTTCTTCGCAATACTTCTTTAGTTTTGGTATCCAATCATAATCAACCTCATGTTTCTTCAAAAAGCCGTAAAGATCTAAGGTTTTATTATTTAGTCTAATTTTACCGCTATTTTTAGGGTACAACTTATCAGCCCTAAAAATCTGGAACTTGATAGCGTCTGCCCCAGCCTCCGCAGCGATATCAACTAGCTTCAATGCTTGATTAAAATTTCCATCATGGTTACTCCCCGCTTCCGCTACAATAAAACTTGAACTATTCTGACTAATGTTTTTGTTTCCAATTCTTAAATCCATTTGGAGATATTAAACTTACTCTTTATAAAATTATTATATTTTAATTCTGCCATCTTCCAGTCTTCTATGGTATCTATATCTTGTGCAGACGAGTCTGAAATAATAATAGTACCAAAATTTTCCTCTAGTACTTTCTCATTTTTATTAAATTTATCCGTCCATGCCCAGTAAAACTGCCCACTATCGTGATATGAAGCGGGGAAATCCTGAGATCTTTTATACATATTTCCAGGTTGAATCATTTTAATCTTCTGACTAACTATTCTATATGCTCGCTGAATTGGATAACTGTATCTAACAACGGGAATAACAGAGTCAAACTTTCCCTTTATTAATAAATCGAAAGATTTCTTAAGTAGTCCCTCGGTTATTAAAGGAGCTGTTGGATAAATACAACAAAAGATATCAAAAACCATAGAATTATTTTCATATCTTCCAAGAACTTCTTTAATTACAGACGCTGTGGTTGAATAATCCTCAGAATTTTTTTTTGAACGGAAAAAGGGAACCTTCGCTCCATACTTTTTCGCAACTTTTGCAATCTCTTCATTGTCGGTAGATACCATAACTTCATCAAATAACTTACTTTTGATAGCCGTTTCGATAGAATAAGCAATTATTGGCTTACCTAAAAACTTCTTAACATTTTTTTTAGGAATTCTTTTACTACCCCCTCTCGCAGGAATAATAGCTAATATCTTCCTTTTTTTTAAAAAGGAAGTAATAACTCCAATAACTTTTTGCTGTTCAGAATAACCTAGCCCAGGATAAATAGGAATGCTAATTATTCTTTCATAAAATTCTTCCGCAATAGGACAAATGCCCTTTTTGTAACCCAACTCTTGATAATAAGGATGCCAATAAACCGGGATATAGTGTACTTGGCAAAAAATACCATTCTCTTTTAAACGGTTAAACAAATTTAAACGTGTTTCTTTGTCTTTAACTTTAACGATATATAGGTGATAAGCGTTTTTATACCCTTTATCGGGTTTTATTACCTGTATTTCATTTACTCCCGCAAAAGCTTCATAATATCTTTTTGCAATGGAAATTCTTTTTTCTACAAACTGATTAACTCTTCCAAGTTGACTTATTCCGAGAGCACACTGGAGATCGGTAATTCTGTAATTATAACCAAGTTCTTGCATTTCATAATACCAAGAACCTTCATTTTGATTTATTAATTTGCCAGAGTCCTTGGTTATTCCATGAGTCCTTAAAATAAGCAATTTTTCATAAAATTCTTTTGAATTAGTTGTAATCATTCCTCCCTCTCCGGTTGTTATATGTTTGACAGGATGAAAACTAAATACAGCCATATCTGAATAAGTACAGTCACCAATCTTTGTACCTTTGTATCGCGAACCCAAGGAATGACAAGCGTCTTCTATTACAACCAACTTGTGCTTTCTCGCGATATCTTTTATTTTTTTCATATCACAAGGTAACCCACCGTAGTGGACAGGAATTACTATTTTTGTTTTCGAAGTTATTTTTTTCTCGATCAATTTTTCATCAATAAGGCCATTTTCCTCTTTAATATCTACAAAGACGGGTCTTGCACCACAATACAATGCACAATTTGCTGAAGCTGCAAAAGTCATTGGAGATGTAATCAACTCATCACCCTGTTTTAATCCAGCTGCAAGACACGCAAGGTGGAGAGCAGCAGTTCCGTTTGAAACCGCAACTGCGTATTTTACATTAACCAGTTTAGCAAACTTTTCTTCGAATTCCTTTATTTTTGGTCCAGTAGTTAGATATTCGGAGTTTAAAGTATCCACAACTGCTTTTATATCTGATTTACTAATTGTCTGTCTCCCATAAGGTATATTCATATAACTCCAAATCTTTTAAAAATTTTGGAAACTTCATCCTTAGAAATTACTGCATTTGCAGAACTATACTCCTGCAGTAATTTTTCATTCACAACCTTGCCCTTTTTAATATAAATAGCTTTTTTAATACCTTTGGTGTCCTGGATAGGAGAACCGATTACATAAAAATTCATAAAATTATATGTTCTAGGTATTTCAGAATTATTTATCATCAATTCATGTATTTTTTCTCCCGGTCGAATTCCGACTATCTTTATTTTATTTTTCTTATGATATTTATCTCTTAATATCTCGATTAAATCGGTTATTTTAAATGAAGGAATCTTAGGAACAAAAATTTCTCCTCCCACTCCATATGTTATGGCATTAAATACCAACTCAACCGCCTGTTTCGGACTGATGATAAACCTCGTCATCCTGGGATCGGTTAATGGAATATCATCATTATTTACAATTTTTTCGCTAAAGAAAGGAATTACCGAACCTGTGCTTTCCAAAACATTTCCGTATCTGACTGTGGTAAAAACCGTTTTAAGATCTCCCTTGCTATAGTTACTCTCCGTAAATATTCTTTCACTAACAAATTTGCAGGCTCCATATGTATTTACAGGTGAACAAGCTTTATCTGTTGAAATCATTACAGCCTTTTTAACGTTATTTTTAAGACATGCATTCACCACATTTAATGTACCCAAAATATTCGTTTTGATTGATTCTTCAACGTTATATTCCATAAGATCGAGTCTTTTTAATGCCGCAGCATGAATAACAATATCCACCCGTCTTGTTGCCTTAAGAAGTCTTTCGTAATCCCGGACATCGCCCAAAAAATTTCTAATTTTTTTATTGTGGTGAAACTTTTCCTGAAATTTATAATGTTTTACTTCATCGCGACTAAAAACCCTTATACTCTTCGGGTGCTGTTTAAGAATTTCTGAAGTTAATGCCTGCCCAAGATAACCAGTGCCTCCCGTAATTAAAACTGTTCTATTTGTAAATATATTTGCCATTAATTTTCAAAAGTAAAACTATCTCTTAGAGCGGTTAGATTGTTTTTGATATTATACTCTTTTCTATATTCGAGCATGTTCTTTTTGAAAACCGCTAATTTACTTTTATATTCTGGGAAATTTTCAATCATATCAACCATCTTTCTTACAAACGACTCCATGTTCTCACACCGGAATCCAATAGGTTTCGTTTGTTTATTAAAATAGTCATAACCCGGATTGCTAAGATGAAGAACCGGCTTAAGATATGAAAAAGATTCAAAAATCGATAGACTACAACCAAACCGATGACGATTTCTATCATATAAATTTATAAACACATCGATATCTCGAGCAGAATCCTCCATTTCCCGTCTACTCAAAACTCTTCCCCGGCTTAACCAGGTAATATTCGCAAAACCCTCGGTACCTCTACTATCCATGCTAATAATCCGAATTTCATAAGATCTTGTTAATTTCTTTTTAGAAAGAAGTGTTAACATCCTGTACATTTGAGCAGAATCTCCATAACCAAAAACGGCAAATTTAATAAACTTATTCTTTACAGCAGACGCCGAATTATTAAAAATAATTGGCAAAATGATTGTGTGGAAGTTCAGAAATTTGGTATTTAGATATTTACTGGCATTTTTTGTAACATGTGGAGATAAAGAAATATATTTATACTGATTTGAATGTTGCCACATCATCATTTTCTTCACACGGAAAATTTTTTTGAAAATAAGTGAATAATTTAAATCTAACCAACGAATTGGAACAGTCACCCTGTTAATTGCAAAGGACAACACCAGTTTCGGATCTCTAAATCCTTTAATAACCGATTTTTTGTAGTCAGTTTTTATCATTCCTCTTCTGATTCCAGGAATATAAGCTTCTTTATAATTTTTGTTGGCGATATCTTCCAATTCACCGTGAAGAACAAAAGTGCAATTAATTTCTTTATATTTATCTTGCTGTTTCAGTTTTTTTACAAGATAAAGAATAACCGGATTCATTGATAAGAAAAAAACCTTATTTTCATGAAAGCTTATTAATTTATCAAACATATCTTTTATCAAAAGATAGTTTTTGATAACCCCACCGAGACTATAACTTTTATTTCCACTGAAATTTATAGGAGAAAGTATTAAATCGTTGATAATAACTCCACTAACCTTAAAAATATTCTTAAGATTTCTGAAATAGTTTTTATCGGCAAAGAATATTATTTTCTCGTTTGGGTAAGCCAGCCTTAGACCATAGATAAATCCGCTATTTACTTCTTCATGGCTTATTCCTTTACATTGAAGTTCACAGATTACTATCATTCTATATAATTTCAATTTCTGGTAATGGAAAGATAAATTTTCCACCGCTTTCAGTAAACTTTTTCTCCCTTTCCAAAATATTGTATTTAAAATGCCAAGGCAAAACAAAAAAATAATCAGGGTTCTTTGATTTAGCAGCCTTTTCGGATATGATTGGAATATTAGTTCCAGGTGTAAACGAACCAAACTTTTCTTTGTTCACTTCCGCGATGCAAGGAATTTGTCTCGAATTTAATTCGCAAAATTGTAAAAGTACATTTCCCTTGGTACTGGCTCCATAACCAATTATCTTCTTACCGCTTTTTACCAAAGAATTAATCAATTTCCCTAAATTTTCTCGGTGTCTAAACACTTTTTCTTCAAAATCACGGTAGGGTTTAGGTGTATCCAATCCCATATCTTTTTCCTGTTCAAGCAGCCACTTTATAACCGGCTTATTTGATACGTATTGTGCTTTCTTTTTACAAGCGGTTACCGCAAAGCTGCCACCGTTTATAGAATTCATTTGGACGTCTACAATACGCATTCCGCAACTTTCCAATAGGTTTTTCACTACTTTAAAAGAATAAAATTCCAAATGCTCATGGCAAATAGTATCGTAAGCATTTGTTCTTAACATGCTGGGCATGTAACTTTGTTCAAAATGCCAAACCCCATCATTAGTAAGACATTTTTCAATATCCTGGACGAACGCTTTCGGATTTTCCAGATCGTAAAACATTGCAATCGAAGTTATTATTTTTGCTTTTGTGTTTGGGAAAGTATCTTGGAAGATTGATTCGGAAAAGAAATCTGAAATTAAAGTCATATCTTTCGCATAAAATTTCTTGAATTTCTTAGCAGTCGGGTCAATTCCAACTTTTTTATATTTTCCGGAGCAAGCTCTAAGCAGAGTTGCATCATTACTTCCAATATCGATCATTAAATCTGTTGCTTTTGGTTTTACCAAGGTTTCAAGCATTTTCATCTTTTGTTGTAAATGCTTTACCATTGAAGAATTAAGTCCAGAGCGGTATCCGTAGTTATCTCCGTACATTTCTTCAAGACTATATGATTGCTTCAATTGAAGAAGTCCGCATTTTGAACACCAAACAACATCCAAAGGACCTTTTGTAATTTTCTCTTTTCTTGATTTTGGAAATACTCCTGTCAGATATTGTTCTCCGAACGAAAGTACTGTAATTAAATGTGAATTTTGACAAATTCTGCACCTTTTTATCTCTGAATACATATTTATTTAGGCAAGATAAGAAAATTTATTTCATTGATTACCCTCGAAAATTTATAGTTAATATCCTCAACAAAATCTATATAATCCTGAAAATGCATGTTGTATTTATCTTGATAGATTCCTTGGAATTCAAATATTATAGGCATTTTATTTTTCTTTATTGTTTTCCGGGCTCCTTCCATAGCCTTTAAATCACCGCCTTCAATATCAATCTTCATAAAGCTTATTTGTTCTTTTATTTTTAGACCATCAATTGTGAGAGATTTCACCTTTCGACCCCTGCGTGCGATATAATCGATTCCAAAAGATCCGTAAGATTGATATTTTTTAAAATCCTGTACAGGGAAAAAAAGTGTCTTATTATTTTTATTATGGACCGCGCCAAAATGTGGAATTATTACTCCATTTTTCCCGTTAGCTTTAATATTTTTTAATAAAATTTTATATACCCAATCATCGGCCTCAAAGGAGTAAACCCTTCCTTTACCGTTTAACAATTTGGAAAACAAGACACTCATCTGACCAAAGTTGCTACCTATATCTAAAACTGAAGTTTTAGGCCTTATAAATTTTGAGGCCCATTCTACTATTTCTTTATCAAAAATCTGATTGTTTTTAATCGCTGCAGCGATTTCATCATTGATAGCATCGGTTGGTAAAAAATAGTTTCCGGTCTTAGTGCTATAAAAAGACAACTTCTTGTTTCTTACAGAATGTGGGACATCTCCGTACTTTACTATGTCATAACCCAATTTCCTAATTGTATTTACAATTAATTTTTTCATACCTACGAGAGATAAACTTTTTTCCATTTGTTTTTGCCTAAATTATAAGATAGATGTTTAACATGCTCTTTCTGAATCCAAAAAGAATCGGCCTGCAAGCCATCTTCTTGCAACTCGTAATCAACAAGCTGAAAATCTTTTGACTTTAATAAATTATATATAGTCTCCCAAGTCTTTTGGCCTTTCCAGATCGGAGCAAATTCTGTTTCTATCTGCAGGGCTTTAACCTTCTTAATTTCTTTTCCAAATCCCTTCAGGACTTCATAAGTTAAGCCCTCCACATCTATTTTTACGAAATCAACAGATTTTATATTATTCTTAGAAATAAAATAATCCATCCTAATAGTTTCGACTTTAATGCCAGTATATATTCCCTCATCATTGTATTTATGTACCTTCAAAGAAGAAACTCCATTATTTCTTTTAAGATCTACCGCATGAAAAATAACGTCTTTATTTATATCGGAAACTGCTAAACCATAACAATTAAAAGAGTAGTTGTTCTTAATTTTCTTATAAAGTACGGGGTGAGGTTCAAAAACATAAATATTTTTAGATTTCAAATTAAACTGGGTCCTTAGAAATTCGGCATCTTGCCCAAAATTTGCTCCAATTTCAAATATATTTTTGGGTACAAAATTTGAAAGCTGTTTAATGTAACGAACGGTTTTCAATAAATATCGTGTGCTCATTTTCGCAGCATCTAAATCCCTTTTATAAAAAATGATCTGAATCCCTGTTAAGTTGGATATTGTTTGGGTAGTTATTGTTATAAATTTATTTATATATTTTTTCATGATTATTCTTTGTATTCCTACTTGAATGACTTTTAGGACTTTTAATAGTTTTTAATGCAAAAAATTTGCTAATTTGCGTATGTTAATTTTTAATCGATCAATTACTATTCCGTATTTCTTCGGCTCATCGTAATTAACAATTCCAAAACCCCGAGAGTAATTGGAATTTATTACATAACCTATATAACCTCTTGCTATGTCTTTTAGAGTAATTCCTTTTTTTAAATATTCAATGTGCTGAGATTTTTTGTAAAATAATTTAATTAACGGTTCCCTAATTTCTATAGGAATGGTCTTATCTTTTTGAAGCCACATGTTATACCACGAAAATTCATAGGGAGAAATTTTTAAAATATCTTTATAGGATTTACGTTTCGGAGTTAGGTATTTTCTATGAAAAGATTCTAAAACTTTAGATGAAACGATCACAAATCCGTGATATGTGAGCATTCGCCTATCGTTTAATCCAACTTCTTTTTGTATTTTACGAATCAGTGTCTCCCTCTCACGCCAATAAAATTTATAATATTCAGGGTCAACTTTTAATTCATTATCTTCGACCAGAATCGTATAGGGAGTGGTCTTGTCATACATAAAATCAGATTTATAAAATTTCCTTATAAATACGCCGTCGGCATCCATACAAAAGTAGTTCTTACATAATCGCTTTTCCCAAAATGCAAGTTTAATAATTTCCTGATTTATATACCCCAGACGTATGCCCCGAATACTATTGTCATGAACTAAGTCTTTTGTAACTGACTCGTCACTTAGTAACTTAATTTCCTTCCCTATGAACCTCTTAAAATGATTCATATCTGATTCCGGTACTACTATATATAGCGGAATGTTGTCGGCGTTGTACCTTTTATAAGTTCGAATTAGTCTTTTAACATACTCTATATCGCCTACGTACGTCTTAAGTAAAATTACTATTGTTTCCATTTTCTCAATCATTTTCTATAGACCATTCGTGTTCCATATACACACGACCATAGTCGGGAAGCGTAGAAACAAGAGAATGTTTCAATGTGGTTTCCAAAACATCAAAATAAAATAAATTTTCGTTGAGATAATAATATTTATCAAAAGGCTTATCTATCCCAAGTCCTAGCCTATACCTGCCCGAACTTAGATCAAAACTATTTATCAAACATGTAACATGGTTTTCACCCTTCTTAATAGTAATATCCATTCCTTTTGTAATTTTCGTATCAGAAGAAAAAGCGTGACCATTGATATCGTCTTGAGAAATCATTAAATTAATTCCCAAACCTTTCAAATTTTCTTTGGAAAGTATTCGAATATCAATCTTTAATGGTTTCCCTGGATAAATTTTCCCATGTAAATATTCATTTATGGTTATTTGTTTAATAATCAAATTTAATTCCGAGACCTTAATCGGGACAAATTTTTTTCTGATATCAGGTGTTTTTGTATACTTATCTATGGCAGAACCAACACTTCCTTCAAATACCTTCTGGCCTTTTTGAAGCAATATCGCCTTATTACAAAGATTCTTTATTGCAGTCATGTTGTGACTTACAAATAATATAGTCCTACCCTCGTTTCTGGTTATTTCACCCATCTTACCTAAAGATTTTTTTTGAAATTCGGCATCTCCAACCGCAAGCACCTCATCAACAATCAGGATCTCGGAATCAAGGTGCGCAGCCACGGCGAATGCTAAACGCATATACATTCCTGATGAATAATGTTTAACAGGTGTATCCAAAAATTTTTCAACACCTGCAAAATTAACTATTTCGTCAAATTTTTTATTTATCTCACGTCTCTTCATTCCCAGAATTGCACCATTAAGATAAATATTCTCCCTACCGGTTAGTTCCTGCTGAAAACCGGTCCCAACTTCAAGTAGACTCCCAACCCTACCTCTTAATACGGCTTCACCCCTGGTCGGTGGAGTAATTTGACTCAAAACCTTAAGAAGGGTACTTTTCCCTGAACCGTTTGGTCCAATTATTCCCAAAACATCTCCCTGGTTTAGCTTAAAAGAAATATCTTTCAGTGCCCAAAATTCACCTTTCCTCAAAACCGAAGGTCTTTTATTCTGGCTAAAAATCTGTAACGGGGTTCTTACAATAGCTGCCAGCGTATCCCTTAAAGTGTAATATGGTTGAAATTCACCATATTTATATTTTTTTGATACGTGATTAACTTCAATTATAGATTTCATATTAAACAAGATCGGCAAAGAATCCTTCAGTAGACTTAAAATAATATATTCCGGTTATAAAAAGCAAAACAGATACAACCCCTGCAATTAAGAGTGTCTGCCAGTTCAGAATATTTCCGCCTGAAAATACAGTTCTGGCGGCTTCTATTACTCCAGTCATCGGGTTTAAAGCAATTATTTCTCTGAATGAAGGCCTCATTATACTGGTTGGATATATTACCGGCGTTAAAAAAATCATAATTTGAATAAAAAATGGCAACGCATAACGGACATCCCTGTATTTGACATTAAAGGAAGCAAGAAAAAGACCCAAACCTTCCGCACCTAATGTGCTAATAATTAAACATAGAGGAACAATAAATAAAGTTAGTAAGCTAGGAACAAAATGGAAGTAAAAAGAAACGATGAGTAAAAGAATCAGGGATATCCCAAAATCGACCAGGTTTGCCCCTACTGTAGAAAGAGGGAGAATTTCCCTAGGAAAATATACCTTTTTAACAACTCCTTCATTTTCGATTAAAGAATTACTCGCGCGGGATAATATTCCAGAAAAATAGTTCCAAAAAACCAAACCCGTCAAGACAAATAGTGGGTAGGGTAAATCGCCAGACGGAATTTTAGCAAAGTTTCCAAAAAAAATCGTAAAAATGAAGGTTGAGGTCAAAGGTTGGAAGACTGCCCAAGATGCCCCAAAGAGAGTCTGTTTATAACGAACTTTGATATCCCTCCAAGCAAATATCCAAAAAAGTTCACGGTATCTCCAAAGTTCTTCAATATCCAAAAGCATCCATTTCGATTTGGGTTTTATTACAGTTGTGTAACTCATGATTTATTAACGATAATTTTTGTTAAACCTCAATATTAACCAGTCGCCTATTTTAGCAAAAAAAAATTCAAAACAGTTAAGGTACCGTCTTTTCACTTTTTCTAATGTTGTAAATGCAATCTTCTTATTATTAACGCTCGAGGTCAAAGAATCATTGCGTAACATATAATTACTAATAATTCTATTAAAAAATTCCCAATTAGTTTTAGAGCCAATCCTCAGCCATAAATCCGTATCCATGTTTACCTTAAGAGAAGTATCAAAGCTCCCGTACTTTTCAAAGACTTCTTTTTTCATAAATACTGCCTGATGAGGAATAAAATTCACAAATTTGAGAATAAAATTACTGGAAATTTGGAATATTTTTTTCGTAGGAAAAGTCCCAATATCTTTTCCATCTTCCTCAATAACACGTATTTTTCCGTAAATCCAATCAAAGTTATTATGTTTAATCAAAAAGCGATAGGTGTTTTGTAGAACTTTTTCGTCGTAGAAAAAATCATCACTATTTAAAAAGATAATATATTCACCCCGTGTTCTCTCAATTCCCTTATTAAAAGCAGCGGAAACCCCCTTCTTTAAAAAAGTAATTATCCTTACCCGATTATTAAATTTCTTTTTATAAGTATTTAGAATACTTTTTGTATTATCCGTAGAGCCACTATCAACAAAAATGTGCTCATAATTTTTAAATGTTTGCCTTTTTACGGAATTCAAATTATTCTCCAAAAACCTATCACTATTTAAGGTACATGTGATAATTGTAAAAAATGGTTCTGTTTTCATTATGATTTTATTTTTTGGCTAAGTCCGCAGTATTTACTAACCTTTTAATACCCTTTTCCAAACTTATAAATTTATTGACATCCACACCCAACCTTTGTAACCCTGATACATCAGCAATGCTCTTGAGCGGCTCGTCTCTTCGTTTAACATAGTCTATAGGTATTTGTTTGTTCATAATCTTAATAACCAAATTAGCTAAATTTATAATTTTAGTAGGTTTTCCAATACCCAAACTAATTACGCTTCCGGATTTGATATTGAGATTAATCAGCTTTCTGGTAACATCCACGACATCGTCAATATAAATAAAGTCTCTACTTTGATTTCCCTTACCAAAAATTTTAATATTTTGTCCCACTTTTACTGCGTTTATAAAATTATGAATAACATATCCGTAATCGGCCTTTTGTCCCAAGCCGTAAATATTTTCGGGGCGGACAATTACTGTCTTTATGTCTTTTGAATAAAGCTTGACAAAATTCTCACCTGATATTTTGGACAAAGCATATGGTGTAAGTGGTTTTGCCTTAACCGCCGCAGATGAGAAAAATATTATTTTCTTGACGCCGGCTTTTACTGAATTTTGAATAACAGACAAGGTTCCAAGCGCATTGTTAACAAAATATTCTTTGGGTTTCCTCCACGACTCTTCAGCAGAAATAAAAGCAGCCAGATGAATAACCATATCTACACCTTTAAGTTTTTTTAGAAGTAATTTTTCATCCAAAATGTTCTGCCCATTCTTTAAATCATATCTAACAATCCTGTATTTTGGTGACAGCTTTTTGACCAAATGGCTGCCGACAAATCCGGAAGAACCAGTTATTAGTACATTCATATTCCCTGAGATTTTACCACAAATACTTCCAGCACTAGGATTAGGGAGAAATCGTTCTATTTATCAGATAAACAGTCTCCTGGTCGCCATTATATATATTCTGTATAACCAAGTTCGGTTTATATTTTAAATTATCTCCTTCAAATGGTGTTCCTTGAAGAATTATATTTCCTTTGCTTGGAAGATTTATTACATTGCCCCAATCATAAAATTTTCCATTCCAAATTTCATAAAAATAACTATTCTGATACATTTGGGTGAGTTGTTTATCATACCTGTGAAACGCCAGTTCGTTCCCAAAATTAAGTGCGTACTCAATCGACGAAGAACGGTAATAAGTCACTTTTATGGCATCCGGATAATTTTTAGCTACAAACTCATTCAACTTAATTGATTCTGCGTAATACGAAGAAACTCCATCAGTTGACTTTAATTCTTGCACGAAGTTACTTCCTGCAAAGACGATTACTAGAATACTTGCAACCGTCCGTATTTTATTATTTTTTATTAAAGACAATATTAACACTGATGAAAATCCAAGCATGGCCAAACCTGGAACTAAATAATGGTTTTCAAAGTGCTTCGCAACAATAATAATATCCGCCAGAAAGAATAATAGAAGTGCCACTAAAAATCTATTCTCAGTAAATTTATGTTTACGTATCACAGTCCAAATAAAAACAATTGCTAATACCAGCGTTATCACAATCAGAAATTGTTCCGTAATTAAGATCGTACGAAGGCTTTGCAAAAATAGAGGAAAATTTACAATATTCACATCTCCCGTTCCGTAAAATCCTGAGTGAATAAACAAGCTATATGTCCAGTCCAAAAACCAAGAGTATCTGTTGTATATCGGCAGAGTAAAGAAAATCAATGCGGCAAGTGTAGCAAAAAAATAAGCAATTTTTTCTTTCCATCTTAAAATTACCAAGGGAACAAGAACTAAAGGAGCTGAATTTATTTTTGTAGCGATGAGAAAGCCGGAAATCATTGCAATAAGAAAAATTGAAAATTTAGAATATTTTTCTCCCCTGTAAAAAATATATAGCATAATAAATGAAAACCACGCCGTTGCCACAAGCATTAGAGGTTCAGGCGCAACATGATATAGTGTATCCATCAAGGTAAAAGATAAGAATGGAGTTGCCTGCATAATCAGTGCGAAAAAAATATCCTCTGTCAGAAATAAAGTTAAAACACCAATCAAAAACAATGAACCTACTAGTGAAAAGATAATCAGTTGGTTTATGGCGTTTAAATAAATCTCGGGGTTATGCAAAACATCATTAATAATTGTGTCTTTCGATCTCAATTTATGAAACACCTTAATTACTCCTGCTCCCAGAACTTCTAAAGTTGTCCCCGGATGGTCAACGTATTGTACCTGCCTGAATTGGGATAAATTTAAAGAGTTTAATAGATAAACATATTCAGGGTCTGAATTTGAACCAAGCCAATAAGGTCCTTCATATCTTTTTAACGAAGCCGAAACAATTAAAATCAAAGCAGGTATGACTGTTAATAAACATATTTTAAAGAATTTTAGACGAATCATATTGTTTCAGGTATAATTGCCTCGGAAAAGAGCAATCTCATGAATATATTTCAGAAATATTACCACAAAGACTTACAAAAAGTTTATCGAAAGTTTAACGGAATAATTTTGGATAATGTTATCGATGACATTCCTGACTTACAAAATTACTTCGAAGACTTACATAAAAAAGTCAACCATAATACGAGGATATTAATTACATATCACAATCCACTTTGGGAACCAGTTTTAACACTCGCTTCAAAAATGGATTTAAGAAAAAGGGTTGGTATCCAAAACTGGCTTGACGAGGACGATTTAAGAAATATTTTGAATCTTTCAGGGTTTGAAATAATAAACACACAAAAAAGATTTTTTGGAATTACCACAATTACTATAGCGAAATCCAGACCGAACGATTCAAAAGTAAAAAAAGATTATCGCGTTTCTATTATTATCGCAGCGAGAAACGAGGAGGGGAATATTCTGAAAATTATTCCTTCCATTCCTAAATTTGGTATGTCACAGGAAATAATTTTTATTGAAGGCCACTCTAAAGATAAAACATGGGAGAAAATCTCTCGTCTCCGCAAAAATTACGGCAAATTAATCAAGATAAAGTCCTTCAAACAGAAGGGCCGCGGAAAAGCTGACGCAGTCAAATTAGGCCTATCAAAAGCAACTGGAGATATTTTGATGATATATGACGCCGATAGAACTGTTGATGCAAAAGATCTAAAAAAATTTTATAGAGTTTTAGCATCAGGCCTTGGAGAGTTTGCAAACGGTAGCCGTTTGGTTTACCCGATGGAAAAGGATGCAATGCAAACATTGAATAAGATCGGAAATCAAATATTCAGTAAACTTTTTACCTGGATCCTAGGTCAGAGATTTAAGGATACACTTTGCGGAACAAAAGCCTTCTGGAAAAAGGACTACGTCAAATTCAAACATACAAAAACCGATCCTTTTGGAGATTTTGATCTAATCTTCGGAGCAATTAGAAATAATCTGAAAGTGACTGAAATTCCGGTTAGATATAAAGAGAGAGTGTACGGTTCCACAAACATAAATAGGTTCCGACATGGACTTCTTCTTGCAAAAATGGCATTTTTTGGCTTCCTGGAGTTCAAAATTTAAATGCAACAAAGTATTCGATAAAGGCTAACTTTTGTAGACCTTTTTCCAAGTACTTATTTGCAAAATCGGTAATAATCGGAATCTTAATCGGAATCAACAACCTGTAACCGTGTCTTGTTATTTTCATTCCTGACTCTTGAATCATAAATCCTAAATCCATATATTTAATTCTTTTGTGTTTTCCCTCTGGCATTTTTAATCTAAGTTTTTCTGCAACCATTAAAACAGGTTCCCAAATTGGGTTTGCCATAGTATTTATGAAAATGGTTTTGGGACCCATCAATTTTGAAATTTTTTGGAAGGTTTCTACTGGATTTTCCAGATGTTCAATGACATCACTCATGAATATGTAATCAAATTTATCCTTTGGCCATTTTATTGAAAAATGAATTTGTTTTTTCTGTGAATATTTCATATTTGCAATCCTAATCATTTCGCTGCTTATATCCATCCCATATCCATATTTAGGTTTAACAGAGTTAAGAAGATCACCTGTGCCGCAACCAATTTCAAAAACTCTTTTGTTTTTTAGAATCAGCGTTTTGAGAAGCTTTTTCAGATTTCCGTAATAATAAGAATATTTAACTTTTCCCGAATCATAACTTCCGGCAACAATATCAAAATGTTTTTCTACATCTGATCTAGATTTCATACGTATCCTCCAATAACTGTCCGTGCAAAGTTATGTAGTTTATGTAGCCATAATAAAGTTCGACTAGGCGTGTACCTGTTTACTATTTTTTGATCTTCCGCTAAAAGGGCTTTATATGATTTTTTTGTAATAGTTGAGGATTCTATCCTAAAACTTGAAAGGTAATCCCCCGAAACTGCGGGCATTTTATGATTCGCAATTTTCAACCAAAGATCATATTCAGTTACAAAATCGAGTGTTCCTCTAAATGGCCCGAATTTTTTCCAAGCTTTCTTTGTAATAAATACTGACGGCTGCATAAGATAATTAACCATCATAAGGAAATGTTTTGAGTTTATTAAAAGAAGAAGGTTTTTATATTGAGTTACCAGTTTAGCAATCTCTTTACCTGAAGAGTTTATTACCTTTCCCTTGCCGGCAAACCATAATGAGTCGGAGTCTGTAAGATAAAGCCTTGAAATTTCATTGAAAGCGCCAGGAAGAAATATATCGTCGGCGTTAATATAGGTAAGAATTTCTCCATTTGCCTTTCTCATTCCTTTATTTATCGCATCGAGTTGACCCTTGTCCTTCTTTGATTCAAATTTGATCACCTTCGGATATTTCTTTGCATACTTTTTAATTATTTGCAGTGTTCCGTCAGTCGAACCTCCATCCTGAATAAACACTTCAAAATCTGAATATTTTTGATTAACTACCGACCCGAGAGTCTTTTCGATATATCGGGCCTTATTAAATGAAGGAATTACAACGGAAATCTTTGGGGGTCTCATTCATTTGTTTTTCTTTTTGCCTTTTAAAGCTTCACGACGGACCATATCTTCCAGCTTCTTCTCAAGCTTTTTGGTTCTCACGTAGGTGACCGAGACCATCGAGATTACCAAAATAAATCCTGCGATTGTCATCAGATCAAAAACTCTGGTAACCAAAAAGGTCTTTGCAAACGGTTGAAGCAGTTCCGGAAAAACGATAACAACAATAGCCAGAGTCCACATAATAATCCAAGAAACAATTTCGGAGCCGCTTAGCTCTCTCCTTTTAAAATGAAGCACTGAAAAATAAATCATGCAAAAAGCAAATAGAAGCGCAATTACTTGAATTCCAATTATCATATTATAGCGTTAGCTGCGATCACAATGTGAATTTCCAACCAACTACGTCAGCTAAAATGCCAAACGCATCCAATATTGTAACACCTTTGACTTTATCATGATAAACGGTCCCTATCGGAACTTCGCAAAAAGGTAATTGACTCCTACCAACCCTAGCAACGATTTCTGTTTCAACGCCGTAACCTGGCGAGTTCCACCTAAGTTTTTCGTAAGCTTCCTTTGTTAAACCTTTAAAACCGCAAAGCACATCAGAAACATAAACTTTAAAAGTCATACTCATCAAAACCGAAGCAAATTTATTCCCCAAAAATCTTACTAAAGGAACTCCGTAAGTATAATTTCTCGACCCAAAAACCACATCATATTTCCCCGATTTTACCATCTTAATAAACTTAGGCAAATCCGCCGCTTGATGCTGTCCATCCGAATCCATAAAGATTGCTGCATTGGCCCCGTGATCAAAAACGTAATCGGCTCCTGTTTTCATTGCCGCCCCTTTACCCAAATTTACTTTATGTTTAAGAAAAACCAGATTTTTTAATCTTGTGTTTTGAACCGCACTTGCTGAACTGTCCGAGCTTCCGTCATCAATAACAACAATGGGTAGTTTGTACCTGGAGACTTCCTTCAAAACTTTTGCAATATGTTTCTCTTCGTTAAAAAGAGGAATAACAACAAAAATTTTCATGCGAGATTTTGGATATACCAATCAATGGTATTTTTTAGTCCCTCTTCGAAAGACGTTTTTGCTTTAAAACCAAATTCTTTATTTGCCAGTGAAACGTCAAGCATTCTTCTGGGTTGTCCGTTCGGTTTCGTCCTATCCCAAACAATTTTTCCTTCAAAACCACTTAACTTCTTAATCAGTTTTGCCAAATCACGGATTTTAATTTCAAAACCGGCTCCGAGATTTACAGGATCCTCTTTGTTATATCTTTCAGCTGCCAAAACCAGTGCTTCAGCGGCATCGTCAACATATAAAAACTCTCGAGAAGCATTTCCAGTCCCCCACACAATCACTTCTTTGTCTCCTTTTTGTTTCGCTTCGACAAATTTCCTGATGAGAGCCGGAATTACATGAGAAGATTTCGGATTAAAATTATCCCCCGGCCCATAAAGATTTACGGGTAAAAGAAAGATTGCATTGAATCCGTACTGTTGACGGTAAGCCTGCGCTTGAACCAACTGCATTTTTTTGGCAAGCCCGTATGGTGCATTTGTTTCTTCCGGATATCCATACCAAAGATTTTTTTCTTTAAAAGGAACCGGAGTAAACTTCGGGTAGGCGCAAATCGTTCCCAGAGCAATATACTTCTTAACTTTCGCGGCTTTTCCCGCCATCATCATGAAAGTTCCCATTAATATATTGTCATCAAAAAGATTTGCCGGAAATTCCCTGTTGTATCCAATCCCGCCAACATTTGCCGCCAAATGAATTATTATATCTCCCTTCTTGGCAACCTTCAGGCAGTCCTCATATTTCCTAAGGTCATACTCGGGATGCTTAGGAATAAAAATACTCCTAGGCTTTTTTGCTTTAATTTTTGCAACTAAATGTTTTCCAAGAAAGCCGTTCCCACCCGTAACCACAACTCTTTTACCTGTCCAAAAATTTTTAGCCATTTTCCAAAAAAGAAACTAAAAGAAGTATAAACGAAAGAGCGTAAAAAGCAAAAAGGCTATCGGCAAATTTTTTCGTAAAGTGCAAGGGTTTCCATGGCAGTCTTTTCCCAACTGTAAACCCGTGGAAGTCTTACATCTCTATTAGGGCTCAGGATTGCCCCTGCTATAGCCTTAGCGTTGTTAGGATCAACATATTTTAGATCGTCACCCAATATTTCAACAAGGGCTTGAGTTTTCGAAGCGGCAAGAGGAGTTCCACAGGCAACCGCCTCAAGTGCCGGAATGCCAAACCCTTCGTACAAAGAAGGTTGAACATAAACCGACGCCAAATTATAAATCGCAACCAAATCACTGTCGGGAACAAAACCCAATCTAATTACGCCGGACCAGTCAATATTCCTTAAATGCCTAAGTTCCGGGTGGTTTAGATCCAACTTTTCAATTTCTTTCGTCTGCTTACCAGCCATAACAAGCGGAATCTTGGCAATTTTACAAGCTTCAACCAAAGTTGGAATATTTTTATTATAATTCACATCCCCGACATACAAAGCAAACCGACTTGGTAATTTATATCGGTTTGTAATTTCCGTTTTCCATTTCCCGTTTTCAATTTTTCTGTATGCCTTCGGTGGCGCCAGGTAAGTTACATTAACTATCTCCGGATTAACTTCCAAGAATCTGCAAATATCTTTTTTGGATGTTTCCGTAATGGTAATAATTGCGTCCGCATTTTTTAATATCAATCGTTTATTCCTAATCCAATTAATTTTTCCCCTTACTCCCGGAGGAAAATGCGAAGGATAAATTAGAGGTATAAGATCGTAAATTGTTAATACAAACTTAGTATTCTTAGGCTTTAGCGGAGGCAACGAAACAAAAAAAGGATTAAAACGGGTAAAATGAACCAAATCATATTTACTCAAATCTTCTTTCGAAACATCAACTCCCTCTATTTTCAAAGCTTTGAGAAGCTCACGGGTATATACACCAATTCCGCGAACCGCATCACCACCGTTGAGAGGCCCCGAATCAATCGCAACTTTTGGTATCATAGATCCTTCCAATTATATCTTTTTAGAAAAGAAAAGAGCAAAGATGAAAGATCCAGATAAAGAAATGGCAAAATTATTATAAAATAGCGCGTAAACGGAACCTCGGTGCTAACTAAAATAAGGTAGATTATTGGTAAAATGTAAAAGAAAAATTTGATATCTTTTAATTTTGTTTTCAAAACCAAAATTAGTGAAGCAAGCAAAGATACCGGCCAGAAAAGACTCCAAACACTCGACCTTACCACCCCGTTTTGCCACCAGGGTGCGAAATAACCGGATAAAAATAGCAAGATCGATCCTCCCCATGAACCGGCTGAATTATGCGTAATCATAAATTTTAAAACCCTTCCTTCGAATAGAAAAATGTTAAACAGTCCCCCGGCTTTAATAAACGATACCGTGTAAGTTAAAGAGAAAACTACGGCCGCAATAACGAAGCTTGTTAAGATTTTTCTGAAATTAATCTTTTCTTTTTTAATGAGAATTTTATATCCAAAGATTAAAAATATAAAAATCAGCACGGTTGACCAAAATTTTGAAGCAGCAAAAAGTCCCAGAGTAATTCCCTGCAAAATAAAATTTTCGGGATAAAAAAATATCAAAATGATATACGAAAGCGCAAAAACTGCCTGTCCCAGATCAAGAAGAGCCTCGTTCATCATACCAGAAAAAACAGGGTCAATTAAAAGCAGTAAAACGCCGACAAAAGAAAGCCAAGCATTTTTGAAAAGTTTCATTCCTAGTATAAAAGTCAAAAAAAGCAAAAGAAGCGCGAAAATTACTTGAATATAAAACGGATTTCCAGTTAAAAGTGTCGAAAAGCCGAAAAGGTACTTCATAAGAGGAGGGTGCTGAAAATTATATTCCGTCGGATCCGTCCCCTTTGCATATAGATAACCTGTTGCAATATAAATATCGTTATCTGATATAAAAATCCTGTCTTTAATTTTTCCCAATGAATCTTCAATGTCCTGAGAGCGTAAATATTGTGGAACTAAATTCAAACTAAACTTATATTTAAAAATGTCCTGATGTTTTACAAAAAGATAAATAAAAAAGAGAATCGTTATCAAAATATACGGAAGAATTTTTTTCATTGCGTCAGATATTTAAAATACGCAATCGGAAAATGCATCGAGGAAAAGAAACTCCAAAGAAATCCCCCGGTTCCGTCCAAAAAACCGAGATGGCGAAAGTAGAGATTAAAAAGAGTATACTTGGGCTTCAATATTGTATATAAAATAAAATTCCAGGAGTTCTTGGGAACCACTTTGGATTTTAGTTCTTCCGCCTGAAGATCTGTATAACGGTTAAAACGCACTAAGTACCGTGCAATTGTCGGTGAATCATAATGATCAAGATCGTTTTCAAGCCAGGAAACTTCTCCGTCGAGTTGCATTTGTTCGTGCACTGATTTTTGCGGAAAGTTTGCTTTTCCATTTCTGACGAGACGAATAACGCCGTCAGGGTAAACCCCAGCATGGATTAACGGCTTCCCTAAAAAAATATTTCTTCTTGGAATAAAAAATCCTACCACCTCCCAGGTATCTTTCCCAATTTTTCCGTCTCTTGCTTCAATCAAGGCTTGATGTCTTCTAAAAAGGCGGGCTTTTCTTCCATCTTTAATTTTCCGGTTCCTTATTTCGTCATTTGACATGTTGATGACTTCTTTAATTTCGGTTGCAAGCGCTGGGGTAACAACCTCGTCCGCGTCCAGCTGCAATATCCAGTCTCCTGTAGCCTTTTCCAAAGCCTTTTCCTTTGTTATATGAAAGATCGAATGATGAGGCTCAAGAAAGACTTTTGCACCGTATTCTTTAGCAATATCTCCAGTTCTATCCGTTGAATATTCATCCACCACAATAATTTCATCGGCAATCCCTTTCACCGACTCAAGGCACCTACCGATACTCCCCTCTTCGTTTCTCGTTGCCAAAACTACGGACAATTTTTTATTCATATTATTTTGAAACAATATCAGATAAGCCATAGTATTCCGCGACAGTCCGATTTGTCCAATTATCTGGATATCCTTTAATCTGAACTGAAGGAATTAATCCATTTTCCGGAAGTTTAGGAACCGTTATGGTTCCTTTTATATGTTTTAGGGAATCAATTCTAAGTAAGGATATCATATTGTCATACGCCAAACTATAACTTCGGGCAATATAAAAGTCCGTTCCAAGAGACGATTCTATCCTAAACGATGAAAAAATAAACAAAAAAGCTGCCCCAGAAATTATCAACCTAAATATTGGAAAACGCTCAGCCCTAAGCAGTGCAAAAACCTGACCTAAATAAAAAGCCGCAATTTCAAGACTAACCAGCAGTATAAAAGCCAAGGTTATATCCGACCTGTCAGGAGGAATCCTTCCCAAAGTTTTAAAGGCCGGCAAAACATAAATGACGCTTAAAAATACTGGCAAACTCATGGCTATGAAGGTTTTACTGATTGAAGTTTCTAAACTAGTCTCTGCAGATTTAAAGGTTGAAAAAAGATATGCTAAGCAGCCAAAAAGTGTCAGGATAAACAAATAGTTTCCGGCAAAAATTGAATAAAGAATACTCGGGCCTGTCTGCAAAGAATATAGTATAGCGCCTCCCAGACTCATCGGATTTGATCCTCCCCCAACAAGCCTGACTCTGTTTCCCGGCGCAAAATAAACAACGGCAAATGATCCCCATGACACCAAGAAAAGCAAAGCCGCCATTGGTTTCATCTTTTTAGCACAAAATGAATAGGTCAAGAAACCCATGGTTACTACAACAATAAGAGTAGCCACAGTTTCATTACCCCCGACCGCCAAGAAAAGAAAAAGAGAAGCCAAAACGTAGGAAAAAATTTTATAATTTCTAATTAGAACAATACCAATTACAAAAACTAAAAAAATAATCGGCCACAAATAAGTTACGCTCCCCGATAGCCAATACCAGCTTTCAGACTTGTTGGGTGTCAAAACGTACAACGAGACTAGTGAAATCAAAGAAAAAGTCACTATATACAAAATATTTTTTTGAACGGAAATCTTGCGGAATATAATCAATAAAGAAATAATAAAAACTCCCAAAGTAACAAGAGAATATATTAGAGTTTTACTATTCACACCCGACATTAGACTGAAAAGCATTTGTAAAAAGGTTGAGGTAAATCGTCCGGTCCAATTTATATACCAATTTTTCTCAGCACCGAAAAAACCCAATCTTTTGGCCATGTCAGCATAACTGAAGTCGTCGGCAGCCATTCTTCCGAAAGGAATAATCGAAAAAAACTTAATTAGCCCAAGCACCACACCCGTCAAAACGGAAAAAACAACATATTTAGATAATTTTTTCATTTATGACTTTATCTCTACCACTCGGATTCGTGAGCCGATACTAAAAAGTATGCATCAGAGCCATCTGGATATTTTATCAAATCTTTTATATCAAATGACGATCTATACATTAACCCATCATATTGGCTTGGTGTAAGAACGTAAAGAACAAATGGAAGAGGTTGGCTATTTATGGGGTCCCAACCCGAAAATTGGAAAATCCCGAAAGATTGGGCAACATTATAGCTTTTGCTCTGGCTCTCATCATAAACAACAGTTCTGAGATAATCCTGAACGGGGTAATGGAGGTAGTTCAAAATAAAAATGTAGGGTTGTTGTCTGTCTTTAGTCATATAGACCCTTTCATACTCGGGATGGTCTTTAATATAAGTGGCAATTTGCTTCATACCATACTGCCACTCAATGGCATCCTTTTTGGCATATTTCGTATAGTAATAATTCAAGTAACTTGAAAATTCCCAAAGCATCGGCACAAATGCCGCAATAACCAAAGCACCCTGAAACATTTTATTTTTAAAAAGATTTACAATACTATACAGTCCATAAGCGGCTATTAGTTGTTCGCTTCCCATGATAAAAAGCCCTCTAGCCGCATTTGGTGTTGTCCCCGCTAAAGTTCCCGGTATCGGAGCAAGCGCTATCCAGCCAAGAAGCACTAGCCACTCTTTCCTCGGTTTAATTAACATTGCCAAAATTCCCATAAGCAGTAATAAAGCATCGATTTGATAAAACTCCCCGAAAAATTTTACCGAATTTCTTGGATTTTGGTCACCGCTAAGAAAAAGGTAATCTACTGAGAAATATTTCGGATAATTACTAGCCGCAATCTGGGCAATTCCCAAGTACTTATTTCCGGTTTTCTTAAAAAGGCTTGTGGCTTTAATCATATCCTCACCAAACATTGTTTGCTGGGCCCTGGCAAAACCGAGAAGCTTGGGGTTTAAGGCAAAACCTAGAATAAAAAAACCAAGGATAAGTCCGCTAACAATAAGTGCCTTCTTATTTTTAATCAAATCTTTAAAGTACAAAATACAAAGAAGAATGATCATCGGCGGCACAACAACAATTGAAGATTGATAAGAATATAAACTCAATCCAAAACCTAAAAAGGCCAAGGGAAAATACCAATGGTTCTTTTCTTTCCCCAGATAAAAAAACAGTAGACCAAAAATAAAGAAGAAGAATGCAAAATTTACTTCCCACAATCCTCTAGAAAACTGTAAATGATATGGCGATATCGCCAAAAAAATCGCCGCCAGGTATGCCGGAAGATCTTTTTTAAATAAACTTTTTGCTAAGAAAAATATTACGGCAACCCCAAGTACCCCAAAGACAGCGCTGGGAAAACGCGTACTAAAATCGCTAGGCCCTATAAATTTAACAAATACGGCATCTATATAAATATGAACCGGGTGCTTATCATCGTAAAAGGATTGAAAAACCAAAGGAAATTTGTGACCCCATTCGTCAACTCCCCAATTGGCAATCGTATAAGCATTGTAACCCGCATCTACCTCGTCCCAGTTTAATGACGGGGGAATTTGGTCAAGTTTGTAAATCCGGAGGAATGCAGCGCCAACCAAAATAGCGAAAAGAATATAATATTTAAGATTTTTTTTCATCTAGAATAAATCCAAAGGGAAACTGTTCCGTTCAAATTCTTGATTTCGCCAACAGGGTTAACCCCTTTTATTTTGTCATCGTTACTGGCAAAAACCAGTGTATTTTTTTGCAAATCGGTGAGCTGAATCTTCTTAAAAACAAATTTACCAAAGCTTTCTACTGTCGAAAAACCCCAATTATTTACGGGGTTATACATCACCGTCTGCCTAAAAGAATTAGGGTCATATTTTAGATAAAAAAGCGCAAATATATACGGCTGGGCATAATCGTCTGAGATAATTACCTTATTATATTTTGCAAAATCATTTTTGTATGTCAAGAAAATTTCCTTATATCCATATTGCCAATCCCCCGAATTCTTTTGGGAATAACTATTAATAAAATGCCAAAAGTTGAGACCGAATAAAACTAAATATAAAATCACAACCAATACCAGCACAACAGATTTATAAATCTTGGGAATTATTTGAATAAAATAGTTTAACCCAATGGCACAAATAATCGCCAAGGCTGGAGCAAATAATATTGCTCTTAAAGCGTGCGGTGATTGTGTAGTTATTGCTGCAGGAATTGGAGAAAGAATTAATAAAAAAAATGGTAAATAAAGTTTTAAATTCCTTTTCTTGAAAATATATATTAACCCGAAGAAAAATAGCGGCAAATCCACTAAATAAACTTCCCCGTTCCCAAACCCATTGCTACGGGAATTGCTATCACCCGAGATAAATAGAAAGTTGAGACTATAATGAGAAAGATAATTTCCCGTAATTTGCGGGATGCTTGAAAGCTTTAGTGGAACCCCTACGGTACTTAGCCTAACTGCACCGGCATCATACTTATACAATCGATATATCGGTATAACGGAAACCAAAAGGAATGCAAAAGATATGATTAGTGGTACTACATAATTCTTCATTTTGCTTCTGTTAGTTAACAAAAATACAGGAACAGTAATTAAAAGAAATAAAGGCAAAATTACTCTAAAAGAGTTGTAGCTGTAAATTGAGCCGATAAACGAAAAGGATGCCACGATAAACCATTGAGGATTATCAAGAGCGAGAATAGATAAATATATCCCAAGGAGAAAAAACATCACTCCTGCCGAAGCTTCGTACCCTACCCTTGAAAAAATGAAAAACCATGGTGAAATTGATATAAAGAAGGCAGAAAAAAGAGCCGCAGATTTATTTTTCGCTATTTTCAAAGTAAGAAGAAACAAAATAATTACCGTTCCCAGGGAAAAAAGCACAGCGGGAAATCTGACACTAAATTCACTAAGTCCAAAAAGTTTTACAAAAATAGCGGTTGTATATATATAAACAGGTAGCTTAAACTCACCAAAGGCCCGAAAATGTACCGGAAGGATTGCCCCCCACTCATCTTTTAAATTTTGCGAAATAGAATAGGCGTTATAACCAATCGAAGCCTCATCCCAATAAAGTGAGGGCGGGCTTTTGGTAATTCTAAATAAACGGGTGAAAAGAAAGAGAGCAACAATTAGACTCAGCAGAAGATACAATTTCTTCATATTTTCTGAACAATTTGGAAGTCCCCCTTACCGTCAAGGAAATTAATCTGATCTAAAATCGGGGTACCTACAGGAAAATCGCCAGGTTTACCGATAAAAAGAATCTTTTTGCCGGGATTGGCTTTGAGTACATCCTGATAATGAGTTCCCGAATCTCCCAGATCAGGAAAGTAAAACTTATCAAACTTTAAAACCCATTCCCAATTATTGGCTATAAATCTATCCAAATTAGGATTATTTTGATATTTAGCCGGATCATATTTCAAGTAAAAGAGCGTAAACATATACGGCTCGCCATATGTGCGGGACATTACAATTAGATCGTAGTTATTGTAATTCTTCTGGATATAAGAAACGGCTTGCTCATAACCATATTGCCAATCTTCGGAATATTTGTATGGGTAGACATCGTAAAAAAGATAAAGATAATGATAAAAATTGTAAGCCGCAAAAACTATCGTTGCACCCCAGACTATATAACTAATTATTTTCTTGTCCTTAAGCCATAAATATGTTTCATAAATTCCATAGGCGGTAATCATCTCGTAAAACGGCTCGGCAATTATAGTACGCAATGCATTAGGGATACTGTCATCCGTTGTTGCAACCGGGATAAAAGCAATAAGAAGCCAACTTATAAGTAACCACCTAAAGGGTGATTTCTTTTTGAAAAGGAAATAAAGTCCCAAAAGAATGAAAGGTGCTTGAAATTGATAAAGTTCCCCCATTCCCTGAACATTATGTTGCTTGTGCCCCGCGCCGGAAATAAATAAGAAATCGGGGGTAAAATGGGCCAAATAGTTCTCGGTAAAATACATACTTACATAAGTCACCCTGTTATAGATAAGCCTCGTTAAAAGCGGGGGCAGTTTTGAGTTATTCCTAGCTTGATCGATTCTTGGAATCAGTCCCGGATCATTAGTAATACTAACCAACTTATAACGGTCAGTTGCCTGCCCATTAAGTACAATTGGAACGAGGGGTGCTACCAAGACAAATAGTAAAATCGCTGCAGCAACGGCAAACTTAATATTTTTAAGAAATTCTTTTCTGTAAATAATTAAAATCGCGAGAAGGAAAAGCGGTGTAAAAACTCTGGCACTATTGTATGTATAAACTGAAATTGCAAAAGGGACGGCAGATACTATCCAATAAATAGGTTTTTTAAATCCCAAAATCAGAAACCAAAGACCGAGAACCACCCAAAGAACTGAAAAAGACGACTCAAAAGAGACCCGGGTTAGCTGAATATGCCAAGCCGAAGTCGCAATTAAAAGTGAAGTGAGAAGCGCAACACTTTTCTTTTTAAATAAGACGTAAGTTAGAAAATAAGCAGTCAGAACCGTTAGTACTCCGTAAATAACTGGCGTAATCCTGACGGAAAAATCATTTAATCCCAAGAGGGCTATTGCCGGAATTGAAGCGTAAATTTGAGCAGGAAGTTTGTATTCGCTATAAGATTCAAAATTTAGGGGAAGTTTCACTCCCCATTCATCCTTCCCTGTTTTAAGAATCGAATAGGCATTATATCCGATTGCAACCTCATCCCAATTTAACGAGGGTGGATCGGAGGTAAGCTTGTAGAACCTTAAAACAAAAGCCAGCAACAAGACTGCGGCCAAAAGAATAGGGTAAATTATCTTTTTCATCTCCACTCTCATGTTAACAGCTTCAAAACGGCAAGTAAAATCTAATGAAGAGCCGATTTACCGAGTACAAAGAAGCGCCAAATAACCGGATAATATAGATTCGAGAGAACTGTTGAAGGCACCATGGGACAAGTCTGGCTCTCACACTCAATTTCATAAGCGTTATAAACGTATTTAACGTTCCACCACATTCCTACAACAACCACTCCTACAATAACCAGCTGCGAAATCTTTTTAAGCCAGTTTTTATTAAAGATCGTATTGGCAAGCGACGGGGTTAAAAGTGCCGAAAAAGTTAAACGGTAAGTATCGGGAGTAACATTGGGTCGAAAAGCATTAACCAAAAGTGCTCTACTTCCTAGCAAAAACCCCGAGGCAAGAAAAGAAGCAAAAAAATCGGCTCGCTCAAAAATATATTGAATTCCCCAAGCTCCCAGAATCGCCAAGAAAGGTAAAGCCGGAAAACGGTACCAAGCCAAAAGGTCGCCTTCACCGGAAGAAAGCATTACAATTATTACCCAATAAACAAAACTCAAGCTAATAAATTGTTTGAGTTTATCTTTGGGTTGAAATATAAAAAATACCGCAGATACCAAACAAAAAACATACCAGCTGCTTTTGAAAATCGACGTACTATAACTTGGGGAAATGAAAAACCAGGACAAACTGTTAAAACCTGCGGGACGGAAACCCTGTATGGAAATTATTCGTTTGAAAATTTCCGGGCTGAAATGAAAACCATACCAAATATAAACTGCAACAAAAGGAAGTGTTGTCAAAACTAAATAAGAAAGATTCTTAAGAATAGACTTCCACCTAACCGGCTTTTTCCTATAAAGTTCGGCAAAGACCACATAAAGACTCAAACCCAAAATGAAATAACCCGTTGGTTTGGAAAGACCTGCAATCCCAACCAAAATCGGAATCGGAGCTAGATAAATGAACTTGGTCACTTTTTGATATTTCAAAAGTAAATAAACAACTAAACAAAAAAGAAAAGCAATTAGAGTCTCCGGCATCGCAGTTCTTGATGCAAAAACCATAATCGGTTCAGTTCCGTAAATCAGCATTGCCAGAATTCCGGTCCAGAAACCACTGACCGAATCCGCAATCAAAAAAATCAAAACCGAAGTAAGTGCCGAAATTAGTACAACGGGAAACCTAATATAAGATGAAGGTATCCAACCGTTTCTATCTGCGTGGAATAAATGTGCTGCCTCCCCAACAAGAAGAGAGAATAAAGGCGGTTCGTCAAGCCAGGGCTTATACAAAGTTACGGATGCGGAAGGAGCTCCACCCAAATAAGAAATTACCCCCTTAAAAACTTCCGCGCTTTTGGGATAATCGAGTGTTGACCATGAAATCGGCACCCCGGTTTCAATTAAATTTATTCCAGAAAGAGCAAAAAGCTGTTCATCCAAATGGTTTGCAGTCGGAACCCTTTCATAATTGTGGGCTCTCAAAATAAATGTAAAAAGAAAGACAATCAAGAAAACAACAATTTTAAAATTTCGTGTTTTTAACATCCTATGTTTTTAATTATACTGCTCAAAAATCCATTCTTCAGATCCCGTTATTACCGGAACATTTTAACTGCGGATTCGTATGGTAAACCCAAAGTACCGTATTATTATTTAAATCCTTAATTTCCTTAACTAGCGTAAAGTCATGCGCTTCGGCTTGTGCAGACGATATCGCCTGAATATCACCGACTATATATTCATCTTTGCACTGATCAACTCCCCAACTAACTTTCCTAACATCTACGTTGCCTATAACTTTATATTTATAATAAGTTAAATCATCGTAGTAATGATTAAGTAAGCCCAGTGGTGTTTGCGCTTGTAATTTCACCGGATCATATTTTTTATAAAAAGCCATCCATATATAAGGAGCGTCGAATGTTTCGGAATCTAAAACAAAAGGTTGATTTTTATTCTCTTCAGTCATTTGTGCCAAAACCTGAAATGGGTATCCGAAATAAACTGAGCGTTCATACTTCAGAAAAATAAAATAACATACATAAAAGTTAAAACCTGAAATTAGAAGCAAAAATGCCGCCAATAAAATTTTTCGATAATTAAATTTTACCGCATCAAAAATCGACTTAAGACCAAAAGCTATCATTAAAGTCATTCCCCATAAAAGCGGTAACATCCTTAATGTGTAAAAAGGGTCCCCAGTGACAGCTTCCGGTATGGGACCGATTATCAATAATAAAAATATAATTTGAATTAGAGGCTTTGATTTTTCTTCCCAGAGCTGAGCAAACCCGATGAAAAAAGGTATTATCATCCATATATAAAAAACACTTAAATCAGGAATCGAACGGAACAGCTGCGGCTCCGGCTCAAAAAACAAGCTTCTGGGCGAAAAATCCGAAAGATACTGACTTGTAAATTGCCTAGCTATATACAAAGGCCAACCTAAAAAAACCGGTAATTTATCTAAAGAACCTCCATATTTCAGAAAAGTACTTTCCTGCGTATACCCTTGTGTTTGGTACCTGATCAAGGAACCTACATGTTGAAGCGCTGTAAATTGCGGCAACATAACAATTACTAAGAGCGCAAAACCAGTGGCAACCAGCTTTTTAGATTTCAAAAATATTTTTCTATTGATAAAAACGAAGACTGCCGGAAATAGTATACCCGTAATTCGCTGGCCGGCATAAGCATAAGAGGCAATTCCAAAAATAGCGCAAGCAACCGCAAAAAACCATCTCTTTTTTAACGACAAAATTAAAAATAGAATACCGACTGCGGTTATTGCCAAGCCTAAATTGGATCCTACCGCCACACGGCTTTGGTAAATCGCCCAAGGTGCAAGTGCTACCATAAGGCTGGAAAGAAGTCCCAAACACAATTTATTTTTAAGATCCGAATAATAAAAAAGTAAAAAAGTAACCATAATAACAATTAATCCTGAAATCACCGACACCAAGCGTGTTGAAAAAATACTTAAACCAAGAAAGTAAATAGGAATGATACTAAAATAGCCGTAAAGGGAATCCTGAAAGGTTGAAAAGGCTCTGAAATATATCGGCCAGCTTTTACCAAACTCATCCTTTCCCGTTAACAAAATCGAATAAGCATTATAACCCAGCGACGCTTCATCTGTGTAAACACCAGCCGGAACTTGGCCCAATTTATAAAGCCTGATAAAACTCGCAGCCCCTAAGATCAGAGCAAATAATACTATTGTAAGAACCTTTTTTGATTTCATTTTTTAAACAAAAGTTTTATTTTTGGTATTGATGCGGTCAGTCCTAAATAAAGAACAATATTCATAAACGGAAACATCAGTACCGGACCGGGATTATATGCAGGACTGAGAAAACCGGTAAGTACCAACGCAAACAAGAAATATGCAATCAAGAATAAATATTGCCGATAATAAATTATTAAAAATAATATTCCGATAACAAAAAGGGGCAAAACAAAAGGAGAATATTTATTAGTCTCAACAATACCTGCCTTTTCTCTAGGGTGACTTTGGAAGAAATACAGATTGGGATCCAAGGTATAAAAAACATTTCGCAAATATTTACCGGCACCCAAATTAAAATCTAAATAATAATGTTGGGCATACCTATTTGTAAAAATTATTCCGAGGCCATTAGCTAAAATTCCATGTCTCTCATTAAGAACATTTATTTCGGTTGGTGAATTGGTTAACAGGGTTTTATCAAATTTATTTCTCAAGATAAAACCGCAAGCCATTGTTAAAAGTAAAACCGAGATCAAGATGGCATCCCTCCAATGTTTTCTTAGTTCTTTCAGCGTAATCAAAACAAAAATCCCAAACTCAATAATTAATAAAACAATACTTATGACGAGGTTACTTAAAAGTATTTGCCAAATCCAATAATTTGCTAAGGTAAGAATTAGCAGATATAGACATTTCTTGTAAAAATTACGCGGCTTGGGTAATCTCATCACATTACGATATACCCAATCGATATAAATCTGCAACTTATTATCATTGCTGATTTTAGTAAATCATCGCAATTGATATACTATGTTTTGTAATGAAACGGATATTTATACTCCTTTGCGTCTTTCTTTCCGCATTCGTTATTTACTTTTTTGCTAAAGACAGGTGGTTGGGCTACGCAACAATTCCAAATAACAAAATCTTTGACGAAAGAGATTATGCTCTTCAAGGAATAAGTTTAAGAACCAGCGGAGTACCTATTGGCTGGTCTATATATGGCGAGTACACAAAGATGCCCACAAGCGTACACTCCACCGGTCTCTCGGGATTTTCAATACTCGTAAACAACGTTAAACCAACTTTTTCCAATCTAAAAGGTTTTCCCTACCCTGTTTTTACAATCAATCAATTCGATTTTGGATTTGGCACCCAATACTTAAAGTTCGTTCAGCCTTTTCTCGATCATCCGCCATTCGGCGGTTTAATCTACAGTCTCGGCATTCCCAAGACCGCAAAAAGCTTTTTGGACATCAAACCAGCCGATTACCGAAAGCCAGCTCTTTATTTAGCCATTATTACCAGTATTTTACTCTTCGCATTGGTTTTCCAGACTTTTGAAAATCCATTCATCTCAACACTTAGCATTATTGTCTACAATTCAGTACCCACCTACATACTCGTAACCAGATACGCGCTTTTGGAAAACGTAGTCGCTCCTTTTGCGCTTCTGATGCTTAATTTATTACTTTTAGCCCATCGTTATAACAAAAAAAGAAAAACATCTTTACTTCTTCTTATCATTTCCGGGCTAATAGCCGGTCTAACTATTTTGGCGAAAGAGTCTGGGGCCGGATTTTTGTTAGGAGGAATAATTCTACTCATCATCCACAAGACTAGTAAGTTAAAACTATTTTCGTACTTGGGGGCAGCTTTAGTACCTATTACTACCTATGTAGTCTGGGGGTTGTGGTTTTTCCCCTCACTCTTTGGGAAGATTTTTATTTTTAATTCCAGTACGTCATTTTTGGGATCTCTAAATTTCATAAAAATATTCCCAGGGGCCGGCTTTCAAGACTTTCCCTTTGATGGCTGGTGGATTTGGGGTTTCATATCGATCATCTTCTTAGTTTACCTCGGAAAAAAGACGGCAATTCCTCTAACCGTTCCGTTTCTCTGCAGTCTGTTTACAGTCCTATTCTTTACGAGTGTAAATTATCCCTGGTATTATTTTGCGCTGATTCCATTTTTAGCAGCAGCCTCGGGTTATGCCCTCTGGAAATTAATTACCGATCCGGATCCAATTCTCCTGGGAACTTTCTTTCTATTCGCACTGTCAAGTAGTTTCTATTGGGGTTACACGGTTTTTCATCTTCCACCAAGTAGTTTGGTTTATAGAGTGTTAATTGCATTCTTTACACTTGCGGGGACGTTAAGAATAATCTTTCCGAAGAAAAAGATTATTACCACCGGTTGGGCAATCGTATTTTGTATATTAATTTTCGAGGTGGTGAAATGGAACAACTTCTCAATTTTATATATAATTGCCAACTGGGGAAAGCTGGCAATTCCCAGCTTTCCACTTCTTTAAAGAAGTGTAATATTAAGTATCAGATCAATGAAAAAGATAACCAACACGCATCTTTTGATTACAGTACTACTCGTAATCAATTTACTTTTCGTAATATTTATCCAAAAGAGCCTTTATCCTATTCACCTGGTCCCACAAAACTTCTTTATTAGTGATTTGGTTGGCAAAATCATATATCTTCCAAGTGTATTAATCTACCTTTTCGAACTCGGAAATTTAATCCTACTCTGGTTAATAGCCAAGAAATTCTATAATGGATATTTTGCACTAATTCCTCCCGCAATTTATGCAATTTCCCCTTGGAACAGCTACCTAACCGCAACAGGTTCTTTTTACATATTCCTTCTTTTTATAATATTGATCGTTACTTATTCCCTATTGTTAATCAAAGAAAATAAAAATTTGCCAGGTGTAATTTTACTCACAGTTTCATCCGTAATTGCTGTTTACAGTTCATTCTTCTTCCTGGTTTTAATCCCTATGATTATCGGATTAATCATCATACTTAAATTTATTCCGCTTAAAAATTTAAAGGTTCCGATTATTCTAACCGTATTACTTATCACCCCACTTCTTTTTACAATCTATAAAAATCATCTTTCCTTTAAAAATATTGCACAAAATCAAATACGGATTTTTGCGGATCCGGGGCTAATTAATACAGCTAACAGTTTCCAGGGAGAAGCCAGAGAAGAGAATTTCGGAACATTGGCAAGAATCTCTGAAAACAAATATTTTTTCATGGGAGAATATTTATTATTAAAACTCAGTCAACAAGTAGCTCCGACAACTTCTTTTACTTCTCAAGAAATGCTTTTGAATTTTTCTTTCAGCTCCCCTATTTTCTTGGGCTTTCTTATACCTTTCTTTTATGGAATTTATATATTACTTAAATCGGATAGCGCCAGAAAAATTATTTTTATTTCGGGACTGCTGATGTTCCCTTCGGTTTTGGCTAAGCAACCCGTAGATCTCAACCGATTGGTTATTTTTATGCCCATTATTGTTTTTATTATTTCCTACGGGATAGTTAAACTTATTGAACAAAAAAACAAAAAAATGGTTTACATTGTAATTTTTTCAGTATTAGTATTTCTTCAGGTACTGATTACAGTTTCCGATATTAAGCTTAGAGAAAAAGACAGATTTATCCAGTATTTCGGCCAAAACTATGAAGTAAAAGAACAATGACGACCATAAAAAAAACAATTTTAGTATTTATCTGTTTACTTTTTATTACAATTCTCGGAGGATTTTTGAGATTTTATAAAAATACTTCAAATCCTCCAAGTTTAAATGGTGATGAAATCTCGTTCGGTTACTCCGCTTATTCTGTTTTAAAAACGGGAAGAGATGAATTCGGAGTTTTTCTTCCTCTAGTTTTCAAGTCAGTCGGCGATTACAAAAATCCAGTTCCTGCATATCTAATGATTTTGCCAATTAAGTTTTTGGGGTTAACCGATTTCGCCGTAAGACTCCCCAATGCAATCTTCGGAACAATAGCCATACCGATTTTCTTCTTCTTTCTGATGTATATTCTTAAGAATAAAAAAATCGCTCTTCTAGGGTCTTTCCTTATGGCAATTTCTGCCTGGTGGATATTTTATTCCAGATACGCATATGAATCATTAATCGCGAGCATTTTTGCTTTAATCGGAATCTGGTTTTACATGAAACTTCTGGATGATATAAAGGAAAAGAAATATCTTTTTCTTTCGGTCTTTTTCCTCATTCTAACGATGTATACTGCTTTTGCCCAAAGATTATTTATCCCTGTTTTTGTGGCCGGAATAACGGTATTCAATTTTAGGAAGTTCAAAGGCAATTATAAAACCTTTATAGTATTTTTGATAACTTGCGTACTTCTCGCCCTTCCCCTTGCATATGTAACTCTCTTCAAGGAAGCCGGAACCAGGTTGACGATGGTTCTGATCAGTAATGATATTGAATTTAGCCGGTACGTTCTTCTTAAAAATTTCGGCTCGGTAAAAGATCTGGCACTTCTGGCGCTCTTTTGGGCAAAAAGATATCTAAATTATCTTGATCCCAATTTCCTCTTCTTCAATGGCATGCACATGACCACTCTGGATAGTTTCGGATTGGGACTTATGTATCCATTTGAAATACCTTGGTTAATACTCGGTATTTTCTCGTTTATAAAAAAGAAAATCCCCCATAAAGACGTTTTTGTAATCTGGCTCTTAACCGGAATTATTCCCGATTCTCTCACAAATAATCAACAGCAGGCAGGAAGACTTCTTCATATCTCTTTTATTGTAATTCTGGTTGTGGCCCTTGGTTTAATAGAATTTGTTAAATGGATTCTCAAAATAAAAGATAACTTAACCAAAATATTAGTCGCGGGAGCTTACATAGTATTTATAATACTCATTCTTATACACGCATTTCTAACCTTTTCGGTGCATTTCCCAAGAGCTAAAGGTGAAAGCTACGATGAAGGCTTGAAACAAGTCTCCCTATATGTAACCCAGCATCAAAGCCAATATAAAGAAATCATGTTCGACACACGTCATGGCGTTGACGGACCCAGCATGATAAGCAATCCCTACCTTTATCTTCTTTTTTATTCAAAATACGACCCGAAAACATACCAAACCGAGACGAGGATCTACGGAAGCGCCGCAAATCCTTATTACCATTTCGACAAATACACCTTCACTTATATCAATTGGCCCGTCGACTCGCTTAAGCCCGACACCTTGTTTGTAGCAAGCCCATGGAGTTTCCCGTCAGATTTACACGGAGTCAAGATTCTTGACACTATCTACTTAACCAACGGCCACATTGCTTACTATATAGCGGTTCCTGCAAAGAAACCTTAAACCTTTTTGGTTAGAAGAAAAAATGCAGGGTCCCCTGAAGGATAATAAATAATCTTTATAAGTTGGATATTACTTGGTAATCTTGCGGGATTCGTCGCTAGATCAGAAGGAAGCTCCTTAAAAGGGGCCAGATAAAGTGTGTTTTCAGGAAGAACGTTGCCAAGATCGTAAAGGTTGACCGAATTTCCCACTGGAGGAAATAAAAATTTTCCCTCTTCAATCATTGAACCAAATCCCGGAAGACTCACGGTATGACTTACCCCGTCTTTCTGAAATTCGCTTGGCGGATATTCCGACCAAGCCAAAAAGTATTTCAAGGATGGCTCATCCGCACTGCTAATAATTACCTCATTGTATTTCTTCGATTCTGAAACGGCCAAAGTTATGGCCTCTTGGTATCCTGCCTGCCAAAATTTTTCAGAATCCCAAGGATAATGTACAAAAAAGTAATGAACGTAGTTGAAGAAACTCCAAATCAATATAACGCTTATTGCCGACGCCCAAACCAACTTGGTCTTACCTTTAAGTATTCTATATACACACACCATTCCGAGACTGGCGAGAACTATAAGCGGAAAAATCAGCAAAAATTGTCTTGTTGCATGGTTTCCGCCATCCTGTGTCAAGTCCCCCGGGATGGGGCCGGCAAGTAGAAGAAATAAAATTGTAAATTTCTCATTATTTTGAATTTCTTTTTGTTTTGTTAATAAGAAGTATAACCCGGCAAGAACAAGAACAGATTCGATAATATAAAATCCTCCGGAAGCTGATGAATTTTGGCGCGGCGAAGGATCTCCTTTTACGAATAAGAAATCCCCCGATAAAGATTCAAAATAATTATTAATAAAAATATTGCCGAAAACTATAATTTTGTTATGAAAAACTTTTTGCAAAACAGAACTAGCCGATATTCCCCCCATTTCCGTATCTCTTACGCGATTCGCTCCAATTTCACCGATTATGGTTGGCCGGTTAAATATTGAGATTGAATCAAATCTTGCGGACCCTTCTCCAAAGACTGTGTCAATTGCAAATGGAACCGTAATAATAAGAAAAACTACGGAACATATAATTAAATATTTTTTCTTAATCTTAAAAATATCTTTGTGCCAAATTAAAGCTAAGGCAATAACAGTTATAGGTAAAAATAACTTTGCGGTACTATATATCCACGGAGTAAAACCCAAAAGTATTGCTGATGGAATAAGCCACAAATTCTTTTTCAAACCGTATAGAAAAAACAAAATTCCGGCAAAAAAAAAGGTATAGAGCATAGTTGCCTCAAACCCTGCTCTGGAGTAAAGAATGTGCCAAGGCAGAATTGCTAAAAGAACTGTAGAAATGAGAGCCATATATTTATTCCGTGTTAATTCTTTGACCAGAAAATAAGTAACTAAAATACCGAGTATTCCGAAGATCGCTGCAGGAAGGCGCACTCCGTAGGGTGATATGCCAAAAATAGCAACTGTGGAAGTAGAGGCGTAAATATATAAAGGCGCTCGCCATTCCGCTAAAGACTGAATATCAATAGGGAGAAGATGGCCCGAGTAATCCCTTCCTGTCTTAAGAATAGAAAGTGCTTGGTAACCCACATCCAATTCATCGCCGAAAAGTGAGACCGGATTTTTGTCTATCTTGTATAATCTTAAAAAAGATCCTAAAAAGAGAGTGAGAATCAGGGCAATTAATACAAATCTTCTATTTTTAATTATTTTGCCCATCATGTCTTTTTCTTGATAACATAGAGCATTCTAACACCTGTTGGTCCGTCAATTTTTTCTAACAGCAGACTATTGATATTCTCTTTAGGGTCACCAATATAAAGAACCGTTCCTTTAATACTATTCACAAAATCACCTACTAAGGTATCGGGTATATTGGTAATGTATACATTACCATATTTTCTAAATTTATATTCTCCAAAACTAAAGGGGTTTTGATTCTCGGCAATTACCTGTCTTGGATCGATTTTGTTATAGACGGGGTAGGCAAACTGAACGTTGTCGATCTTATCTGAAAGAAAAATGTAATCATATTGGTTCTTATTAAAGTCAGCAATTTCAACTGCAGCTTGCGCCGGATACGACCAAAACTCATTATATTTAATAGGTAAAAGGAAATATAATTTATCCAACAGGAATACAAACTGAGCCAACCAAAAAACCGCAATTAATGCCAGAGATATCCTTCCGACAATCTTATTTCCGTTCCTTACAATCATCAGTAGTCCACAAGCGGACAAAAGAATCAAAGGCGGGAGCATAAAAGAATCTCTGAGAGCATGCGGAATTATAAGAAGAGCCGTCGCAATGGGCACAATGAGTATCCATGATACTAGAAAAACAAAGTGTTTCCGGTCCTTATTCCAAAGAGCAACAAGACCCACGAAGATTAGGACTGCATCTACTATATATAACTCTCCCGTTCCGGTCATATTATGAACAGGATCTCCATCGCCTGAAATAAATAGGAAATCAAAGGATAAATTGTCTAAATACGCATCCCTTAAAGAAACAAAGTATTCAACAGGCTTATTATGAAAAAGAGGCGACAATTTTTTCCCTATCGGGTCGATAGTTCTTTCCAGATTAACCTTTTGAAGTATCTGCTGGGCCGTATCATGATCAACAAAAATGTTGATACTCGTAAAACGCTGTTCAGAATTACCGAATAATGTTTGTTGGGCCGAAACGAGTACTGCGATAACTCCTACAGCCAAAGCCGCCATCTTTAACAAGCGGCCTCCTTTACTAAAAAAATCCTTTATAATTCCTCTATTGAACCACACCAAAAGTGGAAGAACTAAAAACAAAGTAAGTTTGTAAGTCGGATAAGTATGTATTGCAAGTCCCCAGGCAAGTGCAAAACCCAAATAGTATTTCGGGCCGCGTTTGGCCAAAAGCAAAAATAAAAGCCCGAGGGTTGCCAATGTTAAGGCAAAATGCGCTTCAAAACCACCCCTGGAAAGCGATAGATCCCATGGTGAAATTGCAACCAAAAAACTCGCAATAAGCCCTACTTTTTCACCGAATAGCTCCTTTCCCAGAAAATACATAATCACAATGAGTCCCAGTCCCGAAAGAATTGAGAGAGCGCGTACTCCGAGAGCGGTTGGGCCAAAAATAGCTACAAAAGGAATTGAAAAATAGACATACCCAGCTGGCCGACCAGCACCCATTTCAAAAGTAATCGGCAAGAAATGTCCCAAAGTATCATGACCGGTTTTAAGAACAGAGTAAGCATCACCAACCAATGTTAACTCATCTCCGTATAGGGGAAGTTTTGTAACAAACAAAATTCTAAGAATCAAACCAAAAATCAAAATTAAACCCAAAATTACTTTGTTTTTCATTACTTTATTTTAAAAATATCCACCTCGGTGTTGCTAAATACTTTTTCTAATTCCAACTTGGAATAATTAATTCCTGACTCTTCACTTTTATTTAAGTATATATAATTCACCTTGTAGTTGCTCATAAGTACACTAAATTTACTGCCAGTTTTATCATTAAATGCAGAATCGCGTACCGTTTGAAGAGATGTAAAGTTATATCCCATTATGTCAATTTGCTGTGTATCGGAAATTAATGTTCTTCTTCCGGAAAGTGCCGCGACATAACCTGTATCGCTCCAATCATAAATCGGAATCGGAGGGATACTACTACTCGCCGTATTATATTGATTAAACGGAGCCGTCAGGATAACAGAATCGGGATTAGTAGTTTTCAAAAAGGTCAAAGCCGAAAGCTCGGCGGCACTAACTTCGGCAAGGGGTTTATTCGCGTAAAATTGCCAGAGAAGACCAAATGTCGTTGGTATCGCCAAAACTATAACAATAAAGGAAATGGTAATTTTTGCAAACTTATTTTTTAGTTTATCCATTAATCTTCCTATTAAAATTGCGGCAATATAACCGAAAAGTAGAAGAAAATATTGAGAAAACTGTATTGAATTATAAACTACTCCCCTCTGAAGAAAAATCAAAGGAATTACAAAACCAATTAAAGCTGCCGTATAAACAAAAACATTTATAGACTTTTTAATTTCGCCTTTTATAAAATCTCCAACTATTTTTGCAAATCCGATAACCCTCATTCCCAAATTCCCTACCAAATAAATCAAAAAGGCAGTTCCCTCTAGCTGGGCGACTCTCAAATAGGAAGTAAAGCGGCCAACAGCAAGATATGTCTGTCTTCTAAGTTCCCAATCAAGAAGACCCAAATTAACAACCACCATTGTTCTTATAAACCACCATGGTTGGTAAATAACAAAACTGGCAGTCCCCGAAGAATTAGGAAAATAGAGAACAGAAGAAATTGCTAGGACTATTCCGAAAAACAGAATCAGTGGATATCTTTTCTTAAAGACAAGCTCATAAATTCCCAAAATTAGAAGCGACCCCAAAATAATTAGCCCTCCGTAGACTTTAAATTCAATGGCAACTCCTCCCAAAAGTCCGGCCAAAATCAAATAGGAATTTTGTCTTAACCGCAAATATTTAAGAAGTAATAAGAGAAAGCCTGTCATAATTATAAAATCAGCCGCTTGAGGAGGGTTGCCCAGAACTGAAGGCGTCTGGTTCATCCAAAAAATTGTTTCCCCTCCGATTGTCCTATTTTGAATCCAGGTTACGATATAACCAAAACTCCCGGCGAAATAGGTAAAAAACATTGCCCAAAGACCTGCTTTTTCACTTTTCGACCAGGAGCGGACAAAAGCAAAACTTGAAAGTCCCAAAAGAAGTGAAAACAAAACCGGAAAGAAGCGAAAGTAAACATCAAGGTCGGTAAAATGAAACATTCTTGAAAAATCGGACATTAAAAGATCAACAAAGAAATGGTAGTTTTGCAAAACGTGTCCAGCAAACTCCGGATCCTGAAAAGGAAATATGCTTCTTTTCATTTCCTCCATAAGAGCTATATGCCACATTCCATCCCTTCCTTGCGCGCTCCAAAAAAGAAGGTTCCCCGAAAAGTTAAATCCGGATGGTGCATTAACTGCAACTTGAGTAACTATACCCAAAAATATAATCACGATAAAACCAATCAAACTCCATTTATTAAAAAGCAATCTATCCTGTAAAAAAATAGTTTTAAAATCCCCCAATAAGAAAAATAAACCGAGTACCGGAAATATCCATAATATAAATCTAATGTGAAGAATAATTGATATGTAAGATATAAGAGTAAATAGAGCAATTCCTAATATTGTAGACAGAGTATATTTTTCAAGATTATTTTGAAGATTAATTTTAAATAATTTTAATAAATTAAAACCCGGAGTTGTAAAAACAATTAAAGTTATAAACAAAAATAATACCAGCCATATTAAATCGGTAAAAATATTAATTAACATTTGAATCAATCAACTTTATAGATATCTACTTCAGGATTACTATACACTTTGACCATCCCGCTTAGCGAAGGGTTAAATGTTTCCGTATGCCCGTTATCTATAATTGTGTCCTGAGATTTGGGTATATATATAAAACGGACGTTTTCCTGTTTTAAAAATTCCGTATTGTATGCCACATCATTTTTATAAAAAAATTCATTTTCGTTTGCCAGCCTCTGATCCACCGGAAAGTTGGTCTGACGAGCCATATCCTCATCTGACAAATACGTAACTCTATCCGTCAACGAAGAAACATATCCGGTACTTGACCAGGCGTAAATTGGCAGGGGGTTGGTTTTGTAATTGTATTTTAAGCCGTCACTAAACGGTGGAGCAAGAATTATATCGTTAGGCTGTGAGTTATCTTTCAGAAAATTCAAAGCTACCAATTCATTTGGGCTTATTTTTGCATTGGGTGCGCTTCCGTAAAACTCCACAAAGTTACCAATAACCGTAGGGACGGACAACACAACCAGAAGAATAATTATTGCTATTTTTACACCAATATGTTTAACCTTACTTAATAAGTCAAAAGTAAAAATTGCTGCATAAAAACCGGTAAATAAAAGGACATACTGCATAAACTGAATAATATTTGAGGCCACACCCTTTTGCAGAAAAAGCATCGGAATTACAAATGCGACGAAAGTTGCACTCAACATAAACGCATCAATGGGACTATCTAAAATTTTGGATTTAAACTTAACAAGCTTTTGGGCAATAACCGGCAATCCGGCAATCCGCATTCCCAAATTCCCAACCACAAAAATTAAAAGTGCAGCACCCTCATACTCCACCACCCTCAAATAAGAGGTAACTCTTCCAACTGAAAGATAGGTTTGTACCCTTCGAACCCAATCAAGAAGACCCAACTTTTCTGTAAGCATCGTGGTGATAAACCACCAAGGTTGAAAGATTAAATAAGATGCAGCATCTTTTGAAACCAGCTTGACAGTTATAAGATTCGTAACAAGAATTGCGAGAAATAAAAACGCGTAATTAAACTTTTTCTCTCTGATTATTTGAAATAGAGATACAGTTCCCATTCCGGCCAAAAGAACTACTCCTCCGGATATCTTAAACCCAGCGATAACCGATCCAATCAAAAAACAAATAAAAAACCAGCTTTTGGATTTCGACTTCGTAAAAAGAAGAAATGATAATAAAAATGCACACAAAAGGATTATTGCTGAGGCATGAGGCGGATTAGCAACAACCGTATTAAGTTGGGACACCCAGAAAGCCGTTTCACCACCGAAGATCTTTCCGGAATTTAAATAAGTTACAATAAATCCGAAACTGCCGACAAAATAAGTAAAGAAAACGGACCAGTAACCAATCAGTTTATTCTTCCATCTATTCATAAACGAATAAACTGAAATACCCATAAGGAAAGAAAAAAGCACAGGGAAAAAACGGAAATAAAGATCCAAGGGAGAAAAGAAACTATAAATACGGTTATATTCCCCCATCAAAATATCCACCAGATAATGATAATTTTGTAAATAAGTTCCGGAAAAAGCAGGCATTAGAGGTGGAATATTTTTAACAATCGCCTCCATCAGAGAAATATGCCAAAAACCGTCAAACCCCTGAGAGCTCCAAAAGAGGAGTCCGTCCTTGTATAAATAACCGCTTGGAAAACTAATAAAGCCTTGGACCAAAATCCCAACAAAAACTAATGCCAAAAGAACAGGGTTTTTGAAAAATTCTTTCCATGGCACTAAAAGTTTTAATTTGTATTTATAAATTGAAAATAGATTAACTCCGGCTATAAGAAAAACCATTAAAAACCGTGCTTTAATGAGAGCCAGAAACACTGCAAGCAAAACAAAAACAACAATTGAAAGAGCAAAAGATAAAGTTATAATTTCGATCCCGTTAAGTTTTTGTGTATTCTTATTAAGCAGCAAATATCCTAACGGATAAAAAGAAAACCAAGTTAAAAAAATAAATATTATAAATAAAGCGATTGTTTGAAAAATCATTGTTTTGACCGAACCGCAAGTCCAAGACAGAATAAGAATGTGCAAAGAGACAGGATATCCAGTATCGTGTTTAAAATCGTTTCGCGGAAAAAGATATTTATCACATGAGTTCCGGCCGGAATATTGATAGTAATTTGCCCAAAAGGTGCACCTGAAGACAGTTGGACACTTTTACCGTCAACGGTAGCATTCCAACCGGGAAAATTGTATTTACTGTAATTAAGAGTAAACGACTTGGTGGAATCTGTTCGAATAACAGAAGCCAGAGATGTTGCCGCAACAATATTTTTAATTTCACTGCCACTCGTGTAAGCAATTGGGTAGTCTTTAGTGGGTCGCACTTCTGTTGCTTCGGGCAATCGCAAATATTCCTCATCCTGAGTTAGATACGCCGGTAAGACAACAGGAACGGGAATGTAACGTGCCAAATAATAGGAGTCTGTTCTTTCAAGATAATCTTGAGGATGAAAATAACTTATGGTTGTAACAATCGTCAATATTCCAATACCCAAGGCAATCCAAACTCTAAACTTAATGTCATTAAGACCTAAAAGAAATATTGGGGAGATAAAGACCACCATTGTAAGAAATCTCCATGGAAACTGAAAATAAGGTAAAAGCGGAACTAGATTCCAGATAAAAGTTGAACGTATATTCATCATAAAGAGAGAGATAAGTAAAGTTATCAAGGCCCATAAAAATATAATCCGGTTTTCTTGGTTTATTTTCCTAAAAAGAAGAATCAGGAAAATGCTTCCCAAAATAATAGAGACAAAAGCAGCAAAACCAATAAAAAATGACATTGTTGGAAAACCACCGTAACCAAAATAAGGAGTGATCAATCGTTTAACTGGAAGAAAATAATCCTGAAAATCATAGACAGTACTGTATTTAAGCAACGAACTTTGAGTTAAAGCAGGAAACCAAAAATAAAGACTTCCTAAAGCACCCAAAAGAAACATCAAGATAAAATTAACAACTCTTTTTATACGGTCCGGTTTAATAAAGACTAAAAACAAAATCCCCAAAAGAACGGCAAAAGGTAAAAACATATAAGCGGCAATGTCATGCGTCAAAACCAATAACGCCACAGAAATTCCACCCAAACCGATATAACGCCATCTATTTTTTGTATTGCCCTTTGTAAGTTCAAAAACCGAAAGTGAAATTAGCGGAAAAAATACAAAACTGAAAGCCTCTCCAATATCCCCTCTTACATAAATCTCAGTTGAACGGTAAGGTAAATATCCGTAAATTAGGGATCCAACCAAACTTAAATCGGACTTCATAAACTTCTTCAAAAAGGCAAACATAAACGCAACAGAAAGAGGAATGCCCAGGAAAAGAACTGCCTTTGTACTGCCTACTAGAGAAAGTCCTTCCAAATGAAATATCTCTCCCAAATAAAAAGGGAAAGGATAAATAAAATTAAAAAGCGGATAGCCGAAACCAAAACTCAAGTCGGGTACAAAACGCGGAGGAAAAATTCCGGCTTTTAAAACTCTATCCATCTCATAAAGCCATGCAGGGTGCAAATCATCTGAAGCGCCATAAAAACCCAGATGCAAAAGAGCAAGAACCGTAGGAATGGCGAGAATCAAAGCCAAAAGCCAACCGTACTTATTTAAAAACTTTTCGAATTTTCCCATATAAAAGGTAGAACAAAAAAAGCACAAAGCTCAAAACGGAAATAATATTTGCAAAAGTTCTAATCGGCGTATTTTTGAAAGCTCCTTTAACCTTGTAAGTTCCGGGGGGGAGTTTAATCTCAATTCTTCCGATGTCACCCAAGGAATGGGTATAAACCTTACCGTTAACTGTTACTTCCCAATTGGGGAAATAAAAAACCGGGACATCAATCACCGAGTTGATTTTGACAGCGGCGGAAAAGCTAAATCTGTTTGATTTCTCTATAAAATTGGATATTTCACTGTTCCCCGAAAGTAATAAAGGATTACTCGGAGCCGGCTCAACAGGCACTGTAGCGGTCACAGGAAGGTAATCAGTTATTGATCCGCCCTCTTGCAAAAGCCACGATTCTCCAGTCAGTTTTGTTGCATCGGTTACGTTTGATTCAAAATTCTGCGGTCTAAAATATTGCCAATTTAGGACTACTGTCAAAATCACAATTAGCGCCGCAAGAAAGTTAACATATTTCCATCTTATTGCCGAAATACAGTAACCCCCAAGGAGACTTGCCGAAAAAATACTAACCGATAAAAACCTCCAAGGAAACTGTACGTAGGCAAGAATACCGATTCTTTCCCAGATAAATGTAGATTTATTGTGAATCATAAAAACGGAAAAGCAAAAAGCTGCGACAAGAAAAACTGGCATTAAATACTTTTTGATGTTTTCTATCTTTACCGACTTGGCCAGACCAAGTGTGATCAATATTACCGAAAGAATAACAAGCCACCAGTGAGGCCAACCGATTTGGAAGGACATATCACTCTCCATGCTTTTGGTTGCACCCGTATAACCCCATGATCTATCAACAAATAATCTTCCGACTGAAATAAAGTGATTACGCCAGTCCAATGCAAATATGGTTAACGTGTTGGTTTGAACCAAATTCTTCTCAAAATATGCGGGAAGGAGGAAAAATGCAGCCATACCAAAACCAAACAATAAACTTAAAATAAGTGTTTTGAAATTTTTCCAATTCTTCAAATATAGTATTAAGAGTAACCAAACCACAAAAACCGGAGTGAAAAGAAGCGTCATTATATTGTGGGAGGTTAGGAAGAATAACAACGAAAGCGATGTACCGATAAAATCAGCGGATTTTCCTCTTTTGATGAGTCTCAAACTGAAATAAAAAACCAGTGGAATAATGGCAATTGCAAAACTTTCCGCTATTGCTCCCCTAACATAAGTGTCGAGGGCTCTATATGGTGCGAACAAAAATAAAATCCCGGCAACAAATCCTGCTTTAGTTCCAAAAAGTTCCTTTCCCAAAAAATACATAGAAATTCCACCCAGAAGTAAAGGAATAAAGAACAAAGCTTTAGCCGAATTAATGTAGCTGAGGATAAAACTAAAAACCGCACCCAAATAGTACGGAAAAACTCCGTAATAATTAAAAAGAGGAAAACCATTTCCGTAACCCATATCGGGAACCCACCTGCATGGAAGCTGCAGGTCCGCAAAGCATTTTCTCATTTCAAAAATCCTTATAACCTGCAAATCGTCCTGATGAGGAAAATAACCCTTCATAAATAAGGGCCAGAGCACTAGTCCCGATAAAACCACAATCACCCAAAGCCAAATATCTTCTTTAATGAATTTTTTCATTTTTCTTTTTGATAACCAAAAGGGCAGCAACCGTGACAAGAGATATTACCGACAGCCAGTTTCCGATTTTTCTCACTGGGGTATCTGTCAGCCTAACATCAATCGTGTGAGTCCCACTTGGAACTTCAAAAGTGATTAACCCCAAACAAAAACTTTCTCCCATACAATTATTGTTAACATGACTTACTTTTTGTCCATCGATTTTGGTAACCATTCCCGGAAAATCAAACAAGGGGAGTCTAATCAATGCTTCCTTTTTAACATTGATTATTCCTTTCTGAAAATCACTCCCTTTAGAATAACTCGAAAAGTTAGCGCTTCCTTGAAGAATTTCCGGCCGATTCGGAGCGGGAGAAATCGGTGGAAACTTTGCATATATTGGCAGATAGTCAAAAATACTAATCGTAAGTTCTTTTTGCCACGATACGCCTGAGAATTTGTCCGCGTCGGTAATATTTTCCCAACTTTTCGGAACAAAATACCCCACAGTAAGAATAAACGAAATCAAAACAATTATTAACCCAATCCAAACTTTGAACTTTGGAATCAGGAAAATTCCGATTCCGGCAAGTATAGACAGAAGGAAAATACTGACCGCCAAAAATCTCCAGGGGAATTGAAGCCAAGCCAGCATCGGAATAGCGCTCCAAATAAAACTGGACTTTACATGAATCATAAAAAGCGTAAAGAGTTCAACCATTCCCAAAATCAAAGCGAGAAAAACGTAATCTTTCTTTTTCTTTTTTATGAAAATATAGAAAGAACTAATCCCTAACGTAATTATTCCAAAAATCCATTGAATAATACCGGTTGAAAGATTCAATTTTTCGTTCGGAAAACCTGAAGATCCATATCCCCACTCCCTAGAAATAAACAGTCTATAAAGATTTACAAAATGTTGCTGGTAGCCAAAATATCCTTCCAAAAGTGTTTCCGTATGTGCATATTGCCTTTCAAAAATTACCGGCAAAACATAAAACGCTGCAAACCCAATCCCCAAAAGCACCCCGGCAATAACTTTGTATATTTCTTTCAGCTTCTTTTCTCTTATTAGCCAATAGATAGTCCAAACGATTGCCGGAATAGAAAAGATCATTGCCATTAATAAATGTGTCGTAAGAAGTAAACCCAAAGATAAGCCGAGAAGTGCAATATATTTTGCCTTCGAAGTTTTAATCAATTTATATACAGCCCAAAAAACTAACGGGAAAAACACTAATGACCAAAACTCACTCAAATCACCCCTGACAAAAACTTCAACAGCTTTATAAGGAACATAGGTATAAACGAGGGCCGAAACAAAACCCGAAAAATTATCCAAAAAATCACTGACCAAAAGAAACATTGCCAGTGCAGAAAGAGTATAGCCAAGGGCGAAAAGTATTTTTACGGTGTCGATAAATTGGAATCCGACTTTATGAAAAATTTCTCCAAGATAGTAAACACTGGGAGGATAATAATTAAATTGCGGGTATCCATATTGGTATCCGGCGTCAGGAACCCACCTGCAAGGAATCTGGAAATCCTGAAAACATTTATCCATCTCATAAACCCTAAAAGCCTGAAGATCATCCTGCATAGGGAAAAATCCGGATCTAACCAGACTGGAAAACGTAGGAATTGTGAATAGAACAATTAAAATTACCCAAAATAATTTCTTTTTTGAATAGAATCCAAGTTTTTCCTTAAGATTCCCGAATATTTTAGATATCATTTTCTTCTAATTCACTTTAAAAATTGTTACGTTGTTATTTTGAAATATCTGTGTCAACCCAAGCTGCTTGGCTCCCAATTTCGCATGCTGATCCGTTAACCAATAAATATATGATATGTTATTTTTCTCAAGAAAACTTCTAGCACTACTAATATTTAGCGTCGTGAGAAAGCTCTCAACGGAATTTCTCCTTCCCTGCCAAGGATATTGTAAATTATCTAAATTCGTTTGATCTTCTAAAAACGTATCCTTATCCGAAAAGGCAGAAACATATGCTGTTGTATCATACATGTACAACGGGGTTAATGAATGCCCACCCAAAATTTTTGTAGAGTTATAAGGGTAAGTTAACACGATACCATCCGGCTGTTGCGATAAGAATTTCAACGCTTCTAATTCATTTGTAGGAATAACAGAGGGTGGTTTCTCCGGCAAATAATAACCCATCGACGCAATTGTTGTTGGTATGGTCAGCAATACAAAAATGGTAATTATCAAGCCTTTTGTAAACGATGATGATTTACTTTCAATAAAATTTCCTACTACTACCCCCGCAGCGATTCCCCCAAATATAAGGGAATAATAGAAAAACTGAATGGTGTTCCATGGGGTTCCTTTCTGCGTAAAAAACATCGGGACGACAATTCCTGCCAAAATTAATGCAAACAAAAATATCTCGATTGGACCTGCTGTTAATAGTTTTTTTGGCTTTTGGAGAAGTGGTTTGAGTGCCACTAGTCTCGTACTGAAATTGCCAACAATAAAAATAACAAACGCTAAACCATAAGCCAATATTGCCTTTCCCCAAATTCTTCCCATTCTATAAGTGGTCATCGCCGAATAGAGCTTGTACCAATTGAATCTGTCTGGGTAAGCCATCATCGATTCCAAAAACCAGAAAGGAGTAAAAACAATTAAGTTTACCGAAGATTTATTGAAGGGAATAAATAAAAACATGGAGATTACTGCCGTGACCAAAAATATCCAAAGTAAAAAATAATCTTTCTTTCTAATTATCTGCCAGATTGCTACAATTAAAATTGAAGTTAAAACTAGAAGTCCCGCGTACACTTTGATAAAAATTGAGACGCCTAAAAATAATGCGGTAAGACAAAAGTTAAATAAAGTCTTTTTCTCAAGATATTTTTTAAGGTATATGAGTCCCAAAAGAATAGTTATCAACGAAAGTGCAAATGGGGGGTTAATAAGAGTTGATATGGATTGCTGGGACCAATACATACTTTCCCCTCCCCAACCTTGACCTCTAAAAAGCGAAACCAACCAGCCAAAACTGCCGCCAAAGTAAACAAAAAAGACCGCAATCAACGATTCGATCTTTGATTTTCGCCAAATATACACAAATGCGTACGAAAGTAACCCAATTGCAAGAGCCAGTATTGGAGGGGTTATTTGAAAATAAAGATTAACAACAGGAATAAAAGTAATTTTGTGTAAAATGGCCAAAATTAAATCAAAACCGATGTGATAATTTTGAATAGGAAGACTTGCAAATGTAGGCAATTGAAACGACCCGCGCGACAAACTTTCAGCAAGAGCGACATGCCATACCCCATCATGGCCGTTTGCTCCCCAAAAACCAATGCCGTAAGAATAAATCCACCCACTTTTTACCATCGTCAAAGACCAAACAATGGTGCCAATTAAAACCAATAGCCATTTAAAAACGTTATTTGTTAATATTTTCATTCTTGTGAAGTATTATTCCGGAAACTTTTCTTATGTCGTCAATTATCGACATTCCGACAAAAACAAAAATCGAAGCAAAATAAGCAACCATTCCAATAACTGTCAGCACAAAGACCGAATAAAGATTTACTGGCAAAAAGTTTCTTAGAACCAAAAGAACAGCTCCCATAATAAAGGATGCCGCAAGTGGCTTAAATGTACTTTCCGTCAACGAAAAGTCGACGTATTTCTTAACAATAAATATAGCGATGATGGAGGAAGCTCCAACAATTGCATAACCTGCTGACGCACCGTTAACACCATACTTTAGACCCAAATAAGGAACAAGTAGCCATGTCAAAACTGTCCACATAACCATTAGTCCCGAAGTTATTTTGATCTTACCTATGGCATTCAGAAGGTTGGTCAATTGTGTCGTAACGGCAGCAAATATCACGTTTACGGCTAAAAATGCAAGAGGAATAACTGCGGGTAGCCACTGAGAGAATTTGGATATGGATTGGAAAACTATCGGGGCAAGAATAACTATTCCGACAACGGCAGGGAAAACCAAGAAAGCAATGAAGAAGATTGAGCGAGTTACATTTTCTTTCAATTCCTTCATGTTGTCCTGCATTCTGGAAAAAGCCGGGAAAGTAACCCGGGTTACATTATCAAGAACTACTCTTAGCGGCATCTGAATCCACCCCTGGGCCCAAGAAAGAATTCCAAGTGGTCCCAATCCGATAACTTTACCCAAGATTATTGTTAAACCGTCATCCTTTAAAACAGCTATAAAAGTGTTTATTTGGTATGGAATTCCAAAAACAAGAAGCTTCTTGAGTGAACTTCTTGAAATCTGAAGTGTCGGCTTCCATGGTTGGAAAAGATATAGCACTGTTACTCCGATAATTCCCCTGGCAATAACCGAAATTGTAAAACTGGTAATTCCAAAACCCTTCCACGCCAAAAAAACCAGAACGAGATTGTAAACAAGAGTCTCAATAATTGCAGATATCGCAACCACTTCGAATCTTAAATGCCGTTCCAATATCACCGACGGAATTGATTTCAAAGAAGACATAAAAAATGAAAAACAAAGTGCATAAAGGAGGTATACCGAGCTTTGATCAAGATTGTAAAAATGGCGTATAAACGAAGTCCCCGCCACTACAATAAGAATTAGTGTAATTACCAGTATCTGCTGAACAGTGAATGTTGTTTTTAGGTCCTCCTGCGTAATTTTTTCCTTCTTCTGAATTAAGGATGCGGCTAAACCAATATCAGAAAAGTAAACCAAAAAATTTATGATTGCGGAGACAACACCAAAAATTCCGAAAAGTACCGGGTTTAGAAACTTGCCCAGAAAAAAATAGGCAATTATTGTGATTATGTAAACCCCAAAGTACTGTTGTGTGAGAGCCACAATACCTTTGACAGTACGGCTTTTGACGGTTTCCAGGTTTATTTCGGCCGTTGGATCCAAATGTTCCTCAGTAGGTTCCACTCATAGATTGTAGCATGCCTGAAGATAATAATTTAGCCTAGGAAGATTTTACTTTAATTAACAACAAACTGTCCCTAGATCCGTCCGGTCTATAGGCCTTCGGGTAGGATGCTATAGTTATACCGATTTTGGAAGGAGCCACATTTAATCTTGATTGATTTATAAGAAGATAGGTTTCGTCCCCTGCCTTGATTGCATCAATCAAACTTTGTGGAATTGTGTTAATTCCTAACCCTACCCCGATAATCGTAATCTTAGGAACATCATTAAGATACATTTCAAGGCCGTCAGGGAGAGTGCCGAAATACCCTTCTGTCCCGACAACAATCTTGGTGGAAGGATTTGAAACCAACCTGTTTCTTAAATATACTGAGACTTCTTTAATTCCGTATCCTGAAGTCCACTCTTCGAGATAACCCGACCTTTCACTCCTGGGTAAGTTTGCTTTTGCAGGATTGAATAATAACCGGTAATCAAAAAATAATGACTGCCCTACAAAAAACACTAATATTAAAGCCAAAACTATCAGCAGTTTTTTTCTGTATTCAAGAAAAGCCGAAGCAGCTATAATAACCAAAAACGGAATTGAAAAAAGAATATATCGGGCGGTTAACACCTTGGCAAATTCACACTGAACCACAATCGGCCCCAAAAACCAAATCGTTAGAATCACAAGTTGCTTCCAACTCTTCTTCCAATTAATTAAATAACCGGCCAAACCAAGAACCAGCAGCGACCACGGCCCCATTGCAACCAGCCATTGCCAGGATTGAATCAAAAACGGTTTAAGGGGGTCAAAGGGACTTACCAAAAAATGATTTATCGGATAAACATAATCCAAGTTTCTACTTGCAATAAGTTCAAAATTAGGTCCAAGTCGTAAAATGTTATACATTCCGTAACCGATTATTAATGTGACAATGGTCAGAGGAACGATTTTAACAAGTCTTTTTGGAGATTTAATAAAGAACCAGAGAGTCGGAAGCATAATTGCAAAGAAGAGTGCCGGCGACTTTGTCAGCCATGCCCCTCCGAGTGCAAAACCGGCGAGCATTGCGCAGTCTAATCGCTCTTTTGTAAAAGCCAGATAGGCAAAAATAAAAGTCCAAACACCAAACATCGTGAGCATTGAATCTACCAAGGCCATTCTGTCAAAAAAGAATGAGAACGGAGAAACCGCATAAATTAAACCTGCGATAAGAGCCACTTTTTTATTCTTAAATAATAAGTATGTTAAGAACGAAGTTCCGATTAGGGTTCCCAAACCGGACAAAACCGAAACAATTCTACCCGCCGTCAACGGATCGTGGATTAATTTCAAAAACGCAATGGTAATCCACATAAAAAGAGGTTCTTTTCCGTCGGACAAAGGTAAAAATCTCAAGGTTTCTTCAACCCTCATCACTTGCGACCAGCGGATATAAATCGCTTCGTCAGCAAAAACCGGTATTATTGTTAAGTGAAAAAAACGTAACGAGAATAAAGCCAGAATGAAAATTCCACCGAGAATATATACCCAATTCTTACTAAAATATTTCATCATAAATACATTTATTCGGTATAACCGAACATCGGATCCGTTAAATTCGCATTTTCTCCCTGACAACTCTTATCCACATCCTTTTGATTATACTTTTTATAATCGGGAAGTATTAATCCCAATGCTCCAAAGCGATCATCAAATTTATTAACAAGAGAAAGCGGAAACACTATTGTATAAACGGGACTTCCGCTTACGGGATCATTTACGTGCATATTTGCCAGATAAAAAATATACCTGTATCCAAGGTTATAGCCGGGGTTTGTAATGTATGAGACTGATATACAAGGATAATTGTGTTTTTGTGCATCCTCCTTTATATATGCAACTATCGCCTTTTTTTGAATATATCCATTTGAGCTGTCCGGCGTATTTAATATCAGATAAATATTTCCTGCCGAATAAACAGCAATTAAAAGAACCGCCAAGAACTTCCAAAACTTTTTCTCCAATAAATAACCAAGGAATAGCGCTGCAATAGCAATCCAAACTACATTCATCCCGTCCAGATAGTATTCGGAAAGATTAAGTGAATTAACTGTAAAAAAGCCTATATACAGTAGCTGCCACAAGGTTAATAGCAGTGCATACTCTTTTGGCAGTTTTTTGATAATTAATAAAAATATTGCAATACCAACCAAAAGATAGAAAGCTAGTCTAACAGGGACTTGGGAAACTGATGGAAAAAAAAGATAGGTCGTATTTGCATTAACTAGCTGCATAACACGGTCCAATTTTGCCCAACCGGTTGCGGTTTGAGGAACCAGATTTCTCTGTGTCGTTACCGATGCAATAACTGCCTTTGTTTGTTGAAAATTATGCCTGGCTTCAAAAATAATTAGCGGAGTTGATAAAACTACCAGTACTCCTGCACCCAATAAAAAATATTTCCATTGAAATTTTTTCCGAGACAAAATCCAAGCAAGTAATGCCAATGGAGATACAACAACTAGGGCAAGATTCAAATGCCAGATAAGAGCAATCAGAACTCCAAAAAGAACAAACCCTATTTTTTGCCGGCCTTTATAAATTAAATACAAGTCATATAAATACCACACAGTCCAAAGCATTACCGGCATCGTGGGAACAACATTTCTATCGGAGAAAACGATCATTTCGGAAACCGTATAAATAATCGCACCAATCAAACCAACTTTTTTATTAAACATTTTGGAGAAAACAAAGTAGAAGCTATAAACCGCAAAAGTTCCGAGAATCATTGTCAAAAGCAGAACATAAATTGGATCCATATGCCCCAGTAAGTAAAAAGGAATCTGAAGATAATAAAAAAGTGCTCCAATAAACACCCCTGTAACGGAAGTTTGCTGCCCGATAAGCCTTACATGGTGATTAACCAAAATGTCTTTGATAATCCAGGACGCCAAATCATTATCGTGCGCATAATAAAATAATTCATTGGCTTTATATGCCCTAAGGAAAAAGGCCAACCCTAAAACAAGGATTATCGGGATATATTTCAAATATTTCTTCATACCTTACTTTAATAATGTTCTTTTTTGAACAACTATTCCACCAAAATTCTTCTGTTCAACTACAGCAGTCTTTGAGTTCTCCTCGCTTATTGCATCATCAACAAAGTTTTGAGGAATCCCTTCTTGAGGTTCTATAATAAAATAATAGATTTGGATATTCTTGGGCGTATCGGGAAGAATATCACCTATATCGCCCACCTGGCTTCTTCCGTGCCAGTATGGCAAATAACCATACTTACCCAATCCGTACCAGCTATACATATATGACCACGTTGTGTTCAACCAAAGGGGAGCGGTAATGCTATTGATACTAAATCTTTGACCACCGGATGATTGATATGTGTAATCTACTGCCTGTTCTAAATTAGAAAGGACCATTTCCCGCCTTAGTGTAAAAATTGTCTGACCATCCTTGTTTTCCGATAATATTTTCGTTAAACCTGAAAGAATAACTATAAAAGTTAAGATAACGGCAAAAATTTTCGACTTTTTCCAAATTGCCGAAATAAACATGGCAGCCAAAATACATACGGCTATTCCTATCCCGACAGTCAAATAGGGTGTATCGTTTCCGCCAAAAAAAACTACGGGTAAATGGGAAAAAAGATAAAGTAGCAAAAAAAACTTCGGGTCTTCCAAATGATTTTTCGATTCCCTTCCCCACTTTTGTGTAAACCAAACAATCATAACAAAACCTATAAATCCTCCAAACCCCAAACTTAGGGGAAAAAGATTAAGGGAAAAAGTTTTACCAATCTGATTCAGATAAACAACTATAAAATCTCCAAAGCCTTTTACACTTAATAAAGTATTTCCTCCAGTAAAAAGATAGATTAATCCTTTTATTCCAGTGAGACCAAACTTGATCTGAGAAATCCAAATAGTACAAGTTCCTGCAATAAGTCCGCCCACAAACGCGCCAAATTGCCTGAGAGTAATACTCTTCTTACAAATAATAAGCCAAGTGGCAATGGCCGCAATGTGGTAGGCAAGAAAGAGATCGGATTGGATAGAGAAACCAAAAAAAACGCCGGTAAGAAGTGCGTACCAAACATTTTTATTCCTTGTCCATAACCAAAGAAATAAATATGTTAGAGGTACAAACAAAAGGCCTATTGTTGGATTTGAAAGCCATGTCGCATATTGGCTCGCCTCAAACGAAAAAACAAAAAATAATGATGACAATAACGAGACGTCCCTCTTTCTAAATAAAAAAAATGACAAGAAGTAGACAACGAAAACCGTTGCTGAGCTAAAGAACGCAAGCCAATAATCGGCAACGACAGGATTACCTTTTGAAGCAAAATAAGGTACGGCAAGAAAATAATCATACAAAACTCCATGATAAAGACCTGGGGCATTTGCAGAAGGACCCTGAATTTTTATGTCTCCAGCAATAATTTGTTTAACAAAAAAGGCGTCGCGGGCTTGATCGTAAGAAAAAGTTATCGCCGATTTATTTAGGTAAAGAACACGTAGTAAAAATCCGATTACAAATATGACCGAAACAGTTAGAAAGCTTTTTTTGTTCACTTTGCTATAAAATTCTTAAAACACTTTCTCCGAAAACTTTGTACCCGAATTTTTTAGAAGATTCCTGGGCTTTAATTCTTAATCCTGTAAGGGAAACCTTGCCTTCAATAATAGACATTGTTATCTTTCTCAAATCACCTTCGTTTTTCCACAAAAAACCGTTTACTCCGTTTTGGACTATTTCCTCATGGCCTCCGGCATCAAAGATAATCGGGACCGCTCCCGCAGCTAATGCCTCAACCACGGTAATCCCAAAATGCTCAACTTTTTCGGGGTTTTTATCTTCGTTGACTCCAAATCCGGAAGCACTCCAAAAAACTTTTGCTTTTCCGTATAAATCTTTCAGGGTTTTAAAATCGGGGCTCTCCACAAATTCAATCGGATAGCCTTCCGATTCATCCTTTAATTCCTTCAAATAATCACCAGCCCCAATTTCCGCTCCCCCGGCAAGAATAAGCTTCCAGTCTTTCAACCCCTCGTTAAACAACTTCTTGAACGTCCTGATTAATATTTCCTGACCTTTATTTTGAAGGATATGGGAAAACCTGCCCACGAAAAGAATTACATTCTCTTTTCTCTTTGGTTTAATATTCTCAACATCAATCGGCGGGTAAATCACCAAGCCATTAACTCCATACTCTCTATCTATAAAACTTTTTGTAAAATTTGAATTGCAAACAATTTTATTTATCCTAAAAAGCTTCATTCTATTTAAAAGGCTTTTGCCGCCTATGTTATGAAACGGGACCTGAAAATGAAGAATGTTTTTCCTTGCACGTAAGGTGGGGATGCTTCCGTCGGAGACCCAAAAACACAAATCATAACCGTCGCCTCTTTTGATGTCTTTTACAATATTTATTTCACTAAGATCTATCCCGAAACGATTTTCAAGGATCTCCTTTATTCCGATATCTTTCCATTCCAAATCAACCATATATCCATTCTCGACAAGAACACGGGCGAAAGCGGTAGTATAACGCTCTCCCCCTCCCAATGTGTCCAAATACGGATTATAAATTGCTGCTCTCATGTTTTATTTGAAGCTCCCAAAGTTTAGAATATGTGATTAACCTACTAAACGTCTGATAAATTATTTCTATTATTCCTACGGTTCCGTCCAAAAAACCAAGCTTAACAATTCCCCTATACCAAAATTCCCTAAAACCGGCACTGAAAAATCTAATTATATTCATCTCTGGATGACCAGAATCGTATAAAAGTTTTGCTTCAATTTCCGACCATTTGTTCGTTTTTTCAACCATCTCAGTAATATTCCTGTGACTAATATGAATAAGGGGTTCTTTCAGATGGGCCGTGAACCCGACTATTTCCGGTTGTTCGTGCAATTCTCCTTTCCAACCCTTTAGTTTATCTTTCTCAATGAGCCTTAAAACAAAATCAGGACTCCATCCGCCCCAATGCATTTCGTGACCCAAAAAAATATTTTTACGGGGAATCGCGTAAGCGGAAAACTCGTTAGTTCCGATTACTTGTAGAATCATCTTTTTAAGTTCCGGTGTTACCTCTTCGTCGGTGTCTAAATACAACAACCAATCCCCTTTTGCTTTTTTTGCTCCCTCATTTCTCCAGTCGGCAAAGCCTCCCTTGATTTTTGATGTATCAACCTTCACTATCTCATCACACCAAGCGACTGAGTCTAGACACTTAACCAATAAGTTTTTATCGACCACACCCCCGATTAAAACTATTGCACTGATTTTTGTCATTCTAAATTTTTAATTTACGTCTTATACGATCACCCAACTTCCCAGACTCTTTATATGAGGAGTCAAATTCCCAATAGTGCAAGTCTTTTTCCTCATCTCGAAAAACACTAATAACTTCGGACAAGTTTGGATTTTGATCGCTAAATTTTTCTTTCTGCCAAACTTTAAGATAAACCGACAACTCCGAAAAAGCCTGGAGTAAAGAAAGAGCCAACCCATGCAACCCGTCTTTATAACCTTCACCAAAAAAATAACGGCTTAAAAATTCATTCGACGGTTTAAGAATTAAATCTTTCCACAAAAATTTATAGCCTTCTTTAATTCTAAGAAGTGCATGCTGAGTTGAATAAGCATTCATTCGTTCTAGATACTGCTCAACAGAATCATAATTGTGATGAATTATTGCAAATTCCTCTTTGTCTTCAATTTCCCCGCCAACTCCCTGTGTCATGGGAACCATGTGGATTATTTCATTCCAAGAAACGGTGCCTTTTTTGAAAAGGCGAATATTGTAATCTGGCCACCAACGTGAGTGTTGCATCCAATGCCCAAAAATGATATTTTTCCTGGGAATTCTAAAATAATCGGCTTTTGGTTCTTTCAAAACCCGGCTAATTTTTTGTGCAAGCGAGATAGGTACTTCTTCATCAGCATCAAGAATGAAAATCCATGGATTTGAAGCTTTTGAAATAGCAAAATTTCTGGCAGGTTCCACATATCCGGTTTTTTCATGAGTGAAAACCTTAGCTCCCAGTGATTTAGCCACTTCGGCAGTTTTATCTTCCGACTCCATGTCGACAACTATAATCTCGTCCGCTAAGTTTTTTATGGAGGTTATTGCCTTCGGAAGGTTCTTTTCTTCGTTAAGTGTATTTATTACTACCGAAATCTTTTCCACAAGCTCAATTGTAGCACTAATTAGACCTTATATTTTCCCTGAAGAGCGTTAAGACGGACCAAGATAAGCCCCCTAAGCCCTTCGATTGAGTCCTTAATCGGGTCAACTTTTGTTCCCTCTTTGTGATGCCAGTCAACCGGAACCTCGGCAATTCGGTAACCAAGCTTTCTGGCAACGTAGAGAATTTCCAGATCAAATCCGGCCGTAACTGAGGCTCCAGTATTTTCACTCGTGGCATTGAAAATTTCCAAGCGCTTAAAAATCCCTTCGGCAGATGAATTGGTAAACGCCTTAAAGCCACACTGGGTGTCTTTAAACGGAAGTCTCAAAATTAAAAGACGAAGAAGGGAAAATCCCGAAGCCATGATTTTACGAATTAGCGGTGCCCCTTCCCTTCCGTGGCGGGAACCGATAACGACATCGTAGCCCTCTTTAAATTTCGGCAAAACCTTTTCAAGCTGATCTATCGGCGTCGCCTGATCGGCGTCGGTAAATAAAATTATGTCGCCTCTTGCTTTAAGCATACCGGCAATCACCGTTCCACCTTTTCCCCTGTGAGGTTCAGTCAAAACCGAAAAATTATTGTGTTTTTTGGCAAAATCTTCCGCAATTTTTAATGTAGAGTCCGTTGAGCCGTCATCGACAAACAGAATTTCCCAGGAGTATTTTTGTTCTTTGAGATAATCGTAAACGGAATCCAGAACTCCTGTTCGCAAGTTATATTCTTCATTGAAGGCCGGTATAACAACGCTTAAAAACGGTTTCATTTTGTATATAACGTCCTTTCCCTTTCTTGAACCGTGATTCCGCCAAACGAAACCTGCTTGATAACTTTCCCGATTCCTTTTTGCCTACCAAGCCAAGCCTGAAGCCGCTCAGGATGCGGCGGGTCAACTTCATATAATGTAAATAGAAGTGGAATTTGCTGATCAACCGGCAGCTTATGATACTTTGTGGTTCCAAGCCATTCAAACAAATAATTATATGAGTAGGGAATTACGGGCGGGACATATTCATCAACATTAAAATTCTGCGAACCTGCATTTTTGTAAATCCAATCTATTGCTTCCTCTTGATTAACCAAGCAGATACTCTCCGTCCCTTGGCAAGTGTCGTGAATCCTCCCCCAAACAACAGGAACGTTATTGATATAAAAAAGAAAGAAAAAACAAAGCACAAAAACCACACCGATGATTTTCAACTTCCAAATTCTTCCCAATACAATTGCAAAAAGCAAAATAAAAATCAGGTAATAACCGGTCATGTAATAGTCATATAAAATTCCGTAATTTCCCTGATAAAAATAAAGTCCGACAACTGCAGATAACAAAAGAAGTAAAATTACATTTACCTTAGTGTTCTTAATTAGTTTTGGTAAAAACGCCAAAAATGAAATTCCTGTAATTACCATTACCGCGGAATTAAAATTATTTCCAGACTGGAAAATTTTGTTTGTAAAAATATTAACGTAATCTGAAGTCCTGGATTTAATGAAAACCCAACTTGGCATTCCAAAGCTTCCGCTACCCATACCGAAAGTCCCAAATAAATTATGCAAAAGAATATGTTGATGTTTAATATCAAACAAAACAAGTGGCGCAAATGTCAGAAAAAATAAAATTGCTGATAAAATAAAATTTTTTAAATCAGGTCGATTTTTCCACTGCCAGATTAAAAAAATCGCCAACGCAGGAAAGTAGAAAAACTCACCTGAAGAACCAAAACTAAAAAGTGATAGTCCCGCAACCGTGGCAATAACCGGCCAGCCCCACTTTTTTCCTTCAGTCACTTTAATCATTGCCCAAACCAATACTAAAGAAAGCAGAAGCATCGGCGTGGGATTACTTAACCAGCGGGAGGCCAAAACTATATTAAATGAAAATCCGGCAATAATTGCAGCTATTATTCCCGTAGTTTTATCCTGAATTTTCGTCCCAAGGTGGTATATCAACCAAACCGCAACCACTGTGGTAAATGCCAAAAATACAAACGGCAAAATCGGACTCCCGTGTCCTATCCAATAAAATGGTGCAAGAAGATAATAATAATAAGGCGCTCTAAAAATTCCGGGCAGCCCTGTGGTTGGACCTATTAAGAAAAATTTGTGGTTGTAAATAAAATCCCAAATGACCAAAGCATCGCGGCCCTGATCGTAATAAAAATTTAAGATTTGATTAACTCTAAAAACCCTGAGGATAAAAGCACCAATTAAAATAATAGAAATTAAAATATTCTGAACAGAAAAAATTTTTTTAATCTTTTTTGGCATACTTTCTAACTGCTTCCAGAGCTTTTTCTACTGCTTCGTCAAAAGCCACATCTCTAATTATGGCAGCCGCTGCTTGTTTGTGACCACCACCTCCGAGAGCCTCAGCTGCTTCTGAAATATCAAAACCTTCTTTTGCCCGCAAACTAACATTCAAAAAGTTTTTCTTCTCTTCAACCATTATTATTCCAAAATCAGCATCCGCAATTGAAGAAGCGAAAAGGCTAGCTGCCATACTTTTTACTCCACTTGAATCTGGGTAAAGAATAACCGTTTCATAGGGAATGGCCGACCAGATAAACCGATGTTCCTTATCAATCTTTATATTTTTTAAAACCTCACCAAGCAGCTTAATCTGATCCAAACTTATATTCCGATATAAATTGAGGATTATTTTGTTCTTATCACCACCCAGCTCCATAAGTCTCGCCATTGTTTTAGCTGCACCAACATCAGCCCAAGGATGCTGTAATGAAGAAGTATCGTAAATAAGCCCAGCTAACAAATCCTCAGCAATTTCTTTTGTAATTTTAACTTCCCAATCAGAAAAAAGCCTAAACAATATTTCTCCTGTCGAACTTCTTTCAAAGTCTACAAGGTTAATTTCACCAAGCTTTTTATTTGTACGATGGTGATCAATAATAATCTTTTTAATTTCTGGAATTTTTTCTTTGCCATATCCTGCTACTTGAGACCACTCCGAAGAATCGAGAATCAAAAATAGATCAAAGGCTGAAAAGTTAAACTTATCAAAATCTATTTTTTGTATAGATTCGGATGAGTTTAAAAATTTGGAATCAGACGAAACATTATTGGGACAAATTACTTCTACAGACTTACCCATATGCATCAGAACCCTCCGCATAGCTAATGCGCTTCCTACACTATCAGGATCAGGGCTTCTGTGACAATTGATTAAAATCTTATTTGCCTTTTTAATTTCCGCCAATATTTTGGTCGATTCTTTGTAATTCATAATTTAAAACTATTGTGTGTGCACCAGTTTGTATATTATAACGCCGTCCAACGGCCAACTGCTGTCTATTTTACTCCAACCAAAACTTGCTATTTGGGATTTGGGATTATGAGTCGGGTCACATTTACTGGTAGGAATAAGTTCGCACACGGCAAATAGCTGATTCGCAAAAGTAGAAGGATTAGTTGCATCAATTTCCAAAACTTTTCCACCGTAAAGTTCTACAAAATACTGATACCCTGCTTCATAGTTCGTATCGGCAATAACCGCCAGATTCATAGGCTTCCCAGCAGCTTCTTTAACTATTAGTCTTGCCACATCTTCACTTCGTTGCAAAAGCCTATTGGGTTCTTTTCTTAACGGGTTATTAACTATGTTGATTCCAATCAAATACAAAAGAAGTAAAACCCCCAACCATTTGATAATTTTTCCGCCGGACAAAAGCATGGAGATGATACTCCCTATTAAAAGAAACGGCACAACAAACATAAAACCGAGATAATGGTCATAAATATTTTCTTTATAAAGACCAAGGCCAATTAGACCAAAACCAAGCCAGGAAAAAATAAGCCAATACTGATTGGCAAGTTTTAAACTTTTCCTCTTTAAGTAATTTCTGAGAAAAACCCAGATAATTCCTGCTGCAATTACGATCGATGCGATAAGTGTTGCCGTTATATCTTTAGCCGCCAAAACGCTGCTATTTACAAGGTTAAGCATCACGGGAAGTTTGGGAATTGCGGCCCAAGGTTTTGCCGAAACGGTAGTTTGGCTAGCCGCCAAAAATGCATAGATCGCTCTTGCATTTGTCCAATTATGACGGAGGTCGAAGATAAGAAGCGGGGACATCAAAAGGAGAAAAAGGATTATTCCGATTACCGAATTCTTTATAAACTTTTTCTCCAAATCCGTTTTTCTAACTCGGAAAAAAGATAATAACCAAAAAATAAACAGGGTCGGTGTCAATAAAAGCCCCAAGTAGTGTGACTGTAGTACAAAGGCAAAGGATATTCCGAGTATTATCAACCATCCCATTTTCCGATCATTCCAGACTTTCCAGATTGAGTAGATACAGAGAAGCGCAAAAAAAGGCATTATGTTTGGGTTCCATGACGAACGGGAATAATAAATTACTGTTGGAGAAATTGCATAAAGGCCGGCGGCTATTACTCCCGCCCGTTTCCCAAACCAAATTCTTCCTACCCACCAGACAAAAGCAACGGTAATAACACCCAAAATTGCAATCTGCACCGCTGGGCCTACGGGTGAAAAATTGGCAAGCAAAAGAGGAAGTGCCATCATATAGTAATACAACGGTCCCAAGTATAAATTTCCAACCGATGTACCCGGTCCTATGAGAGGCGGGTGAAGTTCGGTAAAAATCCTTCTGACAACGATAACATCCCTTCCTTCATCTCCCAAAAATGTCATATATTGATCAATTTTGTAAAGCCTGCAAATTGAAGCGACCAGAAGGATGAATCCTAAAATAACGGCTTCCTTCTTGTTATTCTTTATCCAAAAAACTATTTTATTCAATAATCTTTTCATTGCAGCTTTTTCCAAAGACTAAATAGATCTCCAAAACTTTTAAGAATCACATTTAAATTTCTTCCTGTCCCTGCTCCTTTAGTCCGAGCATAATGAGTCACAGGAACCTGCTCAATCTTAAACCCAGCCTTCTCTGATCTTATCAAAAGTTCACTACTTATAAATGCTCCTCTTTCACTTTCGAGATGTGGGATTGTATCTATTACTTTCTTAGAAATCATTTTAAACGCACAATCGATGTCTTTAACCCTAAGTCCAAAAAGAACGAAGACCGTAAATTCCCAAATTTTACTGGTTAAAATTTTAATCGCCGAAACCTGCCTTTTTTTATAATATCCGATAACCAAATCTGCGCCCGTTTCTTTTTGTTTTTTTATGAAGATTTCAATCTCTTTGAAATCGAATTGTCCGTCCGCATCTATAAAAGCAATCCATGGATGAGTTCCGGCATACAAACCTGTACTAATAGTCGCACCATAACCTTCATTGGTTTTGTGCTTAATAATCCTAATTCTTTTATCCGAGTTTGCAAGCTTCTCTTCCAACTCTGGAGACCCATCACTTGAACCGTCATCAACAAGAATAAGCTCCCATTCAGCCGCTATTTTTTGAAGTTCCTTCTTTGTAGTCAAAACAACACCTTCGATATTTTCTTCTTCGTTATAAATCGGCAAAAAAACCGAAAGTTTTTCAATTATCTTAGCCACAGGTCAAGTCTAGCATATTACTCCCGCCCCGTGCTAATATTCGATATGGCGGCAAAAGTAAAAGGATTGATCGCTATAGTTGCATTTTCCCTCATTCCTACTCTGCTTATTTGGCTCCCATTCCTTCTGCGTGTTGGCACCTTTTGGAGTATTCCTCTATCTCAGAACGGAATGGCAACTATAGTGGCAAACTACGACGGACCACTTTATTTGGTAGTTGCAAAAACCTTATACAATAAGGGTCAGATTGAATCCAACTTCCAGTTTCCTTTACCCGCTGAGTATTACACAGCACACTTTCCACTATTTCCCCTCCTCATAAAAGCATTTGGCGTTGTTATTAATTACCCCTATGCGATGTTAATAGTAACCCTGCTTTCCTCAATACTGGCAACATATTTTTTTATGAGGCTCATATCGCAATTTGTTGACAAGAAAGAGGTTTTGTTTCTAACCTTTCTCTTTACAATCTTTCCGGCCAGGTGGCTTATCGTCAGGTCAGTCGGGTCGGCAGACCCCTTATTCGTCGCATCGGTAATCGCATCTGTCTATTATTTTAAAAACAAAAAATATTGGTTGGCTGGAATTTGGGGTGCAGTAGCCCAACTAACGAAATCTCCCGGAATCATACTTTTTATTTCGTACGTAATATTCCTTCTGATTCCGATAATCAAAAACAATATTCTTTCTCCTGCGGGTAAGTGGATTCAAAATCTAAACTTAAAGAAAACTTTCCCAATATTTTTGATACCTCTGACACTTCTTGTCGTATTCGGTTTTTACAAAATAGTTCAAGGAAATTTTTGGGCCTACTTTCAATCCGGTGATAATATTCACCTAGCATTTCCACCGTTCCAAATCTTTAATTATTCGGCGCCATGGGTAGGCACTTTCTGGCTTGAAGAAATAATCTTTATATATTTATTCGGCGCCTTGGGTGTTTACAAACTTTTTCAGAAAAAGGAATTTGAGTTGGCAACGTTTGCCGCAACATTTTTTGCATTGACACTTTTTATCGCCCACCGGGATTTACTCAGGTATTCACTCCCGCTTGTACCTTTCCTCTTTGTTGCATTTTCCGATGTTTTAGTCAAAAAGGAATTTAAATTCGCCATTTTTATAATAATAATTCCAATTTACCTTTATTCACTGGCTTTTATTTCCCAAAATGTAATGCCAATTAGCAACTGGGCTCCATTCCTATAGCGTAAGCTGCGAGCATAACCGTGGGTTTTTGCTAGTTTTCGTGACTAATCTTATATATGGAAATTGCCAGGCACTGGAGACTCAAGGCCCAGAGATATGGACTGGTGGGCAGTATTTGTCCGGATTGTGGTCGAAAAGATTTTCCTCCCAGGCAAGTGTGTCTGGATTGCCAAGGAGAGAAGATTATTCAATCCGATTTTCCAAAGGGAGAAGTATATTCTTCAGAAAAGTCAGTTGTGCCTTTGCCAAGGTAACTTCCAAGTCTTCCAAATAAATAAGTTGTAAACAACGTAATTGTAAGGAACAATAACAAATATCAACGCACATACTAATGCCAAAAGATGGGTTAGAGATGTATCCGGTAAAAACAAGACCGCACCTCCAACAATTAAAGGCTGCACGATAACTGCAAAAAGTGAAGATAAATTGAAAAGAAGAAATTTAGGAATAATTTCACCTAAGCCATTCAATTTTTTCTCTTTGAAGGTCCAGACGTTATTGAAAATAAAGTTTGAGATAATTGAAAGCTCTGTAGCAAAAAGAGTTGCCCAAAAAGTTGCTTCAAGAAGTATTGCCAGCCAACCGGGAAGGTTAAGATTCCTAAAATAGTTTCCGATCGCAGATGTAAAAGCCAATCTTCTAAAAACTTCTAAACCCACATAATTAACAACAAATCCCGTAAAACCCACTACCGCAAATTTCAGAAAACGCTGCTTATCCTTAATTCCCAGTATTGTTGCAACTTTGAAAGTCGCAATCATCTCTTTCCAGTTGAATTTAGATTTTTCTTTAGTCCTTGATGCAAACTCCAGTGGAACTTCTACCGTTTTTTTCGAATTTTTAAGACATTGATAAAGAAGATCAACTTTGTATGCGAAACGGTCCAGATCCATCAGGTTTTCCAAATCGATTTTGTCTAGAACTCCTTTAACCCGGGAAAGTCGAAAACCGGTGGTTAAATCATGAATTTTAAAATTAAGTAGGACCAAGCGGATATAGAGGTTTCCAAAATAACTCACCATTTTCCGGGACAATGCCCATTCTTTTGGTACAGATCCGCCCTTAACATAACGGCTGCCGATGCAATAATCCGCACCGGCAAGATATGCATCAACCATTGGTTTTACAAATCTCGGAGGGTGTTGAAAATCCGCGTCCATTTCCAAAACCGCATCCGCCTTAAGCTCCTTCATGGCATATTGCATTCCCCTTACATACGCCCAACCAAGTCCGGGCTTATCCTGCTGAACAATATGCACATGGCTGTAGGCTTTTGAAGCTTTTTCAACGATCTCTGTGGTTCCGTCGGTGGAGTGGTTATCAATAACTAAAAGTTGCATATCGGTGCCGATCGCAGGAAATTCTCTTTTGACAAGTTCCTCGATCATCCTTTTGATATTCTCAGCCTCGTTCCATGCAGGCATTACTATTACAACTTTTTGCATGATTTAACTTTAAAACATAAGCCTGTTAAAATACAGAGGCAATGACAAAAATTGACGTTCTAACCTTATTTCCGGAAATGTTCCAATGCCCTTTTGATGCGTCCATTATCAAGCGTGCACAAAGCCGGAACTTAATAAAAGTTGAAGTTCATAATCTGCGAAAATGGGGGGAAGGAACAAGAAGAAATGTGGACGATCGCCCTTATGGCGGAGGTGTAGGAATGATTCTCAGGGTAGACATAATTGATGCAGCTCTGAAAGATTTGAGAACTAAAATGTCAAAAGTTATTCTCCTTGATGCCACCGGAGATAGATACACTCAGGCTAAAGTGCAGGAATTTTCGAAATTGGAACACATTATTTTAATCGCCGGGCATTACGAGGGTGTTGACCACAGAGTCCACGAGTATCTTGCTGACGAAATAATTTCAATAGGTGATTATGTTCTCACCGGCGGGGAAATCCCAGCGATGGTAATTGTAGATTCGGTAATCCGTCTTATTCCAGGGGTTCTTGGTAAAGATGAGTCCTCTGCGGTTGAATCACACAAAGAACCGGGATATTTGGAGTATCCGCAATACACAAGACCGGAGATTTACAAAAAATGGAAAGTTCCTGACGTACTTCTATCCGGTAACCATAAAGAAATCGAGAAGTGGAGGAAAGAATCCTAATTCACTTTTCTTTTTCCCAACGTGACTTCGGTGATGTAACCGCCCCCCATTTCTGGCCCAACCAAAGCATCGCCGTCAATAAACTATATCTAAACTCTCCGTGATAGATTTTAGAACTGGCAATAAGCTGGGGATTAATTATCGCCTTTCCAATCCTTTTTGCAGTTGCACCGTGATGATGGAAAAACTTGGCCTCAGGAACGTAGTAAAGCGGAACATTATATTTCTTAAGTCTTCTACAGTAATCAATGTCTTCAAAATACATAAAAAGCTTCCGGTTTAGGTAGCCGATTTTATTAATAACTTTTCTCGGGATCAAAAAGTTCGCCATTGCCGCACCTTCGACGCGCACAGGTTTCGTAACTTCCGGTCTGAACATAAAATAACTGCCTTTAATATTTAAGAAATATTGTTTAAATGCTCCCCAAATCGTCGGTAGCATAAAACACGAATCCTGAGGATCTCCATTCGGAAAAAGCAGCTGACCGGATAAGGCATACTCATTGTTAAACTTTTCGCTAGTCTTGATCAATGTTTCAAGAGCATTATCCTTAACTTCAATATCCGAATTAAGCATAAAAAGAAGTTCTCCCCGTGCAAATTCCATCAGTCTGTTGTATCCTCCAACAAATCCTTTGTTAACTTTATTTCTAATAAACCTTACCTGAGGATATTTTTTCATAAGGGGTTCAAAATTATCATCCGTTGCATTATCAAGAACAATCACTTCATCTTTGTCCGAATTAAACCCTGATTTTTTGTTGTAAACGCTGTTAAGAAGTTGGTCAGTAAGGTCCGAGGTTTTGTAATCGGAAACCAAAATAGACATGCGCACAGGATATGTATAATCTCCGGCCGTTATCTTTTTATAAGGCGAGGCCCCTTTCTTGCCCATTACAAAATCAATAACTCCCCGCTTCTGCGGTATTCTTCCAATGAGCAATTGTTTAATACTTTCCCTAATAACCGCGAATCTCGTCCTGAAACTTGCGTACCTAAACGTAAAATACAAACGGTTTCTTGTTAATAAATAATCGGTTTGAGGCGAGCCGATACCCATTGTTTGAGAAACTTTATGATAAATATGTGTATCCCCGCAATAAAACAACTTGCTTCCACTTCGCAGAATTCTTTGCTGCCAATCATTATCCTCAAAGTAAGCGTATAGATCCTCGTCAAAATAGCCAATGGTCTCCAAAGTTTCGCGCCTGACCATGAAACAGCAACCGCTAATAAATCCCGTCTCTTGTATCTTATCGAATTTTCCTTTGTCAACTTGATCAATCCCCTTGTGAACGCTCCTAACATTGTTCCAGTCAAATAAGCCTCCAGCGTACCAAATCACCTTTCCTTTATCGGATGGATTATATTTATCAAGAAATTCATAACCAGGTGCAAAGTATATTTTCGGTGAAACTACTGCAGCAGTAGAATTTTCATCCAATACTTTTGCCAACTTCTTTATAAGCTGATTATCTCCGATCAAAGTATCGTTATTTATAATCGCAATATAATCAGCTCCCCAGGCAGCCGCATACCTCATTCCCAGCGTATAACTCCCCGCAAAACCCTTATCAATACCAGCCTGAAGCAAATCAAGATAGGAAATCTTCCCTTTTATATGATCGCCAATCCAGTCACCGGGAGTTTTATCAACTATAACAAACTTAAAATCTATTCCACCAACATCAAGATTTTTAACGGTTGCGAGTAACTCCAATGTATCTTTAGCCCCTCCAAAATTTACGGTAACCAACGCAATTTTTTTCATTTGATCTCCTTTAATGTTTGTAGGTAAGCATCCTGCCTCATTTTATTCCCCAAAACGGAAAAAATCAGCAAGCGGATAAAAATACCTACTTTTATTGCAGGCAAAACCCAATACATCTGTCTTGAATAATTTTTCCGCATGTAATAGACAAACCCCAAAATCTCCCGTCTGAAAATTTTGGCTAGTTCTTTAGGATCCCCTTTAGCACTTGCCTTATCTACATGTGTTATGGAAAAACTGGGTGTATACCAAATATGAGAACCTGCATTTTTTGCCCTTCTGCACCATTCAACTTCTTCCATGTAAAGGAAAAAATTCTCATCAAATCCTTTACTCTTAGCAAACACTTCACGCTTCATAAAGACAAAGGCTCCCATTACCCAACCAACCAGTCTATCTTTACCAAAAAAGTTTGGATCTTTGGGATGGAAGGGAGAAAAAAGTTTCCCGACCAATGGAATTAATTCCAATCCCCAAAGCCATGACCAAACCGAGGAAGGTGTCGGGAGGTATCCGGCGCTTGGTTGGAATCTTCCGTCTTCATATTCCAACCTGCATCCTAAAACATCACAATCGGCATGACTCTCAAAAAACTCAAGCGCTTTGACCAACGTCTCTTTTTGAACATAAGCGTCGTTATTTAAAAGAAGAACATATTCATTTTTTGGGTTTACCTTTCTAAATCCAAAATTATTTCCTTTTCCGTAACCCAGGTCGGATCCTGAAGGAAACATCCTAACCCAAGGATATTTTTTGGCGATCATTTCGGGAGACCCGTCGGACGATGCGTTTTCGACAACTATTACCTCAGTCGCTGCAACATCTTTTGCAAAATCGACAGCCTTTTTCATACACGCCAGACATTTATCCGTAATGTCTTTCGTATTCCAGCTAACAATAACAACCGAAATCCCAGGTTTTTCCATCTTGACGTTAGTGAAATGATACCTCGCCGTCTTTCACGGCGCAACGTGTATAATATTAATCATCGTTATGGAAAAAAAGCAGCCGAGAAAGAAGTATAGTATCGGTGTCGCCGTAATTACCTACAAAGATTCCAGGCATCTAGAACGGTGTTTGCCGCCTCTTTTAAACTCTCCATTAAAACCGAAGGTTTTAGTCTTCAACTCAAGCTCGAATGACGGAACAGTAGAACTGGCTAAAAAACTTGGTGCCGAAGTGTTTATTATTCCAAGAACCGAAATGAATCACGGAGAAGCCAGGGAACTCTGCAGAAAGAAATTGGGTACTGACATTGTTGTAATGATGACACCCGATGCTTATGCGTCAGATAAATATATGTTAGGAAAACTCATTGAGCCAATTCTTGAAGGAAAGGCGGCAATTGCCTATGCAAGACAAGTCGCACATGAAGGGGCTAACATTATCTCATCTTTTGGCCGAATGTTTAGTTTCCCCGATCAAAGCAATATACGCGGAATAGAAAATGCAAATAAATACGGAGCCTATACAGCCTTCTGTTCAGATGCTTGCACAGCATACTTGAATAAGACACTTGACCAGATTGGAGGGTTCCGATGGCTTCTTTCCGGTGAGGATGCTGTTGCCGCGTCGATGATACTCAGAAAAGGTTATAAAATTGCCTACGTTGCCGAGGCTGTTGTCAGACACTCACACAACTACAGCCCAATCAAAGAATTCAGGAGACATTTCGATACCGGCATGTATCGGACACAGTGGCATAAAATTCTTGATTTGGGAGGGGGCGGAGAGCAAACCCGCGGAGCTTCCTACGCACTATCACTTTTGACATATGTTATTAAAAAAGAGCCGCTGATGTTTCCAACGGCATTCGCCCAGCTTGCCATGGGGTGGTTAGGCTTTCAGTTCGGAAGAATTTGTTACCACAGAGCACCGCTCTGGCTTTATAAAATGATAAGTCCGGCGGACTTTTTCTGGAATTCAACCGGCTATAAAGAGGGCAAATGGTTTGACCCAGCCAAATAACTCCTCAAGGCAATATCAATTGCGATTAGTTCTGTATCAATTAAATTACTCAAAGCTTTTAATTTAGTTACCTCGCACCAGACCCAATCTCTCTGATCTTTAGTATCGTTAGCCAACTCAACTGTATAAACCAAGGCCATAACAGGACCGCGCAAAGTATCTTGAAAAGCAACCCCGGCAAATTTAGGTGGGTTGATAAACTTGGTTTTTATTTCATCGCTTTGGATTCTCTCAAAAGGACCGTTTTCCGGTTTTTGATCTTTCCGGTGGAAATCCGCCGCACGGAACATTTTCCCCGGCAAGTTTAACATTCCCGGCCATGTTGGGTCACTTCCCGGCCTTGGTAAAAGCAAAACCTCTGTATTTGCAGCTTTCTTTCGAAAGATTACAATAATGGTACTCGCCATTGGGGCAATTTTTGATATCTTGGCATACAGCCGATCAGAAAGCGGACCGCCATTCCATTTATCCAATATAGAAATAACTTTTTCGTCATCGCCTGGGTCAAATCCGTCGGTTATAGAAGTCGCCATAATTATTTTTTATTTTGAAGAAATTCCCTAAGGGCTTCTTGCCAGGAACGCTGTTTTGGAAGTTTTGTATTTATAAGTCCGGAGTATTGTGGATGTTTTGTTGTTTTTGGCGTCAAGCTGTGTTTGGCAGGAATGACCATCGGGCCTTTTCCAAGGATACTAAAAATCTCCCTCGCCCATTCATACCATGTACACAACCCTTCATTTTCGCCGTGATAAATTCCCCAGGGTTTTTTTTCTTCGATGATATCCCTAGTCAAACGTGCAAGGTCGGGGGCGTATGTCAACGAACTTACTTCAGTGTCGCCTACTTCCAACTCCTTTTTGTCTATCTCAGACAACATGATTTCAACAAAAGTCCTTTTACTCATTTCGCTAACACCTCTAATTCCAAAGAGGCGCGACAATCTGATAATGTAATATTTCCCTCGTGTTTTTTCTACCCCAATCTCACCGGCAAGCTTAGATTTTCCGTATTCATCTATAGGGGCAGGCTTATCAGCTTCCTTATAACCCCTCTTATCATCACCAGGAAATACGTAACTTGTGGAGTAATGGATAAAAATTGCATCGATATCTTTTGCTATTTTGGCCAACTTTGCCGGGGCATCCGCGTTAAGAAGATACGCAAGTTTTTTTGCTTCCTCATCGGTCTCAATTTTATCGACTGCGTTGTATGCAGTTGCGTTAATAATAATGTCCGGGTGGATTGATCCGATTTTTCGATCAATTTTCGGCGAAGTAACATCAGCGTCACTTTTATCCCAGGCTAAAACATTATATTTGGCATTCTTAAATTCCGTAACCAAAGCTTGACCAAGTGTACCTTGCGAACCAAGAATCAAAACTTTTCTGAACATTTATTTTTTGTAATCAGGCAAATTAGAATCTTTTTCCGAAATAAACGAAGGGGGCATAGGCCAATCTATCTTAAAAAACGGATCGTTCCACCTAAAACCTACCTCATAATCAGGCGAATAAAATTCAGAAACCATATATTGGACTCTGCAATCTTTTGTAAGCGTTTCGTAACCGTGTGCCGCTCCTTTTGGAATAAACAATAATTTTTTCTCTACGCCCTTGAGGTGAACTCCAACCCACTTTCCAAAAGTCTTTGACTCTTTTCTTACATCCGCAATAACATCAAAAATTTCGCCGTCGAGACACTGGAAAAATTTTGCCTCTTCCTTAGGCTTAGTCTGCCAATGAAGTCCTCGGATAACTCCCGCCGCCTTTGTGTAAGCCTGATTGATTTGAACTATTTTAAAATCGGTTATTCCGGCTTTTTGGAACTCCTCCTCGGCATACATGCGCCTAAAGTAACCTCTTTCGTCCTCGTGGGGCTCAAGAGTCACCTCAAACATTCCTTCAATTTCTAAAGGGGTAAAAATCATTTTGTGCCGAAAAATTCAGAAATCTGACGGTCGGTATAAGTTCCGGGGGATTCTTTCTTTTCATAAAAATTTCTGTACCAACCAAATGTGTAATCCAAAGTCTCTTTAAGGTTAAGTTTAGGGCGCCAACCAAGGAGAGATTTTGCTTTAGAAATGTCCAATTTTAAGAGGTTGGATTCATGGAAACTTTTGTCCGTCATAATTTTATAAGTTCCTTTCTCAAAAAGCTTGATTCCTGTTTCGACAAGTTGCAAAACGGGAACAAAGTTTTCGTCGTTTGGCCCAAAATTCCAGGTCGTGATCAATGATTTGTCACCTTCATATAACTTTTTGGCCAAAAGAAGATAACCGGATAGCGGCTCAAGAACAAACTGCCAAGGCCGAATTGAACTTGGGTTCCTTATCAATATGGCTTCGTTTTTCTCATGCACCGCTCGGACAACATCCGGAATAATTCTATTTGGGGACCAGTCTCCGCCACCGATAACATTTCCGGCCCGAGTAATCGCAACCAGAGGGCTATCTTCTTCGCTAAGAAAACATTTTATAAAAGATTGGGCAATTATATCGGCCGCGGCCTTGCTGGCACTATAAGGATCAATTCCTCCCAGCCTGTCGATTTCTCTATAAGGATGCACCCATTCTTCGTTTTTATAAACCTTATCCGAAGTGATTATAACCGCGGATTTAACAGATTTTGTCTCTCTTATAGTTTGCAAAATATTTGCGGTCCCGATGACATTTGTTTCATAGGTTCTGAGAGGCTCGTCGTAGCTGACCTTGACAATCGCCTGAGCCGCCAGGTGAAAAACTATTTCCGGTTTTTCTTTATTAAATATTTCTTGAAGTTTGGCATGATCTCGTATGTCACCGTAGTAGTTGTGAATTTTATTTTCAAGCCCGAGAATTACAGACAAATTAGGGTCTGTGTTCGGCTCAAGCGAAACCCCGGTAACTTTGGCTCCCCAACGATTAAGTACCTCGGCAAGCCAAGCACCCTTAAATCCCGTATGCCCTGTAACAAGAACTTTCTTTCCGGCGAAAAATTTTTCGAGGTCTGAATACATGATGATTATTTTTTCTTCTCCCAGATAACCCAAGGACGTTCGCCTTCCCAAAGCTTATTCAGTTGTTCAAGTTCATTATATGTATCTATCGCTTCCCAATAACCGGTGTGCTCATACATTGAGAGTTGTTTAGCTTCCGCAAGACTATTTAATCCTTCCTCCATGGCTCCATCAGAAAAATAATCTAAAGCCTTTTTATCAAAAACCATAAAACCACCACTAATAAACTCTTTCATCATTTGTTTTTGCGCAAACTTAAGAACCAAACCACTCTCTTTATGTGTCTCGACAAGACCAAAACGTGATTTTTTGTGAACACCTGAAATTGTACCTAAAGTTTTTTGTTTGTGATGAAAATCGACCAGTTTACCTATATCGATATCGGAAACCCCATCCCCATAAGTAAGCATAAACTCATCCCCGTTTATGAATGGAGCAATTTTCTTAATTCTCCCCCCAGTTAAGGTTTCTGCACCTGTATCTACTAATGTAGCCCTAAAATTTTTGTTATTCTTGCCGTCAAGAATTGTAATTTGCCCAGTGGAACTATCCAACGTAAAGTTATTGAATCTTGTGTGATAATTCAGGAAAAAGTCCTTAATCATCTCTCCTTTATAACCCAGCGCGATAATAAAATCATTATACCCATAGTGCATGTAAATCTGCATTATATGCCAAAGGAGCGGCATTCCCCCAACCTCAACCATGGGCTTAGGCCTGAACTCAGTCTCCTCTTTCATCCTGGTTCCCTTACCCCCACAAAGAATTACGGTCTGCATAAAGCCAATGCTACTAAAAATGGGCTGCTTTTGCAACAAGAAGCGTTACGTATGCTTGTCAGCAACAGAGGAAGCTCCCCAGCTCTCAGGCTTGGTTTTAGCCTTAAAACCATTTCCCTGAACCATTCCGACGACCTCCTTTATCATGTCACGTGTTGGCCCCATGGGACCTACGTCTATATGAATCTCAAAATCGTATTTGGCAGAAGAAATAGCCTCCCGTAGAAGTGGAACAATTTCCTGAGCGGCGGCAAGGGACATCGAAGTCTCCGTATATATTTTGTCCCTTAAAACAGGTACTTTTTGTAGCCTCACTTTTTTCCAGAAATAGCGAGCGCCGTTTCCCTCCCTGTGAACAATAAGAGCCGTGACAAAATTGATTTCGCTAACACCGTTAACCCTTCGTGCCTGTGAATCCGAGCCTATAACAACACGGTAAAACTTCTCCGGCATTTCGTTAATAAAATTGGAGATTTCTGAAATCGCCTGAGTAGGTGTCATTTTACCCTTTGTGGGACTTATAAAAAGACCGTCTTTTGTATCCATATAGGCTCGAATTATACCGCAATTGGGTAATCCGGGCAATTTTCGAAGATATCCTTAAAGGTTAAGGGATTTTAGATAATCTCTAAACTTTTCACCTATTTCAGGGTGTTTAATAGCAAATTCCGTTACGGTCTTCAGATATTCAAGTTTATTACCCGTGTCATAGTATTTTCCGTCTTTTATCTCAACGCCCAAAACATGCTTTCCGCTTTCGAGCATTAGTCTTAGAGCGTCAACATAATAGAATTCATGTCCCTCTTTTATTCTGGATAGCGCCGTATCAAGACTGTCAAAAATATCAGGAGTGAAGAGGAATCCCGAAACAGTTGCTAAATCTGATGGTGCATTTTCTTTTCCTGGTTTTTCAATAATAGTGTTGGCATCAATTATCCCCGGTTCAAGCTCTTTTCCTCCCACGAAACCATATCTTTCATAATCTTCGTCTTTGGTTGTCTTCACCCCGCTTAGGCAGCTATAACCGTATTTCTCATAAGCTGCAATAAGCTGCTTAAATCTGGATGGTTTGGCAACTATAAAATCATCACTCCAGGTATAGATAAATGGTTCATTGCCGATTATTTCGCGTACATTAAGTAAAGGCGTTCCGTTGCCGTATGGACCTTTCTGACGTACATAGATAAAATTAGCCATATTGGCAATTTTCTCAACTTCCTCCAGAAGTGGCTTTTTCTTCTCTCCGCCCATCTTAAGATTTTCAACCAAATCAAGATTGGGGTAGTCAAAATGATCTTCGATCGTTCTCTTGTGGTAACCCGTAACAAGGATTATGTCTTTTATACCTGCATCAACTAGTTCCTCAACAATATATTGGATAATTGGTTTATCGACTATAGGAAGCATTTCTTTAGGCATGGCTTTGGTTTGAGGAAGAAAACGGGTCCCGAAACCTGCCGCCGGTATGACTGCTTTTGTAATTTTCTTCATTGTTTCTGAGAGAAGTATATCACTTTAGACCATCTCAAATCATGCCCGAATAATTATTGAGAAAATAATAACAAATCCCAAAAGTGCAATGACAATATATTCGAGTACTGTTTCAAGGTGAAGGTCTTTGTGTAAATAGTGGTGAGTAATTCCCCAAGAAATATAGGACAGGGCTAAAGCTCCACTTACCGCAATCTGAATATTTCTGTCGTACGAAAACAATATTAAACCGGCAAATCCCGCAAGGAGGATGATAAAAAGGGCTACGTAATGGGATAAATGCTTGAATTTCATATTATTTGCCCTGCTTTCAATATTAGTATAACTGCCAAAATCATGCCAAAAAACGCCAAGTGTGCCAAGGTCCTGCCTCCAATCCTTACTATTCTCTTCCTTCTTACAACTATGAGATCAATTGATAGAACCAAAATTAAAATTCCGGTCACGAGTAGGGAAATATTCTTGGTCGAGACAAATGGCGAAACATAAGATTGCGTCGGAATGGGTGTGGCCACGATAACGGGTGCAGGAGTCGGCTGAACTGAGGTTGCAGCAATTTCTTTCGCCTTAGCTACCGGCACCGACAGAGAACCCGAAAGCGGAGTTCCAAAAAACTGCACAATTATAGTCGTGTCCACTCCGGCCAGATTTCCTTCAACCACCCCAATGCCAATATCCTGATAATTCGGATTGAGAATGTTCTCTCTATGGGAAGGTGAATTCATCCAAGCAGTAACCGCCGAGGCTGCGTCCGGAAAATCTCTCGCAAGATTTTCACCCGCGTATTTATATTCATATCCAAATTTCAGAAAGAAACTCCACGGGGAAGTTCCGTCCGGGGCGAAATGGGCCCAGTATCCTTTAGCCAACATATCATTCCCTTTGGCCAAAGCAGCCGCATCTAGGGTTGGATCCTCCGTTAGCGCGGTAAGACCGTTTGATTGCCTTTGAACATTTGTTAGTCTTACTACTTCGGAAGGCGAAATGTTGGCTGCGTATCCAAGAACCTGAGGAAATGTTTCATGAGTAAATCCCAAGATAATTTGGAAGGCAATTAACCCCACAGCGATTAGAACAAGGCTTGAAGAATGCAAAATTTTTGCCTTCTGATTATTGCTTTCGTGGGGAATAAAAAGATGTCTGAGTAATCGTAAAAACTCCATTACTTCATATTAACATAACCTTGAGGATGGTTTTTGTGCCACAAATAGGCCGATTTTACAATTTCCGTCAATCCGTATTTCGGCTGCCAATCTAAATCTTTCTTTATTTTCTCATTCGACGCATATAATGTCCCCGGATCCCCTTCTCTTCTAGGCTCATATTTAACTTTTACTTTCAAACCGGTTTCTTTCTCCACTATCTCAATTACCTGTTTATTGGAGTAACCGTGTCCTATACCTGCGTTATAAAATTCACTTTTTGCACCATCTAACAAGGATTTAAGCGCAAGAACGTGGTTCGCAGCTAAATCAAGAACGTGAATGTAATCACGAATACAAGTTCCATCCTGTGTATTGTAATCGTTCCCGAAAATTCTGACTTCTTTACCGTCTAACGTTCTTTTTATAATATTGGGGATAAGATGGCTTTCTTCCTTGTGATCTTCACCAATCGAACCGTCAAGACCGGCTCCGGCGGCATTAAAATATCTTAAACCCACAAATTTAATTCCATAGGCCGTGTCGTAATCTTCAAGCATTTTTTCCATAATATATTTAGTTTCTCCATATGGATTTAATGGATTTTTCGGATCATTCTCTTCAATTGGTAGTTTTGCCGGACTACCGTAAACGGCAGCGCTACTCGACAAAATTATTTTGTCTACAGAGTGATTTTTCATAGAATCAAGGAGATTCATAAATCCGTAGACGTTATTTAAATAATATTTGGCAGGGTCATTATATGACTCACTCACTTGAATAAAACTCGCCATGTGGATAACCCCGTCAAATTTTTCTGAAGCAAAAAGTTCGTTAAGCTTATCTTTTTGACTAACCAAATCGATTACTTCTAACCTGAAATCTTTAACCGACTCTTTATGACCCTGAGATAGATTGTCCAAAATCACCGGCTCAAATCCTTTTGATAGCAGCTCACGAACCATAAAGCTCCCAATATAACCGGCACCTCCTGTAACTAATATTTTTTGCATTTAATTTATCCCGAGCTCTAAGAAAAATTTCCGAAAATTCTTGGGTAGTTTGGGTAAGAATTTATAGATTAAATAAATAGCAACTCCTGCCCCAATCCCGTCAATAAAAACATCTCTGACGGTTGATTCGCGGCCCTGAGTAAACATTTGATGAAACTCATCAGTAGCACCGTAAAACATGGCAAATATAACCGAATAAATTGCAGCTTTTTTACGGTCCACTCCTTCACCCAATAATGCCCGATAAATCAAAACGGCAAGGGCTCCAAAAAGAAGAATGTGGCCGGTTTTTTTAACAACAAAATCCTGCCAATAAACCGGCGAAGCCACAGGAATGGTGCCTGAAGAAAAATGAAAAATTAAAGCAGCCCAAAGAAACGGCGGTAGCCATAAATTAAGTAATTTCAGAATCCTGTTTTTCATCCACATTAGTATAACTTTTTTTTATGCTTTTAATAATACTAAAAATCGAAAAGCCGACGAATCCAACAGCAGTCACAATTAACCCCGACGCCAAAAAAAGAAATCCAGACTTCGACTCGCCCGACGGAGAACTTTGAAAAGTCACCGGCATTTCTGTGCCAATAGGTTAACTCAAGAGTTTAGAATTATTGCAATTGTAATTAATTATTACTCAATCCTTCAATTGAAGCTAACCGTAAAAGCTAGTGTAATGTTACTCACGGAATATTTATCCCCAAAATTTTTATCTCCCCCGTTCTCTAAAAATGGGTCATTCATCACGTAATTTCCACCGCTACCGCTTTTCAACACGACGTAATGATCCGGGCCTGAATAAAGACCTACAATTACGGGGCCATTTGACAACTTTTGGTCAATTTGTGAAACAGGAAATGAAGTCAAATTAACATTTATCCCGTTCACACTGAATTGCCAGTATAGCAGTGCCGTATCTGCATCAGGACTGAAGAAAGCACTGGGAGTATTGGCAATATCACTGGGTTTCAAATTTTTACCTTCGTGAGTTGCCATCATCGCTACTGAAGTGACTAAACATCCGTAGTCAGCCATTGTTAAATGGCTGGAACCCATAAAACTATTCCCCCATTGAGAATCTCGTTGGTTATAATAATAACCCCAACCATCCTGCTGGACTGTCTGGTTATTTAAAATCGAAGCTCCTCCATGACTATTTACAAAGCCTAAGAATGCATTTCTCTGCGCTATAGCTTGCGAAAGTAAAGATTGATATTTTTCTTCATCATTTTGTGTAGCAATAAGAAGATTGTTTTTGGCCAATTTTTGTGTATTCAAATTTGCCTGCTGAATTTGCAACTGAGACTGCAAAGTCTCTTGTTCGGTCTTTTGACCTTGATAAGTTGTCTGTGCCGATTGAAGTCTCTCAAGTAAATTTCTGTCCTCTTCTTGAATTTTTTGAAGATAATGCAATCTCGAAACAGCATCAGTCAAATCAGATGCGGAAAGAAGAAAAATAAAATTATTTTCAAATCTTGAAAGTTTATATGTCTCAACTGCTCTAGCAGAAAAAGCTGCAGTCAAACTATCGAGAGACTGACCAAGTTGATCAATTCGTCCACCCAAAAGCACAATTTGGGCTTGGGTCTGCGATATTTTTAAAGTCGTAAGTCTTATTTGAGCATTAAATTGTGCAATTTGGTTTGAAAGTGTGTTCGCTGTATTTTGAAGGTCTGTTACTTTAGTTTGACAAAGACTTTGTAAATTAGTCAAACAACCAAGGTCGTTGGGATCACAAGTGCTATCACAGGATGTCTGAGCTTTGACCACACTTGCCAAGAAGAAAAATCCTAATACAAGATTGAAGAAAAATAATTTTTTTTTAACATTCATCTCTCTTTTTTAACTCTTGAAATTGCAAGTAAACTTCCAGAAAGGGCAAGGACAAGACCTATTAGTATTTCCCCTATAAAAATAATTCCGAAAAGTTCAAAAATTCCAAGTGCACTTTCCGGCAAAATAGGAATTTCACCAAAGTAAGAAACGGCGGTAGGTGCCAAATATAAAATAGCAATAAACGCAATAGCCCACCCCAACACAATTCCAAAAGCAGTATAAATAAACGCTTCAATAATTATCGGACTTCTGATAAAACCTTGTGTGGCTCCAATTAAATTAAGTATTTCGACTTCTTCCTTTCTTCCCACAATCCTCATACTGATAATCGTTAGAAGTACAACGAGTGAGGTTATTGCCAAAAGTCCAACAAATACTACCCCTCCGATCTTAACGTAAGTTGTAATCGTTCTCAAACGCGCAACAACCTGATTAAGGCTGGTTTCACCCCCGAGAGCCGCGGTAAAGCCAACCGAATCGACAATGGGTTCACTTTTAACGGAATCAATCGCCGTCTGAGCATAAGACAAATCCGTGACGGAAAATTCCAAGGACGCCGGGAATATTGAAGGACTTACGAGTTGTCCCAAAAGAGGATTGTCACTTGTGGCATTTTTATAAATTGATAAAGCTTCTTCCTTACTCACGTATTTAACGTCCTGAATCTTAGGATTGGTTTGGAGTTTGTGTTGTAAATTGGCAATATCGTTATCACTCGCCGTGTCCTTCAAAAAAGCAATTACCTGTGGCCGTGTCTCAAAATATGTAATAAGTTTTGAGGAAGAATAAACCAAAACGGAAACCAACGTGGCCACAAAAAAAGTCAGGCTAAGAACAAAAGTCGCAGCTAAGGCTTGGAAAGGTGAACGCCTTATATAATCCCATGCTGTTTTAAAATGAATATTCATTATTTAATTTTATCATCATATGTCACTTCTCATTAGATGTCATCTTACCACCGACAATATTAATGGTTCTTTTTTTGTATTTTTTGACAATATCAAGATTGTGGGTTGCCATTATTATTGTTTTACCCTCCGCGTTTATTTTCTCGAAAAGCTGCATCAAATTGTCAGACGTTTCCCAATCAAGATTCCCTGTTGGTTCATCAGCCAAAATAATTTTCGGATTTACTACCAAGGCGCGTGCCAGAGAAACTCTTTGAAGCTCGCCTCCCGAAAGTTGTGAAGGAAAAAGATTTATCTGTCTTGAAAGTCCTGCGAGTTTTAAAACGTGAGTCACTCTTTCCTGCCAAACGTTTTCCGGAAGTCCTATTACAGCCAGAGCCACTGAAACATTTTCATAAACGGTTCGTTCGGGAAGAACCTTAAAATCCTGAAAAACAGTTCCTATTTTTTGCCTAAAAAGGGGCAGATCTTTACTACCCAGAGTTTTGACATTGAATCCGTCAACCGTTGCCTCACCAACATCCGGTGTGAGCTCACCAAGAATGATTTTCAAAATTGTCGTTTTACCCGCACCGGATGGCCCAGTAATAAACACAAACTCACCTTTTTTAACATCAAAAGAAACATCACTAAGAGCCAGATGTGTTCCAAATTTCTTTGTAACGCCTCGAAAATGAATAATTCCGATTTCTTCTGTAGACATAGTGTTGGGAACAGCTCTAGAGTAGCAAGTGAAAACAAAGAAAGCCAGTGTTAAATGCTTAAGGAGTTACCTGAACTTTGGAAACGTCCATCAACCATCCTGCCTTTTTCGAAGCTAAAGTTTCACCCCAAACCTGAACTTTCTTGTTTAGAAACGAGCTCAGATCAACCACACTTGACGTTAAATAAACAAAGTTCACGGGGCCTGAATTGCGGTCAAGATGAAATGTCCCTTCATTGCCAATTCCGCCTGCAAGTAGAGTCCCTGTCGCCGTATCATATTTAATATTCGGATCCAAAAATCCCGCACTATTTGAGGTTACCTTCGCACCGGGAGCGGCTTCGTTAGAACTTGTCTTTGCCGCATTGGCTGAAATCATCCATGCAGTACCTACTCCGACTAGAACAACAACCAATGCTCCTACAATATAAGGCCAAACCTTTTTAATGCCGCCTTTTGGAAAACTATTCATTATTGGAGCAACCGGACTTTGAGGATTCATAACCACAATATAACACCTAAAAAACCGAAAAAGCAAATGCAAAAATTAAAGTTTCAGCTCGGCATCAATGAACTCATCAATTTCTCCGTCAAGAACGGCGTCCGTGTTTCCTGTTTCAACATTGGTGCGAAGATCTTTAACCATCTTGTATGGGTGGAGAACATAACTACGGATCTGTGTTCCCCAGGAAGCGGGACGGTAATCGCCTTTTAGTTCTTTTTTTAAACCTTTCGCCACTTCCTGCTCAAGTAGCCATAATTTTCCACGGAGAAGCTCTAAGGCAATTTTTCTGTTTTGTTCTTGAAAACGCTCTGACGAGGCAGTAATAACAATACCTGTCGGAATATGTGTAAGCCTCACCGCCGTGGCAACTTTATTAACATTCTGACCACCGTGTCCACCTGCATGAATAAATTGCCAATCCAGGTCTTCATCTTTAATTTTTATATCCTTAAGATCAACATCGGCTAGTTCTGGCATAACTTCAACTAATGCAAATGAGGTTTGTCTAAGTTTATCCGCATTGAACGGAGACTGCCTAACAAGTCTGTGTGTTCCGGCTTCACCTTTGAGATAACCGTAGGCATAGTGTCCGGAAACTTTAAAAGTAACACTTTTTATCCCCGCTTCCTCGCCTGCCGTGTAGTCCAAAGTTTCTGTTGTCCAGCCTCTACGTTCACAGAACCGAAGGTACATCCGGTATAGCATCTGTGTCCAATCCATTGCCTCGGTTCCTCCCTGACCGGCATGAATTGAGAGAAGGGCGTTTTTGACATCGTATTCCCCCGAAAGATAAGACATCAGTTCGAGCTTATTTAAGTTTTTTTCAGCTTGTCTAACCTCAGCTTCATCCGGAACTTCTTTTAGAATACTCAACGTTTCCGAAAGATCATTTATTTCCTTAACCTCTTTGACTAAATCCGAGAGTTCCTGAGTAACGGACCTGGCGGTTTGAGGATCGTTCCAAAGCGTAGGCTCCGCAGCTTTAGCTTCAAGTTCCTCTATTTTTTTCTTTTTATCACTTAATTTTACCGCAACAATAAGTTTTTCCAGACGATCAACCAACGACTGTACCTTCTGTTTAATGTCTTCCATATACTTGAAGTATACCAAAGAGGCTCCAATAGTGTTACGGTTGGCAAAAGATTGTTTTAATTTGCTTTATATCCGTAGGGTTCATACTTTGAAGAAGTTCTATTGCTCCCGTAACCGTTGTATTTTCCTTAACGGCAGATGAGGGTTCCTGACTGCTTACTCCGAGAACCTGAATCAACTTACTTCTGCCGGCATCAAGGGCTACAGAAATAGGAGCCGGTGGATTCTTCCAACCCAAAACGCTGGTTAAGGCGGTACGTCCCCCTATTATTAAAAACCCTTCCAAAATTAATGCCAGCAAAAAACCGAATAAAGTTCCAAAAATAGCTCCTTTTAGTGACCAATCAACATAGTGTCGTCTAAATTGAGCCATAACCAGGACAAGAAGAAAAATTAAAAAAATAACTGCAGCCGCTTCAATATAAGTAACAGGAAGGGAAAACTTTCCAAAACTCAAGTTGAAATATCCAGAACCAACTTTGGCAAGGTTACTCACGGCAATTTATTGTACCACAGGAAGAATTACGGGGTAGATGTCGGGGTTGAGGTTGGTGCGATCGTCGCTGTTGGGGTAGCTGCCGGAGTTGCTGATGGCTTAGCTGTTGCTCCTTTTCTCAGTCCAGTAACAATTACTACATCATAAGTTGTACTCACTGATGCGGAAGTGGTTACGCTTTGGTAAATCGAATTCAGTTTGTTTGTGATCTCGGTCACGGCATCGCTTGAAAGCGAACTGGAAAAACTAACTTGTGTTGCAGTCAAATTTTGCTGACTAGAATTACCAACAACGATATTGGTATATCCTAAACCTTTGAGTTGAGTTTGAAGATAAGCTGCCTCACCTGTTATCCCTGTTCCGTTTTGAACCTGAATTTTGACACCCGACCTGTTGATTGTTGCTGTAGGAGAAGGAACCGGGGTGGGGGCAGTTTGTTCTTGCGACGGATTGGTTAAATTATCAAACGGGGAGGGCTGTGTCAAAGTAGTTTCACTTTTACTTGTCGCACTTTTATAAATTACGAAACCTAAAATTCCTACTAAAATTAAAACCCCTACAATTAAAAGGGTTTTTGCTCCACCCGACTTTTTTGGCTCTCCAACTGTGGGGAAAGAAACTCCCTGTGTAGCAGGAGTAGGATTGACTTCCTTTGGAGTTTGTTGAGTCTGTGTTTCCTGATTTTGGCTGTCTTCCATATTGGTGTCGCAGTATAAGCGCACAAATTACTTTATGTCAAGTGCTTCCGAAGTTTTTCCATAAGGATGGAGTAAAAACGTAAATTATGAATAGTTGCCAAGCGTCCAGCAGTAAAATCGTCAATTCTGAAAAGATGCGCTAAGTATGCTTTCGAATATCTTTTACAAAGCATACAATCGCATGCAAGACTCACAGGAGAAATATCCGAAAGGTATTCTTCTTTGTCGGGTCGATAGAAAGAGTAAAAACCAGATTTTCCGATATCTATTTTATCAATCGATTCGAAATTGAATACATAAAGTCTTCCGTGTCTTGCGTCACGGGTTGGCAAAACACAGTCAAAAATGTTATATCCCAATTTTACACAGTTAACTACGTCATCGGGCTTGCCAACTCCAAGTCCGTAGAGAAAATAATTTTCGGGAGCACATTCGGCAATGGTTCTTGCCGAAATTAAATCAAATTTTCCTTCTTCTGTAATTGGCCAACCGCCATAACCGAACCCATCAAATCCTATTCTGACAAGCTCCTCCGCACAAAATTTTCTTAAATCCTGGAACTGCCCACCTTGGACAACACCTAAAATATATGGCCGCTTTTCTTTGGTAAGTTTCTTTTCTTTACAAATTTTTAGATACTCTTTTTTACTCCTTTCCGCCCAAGCAATTGTTCTAATAATCGATTCTTTAGCTTCATCATAACCGACTTCGGGATCGGTAAAATCGTCGAGGACTACAACCATATCCGCGTTTAAACTCATTTGAAATCGGATCGATTTTTCAGGGGTCAAAATAACCTTTTTGTTTTTTGAAGGATAAAAAATCACACCTTCGTCAGTAATTTTTCCTTTTATTTCACCTGACTTAATCACGGACATTACTTGAAAACCTCCCGAATCCGAAATGATTCCGCCGTTCCAAGACATAAATTTTCCTATTCCCTCGAAGCTTTTTAAAATATTGTCGTCTAGCTCCTGCCATAAGTGAAATGTGTTAACCAAAATTCCCAGGGTTTTCGTAATCTCAAGGTCAGAAGTATCAAGGGAACGGACAACTGCACGGGTTGCGTCAGGAAAAAATACAGGGAGAGAAATATTTCCGTTTCTGGACTTAAAAAATTTTCGCGTCATTCAACGTTCAGGAGTTCTACTTCAAAAATTAAGGTTGAATTAGGTGGAATTGAACCAACCGTCTGTGAACCATATCCCAGACTTGGCGGAATTGTTAATTTCCTTTTACCCCCGACTTTCATTCCAACGACACCCTGATCCCAACCCTGAATTACTTCACCTGCTCCCAAATTAAATGTAAACGGTTGGTTTCTGTCATAAGAACTGTCAAATTTTATTCCGTCGGTTAAAGTTCCGATATAATTTACTGTTACACTTTTCCCGGCAACCGCTTCGACACCGGTTCCCACTACTTCGTCTTGAATTTGTAATCCATTTTCCATTGTTACTGTTTGTGCAGAGCTTGTGGCAACCGGCTCTGTCGTTCCAATTGTAGCAGCGGGAGAAGCCGTTGCCAACGTCTGTTTTTTAGAAGGGCCTTTGGTTGCAAAAACCGCAATTCCCCCAACCACAACCAAAATTACAAGAAAAATTGTTACGTATAAATAATTTCTGTTCACGAAGTGATTATATCAAATTTAATTTGGCGGCAACTGGGGATAGTGACATTTTTTCCACTTCTTTCCGCTTCCGCACCAGCAAGGGTCATTGCGTCCAATTTTACGAAGAGTAACAGGTTGTGATGGAAAAGCTTTTTCACCTGATTTTGCTGTTTCGTCTGCATTTCCGGCCAACCCCGTCGTATCAGATTTGTCCAAGTTTTCGCGGGCCATGCTTAAAGGAATTTCAGGCTGAGGCATTGCAACCCCAATCCTAAAAATCCTGTGGGAAAGCTCCTCATCAATTTTATCAACAAGATTTTCAAACATGTTATAGGCTTCATTCTTAAATTCAACCAAAGGATCCCTTTGGCCATAAGCCCTAAGGGTTACTCCTTCCCTCAAATCATCTATATGATCAATGTGATCCATCCAAAGATGGTCGATTGAACCCAGATAGGCAAATTTCTCGACTTCACGCATTACCGGACTCCCCAAACTCTTTTCTCTTTTTTCGTAGACATCCATAAGCACTTTATTCAAAAATTCCTGAACCTCCGTCTCATGCTTTTGCTTCTTTATTTCCCCCTCAACCCTCTTTAAAGAATTGTCATCAAAAGGAATCATTTCGGCCAACCCAACCGTCAATTTTTCATAATCAAAGTTTTCATCAATTTCGGATTTACCCAGAAGTATGGTCTTTTCTATTTGGTGTTGCAGTTTTTCCTGGACCTCGGATTTAACATCTTTTGATTCCAGAATACGCCGTCTGAGTTTATAAATAATATCCCTTTGTTGGTTAGCAACATCATCAAATTCAACCAGTCGCTTTCTTATATCGAAATGGAACCCTTCAACCTTCACTTGTGCCTGTTCAATGGCACGACCGATTAATGAATTTTCAATCGGTTGATCCTCAGGAAGATTAAGTCTATCCATAATTCCGCTTATTTGTTCACCTCCAAAAATTCTCATAAGATCATCCTCAAGCGACAGATAAAACCGGGAAGAACCGGGATCTCCTTGACGACCCGAGCGACCTCTAAGCTGATTATCAACACGTCGGGCTTCATGGCGTTCGGTTCCGATTACATGAAGTCCACCGGATTTTACAACTTGCGCGTGCTGTCCTTCCCACTTTTTGTATTCTTTTGTTTTTGTAAATACTTCATTGGAAATTCCAGCTTTTCTGTCCGGCATAGCACCTCCAAGGACGATATCAACACCGCGTCCTGCCATGTTGGTTGCAACCGTAACTCCCCCAGGCTTTCCTGCCTCGGCAATAATTTCCGCTTCCCGTTCGTGGTTTTTAGCATTTAAAACATTGTGGGGAACTTTTTTACGCTTTAGATATTCAGAAATAATTTCGTTTTTTTCAATCGAAGTTGTACCCACAAGAACCGGCTGGCCTTTTTTGTAACACTCGGATATTTCTTCTACCAAGGCGCCGTATTTTCCTCTCAAGGTCTTGTAGATCACATCACCATAATCTTTTCTGACCATCGGTTTATTGGTTGGAACCGCAATCACTTCGAGTTTGTAAATTTTTCTAAATTCCTCCGCCTCGGTCGCAGCTGTTCCGGTCATACCTGCAAGGTGCTCGTACATTCTGAAGTAATTTTGAAAAGAAATTGTTGCTAAGGTTTTGCTTTCCTGCTGGATTGTTACGCCCTCTTTTGCTTCCACCGCCTGATGAAGTCCGTCACTCCAACGCCGGCCTACCATAAGCCTTCCGGTAAATTCATCAACAATCGTTACCTGATTATCTTTGACAACATAATCCTTGTCACGAAGGTATAAAGTTTTAGCTCGAAGTGCATTTTCAATATGATGAATTGAGTCAAAATCTTTCTCATATAAATTATCTACTCCGAGTATCTTTTCTACTCGAGTAATTCCTGTTTCCGTCAGTGTCGCACTCTTTGCCTTCTCATCAATTTTAAAATCAGTATCGGGATTGAGCTTCTCGACGAGCGAGGCAAATTTATAATATTTTTGTGTCGGCTCCGTGTCGGGAGCAGAAATAATAAGTGGAGTCCGGGCTTCATCAATTAAAATAGAATCAACCTCATCAACAATTGCAAAGTAATGTCCTCTTTGAACCATCTCAGCCAAATTCGAAACCATATTGTCACGCAAATAGTCAAAACCAAATTCATTATTAGTTCCGTACAAAATATCACTTTGGTAGGCAAGTTTTCTTTCGGCAGGTTTAAGATGAGCAAGCCTTTCATCTCCATGACTCAAATCTGTAAATTCAGGATCATAAACAAAAGATTTTGTTTCCTGAATAATAGAACCAACCGTCATCCCGAGTAAATGAAAAACAGGAGCATTCCATCCTGCGTCACGTCTGGCCAAATAATCATTAACCGTTACAAGGTGGGCACCACGACCGGTTAAAGCATGTAGATACATCGCCGGAACGGCCGATAAAGTTTTACCTTCACCTGTTTTCTGCTCCGCAACTTTGCCTTCAAAAAGGGCAACGGCAGCCATAAGCTGGACATCGTAATGGCGCATTCCCAAAACCCGATACGAAGCTTCCCTAACAACCGCATAAGCTTCGGGCAAAATTTCGTCTAATGTTTCACCTTTTTCCAAACGTTTTTTAAACTCTTCGGTTTTTTTCTTAAAATCGGTGTCTTTAAGTTTTCTTACCTTTGGCTCAAATGTGTTAATTTTATCAACGATTTTCGCAAGCCTATCAACTTCCCGGGCATTTAAATCTAGAATTCTGGAAAAAATATTCATATCGTTCTTATTGTATCAGGTTTAAGCCTATTCCGAACAAAGAAACATTAAATTAGCCTCGGGGTAAAAATACTCCACATGACTGAAGATTTTCTGAAGCTTCAGGCCAAATTTAACCGCCTCCAGGCGCTTGTCACCGTAATAAGTTCGATTAAACACTGCAGTTCCCCCATCCTCAAGCGAGTTTTTTACTTTACTAAGAAATTTCGGATCCATAAATTTTTCGGGAAATTTACCTCCGTTATAAAGATCAATTATTATCAAATCGAATTTTCCAACAAATTTAGTCGCATCCTGAATTTTTATGTCAACTCCAACCTGATCCAGGCCTAAATATTTCTTCCCCAGTGCAACCATTTCCGGATCGATATCAATTCCCGTTATTTTTGCCTCTGACCAAAAAAGTCTTATGTATTTTGCCGCTGTTCCTCCCCCGAGACCAAGAATTAAACAACTTTTAATGATTAACTGTTCACTCTTAACCTTTTTCAAAGTCGGTTTCCAAATTACACCCACAATTCCACCCGATTGAGTAAGTCCATCAGCTTGAATATAGGTTCCGAATCCCAAACTTCTGGAAACTTTAAGATGCCCGTTATATTCTGATTCCCGCTCTTCCAAAACTTTTGTCCCAAGCATAACCTGATTATACTTGTTTCGGTTTTTATTTGGGATTAGAATAGCTTCATGGCAAACATTCCTCTTCCCGAACTACTTCGGCCCAAAACTCTAAAGGATTTTGTTGGCCAGGAAAATCTGGTTGGCAGCGATGGCATAATCCGGAAGCTTCTCGACAATTCGAAAACGGATAACTTTTTTCCATCCTTAATTTTTTGGGGTCCTCCCGGTTCAGGGAAAACAACTCTGGCTCGAATTATCGCCAATACTTTAAAAAGGGAATTTTTCGAATTTTCGGCAGTAAACACTAAAGTTAAGGATATTGAGGTTCTTATAAGTGATCAAAAGCAATTGAAGTTAATTAATTCACCAATCATCTTCCTTGATGAAATTCATAGATTTAATAAAGCTCAGCAGGACAAACTTCTTCCACATGTCGAACATGGCGATATAATTTTAATCGGCGCCACAACCGAAAACCCTTCTTTCGAAGTGATCGGGCCGCTTCTCTCCCGTTGCCGGGTCCTAATTCTTAACCAGCTAACCGAAAAAGATTTACTGAAAATTTTGGGAAGAGCGCTTAAACATGTAAAGAAAAAATTGGGAAAAGAGGCAGAAAAATTTTTACTTGAAGCCGCAAACGGAGATGCGCGAGTAATGTTGAATGTTTTGGAAATTGCAGCAAGCTTGGTTAAAACTCCAACCATAAAAATTCCCGATCTTGAAACCGCTTTGCAAAGAAGGCAATACACTTTTGATAAGAGAGGTGAAGATTTTTACAACGTAATTTCGGCATTTATTAAATCGATGAGAGCGAGTGATGTTGACTCGGCGCTTTATTATTTAGCGCGGATGGTTGCCGCGGGCCAGGACCCGCTTTATATTGCCCGCAGGATGGTTGTGTTCGCTTCAGAGGACGTCGCAAGTCCTACCGCACTGGTTGTTGCCAACTCGGTTTTTCAGGCATGCAATGAAATTGGTTATCCGGAATGTCAGGAAAATCTGGCGGCTGGAGTAGTATACCTTGCCACCGCCAAAAAAGACCGCTCGGCATATGAGGCATATATGGAAGCTTTATCCGATGTAAACAAATATGGCAATCTTCCGGTCCCTCTAAAAATTCGGAATCCCGTAACAAAATTAATGAAAGAGGTCGGCTACGGCGAAGGCTACGAAAAATACGATACAGAAAGCTATCTACCTGTAAAACTCCAAGGAAAAAAATACTTCAAATCCTAGCTTCAATCTTTTCTTTCCCCATCCATTTTTGAAGAACTTTAGGGATAGCCACCGAACCGTCTTTTTGCTGGAAGTTTTCCAAAATTGCCAAAGGAACTCTTGAAGTTACAATTGCTGTACCATTTAACATGTGAACGTATTCCGTTTCTCCAGTTTTTCTTCTGAACTTTATATTTAAATTTCTGGCCTGATAATCGGTGCAGTTTGAAGTTGAGGTTACCTCTCCATAATCTTTTCTTCCCGGCATCCAGGCCTCAACATCAAATTTTCTGGCGGCCATAGCTCCCAAATCCCCAGTACACATTTCAACTACGCGGTAAGGAAGACCAAGTTCCTGATAAATTTCCTCTTCCATCTTCAAAATATATTCGTGGAATTTGGCCGATTCTTCGGGTAGACAGTAAATAAACATTTCGGCTTTTGTAAATTCGTGAACACGATATAAACCTTTTGAATATTTACCGTAAGCTCCCGCTTCCTGTCTGAAACAATGAGAATAACCGATATATTTCAGGGGAAGTTTTTCTTCGAGAATAACTTCATCGGCGTGGCTTCCGGCCAAAGTGACCTCAGCAGTAGCTATTAGTCCCAAATCCTGCCCTTCAATTGTATAGGTCTGGGCTTCATTTCCCTTTGGTGTATAACCCGTGCCAAGATAATATCGACTTTTTGCTAAATCGGGAGTAATTACGGGCAGAAATCCGACTTTTGAAAGTTTTTCAAAAGCAAAATGAATTAGTGCCAGTTCCAGTAGAGCACCGTCGCCGTAAAGAAAATAAAATTGCGAACCTGTTACTTTTGCTCCCGTTTCAAAATCCAGAATCCCTAAATCTTTTCCAAGCTGCAAATGATCTTTGGGTTCAAAACTAAATTTTGTCGGTGTTCCCCATTTTCTAATCTCTTTGTTGTCTTTCTCACTTTTTCCGATTGGGACATTCTTCAACGGAAGGTTGGGAATTTTAAATAGAAGCTCTCTATATTCCGATTCAACTTTCGCTTGTTCAGGTTCTTTATCCTTAAGTTCCTCTTTGATTTTCTTACCTTCTTCCGAGGGTTTTTTCTCTTCGGCAATCTTATTGCGTTTGGCACGAAGGCTTTCAATTTCTAAAATCATTTTCCTTCGCTTCTCGTCAAGTTCCAAAACTTTATCAATCAAGGACGGGTCAAATTGTTTGTCAGCAACACCCTTTTTAACGGCGTCTTTGTTTTCGCGAATGAAGTTAATATCAAGCATAAACAAATTATAGCCCTAATTCGGAAGAAATTCCCTGCATCGCTTTCAAGGTAATCTCAATAAAATCGTTTAGTTTAATTCCCAATTTTCCTTCACACATTTCGATTTGCTCCCTCTTTACCCCTGCGGCAAAACTCTTTTGTTTCCATTTATTTAAAACATTTTCAACAGTTACAACCGAAAGTTTTTTCTCGGGCCGGACTAAAGTGACAGCGACAATAAGCCCCGTTAGCTCATCGCAACAATAAAGTGACCATTCAAGATTATTTTTGGGAGGATTTTGTCCGGTGTGAGAATAATTGTGCGACAAAATTGCGTCCAGTGTTTCCTTATCCGTTTCTCCTTTTTCTTTCAACCACTGAGCCATCAAAACAGTGTGTTTTTCAGGAGTCTCCTTTGTTTTTTCGTAATCACCGTCATGGAGAAGACCAATAATTTCCCATTTTGCTTCATCTTCTCCAAAATGTTTAGCCAATGCCTTCATTACAGCCGCAACGGCATAGCAATGCCTACGCAAATTTTGCGACTGCATATTTGAATGCAGAAGTTCTAAAGCTTCGCCTTTGGTCATTATTATTTATTTCCTGGAGGACTTCTTTCCTTTCATCTCTTTCCACTCATCCTTCATCATCATTTTAATTCTCATTTTCATAATGCAGTAAACCGCATATTTGATAAACGAAAAAAGGAAAACAACTCCGGCAACAATAATAATCCATTTAATTACCACATATGGATTAATTGACGGAAAAACAAATCCGAGTCCAAAAATAAGAAGCATTCCAAAAACAGAAAAAGAAATGGACATTAAAATATCCATTTTGAGTTGCCTTTGCATCCACTTCATCTTCATCCACTTCATGTCTTTTATATCATCTTTCATAAATTAATCACCTCCTTAAGTCTTGCGAGTACTTTATCTTTTCCAAGATTATAAAGCAAGAGGCCAGCTCGCGGGCCATGAGTTTTCCCAATTAGCGCCACATAAATCGCCACAAATGCGTCTTTGGCGTTAATTTTTTTGTCCTTGGAAATTTCATAAAGACTTACCTGCATTGCTTCGGCATCTTTGCCCAATTCGTTATATTTCGCAACAACTGCATGCAAATACTCTTTCTGATCTTCGGTAAAATTCTCGACTGCTTTGGGAATTTCTTTTGTCAGATCAAACTTAAAAGTCTCGGGGGCATAATTTTCAAGCCAAACTTTCGCATATCTAATTCTTTCGGTAATTAAATCTTTCGGACTTTTGGCAAATTTATTTTTAATTTCACCGTCAGTCAATCCCTGAGATAAATAATTGGCAATTTCCCTAAATCTTGGAATTTCAACCTTATTTCTTTCGGGAAGTTCATGTTTAATCTGAGAAAGAACAAACGTTCTTGCCAGGTCGGTTTCTTTTCCGTCAATATACGCCTTCCAAGCCTCATCATAGTCGTCAAAAAGATCGGGAATCGCATCGGTTCCGTAGGGATCAAAGTTGGATTGCTCTTTATAATCTTTCCGGACAAAAAGATATCGGGCAACCGCGGCGGGCAAAATTTTAACTATGTCATGTGCCTTAAGACCTAAGCCTTTAGAGGAAGACATCTTCTTCCCACCAATGAGAAGGAACTCGTAGGGAAGCTTAAATGGAGGCGGATAGCTAAAAACTTCTCGGCAAAGCGCCATGGCAATATCATAAGAGCCTCCCGCCGAGGCATGATCCTTTCCAGCTCCTTCTATGGTTACCCCAATAACTTTCCAGTGAGCTGCCCAGTCAACTTTCCACGGAAGCTTTCCATTTCCCCCAAAAGGAGAAATCTTCCCGGTATGACCGCAACCTTTTGCCCAAGTTACAAGGTCTGGTTCACATTTATAAGTGACTTTCTCTCCGTCCCATCCAGTCACTTTGGTTGTGCCCAGTTTTCCGCAATTTTCACAAATTACCTGCAAAGGAAGCCATCCTTGTTCCTTTTTGTTGCTTCCTGAGACTTTTTGATAAATTTCCTGTATTTTTTCTCCATTATCGAGAGCTTCTTTGATTACGCCGTCAAATTTTCCTTCATGATACATGTCCCAGGAAGATAAATAGTTCGCTTCAAATCCCAAAGTTTCAAGGGATTTTTTAAGATCATTAATAAGAAAATCGGCAAGGTTTTTAAAATTGGGGTCCGGCGAAGGAACCATCTTCAGAGGTTCGCCGAAATGATCGAATAGTTTTTCTTTTAGTTCCGGAGGAAATTCATCGGCAGAGTCAAAGTCATTAAAAACGTAAGTGAGAGTCGCTTCCTGACCCGCGTCTTTTAAAGCTCGGTAAATACAGCTATGAATAACAGGGCCAAGCATAGAACCGATATGGGCAAAGCCTGAAGGGGTCTTCATATCATCAACCCAATAAGGTTGATATTTCCCCGAGTCTACAATTTCTTTAGCTACCTTATCTGCCCAATGCATACCCTATTCTAGCTTCACGACGAGTATTATTCAATGGATACCGCGGCTTATTCGATAGCCAATATCTCGTACTGAAGTTTTCCCGCCGGAGCCTCAACTTCGACCCTATCTCCAACTTTTTTACCGGATAAAGCAATACCAAGTGGTGAGTCATGGGAAATTTTCTTATTAATAGGATCCGCTTCCCATTCGCCAACAATTTCAAAAATAGTTTTGGCACCGTTTACCTTGACGGTAACTTTAGCTCCAACAGAAACCCCGTCTTTACCGCCTTTAGCACCAGTGGAAACCACGGCTGCGGTCTTAACGACTTCGGTAAGCTCATCAATCCTTCCATCTAAAAACTCCAGCTCTTCTTTAGCACTTTGATAATCGCTGTTTTCACTCAGATCCCCTTGTGAACGGGCGTTGGCCAAACGCTCCACAAGTTTTGGCCTTTTAACATCACGGAGCTCCTCGAGTTCTTTCCTCAAGGTTTCCAGGCCCTGTTTCGTAAGCTTTAAATCGTTTTTCATATTCTTTTAATCTAAAACAAAAGCTCTCCTTTATCTTGGAGAGCTTGTAATTTACAACTTTTCTCCAAGATTAGATAACCTTAATGTGGTTATCAAAGCAATCAGTGGAGAAATAAAAAGTCATATTTTTAGGTCAACGAGGGAGATTTTAACCTTTAGGCAGGCTAATGTCAAGAAATCAAAGGGTATCATATTGTTATTTGTGACCCCATTGGGACTCGAACCCAAGTTACCAGGATGAGAACCTGGTGTCCTAGACCGCTAGACGATGGGGCCCTGTCGGTTAAACAAGCACAACATCTGCAGTATACCAAAATTGAAGCTGGAAAACTAATTATTGGCCAACAACCCCCGGGGCAGTTCCGTAAATTACAACTTCCGTTCCGGGATTTGCAGCCGTAGCATAAGTCGTATTGCCTTCCGTTGGAGGGTCTGCCCACTCATACAATTTCTCTGCATTTTCCGGACTGATATTGACACATCCGTGGCTCATCGGATGGCCAAAATTATTATGCCAATAGGCTCCATGGAGGCTAAAACCTTCGCCTTCTCCCACCTGGTCATTGGCAAAGAACATTACCCAGGGTACATTGGGAAGATCATAGGCATCAGCTCCCATTCCGCCGGTCATACGTGTGTAGCGAAGTTTTACCCAAATATGGAAAGTGCCGGTAGGCGTCGGATGCCATTTTCCGCTGGAAATAGGAAAACTCATTACAACCTGGTTATTTTGGTATGCGTAAAGCATCTGATTGGTAAGATCAACTTCAATTCTTTTAGCCTCAGGTGGAACCGTGCCGAGAACATTATTCTTAACCACCGGCTCCTCAGCAATATATGACGGGACCGAAACTTTTTCGCCCATAAATTGTCCTGTTTTCGCATTCGGGTCATAGTTACCAGAAAGATCGCTTATGCAACTAACTGAATTGGCACAGAAGGATGACTTAAATGAAAGCTTAAGAACAGTAAAACCTAATACAAAGATTGCCAAAATAGCCGTACCAATCCCCAAAAATCTGAACTTTTTTCTCGAGGATCTTTTTGACATACACTCCAGATTAGCGGATTTTACTCTTTCTGTAAACATAACTAAGTAAGATTGATTTATGTCTTATAGTTTGATATAATACGTTCATTAGGTTCCCAAGAGGGAACCTTTTTTAATCACATGTTAGGCACACTTATCGGTTTACTTATGCTAATAAGGACCTCTGCCAAGCCTCAAGTTCAAGGCAGTTCGAGCGTGGTTTTGGCCTCCCACAGCTTCTCGCTTGAGGATAGGTATTCAAATACCTTCGTAAATGACGTGTTCAAAGACAACATCTTACTTGCACTTGCCTATATGGACGGCTCCATTAAAGATAAGGCTGACATTTCCTGGAACCAAGTTGAGTCTCCTTTTAATTATGAGTTCACCCTTGAGCCTGGGCAGGAATTTGCTTTCCACGACTCTACCCTTCCCGACTACAGCGAAAACGTGGTTAAAACTACAAATGCCCACTTTATGTGGGATGAAGGCTTTAAGAGTGATGGAGATTTGACCGGAGACGGAGTTTGCCACCTAGCTTCACTTATTTATTGGACTGCAAAAGACGCAGGTTTAAATGCGTATGCACCTTCAAACCACAACTTTGCTGTTATTCCTGACGTGCCTAAAGAGTATGGTGTTGCAATCATGAGTCCAAGTCCTTTGGGAAATTTATATATTATCGATAGCCTAGAAAAACCCGTCAGCTTCATATTCAATTACGACGGAACAAACCTTAGTGTAAGTGCTGTTGAGCAGAGCTAAGTGTGAATTAATTAGCAGCCAGAGACGTAGAAATCGGGGTAAACTTCTTTTCGAGTTTTGATTTTGGCTGCCAGTTTTTGACGGCAACCTTCAACACATCTTCCACTTCTTCGGCAAAAACGAATTTTATATCCTTTTTAACCGATTCTGGAATATCGTCCATATCTTTCCTATTATCCTTAGGGGCGATTATCGTGGTCAATCCGGCTCTATGGCCAGCAATTGACTTTTCCTTAAGCCCGCCTATTTCCATCACCCTACCCCTAAGCGTAACCTCGCCGGTCATTCCAATGTTGCGCCTGACAGGGTTCCCTGTGAGGGCCGATACCAAAGCAGTGGTAATTGCAACTCCGGCTGAAGGACCGTCCTTGGGGACCGCTCCCTCAGGAACATGAATATGGACATCTATATTTTCGGCAAAATTTGGTTTAAGGCCAAGTTCATAATAATGCGACCTGGTCCAGGTAAATGCCGCCTTCGCGCTTTCCTGCATGACGTCACCAAGCTGCCCCGTTAAAAGAAGCTTACCTTTCCCCGGCATTAATGAAACTTCGATGAAAAGTATTTCCCCACCAAATGGAGTAACCGAAAGCCCGGTGCTCATTCCGACCTCATCCTTTTTCTCGGCTATTTGCGACGTAAATCGCTGAGATCCCAAGAACTTTCTGACATCGGCTACTTCAATTTTTCTGGGATACTTTTTCTTCTCGGCTACAAGTCTAGCCACCTTCCTGCATACGTTGGCCAAATTTCTCTCCAGATTCCTTACCCCGGCCTCACGTGTGTAGCTTCCTATAACCTCCTTGAGACCTGCGTCGGAAATCTCAATTTTCCAACCTTCAAGACCTTGTGCTTCAAGCTGCTTCGGCCAGAGGAATTTTCTGGCAATGTGGAACTTTTCCGTCTCGGTATAACCCGGAAAAGTAATTACTTCCATTCTGTCCCTTAAGGGAGCCGGAATCGTATCAAGCATGTTTCCGGTACAAATAAACATTACTTCGCTCAAATCAAAAGGAACTTCAAGGTAATGATCGGAGAATTCTTTATTTTGTTCAGGATCCAGCGCCTCAAGAAGTGCGCTTGACGGATCCCCTCGAAAGTCAACTCCGATTTTATCTATTTCGTCAAGCATAAACACAGGATTCTTTGTACCGGCATTTTTAACACCTTGAATAATTCTCCCGGGCATAGCCCCAACGTAAGTTCGCCTATGACCTCGGATCTCAGCCTCATCCCTAATTCCACCCAAAGACACCCTGACAAATTTTCTATTCAAAGCCCTTGCAATAGACTTACCAATAGAAGTCTTACCAACCCCAGGCGGGCCTATAAAGCAAAGAATTGTAGGATGGGCCTCCGTTACACCCTTGTCATGGCCTTTCTGATCTTTTTTAAGCTTCATTACCGCCAAAAATTCCAAAATTCTCTCTTTCGCCTTCTCAATTCCATAATGGTCGTCTTCCAAAATCTTTTCGGCCTTCTTCATAGCCACATTATTGGGGGTAGCCTTGCTCCAGGGCATATCGCAGAGCCAGTCCAGGTAATTTCTAATATACGCACCCTCAGGATTATTAGGAGGCATTTCACTTAGACGCTTCAACTCTTTTTCGGCGCGCTCTTTGACATCTACCGGCATTCCGGCTTCCTTAATTTTGATTTTGTATTCTTTAAACTCTTCGCTGCTTATTTCACCCTCTTCATCCATTTCTCCCAGTTCTTCTTCAATTGTCCTTTTCTTTTCCCTAAGCATTGCTTTTTTCATCTGATCCTCAAACCTTTTTTGGGTTTTATTGGAAATTGTCCTTTCAACCTCAAGCGCATTAACTTCTTTTGCCAAATACTCCAAAACGACCTGAAGCCTTTTTCTGACATTAGTTTCTTCTAAAATTTTCTGTTTTTCGGAAGGTTTAATTTCCAGAAGAGATGCCACTTGATCACTCATTTCAACAGGTTCAACATTACCCGAAACGAGTTTCATTACAGTCATTATTTCGGCTTGCTTGCCAAGGTTTATAGATTTTTTGAAAAGCTCTTGGAGTTTCTTGGAAAGTATACCAATTTCCGTGTTTCCCTCGATTTCCTCGGGAATTTCCTCAACTTTTCCTATCAAATACGGTTCCTGAGCAATTACTTCTTTTAGAGAAACTCTTGCCTGACCCCTAATCAGAGCGTGAATTTCACCCTCCGTCGACATCATTTGTGTAATCGTGGCAATCGTTCCGATGTTGTTGAGATCTTCAAACACAGGATCTGCAGTCCTGGGATCCCTCTGGGAAAAAATGGCAATAACTCTGTCTTCTTGAAACGCAGAATTTATTGCGGCAACGCTTTTATTCCGCCCAAAAGACAGAAGTGTATCCGTGTGCGGAAAAACAACCGAACCTCTAACCGGAACTATCGGAACCCGTCTTGTCATATCTTGTTTTACAGGCATATTTTAGCAGTCTAAATGATCGATTGCTAATTGTCAAGTCTGCTTTTATCCTTTCATTTCATGGTATCATTTAATTAATGAAATCAAACCATTCACTCGTCAAAAGTTTCCGGTTTGCATTCGACGGATTGAAAGTTACATTCGTGAGAGGCAGAAATTTCAGAATTCAAGTAGCTTTAGGCACTTTAGCGGTTATCCTCGGCGTTTTATTTAAAATATCAGATTTTGATTGGGTTGATTTAATTCTAATTATTGCGGCGGTTCTTATTTTGGAACTGCTTAATACTTCAATCGAAGCGATAGTGGATATTGTAAGTCCCGAAATTCAAGAAAAGGCCAAGATCGCAAAAGATGTTTCCGCAGCAGCAGTTTTGATAGCTTCGTTTGCCGCTATTGTAATAGGGGCTATATTTTTCCTGCCTAAAATCCTAAGTTTTCTTTAACGATAATCATTGTTATTCTTCCGGGTCTAAACTCATTATTAAAAATCAGTAGTTTTCCTATGTTGCTTCCTTTAGCATTCCCCAAGCCCCTCTGACGTTCAGACTCTTTCGGAAGCGAATATTCATAGACCCTTCTAATCCCCTCATCCCAATTTTTGACAATTTTTTGAGATCCCACTACCCATATAACATGGGGTGAGGCATAGGCATAAACTCCCAACTGACTTCCAGTATTACTGGCAATAAAAACATGTCCATCGGCACTGACCGCATGAACACTCCCCAACGTCCAATCGGGGGCCGCTCCCAATTTTTGCATTTTAACGCCTTGTGTTGCTCTATCCATTTTCATTAACTTTGCCTTAACCGAATTGTAATTTCCGGATTTGTTAATTTCTTTAGTAATTCCGGCTGCCTCGAGAGTTTGTGAAGATATTGTCATTACTTCGGCGCCTTTTGGAAGAATTTCCAAAACTTTCCGTCTGGCTTCCTCGGCATTTTCCACAACAAATACTTCAACCCCCTCCACTGTTAATGAAGTCTTGGTTTTTTGGATTGACTCGTCACTTGCAAGTTGAGACCAGTTCTTCATAACCTTAATTTTACACCAAAAATTTCCTTATCGGGATAAAAAGTTGTATAAATGCTAACTATGGATAAATCTTTAGTAGCCTTGACTTCGCTTCTCACCTATGGCCAGGGAGAGAAATCTGAGAGTGAAACTGTCAACGATTTTGTGGGGACTTTGGCCCGGGCTTACGAAAAAGCCAGAAATGCGCTTGAATACAGAGCCGATAATCTTGTCCGGCGTGCTGCAATTGAGCGGATTTTAAGGAGAAGAATCCTTCTAAATAAAGATCCTCATACCCTTACAGAAAAGCTTTTAACGGAACTCAAGTGGGCAAGATATCTATCGACCGATGAAGTGAAAAACACAAAAAGACTGGGGCTCGAAAAAATCCTGGGAAAATATATTTCCTTCCTTAACAATTCTGTTCCAACTGAATGGGTTGTGAAAATTGCCTCTGCAGAAATTGAAGAGTTTTTTAACTTAAACACAGATTACAAGCAATTTACTTTTTTCGCATTTCAGATAATTAAGCAGAAAATTGCTATTCATGATGAAAACATTGATTTGCTTATCTACTATGCGGTTGACAAAGTCTACGCAGGATCGGACGACGAACAAATTGCATACCATATCTTGAAGTTAGCAGGTGAAAACACAACTAAAGAAATGTTTAAAGAAGCCTGGAGACTTTTTCAATTGGCCAAAACAAACAAAAATGTTTCCAGAATCGGAAAGTTTGTACGTCGCCAGATGCCGCCTTTGGTACTTCTCAGAGACATTTATTTTTATAAACCGTTGGATTTCAAGGAAGTCGTTGCCGATTCTACAAAATTTAAAACCCGTGCGGGTGAAGTTTTAAAAATACAGTTAGAACAGCTTTCGGGTAGGATTAGAACTGCAGGAACCCGCAGTGTGATTTATGTTTTTCTTACAAAAATGATCTTGGCATTTGGATTGGAAGTTCCTCTGGAAATATTTTTTTACCAGCACTTACACGGACTGCCTTTGGCAATAAACTTGGCCTTTCCGCCGCTTCTAATGCTTTTTGCCACTACTCAGATTAAACTTCCGTCGAAAAAAGAAGAAGAAGATTTAATCGCACGAACTTGGACAATTATTTCCAATCCGGACTCGCTTAAGATGGAAGATGATATTTTAATTGACACCGACAGTGATCAGGAAAAAGGACTGGGGTGGTGGTTCTTTTCTATTCTTTACGGAATCTGCTTTGTAGGCGTCTTTGCATTAATATTCTTTGCCCTTGGAAAAATCGGTTTTACATTTTTCAGTAAAACAATATTTATTTTCTTCCTTTGCGTAATTGCTTTTTTTGCCTACAGGATTATACAAATTGCCAACGTTTATTCGTGGAAAAATAACGGTAGAGAAAAATCAAGTTTCTCCGATATTCTTGCAATCCCCATTCTTGCAATTGGTAGCCGGTTGAGCCAGGGTCTTTCCAAACTAAACTTTTTAGCATTCGCATTTGATTTCATACTTGAAGCACCTTTCAAACTTATCCTAGGCTTTTTGGACGATTGGGTTCAATTTCTGTCCTTGAAGAAAGAAGAACAAATTATCGAATAGGAAACTATTGCAAAAAGGTTGATTGCTATCCAGCCGACGAAAATATCACGACCGAGTTTATCAATCAAGAATTCCGTCTCTCTTAGTGATCTTCCGGCAACGACAAAGCCGTTCAAACTTCCATCCGAATACTTATTTACAACTATCGCCTGTCTAACTCCCGGCTGAGGTTGCCATGTCACTCTTTCTTCACCGTTCTTTGCAACACTATCAAAAATCCCGGAAGGAATTACCGGAACTATTCCATTCAAGGTTGCGGAAGAAGATAAAACTTTTTTGTTTTGGTCAAGGATGATTATATAAGGAGATAGACTTTGCGAAATCTCAACTTTTTCAGGCAAATTTATTGATTTTACCGAAAGTCCGCCATTTAGTTTATTGGCCGTATCTTCGGACAGTTGCACCTGGGGTTCATTTGCTCCAAGTCTAAGCATTTGCTGCGTTGTGCCATAAATCATTAAAGAAATTAGCGATATAAAAATGACAATAATTAAGATTCTAAAAAAATGTTTCATTCCGTCAATTATATGTTATTTTCTTCTTTTTGCGTTACTTTCTCTGTTTGCAATATAAAAACAAATCGAAAATAATATCAACTCACCGGAAAAAATCCAAATATAGGGGTGCGGAATAACTGCTTTATAATTATTCCAGATCACTATCAAAAAAACACTGAGAAAGATAAAGGCAACACCGGATTTAGGAACAAAATACCAAAAATTTATCATTCTAATTGGTACTTATTCTGCAACTTGAAAGAAATACCCCACCGCAATCGGGCAAATCGCCCCCATGTTCATCATAAAGAGTAAATGTATAATCCGAATTTAGGGAAATCCACGGAGCATTATCAACCTTCGAGCCATTATTTCGACCATCCTCAGACATTAGACTATTGGTGCCTTTGACGAAAACACAAATTTCAACATTGGAAGAACCGTTCTTTCCAACAACAATATTATTCCAATTGGATTCAATATTAGCCGAACCAAATTGACCGGGCGCCGGCGGCATTTGGTAGTCACAAGTTATTTGTCCGCGGGTGCCACCCGGAACCGAAGATGTAGTACTCCCCACAGGTTTTATTACCTTCGGCAAAACCGAGGGGGTTGGAATTGGAGTCACCTCTAAAGTTGGTGTAGGCATAATGGTCGGCTGGGGAATCGAAACTTGGTTTTTACGTCGAGAAAGGATTATAACCAGAACAAAAATTATAATAACAATTACAACCGCAATATATCTTTTTTGAAGCATATCTCAAATTTTATCACGTCCCCTGAAGTATTCCTTAAAGCCCGAGGTTTTGATATTGATTCAACTGTCCGTTAATTGATTGGTTAGCTTGATTAATAAAACCCACGGCAAGCCAAATCGTAACAACTGTGGAAATCACCGTCAGGGATATAGCAACAGTCCCGATTATTTTTGCCTTCTCATTACCTTGATTTAAGTATTTGATTCCCGGCCAAAGACCTAATGGGGGAAGAAAAATACTAAGAGCATAAATTCCTATTTGGGTCAGAACTTTGGTAGGAAGAGGCGCTGGTTTAAGATTCTTTCCGCAATTAGGACAAAAATAATACGAATCAGCAATCGGGGTATGACAAAAAGGGCAAAGTTTTTCCTGCGGATTCATAGATTAAGCATCTCACTCACGGTAAAACCTTGTCAAATTTTGGGAGCGTAAGCGGAGATTTTAACTCTCACTTCGAACATCTTTCCTCGTAAATGTCAGGTATAAAACGAAACCAATTATCAAAATAGTTAAGACGAGACTGGTTGGACCTGCCAACCCAAGTCCGCCAAGGTTTCTCGACCGGCTCATCCAGTCTGCAAACGAGGCCCCAAGTGGACGAGTCAAAACGTAAGTCGCCCAAAAAGCAATGATGTCATTCAAACCGAAGATCCAGTAAGCCAAAGCTGGTATTGCAATTATTACGGCAAATAAGACGGTTGATGATAAATATCCCAAACCAAAAGTTGTTGCCGTTAAGTCCCCCAATGCGGTACCCAATGCAAAGGTAGCCAAGACGGTAACCCAATAAAATATCTCGCGACGGGTAGTATAAATACTGTGGAAAGATAAGGTTTTCTCACTAAAATACCAGGTAATAAAAACAACTACCAATGCAATCGCAAAAAAGATACTAGATACAATATACGGGACACCTAACCCGACATGCATAACATCCGCCGCCATTGTTCCGAATACAGCGACCATCGCAACCGCCAACCAGTAAACCCACGCTATATAGCGCCGTACCAGAAACTGCAATGTAAGTGCCAAAATCAGACAAACGCCTCCAAGAATAACTGCCGGGATAGGGTTAAGCAAATGAACTAGATAATCTGAAGTTGCCTCACCCATTGCGGTGGTCAGCAGTTTAATAATCCAAAAGTAAGCCGTAATTTCCGGAACTTTTATCGCCGCATTTTTTAAGCTCTTCATTAATAAATTATATCAGTCCTACTGGAAGAAGATTTCTCAATTTACAAAGCATACCGAGCATCATTATCCAGGACCTTTTGATCCCATAACCGATTATATTTTGCCCTTATTCTACCCTCGCATTAATCGGGCTATTTAAAACTAATAATTCACTTGGTTTCTGAGGGTTATTGATTAAATAACGAGCCAGCTGTATTGCTCCCTTTACAATGTCATTCTTCTGGCCAATTCTCTTATGCTCATATTCAGTGTTCCCGGTTTCATATTCAGTCTGTATTTTGGGATGAACATAGTCTATGGGAACGGGAATCACCCTTAGTTTCTTTTCAAGAGCTAACATGATAGGGAAAAAGGTGGCATTAGAATAATTATCTGGTTTAACCGTTTGGGCCAATTTAGAATTTTCTTTTAATCTAAATTGGTTGGTAAAAAGACTAAGAATTTCGGGGCTGTTTTTAAATATCCTTGGACCGAAGGATAAATCCATATCCCAACTATTTTTTGGCAACAAACCAGTTAATCGTAAAACACGGCTAAATAAACGGTTTAGTTCTTTTTCACTTCTGACCTGCTGTTCTGGGTAGGTTTTAAAACTTTGAGCTGTTCTGGCTGGTATCACAATGTCTGCAGATCCGTCTATTATTGGTCTAGCGGCCTCTTTGAGATTTTCAATCATAGAAATCTTTTCGGGTTCTGTCCAGCAAATTGCTTCAACTCCAGGAAGAACTGCGGCCTCTCTAAATGTTTGCCGTCTGCTTGCACTCATTCCTTTTTCCTCTTGATCACGGACATCAACGCCAATCCCTCTTAAGAAGTTTTTAAATTCACCAGAACTTCCACCGTCTACAACTACTAATTGATAACCTTTTTCTTTGGCTTGTTGCAGCGTCTGAATGGCTAAATCGCCTCTTAATTGATCAGAATTAATTGCAGAACCGGTTTGGGCGGCAGACCACTCTTTGTAAAAGGTGGTAGTTACAACTGCGATGTTATGATTTTGCAGCTTTTCTTCATGGCTAGTTGATTCGATATTTTCAGCCATAAGTAAGTTTAGGAATAAGCGAATTATATATCAAGAGTGGCAAATGGCACCGCCAAGCATACAGTCTGGCACCTCTAGATCCCATAATAGTTAAGGCAAATAAAACACTATTGATCTTAGTAAGTGAATCCGGCGTACAGGAAATATATTCCTATAAATAAAAAGGCTACCAGTGCAAACATCCCCAATCCTTTATTCTTCCTTATATTTTTGACAAAGCCGTTCATACTTTTCGGAAAGAATAAGTTTACGAGGCCGATAATCAAAATCAGCCAGGAAAACAATGTAGTAGATATGTCCAAATTTGTCATCCAGGAGCTGTGATATAGCAAAAGGCCAATTCCCAAAAGTGTATTGATAACCCCTTTGACAAGCATGGGCATCGTGCCTTCATACATTTTAAGAACACCATCAAAATTTTTCCGGTTTAAAAGTAAAGCTCCCGTTACTATTACCAAAATAAAGCCAAATAGTTTTGCGAGTAAAACTGAAGTTAGCATTTAGATATCACCCTCTTTCGTTAATAATAGTTTTTCACTATTTGGAAGACTTTGCAAATATTTGGCTGAACATCACGGTCTAAGGCATTTAAGACCCATAACTGTTTTTTAGTTGACCCAAAAAACAATAATGCCTCTTTTCGGAATCAACCCAAATTTTTCTATTCTTAAAGTTTTTAAATTCTTTTCCTACAATATCTCTGTTAAAAAGATAGTGTGGCAAGCCTTTCTCTCCACCCTCGACAGGCACATAAGTTCTTGGAGCAATCACTTTATAATTGGTCTTTTGCTTTCCATATTTTTCTATTATTGTGTGGCTGGGATAAAACTTCCTAAACTTTCTTTTGCGAAATGTTATAAAAACAAAGCCACCTGGAATTAATACTCTTTCTATTTCCTTGATAGCTTCTCTAATTTTTTCGATAACTTCATGGTGAAGTGCTTGTGTAGAAATTACAGCATCGAAATAATCATTTTTATAAGGTAATTTTTTATAAATGTTTCCGACTTTTAGATCTGCTTTTAATTCCTCGTCTTTTAGCCATTTTTTTGTAAGATTAATACCTTCTCCCGCTATATCGATACCATAGGTGTCAAAACCATGTTTGGCAAAATAAACAACATGTCGCCCTGACCCACAACCTAAATCTAAAAGTTTTTTAACGCCGTTCTTTTTAAGAATACCCACAATTTTCACAATATCTTCTTGTGGCTCAAGAAAAACCTTTCCGTGCTCCTTAAAAACTTCGTTCCACTGTTTCATATTTGAAGTATACCAAACTTGAGCTGGCCCTGGTTGAAAATTTCCGAACAGTAAACTGGTCAGAAATCATAAAACATCCTAAGTTAGCTTACCAAACAAGTCAGCAATTTTTGGATCTCTAATCAATCGTAATGTTTTTCATTCCAACTGACGTATTTGTAATCTTCAACCATTTTGATTCTGTCCACAGGTATGTCAGTTGGTATTAACACTTCAGGAAATTCAAAATCATCTAAATCTTGTTCTTCACCTGTATGATGCTCTGACAAATACTGACTAAGTGGTTTTGCGGTTTCCCAGTAAGATTTGGCCCAGCTTCTTGCTCCTTTTATCCCTTCGAGTCCGGTTATATCAGCTCCTGCTTCAGTAACAAAGGCACCATCAGCCACAATACAATCTTTGGGATCTACTTGGACCTCAAAAAGTACTTGTTTACCGGGGTTAAACAAACTTAACCTTACTTCGTCCGGCTTACGAGGATAGGCAAATATACATTTCGTTCTATCAACACGGAAACCCATGTCCTTTCCTGTTTGGGAAAATATTTGTTCTAATTCCGGACCTTTCGTTCCCATCTGATTATCTTTAGCCCGAAAACCATTTTTATTTATAAAATCTAAACTTTCCTTATTAATATGGATATACAAAGTTACATAATTATTAAGTTTTTCTGGAGAATGATCTTCCTCCACTGGCGAACTTGTTTCGATTGGTTTAGGTTGAGAGACTTGTACATCTGATTGATCAACCATTATTTCGGAAGATTCCATACTAAAAGTATAACTTACTTATGTTTGTTTTTCTTTAAACCCTGAACCCAGTTCAAATCTCTGTCTGGGTTGTTCAATTTGATACAGTTATTTGAGGCTAAACTTTAAGCTGAGCATCATGGTCTGGAACCGTTCGATCCCATAACCATCTGAAAGTAGTGTATCACCCCGAAGCTAAATGAGACAAATGAGGCAGTATCAAAGGGTGGTTAATAGTTGTTGTACAACGTATGTAGTAAAATGAGCCATGACTGAAGAGAAAACTGATTTACCGAAACTTCAGACCTCTACGAAGGAGTGGTTGGATAAATTGATGGTGCAAGCCAGGAACCAAACTGTTAACCCTGAAGAGGTTTCTGAATCGTTACGAATTTCAGATAGGGAGGTTACATACGACAAATTTATTAATTTTTGTAACAAATTCCCCCAATGGAAAAACAAAGAAATTCAATATGTCTTTGTTAAGGGTTGGTCAAGAGAACTGGCCTTACAGGCAGATAGGATATTGCCGATAGACTCTCACTCTCAAATTAAAACTAAGCTTAATGTCTCATTTGCCCCCACTGAAATAAAATCCCATGGTGATATTGATATATGCCTAGTTAATAGAGACCTTGAAAAAGAAATAATTCCCATTTGGAGACAATACAATATTGATGAAAACAATGTTGGAAAGACGCTACCAGACTTTTTACTCTATAAGGAACAAGATGTGGAGCAATCTTTAAGGGATTATTTTTGCGTGGTTGAGTTTGATAATAGGGATTTTATAGTTCCAAAACCAGAAGTGATCTTCCTTGCCAATACCCACAAAAACAGTGAGGGTAATTTAAGAAGACCAAATGTCTTAAGATCTTTAAATGAAAAATATGTTCTAGACTTAAACTTAATAGACCAAATTAGAAAAATACCAGGAGTTGAAAAGTTTATTAGCTGAGGTAATAAACTTGCTGAGCATCATGGTCTAGGACTTTATTATCCCATAACCACTAAGAGCAGTGAATCATCCTGAAGCTAAATGAGACAAATGAGACATAATAAAAAGTTGATTCCGTCAGCTAGCAATGTATAATTACAAAATATATGGAACATATAATTAACAGTACGAATCAGGACCCTCAAAAAGATGGTATCGAAGAAATTGAATTACAACCACCAACACTATCAGAGACTGGGGTAAAACAAGACTTGAAAAAGAAAGAACAACCTACCGAGAAAAAGCTCGAAAGTCCTCAAGGGCCTGGAGGAAGAGTTGTTAGAGGACCGTTTGGTACGTATTAATTCTCAAGAGAAAGCACTACTAGAATATTCAGTCACCCAATCCAAGGTTGTAGATCCTATTAGCGTTTTTCCAGAAGATCGATTGTTCTAATTCTTCGCTTAAACTTAGACTTTTTACAAGATCTATATGTTTTTTAAACCCACTTTCGGTTTTAGAATCACATAGTGGCCAATCCGTACCAAAAATGACTTTGTCCGGTCTATCATCAACAGTTCTTTTTAGAACATTTACCATCTTCTCTTTTCCACCACTTGCTTTTATCACCTCATCATCTGCACACCCAGAGATTTCAAAACAAATATTTGAAACACTCCTGGTAATATCATAACAATATTCAATCTTCGGCCAATAGTAATGGGCAATCACTATTTTTAAATTTGGAAACTTTTTAGCAACCTCAACAATGTATTTGGGATCGTTGTAATCAAGAGGGTTAGTTATTTTAGGATCGGAAGAAATATCACCCGTGTGAATCACTACTGGATAACCCAAATTCTGAAGCAGCTCGTAATAAGGCGTACATCTCTCATCTGCAACATTATAAGGATCATGCCCAGGAAAGAGCTTTAGACCTTTTATTTTTCCTTCTTCTACTAATTTTCTATATTTATCAATCTCACTACTACCTCTTTGAATAATTTGTGGGCTCCCCAACGCAAACAATCTTTTTTGATCTTTAACAAGATTAAGTGTGTGATCCAAGTCAGCAATTTTAGGATCATTTTCTAAATTATCCGGAATAACAATTGCGTAGTCTATTCCGTTTAGATTCATCTCTTCAAGTAAAGTATCCGTAGCCTCGTCTAGACTATTCCCTTTTCCTGTATATGTTGAAACGTGAACGTGTGCGTCAATAATCATGATGTCTTAAGTTTAACAGAAGATTACTAATAATAAAACGTTTTATCTTATAAGTCCTTTATTTATGCATATTTTGAATCGGAGGTGTATAATATAGGCTGTCTGTTAGGCACGTTAACAAAGTAACAAAAAATAATCAAAAATCCTTATAAAAACCTCATTGGAAAGGAAGGAGTAAGGAAGTCATGGGTAAGCATTTTGTGCGTCGTAATGAGAATTTTACCTGTGAGCATTGTGGACAAACGGTTGTGGGTTCGGGATATACGAATCATTGCCCCACTTGTCTCTGGAGTAAGCACGTAGATGTGTATCCAGGGGATCGGGCCTCGGCCTGCAGAGGGATGATGAAACCCGTCCGTGTCGAGTTTAAAAAGGGACAGTATGTAATTGTTCACCGCTGCACTACGTGTGGCTGTGAGAAGAGAAATAAGGCTGCCCCTAACGACAACTTCGATGCGATACTCCAAGTAGCCTCACAACACAGGTAAAGGAGTGCAAACCATGAAAATTGTGTTTGTCACCCCAATTCTTCCGTACAAATTCGAAAAGACGCCGTATGTGCCTCTAGGAATCGGATATCTTGTTGCAAGCATCCGAAAAAATTGCCCGTACGTAACAGACATTCAGTTCATAGATGGGCAAATCTTATCCGAGCACAGCTTTTGGCGGAATATCGAACTGGTCAATACCGATGTTTTACTCATATCGGCAACCATTAGACAGATGAAAGGAGCTGCGAAAGTAGCCTCAATCGTCAAGCGTCGTAATGAAGGTGTTGTGGTTATCCTCGGAGGTGCAGGGCCAAGTGGTTTTTCTGTACTTCCACAAATGGATGACATCGACATAATTGTGAAGGGAGAAGGAGAAGAAGTACTGCCATCAATTCTCGACGCGGTTAATAGGAAGGTGCAAATCGTGCTGCCTGAAGAAAAAGCGATCTGTCAGCATAACAACGGCAAGACTGTTATTTCTGTTTGTCTGCCGCCTGATATTAATGCAATTCCTTTGCCGGATAGAACAATATTCGACAACACCGCCTATAGAAAAAGATGGATCGGATCAGCCGGGATGGACTCTGTAAGTATCATCGGATCGAGAGGATGTCCATTCCATTGTGTCTTTTGTGACCACTCGGTCACTGGATATGGCGTAAGGTATCGAAACGTACAAAACATTGCGGAGGAGATGATCTCTTTACAGCAAAAGTACAAGCCTAACGACATATTCTTCTATGATGATCTTTTCACAACAAGAAAAAGCCGGGTTAGTGCACTGTGCGACCTGATCGTAAAAAGCAAAGTTCCAATCACATGGAGCGCGCAAGGAAGGGTCGACTGCATTACGCAGGAAATGCTTGAAAGAATGCTCTCTGCAGGATGTAACGAAGTGATGTTTGGTGTTGAATCCGGCAGTGACAAGATACTCAAGTATTTCCGAAAGGGTTTCACCCATGAAAAGATTGTCCAGGCATTTGAGTTGTGCCACAAAGTAGGCATGAAAGCTGGTGCATATCTCATCATCGGTGTTCCCGGAGAAACACGACAAGATATCCTTCAGACGATTTCTCTCGTCGAGGAAATTGAACCGTCACTTCTCAATATCTCGTACCTTACCCCGTTCCCCGCCACTCAGTTATATAAAATGACAAAAAAGTGGGTACGGAATGAAGACTACGAGAGATGGGACGACTTCCAAACTTCAGTTTATGACTTTCCTTTTGAAATGGATCCCAGGAAGTCAGAAGAGCTTATTTTGGAAGCATACCGAAGAAAGATCAATCAGGGTATGCCATATAGTGCCTACCAATTCGCTAACGCGAAAAAAACTAATGGAGGTGCAGAATGAACTGTAAAATGGTTCAACGGCGAAAGCTTGCATACTCTGAAATACCATCGCTTTGTCAGATCGAAACGACATATGCGTGCAATCAGAATTGCATAGCCTGCTACAACCCGGAACGTACGAAGCTGGGCGATCTCTCAAAAATGGATACCATTGTGGCATCCGTGGCCGAGAGCCAAATACCCCACGTATATCTTATTGGCGGCGAACCAAGCTTGCTCCGCGAAGAACGCCTGAACAAGTATGTAGAGCTTTTAAGCCAACATTCTTCCGTGACAATTGTAACCAACGGCAGAATCAAGCTCGAAGGTATCTCTCCGAAGCTCGCATGCTTTGGAATACCTATTCATGGCAGCAATGCGGAAACGCACGAACGGTTCACTCAGTCCAAGGGAGGTTTTCAAAAAACACTGGACACGATTAAGTACTATGTCAGCCAGGGATTTGATGTCAGGTGCATACCTGTTCTTACTGGTTACAACTACAACCAGATGTACGACATCATCCGCTTGGCAGTTGATCTCGGAATGGAGTCTGTGTTTGTCGATCGATTCGAAGACGGCGGTCTCGGAGCGCAAAACTTAGCAGTGTTCCAATCTTTGGAGCCAACGCCTGAGCAGTTTCGGATAGCAGTCGATCAAATCATCGAAGCAAGACACGCCTTTACCAGCTTGGATGGAAAGGTAGGGTTTGGAACTGCCATTCCGTATTGTCTGGATCAACGCATCATCGAAGAGGGAATCCAAAGCGCATGCGGCGTAGGCACTTCATTTTGTGTCCTATCACCCACGGGCGAATTCCGAATCTGTAACCAGTCGAAAGTGGTCTACGGAAACGTCCTGGAACAGTCCGTCGAAATGCTCTGGCACAAACGGTCACTAAACGGTTTCCGGTGTTTGGGATGGGTTACGGAGCCATGTGCGTCTTGCCCGCTGCTCATGGAGTGCGCAGCCGGTTGCAAAGTGGATGTGAACCATTCCGATACGTACTGTATAGATTATGCGGTAAGAGGGTTAAAAGGTCCAAGCCAGGAAATTTTGGATAAACTCACTTACCCGGAACCTACGGAAACCTATCCCGAACAGATGCGTCGGTTCAGAGTCAATAGGTATACCAAAATCACGACGCGTTATAAAACTCCTCTGCTTGTCACCCGTTATCAAACGGTGGAACTCGATGCAATGGCATTGGAGATGACCCAGGATATCTGCAACGGATTGGCCGTCGATGAACAAAGCCTGATCGGTCAGTTTCAAGAAAAAGTCGAAGTACCGGAAATCCGACGCTTTGTAAGCAGACTCTTTCAGGTAGACGCGCTTGATCCGAACGGTGAGGTGTAAAATGAGGATTCCCACCGAAATCCATTGGGAGATCACAAACGCCTGCAACCTCCGATGCAAAACGTGTATTCAGTTATCAGGGGAACCCAGAGCAGATGAGCTCAGCACGGAAACGATCAGGAAGATCATCCGTACATTTGCCCAACGCCGGGTTTCGAGGATCTGTTACACAGGAGGAGAACCGTTCAGCCGTAAGGATTTCCTGGAAATACTTTCCGCGACGGTTAACGCGGGAATTGCCGCCGAGGTCATTACCAATGCAACCTTGCTGACGCCTAAGACGTTAGATATATTGGCGTCATATAGGGTTGCCCTTGGAATAAGCCTCGATGGTTCACGACCGGAAACTAACGATCTAATTCGCGGGAAGGGCTCCTTCACAAAAGCGGTCCTTTCAATGAAGCAAGCAACCGCACGCAACATTCCGGTCCACGTCTATGTCACAGTAACAGAGTCCAACATCCAAGATCTTGAAAACATCGGAGCACTCGCAATTCAGAACGGCTGTTCGGGAATTCACTTCAGCGAAGTGACTTTGGCCGGACGCGCCCTAACCTCTCCCGAGGTAATCGCGCTAACGCTAAAGAATCACGACCAGCTTCCTGCGCTTTCCAGTCGGATTGCAAAGAAAATCTACAATGAAAAGCTGGAACACCTCGATGACGGATGTTGGATTGATTCCGATTCGGCATGGTATGTGAGAAGCGATGGAGAAGTCTTTGCTTGCAGTGAGATCGGATTGAGGCGCCCAAAATCCTCACTCGGTAATATCCGATCGCTTGCCTCTCAACACACAGGCATCCGCCCGCAGCCAAAGAGTGATTTCCACAATGGTTGCAGCTACTGCGTTTGGGCAAGCATGCATGTGACTCTCATCACTAACACATGGTCCATTTGTCCGCTCACAAGCTCAGGAGGCCAAATACGGACACTCCAGGAACTTTATAATGAGCTTGATACTTTTTACCCAGACATGCGGCAGTTTTGCGCGGAATGTAAGGACCCGGACTGCATGGGATATATCTGGGTACTACCAGAGGAGTCGGACACGCTAGTCGAATCAGGCGTCCCGATCGTGCAAATCAACGACGGTCCGAATTTTATTCACTCCTTTTCAACCGCAGAGGATGGTAATATAAACGTGGAGGCTCGATACCCAGTCTGCAAATACGCAGAAGCCCCCTGCCGCAGATGCGGAATATACAAAAAGCGACCAATGGTCTGCAGACTTTGGCCGATAGGACTGGAAACTCACGACGGGAAGGTGGTACTTGGATTACACCTTGACTGCCTCTTTGTGAGGTATCTGCAGGAACATGGTTTGGTCCCAGGTTTCAAGCGCCGCGCGCTTAACCTGATGACCCGGTTATCGCCAGACCTGAAGGAAGCGATTGCTTCGACCTATTTTGCGGTTGACGCGATTGCTAAATTTCCAAATGGCGAAAACCGGTACTTAATCCTTCAGGAATTCTAGAGGAAAGGAGGATGCCAACATGTCCAAGTGCAAAGCTGTGCTTGACAGCAAGAAAATCAAGAAGATCGTGGTCAAGAAGGCCCCGGCCAAGAAGTAAGCTCGGCGCATCACACAAAGCTGTGATGTTTCCCTTGCCGATAAGCTAAATTGACCCGGGTCGCGATTGGGTAGTACCATTTTGAACGTAAAATGGTACTACCTTTTTTTTTGGCTAAAATTGTTAATATTAAAATCTTGATCAAGTTTAATCTCCCTACATTACCCATTATTCGTCGCATTTTTGAAGCCAAGCTGAGCATCATGGTCTGGAACCGTTCGATCCCATAACCACTTAAATAGCAGCATACATCTCAAAAATACGAATTTTTGCTATATAATACAGTCATGGAACAGGCAAGTGGGCAGAATCCAATTGATAATCTTGAAGAGTTTCTGACAAAAAGCGGTATAGAATCGACCTCGATGTCTTTTGACATTGTCTTTAAAGGTCTGAAGTACGACTGGGAAACAAATTTAACAAAAGATAAACCAAAATCATTGGACGAATTTTTAAAAACAACTATATACAATGCCGCGGCAAAGAGAATCGGTTTGCAAAAACAAGCTGGTACTGATTTGGGACAACACGGATTAGAAATACCAATTTCTCAAGAGGAAGCTCCTGACGCTTTTTATATGGAGGTTTATCACTGGGAAAATGTCAGAGGCGCGGAAAAACCAGAACCGGTTACTTCAAGAGTTGTAACACTTACCGGTATTCCTCAGCTTGAAAGCGAAAAATCTTTAGAATATCTAAAACGTCTTTCATCTGAACAAAAAGGAACTTATAGCGAAGAGGAAAAAGAAGGTAAAAAAACTATAAAATTTGAGGCTCCCATACAAGGTATGCCAGATTTTAAGACGGTGGTGAAAATAGAAAGTGTAAAAAACGAAAAAGGATATAACTTAATGGAAATTGCATTAGATGTAAAAATTCCCTACGAGGCTATTAGTGGCTGGCTAACTACAAAGTCAAACTAAGCTTTTCAAGATTATTTCTCCGGACAGCGAGCGTGTGGTACGAATGTTTGAGTTAAAAAATAGAGGTTTTGAAGGTATTTTCGGGCTAATCTGGGCTTCACGGTCACTGGGGTGCACGTGTTGGCTGCGGGACAGGGATTTGAACCCCGATACCAGCCTCCAGAGGGCCGTGTCCTACCGTTAGACGATCCCGCAATGTACAAGGCTATTTTAACACCTGGAAGTATTTATTTCCGAGAAAGAATGAATTTTTGGATCAAAGGATCAACATCAGACGTAAACTTATTTAACACTTCTTTTGCATCAACCCATTCAATTTCTGCAATTTCGTAAGCCTCACCTATAGCAGCCACCGGGCTCCCCTTTAGCTTGCAGTCGAAATACACAACCTGAACAAAAGTATTCGGGTGTTTTCTCTCCAAAAGTCTTTTAACAACCTCCACGTCTAAGCACACCTCTTCTTTTACCTCCCTAACAACAGCCTGCTCTTCGGTCTCTTCCCCCTCAATAATTCCGCCCGGAAACGCCCATTCCACCTTAAAAGAAGGCAACTTCCTCCGGATCAAAAGGAATTTCCCTTTGTCCGAAATCAAGGCCAAAACAACCTTTTTTGGATGAAAAGTAGGCTCCATGGCAATATTTAAGCGTATTATACTACTATGTGGTATGTTTACATTCTTTCATGCAGCGACGGAAGTTTTTACACAGGCATCACAAATAACGTTGCCAAAAGATTTAAAGACCACCTTAGTGGCCGTGGCGCCAAATATACCAAAAGTCACAAACCGGAAAAAGTAGTTTATCGGGAAGAGTTTTCATCCAAATCGGAAGCTTTAAAACGGGAAGCCGAACTCAAAAAATGGCCAAGGGCCAAAAAAGATGTTTTGATAAGATCAAGATTTTCTACCACCAAAAAGACGCCTATCGAGTAAAGTGCGCCCATGACCACGTCGATAAAATAGTGTTCACCAAGGTATATCACCGCAAACCAAACCCCCAGCATATAAGGCAGAAAAATAATTCCGGCCTTTTTACTCCATTTGTAAAGGTATAAGAAAATTATGGTCGGAAATGCTGCGTGAAGAGACGGCATAGCCGCAACAGCGTCTCCGCCAGCCAGAGACAGAATCGACGGCAACGTTATATTAGATTGAAAAAAATGTGACATGACAACCCCGGTAACTTCCTTTATGGGAGGGATATAACCCAAACCGCTGGCCATCCACGGAGGCATTGCCGGGAAAATAATATAAGTAACAAATGCTGCATAGGAAACCCCTAAAATTCCGAAAGTATATTTTTTGAAAAATTTTCTGTCCTTTAGCCAAAAGTAATATCCGACAATCATCGGAGCTACAAAATGGCAAATATAAAGAATAACGGCAACGTAGTCATACCACATAAGACGGTTGGGATTATAAAGCAAGGCCTGAAGTTGAACTGTCGGGATGAAACCAAAAATAAATTTATCTATATTAATCATTGGAAAAATATGGGCATGATTACTAATAAAAGGAACAAGTCCCCTTAAAAATTCATATCCCAGATAAAAAAGAATAAACGGCACCCAGTCTTTGAGAAAAAGCCAGGCTCTTCCTATAAAAACTGTACCGATTAACCCAAAAACAAAAAACTGATCGGGGGAAAACCAAATCCGATGAGAGATCATATAGACACATACAATCAAAATATAAATAAGCGTTACTATCTTTACCGCTCCGAAGCCGCGGATTTTCTTCAAAAGATTTTTAACCAATTTAAAAAATTATATTTTTGAAATCTGAAAATTTGATGAAAAGTTTCAATCCGAACTTGATAGTATAATTGTTATAACAAAATGAAAACAGTTAAATATGTACTTTTGCCACTAATAATTCTTATCATCGGCTTTGCCGCTGGCTTTACTTTTTTAAAAATGAAAAATGCCGGCAATGTTGTTATCTTAACACCACTGCCTATTATTAAAACTTTCCCCTCGCAGGCTTCCTCTTTCTCGCTGGAAAATGCACCAACTGAATCTCTCAGGGGTCAGATAACGGCGATGACTGGTGAGATTGATTGGACCGGAAGAACCGCAACCGAAGCCGCAAAAATTTCTTCACCAATTACAATCCAACAAGGCGAAGAATTAACTACGGGCAAGAACAGTAATCTGTCTCTTGTATTTACAGGTGCCTGCATGGTGAAACTTTCACAAAAGACTGATATCCAAATTATTCAGACATTGCCTGCAAATATTGTTTTTAATCAGGTGGAAGGAACCGCCGAGTTTATTAAGACAGGGAACAACGCAATTTCTGTAAGGGCGCTAAATCTTTTGACAGAAATTAATGGGGACGTCACTGTTTCAATAAATCCAGCAAAACCGATTATCACTTTAAGTTTAAAATCTGGACAAGCAACTGTAGCTTATAACGATCTAAAAGATGTCAGTCATGAAGTTGAAATTTCCGCGAGGCAAACCTATACATTTAATTCTGGTACCCGGCGAGGGGTTCTAAGATAGTTTTTCCTTCATAACCCAGAGCCCAAAGAGCAATCCCCCCCAGAGAATTATCATTGGCCAGATTAACCTTAAACTGAGTCGCGTTTTTATCGGGATAAAAAATTTGCTGGTACGTTCCCGTTGCCGTTTTGTAAATAATATGAGATTCCTCATCTGTACTATCGAAAACAGCACTACAGGAGGCACAACCGGCTAATAAATCCTCCGCTCTTTGGTTGCTTATAATCAAACTTGTTCCAGGAATTACAGCCGAACGCGGAACATCCCCGATTGTTTCCCATTCATACCCGTATAAAGGAATCCCCAAAATAATCTCCTGGGACGGCATCATTTTTAAAGCGGCTTCTACCGCAGTTTGAGTATCAAACTCCGAAATAGTACCTGCCCCGAGACCCGGAGCGACGGGACCGGTTACAAACGAAACAGAACTATGATAATCATAAGCCATAAGAATAATTTTATCGGCAATGGGAGCAAGAGCCACAGGATCGGCCAAATTCGTATCTTTAACAAAGGAAATCGCACTTATATCAACACTTAACGTTCCAGCTTTTGCATTAACCAGGTTTGCTTTAATATCTTTCACAAATTCCGTAAAACTCAATCTTGCCGCAGGTGAGGCATCCTGAGTTTGTTCAACATCCAGGTTTAAATCAGTAAAACCATACTGCCTCATTATCGGAATAATATCTTGGGTTAGATTATTGGCGGATATAGCGGGGTCTTTCAGCATTTCACTAATATCACCATCGTTTCCACTAAAGGCGGTTATTGAAAGATCTTCGCCTTTCGCTTTGGCGGAATCTAAAAAAGGATCAATTTTCCCTTGCTGAAGTGCAAGATACCCAGGTTCACTCTCGCCCGGCCCGGTATATTTTTGAATAGTTCCGTCTTTGTCTACTGTTAAACTAAAATAGGTTAGATTCGTAACATACTTTGAATAATCCGTTTGGGCTTTATCGGTAAGCCAATACGGCAAAAACCCTAAGACTTCTTTTTGAGGAATAATAATATCGGCAATAGGTATATTTTTCTTTAAGGTTCTTGGAAGAAAATATTTGTAAACCAAAAGAAACGCAACCAGGATTGCCACCAATACTGTCACTAAAGCCAAAACACTCTTCCTGGACATACTGCAATTATATAATGAAAAAGGACAAGACAACTTTGATATAATTTAGTATGGCATTGCTACTGCTATTCGCTTTCATATCCGGACTCGTGACAATTCTGGCTCCGTGCATTTGGCCACTTCTCCCAATTGTTCTATCATCGGCAATCGCGGGCCACGGACACAAACGTCCGCTGGGAATTACCCTCGGAATTATAATTAGCTTCGCCGTATTCACTTTGGCAATTTCCACTTTGGTCCGAGTTTTCCATCTGGACGCCAATGTTCTCAGAATTGTTGCAGTAATTATTATCGCCGGACTGGGCCTAACGATGGTTTTTCCGGCACTTTACACAAAATTTGAGATATTGGTAACTAAACTTGGAAACATCTTCGGAGCGAACAAGGGCCATGAAGGCAACGACTTTTTACCGGGACTTGTTACCGGACTTTCCCTTGGAATCCTTTGGACCCCGTGCGCAGGACCTATTCTCGCCACGGTTGCCGTTCTAGCCGCAACAGGAAAAATCAGCATGGATGTAATTTTGGTAACAGTTTCTTACTGTATTGGGGTGGGAGTTCCGCTTTTTATTTTTGCTTACGGCGGACAAAAAATTATTTCAAAACTTAAAGGAGTTTCGCGTTATACCGGAAGAATCCAACAAATATTCGGAGTCATTATGATTCTTGCGGCAATTGCAATTTACACAAATTATGACCAGACACTCCAGTTAAAACTTGTTAACACATTTCCTTCATTCGGCAATGCCGTTAACGGCTTTGAAAGTAGCACGCTTGTAACAAATCAACTAAACATTCTCAAGGGAATGACGCCCGCCCCGGTTTCCGAAGTTACTGGGCTTTTCAATACTGATATTCCAGCACCGGATTTTACCGGAATCACCAACTGGCTCAATACGGACAAACCAATTTCAATTAAGGATTTAAAAGGAAAAGTCGTACTTGTAGATTTCTGGACTTACACCTGTATAAATTGCATCCGGACGCTTCCCCATATCACCGCCTGGTACAACAAATATAAAGATCAGGGATTTATTGTGATCGGCGTTCATACTCCAGAGTTCCAGTTTGAACATAATACGGGGAATGTCGAAAACGCAATAAAAATGTATAACATCACTTACCCTGTTGCCCAGGACAATAATTATTCAACCTGGAATGCCTACAGCAACGAATATTGGCCTGCCGACTATCTTATAGACACAAACGGAAATATCAGACGCACCGACTTTGGTGAAGGAAATTACTCCGAAACCGAAATGGCAATTCAGGAACTTTTGAAGGAGGCCGGACAAAAAGTGAATACACCGCTTACAAATATTCCGGACCAAGCACCAACCACAGAGATTTCCCCGGAAACATACTTGGGGTCGTCACGGATGCAATTTTACTATCCTTCGGGAAGTTTGGGCAATGGAACTCAAACACTTACCCTCTCAGATAATATAACTCAAGACAGTTTTAGTTATGGCGGAACTTGGACAATAAGTAACGAGTATTCAACATCGGGCGTCAACGCCACTATTAATTACAATTTCAAAGCAGGTAAAGTATTTATCGTTTTGCATCAGGGCAGTACGGCTGGAAAAATTAAAGTCTACCTCGACGGAAAGGTAGTTGGTCCGGCTCAATCAGGAACTGACGTCAAAAACGGAATAATAACGGTTGATTCTAATAGACTATACAGCGTTATCGATCTAAAAGGTAAAACGGAAAATCACATTCTTAAACTTGAATTCCAAACCTCCGGAATCCAAGTTTATACCTTTACCTTCGGATAATGCTTTTGGTGTAATATACTTGCAGAAACATGTCCCCTAAAAAGATTTTTATCTTGGTTGCAATTTTAATTGTGCTGGGCGGATTTTTTCTAATTAAACCGTTCTCGGAAAAAAGCATTAAATACCCATCACAAACAATCCCGGCACCCACTCTTCAGAAAAGTTGTCCTCCAGGATTCATAAAAGTTCCGGGAAACTCGAATTACTCCACAAGTGACTTTTGTTTAATGAAATATGATGCCAAATGCGATAACCCCAACCCAAAATGTATTACAAAAGAAGGAGTTTACAGAAATGACTTACCGGGGTGCTCATGCCAGGGAAATTTCCAGGTAGTTTCTACCGCAAGCGGTGCCCCTATCACTTATATTCCTGAAGATGACGGAACCAACCAAAATGCAATCACATACTGTAAAAATGCCAGTTGGCACTTGGTTACGAACAACGAATGGATGACAGTTGCAAGAAATGTAGAAACCGTTTCCGCAAACTGGTGTAACAAAGACGGGACCGGATGCGGGTATTCTCCCGGAGCTCCCGGTAAAATTTTAGTCAACGGACACAATGACAGCAGTCCCAATTACGCCCTACCCGAATCAACCGACGATAAACCATGTTTTGGAACAACAACGGACGGAACAAATGTTTGCGGTGATAAAAGTTCTCAAAAACGGACTCTAACTTTGACCAACGGCGAGGTGATTTGGGATCTTGCCGGTAATGTCTGGCAATGGATCGATGCAGAAATTGCAAGAAAAGATGAGCCACGTACTATAGTTCCAGGTGAAGGAAATCTACGTTGGACGTGGGGAGAATTTCAAACCGTCCCATATAGCAACGATTATAGTTCTTCAAACCCTGCATGGAATTCAACTCAGGGTATAGGCAAAATCTATCACTACAACTCCATCGGCGATAAAGATACAACCCTCTACACTTATATCCGGGCGGGCAACTGGAGACATGGTTATGATAGCGGGGTTTTTACGATCCATATGAGTCCTGTTGCTTCAAAAACCGGGATAGATGATGTAGGTTTCAGGTGTGCCGTGGACCTGAAATGAACCCGATTTTATGGTATAATGAGTTATCAACAATAAGTTTTCGGTAAACAAACTCGTCGAAGCTCTCGTCAAAAAGGGCGGACATGTAGACAAATACTACCTCCAAGAGTGGAATAAAAATAAGCATGCCGTTGTTTTTCTTCACGGTTGGTTCGGCGGCAAAAATATTCGCGAGGCCCTGACAAAAGCCTTAACCTGAAAACAAATAATATGATTACCGATAGCACAAGTATTTGCATCAAGTGCGGTAAGCAGAGAATCGTAATAGCTACACACAAAGAAAAAGTAGGCAATGCCTTTGTTATATACAAAGAAACAATATGCCCCGATCCGGACTGCCAAAAGAACGTGGAAAAAATTCTTGCCCAGGAAAAAGAAAAAAGGCAGCAATCAATGTCGAATCAAAGACTCCGTATCGCCGAAAGAGCTTCGGCAAAAATAGCTTTATCTAGAAACGCGTAGAAAGCTGAATAATTGTGTGGCTTGGCATCTCAAACCAAAAAGAAGGTCCTACACTCCCACCGCCTTTAACCGTATTAAAAACAACAAGATCAATTCCTCCCCACCCTGTTGCATCCTCAATAGTAAGGTTTGGATATTTACCGGCAAATAAATATGTAATGTTGGCCGTTTGCTCATTTTGGGTCGAAGGATCTCCGCTTGCCGTCAAAACAAAAAAACTTTCTCCCGCAGGGCCGGTCTCTTTCAGAAGAACATATTTATTGTCTGGCGAAAAGGCATTGAGAGGTATCGAAAAAGAAATTGAGGGATCAACGGTTTTTGTAAATATTTCTTTTCCCGCAACAGAGAAAGAATACGTCGTTTCCGTACCCGTCTTTGAAGTCTTCATTGATAATGTTTGTGTACCGTCAGGAGAGTCAACACTTTTTAGTTGGGAAGCCTCAGCCGGAGGAATCTCCGATTGCGGAGAAGGTGTAACTGTACTTTTAGTTTTAAGATAAATGTTGGCTACAATTAAAGCCGCAATTACAATAATCAGAAAAATTAACAGTACTTTCTTGGACACCATTTTAGTATACAAATCAACCCGTTAAGATGTAAAGCTTTGGAATCTTATGAATAATAAAAGCCAGCAAAAATGATATTCCTCCAACAAGTACAAAAAAGATCGGGTCAAAAAATATTTTGCCGAAGATATTTCCGCTAAAGAGATTAAAAAGATTTTTCCCGATAAGCGACCACGTAGCTTCAAGGACAATAACATGAATTAGAAATACAAGGAACGAAAGTTTTGAAAGTTTTTCAGCCCAGGAAAATTGAAATTTTGGTTTCTCAAAAAGATAAAATAGTATTAAGCCGACAAAAATCGTATATATTAGTACACTCGGACGCCACTGAGAGTAATAAGCCAAATAATTTCCTGTTGAAAGATAACCGCTTCTTCCTTCCCAAAAAACATAAATTCCTATTAATGCCGAAACCGCAACCAAAAAATATCTCCATTTGCGAACAAATAAATTTATCTTTTCCCTGTTTCTTGCCGCAACAATTCCGGCGATGAAAAAGAAGTATGCAAGAATTGCGATGTGAATTGGGTCGGCAAATCTAAATTGTTTTATAAAATAATCCTGATACAAAAGCCACATTTGTAAAACAAAGAGCAAAAAGAAAAAGACTTTGTTTGAAATAACTTTGTAGATTTTATGGAAAAAAGGAAAGGCTAAATAAAAAATGCAAAGAGTTGGAATAAAATATAACTGATAAGAAGCGTCCCCTTTTAAAAGTACCTGGATAAAATTCTCATGGTTTTGGGTATATACGAAAAGGTAATAGATAGCACTCCAAAAAACATATGGAATAAAAATTCTGGCGAAACGTTTTTTAATAAACGAAAAATAGCCTAACTTTTGGTCAAAACTAACCTCCAACACAAATCCTGAGATAATAAAGAAAAGAGGTACTGCAAAACGGGCAACCTGATTCAAAAAAATACTTACCGAGAAACCAATAAGATTAAATTTTGCGGCTTCTAAAGTCCGTGTAGTTGTGTGAACAACAACTACCGCCAAAATAGAAATCACTCTTAAAAAATCAATTGATTTTACGTAAGTCTTCATTAGCGGATCGTAATCAAAAAGATACGTTTCGGAATAGTACTATTTCATATAACGGTTAAAAAAGCTAATTGTTCTCTGCATTGCAGTTGAAAAACTTTGATTTATATCATGGTTGCTGCCGGGGTACGAGTAGTAGACAACAACTTTTCCTGCATTTTTCATCCTATTGTAAAGTCCTTGGGAAAAATCGGGGGGAACTTGAGTATCAGCCAAACCTACATCAATTTGAACAGGAGCTGTTATATCTTTCAAAAAACTATTTGGGTCAACCGAATTCCAAAACGCAGGATCTGTTTGGGGTGTGCCATATTCCCCCTCCAGTGTATTGAGATTTTGGAGCCTTAAAGCCATATCTTCGGCTGTAGGCTGATAACTTACCCTGTTTTGCCAATTATTAATAATGTCGTTGTATGTACCCACCACCCCGCCCCAAATTACCGCCGCTTTGATATCAGTTCGGTTTATAACAATATCTTTTAGTGTAATTTGCCCACCCATTGAATGACCCCAAACTCCGATTTTAGCCGGATTTGCACCAGGGTATTTCTTAATTGAAGCAATTGCATTCAAATCGTCAATCGTATAGTCGGGAGAATAATACGTACTTGTCGGACTGCCCTCGGATTTCCCGTTACCACGATAATTCGGTTTAAAAACAATATAACCGTTTCTTGCGAATGCATCCGCATATGCAACGTAATTCCCATCGGGAGTATATAGCTCCGGGGTAATATAACCATGATTAAAAATAATTACCGGCCAACCGTTAATAGGTTTAATTCCCTTCGGAATTAAAAGCAGAGCATAGATCTTAAGTCCATCGGATTCGTATGAAGCGATAAATCTATTGTAAGTAGGCATTGGAGAGAGGGTCTGCTCGATTGTAATATCACTCCCAGGATAATTTCTTTGCCTCATAGCCTGAATAGATAACGGGTTTAGCGGAATAGAGGGAGTTGGTTGTACTATCAATTGTGGAGATAAATGGAACAGACCTCCAACGATAGAGATAAAAGTCAAAATCTGCGTAATAATGATCTGAAAAACATTCACTCTTTAATTATATCGACCTTTTATAAGGTAAAACCAGAAGAGAAATACTTCCGAGTAGTACAAATGCTCCGGCAGTGAGAAATACGGCGGGGTGACCTACTTTGTCATAAAGTAATCCGGCGGTGATACTTGCAATGAGGCCAGAAATGCCAACTGTAGCATTATATAAGCCAATACTGCTGGCACGAAGTTCTTGCGGAACAAAATCCGCCGCAAATGCTTTTCCTACAGCTCTGAAAATACCGGAAAAAGTCCCATAAAGAGCAAAAAGAAGGGCAATTACCAAAAAACTATGAGTGAAGGCAAAACCGATAAGTGCAACCAAAAACGCCAAAAAAGAAGTCAGAAGAACATTTTTTCGACCAAAACGGTCAGATAGTGTTCCTGATGGAAAAGAAACAGCTGCAGCAATGAAATTAAAAACTGCATAAATCAAAATTGTTCCTATCAACGAAATCCCCACGGCCCTTGTTTGCAGAATCATGAATGAGCTACTGATATTCCCAATTCCAAAAAGCGCGGTAACACCAATGTATTTCCAGTAAGATTTCGGAAACTTTTTGAAGTTAACATCCAGTTTATATTTGGATTTAAATCCATCCGATTTTTCCTTTACAAAAAGAACCATAATAACAGCTAAAGTTCCCGGAATTATTGCCAGATAAAAAATATTTCTTATAGGAATCTTGAAGTAAAAAAGCAAAATTACGGCGAGGATTGGACCCAAAAATGCTCCCATATTATCTCCGATTCCCTCCAAACCAAAAGCTTTACCCCTGTGAGCCTCATCGGCTGAACCCGCAACCAGTGCATCACGAGGAGCCGATCGGGTACCAGTTCCAAACCGGTCGACAACACGCGCAGCGAAAACCCCCTGCCAAATATTAGAAAGTCCCATGAAGGGTTTGGATATTGCGGCAATTGTATAACCAACAATCGCCAAAGATTTCCTCGTATGGATTTTATCCGATAACCATCCCGCGAACCCTTGTTCAATATTCTGCGTTGCATTAGCTACTCCCTCAATAAGCCCGACTATGCTGCCTCCCACCCCCAAATACTGAGTTAAAAAAATCGGAAGTATCGGGTAAAGCATTTCTGTGGAAATATCAGCAAAAAGAGAAGTGAAGGTCAAAAGAAAAGTATTTTTGGTTAAACCTTGAAAATATTTTTTCTCAGACATACTTAAGATATATGGTAACATAATTATAAGAATGGAAATAAAAAATAAAATCGCAATTGTTACCGGAGCAACTAGCGGTATCGGGCTTGCAACGGCAAAGCTCCTAGCTGAGGAGGGAGCCAAAGTTGCACTTGTCGCAAGAAATGAAGTAAAACTTGCCGCTATTTCAGCTCAAATTCCCGACTCGATGTTTATAAATGCAGATATGAGTAAAGGAGAAGAAATAAAATATATGATTTCTGAAGTCTATAAACATTTTGGAAAGATTGATATTTTGATTAATTGTGCGGGACAAGGATACGATTCCCCAATCGAAAAAACAGATATTCCAACCTTCCGGAAAATTTTAGATTTGGACGTTATGGGCCCTGTTATCGCAATGGAGAAAGTTATTCCAATTATGAAAAAGGAAGATGGCGGAAGTATTATCAATATCAGCTCCGGTACAGCTTTAATGGCACTTCCCAATAATGCAGCATACTCGGGAGCGAAGCGGGCCCTCGCACAAATCAGTTTAGTTGCTCGGGAAGAACTGAAAGATAGTGGTATTAAAGTCAGCGTTGTTTATCCATATATTACTAAGACAGCTTTTGAAATAAATACAATTAGAGACAAATCGATTAAAGAGACGCCTGGTGAAGCAGAGGCCGGAGGCCCTCAACCGCCGGATTCCGCCGAATTTGTTGCAAATGTTATTGTTGAGGGAATCAAATCGGGAGAAGCTGAAATTTATGCACATGATTGGATGAAAAATATGAAGCCTTAGTTTATCTATTAATGAAAAGAATTGCATTAGGGATGTTTCTTCCCGGTCCGACTTTGTAACCTCCGTACCAAAAAGCGGCACTGCCTGCATCGTCTAAGTTTAGTGCATTATCAACTCCCAAGGTATGAAGCACATGGGCAACATCAGATGCACTGGCACTAAACACATCTCCGATATAAACGATGTTTCCTTTATTTGCCACAAAACTTCTGGTAGTTTTTGAGGTTAATTTCGGATCACTGCTTCCGCTAAAATTTATATTTCCGCCCGAAACAAGAAGAGGGTAATTTGAAATTACCCCGTCCGGACTTGTATCCCTGCCCCATTCTTGAATTGCTCCAACAAATCTGACATAACTGCTTGAAAAAATCGCACCCGGATTAGTACTATAAACATTCATGTCTGAATTAAAATAATATTTATTAATGTTCATTACCAAAAAATTAAAAGAATTATTTGCGCCGCAAGATGCATAGGCAGATTCTGCCGGGCAAAAATATGTACCATTAATTCCGGCATATGCACTTCTTCTTTGTATGAAAGTTGAAAGAGGAAGGGCCGGACAATTTGATGAGCAATCGGAATCTGATGCAGTATCAATTACAACTTTTGTTGATGAAACGTCGCCGGCTCCAATATCGACTTTAAAAGTTCCTACATCGGAGACAACATTTATGCTTTCATAACCCGTTGCCGGAAGTTGATTGGATGTAACCGGAGCCAGAGAAATAGCAACTGGCTTTGGTGTTCCTATGATGGTAGGTTTTGGATTGGTAGTTTTTACGGGTATTGGAACCGGCGCTTCTGTTGGAGAAACAATGGGTGTTGGAGTTTGAGTAGCGGCAATGGGAACCTGCTTAAAATGATTAATTATTTTATTTTTTAAAGATGGGGAAAGTATTACTAAAGGCAGTATCGCAATTGCCAACAAAATCAAAATCGGCAAAATTTGCAAAAAGCCTTTTTGGAGGTATATTGTTTTCTTCATTTCGAAAACAATTTCACTGTAAGCCAGATAAGAAATGGCAATATACCTACTACTACAAACAGAATAAACACATACCAAAAATCTAGACCCAGATAATGCATTACCAATGAACCGGCATAATTAAAAAGTAAAGCTTCCGGCAATATTCCGAATGCAGTGGCAATCGCGAATCCTTTGAATTTTACTTTGGATAGACCCGCTAAATAACTTACACTGAAAGGAGCGGTCATTGTGGCCCTTGCGATAAATACTGCGAATACACCCTTTTTTTCAATAAATCTTCTATATGGTTTGTAATATTTAACTCCTAATATCCTTCCCAAAAATGATTTTGAAACATTTTCTATTAATGCATAAGCAGTAATTGATGCGCTAAATTGCGCAAGCCAAACGAGAATTACTCCCGGCAAAAAACCAAAAAGAGCACCGGCGAGTATCTCAATAGGTGGAATTGGCAAGGGAAATGGAGGAATAATAATACAAAGAAAAATTAATCCAAAAACCACAAGCGGTGCCCACAAGCCAAAGGCTTTTATCTGGGGCCCCAATTGAGCCAAATCGGTACCGACAAAAAATTGACGTGTGACTATTATTGAATAAAGGGTGATAGCAATGGTAAGAATAATTGCCAAAATGATTACCAACTTACGGGAACTTTTATTTTTCACTAATATTCATTATACATTTGAGAAATAGCATTTTGTTACAAACCTGGTACGTTGGTATAATTGATTTATGAAAGCTTCGGATTTCAGTCTTCCTGATCAAAACGGAAAAATCCACAAACTTTCTGATTACAAAGGTAGGTGGGTTGTACTGTATTTTTATCCGAAAGATAATACCCCCGGCTGCACCAAAGAAGCCTGCAATTTCAGAGATTCAATCGATAAGTTTGAAAAATTGGGAGTAGTAATTTTGGGAGTTTCCAAGGATTCGGTTGCCTCACATAAAAAATTCGCAGATAAATATCATCTCAACTTCACAATTTTGAGTAACGAAGACAAAGATGTTATTAAAAAATATAAATCTTGGGGAATTAAAAAATTTATGGGAAGAGAATTTGAAGGAACAATAAGAAATACTTATTTGATCAGTCCCAAAGGAGAAATTGTTAAATTTTACGAAAAAGTTAACCCTTTAACACATTCAGAGGCAATTCTTAAGGATCTAAACTCTCAAAGCTTTTAATGTTTCATTTTTTACCCACTTTTGATAGATCTGAGAATACACTCCCCCATCGTTTGTTTTAACCTTTTCGGGTCCTTCGGTTGTTACCAGTGTGAACCCGTAGTCTTCAAAGCCTTTTCCCTCGGGCAAAATAGTTACAACTTTCCCCGAAATTTCTCTATCAACTATGCTCAAGAATACGTAATCCATTTTCCCGGCATCCATAAATACTTTAAGAACTCTGGGTCCTGTCGTCATCATTACCGTTTCGTAATGCTGAACATTTAAATAATCAGCAATTTTTGCCCCGTCCGCTCCTTCGACACCTGTCGGCACAACAATGATCCCTGTTTTCCGAAGTTCTTCTGCTTTTTCAGATTCAGCCATTTGGTTAGTCGTAAAAACAACAATTTTCCTATCAGGAATAAATATCTGCTTAGGCAAAGGCAGAATATCCAGTGACGTACTTAAAATTCCGACATCTGGTTCTGCTTTCTTAAACCCGAGTTCGTTGATCTTTCTATCACCCAAGTCAGAATAAATTCCTGCGGTCATCATGTTTAGAACATTTTGGGCATTCTCCCCCATTAAGTTCAGCCGCCTCAGGTAAGCAGTGGCTGTTATAATCATTTTTGAAACAATATACTTTGACAAATAATCTTTCTTCCAATCCACCTCATTTGTTAATTCAGTCAATATACGGGTTTCACCGTTTTTGTTGAATCTTGCAATAGCTAATTCACCATTCGTTACGTAAGAAGTATAAATAATAGGACGCCCGAGTTTTTCCGCCGCATCCAGAAGCTCCATATCCGGTTCAACACGAATATTTTCAGGATTGATGATGTTCTCCGTATTTTCTACCATTTATGCTATATCCTTCTTCATTTTTTCAAATTCCTTGGAAGAAATTTCACCTTTTGCATAACGCTCTTTGAGTATCTGCAAAGCCCGGCTTGAATCTTCTTGTTCATCATCGGATTCTTTATTATCGGCAACATACCATCTAACAAGCCCAATAATCAGAAAAATAAAAAGTATCCAGAAAATTACGCCAAATATCAATCCAAAATTGATACCACCTCTCATTGGATACATAATTCTGGAACCGTAATAGTAATTCATCATTTTTAATCACCCCCAAGCGGCAGGAAATTATATATAGAATAACAAAAACCGTCTGAAAAAGTGCTGAGGTGGAGTAGAATATAAAAAAATGGTATACAAAAAGAAATTGTTTGTCCAAAATGAAATTCAAGGCGAAGATTTTGAAGATGCGGTATTTGAAACATGCAAATTCATAGGACTTACCTTTAAATTTATAAATTTCAAGAAATGCATCTTTAATGACTGTGATTTCTCCGAAAGTGCCTTTGATTCGGTTGGATTCTCGTCTTGTGAATTTCCCGGAAGTAAACTGAGTTTTCTGGATTTCGGAAACGCTTCAATATTAAATTGCGATTTCTCAAACTCTGTTGCAGAAAACTGTTTTTTTCAAAAATTAAAAGGTGGTAGTAAAAGTGAAAGAAAAAATCTGGACCTACGAACTTGTAAATTTGAGGGTGCGGATTTGGGAGGAACTTTATTCGTAATGTGCAACCTGGAAAAAGTTAACTTTCAAAAATCTGTGCTTGAAAATTCAGTTTTTGAAAAATGTGACTTGGAAGAAACAGATTTCACAGAAGCAAAAATACTCAGATGTGGCTTTTCGGATTGCTTAATTAAAAACACTTTTCTTAATATGGATGGCTTCATTGATTACGGAGGCTCCAAGGGTTTTGTATTAAAGTAAGCACAAACTTTTGCTACTCGTACTTAAGAGCTTCGATCGGATTAAGTTTGCTAGCCCGTGCCGCGGGGGCAACTCCAAAAACAATTCCGATTAGTGCAGAAACACCGAAAGCAAGAGCCACACTCCAGAAAGAAACCGCTGTTTGAACAAAATGACTTAGGCCCCAAGCCCCGAGTGCACCAATCGCTACCCCAATCATTCCACCACCGAGTGAAAGAACAACCGACTCTATTAAAAATTGATAAAGAATATCGCTGGGTTTTGCACCAACCGCTTTCCTGAGCCCTATTTCTTTTGTTCTTTCGGTAACCGAGACAAGCATAATATTCATAATGCCCACGCCTCCAACAACAAGAGATATTGCGGCAATACCTCCGAGCGCAAGAGTCAAAACTCCGAGAATTTGGTCAACAGTTTGTACCAAAGAACTATTATCGATAACAGAAAACTCATCACTTTTAAGCCGCTTTCCCAGAAGTTTTTTAATTTGGGAAATCGCAATCGGAATATCTTCTTTGGAATCCGCCTTGGCTCCAATTACCTGGATTCCATGAATTCCAAAAACCTGCTGGGCTGAGGTAATTGGAATAAATACATAACTATTTACATCTATTCCAAAACTTCCACCACCGATTTGATTTAATACTCCAACTATATCAAACTTCTGTCCGCCTATTGTTATCTTTTTGCCGATAGGGCTCCCGCCACCGTACAAATCGGAAACTATTGAAGTTCCTACAATAGCCACATTCCTTGCAACTCTAGTATCGGAGTCAGTCAAAGTTCTGCCAGTGCCAACGGTAATATCTCTAATCTTTAAATAGGCCGCATCAACACCAATTACTGTAACAAATTTATTTTTTCCCACATTTGAAACATTGGTCGGATATTCGACCGCCCCAGCGGCTTCCACCACGGCCCCACCAAGGTGTGATATATCATTTACGTCTTTTTCAGTAAGTTTTGACCCACCGAAGTTTGGGGCACTTGAAATTCCGCTGCTGCCGCCGACTTGTCCGGGTAATATGGTAATCACATTGCTTCCAAGTGACTCGAAAGTTGAAAGAAGATAATTTTGAAGTCCCTGACCGATAGATACCAAAAGAATTACGGCAGAGACTCCGATTATAATTCCAAGCATGGTCAGAAGAGAGCGGGTTTTGTTACGCAGTAAACTTCTAAATGCAAGTTTTGAAATCTCTGTTATGGCAATCATTTTAGTTTTTTGTCAGAAATTATCTGTCCGTCTTTAATTTCGACAATTCTTTTTGCTTTCCGGGCAATTTCCATTTCGTGAGTAACCAAAACGATCGTGTTCCCTTCCTTGTTCAGATCGACAAGAAGATCAATAATCTCATCACTACTTTTACTATCCAAGTTTCCTGTTGGTTCATCGGCCAGAATTAAACTCGGTTTTGTTACAAGTGCCCTGGCAATCGCAACTCTTTGCTGCTGACCTCCGGATAGTTGGTTTGGAGTATGATCCAGCCGTTCACCAAGACCGACCGTCTCGAGCGCTTTAATCGAGCGTTCTTTTCTTTCATGATCGGAAACACTCGAATAAATTAAAGGAAGTTCAACATTTTCCAGTGCGGAAGTCTTCGGCAATAAATTAAAGGCCTGAAAAACAAATCCGATGTGTTTATTTCTAAGTTCGGCCAACCTTTCCTCTTTTAGTTTTGCAACATCGTGTCCCTCAAGAGTGACCGTACCGCTTGACGGCTTATCCAGAATTCCGATGATATGCATTAGGGTTGATTTACCTGATCCGGAGTGTCCAATTATTGCAACAAATTCTTTTGGATAAATTTTCAGATTGATTCCCCTCAAAGCATCAATTACAACACCTTCACCAAGCTTATATTGCTTCGTGACGTTTTCAAGAGAAATTAGAGGCTCCATTTAAATGCTAACTTTCTGGCCATCGACGAGATTTGACGGAGGGTTATCTACAACTGTTTCGCCACCGCTTATCCCCGATTTGATTTCGGTTTCCGTATCAGAAGACGCCCCAGTTTCAACCTCAACCTTTTTAATATAGTTTCCCTCAATTACCCAAAGATAACTTTTGTTTCCGTCGGAGAAAACCGCTGATGTAGAGACTTTCGTAACATTTGGTACAGTATTATAAATAATATCAACATCCCCCTGCATTCCAACCTTAAACTTTTCGGAGGTATTGTCCGGTAAAGAAATTCTGATGTGATAGGCGTTTCCTCCAGTTGATGAAGTAAAAGCAACAAGCCCGATAACCGAAACAGTTCCGGAAAAAGTCGCGTCCGGATAGGCGTCAAGCTTTATATTAACGTTTTGGCCGACAGTAACGTTGGGAAGATCCGTTTCCTCGACTTCCGCATCAAAATAGACAGAAGCCGGATTTACAATCGTGTAATTTGCCACTCCGGGAAGTACTTGAATTCCGGGAGAACTGGGAATCGCCGTATCGATAACACCATTAAAGGGCGCAACTAAGTTGGCGTTTTCTAAATTGTCCTGCGCTGCAAGAACGTTGTTATAAGCGTTATCGTTTGCTACTTCGGCAGCTGTACGTGTTGATTTTTCGGAAAATGTTTCTGCCGAACCATAATTTTTATCATTATCATGTTCAAGATCAACAGCGGCTTGGGTAGCTCTATAAGTATTCAGAGCATCTTCATAAGCAGCATTGAGAGGAATCGCATCAAGGCTTGCGATCCAAGTGCCTTTTTTAACCGAATCCCCAACTTTTATATAAACGGCTGCAACTTTCCCGCCAGAGGGAAATGTAAGTGCTGAATATTCATCAGCTTTAACTGTACCCGAAGTTGAAACCGTTTGGACAAGGTCTCCTTTTGTAACCGAAGCCGTCTGAACTTTGATTACTTTGTTTGATGTTGCGATTATTCGCCAGACAATAATTAGAACAATTGCTAGGATTACCCAAATCCACTTTCCCAGTTTCTGCCTAAAACTGTTTATAAAATTAAAAATACCTTTCATATTCACAACAAATAGGAATTCTACTCTTAAGTATAGCCTGCCGCAATAATTAGTGGAATAACTTCTTTAATATAAACTCTAAAAAAGATTGATTTTTATTGACTTTTACGGCCGGGCGTGACCAGACAGAGATGATTACCCACTCACCCCTTTCGTTTTGTTTTGCAACAACTTCGATTTGTGTCGCTCCGTAATCACGATAATAAACCCACGAACCCGAAATAGACCCTTTACGTGTCTCTTGCGGATTCCTCCATGTTGTCCAGGCATCGCCTTGTTTTATTCCGCGCTCCCTCATTCTATCCATCGCGTGGTTTGTCCATATAACTCCACCAAAATTTCTTTCCATATTTCAATTATACAGCTCGCTATCCTTGACAACTCGCTAAAACTGAGACAATACTGAAATGTAAGGGAAGGGTGGTGATAAAAATGAAAATGAACTCACTGGATTGGATAGCTTGGATTTTGATATTGGTCGGCGCAATTAACTGGGGGCTTATAGGAGCTTTTAATTACAATTTAGTCGGAATGATTTTCGGCATGGGAATTATTACACAATGGATTTATATATTAGTAGGACTTGCTGCCCTCTATATTATCTGGATGATGCTTGCTAAAAAAGGCAAGAAAAAATAATAGGTTTTAAAATTAGAAAATACCCTGCGTCTCGTCAAAAGCGGTGCGGGGTATTTTTATCCAAAATTATTTTCCGATGGATTTAATTTCCTTAAGAAGATCGTCTGCAAGATTTTTCAAATCATTCTTCAAATCTTCTTCAATATTTTCTCCGGCTTTGGTTCTCAGGTATCCAAATATAATTTCCTCGCTGTGGGGAGATTTATGAAAAAGCTCAAGAAACTCTTCATGGCTTTCCCGGGGAAGTTTATCCAGCACCTTTTCAAGAACTTTGTGGCTGATTATTTCATCAACCAACCCCCAAAGTTCTTCTTTCTCTTCTTTAGAAGAGGCTCTATTTTTAATTTCAATCTCTACTTCTTCTAGATACAAAAGATGGTCGTAAAAAAGTTTTGACATAGTTTTAGGCTTGAGTCATTGTTACTCCAAGAGCATTAACATTATTATATTCTACAGGTCCCAAAGGCACTTGGTTGTTTGGATCATCTACAAAAAATATTATCACCGGTCCCTTTTTGTACCTTGAACCACCAAGATAGTTCATCACTTCGGGGCTTCCTCCAAACTGCTTTCCCGTCCATGCAGCAGGCCCCGAATCCGCAATATCGGCAACAACTGCGTTTCCGTTCATTGTATTTACTATCAATACTTTCCTATATTTATACCAATTCTGTAAATAAGGCTGACGTGTGTTCCAATCGGGAAGATAAAGCGTTTGGACAACTGCGTACCATTCTTCATCCGCCGCAAGACTTGGCGTAAGCGCAGCCTTTGAAGGAGCAAAATACCCCCACGCGCCAAGCCCCGATGCCATTCCTTCATCAAGTTCCGAAACTTTCGGATGTACTGACATGTTATCGCCAGGGTAACGCGCCAGATGCTGTTCAGCTCCTATATAACCGTAGGTGGTATTCAGATGTTCCCCTTCCAAAGTTGCTGTTGCATCAACACCAATTGTTTGACTAAATACTTGCTCTAGTGTTTTCTCCTGACTTTGATCGAGCGGGCCAATTTTTTGGGGAAGAATTTGCTGCAAAGAAGTTAACAAAGCCTCTTGTGACGACACACCCTGCTGCCCATTCTCAAACTCACCCAGACTCTTTACAACTTTTGCCAAAGGCGGGACACTTTTTACTAAACTTGGCGGAGCGAAAAGAAGTGTACCAGCCAAGGCACCTGTTGTTAAAACTTTTGCGGAATGTTCACGGATTTTTCCCAAATCTACCCCGCGGTCAGCGAAGAACTTTTCTACATGGGGATATTTTCCAAAAAGAGATTTCTTTGCTTCTAAACTTTTGAGTTTAAGTTTATTACGGAGAAATTCCGATGAAACTTTTTCCTCCTCAAAACGCCGATAAGACTTGCTGGCAGGTTGTGTCATATCTTATTTAAGTACAGACTTTATTCTAGAAATCGCCTCTTCTTTCCCTAAAATAATCATTGAATCATTAATGGGTGGTGTAAACTTGCTTCCTGCAATCGCAATTCTAAGATCCATAAAAAAATCTCCCGTTTTGTATTTTTTCTCTTTAACAATTTCCATTAATTTTTCATTTAGGGTTTTAAGATTCCAATCAGTAACCGATTCCAAAACCGAAACAGCGTCAGAAAGATGTTTCTTGTAATCAGGACCGAGAAGTTTTGCTTCAATCTTAGGTCTTTCCAGGAAAAAACCTGCAAGGCTAATGAAATCAGAAATCTTTTTAATTCTGTCCTTCGCAAGAAGTGTTATTGCCATTTGTTTTTCCTTATCCAGTCCCTTAAATTTATCACTGGCCATTTGAAATTTGGTATTTAAGTCTTCATCCGAAAGCTTACGGATATATTCTCCGTTAAACCAATTTAGTTTATCTTCCAAAAATTTAGGATTCGCCTCTTGAAAACCATTGATATCAAAATGTTCCACAAATTCATTGAGAGTAAAAAGTTCACGATTATCCTTCGGTGCCCACCCCAAAAGCATTACAAAATTAAGAACCGCCTCGGGTAAGTACCCCTCTTCCAAAAATTTCTCAACAAAGACGGAATCACGTCTTTTGGAAAGTTTTTTGCCGGTTTCAGCTGAGAGAATATCCGTCAAATGTCCGATTTCCGGACGGGTTCCGCCAAGGTACTTAAAAACCAGTAAATGAATCGGTGTAGAGGGAAGCCAATCATGACCCCTTAACACATGAGAAACTTTCATATCCAAGTCGTCAACTGGCATTGCAAGATGATAAGTGGGAAATCCATCGGTTTTGAGTAATGTGGCGTCATAAACAGTATCACTATTCCACGAAATATCTTTTCTGTGAACAAAATCATGATAGGAGAGAGTTTCGTTTCCAGGAACTTTAAGTTTGATCGCTCCCGTTGTATACCCTTTGTCTCGGCAGACATCTCTAAGATTGGCCGAAAAGCCTTCCTCTTTTGCGTTTTTTGGCTTGCATTGGCAATAAAAAGCGTGCCCCTCATCCACTAGCCTTTGGGCTGCCTTTTCGTATATTCCGGTTTTTTGCCTCTCCGATTGAATGTAAAATTCGTCCCAAACCAACCCGAATTTCTTTAGGGTTTCCTGAAGTGCTTCCGTTGCTCCCTCAACCTTTCTCTTCTGATCGGTATCTTCAATCCTTAAAATAAAATCCCCTTTATCGTGTTTTGCCAGTGCGTAAGCATAGAGAGCCGTTCTTAGACCGCCAATGTGTAAAAAACCCGTCGGGGAGGGGGCAAATCTTGTTCTAATTTTACTCATAGCTTCAATTCTAACATCTAATTTAGCATTTAGCATTTATTATTTTTCATTTCTGAGGTTTTTTGAATCCTGCTATACTAAGTTATGACTTCACTGACCCAAATTGCCATTACGGCAAGAAAAGTAATCAGATATGGAATCTTCCTGATAATTTTTCTCATTGTCGGAAAGATTGCACTCGATTCAGGCACCACAATTTACAGAAAAATTTTTCCTGTACCCCCTCCTACCCCGACCGTAAAATTTGGAAAGCTAACAAAAATCCCGTTTCCTGACACTGGTTCGACAGCAAAGCTAACTTATGTTTTAGAAACTCCCAGCGGAGGACTTCCAACTGATATTCCAAATCAGGCCAAAGTTTACTTTATGCCAAAACCTAGTCCAAATCTTCTATCTCTGGATTCCGCCAAGGCGGAGGCCGCGTCTATGGGTTTTGGTTCCAACCCTCAACAAATATCGGATACAATTTATAATTTCACAAATGCAGATTTTCCGTCTACCCTGCAGATAAATATAATCACAGGAACATTTTCAATAAGTTACAACCTTGCTACCGATAAAAGTCCACTCAGCCTTAAACCACCTGTTGCTGAGGTTGCGGCTTCGGAGTTTAGGTCAATTCTTTCAGAAGCAAACGTTCTCCCCGCCGATTTAACGGGTCCAGTAACAAGTGATTTTCTGAAACTTTCTAACGGACAGTTGGTAAATGCGCTTTCGCTTTCTGAATCAGATGTAATTAAAATCAATTTATTTAGACAGAACTACGATAACCTTCCGAGTGTTACAGGAAATCCCAATCAGGCTAATGTCTGGGCAATAATTAGCGGCTCACAAACTCAGAATCAACAAATAATCGCGGCTGAATTCCATTACTACCCTGTCGACGGATCTCAATTTTCAACTTACCCGATTATAACTCCCGCTCAAGCCTTCGCCGAACTTCAAGCCGGGTCAGCATTTATTGCAAACCTAGGTGTAAATAAAGACGGAGATACGCTTAAAATCAGGAGAATATATTTGGCTTATTTTGATCCCGATGTAGCAACTGATTTTTACCAACCGATATATGTTTTTGAGGGAGATAATGGTTTTATTGCCTATCTTCCTGCCGTAACTCCGGCTTACTACGGGCAGTAACTCAACTTGGCAACTGAACTCCCTGCCACTGATAATTGGAGAATATCCAGTCAATGAGTTCCTTTGTTTCGCCAAATCGGTCTTCACTTCCCAGAATCGCAATCATTACTCTATGGCCATCCCGCTCAATGTACGTAACTAAATTTTCGCGCGCATTTTGAGTCCATCCAGTTTTTACTCCCAAAACGCCGGGAACTTGACCCAAAAGTTCGTTCACATTTTTCAAGTCATATTTATCCTTGCCAGTAACATCGGTAACCGTAATTTCTTTCGTACCGACAATCTTTGCAAACTCGGGGTTTCTCATAGCCACTTCCGCTGCACGAACCAAATCCCTGGCGGTTGTAATTTGTGAAGGATTATCCAACCCAACCGGGTTTTCAAATCCTGAACTGTTCATTGAAAGATCCTTAGCTTTAGCGTTCATCGCTGCAATAAAACCGTCATAACCACCGTTGGGATAATTTTGTGCTAAGGTTTCGGCAGCATCATTCGCCGAATAAACCAAAAGACTATAAAGGAGATTTTCCGCAGTCATCTGTTCGCCGGCGAAAAGCCCTATCTTTTGTCCATCTACACCAACACCTTTGCCGACGGTTAAAACATCATCAGGCTTGTAAGCATCTAAAGAAACAAGAGCCGTAACAATCTTTGTAGTTGAAGCCGGAAGAAGCGTGGTATCCGGGTTTTTTTCATAAAGACTCACCCCTGAATCCAGATCAACCGCCAAAACACCTTCAGCGGAAATAACAGGAAATGTTGTGCTCGCCCCCAAAACAGGATTCGGAGGAAAGTTTTTGGAAACTGAAGGTAAAATCGAAAGATTTTTGATTACCTCGGGAACAGCTCCGGAAATAGCAAGCGCACTGGTAGAAATAAAAACAAAGGCCAAAATGACCAAGTAAAGAAAATTATTTTTATTCTTACTAAATTTCATTATTATTTATCTGGAAAATCTGAAGTCAACTCTTTCCATATCTCTCGGAAAAAGTGAGGCTTCTCTAACATTTGCAAGATTCAGAAGCTTCATAGTAACCCTTTCGAGTCCAAAAGAAAAACCACCTTCCGGAGGCATTCCGTATTTGAACGCCTGAAGATATATTTCGAAATCTTTCGGATTCATCCTCCGTGCCTCAATTGCCGAAATCAATTGGTCATACTCATTTATTCTTTGACTTCCACTACTTATCTCAAGTCCTCTAAAAAGCAGATCGTAAGATAAGCTAAACTCCGGATCAGCCGGATCGGGCATTGTATAAAAAGCCCGTTTCTTTGTCGGGAAATGAGTAATTGTTACAAAATCGCTTTTGTGCTCGCGCTTGGCCCAAGCACAAATGTCCCTCTCGTCTTCGGGAGTAAGATCGTTGTCATATCTTCTTTCGGTCTGCCTTTCTTTCGCCAAAATTTCTTGTGCTTCACGAAGTTTTAGTCTCGGAATTTTTACAGGACAAAGAGGCATTTCTACTCCAAACATATTTAAATGTTTCTCCGAATATTCTGCAGCTTTTTTAATCATACCTACCCCAACATTCTCAAGATGATCTAAAAGTTCTTCAAAATTTTTAATATACCCTATTTCACAATCCAGCTGGACTACTTCTGACAAGTGTCGTGTTGTCACGGAAGGCTCCATTCTATATGCATGAGAAAAAAGATAAACACGCTCAAAAACTGGAATCATTATTTGTTTATAAAGTTGTGGACTTTGAACCAGAAAGGCTTCATGCCCATAATAATCAATCTTAAAAACTTCGGCTCCGCCCTCTGTAGCTGACGCCGAAACTGTCGGAGTAAAAACCTCTATGCAACCAATTTCTTCAGACTTTTCCCTGAAAGCTTTAGCAATATTAGCTTGGATTTTAAAAATTTGCTTTTGCTTTGGATGCCTAAGCGTCAACGCACGATAATCAAGAAGTGTCGGAAGCTCTAGATTAAGCTCCTCTGCACCCATATCAAAAGGCATTTCTTCAGATTTTGCCAATACAGTAACTTTATCCACCGACAGCTCAACTGTCCCGGTTTTAATTTTATCGTTTACCATTTTCGGAGGTCTGGCATTTACCGTTCCCTCAATCTCAACAATATATTGGGGCCTTAAAGCAGCCAGATCTTCTCCTCCAACCACTTGAAGAACTCCGCTTCTATCCGTAATATCAGCAAATGCAATTTTGCCATGAGCGCGGACAACATGGACACTTCCCTGAATTTTGATTTTCTCCCCAACCTTCTTTGGTGTTTCACAAATCAAAGTTCTTTCCATAGTCTATATTCTAGATTTAAAACATAGCCTTGACAAGAAGTGCCTTTTCTATAGAATATACATACTGTGTTGAAAACATCAGCCTGGACCAAAATTGTTCGCATTAACCTCTTAACCTAAAGAGGTTGAACTTTTTGGTTTTTGTTCAACCTCTTTAGAAATAAGGAGGTTTTTTTATGTAAAGGAGAAACTCTATGTCTTTAGTACAAGAAGGATTAAATCAAAAACCGTCCGCGGGTATTTCCTTAAAGGAACGGGTAAGTTTGGGTTCCGACAAAGCGAGGGAAACTGCGCTAGCTTTGTTGGATAAAAAACCTGCCGCTGGGCTTTCAGCAAGGCAATGGGCCGATCTGGGCTTGGAATCCGCCTTAAAGGCGGTTGAAGAAGTAGAAAAACTGGTTAATCAATAATACAAATATGGCAACAGAAAATGAGTGTAAATTTTACAAAGATTGCGGCTTTGTTCAATGGCGCGCAAAGCACGTCGATTCAAATAGTACACCTCTTCCCGAGGATGGAGATTGTGGAAAAATCGTTTACGAATGTGGAAGATTGGATGGTGACGTTCCCATACACGTTACGGCGAAAGGCCCACAAACCCGTCAAGAATTAGAGATTGCATATCCGAAAATACCCAACAAGAACGGTAGACCCGAGCGAAGATTACAAGGAGGTGCACACAGATAAGTTATAACTTTATATCTCTAATTTTTAACTGAAGATTTCTGTATCCGTTCCAAATGTTCTCCTCAATTGAATAAACAACGTTAACTTTCGAACCTGGTACCAATTTCGAGTAAATTCCTCCCCCACCAAAAAATATTGAATCAAAAATATGTCCATTCTGTTTTAGTTTGAGTTTTAGATGCTTGGATTCCGCACCTACAAGTCTTATATCAATGATTTCAACACTTTTACTGACAAAGGTGGGTGTAAAGTTTCCTAAACCGGTTGGTTCAAACTCTTTTAGTTTGTTATAAAGACTGTAATCAACCTGTTCAAAATTTATTTCACAATCCACTTTCAGTTTCCTTTCTAAAATTTCTGCCGTTAATAATTTTTCCGCGTATTTATTTATTTCTTTTGTAAATTTAGCAATTTTGGTTGTTTCAATCGAAAAACCAGCAGCCATAGGGTGGCCGCCTCCTTCCGAATGAAGATTCACATTTCTTATTGCCTCAATAATATTAAATCCGGAGATTGATCTGGCCGAGGCTTTTGCGATTTTTCCTTTAATCGAAAAAACAATGGCGGGTCTGTAAAATTCTTCAACCAACTTTCCTGCCGCAAGACCGATTACTCCTTCATGATAATTCTCATCCGCCAGAACAATAACGTTATCGTTTTTTACTTTTTGTCTGGCATGTAAAACCACTTTATCGACAATTTTCTGTCTTTCAAAATTTGTGTCGTTTAAAAGTTTAGAAAGCTCATGCGCCCTATCTGACCGATTTGTGCAAAGAAGTCTCAGAGAGTCTATTCCTTGAGCAAGCCGGCCCATCGCATTAATCCTGGGGGCAATTATGTAATTAATTTCATAAGTTCCAACATTTTCCACTTTCGAAGTGTCAAGGATTGCCCGAAGACCCGGTCTTTTTGTTGAGTTCAAATTTTCCAGACCAAATTTTACAATTGATCTGTTTACTCCGATTAGAGGCATCTGATCGGCTACAGTTCCAATTGCCGCCAGTTCTATATCAACCGGTTTTGTTAATAACTCTTTTCCAAAAAAATACGCGAGTGCAGAACCACAAATTTCTGTTGTATGAATAATCGAATACGCCTTAGGAAATTCTTTTCCTTTTTGATGATGATCAAGAACAATAATATCAATTCCTAATTTATTCGCAGTTTCTATTCCCTTAAAACCAACTATTCCGTTATCGACGGTGACTATCAAACTTAAGTCTTTGATTTTTGATTTTAGATTCTCAATCGAATCGGAATTGATTCCGTATCCTTCTTCAAACCTGTCTGGGATATGTGGCAGCACATCAAGTCCGAACGAATGGAGCGTTTCCCACATAATAGCGGTTGCCGTAATTCCGTCTGCATCATAATCTCCATAAATTACTACTTTTTCTTTGTTCTTTTTGGCCTTCTTTATGCGTTCGAGTGCCTTTTTTATTTGTTCTTCTTTTACACCCAAACTTTTTAGGGTAATTTTTGATGGATTGGTCGGTGAAAGAAATTCTTTCCTATCTTTAGCTGATTTTATCTCTCTGTTGTTAAGTAGGAGGCTTACAATCTGATTCGTATTTTTAGGAACATCTTTATTCAGGATCTCCCATTTCTTCGTTTGGCTCGTCATAACTTCTAAAGTATAATGAGAATATCATGAATATCGAATTACCTAAATCAGTAAAAGAAATATTAGAAAAGTTTAATATAGCCGGGTATGAAATTTATATCGTTGGTGGCGCGGTCAGGGATATTATCACGGGACGCCCAACCAATGACTGGGACTTTACCACAAATGCAACTCCGAAAGAAATGCTCAAGATTATTCCGGGGGGACTTTATAATAATCAATTCGGAACAGTCTTTACCAATAACCCCGATGATCCGGAAAGTCCTCATGAAATAACAACTTTTAGAAAAGAGGAGGGTTATTCCGATTTCCGCCATCCGAAAAAGATTACCTGGGGCAAAAGTTTGGAAGAAGATTTAGCCAGACGTGACTTTACAATAAACGCGATGGCACTGGACAAAAATTTAAAGGTCATCGATTTATATAAAAGTCAGGAAGATATAAAAAATAAATTAATCCGTGCAGTTGGAGATCCTAACGAAAGGTTTAGTGAAGACGCGTTGAGAATGATGCGCGCAGTCAGGATTGCGGCCGAACTCGGATTTTTAATAGAAGACAAAACATTTGAAGCAATCAAAAAAAATGCCCCGCTCATCAACAAAATTGCTAAAGAAAGAGTTAAAGACGAACTTTTTAAGCTACTTGCTTCCCCAAATCCTTATGATGGAATAATTCTTTTCAGAAACTGTGGACTAATGCAGGAGATTTTACCGGAAATGGAAAAGTGCTTCGGAGTCGAACAAAAGTCACCCGGGCGACATCACATTTATGATGTCGGCAATCATCTTTTAATGTCCCTGAAGTTTTGTAAATCGGCGGATCCCGTTACTAGGTTTGCAACATTAATACATGATATCGGGAAACCACAAACATATAAGAAACTTGAAACAGGGACAATAACTTTCTATAACCACGAGATGGTCTCAACAAAAATTGCTGAGAATATTGCCGATAGACTTAGATTTTCCAATAAAGAAAAGGATAAATTCATAAAGCTTGTCAGGTGGCATCAGTTTACAGTCGATGAACACCAAACAGATTCCGCAATAAGAAGAATTTTACGAAACGTAGGTTTGGAATACATGGACGATATGTTGGCACTAAGAGTTGCAGATCGACTTGGCGGTGGAGCAAGGGAAACCTCTTGGAGGCTCGAAGAATTTAAGAAACGTCTGGTCGAAGTTCAAAAACAACCATTCACGGTCCGCGATCTAAAAATTGATGGAGATGACGTTATGAAAGAGTTAAATCTTCCACCTGGGCCCGAGGTTGGCAAAATCCTAAATGACTTATTTGAAAAAGTCGTTAACAAAGAAATCAAAAATGAGAGAGAGGCCCTTCAAAAAACACTTCGACTACGACCCCAAAAATAAGTACAAACTAGTGTTTCTTAAATCTCTTCTGAAGCTCATCCCAAGTAACTAAAATAGAAACCGCGACGAATGGGGAAGAATATGCCCCAGAAATTGATCCGACAAGAAGCGCTGCCACAAACCACTTTATGGTTGCACCGCCGAGCAAAAGAAGTGCAACCATCATGAATACAAGAACAAATGTGTTGTTGAGAGATCTTACCATTGTCTGACTCGTAGCCTTATTTGCCAAATCATAAAGGCTCTCACCAAAATTCTTTTTTGACTCACGGATTCTATCGTAAACAATAATAGTATCGTGAACCGAGAAGGAAAGAATTGTTAAAAGCGCCGTTACGAAAAGTAAATCAACTTCCGCTCCAAAGAAATGACCGAATAAGGAATATGTTCCGACAACAACAAGACTGTCGTGAAGCATGGCTAAGACCGCCGACAGACCGAATTTGAAACTCTTAAATTGAAGTGCAACCCAGAGGAGAATGCCGATTGACGCAATCAGCATGCCGTAGGCAGTCTTTTTTATAAGATCGGATCCAACCGTTGGGCCTATCGTTTCAAAACTCAACTCATTAACACTTACACCCAATTTTTCCAAACCGGTTTTTAAATAAGTTCTTTGTGTACTGTCTACCTGCCCCAGTTCGAGAAGATCTGAGTTGTTTGCGGTTTTTTGAACCGACACAAATTCAACACCATTTTCTTTTGCAACCTGACTAATTTCGTTTGTCGGAACATCTTTACTAAATTGATATTCAATTAAGGTTCCGCCCTTAAACTCAACTCCGATTTGAAGTCCCCAAGTTAGAAGACTGAAAATTCCGGCCAAAATCACAGTTCCGGAAATCAAAAGGTAAAGCCAGCGGTACTTCATCCAATTAATCATTTTTCCCTCCTTTCACAAAAACCCTAAGTAAATTCCTGCTGACAAAAATTCCGGAAAAAAGACTGATGAAAATTCCCAGCGCCAGAGTGATTGCAAAACCACGGATTGGGCCAGAGGTGTTTAGAAAACTCCAATCAAAAGGGTTAGCCAAAACAAAACAAGTAATGAGAGTTGCGGCGTAGGCATCTCTTATTGAATTCCAGGCCCTGCCAAAAGCGATTTCGAGAGCCTGATGATATTCGTGCTTGGGTTTTTCCTCCTTAAACCGTTCGAAAATTAGGATATTCCCGTCCAGAGCCATTCCTACAGAAAGCATAAACCCGGCAATTCCGGGCAAAGTTACAGTAACCGGAATCAGTTTGTAAAGAGCGATGGTGATAACCGTAAAGATAAAAAGACCAATATCGGCTATTACCCCCAGCCTACCGTATGCCAAGATCATAAAGAGGCAAACCATTATTGCCCCAACAATTCCTGCCAGAATGCTTTGATTAACCGAAAGAGCCCCGAGGGTTGCACCAATTGTTGTTTCTTGAACAAGGCTTACGGGAACAGGGAGAGCCCCCGCGTTGAGCTGTATTGCAAGTTGCTTTGCTTCGTCCACTGTAAAGTTGCCGGTTATTTGAGCATTACCACCTGTTATCTGCTGTTGAACTACAGGCGCAGAAATTATCTGATTATCTAAAATTATCGGTAGCTCTTGGCCAACATTCCGCCCCGTTATTTCGGCAAATTTATTTCCACCGTCTTGTGTAAATTGAATTGAGATCTCAGGTTTCCCGGTTTGGCTATCAAAAACAACAGAAGCCGATTGTAAGTCGGCCCCAGTTAAACCTGTATCAACAAGTGTCGCAGACGCCGAGGCAGTTTTGGTTGCCGGAATTTGTTTTACTTCTTCAAAAGTAAGCTGTGCTGTTTGTCCAATTAGGGAAATTGCCTGAGCCGTATCGCTAATTCCGGGAAGTTCAACTATAACTCTGCTTTTCCCTTCAAAAACTGAGGTTTGGACATTCGGTTCGGAAATCCCAAAAAGATTTACTCTATTTTCAATTATATTTTTGACGCCCTCAAGTGCGGTTGCCTGTTCACCTGCCGGAATTTTGCTCATATCGGCCTGAAAAACCAACTCACTTCCCCCTGCAAGATCCAAACCAAGATGTAAATCGAAATTGCGCTGCAAAATTAAACCACCAATCTTCAGATTTAAATCAGGCCGCGAAATTTTTTTACCGAATATGACAAAAGACGGCGGCAGACTTATATAAGTCGCTATGACTACCAAAACAACAATTAATATAAATCTTTTGATGGGAGTCCAAAACATATTATTAACCTACGAGGTCTTCCTCATCTCCAATAATCATAACACGGCTACCAGACAGGATTCCGAGAAGAAATGGATCACGCCTCTTTTTTCGAAAATCAAATTCTTCCCTGCTCATAACGGTGTAATTGATTTCTTTTCCGCGCCTGCTTTCCTCCGTCCTGATAATTGAAGCCAGTTCGGGAAGTACAACTTCGCCCACGACCAGAATATCTACGTCGTCTTCTCTTTTTCTGTCCTTATGCCTGATAAATTTTCCGGAAAACATTATAAAGGAAACTTTTCCTATTTTATTTCTGCCGTCAATTATTGCTCTTCCCAAACCTGTAGTCTTTGCAACCATGGAAACCAAATCGCCAAAAAACGGATGTTCGGGTCTAAGTGAATAATAAATCCTATTTCCCCGTGGTTCTTTCCTCAAAATTCCGTCTTGTTCGAGCTTGGCAAGCTCACGTCTCACCGCATTAATTTCTTCGTTGGTTTCCCTAACAATCCCTCTGACATGATAAAGCTCTTTTAGGTTGGAGAAAAAAAGCTCCAAGATTTTAATTCTGACTTTAGAAGTGATAATGTCACCCAAATTGGCCATCTATTTTGGAGCAGGTTAATAATTCAAAGGCTACCTAAAGTTAATAGGTAACCTGGTTTCCGGCGGGCAATATCTCAACCCAAGTCTGTCCCCGAACCATCGGTATTTCTTTCCCATTTGTATCATAAAAAACTTCCCTGTCAAGCGCCGATGCCTTTTGCCAAGTTCCTTGAACCACCTCGCCGTTCTGAAAAACAATTGCCTTACCCGATCCGATCACCTGATAGAACATGTGCTTTTCGGAGTCCAGTGGTCCTGTCTCTTTTGCAAACATTATAGCTATGTTGCTGGCGGAAAGTTGGGGTTTATCAAATTCCCAGTCAACGTCAGCCGTACCACCATTAAACCTTTTATATGTGTTAGTCGAACTATCATACTTCCATTCAACATCGTAACCGGGCATACTGGCCCAAAAGTTGAATTTAATATCAGAAGCGGTAGGAGAGCTTGTTGCTTTGCCATCTTGGAACAACCATTTTGTAAAACCTTTAGTCCAAGGTACCCCGCTTGCGTCTTTATAATTAAAACCACGTTTTGCAGCTTCTTGCCAGACCAAATCCAGATCAGCTACAACTGAGTGTTCCCAGGCTGCAGCTACGGTGCTGCTTAGACGGTACTGATTGCGTTCAACAATCGGAAATCCGATGTTATAACCTCCGTCAAGATTGTTTCCTGTAGTTCCCCCATCCCAACCCAGCTTATCAAATAAAGTCAAAACATTAACCGTCGGGTTAATTTCGCTGGAAGGTTTGGCTCCACCCGGGCAGTCGCTACAAATATTATTCGCCTCTCCCTGATGAAGGAATATCGGATCAGTTCCGTAACCCGCTGCCATATTCACAAAATAAACCCTGGCACTTCTTAGGGGCGCTGCCTGAACATCCTCCGCAGCTGCGGCACAATAAAATATTGCATTAAATCTTGTTATTCCGCCTTCCGCCACCGCCTCATAAACCACATCCGCACGGGATAACCCTGACTCAGGTCTTGCATCGGTACTATTCTCAATCATCATCGAAATTGGACGTCTGGTATTCCAAATATCGGCTTCAGCCTGGGTATATTTTTCACCGTTTATCGGACACTCGGCAGTTTTGGGAAGCGCCAAATTAAGTTTGGTCTTTTGATTTACTTTGGTTATTAAATTCGAAGCGGCATTTGGTGCCACATAATAAAAAACAAGAAGAGAAATACCAACGGAAACTAAAAACAAACCAATGAAACTAACGGTTATGACAAATTTCTTTGAACTCACAAAAGACTTTAAATCAAACTTTTTCATTTTGATACCTTTTATTATTATCTTACCTTTTGTGCATTACTCAAGGCCCTCTTTTCGTCAACCGAAAGCTCAAAGCTGCTTTTACCCTTTTTAACATCCTTCATATAAACTCTCGTCCTATCCCGCGTATGTAAACTGGTTATGACAACGCCCGAATCAAGGGAATCTAAAATTGCCAAACTGAAACTATGATCGCCCCCAAGTTCCTTGAATGGATTAAATCTTACCAAACCAACTTTTTGGATATGGAGTTTACCATCTTCCTCCAAGTAATCTATTCTTTTGACAATCTCCTTTATTTCTTTTGAAGTTACATCCCCTTGAGCCAAAACTTTTTCCAAAACCTTCTTAAGGTCAGTCACTTCAACCCCCTTGGTCAGTTTATTAAAAAGAGCAACCAAGCGAAATAAAAATACACTTATCGCCAAAAGCCAAATTCCGAAAATTAAAAAAACAATAAATACTAAATTTTGCATCCGGTTCTTGGCAGGCTCAGTCATTTTTACATCTTGAAAAGTAAGTGTCAAGGAGATATAGAAAGATGTATGGCCGCATACCGGACAAGAAAAAGCAAAGAAAATCCTCATTACGGTTTCTTGGTTTCATGGGAGCCTAAAGACGCTTCTCAGGCTCGTGTCAAGAGGGAATCGAATTCAGACAAGATTGTGGGTTCAGCCACACTCACGCACGGCAAAAGAGCCGAATCTTTGGCACAAGGTGAGCTTGGCTCAGTAAATAAAAAGAATATATATAGAAGCCTCATCTTGGTTGGCCTCATTCTAATCCTGGAGCTAGTGGTATACTTAGCCTGGAACAAGTTCATTTTAAGGTGAACACGTTCGCAATAGATTTAAGTGTTCTGTCCTAGGGAAGGGAGGTGAAAGTATTTATGATGTATTGTGTAAAGTGCCGCGCGAAAAGAGAAGGTAAAGATGCTCAAGAAGTTACCATGAAGAATGGTAAGAAAGCTACAAAAGCAGTTTGTGAAGTTTGTGGCACAACAATGTTCAAAATCGGAGGCAAATAACTTTCGACATTTGAACTTTTAAAGCAAAAGGGCACCGGCATGACCGGCCCCTTTTGTGTTCCCCAAGTAAAATGAAAAATTACTCCAAAGTATTTGATACATTCAAAAGAAATTATGTTGCCATTCCCCTTGAGGTTTTTGGGTCAGATCCATACAAAACTTTAGTTTCCACGATTATGTCCGCACGAACGAATGACGATACTACATTAAAAGCTGCAACTAGGTTGTTTGAAAAAGCATCTGACCTACAAAGTTTAGGTAAATTGAGTGAATTAGAAATCAGAAATTTAATTTACCCTGTGGGTTTTTACAAAACTAAGGCAAAACATATCCAAGAATTATCAAAAATGATTACAAAAGTTCCCAATACCCGGGAAAAATTAATGGAACTTCCCGGAGTCGGCAGAAAAACTGCAAACTTGGTTCTTAACCGTGCTTTCAAAATTCCTGCAATCGCGGTCGATACCCATGTCCATAAAATTTCAAATATCTTAGGCTGGGTTCATACCAAAACTCCCGAACAAACGGAAAAAGAGTTGGTTAAGATAATACCCAAAAAATACTGGCCGGAAATGAATAAGCTTTTTGTTTCAATTGGCCGACAATTCACTTCGAAGAAAAAATTAGAAGAGTTCCTTAAAGAAAAAGGATTAATCTAATCCGAATATATTATTGTCACGGGGCCATCAAGGACTGCTTCAATTTTCATATAATCCCCAAAACTCCCGGTTTCGACATTGATTCCTGTTTCTCTCAACTCGGTTATAAAAAGTTTATATAGCTTCCTCGCTTTCTCGGGATCCTCCGCATTTATAAAACTTGGACGGTTTCCTCCTGATGTATCCGCGTGAAGTGTAAACTGGGAAACAACCAAAAAACTTCCCTCCACATCCTTAACCGCCAAGTTCATCTTACCGGCTTTGTCGCTCATCACACGAAGTTTGGAAAGCTTTTGGACGAGTACTTTAACTTCTTTTTCCGAATCTCCTTTTTTTATTCCAACTAAAACAAAAAGGCCAATTCCAACCTCCCCTAATAGCTTGCGGCCTTTAACGGAAACAACTTTTGCCTTTTCTACTCTTTGAACAATTAGTTTCATTTAGTCAAATTTTCCTTTATTAAGAAAGAACATCCCCATCTCAACAACCACTAAATATGTCACCGTAATTCCGATTAGAAAACCGAAATAGAGCAAAGGAAGGTGCGCAAAACTAAAGTAAACCGCAAAAGGACTAAAAGGCAAATACAACGCTATCGCCACAACTGCCAAACAAGTTAGCAAAAACGGCAAACTGGGCTTGCTTCTCCAAAAAGGAATCTTTCTGGTCCTTATCACAAACACAACCAACACCTGGGTAATAAATGATGTCACAAACCAACCCGTCTGGAAGAAACTACCTCGTGCATGAAATACAAAATACATCACGGCAAAGGTAAGAAGATCATATAGAGTTCCTATCAAACCAAAAAGAATCATAAAGCGCTTGATATAATCCAGGTCCCAGTTTTTAGGACGAAGAATTTGGTCCGGATCGACACTGTCAGTCGGAATCGAAGTTTGAGAAACATCATACAAAATATTGTTCAATAAAATTTGCACCGGGGTCATTGGCAAAAAAGGAAGAATTATAGATCCTATTGCAGCGCTAACCATATTTCCAAAGTCGCTACTCGTACCCATCAAAATATATTTGATTGTATTCTGAAAGGTAACTCTCCCCTCATGAATTCCGTCGGCAATAACTCCAAGACTCTTTCTGAGAAGAACAACAGAGGCAGCGTCCTTGGCAACATCAACTCCGGTATTTACCGAAATTCCAACGTCGGCAATATGAAGAGCCGGACTATCATTAACTCCGTCACCTAAATATCCAATTGTATGACCGCCTTTTTTCAGCGCCTGAATTATTCTCGTCTTTTGTGAAGGAGTAATCCTGGCAAAAATATCAGTCCCCCAAACTTCTTTTTCCAGTTCACTGTCATTCAATTTTTCTATCTCCGGATTTGTCAAAACTTTTTTGTATTTAAATCCGACGTCTCTGGAGATTTTCTCGGCAACAATTTCGTTATCACCCGTCACAATTTTTATAACCACTCCCAGATTTTCAAACTTCCTGAAATCTTCAGCCAAATCCTTCTTGGGAACATCGGCAAAACTCATAAATCCCTCAAACCTTAATTCCCTAAATTCACTTTTAACAAGTTTTATGTTGAAATCTTTAAGTTCTTTTGAGGCAATTGCTATAACTCTAAGTCCTTGTTGTTGCAAATTGGTTGCAATCTTATCTAATTTTCTCTTTGTATCTTCACTTTCTTTCAAACGAGAAATAATCGCCTCAGGAGAACCTTTGCAAATCAAAATATCTTTACCTTTTTCCGATACGGCTATTGACATAAACCTGTTCTCATAATTAAATGGCATTTCGTAAATCTTTCTTGGTTTTTCGGAAAGCTGCATATTTTTTGTTTCTGCGAAAGTTACTATTGCCTTATCAATTGAATCCGCAGCGACATGACCGTGAGTAAAACCTGAATTACATATAAGTCCGAGTTTTAATATCTCAGGATCTTCTTTCCCTGACGCATTCTGATAGGAACTAAGAGATATCTTTCCTTCAGTCAGAGTTCCTGTTTTATCAGTACAGAGAACTTCCATATTTCCAAGGTCTTCGATTGAAACAAATTGCTTAACAATTATTTCTTTTTTCGCAAGCTTCTTTGAACCATAGGATAGAGAAAGCGTTACGATTAGCGGAAGAAGTTCGGGCGTAATTCCCATTGCTACCGTTAACGCAAAAAGAATTGTTTCTACAATCGGATGATGCAAAAACCATCCCAACACGATAACGATAACAACTGTAACCGCAGCTATTCTTGCAAGAAGAAGGCTAAAATCTTTAAGGCCTTTTTGGAATTCTGTTAATGGTTTAACCTTTGCCGCAAGTTCCGAGATTTTTCCGTATTTAGTGTCTGTCCCGATGGCAATTACGGTTCCGTGGGCATTTCCGCCGGTTACGACTGTTCCCATATAAACCTCATCACCGTCAATTTTTGCCAATGGCAGGGATTCACCTGTAAGAATTGATTCGTTTACTTCAAGATTTTCTGATGAAATCAAACGGATATCGGCAGGAATTATTGATCCAGGATGAACGTGGACCTCATCCCCCACGCGTATTTCGGCTACGGGTAATATTTCTTTAACTCCATTTCTGACAACATGTACTGTAAACGAAATTCTTTTAATTAAATCACTAACTATTTTTTCCGCCTGATACTCATTCACAAAACCCAAAATTATAGATATCGCCATAACAATCCAGATGGCATGGGCTTCGGCCTTTTGACCGAGAGCAAATGCCACAACTGTGGAAATCAGGAAAACTAAAAGCAGCGGGTTTTTAAATTGCCGTAAGAAGACTATCCAAGCACTAAATTTTTGTCTTTTTATCTCATTCGTTTCGGCAGCCATCGCAAGACCATTTTAATCTAATTTCAACTGATACTGAAGTGTCTTAGTAATAAGGAGTTTGTTATACCAATAAAAAAGCTCACCTTACGGTGAGCTCCTTTATACTCTGGAAATTAGTAAGCCAGGTTCTGTTTCTCGATGATCATCCATCTACGCCCTCGGTCCTCGGGACTCGGGAAAGCGTCCTGATATCGTCCCATTCGGAGGTTGCAGCGGGGAGGATTGCCCCTTTTCACTCGTTTTCCCCAACCTTTAGGGTTAAGGACTCGACATAGTTTCTGTGGCTCTGTACTGGCCAAACCCAAGGTTACCCTTGAGCCTGTCTCCGGCTTACGCCGGACACCCTGCTTTCTGCTGCCTGGACTTTCCTCTACGCATGGGCAAGCCCACACGCAGCGATCATCCTTTCTCCAGAGTGAGGCAATTATAGCACTTTTTGACCAACTTTTCCGTTTGAAAACTAATTCTTAATAAAGTATTCCTTCGCCAATACTTGGAGTGTTATTACAAAAGGAATCGAAACAATTACACCCATAATTCCGGCCAGTTTGGCACCAATTGCAAGTGAAATAAGAACAACCAATGGAGAAACCCCGACGGACTTTTCCATAATTTTAGGTATCAAGACATACCCTTCAAGCTGGTGTACCAGAAACGCAACTGCGGCAACACCAAACCCGACAAGAGGCGAAATTCCAAAACCGATTAAGATTGCCGGTATGGCAGATACGATCGGTCCTAAAATCGGCACGATTTCCAATATTCCGGCTAAAATCGCAAGTGGCAATGCAAATGGAATTCCGATTAGGAATAGCCCTATATAAGTTCCGAGCCCTATGGAAAACATAAGTATCAGTTGTCCCCTGGCCCATTTACCAAGCTTTCTTTCCAATATGTCTATGAACCGTCCGATCCTTTCCCTTTTCGCCTCGCCAAATAAGAATCCAAGCTGGTCCTGAAGTTTGTCTCTAGTCAGGAGCATGTAAAAAGCGAACACCAAAATAGATAAAATAATCAATAAATTAGAAAAAACCGAAAATGTAAAATTCAATACCTGTCCGGGAACACCACCCAATTGGGTGAGTAAACCCTTAATAATATCGCCGCTTGTTGTTGAATTAATACCGATATTGGAAAGGTAGAAAGGAAGTGCAGTTACAAAATTTGCGGTTTGTTGTATCAAGGTCGGCACGACCAAAGCAATAACCCCACCAAAAATTCCGATAACAAGAATGTAGGTCAGAAGAACCGATAATGCTCTGGGGATTTTAATTCTGGTCAATCCCGCAACAAGCGGTTCTAAAATCGTCATAAGGAGAAGGGCAACAAAAAGTTCCAAAATAATTTCGCGGACAAAAAACAAAAACCAAAGTCCCAAAAGGAAAAATACTGTAAATATCACAGTCTTATGGGAAATTTCAATCTTGCTTGGCATATTTATCAACTTCTACAATCGTTTCTCTTTATACCATCTTTCGACCGACTTTTCTACGTTTTCGGGATAATTAAGATCTGTAATGTCAAACCAATGAATTCTTTTATCCTTCTTAAACCAAACCATCTGCCGCTTTACATACCTTTTTTCTTCATCCTCCCATTTTCTAATTACACCGCTTTCAGTTTCTTGACCGTCAAAGTAAGATTTCCACTGCCGGTATCCGATTGATGACATTGAAGGCATATTCCAATTGACCTGATTTTCCAAAAGACTTTTTATTTCTTTTTTTATACCATCGTTTATCCTTTGAATGACTCTCGTCTCAATCTTTTTATTAATAACATCTTCCGACGCGGTTAAACCTATTATCAACACATCCAATCCTACCTTCTTTTTTTCAATCTTTTGTTCTTTTTTGACATTACCGATTTTCCAGGTTGCCACTTCAATAGCACGAAGTAACCGTCTTGGATTTTTCTTGTCCGAAGCATTCATTTGTCCCGCCTTGATAGTGTCAATTTGTGCAAGCATATCAAAAAGTTCTTCCGGATTTTTATTTTCGAGATTTTTTCTTAAAGAATTATTTTTAGGAATTGAGGCAGTGGCAATTCCGTCAACCACACCTTTTATATAAAGCCCTGTCCCTCCCACCAAAATCGGCATTTTACCTCTTTTGGCAATATCGGATAGAATCCGTTCGGCAAATTTCAAATATTGGGCAACGTTAAACTCATGCCTCGGATCGGCTAAATCATATCCCCAAATTTTTACCCCCTCTATTTCGTAAAACCCGAATTTTTTAAACCATGGCAGCTTAATTTTCGCCCCCTTAGGTAAATCCTTGCCTGTGCCTATGTCGAGCCCTTTGTACACTTGCCTTGAATCGGCAGAAATTATTTCACCATCAATTTTTTTTGCGAGAGAAATCGCCAATCTGGTTTTTCCCGTCGACGTCGGACCACAAATAACAAGAAGTTTGTTCATATTAGCTGCTCGCGCTACTATATTTCGTCAACGCATAATTCCAGAATTTGAATGAAATAAAAATAGCAATTAGACCAACCAAAAATGCTATCAATACTTCCGGAAGACTGGTTAGCCCCATTATTGCTTTGGCCGGAAGCGTAATCATAATTCCAACCGGAATTAAGTAAGTCAAAAACGCCTTGAGCGGCTGTTGATAAATATCGATAGGGAGCCTGCCCAAACTTGTTAAGTCTCTATAAATCATAACTGTATGATCAACCTCCAGTGTAACTATTGCAAAAGAAAGGACAATAATATGGAAAGCCGTCGCAATCAAAAAACCGTTTGCCAAAAGGATAAGGAAAAGTCCGATCTGAACTAAACCGGGGTGCAATAAACTTCCGAAATAAATAGTAAGAATAATTAACGGCGGAATTGTAATAAGGTCAATTACATCTGCTCCTCCCATAAGAACGCGAAATAGAGCACTAATTGGTTTAACCAAAACCAGGTCAAAATCCCCGTTTATTATCATCGGTCTAAAATTGTAGACTTCCCGGAACAAAAATTGGGTAATTACATCAATAAGATTGAATGTCAAAAAGAAAAATATTATCTGATTGCTTGAATAACCGGCCAAATTACCGCTACCCACAAGAAGGAAATATAGAAAACCGAAAAAGAAAATAAATCTAAAAATTTTTCCTATCAAAAATACTGAAAGTGCAAGTTTTTGGCCGATAACTACAGAGAAAGAATTCCTGCTCATCATCCACCATATATTGAAATATTTTTTAAATTTTTTCATTTCGATTCATAGAGAAACAAACTTCGCTTATACGTCATCTCCCAATCGCCTGATAAACCCTGAGACCTTTTTGCCAAACAAAATTCAGGGTAAACCAAAGTACACCAGTCCAGGCTATGGCAACCATTAATCCTCCAATAAGCGCCGGGCCGGAGATATTACCCAGATAAACCTCAACCGGAAAATAAATAAGATAAGGAAACGGTGTTGCCAAAACTATTGATTGAAAGATGCCCGGTAAAATATTTATGGGAAAAAGAGAACCGGATAGGGATTCAATAATTACAACGGTAACCAAAAAATGGGATCCCCATCCGATTTCAGGGGCCCAAAACGGAATTGAACTAATTAGAAAAAGAAGGAAGAAATAAATTAAGATTGCAAGGATAATTGTTGCCGCAAAAGCCAAAAGTGCAACAGGGTTGGTTTGAAAGAAAAATGGAGGCTTCAAAATAACAAAAAGAACGGAAAACTCAACCGCCGCGAAAATTAAATTTAAGGCTTTACTGGAAATATCTCGTGTGAACCAATATTTAAAATAACTCATAGGCTTAAGAAGATAATTTGATAGGTCACCCTGTGCAATATCGCTTGACACATCCATCGCCCGGGCGGAAAGAACCAGAGCTCTTACAATCATTATTCCGAAAACGTAGGTCAGAATTTTAGTTCTGTCATAGCCAAAGATTTGTGTTGTAGGATTTGCAAAAACCGTACTCCAAAGAAAATAAGTCAAAAGAATCTGAAAAACATTTCTTACCCTCCACAAAATAAAATTCAGGCGATAGGCAAATTCTTGCTCAAAAGAGATTTTGAAGACACCCCAATACTTTCTCATTTAAACTCTCACTTTCTAAGACCGCCTTTGAATACTTTACGGATTACATCCTCTATCGGAATTTCTTCTATTGTTAAATCGTCGACCGGAAAATTCTGGAGAAGTTCAGCGGCCGCAACCGCTGTGGCGGAACGCGGAACCGAAAGAATAACTTCCGGAAATGCCAATTTTTTAACTTTTCCGATTTTTTCCAAATCCGCAATTCCGTCTTCTTTTGAAAGGGTGGCCTTAATTATCTTTTCCTTGGCAAACTTTTCAACCAGTTCCTCAAGCGCTCCGTCAAAAAGAATTTTGCCTTCGTCTATTACGATTACACGGCGGGCGAGATTTACCAAATCGTCCATATTATGAGAAGTCAAAAGGATCGTGGCCGCATACTTCTTGTTATATTCGTAAATAAAATCTCGCATTTTTTGCTGAGCAACAAGGTCAAGCCCGATAGTTGGTTCATCTAAGAAAAGAACCTTCGGCCTGTATAGTAAAGCTGCAGTTAACTCCATCCGCATTCTCTGTCCCAGAGAAAGTTTCCTGACGGGAGTGTTCAGAAGTTTACTAAGTTCCAAAAGTTCAACAAGCTCTCTAAGATTTTCTTCGTACTCACGTCTCGGAATTTCATAAATTGCTCTGTTTAGCTCAAAAGTTTCTATCGCCGGAAGATCCCACCAAAGTTGATTCTTTTGCCCCATTACAAGGGCAATTTGTTTAAGGAACTCAGGTTTTCTTTGCCATGGATCATGTTCTAAAACTTCAACAAAACCACTTGTCGGATAAAGGAGTCCTGAAAGAATCTTAAGGGTAGTTGTTTTCCCGGCACCATTTGGACCGATAAAACCAACAAGCTCCCCTGGTTGAATTACGAAAGAAACTCCCCTAATTGCGTTAACGGTTTTTTTCTTCGGGGAAAAAAGGGATTTAAACGCACCGGAAAGACCCGGTTCTTTTTGATTAATTTCAAAATTTTTTACGAGATTATCAACAATGACAGTCCGATCCATTAACTGAAGTATAACACGCTCGAATTTTTAATTTGTAATTAACGGCTGACTTGCCTCTTTAATTTTTTTCCTGAAGTAAAACGCGGAGATCTATGAGATTTTATGGAAACTGTTTTATCGGTTTTAGGAATTTTAACTGTTTTACCTTTCATGGAGATTACTCTGAAAGTTCCAAATCCTGAAAGAACTACTTTCTCTCCTTTTGCAAGAACTCTTCCTACTTCGTCGAGAAAAACTTCAACAGCTTCATCTGCAGCTTTTTTTGTAAGATGCGCTTTTCTTGCAACCTGCTCGACAAGTTCTGCTTTTGTCATTCTAAGCAAGGAGCATAATGCACTCTAAGACAAATGTCAAGATTTCGGACTAATCCGGCATTAAAATCCGTAAGACGATAGAGACGTGCTGCCAATTCTAATTCTTGGAAGAGCAAATCTTTGCCCCTTGCATAGAATACTTCCGGAATTTTCCGTAAATGCAGCCTGATATCCCAAAGAAGCCAAATACTGTTCCGATTGGGTTGTATGAAGTCCATAGGGATAGGCAAAAACCTTGGGACTGCCAAGTCCATGATTGGCCAACTGCGTATCTGCAGTAGAAATTTCATACTGCATCGTGCTGACCGAAACTCCGACATTTTTGTGCGACCATGTATGGTTTGCAAAAAGAACCGGTCCATTCATTGCTGAAATTTGGTCCCACGTAAGATAATCAGGGTTATCCATAAGTCCCGTCGGAACAAACATCGTTGCCTTATAACCCAGACTTTGTAAAACCGGATATGCATCCGTATAAAAATCTTCATAACCGTCATCAAAAGTCAGAAGAACACTTTTTGAAGGAACTGGCGTACCGCTGTCAAAAAAATTAACCAAGTCATTCATACTGGCAATGTTGTAACCTTTGTCTTTGAGATACTGCATCTGTTTCTGAAAAAAATCAGTATAAGTGGTTAATCCCGTTTGTTTATCCGCTTTCGCTGCATCTTCCGATTGGATGTGATGATACATTAGAACCGGCAAATGGACACAAGGGCCATATAGTGTATTCATTTCGGCGAAGGTCATAGGTTTTGGAGTTGCTTTTGGTGTGGATGAAGCTGAAGGAGTCAAAACCGGAACTATCTTTTTTATTACGGCTGGTTGGAAAACACTTTTATTGAAATATACAAAAATTGCCACAAAAATTAGTAGGGCAATTAAAATTACCCAGAGGAGATTATTTTGCCGAGGTAGTTTCCGTCGCACGGACTTCGCGTATGACAGAAACCTTGATTTGGCCTGCATATTGCGCTTCTTTCTCAAGTTTATTTGCAATGTCGTGGGCAAGTATTGTTAATCTGTCATCATCAACTTCTTCAGGATTAACAATTACTCTAACGTCGCGGCCGGCTTGAAAAGCATAAACAGTATCGACCCCAGGGAAGCTTTTGGCAATCTCCTCAATCTTAGTCATCCTTTTGACATAATCTTCATGGGGTTCGTACCTTGCACCGGGCCGCGAACCGGAAATTGCATCCGCCATCCAAACAATTACGCTTTCATTAGAAGAAAATGGTCTGTCTTCATGATGTTCGGCAACGCAGGCGACAACTTCTTTCGGTATTCCGTATTTTTTGAGAAGGTTTACCCCCAACTCGACATGATTTCCCTCTTCATCTGTGACCACTTTTCCTACGTCATGAAGAAGACATCCGAGTCGCACAATATCAACATTTGCCCCGATTTCTTCGGCAATGGCAACTCCGATTTTGGTTTCCTCAATCGTGTGAATTCCAAGGTTTTGTCCGTAGGAAGTTCTAAATCTGAAGCGCCCGATAAGCCGCATAAGCTCAACCGGCAAGTTAAAAACTCCACATTCGTGGGTAATTTTCTTGCCTTCCTCCAAAAGCACGTCTTCCATCTGAGCTTTCACTTGTCTAATTACTTCTTCAATTCTTGAAGGCTGGATTCTGGCATCCTTTATAAGGATTTCGAGGGCCCTTTTGGCAATTTCACGCCTGACCGAGTCAAATGAGGAGAGCCTGATTTCATTAGTTTCATCAATTTCAATCTCAACCCCCGCTTCCTTCTCAAAAGTGCGGATGTTACGGCCTCCTGCGCCAATTATACGGCCCTTTACGTCCTCATTCGGCACAGTTACGGAAGAAACGGTATATTCGGCCACATAGCCTGTCGCACCATGTCTCATAGCATCGAGAAGAATCTCCTGAGCCTTCTGGCCGGCCTCTTCTTTTATCTTTTCCTCAGCTGCCCTGATCTTCTTGGCAATCTCTCCTGTAAGTTCGGTCTGAACCTCATCCAGGAGGGCCTTTTTGGCCTCATCAGAGGTCATATGAGCCACTTTGCTCAACTTTTCGGTATATTCGTCTTTTGTGGTCATTTTTAGATGTGGAGCCAAAGAAAGATAGCCTTAAATTAGGCTGGAAACGAACGAAGAAGCAAATTTTGTCATCTTCTTGCTCATATCTTTGACTCTAGGAGGTATTTTAACCCTCCGCTACCACTTTTTCAATCACATTCCACCCAAATCCCTTCCCCGCCAGATATTGCGATATTTTTTGCCGTCTTAAACGGGGTTCCAGACCTTTCCATTTATAGGCCTTCTTTTCGAGTAAATCTCTCGCCATTTTCTCCTCATCCACAACTTCCTCACCCAACACTTCATCAATTATTCCCTTATCAATTCCCTTAATTCTCAATTCCTGTATCAGAATTCTTTTTGGCTTGGGCTTAAAGTTGGCTCGCTGGTCAACCCACCATTTGGCAAACTTTGCATCATCCAAAAGCTCAAAATGCCTAAGTTTTTCAAATAGGTTTTCGTGCATGCTTTCGTGCACTTTTTTTCGGCGGAAGTAATCTTTAATTTCTTTCTCGCTTCTCGGCCTGACCATCGCAAACCTAAAAAGTTTATCCAGAGTTTTCTGGAATTCGGCTTTCCTAACAATTTCTTCAACTTCCTTTTCAGTCAGCTCCTGATTAACTTTCAAGTGGAGTAAAACAAAGTTCGTCAGGTCAATTCCAAACCCAAACTTGTCATCCAAATAAACATTTACCCTGTCTTTTTTTTTCTGTTGTTTTATCGAAGTTATTACCGGCACAAAGTAATTCTAATCTTCTTTTTCCTCTTCTCCAATTTCCTTGGGGAGCTTTTTACCTGAAGCAACCATTTCGCGGATTTTTTTGTCCAGTTCTTCTGCAATCTTAGTGTGCTCAGCAAAATATGCTTTTGCGGCTTCTTTACCCTGGGCAATGGGTTTACCTTCATAATTGAAGAACGATCCACTCTTGCCGATTAGCCCCAGTTCGAGTCCGACATCGAGTAGTCCTCCGGTCTTTGAAATCCCTTCGGTTTCCATAATATCAAACTCAGCTACACGGAGCGGAGGTGCACATTTATTTTTAACAATTCTTGCGCGGTGACGGGAACCGATGACTTTTTCACCGTCTTTAAGAACCTCAATTCTTCTCAAATCAATTCTGACCGACGAATAGAATTTGAGAGCAAGGCCACCCGGGGTTGTTTCGGGATTACCAAACATAACTCCGATTTTTTGTCTGAGTTGGTTTGTAAAAATAAGAACCGTTTTTGATTTGGAAATGGCACCGGTTAATTTTCTAAGGGCCTGAGACATAAGGCGGGCCTGCATTCCCATAACCGCATCCCCCATTTCACCTTCAAGTTCCGCGCGCGGTACAAGAGCCGCAACCGAGTCCACTACAACTACGTCAATTGCCCCCGAGCGGATTAAGGTTTCTGTTATTTCCAAGGCCTGTTCTCCCGTATCCGGCTGGGACATAAGAAGGTTATCAAGGTCAACCCCAAGTATTTCGGCGCGCTGCGGGTCCAAGGCGTGTTCGGCGTCAACAAATGCACACTGCCCGCCTTTTTTCTGTGCTTCAGCAATAACCGAAAGAGCAAGTGTGGTTTTACCGGAAGCTTCAGGACCGAAGATTTCAGTGATACGGCCTCTTGGCAGCCCTCCAACTCCAAGAGCCAAGTCAACAGCAATGGAACCTGTAGGAATAACGTCGATTGTATACTTTTGGCCTTCCCCACCAAGCCGCATAATGCTTCCTTTGCCGTACTGCTTTTCGATTTGATCCATGGCAAGTCTTATAGCCTGTAGTTTTGCCGATCCTCCCTCAGTTTGTTTTGGAGCCTCTACTTCGGGTTTTTTCTGTTTCGCCATTCCGGTATCTTTTTACTATGGTACCAAACAAAATGCAATGAGGAAAAATTCTCAGTCGGGGTGCTGAGAATTGAACTCAGTTCTGACGCACCCCATGCGCCAATTCTACCGGTGAACTACACCCCGTCACGCGTATTTTATCACGAAAGTGCCTTTACCATGAGGTTGTCATAAAACAGAGGGTAAGCTGTGCTTATCATAAACAGAAGCTTAATGTTTTGGTCCACACTCACCTGGACCATCAAATGTTGGATTCCAACCTTGGGGATGATATTGAGAGCGTTCTAGAGCTACAAATTTTTCATGATATTTTCTCGCTCTTGCTTCAACCCGTGCTTCAAACCAATCCTTCCATTGTTGAAGAGTCGGATTCTCCGGAAGTAGTATCGCTTCTTCAGATACGGCGGTTTGCCCACCTTGACCTTTTGTCAGTTCAGCACTCACGCCGAAATAATAACACAAAGGTAAAATTGAAGCAAAAAGCTTAACGCTTTGGAGACTGCCTTTTTCTGCGGGACTTTCCGCCCATTCCGACCATTCTTCTTTGCCTGATTCTTGAGTCGCGGGTAAGAAGGTTTAATTTCCTAAGGGTAACTCTGTTTTTATCGGGAGCAATTTTTACCAAAGTTCTGGAAAGGCCCAAAATTAATGCACCTAACTGTCCTTCTTTTCCGCCTCCCGAAACTCTCGCCGAATAATAATATTTTTCGGAAGTTTCAGTTGCACCGAAGGGTTTAGCAATTGCCTTTGCCGCAATTTCACCCGGAAAATATTTCTCAGCCGGCATTCCGTTAACCGTGTTTTCTCCCTTACCTCTGAAAAGTCTCACTCTTGCCGAGCTTTCTCTCCTTCTGCCTACTGCATATGTGTAATCTATCTTTTTAATTCTTGCCATGGTTCGATTCGTCTGACTCACTCACCACGATAGTTTTAAATTTGTCCTCGTATGGATTTTTGTCACCTGCAACCGCGTGCAATCTTAACATCCTGGCATCTTTTAATCTATTATCGGGAATCATTCCAGCAACGGCGTGTTCGATTATTTTTCCCGGATCTTTTTCCATCAAAATGCTGTATTTTTTAGCCTTAAATCCACCCGGGTATCCCGAATGGGTTATGTAAACTTTTTTGGAAGCTTTTCTACCGGTAACCATAATCTTATCGGCGTTGATAACGACCACATTATCACCGGAATCCATGTGACGGCTAAATGTTGCTTTACCCTTACCCATGAGAAGTCCTGCAATTTTTGTGGAAAGTCTTCCCAATATCTGATCATTAGCATCAACTAAATGCCATTCTCTTTTTATATCTTTTGGTGTGGGAGAAAACGTTTTCATGATTTTTTGGCTTTCTTGATTTCTTTCTTGGGTTCTACCTTCTTAACGACTTCTTTTTTTGTTTCCGCTTTTTTGGATTTGTCTTCAAGCTCTACTTTTTCCGTCCATTCCATTCTAACTTGTTGGGCATTGTCCCCAACCCTCCTGGGAAGTGAAATAATTCTGGTAAAACCTGAGGTTTTGGAAGGAAATGCTTTTACAACTTTCTGGAATAAAATTTCTGTTGCATCTCTGGCATTATCCAGATTGCTCATAACCTTGCGTCTGGCAGAAAGTCCTCCGGCTTTGGCTAAGGTCACCATTTTATCCACACTACCCTGAACCGCCTTTGCTTTTGCGCGGGTGGTAACTATCTTCCCGTTAAGAATCAACGCCCTAGTTAGTGAAGCAAACAAAGCTTCTCTGGCCGGACGGGATCGGGAAAGTTTTCTTCCGAACACTTTCTTGTTCATAAGTTTACTTAATAGCGAGGAACTCGACTCCCTTTGTTCCGAGTGCAGCAGCTATAATCTTGAGGGATTTTTCACCCAAATTTCTAACCTTAACCAAATCCTCTTTCTTTGCGTGTGCAAGTTGCTCAACTGTTTCGAATCCGGCTTTAATTAAAGCATTGGCAACTCTTGTCGGGAGCCCGATTTCTTCAACAGAGAGCTTTCCAACCAAGCCTAGTTCATCTTTAGGAGCTTCCGTCGGTTTTTCAACCTTCTTAGGATTAACAACTTGTGCGAAGAATGACATTAGGATCTTGGCAGATTCCATTAATGCATCCTTTGCGGCAACAGTTCCGTCCGTCCAAATTTCGAGAAGAAGCTTGTCATAATTTGTAAGTCTCCCTACACGGGTTTCCTCAATTTTGTAACTAACACGCTGAACCGGAGAAAAAGAGGCATCCACCGGGATTAAACCAATTGTATCTGTAGGTCTATCCTCAGCCGGAGAATATCCGACTCCACTTTCAATTGTAATATCAGCGGAGAGTTTTGAGCCTTTATTTAGGGTTCCCAAAACCAGTTCAGGATTGGCAATCTTAATTCCGCCTCCAACTTTAATCTCACTAGCCGTAAACTCTCCCGTCTTGGTAACTTCGATTGTTGCCTTAACAGGTTTTTCAACTTTTCCTGAAAATCTAACCTTTTTGAGGTTAAGAACAAATTCAACAATATCTTCTTTCATTCCGGCAAGTGTGGAAAATTGATGTTTAACTCCGGCAATTTTTACGGAGGTAATAGCAATTCCTTGAAGTGAGGTCAAAAGCACTCTTCTAAGGGAGTTCCCAATCGTAAGCCCATACCCCTGTTCCAAAGGGGAAATGGTAAATCTGCCGTATCCGGCGTCTTTCTTTTCTTCTTTAATTTCAAATAATGGCTCGTTCATATTTCTTTCAATATACAGTCTTATTTAAGACTAGGGTGTATTATAACCCAAGGCTAATTGGGAATCAAGCAGCGCTTACCGAGAATAAAACTCGACTATATCCTGCTCGCTGATAGGCTCGGTTATATCCTCCCTCTTGGGAAGAGCGGCAATTTTACCCACAAGGGCCTTTTTCTCAAGCCAGCCAGGAAGCTTCCAATCCTTTTGCTCTATGGCTTTTTTGATCTCCGGAATAGCGGCGGCCTTGGAATCAATAGAAACTATATCTCCAACCGATAACTTATAGGAGGGAATATTAACTTTCTTACCGTTTACCAGAACGTGCCTGTGGGAAACAAGTTGTCTGGCGGCGGGTCTGCTCGGAGCAAATCCAAGCCTGAATACAACATTATCAAGACGTTTTTCAAGACTTATTAGGATTGCTTCACCCGTATTGCCTTTGGTCCTGAAAGCATCTTCAGCGTACCTTCTGAACTGCTTCTCCAAAATTCCGTAAATTCTTTTAACCTTTTGCTTCTCCCTTAGCTGCCTGCCGTATTGGGAAGGACCTCTCATTCCTTTCGGGCCATGAACTCCGGGCGGGACATTAAGTCTCGTCAATTTCGCCCCCGCGCTGAAAATATCAAAATTCTCGCGCCTTGATAACCTGTCTTTTGGTCCTACGTATTTTGCCATATTTTAAACTCTCCTCTTCTTGCTCGGCCTAGGTCCGTTATGAGGAACCGGTGTAATATCTGCAATCAGGGCAATTTTGACTCCCGCGGCTCTAACCGCACGAAGGGCTGCATCTCTCCCAGCGCCCGGACCTTTTACATAAATCTCAACTTCATTTACTCCAAATTCATCTTTTGCTCTACCAATTACCTTCTCAACCGCCGTTGTTGCCGCATACGGGGTGGCGCGCCTTGTACCTTTAAATCCGGACGCACCCGATGAACCCCAGGCCAAAGTTTCTCCCAAGGTATTTGTAACGGTTACAAGGGTATTATTGAAAGACGCAGAAATATAAACTCTACCCAAACCAACTTCCTTTTTTGTATTTTTAGTTTTGGTTGCCATGTTTTGTCCGAAATAAACTTAGTTTATTTCTTCTCTTCCTCCTTACCCGCCGTCAGCTTCGATAGTATTTCTTTCTTAAAGGCTCCGACAGTCTTTCTCTTGCCGCGCTTTGTACGTGCATTTGTTCTAGTTCTCTGACCTCTAACGGGCAAGTTTTTGGCGTGCCTTGAGCCTCGATACGATCCAATTACTTGAAGCCTTTGGATATTTCCCCTGACGCTTCTTACCAGATCCCCTTCAATCTGGTATTTATCAAGTTGATTTGTAATTTTAGTAACCTCGTCATTTGTCAGCTCGGAAACTCTTTTTTTAGTATCAATTCCGGCATCCTTCACAACCTTTTTTGACAACGACCAACCAATACCCCGAATTTTGGTAAGGGCGAAGTCTACTTTCCAGTTATCTTGTAGGTCAACTCCTGCAATTCTTGCCATATTTTAGCCTTGACGTTGTTTATGCCTGGGGTTTTTACACACAACGTATAAAACGCCCTTGCGCTTAACAATTCTGCAATCTTTACACCTGACTTTTATCGAACTTAGTACCTTCATTTTTTTAATACTTAAAAACTATCCTTCCTCTAGCCTCGTCATATGGTGTCATCTCAACTTTAACCCTGTCTCCCGGAAAAATTCTGACATAGGCTCTGCGCATCTTTCCGGTCAAAGTCGCCAGTATTGTCCTTCCGTCCGATAGCTCCACCCTAAACATTGTATTGGGAAGAGCGGCAGACACACTCCCGTCGACTAAAACTACATTTTTGGTTTTCATCGCGTTAGGACCTTGGGTCCATTATCAGTTACCGCAACAGTATCCTCAAAAAGTCCTGATATTTTACCATCACGCATGGCGATTGTCCACCCGTCCTCCAATTGCTCGACTTTGTCGCTCTCCATGGCATACATTACCTCAATAGCCAGTACCATATTCTTTTTAATTAGAGGACTGTCCTCGATCCTCCCAGGCACAAAACAGGGTATTTGGGGATCTTCATGAAGCTCCCTACCAACCCCATGCCCAACCAAGGCTTTAATGGTTGTGTAGCCCGCCCCTTCAATAGAATCTTCTATTGCCTTGGAAATATCAAAAATGTGATTCCCCGCCCGAGCTTGTTTTATAGCTTTATCCAATGTTTCGCGGCCGGTATTCAGGAATCTCCTGTTTTCGGGGCTTAAATCAATTCCGACTGAAATCGAAGTATCGGAATGGAAACCTTTGAAATAGACTCCCACGTCAATTTTTACGATATCGCCCTTTTTGAAAATCAGGCTTGAAACAGGAATCCCGTGAACCAATCCGTCATTTACATTAATACAGGTTGCCCAGTGATATCCCGGAACTTTATTGAACGAAATTTCGGCTCCTTCTTCTTTTATAAGCTTCACTGCAAGTGCCTCAATGTCAGCTGCCGTCACGCCTTCCTTGACCGCAGCCGCCAGAGCGTTTTTAACTCTGCCAAGCTTTGCCCCACCCTCGGCCATTATTTTAATTTCGGAGTCACTTTTAATGGAGATCATTTATTTATCCTTTCCCCGATGAGCTTAACCAAATCTTGGGAGATTGCATCAACCGGCTGCTCACCGTCAACATCAATAACCTCAGTTTCTCTTCTCAGTAGTTCAATAAGGGGTTCCACTTGCCCTCTAAACCAAGCCAAACGCTTTTTAATAGATTCAGGTTTGTCGTCCTCTCTTTGAACAAGGGTTTTAGGATCAATATCGGCAGGGGGTTTATCGGTAATAAGATTGTAAATTTTCCCCGTGGCCGGATCCATGCGTCTGGCCGAAAGTCTTTCAATCGTAACTTTCTCGCTGACAGTCAAAACGATCACCAAATTGATTTTTACATGCCTATCTTTCAACCAACTTCTAAAAAATTCATACTGGGAAACAGTCCTGGGAAAACCGTCGAAAAGAATATTATCATAAAGATTTTGTTCATCGAGATAGGCAGCCAAGTACGAGGTAAATTCCTTATCCGGAACTATTTTGCCAGAATCCAAAGTTTTTTTCAGGTCGGGGTGGGTTTCAGCCATTCGCCTCAAATACGCGCCTGATTCAAAATAAAAAAGATCGAACTTCTCTATCAAAATCCTAGCCTGAGTGCCTTTTCCTGAACCTGAAGGGCCAATTAAAAGAATATTCATTATATAAACCCTTCGTACCTTTCCATGATAAGTTCCCCTTCCATCTCACGAATAAGTTCCAGTGCCACCGAAACAACAATCAAAACGCTCGTGCCCCCGATGGCCAAGTTAGTTGCCCCAACAAAATTTTTGAAAAGTGAAGGAAGAACAGCAACGGCGCCAAGAAACGCACCTCCCACCAAAGTTAATCTGGAAAGAACATGACCAAGATATTTTTCTGTTTCTTTTCCGGGACGAATTCCAGGGATAAATCCGCCGCCTTTTTGTAAATCCTCCGAAATTTTCTCGGGATTAAATACAACAGCTGTGTAAAAATATGTGAATCCAAAAACCAGGAAGAAATAAGTAATATTATAAATTGCGCCTTGCGGATTAAATGAAGAGCTTATACTCCGCGCAATATTTGCAACAGCCGGATTACTCACACCCGACAGAAACTGCCCGACCAGGGATGGTAATAGGACCAAAGATACGGCAAAAATGATAGGTATGACTCCCGCCTGATTAAGCCGTAACGGCAAGTACGAAGTCATTGCAAGGCCGCTCTCGGTCCGTCTTTTGGCATAATGGATTGGGATTTGACGTGCAGCTTCGCTGATAAAAATAACCAAGCCGACAATCACTGCCGCAATAATTAAAAATAGAGCTACCTTAAGAATATCTTGTGATTGAAGAACACTTAAAGATTGACCAAAGGTAACAGGAAGGCGGGCAACGATTCCCGTAAAAATAAGGAGCGAAACTCCGTTCTTAAATCCATATTCAGTAATAAGTTCCCCGAGCCAAACGGCAAAAATTGTTCCGGCTGCCATGGTAATTACAAGAGTAAGAAGTGCAATTGGAGTTAAGTTAGGAATAACTTTCTGACTCCGAAGAAGCGCATACATCCCGAATCCCTGAAGAGCCGCCAAAGGAACAGTCAAAAGCCGGGTATATTGATTTATTTTTTCCTGTCCGAATTCCCCTTCTTTCTGTAATTCTTCAATCGACGGAATAACGTAACCTAAAAGTTGGAAAATAATTGAGGCATTGATATAAGGGTTTAGGCCCAATGCCAAAATTGAAAAGTTTGCCAGAGTTCCACCGGAAAAAACATCCAAAAGAGAAAGGAGCGGGCTCCCTGCGAAAAGTGCGGCCAGCGTGGTTCTATCAATCCCCGCCGCAGGAATATGTCCGGCAAGTCTAAAAACAACAAGTATTAAAGCCGTAATAAGTAGCTTCTTCCTTATAGAAGGAGTTTTAACCGCTTTCGAAAAAAATTGGCCAACAGATTTAAGCATTTGTACGGACAATTATACCGTAACTCCGATTCCAAAGACAGAGTTTTTTCGGATAAAATCCTATAATCTTGACGAAGTTATCTCTCTGTGGTAATATTACGAGGCTAAATAATCAAGTTCAGGCTGGTTTGCAGCCTGATTTTTGTTTTTAGCACTCATTATCATTTGCACTTTCAAATATTTGCGGAGGCTATCCCTAAAGTTGGTGGGTTGCGCCTTGGGTTTCAGATAATCTGGCATCCAAAGAGCAACACACCATATCCGGGAAGTTTCATAAACACAAAAAAGGAGAATGTATGTACGATCTATTTCAATCGGTTGGAAAGACCTTTAAGCACAGCTTTCTTCTCAGGGCCACTTTCGAGAACGGAAAATGTGGAAAGATCGAAATCGCATTGGTTCACGAGATGGAAGTCGAAACTAAGGGATCAGGAATCAGGTACTTCGTAAGAGATAACTACGAAGTATGGCGCGGAATCCAGGAACCGGAAGATTGTAACGAGAAGGAATTGGATCCCTGCGAACGCCACGCCGACACGGCCTGCTTACCCCATACAATGGAAGAAATGGATGTTCTCAACACTTCCAACAGGAGCCGTTTTCTCTCCCTGGGGTTAACAACAGCTCGTGAATCCTACTCGGAATATGTGCCGAATAATCCAGACCGCGAGATCGCCGTCATTTTTGAAAACTACTCCGATCTTCTGGGTTACCTTGGTAAGGCTCTTACCAAGATCGGCGTACCCCACAAGGATCAAGGAATGATCCTCGAGGATATCAACTCGAAACTCTAGGCCAAGGCCCGCCCGCATAAAAATATTTGATCTGCAAAAAACTCGGAGTGATCCCAAAAAGACCCCCGAGTTTTTTGTTGGCAAAAATCCAAGTGCTACAATGAATTAATGAAATTATTGATTTGCCTCATCGGCATAACTGTAGTTGCCGCAGTTATTTATTATTTTCTTTCTCAAAAAAAGGTCCGGAACAAAAAATCAAAAAACCAAAGAAGTGCAGTTCTAATTACAGCTTTAGTTACAGTTATTCTACTGGGAGTCCTCGCTTTGGCGGTTTACAAATCCCAAAACCAGGCGGATCTACAATGTTCAGTCACACATACCACAACCGATTCTCCACCTGCAAGTTTAAAAACGGCAATGGATTATTTCTTACAAGGTAACTATGACTACGACACAGGAAACTGTGTCAAAGCAATTGCCGACTACACAACTTCCATTAGTCTCAATCCCAGAGACGCCGAAGTTTACAATAACCGCGCCTACACATATATGCGTATGAGAGATTTTAAAGATGCACTTCCCGATTTGGAAAAGGCTCTTGCCATAAATCCGAATTATATTCAGGCACTAATGAATAGAGGCGATATTCACAATTACTATTACGAAATTAATAGATCCAGCGCTATAGCGGATTATGAAAAAGTAATTTCTTTAGGAGGAACTCGCGGAACGAGCGTTTGTGGGCACCTTCTTTTAGCCCGTACCAATGGTTGGACCTTAAGCACCATCTTTGAACTTCCCTTTGTAAACGCCAACTGCCAATAAGCTTCTGAAAGCACCGGCCTTTTTTGTTAAACTAAAGCCGTGGAAAAACAAATAACTTTTGAAAACTCAAATGGGATAAAACTAGCCGGGATTTTAAATGAAACCGGAAACCACGAAAACATCTTAATAATGGTCCACGGTTTTAATTCCAACAAAAACTCCAAAAACCTGGTACGGCTTTCGGAAATGTTGGATAAAGCAGAAATCAGTTCATTTCGATTTGATATTTACGGCCATGGCAAAAGCGGAGGAAATTTTGAAGATATTACAATTTCCGAAACGGTTGGTGATATTCTTCAGGCAATAAAATTTGTAAAAGAGCAGGGATATAAAAACATAGGACTTCTGGGCTCGAGTTTTGGAGGAATAGCAAGTATCATGGCAGCTTCAAAAAGCAAGGATGTTTCATTCCTCAGCCTAAAGTCCCCCGTCTCCGATTATTTGAAACTTGAGAAATCAAGATTTACCGAAAAAGAATTCGGGGATTGGAAAAGAACCGGCTACAGGAATTACAAAGATGACGGGAAAACTGTAAAACTAAAATATACATTTATCGAAGATTTTAAAAATAATAACGCATATAGAGCCGCAAAGTTAATTAATATTCCGGTACTTATTGTCCACGGAAGCGCCGACAAAGACGTTCCGCTCTCCCAAAGCAAAAAACTTATGAATTTTCTTCCGAACGGAAAACTAATAACAATCGAGGGAGCTGACCATCGTTACACAAACGAAACTCACGCCACCAAAATGTTAAAAATATTTTATGATTTTGGGGTCAATAATTTTTCCCATGGCAGATGAACTACTTGATTTAATAAACATTAACGACGAAGTAATCGGAACCGGGTGGAAGAGTGAAATGCACCAAAAGGGTTTACTTCATAGAACCGTGATTGCCGAGGTTATCGGAAAAGGAAGAATCTGGACACTTGTTGAACAAGCGCCGGGCAAACAGGATGTCGGGCAGTTCGTTTCTGCGGTTGGTGGACATGTTAAATCGGGTGAAAGCAACGAAGATGCCTTAAGAAGAGAGGCGGGCGAGGAGTTCGGACTTACAGAAAAGTTTGATTTCAAATATATCGGCAAAAGAATCTACAACCGCGAGGTTAACGGAAATAAAGAAAACCACCTCTTCATTCTTTATGAAATTTATTCCAATCAGATACCAGTACTTGATAGTGAGGCGGTTGGTTACAAAAGATTTGAGGAGAAAGAACTTGTAAGGGCTCTAAAAGAAAATCCAGCCGCGTTTGGTGCCCCATTCCACTTCATCATCAGGGAGTTTTATCCAAATTTAATTTAAATTGCTGTTGTAAAGTCTCTGAAAAGATCCATTTGCGTGGTAAAATTGCCATATGATCGTTGTAGCTAGTTACAATAGTCCGGATATTGACGGTATCGCCTGCTCAATTGCCTACGCAGAACTTCTAAATAAACTCAAAGAGAAGGCGGAAGCGACATATTTTGGGATGTTGGGTTTGGAAGATGAGTTCGTTAAAAAATATACAAATTATTTTCCTATTAAAAAACATGAAGGAAAATATGAAGCCAATACTCAATTTGTCATTGTCGATACTACTGATCCTAATGGAATAGAACCTTCAATTCCACCCGAGAACATAATAGAAATTTTTGATCACCGGCAACAAGTTTTTCTTGAGAAATATATAAATGCCAAAGCAAAAATCGAACTCGTCGGGTCATGTGCAACTTTGATCACCGAAGAATTCAAAAAGAATAAGGTTGAGCCTTCTGAAAATGCCGCAATTTATTTGTATTCCGCGATTATTTCCAATACCGTAAATTTCAAAAATTTGGTTACGACACAGCGTGACAAAGATGCCGTCAACTGGCTTAAAAACTTTATGTCCTTGCCAGATGATTATGTAAAGACAATGTTTAATTCAAAATCAAATGTTACTTCAGGTAATTTATATGAAGTTATTGACCAAGATTTTGCGATTAAAAATTATGGTAATAAATCGGTCGGGATAGCACAAATAGAAATAACAGATCTTGAAGCAAGAATTGCAAAATGGGGTGAAAAGTTACCGGAAGTACTTAACCGGCTTAAAAAAGAAAATCATTTGGATTACATTTTCTTCACGGGAATAGATATTTTTGAAGGATTTAATATTTTCTACATGATTGACGAAGAATCAAGAAAGTTATTCACAAAGGCTCTTGAAATTCCAGATTTAAAATCAGGATACAAAACCAAAGAAATCATCATGCGGAAGCAGATAGGCCCAAAACTAGAGAAACTGGCGGGAAGTTTCTGAAAAGTTATTTTGAAGATTTCTCGAGAGCTTTGACTTGTGACTTTTTGGGGGTTCCGACTTTAAATGTAAATTTCTTTTCATTCTTGCCGATTCCGATTATTTTAACTCCATGAACTTTGGCCAGCTTTGCTTTCAAAAATCCCTTTTTGACCAAAAGCTCAACCGTAATTCCACTTCCAACCGGTAAAACCTCGATTTTTGAATAACTTATGGCAATGGGTTTTATATTTTCATGGAATTTTCCTTTTCCGCGCATTTTGGGAAGTCTTTTCAAAAGAGATTTTTTCATCTTCATTCCTTCAAAAAGAACGTTTACACTTCCCCTGCTTTTTTGTCCTTTTTGCCCACGTCCGGAGGTGTGGCTCCCTTTGCCGCTTCCCATACCGCGTCCCACTCTCTTTTTTGATCTTTGAACAACTTTAGGTAATCTTGTCATATTTTGTCTGAAATAAGCTTCGCTTATTTTCTCTTCATCTCAACTATTTCGGAAATTTTCTCCAGAGCTTTTAATGTTGCGTAAACATTTGAAATCTTATTTTTTGTTCCGAGAATTTTTCCTACAGCGTCTCTAATTCCGGCCGCCTCAAGAACAACTCTCATTGGCCCCCCCGCAATAATTCCGGATCCGGGAGGAGCGGGTTTAAGTAAAACCTTCGCCGCCGAAAACTTCTCGTGTACTGAGTAAGGAACGGTTGTTCCGGCCAAAGGAATTACCGTCAATTTTCTTTTGGCTGCATCAATTGCTTTTCTGATGGCGTTTCTGACATCTGTCGCCTTAGCAAGTCCTATTCCGACTTTTCCTTTTCTATCGCCCACAACCACAAGAGCCGAAAATCTGATTTGGTTTCCGCCTTTGGTCTTTTTACTGATTCTGTTGATTTGGACCACTGTTTCCTCAAACTCTTTGGGCGGTCCTTCATAGTTATTTGTGCTTCTATTTCTCGTAAATCCCATATTAATATTGGTTTAGAAAACCAATCCTCCACTTCTAGCCCCTTCCGCAACTGCCTTAACTCTTCCATGAAATCTGAATCCGTTTCTGTCAAAAGTCACTGTTTTTATTTTCTTGGCCAATGCTTTCTTGGCAATTTCCTCACCAACCATTTGGGCCATTTGGGTCTTAGTCATTTTCTCTTTCTTAATTTTTGCATCGGAAAAACCAACAAGTGTTACACCTTTTTCATCATTAATAATCTGGGCATAAATATGCGTATTTGAACGAAAAACAGAGAGCCTTGGGCGTTTTTCAGTTCCCACCACTCTCGCCCTAACTCTATTTTTCCTTTGCAAATATCTTTTTGCCTTTAATTCTCTTCTCTTCATATATTTTTTAAGCTCCTACCGGACCGGCTTTTGTTGCGGCAGCTTTACCGGCCTTCCTTCTTATAACCTCATCAACATACTTTATTCCCTTTCCTTTATACGGTTCCGGAGGTTTTACACCCCTGATATTGGCGGAGACTTGTCCCACCAATTCCCTATCAATTCCTTCAACCGTGACAATCGTCTTTTCAACCTTAAAACCAATTCCCTTCGGCGCCTCGACCTCAACCGGATGGGAAAACCCTACGGTCAAAGAAAGTGTGGTTCCGGCAACTTCGGCTTTAAATCCAGTTCCCACAAGTTCCAATTTTTTACTCCAACCCTCTGTTACTCCTTTAACATCGTTATTAATTAATGCGCGAATTGTGCCGAAAAGTGACATTATATACTTCCCGCTGCCCTTGGCGGATACCTGAACTTTTCCGTCTTTAACTTCGACATTAATCTCGGGCGGAAAATGCCTTTCCATTACTCCCTTAGGCCCTGTAACTTTTACGTTATGACCACTTACTTCTACTGTTACTCCTGACGGAATTATTACTGGTTGTTTTCCAATCTTTGACATTTTTGTTTTACCAAATTTCAGCTATGACCTCTCCTCCGACTCTTTCTTTAATTGCAAGCCTCGAAGAAATTACTCCTTTGGGCGTCGAAATCAGGAAGTTGGAGGGACCTTTTTTCTTCTCTATATCGGTAACATTCATATAAATTCTAAGTCCGGGCTTGGAAACAAGTTTCAAATTCATAAGAAGAGGTTTTTTATCTTTGAATGTTAAAGAAACGGTTAAACTTTCTTTTTCTTTCTTAACACTATCCAAAAATCCCAATTTTTTAAGAGCCTCCGCAACGGCGACTATTCGTTTATCGGCGGTAAGGGTTACCGTTTTATTTTTCGCCCTGGCTGCATTTTTAATTCTTATCAAAAAGTCTCCTACTGAATAATTTGTGTTTACCATGATGCCTTTCTAACCCCCGGGATTTCTCCCCTTAGGGCATACTCTCTGAAACAAAGTCTACAAATACCAAATCTCCTAAGATATCCACGCGACCTCCCGCAGATTTTACATCTGTTGTGATACCTGACTTTGAACTTTAATTTTTTAGTTTCTCTTACTTCTTTCGCAGTTGTACTCATTTTTTAGTTTCCTCCTTAACAAACGGGCAACCGAGAAGTTCCAAAAGCCTTTTGGCCTTTTCGGGTGTTCCCGCGGTTGTAACAATAGTTATTTCAAGTCCGTGTGCAGCGGCAGCTTTTGTCGGATCTATTTCCGGAAAAACCGTATGCTCTTCAAATCCTAAAGTATAGTTGCCCCGGCCATCAAAAGATTTCAAAGGAACTCCGCGAAAATCCCTAAGTCTGGGCAAAACGATCGAAAAAAGTCTGTCCAGAAAGGCATACATCCGGTCCCCTCTAAGAGTAACACTAAGTCCCACCGGCATTCCCGCCCTTAAGTTAAAGCTGGCAATTGACACCTTAGCATTTCTAATTGCAGGGGCTTGTCCCGTAATTACGGCCAAATCTTTCTTCAAAGAATCCATTTGCTGTTGGTTTTTAGCCGCAAGACCTATTCCCATGTTTACAACAACTTTGGTTACTTTTGGAATGGCCAAATTATTCCTAATCTCAAATTCTTTTGAGAGTGTATCTTTTATCTCTTTTTCAAATTTTTCGTGTAATCTGTTCATTTTTTATTTGGCGTCAATCTCTTTTTTGCACTTTTTGCAAATTCTTACCTTTTCGTCTCCTGCAAATTTAAAACCGACTCTGGTTATCTTTTTGCACTTGGGGCAAATCAAAGCAACCTTTCCAAATCCTAAAGGCCTGGGAATATCATAAACTCCGCCTTTTACATCTCCAAAACCCTTAACATGCTTCTTGTATAGATTTATCCCGGCCACAACCACTTTGGCATCAACTGGTAAAATCTTTTCGATTTTTCCTTCTCTGCCTTTGTCTTTACCCGCAGTTACTTTAATTGTGTCTCCAATTTTAAATTTGATCATATTAGATAACCTCCCTCGCCAAAGAGGCAATTTTATTGTAACCCGCTTCCTTAACTTCTCTGGCAATAGGACCCAAAATCCTGGTCCCGCGGGGAAGTCCCTGTTTATCAATTACAACTCCAGCATTATCGTCAAATCTGATATAGCTTCCATCCGAGCGTCCAACTTCTTTTCTGGTTCTGACAATCAAAACCTTTACCTTTTCGTGATCCGCTACGATTCCTGCAGGATCGGCTCCTTTAACAACCCCCAAAATTACATCTCCGAGGGTTGCAAACTTACCAACCTTCCCCGGAACGCCGATTATCATTATCCTTTTAGCACCACTATTATCTGCCGGAGTTAACATTGTTCTTAGTTGCACCATTTATTTTTTAGCCTTTCCTTTTTCTTTAACTACTTCGGTAATTATCCACTTTATTGTCTTTGAATAAGGTTTACTGTCGGCAAATTTGACCCTATCTCCCAACTTTACTCCCAGCTCGTCGTGAACCTGAAACTTGGTAAATCTCTTGAACCTCTTTTTGTAAAGCGGGTGAATAACAACCCTTTCCACCGCAACAGTTGCGGTTTTCGCCATCTTCGTGCCAACTACTTTTCCAACAAATATTTTCATAGTTATTTTTCCGTCTTTTCAACTTTCTCTGCTTTTTTCTCGACCTTGGGTGCAAGTTTCGCCAAAATCTCCTTTTCGCGGATCAAGGTTAGTATTTTAGCAAGTTCTACCCTTAAATTCCTGTAAGCCTTAAGATTCTTCTCTTTGCCTCCCAAAATTTCCATCTTAACCTTCATTGTCTCCAACTTCTTTTGAGAAGCAAGCTTAACCAGTTCTTCGGCCGTTTTTCCTTTTAATTCGGTAAAATCTTTTCTTTTCATTTTATTATTCCTCGGTTCTACTGATGATTTTTATATCAATCGGTAATTTCGCGGAAGCTTTTCTGAAAGCTTCTTTAACAATTAAAGGATCCGCTCCTGCAACTTCAAAAAGAATTGTTCCGGGCCTAACTACCGCAACATAAGTTGAAATGTCTCCCTTTCCTCCACCCATTCTTTTTCCGGCGGGTCTTGCAGTAATTGGCTTATCCGGAAAAATCCTTACCCAAACTCTTCCGCCCTTTCTAAGTCCGTGGGTTATTGTACGTCTGGCCGCCTCAATTTGTGCCGAGGTAACCCAAGCCACCTCTTGCGCTTTCATGGCAAAATCTCCGAAAGAGATTGCACTTCCGCGTGTGGCGACTCCTTGTCTCCGACCTCTGAAATCTTTAATATATTTTCTTCTTTTTGGTTGCAACATAAATATAAAAACTACTCCTCTGACTTTTTGTGAATCCAGACCTTTACTCCTACATAACCTCTTTTGAGTAAGGCCGGGACTTGGGCATAATCTAAATTCTCACGCAGTGTCTGGGTTGGAACCGAACCTTGGTGGAATTTTTCAACCCTGGAAATTTCAATTCCGTTTATACGTCCCCCAAGAACAACTTTAACTCCCAAGGCACCCGACGCCATAACCCGTTCCATAGTTTTCTGGACCACACGTCTGTGGGGGATTCTTCTCTCAAGCTCCCCGGCGATTCTTTCGGCAACTAGATATGCCGAAAGTTCGGGGTTTTTAACCTCATTAATCCTTATGTCGATTTTAAGATCCTTAATCTTCTTACCCCTGACCTCACTGATAATATCCAGGATATATTTTTTAACGTCCTCAATTCCCGTTCCTCCACGGCCAATAACCACACCCGGTCTACTGACGGTAATTATTACGACCATGCTTTTTGGCAATCTCTCGATTTCAACTCCACTAATTCCGGCCAGCTTTAATTTTTTGGTCAATCCCTTCCTGATTTTTATATCCTCAAGCAGGAAATCTTTAAATGTTCCCTCATCGGCAAACCATCTAGATTTCCAGGGAAGGTAACTGCCTATTCTTATACCAATTGGGTTAACTTTTTGTCCCATATGATTATTTTTTAACCTCCTTTTTTACGGCTTTCTTTTCTTCTACTGTTTTTTCAACTTTCGGTTCAATCTTTTTTATCTCGGGTTTAACTGACACAAGAATAACTCTTATGTGAGCCATTCTTCTCTTGAAAGGGTGCCACATACCACGGCTTGCCGCTTTTCCTCTTTTAAGACGTGGTCCTTCCCCAATTTGGATTTCCTTAAATACCAAATCAGTTTCGCTAACTCCCTGATTTTTGGCCGAAGCAATTGCACTTTTTATCACCTTTGCCAGCTCAGCCCCGGCCCTTTTTTGAACAAAAGGAAGTTTGGCTACGGCTTCAGACGGCTTCATTTTCTTAATCACTTCAACAACAAGCCTGATTTTTCTCGGACTCATAAGTAAATATTTTTGTGTTGCCTTAAATTGTTTCTCCATATCGTTTACGTCTTTTCAAGTGTCCTCTTAACTATTTCTCCATGTCCTCTAAATGTTCTTGTGGGCGAAAACTCACCCAGGGCATGCCCAACCATATCTTCGGTTACAAAAACATCGATAAAAACATGTCCGTTATGAACTTGGAAATATTTTCCGACAAAACTTGGTGCGATTTGGCATCTCCTGGACCACGTTTTAATCGGGTTCTCTTTAGAACCCATTCCTTTTTCGATCTTTTTAACTAGTATTGGGTCAACATACGGCCCCTTTTTAGAACTTCGTGACATATTAGCCTAGAATTGCTTTTCCTCCCCTTCTTTGAATTATCAAACGGTTTGAAAACTTTTTCTTGTTTCTGGTTTTACCAACCGCGCGTCTTCCATAGACAGTCTTTGGATATTTCATTCCGACTCCACTTCTTCCCTCTCCGCCTCCGTGCGGATGAGCGTGCGGATTCATGGCAACTCCACGAACACTCGGTCTGGTTCCCATGTGCCTGACACGTCCGGCTTTGTGAATTACTTCGTTTTTGGACTCAACATTTCCAACCTGACCGATTGAGGCAAGGCATGCCGGATCAAATCTTCTGATTTCCCCAGAAGGAAGCTTAACCAAAACCCAATCGTCTTCCTTACCAAAAACTACCGCGGCGCTTCCGGCTCCCTTAACCATTTGCCCTCCCTTACCCTTTGTTATTTCAATATTATGAATCTGAGTTCCGACCGGAATTGCTTTCAAAGGAAGCGTATTTCCCGGCTCAATCGGAGCAACCTCGGACGCCACAACTTTGGTCCCTACCTTAAGATCAACCGGCGCAAGAATGTAGCGTCTTTCACCATCTGCGTATAATATCAGAGCAACCTCCGCATTTCTATTGGGATCATACTCAATACCGATAACTCTACCCCAGACATCAGTTTTATCTCTCTTAAAATCAAGCTCCCTAAGGAATCGCCTCTCACGGCTTCCCTGATGCCGCACGGTAACTCTTCCGTTAAGTCTTCCTGATTTTTTAGCCAATATTCTTTTTAGCTTCATTTTTTGCCCTCCTCAAATAAACTGATTTTGTCACCCTCCTTTAAGGTTATTATTGCTTTCTTGCCTGTATGAACCGAAAAATTATTTCCCCGGGCGTTTTTACCTTTTTCCCCACTTGTTGCAATTGTTCTCACCCCGGTTACCGTAACGCCAAAAATCTTTGATATTTCCACCGCAATCTGTTTTTTATTCATTGCCCGGTCAACCCGGAAGGTATAACCCCCGAGCTTTGCTGCTTTTAAACTTTTTTCCGTAAAAATAGGCTTGATCATATTATTTAGTCACTTTCTTAACTGATTTTTTAACTATTTTCTGAGCCGGCTCACTTTTCACCTTAAATATTCCCGCATCCATTAGAATAAGACCTCCTGTATAAATATCAAAAGCATTTGCATCTTTGAAAAAGATTGTCCTAACGCTCGACAAGTTTCTTAAGAACTTAACTGTTTCTTTCGCGTCGTTGGAAAGAATAAACGTAAAACTTTTTGCTTTAAACGATTTTGCTAACGACTTTAGAAAATCACCTACCGTCTTTGTTTTATCCACCCTTGATAATCCCGAAACTACGGCCAATTCTTTCTCACCGACTTTAAGAGCGTATGCAATTCCCTTAGCCTTGATTTTAAGGCTGGATGGAAGAGTCAAAACTCTCTTAACAGGCCTTGGACCCAAGGCAACTCCACCGCCAACAAAAAGATTTGCACGTCTGCTTCCGTGGCGGGCACCACCAGTCCCTTTTTGTTTATAAAGTTTCTTGCTGGTCCTATTTACTTCGGAACGGGTTTTTGTTTTCCGGAGTCCCACATGGTTTCTTTCTTCATAAACATAAACCGCCTGAGCCAAAAGCGGCAAATTAATCTCTTCCTCAAAATCTTTTGGAAGAGCAAGATCACCGGTTCTAACTCCTTTAATTGTAAAAACAGGTACTTTAGTCATAATTATTCTTTGTTTGGTTCAGTCTTTTTCTCTTCTGCCTTAGGTGCTTCAGCTTTTGGCGCCTCGGCCTTAGGAGCTTCCGCCCCTGCCTCAGCCGTTTCACCGGCCGGTGCTACACCTTCGACTACCTGGGCCACAACTTCATGCTCAAGTTCTTTAAGACTTCCGGATTTAATTTTCTTAATAGTAATAAGACTTCCAACCGTTCCCGGAATTTGTCCGGAAATCTCAACCTCACCGCTATCTTTTATTGAAATCACATGAAGATTTTTGATAGTAGTTTGTTCCGATCCCATTCTCCCGGCCATTCTTTTTCCTCTATAGACCCTTCCCGGAGTTGTTGTCTGTCCGATGGAACCCGGAGCACGCTCACGGTCGGATTGCCCGTGGGTCCTTGGTCCTCCCATGAAGTGGTGTCTTTTAACTACACCCGCGAAACCTTTTCCTTTTGATACCCCGGAAACGGCAATAACATCTCCTGCATTAAAAATGTCGGAGGCTTTTATCTCGTCTCCGACCTTAAATTCCGGCTCACTTTCAACCCTGACTTCCTGCAAATATCTCGGAAAATTTTTATCTTTTGAGGTTGACTTAAGATGTCCCTGAAGCGGTTTTGAAGTGTTTTTAGCTTTTTTGGAGAGAAATCCAAGCTGAACTGCCCAGTATCCGTCGCTGTCCATTTTTTTAATTTGGGTCACGACGCAGGGCCCCGCCGTAACTAACGTAACGGGAATCCTAAAGCCTTCGACGAACGTCTGGCTGTTAACTCCTTTTGAACCTAAGATGGTATTAATCATTTTGGTTTTGGAACCCCCGGACTTTACGTCCCGGAGCCAGTAAACAACAAAAAAGGCGCCTTCAAAGGGCGCCTAGGGGAGGCAACCTTATGAAGATCAACCGTGGCTAGTAACTGACATAACCACTTGCATGTTACGAGGGGAATTATAACAAATGAAATGAACTTGCGCAAGAAGTGGCCTATAAAACAAGAAGGGCGCTCACCTGAATTCAAAAAATCAGGCAAGCGCCCATCTCGTACTTTCTATTCTTTTTTTGGGTCTTAGGCCTCAACGGCGAGGGGTACGTCAAGAATCTTGGCGACATCCTCGGCAACGAAATTGCCGTAGCCGTGGGGAACACGGTGCAAACCGACTGGGTTCTTTTTAACCCAAAAATCGGCTCTCAGCTGCCGGCCGTCAGGTAGAATCATACTGCATTTTTCGCAGGCGGCTGTATCAACCCAATAGGTTTTGCCTTCAAAAACAAACTTGATTTGTCGATTAGGCATACCGTCCTCCACAAATTTACAAAGTACGAGATACCCTCGTAAGGATTTACGAGATAACTGGAAATATACGTCAAAAATGAAGGAAAAGCAAATTATGGGATAACTTACATCTTTATTTCAATGGAGACTCCGGCCGGAAGGTCGAGGTTACCAAGGGAATCGACTGTACGGGGGCTCGGGTCCAAAATATCTATCAGTCTTTTATGCACCAAAATTTCGTAGTGTTCTTGTGCATCCTTATCTGTAAATGGAGATTCCTTGATGGCCATCATCGTCCTGGCGGTGGGAAGCGGAATGGGTCCGATTATTTTCGCACCAGTAGCTAAAGCGGTATCTACTATCTTTGCTGCCGCTTCGTCCAGAACTCTATGATCGTAACTTTTGAGTTTTACTCTAAGTCTTGAGCTTGCCATCTTAATGTGCCTAACCTTATGCGATTATCTTTGTTATTACACCATCGCCAACTGTGTGTCCACCTTCACGAATTGCAAATCTAAATCCTTCCTCCATTGCAACCGGCTGAATGAGTTTGATTTTCATCTTGGCATTATCCCCGGGCATAACCATCTCAATTCCTTCCGGAAGAGTAGCCTCACCGGTAATATCTGCTGTCTTAATATAGAACTGCGGTTTGTAACCTGTGAAGAACGGGGTATGACGTCCGCCTTCCTCTTTGCTCAAAATATAAACTTCAGCCTCAAATTCGGTATGAGGAGTAAGGCTACCCGGTTTGCAAAGAACTTGACCGCGCTCAACCTGATCCTTTTCAACTCCCCTAAGAAGGACTCCGATATTGTCTCCCGCCATGGCTTCATCGAGAGTTTTTCTGAACATCTCCAAGCCCGTTGCAACTGATTTTTGGGTAGGTTTAAGTCCCACTATTTCGACTTCCTCGTTAACCTTAATCTTGCCTCTATCAACTCTTCCCGTAACAACCGTCCCACGGCCTTGAATTGTAAATACATCCTCAATTGCCATCAGGAACGGTTTATCTACGTCACGTACCGGATCCGGGATATAATTATCTACCGCATCCATAAGGGCCATTATTTGCTTTTCCGCCTCAGGGTCCCCCTCAACAGCCTTCAAAGCGGATCCTCTAATGACAGGCACTTCATCTCCCGGATAACCGTATTTCTTAAGAAGTTCCCTTACATCCGCCTCAACCAAATCGATAAGTTCGGGGTCGTCAACCATGTCGACTTTATTAAGAAAAACTACAATTGCCGGAACGTTAACCTGTTTGGCCAAAATAACATGCTCTCTGGTTTGAGGCATAGGCCCATCTGCGGCCGAGACCACTAAAATGGCACCATCCATCTGGGCGGCACCCGTAATCATATTCTTGATGTAATCTGCGTGTCCTGGAGCATCTATGTGGGCGTAGTGGCGTTTCTTGGTTTCGTATTCCTGATGGGAGAGGTTGATGGTAACTCCTCTTTCTCTTTCTTCCGGCGCGGAATCAATTTCTTCGTATTTCTTGGCAACAGCCAAACCCTGTTTGGCCAAAACCATAGTAATAGCTGAGGTTAAAGTGGTCTTACCGTGGTCAACATGGCCAATAGTGCCAATATTGACGTGCGGTTTTGTTCTTTCGTATTTTTTCTTTGCTTCTCCTGCCATACAAGTGCTAATTATAATCGAGGCTAATCATGCGTGTCAAGGGTTAATTGCCGCGGGCCATTGTAACTTTGCCGGCTTTAGCAACAACCGCTTCAGAAATATTTCTCGGTACTTCTTCATAGTGTGAAGGTTCCATGTAATAACTGGCACGGCCTTGAGTCAGGGATCTGAGCTTGGTGGCATATCCGGAAAGTTCGGAAAGAGGTGCCGTGGCATTAATGACGGTCATTAAACCTCTTTTTTCCGTTCCTGAAACTTGAGCACGCTTAGAAGAAAGGTCGCCTATTACATCTCCCATAAACTCGTCGGGGGTTGAAACCTCGACTTTCATGATAGGCTCAAGAAGAATCGGGTCGGAATGCCTAAAAGCGTCCTCCAATGCCATCGAACCGGCAATCTTAAAGGCAATTTCTGAAGAATCAACTTCGTGATAACTTCCGTCATAGACAATTGCTCTCATATCAACCATCGGGAAACCGGCCAAGACTCCATTCTCCATTTTCTCTTTGATACCTTTTTCTATTGGAGAAATAAATTCATTAGGAATTGCTCCCCCCTTAATCTCACTCTTAAATTCAAATCCTTCACCACGTCCCAGAGGTTCAAGCCGGATAAGACAATGTCCGTACTGTCCGCGGCCGCCGGTTTGACGAATATATTTTCCTTCACCGGAACCGATTTTCTTGACGGTTTCTTTGTAGGCAACCTGAGGGGCACCTGTAGTTGCCAAAACATTAAACTCGCGCTTCATTCTGTCGACCAATACTTCGAGTTGAAGTTCACCCATTCCAGAAATAATAGTTTGTCCTGTTTCAGGGTTTGATTTGATGCGGAAAGTCGGATCCTCATCGGAGAGCTTTCCTAAAGCCAGTCCCATCTTCTCCTGATCTGACTTTGTTGCAGGCTCGATTGCCAATGAAATAACAGGCTCCGGAAAGTTAATAGATTCAAGAACAATCGGGTGCCCTGGATCACATATAGTATTGCCTGTAGTTGTATCTTTAATTCCAACAACCGCCACAATTTCTCCGGCATAAGCAGTTTCGATCAATTCTCTTTGATCGGCATGGAGTAAAACCAGCTTTCCGATTCTTTCGGTCTTTTGCACTGACGAGTTATAAACTTGCTGACCGGCGGAAAGAGTTCCTGAATAAATTCTGACATAAACAAGTCGTCCCACATGAGGATCGGTCATAACTTTAAAGGCCAGCCCTGCAAAAGGAGCCTCATTTTTCCTCTCACGGGTAGCTTTTTCGCCAGTTTTGGGATCGGTTCCTTCAACAGGAGGAAGGTCCAAAGGAGACGGCAGATATTCAACAACTCCGTCCAAAAGCAATTGGCTTTCGGCGGTTCTGTTGTCACCTCCAAAAATCGGGAAGAACTTACCGGCTATGACTCCCTTTCGAATTGCTCTTTTGAGAATTGGCTCATCAATTTCTTTTCCTTCCAAAAACATTGAAAGTGCCTCATCGTCAAATTCACAAGCTCGCTCCAGAAGTTCCTGACGGTACTTCTTGGCATTATCAAGAAATTCTGCAGGAATTTCCTCGACAGTCAAAGCGTGATCCTCAACTGCCTTATAAGTGAAGGCTTTCATTTTGATTAGATCAACAATTCCCCTATGTTCATGTTCAAGTCCGATTGGAATAATTACCGGGGCGGCATTAGCACCAAGGCGTTCGCGGATTGATTTAATCGATCCTTCAAAATCGGCACCAATTAAATTCAATTTATTTAAAACACATATCCTCGGAACATTATATTTATCAGCCTGTCTCCAAACAGTTTCGGATTGACTTTCAACTCCGGTCCGACCGTCAAAAACCATCAAAGCCCCGTCTAAAACACGAAGAGAACGTTCAACTTCTGCGGTAAAATCAATGTGACCGGGTGTATCAATAATATTTATTCTGTAGTGGCCCGCCTCGACTGAAGAATTTTTCTTTAAATCCCAAAAAGTTGTGATGGCGGCGGAAACAATTGTAATTCCGCGCTCGCGCTCCTGGGCCATCCAGTCTGTGACGGTTGTTCCTTCGTCAACACTTCCCAGTTTGTAAGTGCGGCCGGTTTCGAAAAGAAGTCTTTCGGTAGTTGTGGTTTTGCCGGCATCAATATGGGCAATAATGCCGATATTTCGGATCTTTTCATAGGAAACATTACGGTCCTTTGTCGCCGTCATTACTATTGCCGCTTTTTTCTTTGCAACTTCTGCCATATTTTTATTCTAACAAAAATAAACTTCCTTTATTAGGAAGCAAGAGTGATTTTAGCAAAACTACTTGAGGATTACCACCTAAAGTGGGCGAAAGCTTTGTTGGCCTCAGCAACTCTCTCAACATCCAATCTTTTCTTTACGGACACACCTTCACCTTTGGCGGCATCCGTTATTTCCGCCGCAAGTTTCGCAGCATACGTATGAAAATCTGAATTGGATTTTGAATTGGCTGCAGCAACAAGCCATCTAATTGCTAAAGATTCACTTCTGACACCACGTACGGGAGCCGGAACCTGATAGGCAGCACCTCCGATTCTTCGGGGCCTAACTTCCATTGTAGGCTTGATGTTTCCCAAAGCCTGATTGAAAACTTTCAACGGATCTCCGCCGGATTTTTCTTTAATTATGTCAAAAGCTTCATAGATTTCGCGTCTTGCGGCATTTTTCTTGCCATCGCGCATACTCCTATTGATAAGCTTCGTAACTAAACGGCTCCCATAGACGGGATCCGGTTCTAAAATGTTTGGTTTAATCGTTCCTTTTCTTGCCATAAATAAATTTCTAAGCTGCAGCTGCGGGGGCTTTAGGAGCAGGTTTTGCTCCGCCCTGTCCCTTTTTCGCTCCATATCTACTTCTTCCTGATTGCCTACCGGCAACTCCGGTTGTGTCGTATTTACCTCTAACGATATGATACTTTACTCCTGGAAGATCCTTAACACGTCCACCCCTGACCATAACGATTGAATGCTCCGCAAGTTCGTGGCCTTCTCCCGGAATGTAAGCCGTAATTTCCTGCTTATTCGATAAACGAACCCTTGCAACCTTCCTGAGAGCCGAGTTCGGTTTTTTCGGAGTCATTGTACGGACCGCTAAAACTACCCCTCTTTTGAAAGAAGAGTGACTTTCGGAAAATTTACGATCCTTGGCATTAAACCATCTCTTTAGAGCTGTTGTTTTCGTTTTCTTAACAATCCTTTTTCTACCTTTTCTTGTAAGTTGGTTTATTGTCGGCATATTATAATCCTTGTGGCATAGCTGCTCTTTCCGGAGAAACCGGAATCAGTCTTCCGATAATAACATTCTCTTTAAGTCCTACAAGCCTATCCTCACGTCCCAAAAGAGAGGCTTCCGTCAAAACGTCCGTGGTTTGCTCAAATGACGCTGCGGAAAGCCAGCTGTCGGTGTAAAGCGCACGCCTGGTTATTCCAAGTACGACTTGCTGTGCAGAAGCGGGTTCGCCTCCGGCCGCCAATACTTTATCATTTTCTTCTTCAAAACTGACTCGGCTGGCAAGCTCTCCCGGCAAGAACGGAGTATCACCCGTTGTCACAATTCTAACCTCGTCGCTCATCTTCCTAACAATCACTTCAACATGCCTATCGTTAATCGGAATTCCCTGAGATTCATAAACTTTCTGAATCTCGTTGACCATATATTCCTGAGCGGCTCTCAAACCTTTTATGGAAAGGATATCTTTAACATCCAAGGCCCCTTTTGCGAGAGATTCACCCGCTTCAACCGTCTTTCCGTCCTCAACTGCAAGCTCAAGAGTCTTTGGAATAATATATTCCCTTTCCTCTTTTGGAGTTCCCTTTGAAGTAACTGTTACCTTCCAACCCTCATCTGTCTCGACAATATTGGCCTTACCGGTAATTTCGGAGAGGGCCGAAACAACCTTAGGAAGTCTGGCCTCAACAAGCTCTTCAACTCTCGGCAAACCTTGAGTAACGTCGACTCCGATTACACCGGCAGCATGTTTTGTTCTGAGCGTAAGCTGGGTACCTGGTTCTCCGATGGACTGGGCTGCAACGACTCCGACCGGCATTCCAACTTCAACCAAAGCTTTTGTTCCCAAATCCCATCCGTAACACTTTACACACATGCCGTATCTTGCCCTGCAGGATAGAGGAGATCTAATAATTACGGAGATTACACCCTCTTCGTCAATTTTCTTGGCCATTGCTTCGTCAATCAACTCTCCCGCAACAACCAAAACTTTCTTGCCCTTCGGGGAAATAACATCTTTGGCCGCAAATCTTCCCATAATTCTTTGGGCGAATACCTGGGGCCTGGTCTCCTTCTTAATTTCATAACCTTCCTTTGTTCCGCAATCGTCGAGTCTGATTATTACATCATGAGCAACATCAACAAGCCTTCGGGTTAAGTAACCCGCATCTGCAGTTTTAATAGCGGTATCGGTTAAACCCTTTCTGGAACCGCGGGATGAAGTTACGTACTCAAAGACCGAAAGGCCTTCTCTAAAGTTGGACTTGATAGGCAGCTCGACAATCTTTCCAAGAGGGTCAACAACAAGACCGCGGATTGCGGCGAGCTGTTTAACCTGATCCCTTGAGGCACGGCCAACTTTTGCATCAATGACGACACGGATCGGGTTTGTTACCTCCATTTCATTCCAGGTTTTATCGGCCAAGTCTTCTGATACTTCAATCCAAACTTCCTGTGTAAGACGCCTTTTTTCTTCGGCCGTAATAAGACCTTGATTAAAGTTATCCTCAATCTCGGAAACTCTAGCATCAGCCTCTTCCAAGACTTTAGCTTTGCCGGGATAAACTTTTGCATCAAAAATTCCGAATGAAATTCCGGAGAGTGTTCCGCCGAAAAATCCTAAATCTTTAACATCATCAACAAGCTGGACTACTCTTTCTTTTGAAACTGTGGCATAGGCTTTGACAAAGAGGGATTTAATAACCGAAGATGTTATAGCTTCGTTAATAAAATCAAAGTTTTCCGGCAAAACTTCATTGAAAAGAAGTCTTCCCACGGTTGTATCGATAATTGTCTTACCCAATCTGACTTGAATCTTCTGCCTAATTTGGACATTCCCTGCCTGATAGGCAAAGATTGCCTCTTCTTTATCGGCAAATATAGTTGGGAAAGCACTAAGCCTCGTGTCTTCTGCCGTCAAATAATATGCACCAAGTGCGATTTCCTTACTCGAAGGAGTTGCGGCAGGACTTCCGTCGCTAGGTTTAAGCAAATTGTATGTCGGAAGCATCAGTGTCTTTGCCTCTTCAACGGCTTTTTCGGAGAGAGGAACATGAACTGCCATTTGATCGCCGTCAAAATCGGCGTTAAACCCTGAACAAACCGCCGGATGAAGTCTGATTGCGCTTCCTTCAATAAGAACCGGGTAGAAGGCCTGAATTGAAAGTTTGTGCAAGGTCGGCGCACGGTTCAGGAGAACCGGATGATCTTTGGTAATTTCTTCCAAAATATCAAATACCTCTGGAGGTCTTCTATCAAGCATGTTCTTGGCACTTTTTACATTGGGAGCAATCCCACGGGCAATCATTTCTCTCAAAACAAACGGCTTAAACATTTCCAGTGCCATATCCTTTGGAAGTCCGCATTGGGTAAGTTTAAGCTCAGGTCCAACGATAATAACGCTTCTTCCCGAATAATCGACACGTTTACCGAGTAAGTTTTGTCTAAACCTTCCTTGTTTTCCACGGAGCATGTCGCTTAGCGATCTGAGAGGCTGCCTTCCGCGACTTTTTCTGGTAGCTTTTCTTTGGGATGCGTCGATCAAAGAATCAACCGCTTCCTGAAGCATTCTTTTTTCGTTGCGGAGGATTATTTCAGGTGCACCCAGGGAAATCAAATGCTTTAAACGGTTATTTCTGTTGATGACTCTTCTATATAGGTCATTCAAATCACTAGTGGCAAAACGCCCGCCGGAAAGCTGAACCATGGGACGCAAGTCCGGAGGAAGAACGGGTAAAACCCGGAGAATCATCCAAGCGGGGTTCACTTTCGCCCTTCTAAGTCCATCTATCAGCTTCAATCTTTTAACAAGTTTGACGTATTTCGTACTTCCTCCCTTAATTGTGCCAATTTCTTCTCTTAGGGACTTGGAAACTTCTTCAAGATTAACTTTCTCGATGGCGGATAGAACAGCATCGGCTCCCATTTTTGCGGTGAAGAACTCTCCCGCCTCGTGTTCATAAAGTTCATCGTATTCTTCTTCACTCAAAATGCTAAGCGTATGCAGGCTCTTGGCAACAGTTATAAGGTTGTCAAAAAGCTCGTTGGTTTTATTTACCGTAGACTTTTCCTCTTCCCCGATAGCAGCTTCTTTCTTCCTAAGGTTGAGTTCTATTTCGGCCATGGCCAAAGAGGCCTGCTCTTTATTCTTGATTTTAGCCGTAACTTTTTCCTTTGCTTCTTTTTCCTCCAATTTCAAGGCGTCACGGCGGGACTTAAAACTGTCGGCTACTTCGTTCAAACCATCCTCTTTTGCCTTCTGAATGTTTTTGAGAGCGTCTTTTTTCTTCTCAGCATCCACTTCCGTAACAAGATACCTGGCAAAATAAATTACCTGTTCAATCCCCCTTGGAGGAACACCAAGTAAAAGTGAGATCTTTGAAGGAGCTCCTTTAAAGAACCAGACATGGGCTGTCGGAGTTGCAAGGGTAATATGACCCATACGCTCACGCCTAACTCTGCTTTGTGTGACCTCAACACCACATTTGTCACAAATTACCCCCTTATATCTGATTCTCTTGTATTTTCCACAGTAGCATTCCCAATCTTTAGTAGGACCGAAAATTCTTTCGTCGAAAAGACCGTCTTTCTCCGGTTTGAGAGTTCTATAATTGATCGTCTCCGGTTTGGTTATTTCTCCACGGCTCCAGGCACGGATTTCCTCCGGTGATGCAAACTTAACAAGTAAGCTCTTAAAGTCAGTTAAATTTTTTAGATCTGCTAATTGTTCCATAATTTTAGGATTTTAACTCACAACCTCGGTAACCTCCATGGGTCCTTTGTCTGCAGTCAGCTCTTCCGTTGCAACCACCTCGGCTCCGGCAGCCTTGGCCAACTCCGCTCCCTCGGCCTCGTCCGTCACATCAGGCTGAGCTAAACTTACACCTTTGGGTTCAATTGCAAGCCCAAGAGAGTTAAGTTCTCTAACCAGAACCTTAAACGATTCCGGAATTGTTGCCTCTGGAATGTCAACCCCTTTAACAATGGCCTCAAATGCCTTAGCACGGCCGAGTACATCATCGCTTTTAATGGTCAGCATTTCCTGTAAAGTGTGACTGGCGCGATGAGACTCAAGTGCCCAGACCTCCATTTCCCCGAGTCTTTGACCTCCCATTTGAGCTTTTCCTCCGAGCGGCTGTTGAGTAACCAAAGAGTATGGACCGGTTGAGCGGGCATGAGTCTTGTCCTCGACCATGTGGATTAGCTTCATGATGTAACTAATTCCTACCACTGTTTCTTCTTGAAAGGCTTCTCCTGTTCTGCCGTCATAGAGTCTGGTCTTACCCGTCACCGGGAGTCCTGCATCTTTGAGCTCTTTTGCTATGGTATCGGCTCCGATTTTATCAAAAACCGGAAGTGCACCTTTTTCACCTTTAGCCTGTAATGCCCAACCCAAGTGTGCCTCCATGAGTTGTCCAAGATTCATACGGGAAATAACGGATAGAGGAGAGATTAAGATATCCACCGGGGTTCCGTCTTCCATATAAGGCATATCGGAAACAGGCAAAATCTTGGCAACAACCCCTTTATTTCCATGGCGTCCCGCAACTTTGTCTCCAACTGTAATTTTTCTGATCTGGGCAACTCTTACTACCACTTTCTTTATTACTCCCGGACCAAGCTCATCACCCTTATCCCTATCCAAAATTTGGACATCAACAACAATTCCACGCTCACCGTGTGGAATTCTGAGAGAAGTATCGCGAACTTCGCGCGCCTTCTCACCAAAAATAGCTCTCAAAAGTCTTTCTTCTGAGGTTAGTTCCGTCTCGCCTTTGGGAGCAATCTTTCCGACTAAAATATCATTGGGTCCGACCTCGGCCCCAATCATCACAATTCCGTCACCTGCCAAGTTAGCAAGCTCGGCCTCGGAAACATTGGGAATATCGTTTGTAATCTCTTCCGGCCCGAGTTTGGTATCAACCACCTCTGCTTCGTACTCTTCGATATGAATTGAGGTCAAAAGATCATCCTTAACCAACCTGTGCGAGATAAGAATCGCATCTTCAAATCCGTAGCCTCCAAAGCTCGCATACGCAATTACCAAATTGCGTCCCAAACCAAGCTCGCCATCCTGACTTGCCGGGCCGTCAACCAAAAGATCTCCCACAGCCACTTTTTGTCCCGGGGAAACCCTGGTTATCTGGTTATAGCAGGTCGAATGGGCGGTACGCTTAAACTTGGTAAGATAATAAGCTTCCTTCTTACCGTCATCCATTAACTCCCTGTCTTCAATTTTTGCAGCTTCCTCTTCCTCAGGCGCTTTTTTGTCAAGTTTGATAACCACTTTATCACTATCTACATAGTCGACTACTCCTGCGTGTTTTGCACGTATCACTCTTTGCATTCCTGAAGAAATTACTCCCTCCATCCCGGTACCGACTATTGGGGATTCGGGATTTACCAGTGGAACCGCCTGACATTGCATATTGCTTCCCATCAAGGCTCTATTTCCCTCATCATGTGCCAGGAAAGGAATCAATGAGGCTGAAGCTCCGATTACTTCTCTGGGCGTAATATCAATGTATTCAACAAGGTTGGCGGCACCTTCGATAAACTTACCCCTGTATCTGAGAGGCACACGCTTGTCGGTTATAAATCCTTCGGCATCAACATTAACTCCGGAATGGGTAATATAATGGTCTTCCTCATCATCCGCAGTAAGATAAATCACTTCTTCCGTCACTCGGGCTTTCTTTCCAACTTTTTCAACTTTTCTGTATGGAGCCTCAATAAATCCGAATTCATCAACTTTAGCGTAAAGAGCAAGGTAAGTAACAAGTCCGATATTTGGTCCTTCAGGGGATCTAACAGGATCAATTCTTCCGTATTGGGAAGCATTAACATCGCGGATGGAGAAGCTGGCCCTTTCCCGGTTAATTCCACCGGTTCCAAGCACTGAAACTCTACGGAGGTTGTCTACTTCACTTAAAGGATTTGTATCGTCAAGAATTGTTGAAAGTTGGTTTGACCTGAAAAACTCGTTCAAGGACGCGATTAACGGGCGGGCATTAATAAGAGTTGCCGGAAGCGGTTTGTCATCGGGGGATATTAGGCTCATTTTTTCCTTAACACTCCTTTCGAGTCTAAGAAGACCAACTCTAAAAGCGTTGACCGCCACTAGTTCCCCAACCCTTCTAAGCCTGCGGTTACTTAGATGATCAATGTCGTCAAGTTTGCCATTTCCGCCTTGCAAACCAATTAAATACGTAACTGCAGCAACCGAATCCTGTTTTGTCAAAACCCAGGTACTTTTCTCGTTAGGAAGATTAACCCCCAGACGCTTGTTTATTTTGAATCTGCCGACCTTGCCCAAATCGTACCGCCTGCCGTCTGTAAACAAACTCGCAAAAAGGGCTTCCGCATTCTCAAGAACTGCAGGCTCTCCCGGCCTCATTTTTCTATAAATTTCGATCAGTGCTTCCTCTTGCGTCTTTGTCGAGTCTTTGGCTAGAGTTGCCGCAATATATTTATGGTCCGGGTTTTTGTCGACCGCGGCAAACGCAGCTGAAATTTCCTGATCAGATTCCATTCCCATCGCTCTAAGGAATGTGGTTGCTAATACTTTTCTGCGCCTGTCAATTCTGGCGTAGATAAGGTCTGCCCTGGTTATTTCAAATTCCAACCAGCTTCCGTGAAGAGGACGAATTTCTGCTTTATACAAAACTCTTCCGCTTGAAGGATCAAGTTCTCCTGAAAAATAAGCGCCTGGGGAACGGACGATCTGATTTATAACTGCTCTTTCAATCCCGTTTATAACAAAAGTCCCCGAAGTCGTCATCTGAGGAATATCTCCCAAAAAAACGTCCTGAGTAACTTCCTGGCCGGTTCTTTTATTCACTAGTGTTGCTCTGATTTTGAGGGGAGATGAATATGTAATTCCTTTTTTCTGAGCTATTCTTGGGGAAATTGTAGGAGCGCCTAAGGAGTGATCACCGAGGGTTAATTGCCAATTTTTTCCTGTAAAATCATCAATTGGAGAAATTGCAATGAGTTCTTCCTTAATTCCTTCTCCCAGAAACCACTGCCAACTTTCTCTTTGAACCTGACTCAAATTAATTTCGGGTAAATTTTTTTCTTCCTTCCCAAAATTTCTGCGAGATAATTTCTTGGATGTCATTAGTTTTTTAGTGGCCTGAGAACACTAAATGCCCGCCTCAAGAAGCGGGACGAGCGTACCATTCATGTACGCCTAAGGAAGCATTATATAGTTTGAACCCATCTTGTCAACACCCAAATTCTCAAAATTACTTGCCTAAATATTTTGCAATATTGGCATTCTGCTCTTCAAGAGTTTTCGCGTAGTGAATCTGACCTGAAGGGTCATGAATATAATATAAATAGTCAGTTTGAGCTGGGTTAAAAGCGGCATTAAGTGAGGATAATCCGGAGTTTGCAATCGGAGCGGGGGGAAGACCCTGATTTAGGTAGGTATTGTAGGGGGATTTAACTTTCAGATCCTCCAAAGTCAAAATCGGCCACCAGTCACTTGAGGTCCCAACTGCATATTGTACCGAGGCATCAACTTGCAAGGGCATTCCCAAATTAATTCTATTTATTATTATTCCTGCGACGATCGGACGCTCCGTGTCGGTTTTAGTTTCCCTTTCCAACATAGATGCCAGTATCACCGACTGGGCAAACGTCAGGTTTGAGCCGTGGGGAGTTAAGCCTTGAGTCTTGGTGGCAAAAGTGTCCGTCATTTTTTTAACTATAGCGGCGGGGGATGCATCCATTGGAAAAAGATAAGTATCGGGGAAAAGATATCCTTCATCCCCTTTTGAATCCTGCAAAAATTCATTTGCAAATGCACTATCCCTATCGAGTCCTATTTCAAACTTTGCAGCAATTTCTTCCCGCCTAAGTCCTTCCGGAATTGTAACCCAAAGCTCAACCGGTCCTTTGGATAGAGTGTCCACCATTTGGAATAGGGAAAAAGAAGGGGTTAACCTGAACTCTCCCGGTTCGAGCTTCGCAGTCTGGCCGGTAAAGCGGATATAAAGTTTAAAAGCAAGGGCGCTTTTAATAAATCCGGAGCTCTGCAGTTTATCACCAATTACCGAAACCGAGGAACCTTTATTTATTACAAAGTAACTAAAATTGGCGGTACCGGAAACAGGCAAAGCATTCAGATAAAACCAGACAGCTGCAGCTACCACCACAACCATCGCCAAAAGTGGTAGAAAAAGTAATTTCTTCATAGGAACTTAGCTAAACTTCTTCAAGAAGGGCTCGCCTGTACTTTCCTGTTTTGGGGTCGTGGATAAAAATCCTTCCGCACTTGCATGTAACCTGCTCACCGTACTGGGTTTTTTTCTTTTTTCCTTCGGAAAGTTCGGTTCCACAACCAACACAACGCCCTTGAGAAAGGAGCCAAGCCTGCATCGGTGCGATTACACTCTTAAACATAGCTACTTAGAGTATAGCATGGAAACCCCGGAGTCAAACTATTTTGAATCCAGATAGTTCTGAAGCATTACGGAGGCGGCGTAGGCATCCTCCATTTCGTGGCGTTTTTTTTGGTGGATCCCGGCTTCTTTAGATAGGAATTGAGCCTCCTGAGTCGAGAGGGTTTCATCAAATGTTTCAACCGGAATTGTCAACATTTTTCCAAAACTTATGCTGAAGTTTTTGGACTCCTTGCCCATTTCCCCCTCAGAAACTCCGACAACAACTTTTTCGATTGCTTCTACTGAAATAATCTTTTTTATTTGTTCCGCCACGATAGATGTATCTGAATATCTAATAACTTTTAGAGGTTCCACTAAACTCCCCTCGGCTATAGCAAGGCCGATTTTACTTCTTCCGTAATCAATTCCTAAAATTTTCATTAGTCTATACCGGTGTTTTGATCCGGCGGAATAACTCTTGCCCGTACTATTAATCTTTTTGGGTTTGACGGGTCCCCCGGCGGAACACAGGTTACCAAAGTTAAAAACGAATCGGACGAATCCTGGTCCAAAACCTGAATATCGGTTGGCAACACCTCAAACATTTGTTCCACTTTATAAGTATATGAAACACTGTCGTAATCCACATAAATCAAATCCCCCGGTTGTAGCGTAGGAAGAAGGGAAAAGATAGAAATGTAATTTTTCGGGTTGTAAAAAATTGGTAATATCGAATGCCCGAAAATAACAGAGTTTCCCCGTTTTCCGGGAAGAGCAGTACCGGGATATTGAACCAAGCTTTTATCCAAGTCCTGTCCCCCTATTGCCACTGTCGCATTATCGATCTTTAGTTTTGGAATACTAATGGTAAAATATCGGACCTTTGACGCAATGAATGATGCCGCAAAATCAGAAGATGACGCTCCTCCAACAAACCATGTACTAGGATTTGAATCGTTCGTATTGGTACTAACCGTACTTGCTCCCTGAACACTTTGTTGACTTACGGGATTTTCGCCAATCGGGGAAACAAGTTGGGAAAAATTCTTTCCGTAAGTTGAATCAAACGAAACAATCGGATAAATTACACCGGTCAAGATTACTATCCCCGAAATACCGGAAATTACAGCCGCTATACGTAAAATTGTCTTCTGAGTCATGACAATTATTGTACTATAACAAAACCCTTATTGTTCGGGTTGTACATCAAGGGTAATATTACCCGGAATCCTGGGAAGTGTGTCTAGAGGCGGAGGGAATTTAAAGTTTATTGTCACCTCAGCGTGCCCAAAACCGGGAATTGAATCCAGATAATTTTGTGCCACCGATGGAGTTTTACCGGCAATAAGACTAATTACCTTTTGTGTATCGATTTGGGGCAAAAAGTTGGCGCCAACCGTAACGTTATAACTATAATTTCCATTAAGTTGTCCGACATACACAAATTGAAAATCTATCTGGCTATCGCTTAATGAATAACCGGCAGGAATTTTATCATTCAAAACACCCTTGGCGTATTCCAAAAGTTTTGACTTGTCCGCAGCAAGTCCTGTGGCATTTAGAGCCAGATCAAGTTTAAGACTATCCGCCTGATCCCCAACTTTATGGTCAAAACTCTCCGATACGGTATCTAACCCGGCCAAACCGGTAACAAAAATCTGATCTGTTGAAACTTTTGCCGAAATATCACTCTGAGCATTCTGGGTAAGTTCGGACTTAAGATCCGCTTCCAAACTGGTTTGATCATCTTTACTAACCGCTGATACTTCCTGACTGCTGCCTCCCGAAAAATCTGCAGTCGAGGTTGCCGCCACAAGCGCCTTTGAATAGTTTCCTACACTGAAAACTTCACCTTTTGCCAAATTATATTGGGCTCCGATATCACCCGCAGATACATCAACATTTGCAGTTCCGGGTGAACCCGGCAGGATCTGTCCGGAAACTGAAGCCGTGGAAACCGTTACAAATTTAAGGCCTGCGGAAGAGGTAAGAATTGTACCCGCAGATAAATTTATTGCCGCACCATTACCGTTAGCTATCTGAACACTACCCGTAGATCTATTCCCGATTAACTGGGTGCCTGTAGCCGACTTTGTCTTTTCACCTTTGACCTGATCGGTAATCACTTGCGCCGGAATAATACCGTTCGCCGCGTCAAATTGACCGTTTGGACTAAACGAAACCTGCACCTGCTGTTCAAATCTTTTAGGAGTAACGAAAACAGTGATTTTCGCTTTTGGATAAAACCACCAAAAGACTCCGGCTCCAATGACGGCAACAACCGCAAGAACCAAGAAAATAATCCACGAATTACTTTTTACACGCGGGGCGGCAGGTGTTTTTGCACCAACTTTTGCCGAGAAAGAATGAAAAAGATTCTTAGATTTTGCCAAATACTCACCGGCTAATTTTGCCGGATTAAAAGCTGCCTTTGGGCTAGGAACAGGAATTACCGGTTGCGGCGGAACCACATTTTGGATTTCGGCGGTTCTCGCGGCAACATCCTCTCCGATGGCAAAACCCATATTTTCAGGTGGTACGGTTTCTTCAATCAACTCCTCGTTGTCTTCCGTTTTTTCTTCATCTTGAGGTTCTACTGAAGCAACCTGAGACACATGACCGATTTCCGCCGCCCCGGCTAGAGAAGTGGCCAAGACCTTTCTGTCGGAACTTAGTATCTCGGCTTTGGGAGTGTGCAAAAATTTAACCTTTTCACTTTCCGACCAGGAGGCCTGCATAAGAACATTTTTTGCTTCCTCCAGTTCGCCTTCGCGTCCGTCGTAGACAACAAAACGTGACGGAAGCGGTACTGCTCCCTCAAATCTGGAAAGTCCTTCCGTAACGTCCTCAATAAGAGAGACGCTTCTTGAAACCTCCGTCGTACCAACCAGGTTCCCTAACTTAAACACCGATATTTCCAAATATTCCTCCCCCAATTTCAAAACCACGGCGCTTAGGGGCGCTCCTTCCTCGGATTTATAAAGATGGGCGATTGCTTCCGGAAGAACTACAAATCCCACAGGAACCAGGGACAACTCCGCACAAAGTTTTTTAATCTTACTCAAATACTCTTCTTTAATTTCTCCACCTTTAACCCAAGATGCAGAAACTCCGAAAACCGTTTTATTGGGCTCTTTATAATCCTCGGGGAGCTTTTGAACTGCGGAAGAAAGTGCGGCATCCGCCGCACCCAAAAGTTCTTCATCGGTTGACCAGGCGGCACCACTACTTACACTAATCACTTCGGCGGCAGTTTCACCTATATACCAAATTCCCGCCTGGATCCAATCCTCCTCTATCACAAGCGACCAATAAAGTTCAGGAGGATGTTCCCTACTAGCTAAAAAGTCTTTGAGGTTCATGCTTATTTCTCAAGCGATGCATATATCCGGATAATTCCGGATCCTATTTTCTCTTGTTTAATTATTTTAACACTACCGATAGCGGCCGTGTGAGTTACGTGAGGACCTCCGCACACTTCTTTAGAAAAAAATACCCCGTCAGGATCCCCAATTGTATAAACCTTCACTTTTTCGCCGTATTTTTCGGCAAAGAAATGCATTGCACCCGCGTTAATCGCATCAGTTAGCGGCATTTCGGTAAAGCTTACAGGAAGATCTTCTTTTATTTTTAAGTTAATCAGATCCTCGACTTTCTTAATTTCGTCATCTGTTAATTTCTGTGGATGAGAAAAATCAAACCTCAGCCGCGCTGATGTAATATGACTTCCCTTCTGACCTACATGCTCACCTAATATCTGACGCAGCGCCGCGTGAAGAAGATGTGTTGCCGTATGAAGTTTGGTTGTAACTTCCGAAGCCTCCGCCAAACCTCCTTTAAACATCCCCGCCGATGCCGTGCGGGACGCGTCTTTGTGTTTTTCAAACTCGGCTTCAAAAGCATTTTTTTCCGCCGGAGTAAAAGTCACACCGTTTTGCTTAAGAATTTCCGTAGTCAGCTCGAGGGGAAAACCCTCGGTTTGGTAGAGGTCAAAAGCCACTTTGCCGTCAATTTTAGTCCCTTCGGAAACAAGAGCGGTTAATTTCGCAAGTCCTCTTTTTAGTGCAGTTTCAAACCTTGTTGCTTCCGCAGTCAAGTTTTCTTCAACAACTTGCCAATTTTTATCAACATTTGGATAAAACTTTCGCAAATCCTCTGCAACACTGGCGACTTCCCCTCCCGAAATTCCGGTACCAAGGAGGTGAAAATGAAACATCGCCCTACGGATTAGTCTTCTAAGGGCATATCCGTGAAGTTTGTTTCCAGGAATAACTCCTTCGCTCAACAAATTTACCGATGCCCGTAGATGATCTGCAATAATGCGAAAACTTCTGTCCTTGACAGAATCAGTATCATAATCAACTCCAACTTCCTCACCAACTTTTTTGATGACACCAGAAAACATATCAATTTTAAAAATATCGGGGTCATTATTAACGGCTGCAGCAATTCGTTCAAGTCCGCCGCCGAAGTCGACATTTTTCTGCGGCAATTCGGTCAGCTTTCCGTCCTGATTCTTTTGATACTGCATAAAAACGGAATTTCCTATTTCCAGGAATTTTCCACAATCACAATTCGGGTGACAGAACTTTCCGAAACTTGGATCATGTTTAACATCTTCAAACTCAAAAAATATTTCCGAATCCGGACCTCCAATTTCCCCTGCCGGCATTTTGTCGGGGGACCCGGCACGCGACCACCAGTTTTTATCGGCACCGTAAAAATGAATATGGTCATCAGTTAAACCTAAACTTTTCCAAATTTTGAAAGACTCAGTGTCTTTAGGAACCTCTGAGTTGCCTTCAAAAACACTTACATAAAGTTTTTTGGGGTCAAGCATTAACTCCTTAGTCATAAATTCCCAAACCCAGGGGATTTGTTCTCTTTTGAAATAATCTCCCAGACTCCAATTTCCCAGCATTTCAAAAAAAGTCGTGTGGCGGTTGTCCCCAACTTCCTCGATATCTTGTAAACGGAGAGAGGGCTGGGAATCAACCAGACGAACCCCTTTGGAATGTTTTTCACCCTTGAGGTACGGGACCAGCTGTTGCATACCGCTCGACGTAAAAAGAGTCGTCGGGTCGGAATCAATTACCAAGGGTGAGGGTGCAATTTCTTTATGTCCCCGTTTAATAAAAAAGTCTAAATATTTTTTGCGGATTTCTGAAGTCGTCATGGCTAAAGTATATCATTATTAGCCGCCGTGAGTTTCGAGTTTTTTACCTTTGTGAAGAAGTTCCAGAACGGAACTTAACTTTTCCGGGCGGATTAATCCGCCACCAAGAATTGCATCCTCAAGAATAGAATTTAGTCTTTTGATAGCGCGTCTTAGATCAATAATTATAAGCATTACCTGAACCCCCACGATTACAAGTAAAAGCGTCAAACTTATCACTACTATTATCAAAAGTGTTTGAACGGAATCCATATCTATTATTCTACAGTAATTTTCCGAGAAATAATTCTTTCTTTTCCTGATCTGGAAACGGCATCAATAACAATTTCTTTTGTTGACAGGGAAACTCCAATTGAGACAGAAAACTTTCCGTCCTGATCGACCAGAACCGGCTGATCATCTATGGTAAGTTTTACATCCGTATCCGTAGTTCCAAAAACCAGGACGGAGTTTCCCATGACAATCTGATTTTCTTTGGGACTATCTACAGTTAAGCCGGGTGATGAGATAAATCTATTATATTGATAGCCAAGATACCCGAGAGTCGCAAGAATAACAAAGCCTATCCCTACCGCAAAAGTAAGTTTCGGGCTCCAGGCAAAATGGGAGGAAACATCGGGTTTGGGAATAATGTTTAAGACCTTAGGCGGATAATCACGTTTAAGAACCGCAATTATCATCTTTTCGTCAATTCCTAATGGACCCGAAATACTTTTTACAAATCCTAAAACCGTTGGGAAAGGGGGAAGGGACTGCCATTTTTCCTTCTCAATAGACTCAATAAACACAGCCTTTATTTTGGTTATTTCTTCGAGGCGCTTAAAAGAAAGTCTTTTTTTGGCGCGGGCATCGCCAATGATTTGGCCAATTGTTTTCATTTGCCCATCGTTTCCAAAAACTCATCAGCATTTTGAACTAAAACCTCACGCGCCTTACTGCCTCCTGTAGTTGGTGCAATAACACCGGCGGCTTCAAGTTGATCAACAATCCGGGCCGCACGAGCATAACCAATTGAAAGTCTTCTTTGGAGAAGTGAAGCCGATGCTCTATCGTACTGGCAAACCACCTTAACAGCCTCCCTAAACAAATCGTCAATGTTCCCCTCCACACCCGCAACCGAAACTGTGCCTGCCTTGGCCATAGTCGTTACCTCATCCGTATATTGAGGTGTAACACCCTGATCCTTAAGAAAAGCGACCAACGCTCCAATCTCTCTGTCGTTTACAAAAGCACCCTGAATTCTTACCGGTTTTGCCTGCTCAGGAGGAAGATAAAGCATATCTCCCTTGCCTAAAAGTTTTTCGGCCCCCTGAGTATCCAAAATAACTCTCGAGTCTACTTGCGAGGCAACGGCAAAAGCAATTCGGGACGGAATATTGGCCTTAATAAGACCTGTGATGACATCAACCGATGGTCTCTGTGTTGCAAGCACCATATGAATTCCGGTTGCCCGGCTCATCTGGGCAATCCGGGTTATATCATCTTCAACCTCAACCGGACTAAAAAGCATAATATCCGCAAGTTCATCAATAAAAAGAACAATATAGGGAAGAACCTGGAAACCTGACATCTCGTTATATGCGTCAATATTCCTGGCTCCCGCCTGGGCAAAAAGTTTATAGCGCCTATCCATTTCGGCCAAAATCCAGCGAAGGGCCGAAAGAACTTTATCCGGTTCAACTATGACGGGGGAAAGAAGATGCGGAATTCCGTTGTAATGCGTAAGTTCCACCCTCTTCGGATCAACCAGAATTAGTTTGACCTCAGTCGGGGCCGCTCTAAAAAGAAGAGATCCCAGGAAAGCATTTATACAAACGGATTTTCCGGAACCGGTTTGACCGGCAATAAGAACATGAGGCATTTTAGCTATATCGGCAACAATCGGCTTTCCCGAAACATCCAATCCCAGGGAAACTGCAAGTTTTGATTTTGCAGCTTGCATTTCCTCAGATTCCATCATCTTCCTCAAAGGCACAAACTCGGCGGATCTATTCGGAAGCTCAATTCCCACAAGGTTGCGTCCGGGAATAGGAGCCTCAATTCTTATAGTACCAGTAGGCGCCGAAAGGGCTAAGGCCAGATCGCGCTCCAAAGAGGTAATTTTTGAAAGTTTGGTTCCAAGGGCAACTTCGAGAGCGTATTGGGTAACCGCCGGTCCCAGATTTACCTCAACCACACGCGCCGTGATACCGAAAGATTCAAGAGTTTTTTCAATTGTTGCCGCATTTCCTTTGATATCGCCTCTATCCGCCTTACCTGTTTCAATTTCACTTAAGATATCAAGGCTCGGATATCTCCAAACTTTTTCCTCCCCGGGAATATTGCTCACAAGTTTTTCTTCCAGTGTCTCGGGAGGATTCGTAGGACCACCAACTCTTGATGTTGCGGGTGATTGGAAAGGCGCACCACCCGAAACTTTCAAAGGACTTTTGGAAAGCGGCTTCCCGCCAACTTTAAACTGTTCCCCGCCGCCCCTGATATATATTCCTATCTGGCGGAAAAACTCCTTGCCGATTTTGTAAACCTGATCTATCGAGGTGTTGAAAAGAATAATAAGTCCCACTAGGGCAACACCGGCAAAAATTATTGCCGCACCCACCCCGGTAACCAGCACGGCAATTGCATCCCAAATTCCAAGTCCTACAATTCCGGCCCGTCCTAAAGCAGCGACGGCAATAAAGAAAAGCAAGCCTCCGACAATTACGTTCGGTTGTCCAAGAACAAATTTAATTTTGGAAAGAAGAAATGCAAATGCCAAGAAGATAAAGGGCAAAAAAACCGAAGACCAGGAGAAATAATTAAGTAAAATATCGTTGAATTTAATAAGAATCGCCCCTTGGCGCGAGAAGGAAATAAGGACAAGAACCGCAATCGCAGAAAAAATAATCTGGGAAATTGAAAAAACAGATTCCTGCTTAAGCTTCAGCCTAAAACCACGTTTAGTAAATCTTTTTCTTTTCTTAAGTGCCATAAGCTAAACCCATTGTATATCGAAGTTACGTTAAACCTCAACAACCACAGGCATTATCATGGGGCGGCGGCCTGTTTTTTGATAAAAGTATCTTTCAAGAAAATCAATCGCGATATTTCTAACCACCTGGGCCGTTATCGACTTCTTTTTTTGAGTTGCCTTTGCAAGTTCGCGTGATGCCTCTTCCAAAATTCTTCCGTACTTTTGTTCAAAAACAAAACCCCTACTTAAGATTTCCGGTGGTGCCATAATCGCTCCCGCGTTTCTGTCAAAATGAATTATGGCAATGACTATGCCTTCCTTAGAAAGAATATGCCTATCCCGAAGGACTACATTTCCGACATCTCCGATTCCAAGACCATCAACCAGTATTTCTTTTACAGGCACCTTACCTGCTCTTCTTGCGTTTTGATTACTAAATTCAACAATCTCTCCCGGCAAAAGCTCAAGTATGTCACTTTCGGTTGCTCCCATTCTCTGGGCAATAAGTCCATAGGCTCTCATGTGCCTAATCGTTCCGCCAATCGGAATAAAGTACTTTGGCTTAACCAAAGCAAAAAGCATTTCAATATCTCCTATGCTCCCGTGACCGGAGACATGCAAATCCTCCTGCATATCGTAATAGTGAACATCAACATCACTTTCTATAAGTTTATCCACCAAAAAGTCGACGTTTCCTTTACTTCCAGGTGGAGCAGGATCGGAAGAAAATATCACAACGTCTCCTTTGCCGACAGTTAAGAAATCATGATCCCCCAGAGCCAATCTATAAAGAGCACTTCCCGGCTGTCCATAGCTTCCGGAGATAATATAGAGAATTTTTTCCGGCGGAAGATGCGAAGCTTGTTTTGACTTAATAACCAATCCGTTGGGGTAGAATAAGTAACCAAGATCTTTTGCAATTAAAGCTTTTCTTTCAATCGACCTTCCTATTAGAACCACTTTTCTTCCAAGCTTCGCGGCAACATTAATCGTTTGCTGCATACGGCTGATATTACTTGAGATTGTGGTTAAATAAATTTTTCCTTTGGCGTCCTGAGCAATAGACTCGATTCTCCCTTCAATCGCCCGCTCGCTTTCGGTATAACCTGGAGTGTTAGCCCCCAAAGCATCAGAGGCAAGTGCCAGCGCTCCTTGCGAAGCCAGAGTCGCAACTTTGGCTGCATCGAAAGGTTTATTATCAACCGGCGTCCAATCAAATTTATAATCCGGTACGTGGAAAATTTTCCCTTCCGGTGTATCGATGCAAAAACCTACTCCGTCAGGAACCGAATGACTTACCCTAAAAGGAGTAACCTTGAAAACTCCAAGAGTTAAAATATCCCGCTCGGGGTTAAATATGGAAATTTTTGGAGGTTCCATGTCGTAATCCTCAAATTTATCCTGAATAAATCCTCCCACAAGTTTTGTGGCATATATCGTAGTTTTTACCTCTTTAAGAAGGAAGGGAAGACCACCAAGATGATCCTCATGTCCGTGGGAAATCAAAACACCGCGGAGTTTTGCAGCATTATTTTTGATATAAGAAAAGTCGGGAATAACAAGGTCGACCCCGAACATTTCGGCTTCGGGAAATCCTACGCCACAATCCACGACAATCATATCATTGCCGTACTCGTAGACGTAGAGATTCTCGGTTACTCCAGTAGTGCCCGAAAGGGCTATGAATTTTAAGGCAGACATTTTGTTAAACAAGACTCATTTGTTCCGATTTCGGAATATTTTTTTTCTTTTCCTCGGCAATCTTTTTGAGTGCATCGGGGAGCCGTAAAAAATCTTCTTTCTCCTGTCGCATTACTTCCCCATTCCTAAGCGCCGCGGCCGGGTGATACATCGGAATTACAAAAAGATCTTTGTCTTTCCAGTTTACTCTAAAAAGTTTTCCGTGGGCAGAGGAAATTTTGGCGGAGGGCAAAAACTTTCCCATTGAGTACCTTCCGAGTGTAACGATAACTTCGGGATCGATTATATTAATCATCTCGTCCAGATATTTTCCGTAAGCCGCCATTTCTTCCGGAAGCGGGTCCCTATTTTCCGGAGGTCGGTGATGAACAACATTTGTAATGTAGACACTTTCTCTGGGCATTTCGATTGACCTAAGAAGTTGATCTAAAAATTTACCGGCATTTCCAACGAAAGGTTCTCCTTTCATATCTTCCCAATAACCCGGGCCTTCACCGATAAAAAGAATTTTTGTCTCGGGATCTCCGACTCCAAAAACAAGTCTTGTGGCAACTTTTTTAAGAGGAAGGGAATCGTCCGCTTCCATTTTTTCTTTTAACTTCTGAAGTTCTTCCGCCTTAGTCATCTATTATAAATTCTACCTTATTTGTCTCCGTATTATAAATTGCAAAGTTATTTCCTTTAATAATCGCCCCGGGCCGGACAACTTTTACATCTGCAACAATACTTTCGTCTTTTGAATGTATGTGACCGCAGAAAATAATATCAAGTTTTTTATCCTTAAAATATTTTTTTAAATCGCTCGGTTTATGAGTTATGCCAATTTTCCTGCCACCCAAATCAAATTCAAGAAAATCTTCCGAAAACATTTTACTTTTCAACTCCAAAATTTTAATTACTTCCGGCCGGATATCGGCATTTCCCAAAACGGTATATAAAGGGATTTTAAAAGAAACAACTGCTTCGACAGATTCAATCGTATTCCAATCGCCGCAATGAATTACGGCGGAAACTCCATACTTTTTTGCAAAACCCATTACAAGTTTTAAATTCGCAACATGACCGTGAGAATCCGACATAACTAATATCTTCATATTTCCTATTCTATATTATTGGGGCAAAAATTCTTTGACATTCGCTGAGGTAACGTGAACATTTTGTGCTTTACCTTCAACCAAACTCATTGCAACTTTCCTGACAACACCGTCGATATTTCGCTCTAAGGTACGTATTCCTGCATCGTACCCAAGCGGGCGGACTATATTTGCCCAAACATCATCATCAATAGTCAAACTGCCGGCGGGGAGTCCTGAACTTTTCATAGCGGTCGGGAGAATATATTTCTGCCCAATCACAATTTTTTCCTGGTCGGTATAGGAGGGCATTGAAATTGGTTCCAGTCTATCCATCACAGCCGTAGAAATATTTGTAGTGTTATTGGCGGTTGCAATAAATAAAGTCTCCGAAAGGTCGAAGGGAAAATCAATGTAATGGTCCACAAAAGCATAATTCTGTTTGGGATCCAGTAGCTCCACCAAAACTCCCATAATCGAACTCCTTCCTTGTTCGGTTACTCTATCTATTTCATCAAGAAGAATCACTGGATTTTTACTTTGAGTATCCCTTAGAGCTTTCATAACTTTTCCCGGCTCCGCCTCGGGGTGCATTCGGGATTGTCCCCTAAGATCCAGCGGATCTCCCATTCCTCCAAACGGAATTCTGGCAATAGGCCGGCCCAAGGCTTCAGCAATTGAATAAGCGATGGTTGTTTTTCCGGTTCCAACCAAACCCACAAAACAAAGAATTGGGGCTCTATATATATCGGCAGTTTCCCCTTTTTCCTGTTTAAGTTTCATCACGCTCATATATTCCAAAACGCGGGTTTTAATTTCGGTAAGTCCGTAGTGGTGAATTTCCAAAATTTTCCTGGCGTTAGTTAGATCCAGAGTATCCTGCGTTCTTTTGTTCCAAGGCAAAATTGTAATCCAATCGATATACTTCACCATGCTGTCAAACTCCGGCAAAAATGAAGGAGAATTTGTAAGTTTGGAAAGTTGTCCCAAGCGGACCAAAACAATCTCACGGAGTTTCTCCGGCAAATCGGCTTTTTTAATCCTATCAACTAAAACATTAATTTCCTGGGCAGCAGAATCCATAAATCTAGTGTAGCACTAATGAATTATCTCACGAAGCGCTTTGGGTTTGCTCACTCGCCACAACAAAATTTGGTCTATTCTCAAATAGTCTCGCAGCTGCATTACAATTTTCAGCTATTCTGTCCCATATTTTAATTTGACCTTCCGCTGAAGCAGCAGCTGTTAAGGGATTTGAAAATACTCTAAATCCTTTTGTTTCACCCTCGGTACGTTGGTCGTCTGCCATTTTTTTCCAACCCGCGGCCTCTTTTCTGTAATATTCGATTGTCTTTGATATAGGCGCCTTGCCGGTAGCCCCTTGAAGAGCGTCGTGTATTCCCTCCCACAAATCGTACTCAACAATATAATCAGAATCTGACTCCGACAATCTCTGAGTAGCCTCCTCCCTATAATAAGCTTCTTCCGCCCTCAACATTCCGACCACCATTTCAATGGTTATCTGTTCAGGAGAAACCTTACAAAAAGTATGCCATTCAATTTGAGAGGCGCGTTCCACTTGCTCCGAAGGATCTTTCAAAAAGGCATACTCGCGAGAAACAGCTTGCCTTATTTCTGCTACTGAAAGTTTTTGTTTAGGAGCTTCGCTCGATTCCATAATTTTCTAATTGATAGTAACACAAATTGTCTTGTCAATGAAGTTATCTTCCGAAGCTATCTTTCTTGCTGTCATCAACTAATCTTGAAGTTGGGAAATGGGGTCCGCCTGCTTCACCTCTATCGGTTCTTCCGGCTGAAAATCCGCCCCTGTCTCCGCCTCTACTGTAGCCACCTCGACTGCCACCGTACCCCCCTCTACTTGGTCCTCTTGAATATCCGCCTCTGCCTCCACCAAATCCGCCGCGTCCGCCACCATACCCACCCCGTCCTCCGCCAAATCCTCCTCTAGGCCTTTCTTCCCTAGGTTTATCCTGTGAGGCATCCATATTCATAGAAAGGTTGATTCTTCCCTGATCATCAATTTCCTTAACCCTAACCTGGACTTTTTGTCCGATTTTAACAACATCCCCCGCATCTCTGACAAATTCTTTTTGTCCCATATCACTGACATGGACCATTCCGTCTTTGCCCGGCAAGATATTTACAAATGCCCCGAAAGGCATAATTCTTACAACTTCTCCCTCGTAAATTTCGCCTGCTTTCACTTCTTTGGCAAAACCTTCAACATAAGTGACGGCTTGCTGCATCTTTTCCTCATCGACTCCGGCAACACTTACTCCTCCATCATCATTAACATCAATTTGGGTTCCGGTATCGGCCATAAGTTTTTTAATATTCTTGCCGCTGGGACCGATAAATTCTCCGATTTTATCAACGGGGATTTTGACCATCTTAATCTTGGGTGCATATTGTGAAACAACTTTCCTGGGACTGGCAATTGTAGCCAAAATCTTTTTCATTATCTCGGCTCTAGCATCTTTAGCTTGATCAAGAGCTTTCTCCAAAATATTTGTGGTTAAACTAAGTGTTTTAACATCCATTTGAAGTGCAGTAATTCCTTTTTCCGTTCCTGCAACTTTGAAGTCCATGTCGCCATTGAAATCCTCAATACCCATAAGATCGGTAAGAACCGCAAAGTTTTTCTCATCCTCAATAATTAGTCCCATCGCAATTCCGGCAACGGGAGCCTTAATTGGAACCCCGGCATCCATTAATGAAAGAGTCGAACCGACTACTGATGCCATTGATGTAGAACCGTTTGAACTCATTACTTCGGAAACAACGCGGATGGCATAAGGAAATTCTTCCTGGGAAGGAATAACCGGAACTAGTGCCCGCTCGGCAAGCATTCCGTGTCCGATTTCGCGCCTATTCGGAGAACCAACTCTTCCCGTTTCTCCTGTTGCGTAAGGAGGCATAGAATAGTGATGCATATAATGCTTTTCTTCCTCACCTTCGGCACTTTCGAGTAATTGTCCCAACGATTCAGCCCCTAGTGTGGCAACGGAAAGAACTTGAGTCTGTCCTCTACTAAAGAGGGCACTGCCGTGAGTTCTGGGCAAAATACCTACCTCGGCGGAGAGTTTTCTAAGTTCAGTTAACTTTCTTCCGTCGGGCCTAATTCCTTTTTTAAGAATCTGCTCGCGGATATAATCCTTCTTTAAATGATCAACTATATCCAAAACGAATTTCTTTTCCTCAATTTTTTCAAAATGATCTTTTATGGCTTCTATAAACTCTGCGTACTCATCTGAAGGACCTTCATGATTGGCCATGTTTTTAACAAGGCCGGCCATTTTATCTCCGACCAATTTTTTAACTTCACGCTCAAGCTCGACTGAAGGTTTTTCCTCTGTATAAACTTCACGCTCGACTCCGACTTCTTTAGCAAGATCCTCAATAAGTTTCAGGACTGCTTTGCTTTCTTTTTGTGCAAACTCAATTCCCTCAACAATTTGCTTTTCGGTTACTTCCTTCGCTCCGGCCTCAACCATCAAAACCGCTTCTTTTGTTGCGGAAACGGTTAAGTCCATTTGGGAAGTTGATAATTCGGTTGTTGTTGGATTAATTACATACTTTTCGTCTTTTATTCCGACAGTCAGTGGTGCAACGGGACCTTTCCATGGAAGAAACGAGATATGAACGGCGGCGGATGCAGCAATTGCTCCCAAAATCTTGGGGTCGTTTTCGCCATCAACCGAAAGTACCATCACCATAACCTGGACTTCTTTTTTATAAGTCTTGGGGAAAAGGGGTCTGATAGATCTATCAATCAATCTTGCAGAAAGAACTTCCTCATCAGTCGGTCTGCCTTCGCGTTTTACCCAACGGCTTCCTTTAATACGTCCGCCGGCGTAAAGGCGCTCCTGATATTCAACGGTAAGAGGAAAATAATCCATCTCCATTTTAAGAGGAGCCGCGGTAACGGTTGCCAAAACCACAGTATCGCCCATCCTGGCTACAACGGCACCGGATGCCTGTTCCGCAAGTTCACCGGTGGTCAAAGTAAGAGTTCGGCCTCCCAGTTCTATGGATTTCTCGATTTTCTTCATTTATTTTTCAAGTTTTAACTCTGCAAGGAGTTTTTTGTAGCGTTCTTCGTCGCGCCTATGCAAATAGCTTAGAAGCCTTCTTCTTTTAGCTACCATCGAAAGAAGTCCGCGACGCGAATGAACGTCTTTTTTATGTTCTTTAAGGTGTGCAACGAGTTTATCAATTTGAACCGAAAGAAGTGCGATCTGAACTTCGGGAGACCCCGTGTCGCCTTTTTCTCTTGCAAATTTTTTAATTACGTCGACTTTTTCGTCTTTGGCTAATGCCATATTATTGTCATGTGGAGCAAAGTGAGGCGACCTCCCCGCCAGACCTTGCTAACATCTTTGGGAATAATATCACACTTTTTGTGGGTTTCCAAGAGGAAATTAACCTTTGTTTTCACTAAAAGTAGTTGGTTGATTTTGGCTGGAAGTGGCTCCTTTATAAATCTTGGGCTGTAACCAGTCGGAAGGAGGATTTACATCAGGATTCTCCTGTGTTGCCTCCGGAGCAACAGTTTCGGGTTGAGTTTCAATCTGGGCGGGAGGAGTAACGGGTTTTGGCATAGAAACAGGAACCTGGTTCCTCAAATTAAAGGGTCTTTTGGGAATTGCTCCCGGGGGAAAGTTTATTGGGCTAAGTTTAACTTTTGGCATGCGCTGGCCTCCGCTTCTAAGTAGGTATGCAAAAGTTTCAAAAGTTTCCGGTCTGACTTCTTGTGAGGCAAAATTGGAACTTCCCTCTTCAATTCCCATTACCAAATTTGTTGCAGTATCAACATCAATTGTAAAACCGTTTTCCCTGATAAGATTTGCAACCAGCTCGGAAACGGTAGCTCCGGGCAAGGCAAACGACATAACCTCATGCTTCGAGTCAAGAACTCGGGTTCCCACATGAGCAACCTTTGCTCCGGCTAGTCCTTCAGACAAAAGAACCGGGAAATGAGAATCATCCGCTCCTCCGACCAAAATCACAAGATCGGCGGAAACTCCCGAATAGCCGATCGCGATTTGGTCTTTTTGAGGAGCCATTTGCCCCGCTTTCGGGACTACTGTAAGCTTAAATTCGCCGTTATCAATATCGTAGCTGACTTTATCAATATTTGTGGCATCATAACCGGCAAACTTAATCATTAAATTCTTGTTGCCAATCTCAGTGGAAATTTTATTAACTCCTATCAAGCGGTTAAATCCTACCGTCATCGGGTTGGGACAAAAAATGGCAACTTCTTTTCTATCGTGAATTGAGAGATAAAGAGAAAGTCCCGCAGCTACCTGATCAAAATAGGGGCGTGTAGGCAAAACAATAAGAATTGAGGAGGCAGAATCAACAAGGGATGCGAAGCTATTTTCCATTGCGCTCGGATAGTAGCACTTCTACCACTTAGAAATCAAGAGAATTAAAATTCCAGCCATTTCCTTGTATCAAGCAGGGGAAAACAGTCGCCTTCAGGGATAAAAAACTTCTTAGTTTTTGGGTCCCAGACAACCGCGTCCGATGTTGCACGGTTATTTACCGAGCCTTTGTAAATATCGGCGTCTTGCTCTCTCGAGGACAAGAGTTTTTTAGCCTTATCAATATCGAGATACTTTTCGGGACTGCTATTTAATCTCTCAAACCTCTTAACCGGAGATGTATAGTCCTTGTCCGTCCGCCAATTTTTTACATAATAACGGTTCCTGTTGGCCTCCGACAAAAGGAAGTTTGTCACGATAAGCCTGCCATCCATTTCGGTAATAAACGAGCCTGAAGGAACCATGTCAATGCTTGCCGTATGGGCTACTGTGCCGTCAGAAACCAATGCAATAAAAGGGTGAATTGGACGGGCTTTCAAAAGATAGTCTACCGCAGCCTCAAAAGTTTTTTCCTTTTTAAAAAGTTCAAAAAGTACTGATTGAATTAAAGAGTTGGTCGGGTAATTCTTTTTGGTTTCAAGTCCCCCATCGTTAAACCCGACAAAAATCGAACGGTTTAGAATGGCAAAATCGGAAACAATCTGGCCGGCAAAAGTTACAGTCTCCACTAAGTTCGAATCACCGATCCGGTAGTTCAAATATAAACGGGACTTGATAAGCTCCTTTGTAAAATAATCCACCTGAATAATGTCAGTGGTTTTTCCGATAATTACATGTTCCCCATCTTTTTGCGGATAAACGAATGCCGAACAACCCAAAAACCTAAAAACACCATTAAATAGTGCGCCGAAATCATAAACAGAATTCAGAAAATACAACCATATTTTGTTAACTCCGCTTCCTTCCGCCATACCGTCAATAACTTCCAAAAAATCCTTCCCAATCCGGTTTTTAAACGTCGCCCAAAAAGTCAAAACCAGAGGAAGAACGAAAGAAAATATGCCCAGTTTATCCCTGGAAAATTTTTTAATGAGGTTAATTATCGGCTTAATCTCGCCAGAAATTTGCTGCCCATATTGATAGCCAAAATCGTAATTATCCTTAGCTCTGATTTTTATTTGCTTCATCCAAGAATACTTTATGCTCCTTTGGTAAAAAATTATAGTATCATTTCGAATCTAACGGACTGAAGAGAGGATATCTCCAACCTGAAAATCCAACTGAGGTTCGGTAATTACTCCAAATTCTTCGGACTGACCAACAGAGGCTACTTCCAACTTTTGTTTTCTAAGAGTTACTGCTTTGGCTTTACTAACATCTTTGCCTGCTCTTTGAAGAATCAGGTTGTCTCCTTTTGAAATTCTGCCGTCAAGTACTTTGCATCCGGCGACTTTTTTATCGTTAAACGGAAAACTTGCCAAAATCTGGGCATGTCCAACAATTTCCACTCTTCCCTTTTTCAAAATTTCTTCAAGTCTTTGGAGAAGCTCGTAAATTATTTCAAATCTTTCGACTTTGACTCCTTCCTCTTCAGCAAGCTTAGCAATATCATTTGGAATTTTCGATTCAAAGGCAAAAACGTAAGCATTTCCAGTCTTTGCATTTATAATGTCCGATGAAGAAACATCTCCCACACCGCTGTCAACCACAACAATCTTCGGAGGAAGTGAGGCGACAATTGCCTCAAGACTTCCGGCGTTACTTGCTTTTAGTATCAACGCAATTTCATCATTCTTGAGTCTCCTTAAATCAAAAACTCCTTTTGGTTTAGGTAATTCTTTAACAACTGTATGGGGCTCTCTTGTAACCAAAGCCCCAACCGGCGGAACTTGACTAAATCCGAAAACTTTCGCGGGCTCTCCCGGAAGAACTTCCTTTATCACCTTTCCTTTGTCGTCAAATAGAGCCCTGACTTTGCACTCAAGCTCTTCCGCAAAAATCGTTTGTCCGACCTTTATATTTCCGCTTCTGACAACTACGGTTGCAACCGAACCCATTTTATCCCTGCCGGATTCAATAACAACGGCTTCAAGTGGCCCCGTTGGATCGGACTTAAGTTCGGCCACTTCCGACATCAGAACCAGCATTTCCATCAAATCGCCAATTCCCAGGCCGGTTTTAGAAGAAACCGAAATAAAAGGAACTTGTCCACCCCGCCCCTCAAAAAATACGCCTTCCTTTTCAAGTTGTCCCTTCAAAGCTTCGGCATTAACTCCGGGAATATCCGCTTTGGTTCCGGCAACCACAAAGGGAAGATTTGCGGCTTTAATTATTTCAAGAGCTTCCTTGGTTTGAGGTTGAACCCCATCGTCCTGGGCAACAACCAAAACTGCAATATCGGCAACTTTAGCTCCCCGGCTTCTCATTTTTCCAAAAGCTGCATGCCCGGGAGTGTCAATAAATGTGATTTTGCCCCCGCCTTTAACATCGACAGTCGAAGCCCCAATACTTTGAGTAATTCCGCCGGCCTCTCCTGCCGTAACGTTGGTTTTTCTTATGGCATCAAGAAGCGAGGTTTTTCCATGGTCAACATGGCCCAAAACGACTACAATCGGGGGTCTTACCTGACTAACCTTTTTATTATTTGCTTCCATAATATTTCGAGGAAGCTTGAAGTTTTTATGAAGATAACTTTTTGAAATTTACCAAAATTTCCATGTTATTTAGTATCTTCGGGCTTCTGCTCTTCCTCTTCCGGCTTTTCGGCAACAGGTACTTCAACGGCAACGTCTTCCTTTTTCTCAATCTTTTCTGTTTCGGTCTCAATCTCCGACTCTTGGGCCTTTACCTCTTTTGCCTTTTTGGCTAACTTTCTGGCCTTTGTCTTTGTAATTTTCTTTTCTTCTTTCACCTCGGTGGGCACCTCAACTTTAGGAGTTTCTTCAACCGGGTTTAGTGTTGCCTGTCCGTTGCCTTCGACTTCGATTCTCCAACCGGTAAGTTTTGCGGTTAAGCGCACGTTTTGTCCGTCTTTTCCGATTGCCATCGAAAGCTGGTCCTCAGGGGCCGTTACTTTGGCAATCTTCATTTCTTTATCAAGCGTCACTGCAATTCCTTCTGCGGGAGAGAGTGAAGATTTAATTAGCTCGGCTACATCATCACTCCAGGGGATTACATCAACACGTTCTCCGCCGATTTCATTTGTAACTGCCTGAACCCTGACTCCTTTTTGGCCAACACAGCTTCCAACAGGATCAACTCCGGTTTGTGTAGAGAACACGGCAACTTTGGTTCTAACTCCGGGCTCCCTCGCAATGGCTTTAATTTCAACAGAATTGGAAGAAATTTCGGGTACTTCCCTGGCAAAAAGTTTAACCACAAACTGGGGATCGGCGCGGGACAAAAATATCTCTTTGCCTCTTGGGGTTTCGTTGATGGCCTTAATTAAAAAGCTCAATCTCTGATTTAGATTCAATCTTTCACTCGGGATTCGATCTTCGGCGAGCATTATAGCTTCGGTCCTGCCAAGGTCAACTCTGACATTCGGTCCGTCAAATCTAAGGATTAAGCCTGAAACTAAGCTTCCAACTCTTTCCTGAAACTCTTCCATAATGGCACCTTTTTCAGCCTCACGAATCTTCTGGTGGATAATTTGTTTAGCGGTTTGGGCTGCAATGCGGCCGAATCCCGGGGGAGTTACATCTTTTTTCTCTTTCTTGGCCTTCTCAATATCTTTTTCTGTGGCATCTTCCGCCGGCATGGGCCAGGCAAAAACCTTTGTTTCACCATTAACGGGATCGATTACGGCATCGTAATCAAAGTTGTCGACCTCAACACCTTGCTCAAAAGCATCTCTTTTATAAGCGGCAATTATGGCCTGTTTAATAGTTTCCAAAATCACATCAGGATCAAGCCCTCTTTCTTGGGCTATCGCTTTTAATGCTTGTGAAAATTCCGTTCTTGCTGTTGGCATAATTTTTGTAAAAAAAAGGCGGGACTTTCTCCCACCAATCCTAAAAACCCGATTTCCAAGTGTAAGTTTAGCCTAAGAAGAGGGTGAAGTCAAACAGAATAGATAGTCCAGCACCCATGAAAAGACTATAATCAAAAAAATGGAAAATCCGATTGAAACCAATATTCCAGGGCAAGGCTTTTCTCAAGAACAGGGTGAGACAAATCTGGGAACCGAATATGGAATATTAACAAACCCAGAACAAAGAAGGGTACTGAAAGAACGGGCCATCGAGTTAGCCAAACAGGCAAAGGACACGGGTATGGTTATTTTTATGGATAAATCTGCACGGCCTCTTGCCCATCTATTCAGAAGGGTCTTTCCAATTATTAATCCTGACACACAACTGCCAGACATACGATTCCTCAATATCGGAACAGAAAAGTTCTTTCCATTAGTAAAATGGAGTGAACAACAAGGAATAAAAACTCCAATAGTAATAGAACAAGTATTAACTCCCGACTCAATCGCGAAAGTATACGGAGAAGAAAATACCGAAACCGTAACGAAATTACTGACCGGAAGCGAAACCAATTCAACACGGCAAAAAAGATTAATTGTGGATGACATAAAACACAGTGGTAGATCGCTACGAATAGCTGTAAAGATGGCTTCAGTATTAGATACCGAACATTCATATCAAGGTTTCTCGTTTATTGGAGAAGACAAAGATAAAAAACCTTTTATGGGCGATGGTGGATTACCATTTATGCCTTGGAGGGGTATAACCGGAGTTGAAGATCCGACCCAAGAGGAAAGAGATCCCTTTTCTCAATTTGGATACGAGAATAAAAAATCATTTATTTCAGCAGGAACAGATAACCCCGAGGCTTTGCGGAAGAGCTTACTTTTAAGAAAAGACCTGGATCAACTCGCAAAGGAGATTGGTATGCCAACTGGTGAAAATTTTGAAGGTCCCATAAGGGATGATAGGTTCTCCGAAACACTTTCGTACGAACAAAAGCTCATATTATTAAATGGTTCACAATCATTTATAGCAAGAGCTATTGCTCAAACCGTACGAGGCATGGAAGACGACGATAAACAAATAATAATCAACAAGGTGCATCATTTTAATTCCACTATGACTCTTGAAGCAGGACCTGTTAAAGATTTTTTTGATTTCGTTAATACAGGAACAAATGAAAGTATTACCGCCTTTCAAGACGGAGCCAACGCTCATTATCTTTCTATTATGTGTGGCTTTATCGAAGGGATCAGAAATATTAATGCAGGCGGAAAAAACAATGAAGTTAACACGATTATCAAACAATACGAAGAAAATGTAAGAAAGGTTTTGGTTCCAACACCTGATAAAACCAAAGGAAATTCGGCGGCATCCGTAATCGAACTGCTGCTTAGAGGAAATGCAACCAGTTAGAGTCCTTCTTCCTTCATCTCCTCAACAATTCTTTTTTGTTCACGGTTGAGCTTTTCGGGAATTAAAACGTTAATACGGACGTATTCATCACCTTTTCCGCGTCCGTGAAGATGGGGAACGCCTCGCTCGCGGAGACGCATCATCGTTCCCCCCTGAGTTCCGGGGCGGACTCTTAATTTTATATTCCCGTCAATCGTCGGCACTTCAATTTCCCCACCCAGAACGCTCAGCGAAAAAGGAATGACTACGGTTACATAAATATCGTCGTCTTGCCTCTCGAAAAGTTTATCCGGTTTAATGTTTACCGACAGAGTAAAATCATCAAAATTAATTCTTGCCCCCTCGTAAATTCCGGCGGGGATTTTAATATTTCTTTTCCTACCGTCAATCGAAACTTCTTTTGAAACTCCCTTAGCCGCCTCCATAAAATCAATTTTTATTGAATATCTGGGTTTTTGCTGGGCTCGTCCGCCAAACGGATTCCCACCGCCAAAAAATTGGGCGAAGATGTCAAACGGATCGCCAAAATCCATATTTGCGAATGGATTATCCCCACCGGTAGTATAAGTGTAAGTAAAGGGACCACCCTGTCCGCCTCCAAAAGGATTGCCTCCAGCAAATGGATTTCCTCCACCCGGGGTAAAGGCGGCATGACCATATTGATCGTAAGCGGATTTCTTTTGCGGATCGCTTAGGATTTGGTAAGCCTCATTAATTTCTTTAAATCTTTTTTCTGCGGCTTCTTTATCATCCTTGTGTCTATCCGGATGCCACTCCAAAGCCTGCTTCCTGTAGGCCTTTTTAATTTCATCAGCAGAAGCAGATTTTGAAACTCCCAAAATATCGTAGTAATCAGTTTTTGTTGCCATGGCCTAGTTTACAACTTGCATAGGTAAGGTCGTAGTAGTTGCTGACCCAACGGGAATGACGCCAGAGGTAGTGGTTGTCGTTCCACTAAAACCATTCGTCCTGGTCGAACTGGTCGTGGTGCTTGTTTGAATACTCGAAGCAGATATGTTGCTTCCAGATGTACCAGAAACCAAAATCTTAAGTGGTGAGTAATTAAACAAATCCTCAGCGCAGAATTGAATATCAACAAAGTGAAACCTGCCTTGCATTAATCTGTCACAGGCATTTTCTCTTCGTTCTTCTGTAAGTAATGACGGGTTCAATAAATCCGGGGGGAGATAGTCCATTATTCTACTACTTCGCCTTCTTCAACTTTCTCATTTTTTTTGTCAGATTTTTCTTCGGGCTTAGCTTCTTCTGCTCCGTTTTTCTTGGGTTCTTCGGTCTTTTGATACATAGCTTGTCCAATTTGGCTCAAAGTGTCGGACAATTCTTTGGTTGCGTTTTCAATATCTTCTTTTGAAGAATCTTCCTTGGCCGTAACTTCTTTTACTTTTTTAATTTTTTCTTCAACCTTCTCTTTAACATCAGCCGGTGCTTTATCACCCGCGTCTTTCAAGGCCTTTTCGGCTGTCGCAACCATCGCGTCGGCATTATTCTTCGTCTTAACTACATCGGCTTTCTTTTCATCTTCCTCTTTATGCTTCTCGGCCTCTTCCTGCATTCTTTTAACTTCGTCGTCCGAAAGTCCTATCGCACCGGTAATTTTTATGTTCTGGGTTTTTCCTGTTGCCCTGTCTTTTGCGGTAACGGTTAAAATTCCGCTCGCGTCCATATCAAAAGTAACTTCAATTTGAGGGACTCCGCGGGGTGCGGGGGGAATTCCATCCAGAGTAAAAGTTCCGAGGGTTTTATTGTCGGCGCTCATCGGACGTTCTCCTTGTGTTACGACGATTTGTACTTGAGTCTGATTATCACTGGCGGTTGAGAAGACTTCGGTTTTACTTGTAGGAACAGTGGTGTTTCTGGGAATCATCGGGGTTGCAATATTTCCCATGGTTTCTATAGCCAAGGTTAGAGGCGTCACATCAAGAAGAAGTATGTCTTTGACTTCGCCTCCCAAGACTCCGCCCTGAATCGCGGCTCCAACCGCAACAACCTCATCCGGGTTAACCGACTGGTTAGGATCCTTACCGAAGAAATTCTTAACAACCTCAACAACTTTCGGCATTCTGGTCATGCCTCCAACCATTATTATTTCATCAAGATCATGGGCATCAAGTTTGGCGTCCTTCAAACAGTTCTCTACCGGTTTGATTGTTTTCTGGATCAGGTCGTCAACCAAACTTTCCATCTTGGCACGGGTGAGCTTCATGGTTAAGTGGAGAGGTTGGCCATCGTGTTGGGTAATATATGGCTGATTTATTTCAACCTCATTGGCTGCGGAAAGTTCAATCTTGGCTTTTTCGGCGGCATCTCTGACTCTCTGAAGGGCTTGGGCATCGGCTTTGAGATCAACTCCGTTTTCTTTTTTGAATTCCGAAACAATGTAATCGACGATTACAGCATCAAAATCATCGCCGCCAAGATGGGTATCACCATTTGTTGCCTTAACCTCAATTACCCCGTCGCCAATATCGAGAATGGAAATATCAAATGTTCCGCCCCCAAGATCGTAGACGGCAATCTTTTCGGATTTCTTTTTATCCATCCCGTAGGCCAAGGCGCTCGCGGTAGGCTCATTAATAATGCGCTCAACTTTAAGTCCTGCAATTTCTCCGGCCTGCCTGGTTGCCTGGCGCTGGGCATCGTCAAAATATGCCGGGACCGTGATAACCGCCTGGTCAATTTTTTCACCGATGTGGGCTTCGGCATCTTTTTTAAGCTTCATTAGAACCCTGGCGCCGATTTCCTGAGGAGTGTAATTCTTGCCTTCGATTTCGATATCGGCCATTCCGTTTTTACCTTCAACAATCTTGTAAGGAACCATTTCAATAGTCCTTTTGACTTCTTTATCCGTAAATCTCCTACCCATCAATCGTTTCGCGGAATAGACCGTGTTTTTGGCATTAAGAATCATTTGCCTCTTGGCAACATCTCCAACCAGATTTTTAACCGGTTCCACAACTGAAGGAGTGGTATTCTTGCCGGTATCAATTGCCGAAATAACCACGGGTCTTCCTGCCTCCATAACGGCAACGCATGAATTTGTTGTTCCTAAATCAATACCAATTATTTTTCCCATATGTTTTTTTAGTTACTTACTTTAAAAACCTTAACCTTCGCCGGTCTAATTATGAACTCTTGATCTTTAATTTTCCAGCCTATTTGCACTACTTCTGCAACTGTATTTTCTTTTCCTCCGGCGACCATCTCTATAGCCTCTTCTTCCAGAGGATTAAATTCATCCCCAACTGCCACCCGAATTTCTTCAACCCCCAAGTCCTGAATTGATTTCCTAAATTCCCCTATCACTATTTCCAGTCCCGCGTCTTTAAGATGCTCCTGGGCATCTAAAAGCATATCAAAAACAGGAAGCAGTCCCGAAATGGCCCTTGTCGCCGCTATCTGCTCCCAAGCAATCTTTTCGGATTCAACTCTTTTTCTTAGGTTATCATAATCCGCCAAAGCCCTGGCGAGCTGCCCCTTTAAAAGTTCGACTTCCTGATTATTTTTTTTCGATTTAGCCATTTGCAACTTCTTCAATTAAATTTCCAAAATATCTTAAGATTGGGATCACGGTCCCGTAGTTTGACCTTGCCGGCCCAATCACTCCCAAAGCTCCCGGCTTTCCTTTTATCGTAAAGTGCGTGGCAATTACTCCTGCTGGTGCGAGCTCCGGCCAACCGAGTTCCTCGCCGAATAATACTTCGAGGGGGGAGGCGGATGCTGTCATGCCAAAAAATAATCTGTCCATTTTGTCAAATTCATCAAAGATCGAAAATAAACTTTGGCAGGCTTCCATCTCTGCAAATTCGGGGTTGTTAAAAAGGTAAGATTGTCCCGCCTGCCAAAATCTGTCCTTTTTGTCTTTAATAGCTGCAACAGCCAAAGACCTTGTCCTTGTGGCCAACGCATGTGTTGCTTCATCCATCAGTTCGTCAATATCATCCCTGGAGTCCCAAACTTCCTCTTTGGCTTTGACCTCATCAACAAGACTCATTTGTTTCTCCTCCATCAGTTGGTTTATGTAAAACTTCATGGCAACCGGTGTCGGAATTCTTCCGGCTGAAGCGTGCGGCTGTTTCAAATAACCAGCCTTTGTCAATGCAACCATTTCGTTTCTAATCGTCGCCGGGGAAACTCCAAGGTTGTATTTTTTATCCATCGCCTCCGAACCGACAGGCTCGGCTGTCGTGATATATTCATCAACTATAGTTTTAAGAATCTGCGTCTGTCTTGATGTAAGTCCGTCTGCCATATCTATATTAGCAGTAACTTATCACGAGTGCTAAATGTTGTCAATACCCCTTTTCTATTGTGCCTGGGTGCCAGTGGTTGGAGTAATTGGTTCCTGCTCCTTCGGGGGTATAGGGGGAAGCATCCTCTTAACAATCAACTTCTTCGCAGCATTTAAAAAATAGCTTGCCTCATCAATCCTAAGAAGAAGCGATAAAAGGGTATAAACAATTGCTCCAACAAGGAATGTCATTCCGGTCAAAATTATTACGTTTCCGGTATAGCGGGTATCAAGCATAAATCTCTGAAACGGAAAGGTTGAAGTGACATCGACTCCATTTAAGAAAGATAATCTCTTTACCCAAACGGATTTATCAAAGACCTTAAGAATAAAATACATTGCACCGCCGGAAACGACGGTAGCAATTAGAATCTTAAGAATATGAATCAGGAATTTGGAATTAATCAGATCCCCAACCTTTTTGTTTATTAAAATCAATAAGGTTACCGCCTCAACAATTGTGCTGGCCGCAAAAGAAGCCGCCAGGGCCCAGACATCAAAGTGGAATCCTTTTACCAGTGTAAAATCCCCAACCACCAGAATAAAAAGCCCGACAAACGAAACTATTACCGGAGTCTTTGTGTCCCTGAGGGCAAAAAAAGCCCTGGCAAGAACCGACATTAATGTTTGAAATACTATAGAGACTGCAAAAACCGAAAGAACGGTTCCTGTTTCAATTGTTGATTCCCAGTCAAAGATTTTTGTTCCATAAACCAACCGGACCGCAGGAATTCTGAGAGCAATCAGAGCCGCCGAAAGCGGCAGGGTAAAAAACATTGCCTGATAAACCGCAACCAAAAGAATTTTCCTGTATTCTTTCCAGTTTCCCTCAACATGCGAAAGCATTGGCAGAACCGCCTTAGCTAAAGATGTTCCAAAAAGCGTTACGGGAAGAAGTTGAAGAGAGTTGGCAAAAGTGTAGTAAGTGTAGGACGCTTGAGAAATAATTGATGAAAGGAAAAGCTCCGTACTTTGACCAATCTGGTCAAAGGCAAGATCAATTACCCGCGGAAGTGCCAATTTCCCTATACTTTTTACTCCCTCGTCCGGTTTTATGTCTGTCGTAAACTTAAAGCCAAGTTTTCGGGAAAGAGGATACTGAATCAGAAAATGGGCAAACGCCCCAATTACAACTCCAACAGCCGGCGCGGTTAACCCCAAGTAAGGCGTCAGGACCACCGTACCGAAAATTATTCCCAGGTTATAGAAAATCGGCGCAAGTGCCGGAACGAGAAACCTTCTGAGAGATTCCAAAACACCCGTTAAAACATAACTGACAACAAAAAAACCTTGAGCCGCAAAAAGGATCCTAGCAAGAAACGCAATTTCAGCGGTTCCGGCAGGTCCGTAACCCGGGGCAATAACCGAATAAATTTTAACGGCACCGAATCCGAATATGGCGGCGGCAAAAAGGAATATCGCAAGGCCTATAGAAACGACTTTACCGGCCAATAGCCAGGCTTTACCTTCACCTTCGCGGAGAGTCTTAGTAAAAACCGGAATAAAAGCGGATGAAAAAGTTCCAAAAACCAAAATCTGAAATATCGCATCGGGGAGCCTAAATGCCGCAAAAAAAAGTGAAAGTGAATCGGGCGTAAAATAGCCTGCCAGAACACGATTACTTATCAAACCTAAAACCATCGACACTCCGATCATCAGCATAATGAGGCTGGCGGCGGACAGAACCGAGTTTTGCTGAGAGTTAATAATCTTTTTTCCCCGTGCGATTAGATCTTCCATTTTAGCTTTGTTTCGATTATACTCACTACATGCCTGTAACGACAACAGCCAAAAGAGCGTTGAGGAGTTCCAAAAATAAAGAGTTTGTGAACAAGCTTATCTTAAAAAAGCTTGAGGTTGCAGTGAGAATTGCAAAAAGGAGTAAAGGAACCGAAAAAATTTTAGCTGCAGTTTCGATGGCTGATCGGGCGGCAAAGAAAAAGGTAATCCACAAAAATAAAGCCGCAAGAATTAAATCGCAACTGGCTAAACTCTTACCCAAGATTTCAAAAAAAGCCACAAAAAAGAATTAGCTTCTTTCACGCTCTGACTTATGCTATATTGATTTAACTTAAGGTTACTGTGCCGTCATGCCCAAAAATAACGCCATAAATTTATTGCCCGGAGAGGAATTTGAAGTCTCAACTTTAGGCCGCATATTGCACTGGGCCATGGGTACTTTTCGTATTATCGTTATTGTTACCGAGATGATTGTTATGGGAGCGTTTCTGTCACGTTTTTGGTTAGACGCGCAGAACTCCGATCTTAATGACTCGATTAACATTAAGGTTGCACAAATTTCGGCACAAAGTTCAATTGAAAGTCAATTCAGGGGGCTACAAACAAAGTTAGCGATATTCACTCAAATTGCCCAAAACCCAACACCTTCTCAAAAAGTTGCAAATATTACGTCAAAAATTCCCCCTGACGTAACCCTTTCAGGTCTTACAATTTCAGATGCCTCAATTGCAATTAACGGAGTTTCAAATTCGGAAGCCGGTATCTCACAGTTCATTTCAAATTTGGAGGCGGACAAAACTTTTAAGACAGTAAACTTGGGCCAACTGAATTCGTCTGAAATTAATCCGTCACAAACTAATTTTTCTATAAACATTACATACTAAAACTATGGCACTTGGTTGGAGAGAATCATATTACAGATACAGAGGGTTTTTCCTGAATATCGCCGCCCTATATAAACAAAAGGCCGATCTACGGGCTTTTTTGGAAATCGTCCTTTCGATAACAACCGTTATTGTTTTTTTGCTGTTCGCCTTAAAACCCACCGCTCTGACTATAATTAATCTTCTTCAGCAAATAAATGAAAAGAAACAAACACTCGTAGGATTAACCCAAAAGGTAAATGATCTGCAAACAGTAAACGGTATTCTTGACCAAGACCAAAATTTAATTCCGTCTATTGATGCGGCGGTTCCAAACGTACCCAACCCCGATATCCTATCGGAGCAAGCGGAGGGGCTCGCATCAAAAGATGCTGTAGAAATACTCGGAATTTCCGTCAATCAAGTAACTCTTCTTGGTGCCAACTCCACAAAGAAAATAACCGGGGTAACACCTCTTCCGCAAGGAGCATACGAAATGCCATTTTCGCTTAGTATCGAAGGTCCCTACACAAACTTAATTGCTTTCGTTAACGACTTCGAAAATCTGGGGCTGGCATCAAGAATCGACAGTCTCACAATTAGTTCTTCCGTAACCGATAAAGGAAGAGTTATAGTTGCAGTAATTTCCGGCAGGATACCGTTTTTAGGTAGTCAATAATATGGAGAAAGAAAAGTTACCAAATCCAATCTTGATTTTAATACTGACACTTATCACCGCCTTTATCTGGGTTTCCTTAAATATCTACCGTGCCATATCTACCAAGCCGACAGCTAGTGTTCCGCAGGCAATTTCTCAACCTTTGACACCGTTGCTGGATCCAAACGCTATCAAAAAAATTCAATCATCGATTCTTTTAAATAGTTCGCAAATCCCGCAAAATATTATCACCCCCGCAGGAACTAATGCGCCGGCCGTTTTACCAACACTTTTACCGGTTGCTACTCCAATTGCCTCGCCAAGTTCATTACCAACCGCCAGCCCAAGCGCAACACCATGAGGAGACAGTCCGAAACTATAAAACATGATTAAAAGAAGTAAAATTCCAACAATCTTAGGTATAGTAGTACTTCTTGTAGGAACATTTGCGGGAGTATTTTTCCTGGGAAGAAATCAAGTTTTTAGGATCGGCGCCAATCCAACTTCAACTCCAAAAGATGTCAGGGTAAGCAATCTCTCGGATATTTCAGCCACCGTTTCCTGGACAACGGGAGGCCAGACATCTGACTTTCTAAACTGGGGAACCACACAAAATGTAGGCAGTATTGAAAATGAAAGCCAAACCAATGAAAAGTTCTTCAACCACAGTATTACATTAAGCGGGTTAAAAGCTTCAACCACATATTTTTATAAAATTAACTCTGAAGGAACAACTTTCGATAATAACGGCGTTCCCTGGCAATTTACCACAGGGTCGACACTTGCAGCAAATCAAAACTCTATGCCTATTTCAGGCTCTGTCATCACGGCATCAAGCCAACCCTCAGCCAGAGCAATTGTTTACGTAACGGTAAACGGATACCTTCTTTCGACTTTGACATCTGATTCGGGTAGTTTTGTCATACAACTGGCACAAGTGCGCACTTCGGACCTAACTTCCTATGCCGTAGTTGATCCCGCCACTACCCTTTTGGAAATATCCGTAGAAGCCGAAGACGGCGAAACTTCTTCAGCTCAAATATTTCCCCAATCCGCCAATCCAATTCCCACCCTTATCCTGGGGCAAACCCAAGATTACAGAAGTCTACAGCCGCAACAATCCGGCCAAAATCCCAGCGCCAATTTAAATTTGCCGGCCACGGCAACTCAAGAATCAAAAATCAACATTGGCACAACCTCGGCAACCCCCGCTCCAACAAGTGTAATTCTGGAAAGCTTAACCGAGGGAGAAACAGTAACAAGCAACCAACCCCAATTCTTTGGTAAGGGTCCGGGAGGGGAAACGATTACGGTCACCGTTCACTCACAGGATGTAGTTTCGGGAACCGTCAAAATTCCTACCAATGGCTCCTGGAGTTGGAGTCCTCCTTCAACCCTTTCCGCGGGATCTCATTCAATTACAATTTCCTGGATAGACACCTCCGGAATCACAAGAACATTAACCCGGGATTTTATTGTTCAAGCGGGTGAGGCGCCAGCTTTTGTTGCCTCCCCCTCGGGCACTCCAATTTCCACATCAACCATCTCTCCAAGTCCTGTCCCGACTCTTGTGCCTGTTTCTACGGCAACTCCAACCGCAATTCCTACTGAAATATCCTCTCCAACCGCGGAACCTGTACCAGTTACTGGTGACTTGACTCCCACGTTCCTACTATCTATCATGGGATTAGCAATTCTTGCTTTCAGCGTTTTTGTGTGGAGATTTTCAGAAAAATAATTTTACATGCCCAATCAAAACGACCCTACCCAAAACCCAACCCCAGTAAATCCTGTTCCTCCGGTTATCTCTCCCCAGGCAGACCTCCCGCCGCTTCCTCCCGCATTTCAAAATCTTAATAATCCAACACCTCCTGTCGCGGCCTCGGAAAAAGAAAATACATCACCTCCTTCCGACAACGGTTCGGCAGCCCCTCCCGATATTTCTTCCGTTACCTCAAAACCCAAGAAAAAATTCGGGGGAGGAAGAATAATTGCAACGATATTGGGATTATTCCTCTTGGTTGGGGGAGTTGGCGCGGGAATAGTTTTAACTCAGCAACCCCAGCTTCTTCAACAAAAAGCATCCACTATTTGTCCTGTCACGGCTCCAGATCTTTGTAAGTGTTACAATTGTGACGGCAGTGTCAGAGGAAGTGGTTGCCTTCCTGCTTCTGAATCCTGCGATGCATACTGTGGCGGAAGTAGTACTCCAACAAACTGCAACAGTCAAACCTGTACACCAAATACCAGTACAAAATCGTGTACAGAATCAAATGGTTGCGCAGGAACTGAAACCTGTAACTCATCAGGAACTGGCTATGGAAGCTGTGTACAAAATGATTCCAGTTGTGGAAAATCCTCAGGAGGGGCTTCTTGTAGCGGAGGAATCGCCGATGGAAAAATCGGCTGCCTGGATAGTGCCACGGGGGTTGTCTGCAATAACGGTGCGTTCAGTCAAACTAAACAGTATTGTCCTCAAGGAACAAAGTGTGTAAATGGTTCCAGTCCGGGCAGTTTTTGTTCAGCTTGTTCACCCGCTACTAGTTGTTGTTTCGCTAATTCGACCGTTCCGTCCTCACCAGTCTGTACGGTAAGTCATAAGTATCTATGCTCGAACGGAAGCTGTATCGAAAACGACACCAACGGAACTTTCACATCAAATACTTGTGGAGGAACCTGTAGTGGAACTCCGAACCCGAACGTAGCAGACTGCGGAAGTGCGGCAGTCGGCGGGGCCTGCACAACTGGAAGCGATTGCCATTGCCAGGGTGGGGACGCTTGCACAAGTCTTTTGTGTCAGCCGGATCAGCATCAATCCTGTCTTAGCCAAAGTAGAGCCTGGTGTGTAAACATGACAGGAAAGGGCATGACCTGTTGTGCTGCAGGATATGTCTGCGCCGTGGGTGTTAACGGATGTGTCTCTGGACCTTCGGCTCCGCCATCCAGCCCGCCGAATAATCCCACTGCTCCTTCCTGTGTGGCTGTCACGGCATACACCCCAACATGGACCGCTCTGACTTCTGCCCAACTTTCGGCACTAACCACTGGGGCACAGATCAATTTCTGTGTTAGCGGTTCAAACGGTACGTTCGATCAGGCAGACTTCAAGATCAACTCAACAGTTGAGGCGGCAACTACTACCAAGAGGCCGAGTTCTAGTGATTTCTGCCAGTTATACACAATTCAGGCATCAGACACAACTATATCGGTTTCGGCGAAGATTCACGATACTACAAAGGGCTGGGTAGGAGAAAGTTTTTAATTATAAATTATGAAAAATTTTATGAAAGGTAAGTTGGGAACAGTTGTAGTTTTGATTTTCACCGTTATCTTAGCCGGAGTTGCCGTATTCACAGCCATTAGACTTTATCAGCTCAGACAGCAACCGGTTGCGCCAAATGTTCCCTCAAGTATTCCCCACGCTGCAGGAGTAACTTCCTGCACACTTACTTTTACATTGGCTACGGCGACATCGACTGCAACCGCAACTGCAACAGCTACCGCAACTGCCACGGCAACAGCCACTGCTACAGCTACGGCAACAGCCACACCCACAGGAACTCCAGGACCAACCGGAACTCCTAATACCTGTGGAGGAACTTGCGGCAGCAACATTAACTGCGCAAGCGGCTACTATTGTAATACGAGTGTTGGCTTTTGCCGAAATCCTTCTTGCCCAAGCCAGACAGACTGTAATTGTCCGGGTTCAACACCAACTCCTACTGGAACTAGTCACCCGACACCAACCCCAACAGCTCCCGCTCTTCCCAGCTCTGGGACGGATTGGCCAACAATTGCAGGGGCAGGACTTGGTATATTTGTTGTAATCGGCTCGCTTCTCTTGGCTCTTTAGTTCTAAGTTGTGGACACACTAATTTCCTTAACAAAACCTCTCCTAAATTTTATCCACGCAAATTTTGTAAATATCCTTGTGGCAATAGGTATTATTATAGTTTCCTATTTGGGTTTTCTGGCAACAACAGCTTCTCTCAGAAAATTGAAGGTAAAAGTTTACTCATATTACCCGTTCGACCAATTTTTCCCACAAGCCGGAAAATGGTCTATCATTTATTTCTTAATAGTAATTCTTTTACTCGGAGCTCTTATATATTTCCTGGGGAAGGGAGGATTCTATTTAAGCCCAGCTTAAGGTCAAGTTTTGTTTTTATCTCCAGCTTGAAAACCAGTAATAACTTTTATCCAGCCAAAGGGGAATGGAAAGCCCCGCCCAGTGAGGATAAAAATAAATAAATAAAAGTCCCCCGGCAACAAAAAATGGGATTATCAACTTCGGAGTTCTTCTTAAAATATATCCTGTTGCAATCGTCAAAAACGGAATCGCAGGAAGATAGTGGTACAAAAACATAATCCGGGGAGAAAGCGCCCAGGGAACAAACATTACTAAATAACTGAAAACCACAAGACCAAGTTTTTTATTACGTTCAACAAAAGCAACCATCGCGGAGACCACAACCGATGCAAATCCGAACCAAAAAACCAGCGGATTGCCAAAGGCATAAATTCTTGCAACCATTCCGCTTACCTCATCGCTTGTGTAAAGATAAATCGGCCGGATTAAAAATGGCCAGCTCCACCAAAGAGAGCTATACGGATGAGTAGCCCGAAGTCCAGTGTGATACCACCACATTTGCTCCTGCATTCCCCACCAAACTGTAAGATTGTGACCGGTTAAAAACATGTCCGTATAGCTTAGGAGATAAACCGCAGCCGGCAAAATTAAAAACCAAAGAATCGACTTGGTAAATTTCTTTTTCCTCCATAACCATAAAACTCCCAAAATCGGAATCGCCCAAACGGCCGACCATTTTGAAGCAAGAGCAAGACCCAAAGATATCGCCGACCAGAAGTCGTGCTTCTTCATAAAAAGATAAATTGATAAAAGAGCAAAGAAAAGAATATAGCTATCGTTCATTCCAATTCTGCTCATAACCAGTGCAAGCCCATCAAGAGAAAATATTCCCGCGGACAGAAGTCCTATTGCCTCATCGTCAAAAATTTCTTTTCCCAAAAAATAAACCAAAAACACCGACCCGACTCCCAAAAGCGCACCCGGGATTCTCCAGCCAAATGAATTTTGCCCGAATATTGTCATTCCCAAAACCATTCCCAGTTTGGCCAAAGGCGGATGTGTCCACTCATATGCAAAACCGGGTGGGGGCGTGTTCCACCATTCCCAGGCCTTAGCCGCATCGGGGCCCATAATCACTTTTGCGGTAAAGGCGTGATAGACCTCATCAAAATACATTGTGGAAGGGGAACTTAAATTAAAAACTCGGGTAATAAACGCAAAAGCCAATACGATAATCAGAAAAATCCTTGCCTTTTGTTTAGACAGGTGAATCTTGGGAATAACTTCTTCAGTTTTAACAGTCGGCTTGTTTCTACTGTCAATAAAACGATTTATAGCTGCAAACATTTTGCTCCATTCCGATTTTAGGCCTTTATAAGCTAGGTAAAAAATATAAATTACAAAAGAAATATTTACTACCGCAAAAAATTTAACAACCATATATGAAAAAACTTCTTTGAAGTTGTCCGTTATCCAAATATAAGAGTAATAAAGATTAGCGCTATATGTCACGGAAAAACCAATGTACGGAATTAAAAAAAGAGGATTTTCAACCGCAATTATGGCCAAAGGCGCAAAAACCGGTAAAAGATGCCTTTCGTGCATTCTTGTAAAAAACATAAAACTTGATGCGAAAACAAAAGCAATCAAGTAATAAGGTGCGTTTTTTATCTTTGATAACTTAAAACAAAGAAGTACCGTCACGCCAAGAACCACCAGATATCCGAATAGTTGAAAATAAATATTGTCGGGCTTCCAAAATCCGAAAAGGCTCCAAAAGTTGAAAGCGTTGAGTGATGTATACGGATATTGATTTAAGGAAATCCCCAGCCGCGAAAAAATAAATCCGATTAAGTTTCCAGAATTCCAAAACGGCACAAAACCGATTATGAAAACCGCAAGTGAAGTTAATGAATAAATTAAAAACTTAGAAAACTTCCATTTATCCCTTATCATCACAAACAAAATCACCGGTAAAATAAATGCCGTTTGCGGTTTAATTAGAGTCCCCAAAGAAAGGATTGCCGCTGAAGCCAAATAAGAAGTATCCATAAGATACACCGCCAAAACCGAAGTTAAGGCAGTTAGTGAGTCTACCTGCCCCCAAAGAGCTGAGTTTGCAAGGATAGCCGGATTAAATATGTAAATGCAGGCCCCGATTATGCCCCACCTCTCACCCTTGGATTTTTTGAGAATCTTGTAAATGAAAAGGCCCGTCAATAGATCCGAAAGTGTTGCCGGAATTTTATATAAAACCACCTGAGGGAAAATGCCAAGAACGTTGATCTTTCCGAGTAACCATAAAAAATAAAGATACCCGGGTAGATAGTCACTCCAACTGTTATAAAAACTTTTGAGTCCATAATTAGCCAGGGATGTACTCCAGGCAATAAAGGTTCCCTGATCAAGGTGAAGTGTTCCAAAAAAAGAAAGAATAAATCTGACGATGAGACCGATAACCAAAACGTATACAATATTGGGTATGAAGAAATTTCTGGGTTTGGCTTTTATTTTTTCTTTCATTGTCTATTTACTTACTTCGGCAGGACGAACCCCTTATGACTATTTTACTCGACTTTCAGATTCTTTTTTACAGGGAAAGTTGTACCTGACCCAAAATCCGCCATGGCTTAACGAACTGATTCCGGCAGGACCAAACAAATTTTACGTAGTTTATCCCCCTATGCCGGCAATCTTGGCCATGCCTTTCAGATTAATTTTTGGGCAACTGTTTGAACAGCAATATCTGGCTCAACTCCTAGGGGCCGGAATTGTGATTCTGACCATGTGTATATCATTTTCTATCAAAAAGGACAAAAAACTCGCCATTTGGGCTGGGTTTTTGGCGGGTTTCGGAACTATTATCTGGTTTTTGGCGGCAACCGGTTCGGCATGGTATCTTAGCCAAGTTAGCGCCGCTTTTTTTATGAGCGCCGCAATACTCGAATCTCTAAATAAAAAAAGACCAATCTTAATTGGCGTACTTCTTGGCGCGGCATATCTAAGCAGAATTGAGATAATTTTATCTCTACCCTTTTTTCTATACATTCTTTGGGACAAAAATTGGTTAAAAAACTATTTAAAAATGGCAATGGGCCTTGCTCCTTTTATTTTCACCGACTTTCTTTATAACTTTTTAAGGTTTGGTGTCGTTTGGGACAAATCTTACATTTTAATTCCGGGGGTACTTAACGAAAGCTGGTATCAAAACGGACTTTTCAGTCCACTTAATATCCCCAATCATTTAAAAATAATATTTCTGGCCCTTCCAAAATTTATTCCCCAATTTCCTTATATCGAACCTTCGTGGGCAGGGCTCGCCATTTGGATTACGACACCCGCTTTTATTTATGCATTAATAGCCAACATCAAAGAAAAGATTATACGGTTTTCCTGGCTTTCAATACTCTTAATTTCACTTTTGATTTTCAGTCATGGTACCACCGGCTTCTCCCAGTTCGGTTACAGATTTGCCGTAGATTTTTATCCGATTTTGATATTCCTAACAATAAAAGGCGCGGCCAAAACCGGACTAAAGTGGCACCACTATCTACTCCTAACTCTTTCAATTCTGGTTAACCTTTGGGGTGTAACTTGGATTAATAAATTTGGCTGGGTGAGTTTTTAATAATGAAAAGAAACATAATCTTTCTTGTAATTCTTCCCCTTACGGCTATTGGATTATTACTCCGTGTGTGGAATTTGAAATCCAACCCTCCGGAACTCTTTAGTGACGAAATTAGAGGAATCCTTTCCGCAAAAAGCATGATTGAAAGCGGCAAAGATATCAATGGAAAACCCGAACTTTATTTCTACAACCGGCTCGAACTTTACCCACCGGTCTACGGATACTTAGCTGCCTTAACTTCATATGCCATCGGTAATGACACGTTGGCGGTCCGTCTGCCTGCGGCAATTTCAGGAACTATTACAATAGCCCTTGTCTTCTACCTAACCCTGTTGTTATTTAAGAACACTATTGTTGCCGCAACTTCCGCGTTTGTCATTACCTTTGCTCCCTGGGCAATACACTTCAGCCGTGTTGGCTGGGAACCGGGGATTTTCCTTCCGTTTATTATTCTTCCCATAATTTTATTCTTCCTTTTTTTGCATAAGAAGAAGAACATTTTTCTATTTTTATCTTTTATTTTCTTTGCTTTTGCGGTTTACACGACAAGATCTTCGGAATTCCTCTCGCCTTTATTTATGGTCATTTTACTCGCTCTCAACTTCCGCGAAATTAAGAAACACTACGTCCCGGTAGTTGCGAGTCTTGCAATTTTTTCTATTTTGATCATTCCTTACCTGTATATTTCCGCCACTCAACCTCTAATGCATGAAAGAGCGGATAGGATTTTTACGTTCGCTGGCGGTGTTAATAAAACCACACTAGGGATTTTTGTCAGAAATTATTATTCTCACCTAACCCCTTCATTTCTATTTATAAACGGCGATCCAAATCTTAGACAAGGGGCAGGAACTGGAGTTTTATTTTGGAGTTTCCTTCCGTTAATTATTCTTGGACTCGTTGAAACCTTCAAAAACATACCAAAAAAAGAATATAAATTTTTACTTTTGTGGTTCTTGGTTTTCCCTTTGGGAGGAAGTTTAACAAATGACGGAGTTCCTCACGCAACCAGAACGCTTATCGGCGTTGTAGCTTTTGCAATTCTTGCGGGACTCGGGGCAAGATTAATTTGGGAAAAAGGCCAAAAACTCTTCATAATATTCTCAATCATTTTATTCATTGCTTTCTCCCTCGAACTTTCAAGATTTTTGACAATTTATTTTAAAGATTATCCCATAAATTCCCAGGCTTGGTGGGAGTATGGACAAAGCCAAATATTTTCAATAATTAAAACCAACACAAAAGGAGGTGAAAGTCTTTGTCTTTTAAACACCGATTACTGGCACGAAGAAACTTTGACAAAATATTACTTGGGCATAAATAATAACTATAAAATTATTTACGACCCCAATAATCCCGACTGTTTTTCATCTCAAATCCTGGTTCTAAAACCCCAAGTTACTCCGCCTTTGGAATATGTTTCCATTAAAACAGTTAACAGCCTTGAGGGAAACCCAATTTGGACCGTTTACTCTTCATTGAAGAACTGATAAAAACCATTGATTAATATCTTGCCATTTTCCGTTTCCGGCTTTTGGAATAAACACCGACTGTTGATCATAAACCGCATTTACCGGCGGGTTAATCAAAAGTTCCTGGGGGATAAGGTACTGCTTTATGTCTTTGTCATCCTCCAAGGCCTTTCTTGCCAATATCCCGGCTGTCGGCAAATTTAAGTCCGTCTCAACATATTTTTTGATAACTCCCAACATTGCCAGATCAATCTTCGGTGAAAGAAAAACTTTCGGCTGCATAATTTTAGTTTTAATTGCATCAATAACCAGTTGTTGTCGTGCCTCTCTTGCAATATCCGTTCCTTCAATCCCTGCGGCGTGGCGGGAGCGGACAAACTCCAAAGCTGTATCACCATTCATTGTCTGAGAACCGGCATTAAAGCTAACTGTCTGATACCTGCAGGCAAGAGTCGGGTCACCACCGCAAGTATCGTTTTCCTTACCGGCAACCGGATAAAGATTATCCGTAAAACTATTTTGAACATTTACCTGAATGCCGCCGAGGGCATCAACAATATCCTTAAAGGCCGAAAAATCAATTACTACTCCATATTGAATCGGCTCTCCGACAACTTCAGCAGTAATTGTTTTTGCAAAACCAATTTTTCCTCCAGGATAACCCGAGTTATTAAAATATGGAGTAGTTTGATCGCCCCAATAGTAAGCCGAGTTTATTTTCGCGCGGATATCGGGAATCCAAAGATCTCTTGGAATTGAAACAATCACCAAATCCGGCTTTGTCAGGGAAACCGAAACCAGAATCATCGTGTCCGTTAAATCTGGGCTATCTTCGGGCCTTGCCCCACCGGCCTTTCCCATTACTAAAATATTCACCCGGCCATTTGTTGAAGCTATTTGTCCTTCCGGAACAGCCAAAAAATTATAAGCGGATTTTATGTATGTAGAAAGACCAACGGCACGCGCCCAAATACAAAATGAAAACAACAAACCCAAAACAACTACCAAAATAACCCATTTTAACCAAGCGTGTTTATTTTTCTTTAGAGGAGTATTTTCCAACACTTCAGGTGTCTTTTGCGTAATAGAAATTCCTTCAGAATTTATAGCACCACGTTCCCGTCCCCTGGAATGTGTTGTAGAATTATCAGACATGTCAGACATAAGTATAACAGCTTCTAAAGCTGGTTCGACATATGATGTCGTAGCTGGTTTAAACGAACAACAAAAACAAGCAGTAACTTACACGGGAGGGCCACTTTTGGTTTTAGCAGGAGCCGGTAGCGGAAAAACCAAAGTTCTGACCCACCGCGTAGCTTACTTTATTTCCCGGGGCTTAATTAAACCTGAGAATGCTCTCTTACTCACTTTTACAAATAAAGCAGCGGGCGAAATGAAGGAAAGAATCTCGGCTCTCACAAACGGCAATCCGCCGTTCTCCGGAACTTTTCATTCCTTTTGCGCTAAGGTTTTAAGAATCGACGGCAGACAAATAGGCATCCCCATAAACTTCATTATTTATGACGAACAGGACCAGAAAGACGTAGTTAAACAGATTCTTGAAAAAATGGATCTCTCTACGGATCAATACAACCCAGCCGCAATCCTATCCGGCATTTCTGAAGCCAAAAACCAGATGCTTAATCCCGAAGAATATAAAGAATTTATTAGAAGCGAGTGGCAGGAAATTGTCGCAAAAGTTTATAGCGAATACGAAAAGATGTTAAAAGAAATCGGGGCATTGGACTTTGACGATTTGTTGATCAGGACCGTAAAACTTTTCAGGGAAGTGCCGGAGGTTCTGGAAAAATGGCAAAGAACTCTAACTCATATATTTGTCGATGAGTGGCAGGACACAAATAAAATTCAGTATGCTTTGACAAAACTCTTGGTGGGAAAAACAAAAAACATTACTGCAGTTGGGGATGCAAGCCAAAGTATTTATAGCTGGCGTGGGGCGGATTACAGAAACATTAATTATTTGATACGTGATTATCCCGATATAAAAGTAATAAATCTCGAGCAAAACTACCGCTCTACCCAAAATATTCTGGACGCTGCAAATCTCGTCATCTCAAAAAACACAACACACCCGATTCTTAAACTCTGGACGGAAAAATCTGCCGGGGCAAAAATTAAACTTTACGCCGCCAGAAACGGTTTTGATGAAGCCGATTTTGTTGTCTCGGAAACCGAGTCGCTTTTATCGCAATCCCGAAAATATAGTGATATTGCCGTACTCTACAGGACCAATGCCCAATCCCGGGTTTTGGAAGAAGCCCTATTGCATGCCGGAATTCCTTACACCCTAGTCGGCGGAGTTAGATTTTACGACCGCAAAGAAATTAAAGATGTCATCAGCTATATTAAATATCTGGTCAATCCGAAAGACTCCGTCTCCAGAAAAAGAATTGAAAAAATAGGACTCCGGAGATTTGAAAAGTTAAAAGAAATGGGCACGATCGAAGGGATGACAACCCTTGATATTTTGGATGCAGTAATTCAAAAAACTGATTATCTGAGCCTTTTCCAACGTGAGAGTGAAGAAAATCTTGCACGGCTTGAAAACATAAAAGAACTTAGGAGTGTTGCCACCGAATTCCCCAACATCAACGAATTCTTGGAGAACGTTGCCTTGGTTGAAGCCCAACAGGATTCCAAAAAACATATTGGCCTAAATATGCAAAAAGATGCCGTAACTTTAATGACACTTCATGCAGCCAAAGGTCTTGAGTTTCCGATTGTTTTTATTGTAGGAATGGAAGAAGGGCTTTTCCCTCATTCCCGAAGTTTAATGGATACAAATCAACTTGAAGAGGAGCGCCGCCTTGCCTACGTCGGGATTACCCGTGCCAAAGAACTCCTATACCTTACCTATGCCGCTTCCCGCCTCTATTTCGGAGAAAAAATCAGTAACCCTCCCAGTAGGTTCATTATGGATATTCCTGAAGATCTGATCGAAAACCTGGGGGAAAATAGTTTTTCCGCAGCGGGTGATTTAAAATTGGACTCAGTCGGGGACATTAAAGGAACTTTTGACGACATTATTGAGAAATACCTAGACCATGAATAAATAATTAGCTTTCAGGTATCGGGATTGGCTGCATAATTCCACTCATTGATTTGGCCTGTTCTTTACCTTCTTCTTTCTCCGATTTTCCGGGTTTCCAAACTTCTATCTCTTTCGTGACATGACCCGAAGGTTCCGTCAGAACTTTAGCTCTCAAAAAGGTCCTAGCAAAATTTGTTGCATCAAGTTGAGTCTTAAACATATAAGGTATTAAACGAACTTCTGAAAATTCTGTACCCCCTTTACCGCTGGATCCTTCATTCGCTATATAGATAAATGGCAAACCCCATTTTTTGTCCTTCTCAGTTGAAATCCAGCAGTAAGTTCTTCTTATTCTTTCTGAGCCATCAGCTGTCAATGTCGAACTACTTTTTTCAACGACAATTGAATCTAAAGCAAATGGTTCGGCACCAAAATTAAAACTTTCACCATCTCTTTTATAATCCCTTACTTTAGTCCAAGAGGTTTCGGTCGCATCTTGTCTTCCAGTAACATTCTTACCCATAAATTCCCTAAAAGCTCGAATTCTCCTCTCAGCCGTAACTCTAAGCGAATCTATTTTGTCCAACTTTTCCGTTGCAGGCCAACCATGCCGAGATATTTCCGAGCGTATAACAGAGCTTACTTCAACCATATTTCAAATATACACCAAAGCCAATTTGTTTGAATGTATAATACAAATTAATGAATAACTTAGATAAAATCGCTACGCACCCTTTGCAAACCTCGGCCTGGGAGGAATTTCGTCGGGAGTGGGGGAACGAGATACTTGAAACGAAATATGGAATTTTGACTCTTCACAAAATCCCCCATACGAACTACAAAATTGCTATGTTTGAAAAAGGACCAATTCCAACTAAAGAGATGCTAATGGACCTGAAAAAAATTGGCCACGAAAATAATTTGATTTTTATTAAACTCGAACCAAATTGTCCCAAAAGCGACAAACTCGTTAAGTTAATGCAGTCCGAAGGAGCAATTCATGGCCGCAGACTTTTCACCCCGACAACTTTTTGGATTGACCTAACCCCAAGCGAAGAAAACTTGATGAAAAGTTTCTCAAGTAAAACCCGCTACAATATCCACCTTGCAGAAAGAAAAGGAGTTATTATAAAAGAAGATAGCTCCGACAAAGCCTTCGATAGGTACCTGGAATTAACACGCGAAACAATAGCAAGACAGGGTTTTTATGCCCATTCCGAAAGGTATCACCGCCTAATGTGGAAGATTCTTAGAAAAGCCAGAATCGCTCATCTAATGACCGCCACATATGAAGGAGAAATTATTACCACCTGGATCCTTTTCGCCTGGAAAAAATTTCTTTACTATCCTTATGGCGCTTCAACCGAAAAACATAAAGAAGTTATGGCCAATAATTTAATGATGTGGGAAGCCATAAGATTCGGCAAAAAATTAGGACTTACCACCTTCGACCTTTGGGGAAGGGAAGAGGGTAAAGGATTTACTAAATTCAAAGAAGGTTATAACCCTAAAGTAATTGAATTCCTAGGAACATGGGACCTGATTATAAATAAACCGCTTTACGCTTTTTATAAAATCGGCGAATGGATCCGGTGGCCATCATTAAAGTTGGCAGCTCAATTCGGACTCTCAAAACACAGATTTTAAATTATGGCAGATATCCGCCAATCCATCCATTTTGCCAATTATCTCAAAAGACAAGGCTGGACGGTAGAAAGAATCGGGGAAATCAACTACTTCATCAAAAAATTTCCCATTATTGGATCAATTCTAAAAGTTCAGCGGCCCGAAGAAATACAAATTGATATAGTACGCAAATTAATCCGAAAATACCGCATATTCCAGATAATTATTGAACCAAAAACCGAACTAGATGCCAAGTTCCTGGCCTCTATTGGCTTCAGACTGAGTAAATCGCCATACCTGCCATCAAAAACCCTCCAAATTGACCTGACACAACCCCGAAAAAAGATTTTTGCTCACATTAAGAAAGACGCTAGGTATTCCATTAAAAGGGGAGAGTCATTATTAATTAAGTCCTATTCGACCCCCGATGAAATCAGAACGTGGCGTGAGGCGTGGAAAAATTCGGTTAATTATAAAAGATATGTGCCGCCGGTCCAACAATTAATTAATCTACGCAAAAGTTTTCCCAGCACTTACTCCCTTTTCCTTGCGTCGCACAATATATCTGGCAGAATTATAGGTGGAGTGCTTTTCACGCGTTCTTCACACGACTTTGCATATTATTGGTACGGATTTACAAATTCCGAAGGGCGCACTTCCCTCGCCCAGTATTCACTCCTCTATCAGGGAATACTATGGGCTGAAAAGATGGGTTGTAAGATTTTTGACTTTGAAGGAGTCTATGATTCCCGCTTCCCCAACAAAAGCTGGCTAGGTTTTTCTCACTTCAAACGCTCTTTTGGTGGATACGAAGTTGAATATCCCGGGTGTTTCATTCAGAATAGACTTCCTATATGAAAATACGTAAGAAAACCTGGAATGACGCATTTGAAAAAATACTTTCCGGAGAAAAAACTTTTGATGCCCGCTTAGCCAACTTTGATTGCAAACCCGGCGATATTTTAATTTTGGAGGAATATGATCCAAAGTTAAAGAAATATACGGGTAGAAAAATCGAAAAAGAAGTTACCTTTGTCCTAAACACTAAGGAGCAAAAATACTGGTCTCAAAGCGACATAGCAAAAACCGGCCTTCAAATAATTGGGTTTAAATAATTAATCGCTTTTGCAAAATAGTGAGAACTCACAACCCACTTTGCAAAACATATGGCCGCTACACTCAAAGTCCGACTTTTCTATTTCATCACGTACTTCAAATATTTTCTTCGCCGCTTCTTCCAATTGCTTGGCCGTACGCGTTGTAGAAAGTTTTTGCTGTTGATCCAAATAATATAGAGAGAGTTTGATTTTATCCGGAGCTTTTCCGAACGGCGGCGACGGGATTTTTGTTGCGGCTAAAGCGTAAAAACTTAATTGTAGGTTTTTATCGACTTCTCTTTGCGACGGAATTGTTGCGCCGGTTTTATAATCAATAATTTCAATTTCCCCGCCACCGATATCATCAACTCTGTCAAGTCTTCCACCGATTTTCAGATCTTTGCCTAAAGGAACCGTAAACGGCTGTTCCAAAGCAATAGCTGGAATCTTAGGATTAAATCCCTGTTTTAAAAATCCCGAAAGGTAAAGTTTTCCCTTTCCAAAAAAATCTTCCTCATGTTTTTTGCTTATATAACCCTCACTAACCCAGTTTGTCTCAAGTAAATCGTAAAGCAATTTATCTGTTGGTTTCTTACCTGATGCAACTTCTTCAAAAAAGTTTTTAAGTACACCGTGCATTGCAGTCCCAAAACTTTGCGATGCGGAAGGAGGCGTCGGAACTTTATAAACATAGTGAAGTTTGTAATGCATCGGACAAGTTTGGAAAGTTTCTATTTGAGAGTAGGATAGGTAATCAATGTGTAACGATTGTTTCTTGGTGGAACTTACCGAATCGACAGGTTTGTAGTCAAGAAAAGATAATTGGTCAACCTTTATGGAAGGTTTCTCTTTTAATGCAGTCTTTTCCCCTAAGGCTTCAAAAATAAACGGCGAAAGTTTCTTTTCGCGTTTACCTTCTCCATAATAATCCGCGGCGGTAAATATTAACTTTTCTTTTGCCCGGGTCATTCCGACATAAAATAGTCTACGCTCTTCTTCGGTGTGATAATCCCCTACCGGCAAAACTTCTTTTATAAGTTTATCGGGAATCGGAATCTGTTCACGCCGCTCCATACTGGGAAATCTTTGCCCGACTAAATTTACAATGAACACCACCGGAAACTCCAATCCCTTAGCGGAATGTACTGTCAAAATATTTACCGCGTTTATATCACTCCAGTCGCTGTCCGTTGCCAATGGACTTTCTCCAAGTTCCATGGAAAGATTTAACCAATCAACAACAGCAGCAACAGAAGCATCTTCGTGAGAGGCTTCATAACTCTTTAACTTGTCAAAAAGTTTAGAAATATTTTTGGCTCTATTCTCTGCCTCGACCGATTCGGGAGATAAAAGCTTCTGTAATAGCCCCGTAGTTTCCAAGAAAGAATAAAGAAGCTGTCCTGCCGATTCTTTGGAAACCTTATCAAATTGTTTGTTAATAATATCCGTTAAACTCTTAACTTTCTCGCTACCAATTTTTTCCGCCGCCTCAAATAAACTAACATTATTTTTTCTGGCATAATTCCCCAGTTCGGCAAGTTCCCTCCCTGCAATTTCAAAATGATCAATGCAAAGGAGACGGTAAAAAGAAACTGAATCGGTAAAATCATAAAGAACTTTAAGGTAGGAAATTAAATCAATTATTTCCGGTTGTTTAAAAAGTCGGCCCGGTCCCAAAAACTGGTATGGAATCCCATTTCTTCCAAGTGCTCTCATGATCGGTTCCGAATGGTTATTGGCACGGACTAAGACAGCGAAATCTTTATACAAATATTTTTCCTCCTTTTGAAGTTCCAATATTCTTTTTGCAATTCTGTCGGATTCGTTTTCGACCCTGTCTGAATGAATAAATTCGATTTCCTTACCGTCCTTAGTTATTTGAGACTTAAGACTTTTATCAATCTTCTCAACTACTTCTAATCTGTCGGGGTTGTTGTGTTCAATCAGATCATGACTTCTATCCAAAATTTCCTGAGTACTTCTATAATTCTTTGTTAAAACAATAACTTTTGTTTTGGGAAAACTTTTTCTGAATAAAATAATGTTGCTTACTGCCGCTCCTCTAAATTTGTAAACGCTTTGGTCGTCATCCCCCACTACATTTATGTTCCCGTTTTTACCTACCAAAAGTTTTATCAACTCATTTTGGGCATAGTTGGTATCTTGGAATTCATCAACAAGCAAATATTTAAACTGTTTTTGATATTCCCTAAGAATGTTTGGTCTGTCTCTAAAAAGTTTTAAGGTTTTAACTATCACATCACCAAAATCCATCATGCCCTCCCTGACTTTTATTTCATCGTATGCCTTGTAGGCTTTAGAAAGCTCACGCCATTTGTCAATTTCGATTTTTTCTTCAGGCACCACCACTTTTTGCTTCTTTACCCAGGCTTCATATTCGGTAGGAGAAACGTCTTCATCCTGAAGACGCGAAAAGTGTTGAAGCATTCCGCTCAAAAATTTATCGGGATTCCCAAGCGGTCGAAAATAATTTAGATCAAGTTTAAAAAGATTTTTTCGAAGCAGCTGTACCGACTCCGCCTCCGACATTAATATGTATTTCGGATCAAGCCCGATATGAAGTGCTTCGCGACGCAATATCTTGTCACAGAAAGAATGAAAGGTCATTATCCACATTTGTGTATAACCGTAAGGCATGGCAATATCTACCCGCTCCTCCATTTCCCTTGCCGCTTTTTCCGTAAATGTTAGGGCCAAAATTTCCGAAGTTTTTGCCTTTTTGGAAAAAATTAAATACTTTATGCGCTCAGTTATAACTGTGGTTTTTCCGGTTCCCGCCCCAGCAATAATAAGAAGTGACCCCGGCCCAAATTTAATTGCGTCCTGTTGCTCTTTGTTTAACCTGAGATTTGAAGTTTTATCCACGAAGCTATTCTAACACTTTCTTTTTCTCAACACCGCTTCCTAAATTTTGCGTAGAACTAATTTTTTGACCCAGATTGGCAAAAGATGTAGAAACATTCCCCATCGTATTATGTGCATTCGTTAAATGCTTCTGCAAAACACCCAAGTTTTCCTCAACTTTGCCGTAATCGGATTTTATGGCCCTGAGGGATGCTAGGATTTCTTTTGCCTGGTCTTCAATCTTCTGCCCCTCAAAACTCATTAGGATTGCTTTAAGGTATGCGTAAAAAGTTGTCGGGGAAACCGGGAGAACTCGCTGCTCTCCCGCATAGTCAAAAAGTGCCTGGTTATTTACAATCTCGTAGTAAATCGATTCTGAAGGAATATACATCAAGGCATAATCGATTGTCCCCTCTTCCGTCAGAATATATTTTCTGGCAATGTCATCAATATGTTTTTTAACATCGCGTTCGAAGTCTTTGGCTGCAATTTTTTTGGAAGATTCATCCCCCTCCCCCGACATCTTTCTGAAGTTTTCCATCGGGAATTTGGAATCAACTGGAATAATGCCGCCTGAAGTTTTTATAGCAGCATCAACTTTTTCCCCAGATTTAAATGTATATTGAAGATTAAAAGATTCCTTGGGCAAAAACTGCTTAAGCAGTTCCTTCAAAACTTGTTCGCCAATATTTCCCCTGAGTTTTGGAGAACTTAAAAATTCCTGCAGGTCTTTCATTCCCCGTCCGATTTCAGAAAATTCTCCGATATTTTTCTGCACGCCAGAAATAACTCTTGCCGCATTATCAAGCCGTTCGTTTAAATTCCTCGTTGACTCGGAAAGGGTGCGTGTAAAGTTTTTGTTTTGTTCATCAAGCCGTGTATTGGTTGTCTTCAAATATTCAAGAAGTTCGTCGGAAGGTTTTTGTGCATCCTTCAAATCGGTTAATTTCTTGTTGATAAAAACGGCTACAATAACCAAAGCCGCCAGGACTATAATTAGGATAATTACGGGGTCCATATTCAAAGGTATTGTAGCATAGGGAAAATGAAAAAGAATTCGCACAAACAACAAATTTTAAAAAGAAAAAACTTTTTGCCAACCCTCCTATTAACAATTTTTCTTTGGGGACTCCTAGCCGGGCTTATTTATTTTATCGACCCTGCTTCCTTTGGCGTGGTTCCGCTTTTCTTTATTCTTGTTTTTTTCTGCCTTCTTTTTACCTTCTCGTTAATTTTTGCCAATAGCCGGAGGGGAATGGTGGCAACAGTTGCAACAACTTTTTTCCTTTTTCTTACATATCTGGGCGTAGGAAACATCCTTAATTTGATTCTCATCCTTGCAATTGCTCTCTGCATCGAGTTATATTTCAGCTTGAAATGAATTCCTCACTAAAACGGCAACTACTCCGGACTTTTGCTCAAATGATGGACGATTTGAAAGATAAAAAAGAAATTGAAAAATTTTTGACGGATTTTTTTGATGACGCGGAGCTTGAAAAATACATTAAGAGGTTAGCAATTGCTTACTGGCTAAAAAAGGGCAGGGACAATGAAAACATCAAAAGAAATTTAAAGGCAACCCCCAAAGAAATCTCTGAAGCACAAAAATCTCTCAAGAAAGATGGAATCAAACTCGCACTCAAAAAAATCGAGGCGGAAGAATGGGCTAATCAATGGAGTGAAAAAATCAAAAATATTACGAAAACTAATAAATAGCTCGCTAATCATAATCCTGGTCGTTCTTTTTACCAAGATATCTCTTTTACAAAGAATCTTTTTCCAAAAAACTCCACTCTACGATTTTGATTTGTATTATTCTCTTATCAACAGTATAAAACACGGAATTAACCCCTATTCGCCGGGTCTGACTTTTTCTCTTGGGCCACCGTTGGTTTTTTTATATTTTTTCCCTTTTTCTTTTCTTGCGTTAGAAAAAGCAAGAGTGGTAGCAACCTTAATAAACATTACCTCAGGATTCGTTCTTTGTTTCTTGCTTGCGAAAAAGTTTAACAAAAAATATTTATTAACCACATTTCTTGTCCTGGTTATTGTGTTCTTCTCCGCCTTTTTGCCACGATATTCCCTGGGGATGGGACAACCGTCTATTCTACTCACATTGTTTATCACCTACATAATTTGCAGCAAAAACAGTGTTTTGAAAGGAATATCTTTAGCTATTGCTTCTTCTTTGAAAACAATCTTACTTTTCCCAATTTTGGCATTTATCAAAAACAAGAAGTTCCTTATTGTCTTTCTATTAACACTGGTCCTATTAACACTTCTGTCATTAACTTTTATCAAGGTGGATTGGTATAAATATTATTTTCAAAATATATTTATCAGTCTTAATAATTCACCATTAGCCTCTTCCGGGATAGACTCTTACAACCAATCTTTAAAAAGCACCCTTTTTAGATTTGGACTATTTGATTTATACAAAATAATATTTATCCCGGTATTAATCATCGCCTCTTTATTTATTGCCATTACCGCCAATTTCGAATTGTCTGTCATAACCGCAATACTCCTTTCCCCTATTTCCTGGCAACACTACTTCGTCGTTTTATTCCCAATCTTTGTTGCCGCCGTTTTTAAAATGAAGTGGAATTTTAAAAATTTATCAATATTTACCGTTTCGTTCATTTTGTGGTTTGTCCAATTTCCCTGGCTTAATTCTTCAAAGGTAGGTTTAGTAACCAGTATTCTTGCCTCACACTTCTTTATTTCGGGTCTCATGCTTTTTTACCTCATCTGGAATAACAGAAATACGAAACTAGGCAAGAAGGACTAGCCACAGTATAATAGTGGCATGGCAGACAAATTCTATATAACCACCACCCTTCCCTATGTTAACGCTGAGCCGCACATTGGCTTTGCTTTGGAAATTGTGCAGGCAGATGCAATTGCCAGATTCCATGGACTTTCCGGAGAGGAAATATTTTTTAACTTTGGCACCGACGAGCACGGCCAAAAAATATACCAAAAAGCCAAAGAGCTGGGACGTGACCCCCAGGAATATTGTGATGAATACGCCGCAAAATTTGACGAGCTTAAAACCGCTCTTAATCTAAGCTACAACCACTTTATCCGTACAACCGATCCGCATCACATTGCCGCGGCACAAGAATTCTGGAAATTATGCGATAAAAATGGAGATATTTATAAAAAACTCTATAAAACCAAATATTGCGTCGGCTGTGAGTTGGAAAAAACCGATTCCGAACTTGTCGATGGTCATTGTCCGCTCCATCCCAAACTCGAAATCGAAATTATCGAGGAGGAAAACTATTTCTTCAAATTTAGTAAATACGAAAAAGTCCTATTAGATTTTTATGAAAAAAATCCGGACTTCGTGATCCCGTCCGGCAAATTTAACGAAATAAAGACTTTTGTCAAAGACGGCTTGCAGGATTTTTCGATTTCCCGTCTCAAAAGCAAGATGCCATGGGGAATTGATGTCCCCGGGGATGATACTCACGTAATGTACGTTTGGTTTGACGCTCTTATTAATTACATTTCAACTTTGGGTTGGCCCGGAGACAAAAAGACGTTTACCGACTTTTGGCCGGGAGTTCAGGTTGCGGGAAAGGACAATTTACGCCAACAAACGGCAATTTGGCAAGCGATGCTTCTATCCGCCGGACTCCCGAATTCAAAACAAGTATTTATTCACGGATTTATTACCGTTAACGGACAAAAAATAAGTAAAAGTCTGGGGAACACTATTAATCCGGTTAGCGTAACCGAAAAATACGGAACCGACGCTCTCCGTTATTATCTTTTGGCCAAAATTAATCCTTATGAAGATTCCGATTTCACTTTTGAAAAATTTGAGAATGCCTATTCCGGCGAGCTTGCCGACGGACTTGGGAATCTCGTTTCCCGAACTGCCAAACTTTGCGAAAATTCCGGTTTTGAATTTGCCCCAACCAAGGTTACCTTAGATAAAAATATTGAAAATGCGTTAAAGGAATATAAATTCGATGTAGCATTAAAAACCATTTGGGAAGAGGTTGGTGAAACCGACCAATTTATAAACAAGGAAGAACCTTGGACTCTCAAAGGAGAGGAACTCAAAAAAGTATTAACTCACCTTGTTGACCATCTACGTTCGATCGCATACAACTTAAAACCGTTTCTTCCGAAAACTGCAGAAAAAATCGAAAGACAATTCGGTTCGGCGAAAATTAAAGCAGGATCCCCGCTTTTCCCCCGTTTGAGTTAAAATACAAGCTATGCGCGACTATATTATTAAGCATGAAAAAGGAATTTTGCGGATTTTGGAAATTCTTCCAGGTTTTGTTTCCTGGAATTTGATTTTACTTCCCTACTGGGGAATTTTCGTTTTCCCGGTTTTTGTTGCTTACTTCATTCTGTTTTTTAACATTTATTGGTTTTACCAATCTCTTCAAATCGCTGTTTCTTCAATTATCTCGCATACCCGGATACAGGCCGCCAAAGTTTACGACTGGATGGGAGATGTCAAAGGTTTCCCCGATTGGCAAAAAGTACGGCATGTTGTAATTATTCCCACCTACAAAGAGCCCCTTCATATTCTTGAAAGAACACTTGATTCTCTTGCGGCCCAAGAATTTCCGACAAAATTTATAATTCCGGTTTTGGCTATGGAAGAAAAGGAACAAGCCGCCGATAGAAACGCAAAATGGGAAGCGCTAAAAAACAAATACGGAAAAGTTTTCGGACATCTGTTCATGACGGTCCACAAGCTTGAAATCGGAGAGGTTGCCGGCAAAGCTTCAAACGAGAGATTCGCGGCAATTTGGGTTAAGGAAAATTTTATCGACCCCAACAAATTGGACATAGATTACTTTACGGTTACATCCTGCGATGCCGACCATAAGTTTCACCCCAAGCACTTTGCTAACTTAACTTATAAATTTCTGGACAACCCGAATCGTTTCAAAATGTTTTGGCAACCTTCAGTTATGTTTTACAACAATATTTGGGAAATTCCGGCAATTACCAGAGTTCCCAATACTTTGATGACAATCTGGAATCTTTCCCAGCTTCCCAGAAAGGACCGTTTAATCAATGCTCAAAATTATTCCCTATCTTTCAAACTTCTTGATGAAGTCGGATATTGGGATGCGGATAAAATTCCCGAGGATTGGGGAATATTCTTTAAGGCCTTTTATAAAAAGGGTGGCGGAATTGAGGTTGACCCGATTTATCTGCCTCTAATGGCCGACGCGGCGCAATCCACCTCCTTCTGGAAAACCATAATGAGCCAGTACCAACAAATCCAAAGATGGGCCTGGGGTGTAAGCGATGATCCATGGATAATTAAAAGCTACTTCTTGGCCCGGGACATTCCTTTTTGGGACAAAACAACCAGACTCATGCAAGTCATTTGGGCTCATTTTCTCTGGCCGGTCAATTGGTTTTTTATTACCTTGGGTCTTACCATCCCGACACTTCTAAACCCCGCTTTTGGTAGAACGGTTTTGGGTTACACTGTTCCCAAACTTTCATCTTTCGTTCTAACAATTTCTTTAGGATTCCTCGTCATAATGATTGCAATAGATAGCATGCATAAACCCAAAAGACCGAACAAGGTTTCCCTTTTCAGAACAATTTTAACTCCATTTGAATTTGTCCTAATGCCGATTGCGGGTTTTTTCTTTTCTGCTCTTCCGGGCATTGATGCCCACACCAGATTAATGTTGGGAAAATATATAGAGTATCGGGTTACGGAGAAAGTTTAGAGAGATTTGTAGTACTCGATTGTTTTTTGAAGCCCTTCATCCAAACTCACTTTAGGTTCCCAGTCCAAAACTTTTTTGGCTTTTGAAATATCGGGCTGTCTCCTCATTGGATCGTCTTTCCTAAAAGTTCCCATATATTTTATTTCCGATTTTGAACCAGTCAATTTAATAATTTTTTCAGCTAAATATTTTATTGTGTATTCATCTGAATTTCCCAAATTAAATATTTCTCCTTTTGTATTATCCGAAAACATTGCTGCACATATCCCCGTGATCATATCTGATATGTAGCAAAAAGATCTCGTTTGAGTTCCGTCCCCGTCAATGTTGATGGAATTATCCGCTAATGATTCGTTTATGAAATTACTTACCACACGCCCGTCGTCTTTCTTCATCCTGGGGCCATATGTATTAAAAATTCTGATTACCCTTGCATCGACTCCGTACTTGTGCAAATAAACATAAGTTGCGGCCTCGGCGAATCTTTTACTTTCGTCATAACAACTCCTGGGCCCGAAAGTATTCACATTTCCGTAATACGACTCTTTTTGAGGATGCTCCAAGGGATCTCCATATATTTCCGAAGTTGAGGCAATAAGTATTTTAGCTCCGATTTTCTTTGCCAATTTAAGCATCTCAATTGTTCCCATAGAATTGGTTAAAAGTGTTTCTTCCGAGTAATTTTGATAATCAATAGGAGATGCGGGGGATGCAAGGTGAAATATATAATCAACTTGTTTACCCTTCAGTTTATCGAGCGGTTTCGTCACGTCCATATCAATAAACTCAAAGTTTGGGTTTTTCAAAAGCTCCCCAATATTCCCCTTGGAGCCCGTCAGAAGATTATCCAGACAAAGTACCTTGTAATCCTTTCCAATCAAATAGTCACAAAGATTACTCCCGATGAATCCCGCCCCGCCGGTGACCAAAATACTTTGCATATGGCCAAATTATACCTTAAACTGATTTTATATGAAATCCTTTTGGCAGAAACTTCATATAATCTCGGACAAACTTCACCTTCCCTCCCTCCCCAACTGGCTTGTTGGGATTCTTGCTTTGGTTTTTATTCTCCGAATTCCGTCTTTTTTTGAACCATACTATTACGGCGATGAAATGGTTTATCTGACACTTGGACAGGGAATCCGACAAGGACTCACTCTTTATAAAAATATCTACGACAACAAACCACCCCTCCTTTATATAACCGCAGCTGTCGCCGGAAATCTTTTCTGGTTTAAAGTGATTTTGGCTTTTTGGAATTTAGTTACGATTGTCATTTTTTATAAACTTGCAAAAAAGCTGTTTGAGAATAACCCCAAAACACAAAAGCTCTCCACTTTACTTTTTGGTCTTTTAACAACTCTTCCTCTACTGGAAGGACAAACCGTTAACTCTGAACTTTTCATGATAGCTTTTACAATCCTCGCACTTTTGATACTTCTCGAAAAGAATCTAAGCTCCAAGAAGGTCTTTTTTGCAGGTATCCTTTTTGGACTCGGAACTCTTTTTAAAGTCCCCGCAGCATTTGATGCCCCTGTAATTGTTTTTTACTGGTTTATAACCCAAGGCTTTGGCAATTGGAAAAAAATAATTAAAGATTCAGTTATTCTCGGAGCCGGATTTATATTGCCGTTATTTTTAACATTTATTTGGTATTTTTTCAAAGGAGCGCTTCCGCAGTATATCAATGCAGCATTCCTGCAAAATGTCGGTTATTTGAGCAGTTTTAGACCGGGAGATATCCAAAAACCGTTCCTCATTAGAAATGCACCGCTTCTTATCCGCGGACTAATTGTTCTTGCCGGTTCGGCAGCCCTCTTTTTATTCCGAAAAAAGCTTTCAGGCAAATTCATTCTCATTACCCTCTGGACTCTCTTTGCTCTTTTTGCCATAGCACTTTCCGAAAGACCATACCCTCACTACTTTGTCCAGGCGGTGGCTCCGATCTCATTTCTTTTGGCCATGCTTTTTACCGAAAAAAATCTTGAGCAATCCCTTACGGTCATACCCCTGGCCATAACACTTTTCGTACCCGTTTATTACAAATTCTGGTATTACCCAACCGTCAGTTATTACACACGCTTTATCAACTTTGCCATGCATAGCGAAACTAAGGAGCAGTATTTTACCCAATTCTCTCCCACGGTAAACAGGGACTATGAATTGGCTCAATTTTTGGTAATGTCGAGTACACCGGCCGACCGGGTATTTATGTGGGACCCGGACTCCGCAACAGTCTATGCGCTAAGCAAGCGTCTTCCCCCGATCAAATATGTTGTAAATTACCATATATTGGATTATTCAACGACGGCCCAGGAAGCAAAAAATATTGCGTTGAACCCTCCAAAATTCATTATACTGACTGACGGTAACCCCTACCCGGAACTTACCCCACTGATAAAAGAAAGGTACGTCCTTGTTAACCGGATAGACGACGCCAGTGTTTATGCCAGGTTAGATTTTGCCCCAGCCAAGTAATATCGTACAATAAGGCTACTGGATGTGGAAAAAGATTGTTTTTAACAACTATTTTCTGGCGGCCTTTATTCTAAATGCAATTTCTCTGTTGGTACCTATTGTACTAAGGAGTTTCCTTCCCCCCGTAGTTCCTCTATTCTACGGACGTCCCGTGGGTGAAGGCCAGCTTACTACTTCCCTAGGTCTTGTCATAGCTCCCGCCGTTTCCATCCTCATTACAATAATCAATCTGTTCTTAAATCTTTGGACAAAAGACGTTTTCCTTAAAAGGGTTCTCGCCGCTTCAGCTCTTGTTATTTCAGTTGTAACGGTAATTACTGTTATAAAAATAGTTCTTTTGGTCGGATTTTTTTAATATGAATAATCTGCGCAGTCTTTTCTTAATCCCCTGGATAACATCGGCTATTTTGGCTTTTTTAGCCACACCTCTTGTCATCAAACTTGCCGGCAAACTCGGAATAATTGACGACCCGAGAAAAAATAAGCATCCGAAAGTAATTCATACTTACCCTGTACCAAGAGGAGGAGGAATTCCGATTTTCATTGCTCTTCTTGTTAGTTCTTTACTATTTCTTCCCCTAGATAAACAAATCATCGGAATTTTAATAGGAGCCGTACTTCTGGTTGTCATGGGAACGCTTGACGATAGATATAACCTTAACCCATATCTAAGACTGGCCTTGGGCTTTCTTGCGGCCGCGGCCCCAATTGCGGCGGGAATCGGCATTTCGTTTATATCAAACCCGCTGGGTGGAATATTTGATCTTAGCCATCCCCAAATAAGTTTTGTACTTTTCGGGGCAACGCATAGTATCTGGATTCTTTCCGACTTATTTGCCCTTATCTGGATTACGTTTCTTATGAATATGGTAAATATGGGGGCGAAAGGAGTCGACGGACAACTTAGCGGCGTGACCGTTATTGCCGCACTAACCATTGCCTTCCTATCCCTGAAATTTTCGGCGGATATCACCCAGTGGCCAGTGATAATTTTGGCAGCAATCACGGCCGGTGCTTATTTGGGCTTTTTGCCCTGGCATATATTTCCACAAAAAATTATGCCCGGCTATGGCGGAAGCACGCTTGCCGGTTACCTTCTGGCAATTCTCTCAATTCTTTCTACCACAAAAGTCGGGGCGTTGATGGTTGTTCTGGGTGTTCCTTTAATCGATACCGGTTACACAATTGTCCGCCGTTTAATCAATCATAAATCTCCCGTTTGGGGAGACCGCGGGCATTTGCATCACAGGCTATTGGACGCCGGGCTAACTAAAAGACAAGTGGCTTATTTCTACTGGGGAGTCACAGCCATCCTTGGGTTTCTGGCAATAAATTTGAATACCGCCTCCAAGCTCTATACAATGATAGGTATTGTTGCCTTTATTGGAGGTCTTATTTTATGGCTAACCTACAGGCCGAAAAACCGGAACGAACAAAAGATAATTTGATAATCGCCGCCTTCAAGGCAATGCGACCGGTCCATTGGATCAAAAACATTTCCCTGTTTGCTGCAATTTTCCTTACAGGATTTCTTTTCGACCAAGGACAATTTACAAAAGTCCTGTGGGCTTTCGTGGCCTTTTGTTTAACCACCTCAGCCACCTATGTATTTAACGATATCTTGGATATCAAATCCGACAAACTTCATCCTATGAAAAAGTTTCGGCCTGTTGCCTCGGGAGCACTTCCAGTACGGGTCGCTGTCGTTGAATCGGCAATCTTGATTATTGCCTCAATCTTGATAGCTGTCGCGGGGGGGTTAAATTCGCTTTTTATAACAATTTTAATTGCATATCTTGTCATGCAGTTTTTCTACAGTCTTGGACTTAAAAATGTTGCCATCATTGATATCATAATCATTGCAGCGGGGTTTGTTTTTAGGGTCTATGCAGGTGCATTTGCGATCGATGCTCACCTTTCCGTTTGGTTTTTGCTTTGTGTAATCTCGGCCGCACTTTTCCTTGCCTCGGGTAAACGAAGGGCTGAAATCAATATTGCCGAAAACCTGGATTTTGGAACAAGAAAAAGCCTGGGAACGTACAAGAAGGAGCTTTTAAACTCCTATGTAACAATGTTTGGAAACGCATCGTGGATGTCTTGGGCTTTGTTTACTTTTTTCGAAAGCCCAAGGGCATCTGTTCCTTTCTGGTTGGTCCTGGCGGAAATTTCCAAAACCACAACCATTACCAAACTTCTTATGCTGACTATTCCCGTTACAATTTTTGGGGTAATGAGATATGAATCACTGATTTTCGAAGGTAAAACTGAAACGCCGGAAAAACTCCTTTTAACCGATAAAATGCTTATTGCGACGGTACTTATTTGGATAGGCCTCATTTATTGGGTCCTCTATGGTGGAATTGCCGCAATATAAATTAAGGTATGAGAGCGGGAGTCGCGCTCGGAGTCGATATTAAGGGTTGAGGAATTTTTTGAGCAAACTGGCCTGAAACCCAACCTGTTACTCCACCTGGGACTGCCGATGATGAGGCTTCATATTGAATTTCCAGCCAACCGGTTGCAGCATCTATATCAATATACGGGTAAACACTTCCGGGCTTGGCTTCACCTATTTCTTTTCCCGCCGCCCCGGGAAGGGTTCTCACTCTTAAAAAGCCAGTAGGAGTATTTCCTATCTGAACATAAGGTTCCGGGGTTGGCGACGGTGATGGGTTCGATAGAGAAGATTCATCCGACGAAACGCCTTTTGCCAGCTTTGCAAAGACGGTAAGTCTATAACCAACCAAGGTCTTAATTGACATAACTCTGTCGGCATATCCGGGGGCTTTAACCGTGATCTGGTGCTGAGCCGGTGAAATTGTAGATGTCTCATAGGGGGCAAAACCTTGTGTTACACCGTCAACCGAAACCTGGGCATTATCCGGCGTAGAAACAACGACCATGCCGGCAGTAGTCCCTGCTTGCGTTTCAAATGAAATAACGTCTCCCGACGAAGCATCCTCGCTACTTCCGAATTCTCTTCGTACAACCGTCTGTATTTCGGAGACCAATGTTATTTGAGTCTCATAAGGGGTTAGTGTAGTGTTCGTGGCATTTGGCACAAGTTTTAGAGTAATTTGTCCTGCTTTATAAAAACCTTGATACGGGGTAGTACCTACTAAATTTCCGTTAATATAAACGCTTGCGGGAGGACTGGTGTCAACCAAAATTCCGCCGGGTTTGGGCTTAAAATAACCGATTAAAAAAAGTGCTGCTGCAACAAGTGAGGCCAAAGAAACAATTGAAATTAGTATTATATTGACAGTCTTCATTGTGTCCGAGTTTAACACATGGCAAGTAAAGCTTGCCACTCGGCTAAATACAAGCCTCGTGGTACGCAAAGCTGACACTGCGTGATAAAATACAAGCATCCGGCCGGATGGCGAAGAGGAAACGCAGCGGTCTGCAAAACCGTTATGCGCGGGTTCGATTCCCGCTCCGGCCTCATCTCAAACTTGACTTTAGCCGTTTTCATACGGTAAACTAACGGCTCATCCCGCACAAAGCGGGATTTTTTGTGCCTATGAAAAAAATCAGCCTTGAACTACCTGTATACCGCTTACAGTTTGATATGAAACTGGTCAAAAGGCGGAAGCCTCTCTTGGATAAAACTCTTGTCCCCACCCGATCAGTTGTAAACAAAAAATACAGAAGCGGGACCTTTACGGGGAGACTTGTCAGGTACTTTGCAGACCACAAAAGCATAAGGAAGATCTTTGCTTCCAGCTTTGCCGTTCTTGCGATATCTGCAAGTTTTATTCCCCAAACCTCGAGCGTACGTGCACAAAGTGACGATGCTATTATTCAAACCCAAACCAACCTTGTAACCGAAACGAGCATGAAATACCCAGTTGAGCCCGTACTTATTAACCAGAACTACAGCTTCCTTCATCCAGCCATAGATTTTGGAGGAGAACTGGGAGAATCTATTAAACCTGTCATGGCCGGAATTGTTACTTATGCCGGCTGGGACTATTCCGGATACGGAAACTTGGTGGTAATTGGCTCAAAAACCGCCGATGACACTTATGAAATATACTACGCTCATCTTTCAAAGATAGAGGTCAAAACCGGACAAACAATTGATGTAAATACCGAAATCGGTAAATTGGGAGAAACGGGTCATGCCACGGGTCCTCACCTTCACCTAGAAATCTACCAAAACGGAGTTCACCTTAATCCCCTAACTGTCTTGTCCCAATAAATACTGCTGGGCAAGTAAAACTACATACTTAGAATCTGCAAAAGGCAACATTTCTGAAGCTTTATCGACATCAACCCATATGTGGTTTGACTTTCCTTCGACATTCTTTATTTCACCATCATAACCGGTTACAAAATAAGCGGAAATATCATAAAGGTGATTACTGATAGAAGTACATAAAAATCTGTCCAGGCAAATAAATTCAGTAATTTCGACACCGCACTCTTCCCTAACTTCTCTTTTTAATGCCTCCTCATGACTTTCATTTGTTGACTTTTCCACCTTACCTCCGGGAATAATTGTGTATCCGTAATATGCTTTTTCGGGGGTTTTCCTTTCTTCAAGAAGAACTTTGCCGCTTTTATATATTAAAAAGTAGACGCCTTCCCTTTCCGGTAGTCTTTGTTCCTTCACTTCAACCGACATTCGAGGAATATTTACACAAAAACTGATTTTTTACAAGCAACTGGAGTTTAGTAGTCCATTCCACCCATCCCGCCGGGTGGCATCATGGGTTCCTTCTTTTCTTCGGGGATATCGGTTATCAATCCTTCTGTGGTTAATACCATCATAGCAACACTTGCGGCGTTTTGAAGTGCGCTTCTTGTAACTTTAACTGGGTCAACAATACCCATTTTTGTCATTGAACCATAACCACCGGTTAGAGCGTTGTAGCCAAAGTCATTGTCTTTTGAAGCCAAAACTTTCTTCAAAACAATAAGTTCATCATCCCCGGCATTTTTTGCCAACCATTTGATAGGCTCTTCCAATGCTTCGGAAACAATGTTAACCCCGACTTGTTCATCGCCTTTTCCAACTTTTACCGCTTTCAAAGCTTTGCGGGACCTTAGAAGAGCAGTTTCACCACCCGGAACAATACCTTCTTCTACGGCAGCCTTTGTCGCACCGACGGCGTCTTTAACTCTTTCTTTCTTGTCATTAAGCTCGATCTCTGTGGCTGCACCAACATTTATTTGAGCAACACCTCCAGAAAGCTTTGCCAATCTCTCTTCAAATTTTTCTTTATCGAAGTCGGAGTCACTTGCCTTAATTTGTTTTCTGATTGATTCAACTCTAGCGTCAATTGCCTTTTTATCACCCTTTCCGCCAATTATTCTGGCGTTGTCTTTATCTGCCCAAACTTTGTCGGCTCTTCCCAAATCGGCCACTTCAATTGATTCAAAAGTTCTACCCGTATCTTCGGAGATAACGGTCCCACCGGTTAGAACTGCAATATCTTCAAGCGATTCCTTGCGTCTATCGCCAAAGCCGGGGGCTTTTATAGCCAGCGTGTTAAACGTTCCTTTAAGTTTATTAACTACTAAAGTGGCCAAGGCTTCACCCTCAATTTCGTCGGCAATTATTACCAGGCTCTTACTAACTTTGACGAATTTTTCGAGGAAAGGTAAAAGTTCCTGAATTGAAGTAATCTTCTTATCTGTTAAAAGCAAATAAGGATTTTCGATTTCCGCCTCCATTTTGTCGGGGTTCGTAACAAAATATGCAGATGCGTAACCTCTGTCAAACTCCATCCCCTCTTTGTATTCGATGTCGATTGTTAACCCCTTGCCTTCTTCAACCGTGACGACACCGTCTCTTCCGACTTTATCAAGAGCTTCCGCAATTTTTGCCCCTATCTCGGGATCTCCCGCTGAAATACTGGCGACTTGGGCAATTTCCTCTCTGGCCTTAATGGGCTTTGCCATTTTCTTTAACTCCGTAGTAACAGCCTCAACCGCCTTTTCCATTCCTTTTTTAACAATCATTGGATTTGCTCCGGCGTCTATCTTAGCCATTCCTTTTTGGGTCATCACCTGAGCAAGTAAGGTCGATGTTGTGGTTCCATCTCCAGCATTGTCATTGGTTTTACTGGCTGCCTCTTTAACAAGCTGGGCACCCATGTTTTCAAAGGGATCCGGAAGATCGATTTCCTTGGCAACAGAAACTCCGTCGTGAACAATGTTTGGAGCGCCCCACTTTTTATCGAGAGCAATATTCCTTCCTTTTGGACCCAGAGTGGTTACGACTGCTTTTGCCACAATGTTAATTCCTTTTAGAAGAGACTTACGGGCATCTTTACCGAATTTTAATTGTTTACTCATTCTTCAACTGCTAAGACATCTTCGAATTTAACAAATAAATATTCTTTTCCTTCTATTTTGACCTCGTTTCCACCCCATTTTTTGTAAAAAACAATCTCGCCAACCTTGGCGGGTGACAATATTTCCTTTCCGTCTTGATACAAAGCCGAGCCTGAAGCTAGAACTTTTCCTTTTTGAGGTTTTTCTCCGGCATTGTCAGGGAGATATATACCCGATGCTGTTTTGACCTCTTTTTCCAAGGGTTCTATAAGAAGATATCCTGCTGTCGGTTTTAAATTAAGTTTTGCCATTTTAGCGAAAAAAGAATGCTAATCGCTTAGCATTCATACCATACGAGTGCTATTGTAAATTAGTGTCGAAGCTGTTGTCAAGTGCTAAGCCTGGATAAAACCACCTTACCCCAGTCATTGGGGTGGAAAATAGCCCGCGTTCTTGTAATTATCTCGCGGGTGAGTTTTCCCTTCATATGAAGATATTGAAAACGGAATGCCAAAATTTCAAAAATGTTTTGTCTTGAGTGCATTTTTCGAGTTCTAAGCTTGGGGCTTTTGATCTTTACGGAGTTTGGCCAATATTTTAATATCCATCTGTTTTTAGACAAAAACTCTTCGTAGGTTTCCTTTTTATTCACAAGCGGAACAATTTGAGCAATCTCGTGAGCTGTATAAATATTTCTTGGATTTCTCCATATTAAATCGCTCTCATCCATCCACATATTTAAACAAAGCTTGTCTTTTTGGCTTGAATCATTTGACCTTCTGGCACTAAAACCAAATAGACTAATAACAATATAAGCAAACAAACGTGTTGACCAAAGATGACCACTTTTAGTAATTATTAGAAAATCAATATCACTTTCCTCGCCCGAATTTGCCATAGCCAATGAACCGGTAACGCCAATCATCTTAATGCCTTGTAAACGAGATAGAACCTTTGCCGCATTCTTGGCAATTTCCATCTTTTGGGAGGAAATCCGTTCGCGAAGTGCCCTTTTATAAACCATACCTTCTTTTTTCTTCAAAACAAAATAACCGTTTTTACAAACCACAGAAAGATTTCGTTTTGAAGTTCGATATGCACTCCCAACATTCCACTTAATGAGATCAGCAAAAGTCAAAGGATAATCGAAGATGTCGTGATAATAAACACTGAGCTTCTCGCCTTCCCCTAACGCTTCCTTGGGGTCTCCGTTTTTGTCTGAAATTGCATAAAAATCTAGCATTATTTCGCGACCAGTCCGTATTGGGCAAGAACCTGTGCTACACCTTGTGCACAAGTGGCAAGAGCTTCGGTCGCCGTCTCACTTCCGTTAGCAACCGCGTTGACTGCATCTCCAAAATAATTTATGAGTTGCGAGTTCATTCCTGTGGGTCCGTCAAAAGTTCTACTATCAAGATACCAGCTTTCCGCTCCGGGTGCCTGGGCCACAATCGAACCGAGGATTGGATGGTTTGTGAGAAGTGATGCCATATCGGGTCTGGGATAGGGTTCACCAAAAGACCTCTCTACCGATTCGTTCTGAAACATCTTTTGCAGGGAATCTTGAGTACTTAAAAATTTGAGAAAATCCCAGGCAACAGCTTTGTTGGTGCTTTTTGACCAAACCCCCTGTGCCCAATATGTAGCGTAGGTTATATCCGGCTGATTTGGATTATCTTTAGGGAGTTGAGGAATCGGGACTGTTTTGAACTTAAGGTTTGGGTTCGCCTGCTGTACCTGAAAAGCCTCCCAACTCGGTCCGATGTACATTGCCAAATTTCCTGCAGCAAACATCTGTGTGGACGGAGGAAGCGTCGCATCCCAAACCCCGTCGATTGTGGAAAAAACGGTAAAGAAGGTCAAGGCATCTTCGGCCGGCTTCCCTGTTGGGTTATTTAAATCAACCCCATTTTGCAACATAAGAAGTGCCAAAATCTCCGGCCAATTATCAACATTCTCGGTCCTTCCCAGTGCCACTCCGGATTGGGTAATTACTCCCTGATCATTTTTAATGGTCAACTCCCTGGCGGTGGTCCGCAGATCGTCCCATGTAGTCGGGGGTGTTTTTCCGGCTGCATTGAAAATATCCTCATTGATAAAAAGTGTGAGGCCATCATATTCAAGCGGAATCCCGACAATCGAACTCCCGTTCGTTAAATCCGATGAGGCAATCGGATAAAATGTCTTGGAATATTCATCTGCGCCCATTACGGATGCTGGCAAACTGTCCAAATCATCCTTAAACATCGGAACCCAAGAATTATGAAATGCAAAAATGTCCGGCCCCGTCCCTTTCGCCAGAGAATTTGTTAATCTTTCCCTGTAATCCTGGTCGGATTGTGCCACGTAGGTAATCTTAACTCCGGGATGCGCCGATTCATAGGCCGATATTAATGGCGAAACAATAGAAGAATCTTCCCAAAGTCCCCACCATGTAATTTGTCCTGAAGGAGAACTTTTTTTGCTTAAAATCCTACCGACCAAAAGTGCCAGGACCAAAATTAAAACCACTGCGCCGGCAATTATGAGAATAGTTGGAATTCTTTTTTTTGGTAAAGGAGGAATAATTGGCTGTGGCACGGCGGATTGGGGCGGTGGTACCTGGACTTGACCTGCCGGTTGCGAAGCGGCAGAGTTTGTATTTACGTAAATATCCTTGGGTGGCATTTTTTGTTTTTGCTGAGTCTAAATCTTAACTAAATGGTATCATATGCGGGGAATATGGCAAAGCAACATAATCTCAAGCGTACAAAGAAAGTTTTCCGCCAAGTAAGTAAAATAAAGTTCTCGCGACTCATTACACCGCTTCTTTTTGTTCTTGCAATTATTCTGGGTTCATTTGCGTCATATCTCATCGCCTATTACGGAAAGATCTATCCCAATACAAAGATTGCCGGTTTGGATATTAGCGGAAGAAGCCCGACCGATTCAATAACTTTACTAAACCAGTACATAGTTCCTCCCGAAGAATTAACACTATATTACCAAGGCCATCTTTATAATATAAAGACTAATGATATTGACTTTTCCTACGATTTCGCCGTCTCAGCCGAGACGGCTTATGAATATACCCGGACTGGGTTTATCTTAAAAGATCTCGTCAACCGTCTCGATATCATTGTCCACCCCAAAGATTTTCCCCTGGTGACAAATATCAATAATGATAAATTAAATAAAATTCTCTCTTCCATTTCAGGACAGATTTCTGTCAAACCAGTCAACCCGACAATTAATCTTGTCGACGGCAAGATAATTATTAACAAAGGGTCTCCCGGCATAGAAGTTAATCAGGAAGCCCTAACCGCGTTGATCGAAAAAAACCTGGCAACGGCTAAAACGGCAGAAATAGAAATTCCCGTAAGTATAACCGACAATACACTAAGTCAAACCGAGGCGGATTCCCTTCAGTCACGCGCGGCAAAATATCTCGGCAAAAACATTCAAATGAAGTTTGAGTACAACACATTAGTACTTAATGATAGCGATATACTCAAACTTCTGGATCCGGAATCCGGATACAACGAGCAAGCTATTACGGATTTTATTCAAAAAACTGCAACTTCCGTTGATCGGAATCCTGTAAATCCAAAGTTTGTTTTTACCGGCGGAAAAGTAACCGAATTTCAGCCGGCCCTGGACGGGATCAAAACCGACCAAGAAAGTTTTAAAAACCAACTTACCGCTTCACTCGACAAACTCGAATCCACCGCAGATTTGTCCGAAACTTTCGACATTCCTGTTGCTAAAAACCTACCCGAAGTTTCAACTGATGAAGTGAACAATCTTGGTATTAAGGAGCTTATCGGTAGAGGCGTTTCGACTTATTTCCATTCGGCCGACTCCCGCGTCCACAACGTCGTCCTTGCTGCCTCCAGAATAAACGGCACATTGGTTAAACCTGGCGACACTTTTTCTTTTAATACTACACTCGGTGACGTTTCTGCCTTTACAGGATACCAGCAAGCTTACATTATTTCTGAAGGAAGAACGGTTCTCGGTGACGGAGGAGGTGTTTGCCAGGTTTCTACCACTCTTTTCAGAGCAATCTTAAATGCCGGTCTCCCTGTAATCGAAAGGACAGCACACGCGTACAGAGTTGGTTACTACGAGCAGGATTCGCCCCCGGGATTCGACGCAACTGTTTACGGGCCTGAGCCGGACCTGAAGTTCAAAAACGATACTCCGGCATACATACTAATAGAGGCCCAGGACGATCCGAAAAACTACTCTCTTACCTTTGAACTTTACGGCACCAGTGACGGAAGAGTCGCAAATACCTCTAAACCTGTTGTTTCCAATATTACCCCTGCTCCCCCAGCCTTATATCAAGATGACCCAACGCTACCGGCAGGAACAATTAAACAAACCGATTTTGCGGCATCCGGTGCAAAAGTTGTATTTAATTATTCGGTAACAAGAGACGGAAAACAAATTTATCAAAAAACCTTTGTCAGTAATTATCAACCCTGGCAGGCGGTTTATTTACGAGGAACAGGGCCAGCAATTTAGCTTCAAAATTGGTACAATAGCCTCATGCAGGTAATTAAATTAAAAGGTAAAGCCGTCGGAGCTGCGGTAGAAATTTTGAAAAAGGGCGGACTTATTGTTTATCCGACCGAAACTCTTTATGGCATCGGGGCCGATGCAACTAATTCTCAGGCTATTAAAAAACTGACAGAATACAAAAATCGGCCTTTTGGAAAACCTTATTCTATTGCCGTAACCGACCGAAAAATGGCTGAGGATTATGTTGAACTAAACGAAACCGCCAGTAATCTCTACAAAGAATTTCTTCCCGGCCCTTTAACCGTAATATCTAAAGGAAAACACAAAGTGTCCACGGGTGTTGAAAGCGAGGACGGAACTTTAGGAATACGTATCCCCGACTATAAATTGGTAATAGAAATTGTAAAAAAATTTGGGAAACCCATCACCTCGACTTCCGCAAATGCAAGTTATAAAAAACGTCCTTATAAAATTTCCGACATACTTGAAAATATTAGCGCAAAGCAAAAAAAACTGGTTGATTTAATTATTGATGCGGGAACTCTTCCACACAATGAACCTTCGACAGTAATTGATACGACGCTGGACAATCCAGTAACTTTGCGCCAAGGGAAAATTAAATTAACCGATAAAAACGAGGTACTAACCAGAAGTGAGGAAAACACTGAAAATCTTGCAAAAGAAATCTGGCAAAAATACGAAATGCATATAGGAAAACGCGCAATTATTTTTGCTCTTCAAGGAAAAATGGGTACCGGCAAAACTATTTTTACCAAAGGCCTCGCGCGTGCTATGGGAATAAGTGAACTGGTTACCTCCCCCACTTTCGCACTCGAAAATGAATACGAAACCGGTAAGAAAAAATTATTTCATTTTGATGCTTGGAGACTCGATAAATCGACTGAACTAAGAGCCCTAGGGTTTGAAAATCTTATTAAAAACAGGTCTGTCGTTTCAATCGAGTGGGCCGAAAGGGTTGCCGACATTATTCGTGAGTTCGACGACGAGGCAATAATCATTTGGATAAAACTGGAGTTTGGGAAAAAGGAAAACGAAAGAAAAATTTCTTGGGGGGTTACACAATGAAAATTTTGGCAATTGATACAAGTTGCGATGAAACAGCCGCCGCGGTAACTGAAGGAACAAACATCACATCAAACGTGATTTGGTCTCAGGCCTCGGCTCATGCGAAATTCGGTGGAGTCATGCCATCTCTTGCACAACGCATGCATGAGGAAAGAATCGATTGGGTTATCGATAGAGCACTGGGAAAAGATTATAAAAACCTGAACGGAATTGATGCTATTGCGGTAACGGTTGGCCCCGGACTTTCGATTGCACTTGGTGTTGGAATCGACAGAGCCAAAAAGCAGGCAATAAAACACAATATAAAAATAATCGCCATAAACCATCTAGAGGGCCATGTGTTAAGTCCGCTGGCAAATAATAAAAAAGTCAGTGATATTGTCTTCCCCGCACTGGGACTAGTGATTTCCGGTGGCAATACACTATTCATCAAAATTAAAAAAATCGGTTCCTACCAAATTTTGGCGCAAACTACAGATGATGCTCTAGGAGAAGCTCTTGACAAGGGTGCACGAATGATGGGCCTCGGCTACCCGGGCGGCGCGGTTTTGGAACGGATGGCAAGACTTGGAAACTCCAAAAAATATAAATTGCCCATTCCGATCGTCGGACAAGAAGCACGCAGAATGTTCACCTATTCCGGTTTAAAAACGGCAATGTACCGTCTGGTGGAATCAGAAAAACCTCTAACAAAGCGAAAGATTTACGATCTCGCCGCTTGTTTTCAGGATGTAGCTTTTTCCCACTTAACCAGAACCATCAAATATATTCTTAGAAATGATTTTGCGGTAAAACCAGGCACTCTTTTGGTCGGAGGCGGAGTTGCCGCCAACGTGGAAGTCCGCAAAAGATTAAGAAAACTCGGAAAAGAGTTCGGAATTAAAGTCCTATTTCCGTATTCAAAAAAAATCACGGGTGATAACGCCGCCATGATTGGAGTTGCCGCATCTTTTAAATATGAATGTCAAGAATTTGCAAAAACCGAAAGTGTCGATAGAAAACCAAACGCAAAGATAACCGATTGATGTTACAATTGTAGCCATGGACCCCCAATACAACCACCAAAGATACGAAACGGATATTTATAAAAAATGGGAGGATTCAGGTGCTTTCTCCCCTGCTAAAAATGATAAAACTCCTTTTACTATTATTATGCCTCCCCCCAACGCAAACGACCCGCTCCATATTGGCCACGCTAGGTTTATTGCAATTGAAGACGTTCTAATCCGCTACCATAGAATGCTTGGTGAGCCGACACTTTGGCTCCCCGGAAGTGATCACGCCGGAATTGAAACCCAGTTTATGTTTGAAAAAAAGCTGGATAAGGAAGGCAAAAGCAGATTCGACTATGGCCGTGATACGCTTTACAAAATGATCTGGGACTTTGTCCAGGAGAATACAGGAACAATGGAGTCCCAACTCAAAAGACTGGGCGCTTCCTGCGATTGGACAAGGTTTAAATTCACACTGGATCCCAAAATAATAAAAATTATTTACCAAACATTCAAAAAACTCTATGACGACGGTCTAGTTTACAGGGGTGAAAGGATCGTAAATTATTGCACAAAATGCGGAACCGCCTATTCTCAACTCGAAGTTGATTATGTGGAACGCGACGACAAACTCTATTATTTAGACTACGGACCGATTACGATCGCAACAACACGCCCCGAAACTATTTTCGCCGACGTGGCCGTTGCCGTAAACCCCGCGGACAAAAAGTATGCAAAGTTGGTAGGATTAACCGCAAAAATCCCGCTTATTAACCGCGAAGTTCCGGTAATTGAGGATAAGTTGGTGGATATAAGCTTCGGAACAGGGGCCCTGAAAATTACACCGGCACATGACGCAACCGATTTCGAGATCGGACGGGCTCATAATTTACCAACAATTTCCGTAATCGATGAAAACGGGCGTATGACTGGCACTCCGAGCAAATATATCGGTATGAAAGCGGCAACTGCACGCGATGAGGTTGTCAAAGATTTAATTGCCGCGGGCAAGATTGTAAAAACAGAATCAATCCACCACCCCGTGGGAACATGTTATAAGGACCACTCAACCATTGAACCGATGGTTTCCAAACAATGGTTTCTGAAAGTTGAGCCGCTGGTCAAGAAATCCCTTGAGGCAATGAAAAAGGGTGAAGTCAAATTCACAGCCGAGAAATTTGAAAAAATCGCCAAGAACTGGTTTAAAAACTTAAGGGATTGGAATATCAGCCGTCAAATTGTTTGGGGCATAAGAATCCCCGCCTGGAGATGCGAAAAGTGTCTTGAGTGGACAATTACAGACGGAGAAGAACCATTAAAATGCGAAAAATGCGGACACGGCAAATTAACACAGGATAATGATACTTTTGACACTTGGTTTTCCTCAGGGCAGTGGCCGTTTGCAACTCTTAAGACAACAAAAGCAGAAGATTTTGAAAGATTTTATCCAACAACAGTTATGGAAACCGCATATGACATACTCCCCTTCTGGGTAATAAGAATGATCATGCTGGGAATTTATGCAACAGGCAAGGTACCGTTTAAAGAAGTACTCATCCACGGACTCGTCCGTGATCGTGAGGGGCAAAAAATCAGTAAATCGAAGGGAAATGTAATTAACCCCATTGAGATGGCGGATAAATATGGAGCGGATGCCCTGAGGATGGGACTTTTGTGGGGGGCACTCGTTGAAAACGACGTTGCACTTTCCGAGGAAAACATCAATGCACAGAGAAAATTTGCCAACAAGATTTGGAATGCAGCACGTTATCTAATTCTAGAACCGATAGATGAAATACAGGATGTTGGCCTTGTTTCCAGAAAGTTCTCGGGCGTTGACATTAAAGAAGACACCAAGAAAGCTTATTTGGAAGAGGCTAAGCAAAGAATGGCTAAAAACATTAGAGAAATATCAAAACATTTAAAGAATCTTGATATTACATTTGCCACTGAAAAGGTTTACTCCGAATTTTGGCATTGGTATTGTGATGAGTTAATTGAAAAGTGTAAAGACAATATTATTGAAAAACGAGAAATAAAGAAGATGTTTCTTGACTTCCTTAAGCTTCTTCATCCTTTCATGCCTTTCCTGACGGAGCAAGTTTGGCACGAGATGGGAGAGGAAGGACTTCTAATAAACGCTTCTTGGCCAAAAGCTTACTAATTTGATTAGCCCGAAGGTCAATACCCGGCAGGTGATGCTGAAGGAGAAACTAATGGCAAAGCCGACGGAATTGCCGAAGGCGAAGCACTAGCCACCGGAGTTCCTGAGCCGGTTGCCGCCGGAGTTTCGGTAGGAATTACAGTCGGGAGCGGTGCAATCGTTGTTATCGGAGTTGGAACGGGTTGTGGCGAAAGAAGTTTCGCCCCGAAAACATATGCAACAACCGCCAGTACTGCAATTACAGCAAGAATTATCGCAACCACCATTAAAGGTGAACCTTTCTTCGGGCTTTCGGGAAGTGGAGTGCTCGGTTCAACCGGAGCAGCGGGGGGTGCGGCAGGTATATCCTCAACAACAGATTGAACAGTAGGTGTTTGAACAGGTGGAGGTGGCGGGGCTACCGGCTGTTGAGTAGCCGCAGCTTTTACGGAAAGGTTTTGCAAATCTTCTTCCAGCTTCTTTACCGCTTCTCCATCCCCTTGCGGCTGTGGTGTGTTTGGGTCCATAATTTAGAATATCATATGTCTGCCAAAACGGTCAACAGGGCCGCAATAGATTTACTTATTTTTGTAGCAATCCTCTTTGTTTTACTTTTAACTTCCGTAAATATTGATAACTATTTGGCTCCCAAAAAAGTACTTGGCATTGAAACACAAGTTGGCTCGAATGAAAAATTCTGGGAAGATTTTCTAAATAAAAACCCCAACTATATTCCGGGGTGGATAGAAATTGGAAGAACCGACAAAATGAAAGAAATTGATCCGAACTACATTAGGCCTTAGGTTCTTCTTTTGGAGCTGTGCCTTCTGCCGGTTGTCCCTCGGCAGGTGTTTCACCTTCTGCAGGAACCGCACCTTCCGCGGGAACTTCACCCTCAGCCGAGGCCGGAGGTGCAACAACTTCCTCCTTTTGAGGGGGTTCAACTTTGACAACAATTTCGTCAGCCCCTGTTTTGACATCAACTTTGCTCCTGTCAACTTTCAAATCCTTGACAAGTATTGCTTGATCAACTTCAGCAAGGGCCGACATATCGACCGTAAACTTTTCCGGTAAGTCCATTGGAAGCGCTTCAACTTTAATTTCGTTTATATATTGGACAACGGTGCCGATCGCCTGTTTTTCCGCCGGGGACTCTCCCGTTAGCTCGACAGGTACTTCTGCTTCAACCTTCTCTTTAAGGTCTACCTGCAAAAAATCGACATGGACGGGGGCATCGCTAACCGGGTTTACCTGAAGGTTATGAACCAAAACGGGCTTTTCGTCTTTACCGATTACAAGAGTAAGCAAACCCGTCTCTCCAACTTCCTTATAGACTTTTTCAAAATCTTTAAGAACTACCTGAACCGCCTCTGATTTAATTTTTTTGCCAAAAATATTTCCGGGTAAAATTCCTTCTTTTCGAAGATTTTTTACTTTCCGCCCTGAAATTTTTCTGACTTCAGCTTTTAATTCTTGTTTTTGCATATCTTTACCAGGAAAAACTTGAGAACAAATCCTGGGTCAAGGTTGTATTATAAAGGTAACTGCCGTCCTGGGTCAAGCTAAACCTCGGGTCTGTGTTTGAAGTAACACCAGGTAGCTTGATATTTAGTGTAACAGGGACGTCCCCAACACCCGCCTGTTTCCGAAGATACAAACCGTATGAGGTTACAGGAGAGTTCGCTTGTAACTGCGATTTCCACTCAAAGGCGATGCTTTTTTCGTCGCCTTCCAAAACCGTAACCCAAACACCAATTTCCTTTATACCGTTTTCCTCAGTGACATCCACAGGAAGACTCTCCTGGTCTTGACCGGAAATACTTTCAGCGCCAATCGCGGTTGCGTCGTCGGGAACTATAACTCTTATATAGTCTTTGTAGATACCGGATGGACCAAATCCCACATTTGCCGTGTTCTTAAGGTTTAACTCCAGGGTTCTGTCGATTTCATAAGAACCTACGTTCACGGAGAGAGTCATGCTTCTCTGAATAAAATAGTCCGCCTTATTCACCCCGAGATTGGCTTCAACTAACCCCGCCAGGTCGGCGTAGCATGTTTGTCCGCAAGACGGGGTGTTAACAGAGCCGTCCCACCCCAGTAAATTAAGAGCGTTCTGGGACTCGGTGTCGTGTAAAAATGCTTGCACATGCCGTCCTTCAAGTGCCGTATAAAACACCTGTAAAACCGACATCTTTTGTTGAGAATCTAATTTACCCAGTTCTCCCAAAAGAGTTTGAGAAAGTCCCGTCAAAAAACTTGCCTTCTGATGTGTTCCCGGAAAGAAATTGTCTTGAACTTCGGCCTGTGTTTCTTCATAAAGATTGTCCGTGGAGATATCAAGGTCGTAGTCCGACAGAAAAACTGGACCCGTATATTTTAAGATTTCCTTTATTGGCTCCAGGTCGATGGCCACCACTCCGTCTACTTGTTTTCCTATCTCTTTATCTAAAAACCATTCCGCCCTTTGCGCTGATGTCGGAAAATCCGGATCCCAGTTTGAATCCCTCAACCACCAATTGGCCTCTCCAAGATAATTCTTAATAGGTGCGGGTGGTTCAACATGACCATTGAGTTGTCCGTCTGCAGAATATACATCGTTTACGGTTAAGTCAGATAGTCTGCCGCTGTCGAACGTAAGAAGACCGTACGAACCGATAAAACCACCCGTGGGTCTTAATTCCATATTGTTTTCAAAAAGCACTAAGTAAGTTTTGCTTTGGTTTTCACCCAGAATCTCCGGAACCCTACTTGCAAGGATCTTTCCCTGGGAAACAAGGTTTTTGTATTTTTCAAAATCAACCCGTGATAAAACGTTCTTTGCCAAGACAACGTTTTCGGAAGCCGCTATTTGGGTTGTTTTTTGAAGAAGAAGAATGTTGTCGTAAAGATTTGACAGGTTAGTCCCCAAACTTAAAGAAACTGCCGTGGGGTCGTAGGCCTGGTCTCCCAACATATTATTAAAAAGCGATGTTGTGTTTCTAACAACAGGAACCGCGTTTTCGGCGGCTAATGATAAATCTTTGGAAAGACTGGCACCATAATCCGTTTCTTTATAAAGACGTCCGACAACCGGAATATAACTTAAAACCTTACTTTCTTCACCTCCTGTAACCACAATTGTCTCAGCGATTAAAATTGTATTCCTTGCAACATCGTCTTTGCCGGAAAGAAACTCTTTGTAAGCCACAAACGACATGCCGGCAAAAATCGAAAGGGTAAGGAAGGGAAAAATTAAAACTAAAAGTAAAAGCAAAACTGCTGTTTTTATCCTTCTGGAAACCCTCACGTTAAACCTGTGTACCGGCATCTTTGACCTTTTCAAAATTTTTCCGGAATTAACATATTTGTGCCAATTCTGACTAAGCCACCCATACGTTTCCGATAATGAAAATGCTGGGTCACGGTTAAGCCGCTGTATCTCAATCCCCCTCGGCAGCACCCGGTTTTCCATAGATTTGTCAATCTTCATGGAAATTTCACCTACAAGTCTCTTATTCTTTTCAAAGAATGTGGTTTCCGACATATCGGGACCAATTAGAAGAAGTTCTTTGCCGTATGGCCCAAAAGAAAACAACCACTTAATTAACAACCTAACCGCGTCGGGAGCAAACACAGGATAAAATATCTCTCCGACTCCCAAGGTCAAACTCCTCTTACCAACAATCTCTGAAATACAAGTTGGTAAAAATAAATCACTTTGCAGATCTAGTCTGGGTCCAAGCAAATCCCCCACATAAATTACGGCGGAGTTATCATTTATTTTGATTTTGGCGGCATTTTTGACGTCGTAAATTTCAAATGGAAAAAGAACTAATGTCTTTGCCCTCTGCAAATTTACCGATAAAGAAAATTTTTCGTATTCTTGGTAGGCATTAGCCTTATTCAAAAAACCTCCGCAAAAAATTGTGTAATCATAAATTTGTTCAGAGTTAAAATTTTTCCGTGAAGTTATCCCAAATCTGTTTTTCACCGGAAGGCGTGAGGTGTTTTCTTCCCAGCCCTCTGTGTCGTCAGATATAATATTTACCAAACAGTTTTTGGAAAGTAAATTTTCCAAAATATTCAACGCAAAGAAATTGGCATCGGAAAAAAGACAGATAAATAGTTTACCCTCGGAGTTCATATGGCGTAAATATTCCCCGCAAAAATAAATCTTTCAAATCTCGTCTAAATCCTAACTGCAACGTGAAATTTTCACAGAAAAATTCCCGAAACACATTAGTGGTTTTTGTCGAGTTCCTCATTAACCAATGCATCTGCAATTTTATTCTTGCCCCTTAGAACATGATTAAAAACAATCTTTCTTTCCAAACTTCTTACTAATCCCATTACTTGAAGATTTAGACCGGCAAGAACTCTATTTTTAATTTTGTATACTCCGGTCAACTGCCTGACAACTAACTCCGAGTCCAAAAAGAATGTTATGTCTTGACCTGAAAATTTTTCTTTGTTCTTATTAATCCATTCAAGAGCAAGAATCACTCCCTGGTACTCCGCAAAATTATTTGTTTTTATACCCAGATGTTTTGAAAGTTTAAAAAGTTCCGTCCCGTTTATTTCGGCGACAAAAGCGCAGGCGGCCGGCCCGGGATTTCCTCTTGCTCCCCCATCAGTATGAATTAAAAGTTCGCTTTGTTTCATGGAACCAGTGTACCACAAAATCAACTTTTGGCACTGAAGGAATTACCGGCAAGAAACGCCAAAAGAAGGCTGTTTTGCTGAAGCGTTAACCAGTAATGATCAAAAAGCCCCGTGACCATTATAAAAAGGATGGCCAAAAAAAGTCCCGTTCGTTCATGAATAAGTGCCCCGTTAATCATTTTGGAAAAAAGAATATACAAAAGCAAAACCCCACCAATTCCGGCTTCGCTCATCGCCAGTAAATAGATGTTATGAACCGGTTGTAAAAGCCAAAGGTGAGAATTGGTAACTATTCCTTCCGCCTCGTTTATAACAAATGTATTTAAACCTGTGCCAATAAAAAACCTGCTAGAAATTACGTTACCGGAAATCACAGCCAAATCTAAACGCTGACCTATGCTTTGATTAAAGTTGATCTGTAAAGAAAGCAAGTATTTGGAAATACCGGGAAGAAACAGACTTAAAACAAAAAACAAAAGAACCAACACCGAAACCATATTCTTCCCTGCCGTCAGTTTGGTCATTATCAAATACAAGACCAAGCAGAAAACCGCTGCCACAAAAGCAGCAAGTGAAAACGTCAGGATAAGCGCCGCTAAGATAATTAGAAGCCCTATTGTTTTTACGGAAAACACTTTTTTAATATATACGCCGGACAACATAAGAGTCCCGACCGCCAAAAAACCCGCCAAAGCATTAGGATGTGGAAGAGTAGAATATGCGCGCAAAAAAATTCTTCCTCCTATACTTATAAGTGCAATTCCCGGAGTTGAAAGATTAAAACTCCGCTCACCCAGATAATACATTATGCCACCGATTGTTTTACCCTCAAGAAACTGTACGACGCCGATTATCGAAAAGATTGTTAGGGAGAGAAAAAGAGACGTTTGAGCTGAACCGGACCCAAAAACCTCGCGTCTGACCCAAACGTAAAAAGCAAATAAACCAAACTCGGTCACTTTCGCCCATTCGTAAAGGGTTGGGAGGGGTGAAATGGAAAAAAAGATATTGGTAGAGGCAAACACAAGAAAAAAACCTATGTAAACCGCGTTCTTCTTTATCCAGGTCCAAAGCCTACTGCGTGTTTTTATTGCCCAAGGTACAAAAAGCAAAAAAAACAAGACATCCGTGGCGTAAATAGTGGGAGCCAGATAGTTTACCCTTATTCCGAAAACAAACGCAAACGGCGGCCAAAAATGCAATGCAAGTTGTGTAGGAAGCAAAAAAATCAGAAGGTAATTGAGAAACCTTTCTGCCTTAATGTAGCGGTCAATCACTTTTTCAACTTAACTACCAAATATCTATCCTCACCCTCTCCAACCGATTCCGTAGTTAGATCTTTGTCTTCAGAAAGCGCAAGATGAATAACCCTTCTTTGCCAGGGCTTAAGGTTGTAAAGACTCTGTGGTTCGCCTGTCTCTTTGGCTCTTTGGGCGGTGGAAACGGCCAGACTGTTTAGATAGTCTTCTTCTTTTTCACGATAGTCCCCCACGTTCACCACTACCCTATTCCATTCATTTGTTTTTTGTTTAAATAAAATTCCCAAAACCGTTTGTATGCTCGAAAGAGTTTCCCCTTTTTTGCCTATCAGAAGACCTGTTTCATCCCCTGCTTCAATGTCCACAACATACGCTTCATTTTCTTTGTCGTAGGAAACTTCAGCCTTTGCCCGACTGGTTGTCAGGCTCAAAAGTTCGTCAACCAGTTCTTGTAAGATTTTTATTTTATTTTTCATTTATTTCTTGTAAGTTTTGATTTTACCAGATTAATAGCTGGCGTCAAACTTCCCCAACCCGACATTGAAACCTGTTGCCAGACGTTTACTACAGAGAAAACCAGCCAGTAAAGCGCAAGTCCTGACGGGAATCTCAATCCAAAAATGAGAGTCATAAGGGGAAGTGTATAGGTCATCGAACTCTGCATGGCAACCTGCATATCATCAACCCCCGACTTGGTCTTTTTGGCTAGTTTTTCCTCTTCGGATATGTAAGGTGTTGTAATTTTTACGGATAGAAACTGTGCGAGTGTAGCCAAAAGAAGGAAAAGACCAGGAAGCGCAAACGGTATTCCGTGAATATTGAACGTGTCCGGCTTACTTATATCCAAATACAAAAACTTTGTGTTTATTGCCTGGCCCTGTGCAAATTTTAACGGTGCATATAAAAGAGCATTAAGTTTACCTGAGGCTATATCGGCTCCCGATAACGCTGCCGTAAAAACCTGGAAAAGTGCTATCAGCACCACAAACTGCAAAAGGTAGGGGATACAGCCGGCGGTGGGATTAATTTTGTTCTGTTTATAAAGCTCCGCCTGAGCCTGTGACAGTCTCATTTTGTCTTTCCCAAACTTCTTCCTTAACTTTGCAAGTTGGGGTTCCATTTCCCTCATCTTCTTCATAGACTGAAGGTATGGCTTGGTCAGGGGCCGTAAAAGAAAAATTAAAGCAAGGCTGAACACAAGTATCGCAACCCCCAAGTTCTGCCCCAAAAATCTATAAAAAAGAACAAGGCCGTTTGTTAACGGCTGTGTCAGAATTATTGTAAAAATGTTTCCGATACTTCCCATTTGATGTTTATTTTAGCTCAGGAACAGGATCAAACCCCGAACTACCCCAAGGGTGGCATTTCGCCAATCTTTTAAAACCCAGGGTTAAACCCGTAATCACTCCGTATTTACCCAAGGCTGTAATTGTATACTCAGAACAGGTTGGTGTAAACCTGCAAGCCCTGCCAAACATTGTCTCAAGAACCGGGGAAATAAATTTTTTATACGTTTTTAGCCCTGAAATCAAAAGTTTCTTCATTTTAGTAAACCACTGTCTTTAAGGGCCACGCGGACCTCTTTCATAACTTCGGATGTTGGCACTCTTGCTATTGATGTTTTTGCCAAAAAAACAACATCATAACCGTTTTTCAAATCTATACTAGAAATCCTTACGGCCTCACTCATTGCACGCTTAAATCTGTTTCTGTCGACAGCGTCTTTTGCAATTTTTGTCGAAACAATAAAAGCAAACTTGCTGGGGGCTTCGTCATTCCTTGAGAAGCGCGCAATTCCAAAATTTGCGGATTGGTAAACCTTTCCGGCTTTCTGCACGCGATCAAAGTTCTTTACACCGGTAAGTTTAAATTTCTTTGCAAGCATAAATCAGGAGGCTAGACCGAAAGATGTTTTCTTCCTTTTTCTCTCCTTCTTTTCAAAACCCTTCTTCCGTCCTTTGACTGCATCCTCTTTCTAAAGCCGTGAACCCTTGCTCTTTTTATTTTACTGGGTTGATAAGTTCGTTTAGTACTCATACGGCTGTAATTATAACAGAACTAATAGCTATACCGCAATAATTGGCCCTTGACTGATTGTGGATAACTTTGTAAATAGTGCAATACATGGACAACACTCAGGCGTGGAAAGATTCTCTGGAGATTATTAAGGTTTCTGTTTCTCCGGCTATTTTTTCAACCTGGTTTTCCCAAACCCATCTTGCCTCGGTTACCGATGCGGGGGAGAGGGTGGTCGCCGAAGTGGGTTGCCCGACCTCCTTTGCCAAGAACACTATTGAGACAAGGTATTTCGGTCTTGTACAGGATTCTCTATCCAAAGTTCTGGGGAAAAACTGTGACTTAACTTTTATAGTTAAAGGAAACCCTGCAAAACTTGTGTCCAATCAAGACTCCGCAGCTCCTCTTTTCTCACCGGAAAAAGACGGTGACATGCTTGAGGTCTTACAAAGAGCTCGGCTTAGACCAAGTTTTACATTTGAAAACTTTGCAGTTTCTTCCTCGAACCAAATGGCCCATGCGGCAGCCGAAGCTGTATCGCAAAGTTTGGGTGACGCTTATAATCCTTTATTTATTTGGGGTGGGGTGGGGGTCGGAAAAACCCACCTTATGGTTTCTGTCGGTAACTACATTCTCAGAAACAATTCATCAAAGAAGGTCTTTTTTTGTACGGGTGAGGATTTTACAAACGACATCGTCGAGGGAATAAGAAACAAAACCACGCAAGCGTTCAGGAATAAGTACAGAAAACTTGATTTGCTTCTAATCGACGATATTCAATTTATTGCCGGCAAGGACACTGTCCAGGAAGAATTTTTCCACACATTTAATGCCGTAACCTCAGTCGGCGGACAAATAATCCTAACTTCCGATAGGCCCCCTTCAGAAATCTCAAAACTTGAGGAGAGACTCAGGAGCCGTTTTGAAGCGGGTTTAATTGTTGATGTAGCTCCGCCGGATTTTGAGCTGCGGTGTGCAATAACTCAAATTAAAGCAAAAGAAAAAGGAATCGACCTAACTTCCGAGCAGGCCCAAATGATTGCGGCAAATTCCGAGTCGGCCAGAAAAATTGAAGGTCTTCTTACCAAACTCTTAACCGAGATCCATGTTAAAAAGGTTCCGATAACAAACGATCTTATTGAATCTTCCTTTGCAAAGAATTTGGAAAACGGGACAAGAATCACAAAAAGCACACCCGACGAAGTTACGGAGGTTGTTTCCAAATATTACCAGGTAGGAAAAAGGCTTCTTCTGGGGGAAAGCCGAGCCCGCCCGATTGCCAGACCCCGACAAGTTCTTATGTATCTCCTTAGAACCCATCTTGGAATTCCGTTGGAAGAAGTGGGAAGGGTAGTGGGGGGGAGAGATCACACTACTGTTATGCACGCTGTGGAAAAGATTACAGATTTGGCCATGCGCGATGTGCAAATCCGTGAGGATATTTTGAGGATAAAACAAAGCATTTGAGGACAAGTTTCGCAAATCAGTATTTATCAACAACCGCTTGAATGTTATCCACAAAATTATTCACATTTATTCACGCTCGTTATGAACACGAAGATGTCCCGAAACCCAAGTTTAATTTACAATTGTTTTCAACTTATCAACACCGCCTACTACTAGAACTACTAGTTAATATATGATAAGAAGAGAAAGATAAAATCAATGAAATTACAAATACTTCAGGAGAATTTGGAAAAGGCCGTAAGCATAACATCCCGCTTTGCCAGTGTAAAAGCACAACTTCCCATTTTGGGGAACATTCTTCTTTCAACACAAAAAAGTAAAATCTACATTTCCTCAACCAATTTGGAGATTTCAGCGTCGGTTCAAGTTGGAGCAAAAATAGACGAGGAAGGAGAAATAAGTATTCCTTCAAAAGTTATTTCTGAGCTGGTCGCGAACTTGCCCAAAGAGACCATATCTCTAACAGCAGAAAAGGAACAACTGAAAATTTCCGCTTCAGGTTTTTCATCGACCATTCTGGGAATGAACTCGTCGGATTTTCCGAAAGTGATCAACTCATTAAGTAAAGAAAAGGCAATAGTTTTTTCTCAGGAAGAGTTGTCTAAGGCTTTGGGACAGGTTGTTTTTGCCACATCGACCGACGAAACTAGGCCGATTTTGACCGGGGTTCTTTTTTTGTTTGGAAAAAATTCGATATCGCTTGTGGCAACCGACGGTTTCAGACTTTCGCGCAAGACGTTTTTGGTTAAAGAGGTTAAAGGAAGTGAAAATAGTGTAGTTATTCCGAAGGGTGTTTTGGGTGAGCTTTTAAGAACGGTTTCGGAAAACGGAGAGATTCTTTTCGGGTTACAGGAGAAAGAAAAACAAGTTGTATTCAGTCTTGGAGATGTTGTGTTAACCTCAAGGCTTTTGGAAGGGGAGTATCCTGATTTTGAGAAAATCATTCCTAAGTCTTCCAACATAAAAATTCTTTTAGATAAAGAGGAATTAACAAGAGCGGTTAAACTCGCCTCTATTTTTGCAAGAGAATCTGCAAACATAGTTAAATTACAAATACTAAAAGACGAAATTAAAGTTTCCGCCGAAAGTTCCTCTGCAGGAAGTCAGGAGACGAGCGTTGAGGCAAAGATAGAATCCTCACAAAAAGATTTTGAGATAGCCTTTAATTACAGATTTTTAGAAGACTTTTTGCATTCCGTTCAAGGAGAAGAAGTAAAAATGGAATTTTCTGGGGTTTCTTCTGCTGGAGTGTTTACGGACACCTCTGACAATTCTTATCTTCATTTAATAATGCCGGTAAAAGTTCAAAGCTGATTTCCGTTTAAATCAACCACATAATATTTGACGGGTGCCGGAACGCCAATTGCTTGCAAATCGAAAACGGCACCGGCAACAATACTTTTTTCCTGGGTGGCTGTCGCAGGAACTTTTAACCGGATTCTGAAAGACTGAGTGTTAAAATCGTAGACGGCTTCGTAGTTTGTTGTTTCCAGAGGAAGTTTTGAATACCATGGGTATTGTGTATTAAGAATCGTTAGAGCCTGACCATACTTGAGATCGTCAGGTAGCGCCGTACTGGTAACCAGGGGTGGAGTTGTTTCTGGAGTGGGGGATGGTGTTAGAGAAGCGACCGGCTTCGGTGTGGGGTGTTGCAAGACAACAACCACAAGAATGATGATACAAATTAATGAAACAGCACCGAGCACAATTATAAGTTTTTTCTTCATATTTAATTCTACTCCCCCCTTAGGGTTTACCGAACCCAATTATACTAATTGTAAAAGATTGTCCACTTGAAGTTTTTAACGGAATTGTTTCAAAGTGCCCCGAAGAATCCACTGAATAAAACCACCCCGGTTTATAAGGGGCATTCGATTCATATGTGTGGATACCTGCTGAGGATGAATCGGCAACGACGCCAACATGGGAGATGGCGTCTGGGCCGTCAAGAGAATTGTTAAAAAAAATAGTGTCGCCGGCGCAGACGTCGTCGTAGGTGGCGGCATTACCTGGAACCCATTTTCCAGGTTCATTTTTGAAATAGTTTACCATTGTGGGAAGAGGAAATGGAATGTTTTCGTTGATTGCCAGGTAAGATTTTGTTGCCATGTAATTGCACCAAAACATGTCTTGGCTGCCTATTACCGCTTCTTGATTAGGCGGGTTTGGGTTTTGTGCAAAAAGAGTGGCGTTCCAGAGATCTGGGTAATCGGAAGAGTGGTTATAGTATAGGTCAAACCCCAAAGAAAGGTTGTTGGCGATAACTTTTGCGCGGTTGGCAATTTCTGGAGAACAGCCGGCGGCACCACTAAGAGTGCCCGAACTCGCAGGTACAACATAAGCCCCGGAATTGATGACAAAAAGGATTAGTGCAACGGCAATTGGTAGGGAGAGGAGGGTTATTACAACTGGTACGACAATGGTGTCAAGGTAAACACCCGCAAGTCCGGTAAAAAACCTTCCTAAGCCGGAACTCAAACCGGAAAGAGATGACCTTAGTCCCGGAATGCCCTCATTCCAGACAGTGGCACCACCGTAACCGATCAACCCAGCTGCGGCTGCGGTTACAACAGACCCTCCTGTTAGGAAAAAAGCCGCTATGGCCGCAACGAACGCGATAGCAATTTTCCCGTATTTGGCTAAAACATCTTTGACTTTGCCAAGAATTTTTACCCCGACGACTTCGACAAAAAAGGCCACGACCGGACCCACAATCGGCGCGAGAGGGCCGAGGACCGGCACAAGAGCCGCCGTAATAGTTGCCGAAAGGCTAAGCCCCGTTGCCCCCTCCAAACCCTTTTCGGCTGCAACCTGGACCACTTTTTTAATGCCGAAATCTACTCCCGTTTTTTCTCCAAGCCAACCCAAAACAGGTGCTAAGCCTGAACCAACGGCAAGCTTTCCAAGAAAAGATCCCCCAACAGCTTCCCAAGCCACAGGCGACCCAAGTCCGGCGATTGGCAAAAGGGCATGTACAGCCTCATTGCTAAAAATGCTTTTAAGAGCGCTGTCTGCCGGCAGTTTTGTGATTTCTTGACTTAAAAAGGAGCCAACCTTAGAGAGAATATGAGCACGGACATTTTCTATGCCGAAATCGGTTAAGCCTTCTAGAAAAGAACCCTGCCGGCTCATCAGAGAAGAAAAACCCCTTGCGATTAGACTAAAACCAAGCTTATTAAACCCTTCTTTGGGAGAATTCGAGAGACTGATATTGAAGTCCGGCAGAAACTCTTTTTGGAAGGAGTCGCCGAAAGCGGCGCGGGTAACGGCCTGACTTATTTCCTGTCTGGTTGCTCCCTGGTCAGACAAAACCTGAACCCAGTTTTTTAGAGTATCTGCTGTGGTTTTACTTTTGATCGCGGCGTCAACCTGTCCAGGGTTTGCAGACATTGCTGAAAACAAAGATGTTTGAACAGAGAGAGAATCTTCCGTTTGTGCATTTTGAACAATGTCCAATGCAGCTTGTTTTGCCGCTGTGTCGGGAATGTTAGAAATTCTTGCCTTTATCTCCCCTTCGATTACCTCCGCCGTTCTGGGACCGTCAGCTTTGGCAAGTTGTCTTAACTTTTCTCCTTGCACGGTTTTAACATCGGAGGTTTTTTTGGCTTGGTAATAAAGCCCTTCATCTTTTAAATTGGCTTCCGCCTGTTTTGCTCTTGCTGCCGCCTTCTCGTAAAGTTCCTGTTGTATTTTAATTACGCGTTTTACTTCCGCTCCCGAATTTTCAATTGTTTTTTGTTCTTCGGCTTTGCTTTTTGCCGCTTTAGTTTTGAGCTCCTCGAGGTTTTTTGGGACTGTTTGTTGACCTTCGTTGTTGACGGGTGCAATAAGTGCCCACGAATCAAGAATTTTATTGGCACTGATTACATCGTTAGTCCCAGTGATGTGTTTTATATAATCTCCGAATTCTTTTGGAGTTTTCCAACTTAATCCGAGACCTTTTACAGACCAGGGTTTCGGTTTTACGCCCTCATATCCGCTTCCAAGAATTTCTTTCGGGAAAAAATTAGTGGCGGCTTCCTGGAGATCGAAAACAATTTCTTTTGTATATCCGAAGGGTAATTCTTTTGCCATATTATTTTACTTGGTACGGCCCGGTGTTGATTTTTACAACCTCCTGCGGTTTAGTTGTAATAAGTTTATTTTCTTCTTCAGACGCAACAACACGGATGGGGGCGTGGTGTGGTCCGGCAAAAAATATTCCCTCACCAACATTTGCTGCCAATAAGAGCTGTTTTTCTCCTTGGCTCAGATAAAAGACCTCACCAATCTTGTCTATTGCCGCGGGCGACTGTTTTAAAAGGACCTGCATGGCGCTGTTTGTAACGATGGCCTTTCCAATGTCCTGTCCGAGGAAGTCTTCGACGTCCTGCGTTATTGTAGTGAGTCCCAGGAAGTATTTACGGGCCCTCTTGACAACACTCCAAAGAAATTGCGCCGTGTCAGGGTATCTCATCATGTGCCAGGCCTCATCTACGATTAAAATTCTTTTCTTCATGTCCTTTTTGACGCGGGTCCAAATGTAATCGAGAATAATAAACATAGCAATTGGTCTAAGTGCGTCTTGCAGATCCTTGACTGAAAAGACGGTAAACGGATTTGTGATATTAATATTTGTTTGTTTATCAAAAATTCCGATGAAACTTCCCCTGACGAACTTTTCAATTCTTGCCGAGAGATCAAGCGCTTCAGGAACTTCCATTCCGATTAAGGTTTTATAAAGATCTTCCATAAGCGGCGGTTCTTTTCCTTGGGTGTCGGGATCCATTGTTATTCCCTTGGCTCGGTAGGTCATGACAAGCGCTCTATCGAGGAGGGCCTCCTGTATTGGGGTAATTGCTCCCATAATAACTTTCATTAAAGAGTGAAGAGAAAGAATCTTCAGGCCCAACTGATTTTCGCCTTCCTCTCGGATTTGAGAGAGATCAAACGGATTTATTTTGGCGGTCGAGTTGTAGGCGAAGGAAATATATTCACCTCCAACGGCAGTTGCAAGAGGTTGGTATTCGCTTTCGGGATCGATTACTATTACCTCAACGCCCGTCATAAGAGAGCGTAGTGCCTCAAGTTTTACGAAGTAGGATTTTCCGGCACCTGATGTTGCAAAAATTGTCATGTTTGCGTTTTCAAGGCTGAAGCGGTCGAAAATTATAAAGGATTCGTTTTGGGAATTAATACCGTATAAAACTCCTCGGTCGCTTGAAAGCTCGGTTGAAGTTAAAGGAAATGTCGTGGCAACGCTCGTTGTATCCATATTCCTTGTTATATTTAATCTGTCCATTCCGAAAGGCGCAGTCGAAAGAAACCCTGACTCCTGATCAAGAAGGGCGTGTTTACTTACAATGAGGAGAGACCCGAGTTGGGACTCTACCTGTTTGGTTATTTGGTTTAGCTCCTCGACCGAGTTGGCAGGAATTGTGATATAAAAGCTGAATTCGTAAAATCTTTCAATACCTTTTACAAGTTGTTCCTGAAGGGCCTGGGCATCTTCGAGTTTTGCTTGGGTTGTGGGGTCAACTATTTTTCCGCGTTCGATGTCGGTTGACATTTCCGCCTCCATCTCTGCAATTTTCCGTCTGAGGTCGTCAAGAACGCTTTTACCGTCAACAGGGTAAACATAAAAAGCAATATCAAGTGAAGTGTCCATGTTGATTACGGGCTCAAGCCACCCCGGGGCGACAAAACGCGGATATCCTCCTACAAAAATTGTTCGGAAATAAATGTCGTTAATTTTTATATAATCGAAATCCTCTTCTATTGATTGGGGAGCTATGGCGTCAAGCAGGTTCATTCCTTGCGAAATGGCAAGGTTGGGGTTGATTACCTTAGGCTTTACCTCATTTGGTTGAGTGGCCGGAGCGGGGTTTATTGTTTGAACCTGTTTTTGTTTTTTTGTAAATAAATTAGGCATTTGTTTGTGCGTGTTCCAGTGTTACCTCGGGTTCTTTTTTGACCGCGGGATGTTCGGGATTATAGACGGACCAGTAAAGATCAATTAAGTCTGCTGTTCCAAGTTGTTTGAATTTAATTCCAAGGCGGCCCGCCTGGCGGATTAAATGGTCCCGTCTTGGGTAGAGAGTTATTTTTGCTTTTTTGATGACATACGACTTGGGGAATGGCAATGGACCTCCGCGTTTTGTAATAGCTGCGACGGATTTTCCTATTCCGAGCTCAAGAGGTGATAAATATAAAACAATGAAAAACCTTTTTCCTAAGACATTTTTCTTTTTAACGGATTCCGTAATAAAACCCCGGTAGTCTTGCATAAGCTTGGCCAAAAGGGGGTGGGTGATTTTTTTGGCCTGTTCATCCAGAAAATTTAAATATGAGCTTACATCCTTCCTTTGTGTCAGAACGACTATTTGAACGGAGAAGGTAAGTGAATTAATCATGGCGGCGTAGGCGGCAATTACCGCTTCCTGCTCTTTTTCCGAAAGAAGACCAAAGTTAAGTGAGGTAGACTCCATTACAAGAGCTGCACCTCCGTCCCGGTAAACAACAACGTCATTTGTGATATCGGCAATAGGAAGATGCTCCTCGGTTGTTGCGGTTAAGGGTTTGTCGGGAATATTTAAATACGGAATTTTAGGTAATGCCATTTTTTAAAATTGTGCCGCCGGTTGAGCACTAAATTGATTTATCGCTTGAACGGCGTTCTCGGTTGCCATAACCCTTCTTCCTTGAACGAGAATCGGAGGAACGAGAACTCCTGTTGCGTCAAAACTTACCGGTGCAAATTGATATCCGTCTTTTTCGGTCACGATGTCATATCTTCCGCTATCAAGAGGGGTAACTGTAATGAAATGCCCAACCTTATTGCTTCGGAGGGCTCTAACCGGCCGCCCCGTCTCGTCTTTTATTTCCATTATTGCCCCCTCGACGATCTTTCTTTGTTCGTCGACCACCTGTCCGACCACCACATTTGGAGTGGTGGGGGGATTTGGGGGAGCGGCGTCAACCGAAAACATTGCCTGTTTGGTTGAAATCATTTCTTCACCTGCAACAATTGGTGCAACCTGTTGGGCAGTCATTTGGATTGTGGGGGTTCCGGATTGGGGTTTTTCTTCGACGACAAGATGAGGAGCTCCGGGGGAGGGAATTCTAACGGGTTCCATAACCGGGATTTGCAGGTTTTTCTCTGCCTGCTGGATGGGAATGTTTGCAACCGGAGCCGTCGGGGAGGTTTGGGATAAGGCCGGTGCACCCTTTCCTGCAAGTCCTGCGAAAATTCCGCTTAAGGTTGACAGAAAACCTTCCTCGGCGCCTTCAAGTTTGGCAAAGGAACCGGAGGGGTTTTTTGTCGTTGAAAGGTATGTTTTAAGGGCGGCTTCCTGTTCGGGTGAAGCAGTAGTCGGAGCCGGGCCCACTTCTTCGTTTTGGAAAAACTTTGGAGGGGTGGTTGTTTTTTTCCAGAAAAATTCGGTAGGGGTATAAATTGCTTTAAAAAATGCAAAAATCCAGCGTTCAAGAGGTCTTTCTTCTAGGGGCATAAAAGCTAAGGCTACGCCAAGAATTACGGAGATTATTGCCAGCGGCCATTTAACTATTCCGATAATAGGAGCTGCGTAGAAAATGATTCCGGCCAAAATTCCTCCGGCAAGCTGGAAGAATTGTTTAAGAGTCATATCTCCCACAAGTCGGAATTGATACGAAGAAATTTGTTGCGGAATAGGATGTTGTTCCATAGGACAGTAAAAGCAGTGAACTCTACTCTAGGTTAAGATTACTGCGTGAAGAATGTTGTGCAAGATGAAGCTGTTTTCACAGGTGAAGTTTATAATAAAGGTCGTGCTGAGGTGCTTAGGGAGCTAAAATTTTTGTCGTTATGAAAATTTTAGCAGGCCACCTCAAAGCCTAATTTGTTTATTTTTTCTTTATAACCTTTCGTTTGAGTAGCGCTTGTGCAAAACCAAAACCTTCGGTGTTGAACTTGTATTCAACAACTTCCCAACCTGTAGCCCCGAGTTTTGCAAGACACCTCGCAAGGACAGTTACCGGATAGTTACTACCCCAAACGTCTTCGCGGATTTTTCTGGAAGAAAAGATAATCTCAGAGCAACCATCCGGGCGGGGATATTCGACGGTGGTGAATTCATTCTTACCAGTATAGTTTTTTAAGATTTCTTTCTCTTTGCCTGAGCTGTCAAAAGACTTGGCAATTAAGACCTCTTTCCAACTAAATCGCCTCAAACTATCAACCCACGCTGGTTGATAAAGCTTCGACTTGGCATATTCAAGACACCTATTCTTCAGCTCTTCGTTGATTTTGGTCTCCTCCTGTTCAAAACTCAAAGTTAGTACACCATATTCAAAGATGTCCATAGCAGCCTCCTTTCAAGGCCCATTTCTGATTTTTAACGACAAGGTGCAAAAAACTCGCCTGCTATGAATAACTTCATAGTTGGAGCGAATTATAGGTTTATAACCTTCGGAAGTCAAATTATGGGACACGTTGTGAAGAGTTTTACCCTTCTGCGTTCATTAATCTTGCTTATCAACCCACCAGCACATGTGCTACAATTTTGTTATGACAGAGAACATCAGGCGAGGACCGGAGAATTCGGAGCCTGAGCCCGGAAAGGAAGCCACAGACGAAGCTGAGGCCCGAAAGTATTCGTCAAGAGAAACCATGGCGGAATCGCTCGTGAGGGGTGCCGAAACTCCCTTTAAACTTAATTATGGCTTAAGACGCCTTGAGGCAATAATAGAAAACCCTCATATTACTAGCAACTTAAGAGAGCATTATTCGCCACCAAGGGAAGCAACCACAATGCTTGATCGGGGAATGAGCATGGAAGTGACCATTGAGGAACTTCAGGGTATGGGAATAATAGGAGAAATCCTCGATCCGAAATCGGGCAAGGCAGACCTGTTGGATGAAGACTACGAAGGAATGGCAGTTCATATAAAACGGACTGAGAAACTTGAAGGGGGTAGGTATAAGGTCAATATTGAATATTTTTTTGGTACAGACGAGGAGAGAAAAGAACTTGCGGTTGCATATAAAACCGCTGCCCTTGAGCTTGAGTCGAGAGATATATTGGGCGCGAACTTAGGTATTAGGAAAAGCAAAAGATTTAGGGATAACCTAGAGGAGCTTACTGACATTCTCCACAGCGATCAAATCCCGGTGTTTAGACCTGAGCATCTTCAAACTCTTTTTAATTTGCCGAGTCTTGAAGAACTGAAGAGCGGAAAAAGTATCGAGACCGCACACGGGTTAGGGGATTCTATCGAAGAAGCCTTGGTTTGCAATTTGATAATGCTGAATTCCGGGAGTAAAGAAAGGATGTTAAATTTTTTGAAACGGCCTGGGGTTCAACACCTGATTTCAAAAATGGCTAAAGAGGAAGAAGCGAGAAGGCAAGACGTGGAAAGGAAAGGTCTCGGAGGATTTGAACCTCAACTACCAGAATCGGAGATAGAAATGAGAGTCCAAAATCTGAGGTATACAGATGAACAATGGAAGAAAGACAATATTGGTGACGTTGAAAGTTGGGTGGAGGATAAAGACAGATTACTCGAAGATAAGGACGAAAATAATCCTGCCTCCTGGAGAGTCGAAAAACGTGGGAACCTTACCAAATACTCAAACATTGTCGCGTGGGGAGGCAAACCGGGCGAATTTGGAACCAATAAAGAAAAGTGGTTTGTTGAGAATGCTGTGGGTAACCTTTCTGGAAGTGTTGAGGCTGCCTGGATTGCCGCAACGTTCCTGAGGGCCACAGGTGTCTTTGCTTGTGAGGGGTATGTGGCGTGTCGAGGAACAAATAAGTCTCTTTTGCCTTTGGGCGAAGGAAGGTTTTATTCCGGAGACGATACTGGAAAGTTTTTAACACTCTTGTTTAATCGCAAGGAGGGTTATAAAAATCGCGCATCCGGGCTGGCACGAATGTATATGAGAATGCCTGATTTGGCCGGAGCCATGTGGGACTGGGCACAAGTTGTCGTCGGAGTTGATAACTCGAAAGGTTGGGAAGTAGAAAAGCGCCTTTCCATGATAGATGCATGGCTTGGAACGGCGGAGCAAGCGAAAAGAGACCTCGTTACAAACAGAAGAGTTGAAATTACGGATCCGAAGCGTTTTATAGATGGGATTAAAGGAAAACTTAGAGATAAGAAAACCGGAAAGGATCGAGAAGCCTATTTTGAAAAAGTGAAGGAGGAGCCTTATCACCGGCTAGGCGATCTTAACTTTTTGTCCTTGGAACAAGACAGTGGTGGCACATATACCACAATGCAGTGGCTTGGAGGTAATAGGCAGGGTCCGACTGGAGTTTATACTGAGGAAATGAGAGTTGACGATATTACCGATGAAGATTTTACTTTGAACAACCTGAAAAAATTAACCAAGTATATTGGCATAGTGTTTAACCCGATAGTTATGACAAAAGGTTCCCCCCACCTTTATGGGAACGCGAGCGAGGTAAACGAAGCACTGAAGGTAATCAAAAGGAATTATTTTGAGAACTTAATGTACGCGAGAATCTTTAGCGAAGCATTCGCCAAGAATGTTATGAGCAAAACCATGAGGCTTACTAATCCAGAAACCGGAAATTCAGTAGAAGTTTCATCTGCACTTTGGGCATACGAACAAATCAAAGAAGCGTTAAAGGACAATCCTGCAACAGATGAAGACTTAGTTAAGCACTATCTTGATGACCCCAACCTTCTAGCACAAATTCGGGACACAAACGGGGTAAAGGCAATGCTAAACGAAGTTAAAGGTAAGTTTCACGACGATGTCGGCAGAGTGACTGGAAAGAACGTCTTCTAGGAAAAATTGACCCAACTTATTCGAATATCTCTTCCTCTTGTGGTCCCTGCGGAATATTAGTAGGCGCAATCGGTTCACCCTTCTTCTCGGCTGCTCTACCTACCCTACGCCTAAACCCGGCTGTATTGGCTTCCAAGAATTGCTTTCTGGCAATATCAACATATTGACCAGCCGTTTGTCCATAAACATTTCCAACCGGGCCCAGAGCTTCACCAATTGCGGTTCCATAGGCAAACGGCCGGCCGCTTACGATGCCTTTAACCACATCTTCGACTTTCGGGATCAGCGAAAATATCATAAAACTTACACCCACAAAGAGTAACGCCATTACATCATTTCCCCCTCCAATGAGAGGTGGCCAACCCGTACTGGGAGCAAAAAGAATGCCGCTGGTTTCACCAGGTATAAAAGCTAAAAGAGCCTGCCAGTGGAAGTCCAACATTGCCCCTCCAAGCATATTGCCTGCAGTATTAAGAAAAACAAAAGATAAGGTTAACAAGAGTCCTGTAACAGGGAAGATTACTAAGTTTGCGGCAAACGATTTAAGCCAGGAGCTAAATCCGGTTCCCGGAATAATTACCCCAAAAGCAATTTGGAACGGAGCTACTATTGTTAATAATAACACTTGCGCAAAAGCTTTTAATAACATCCACACAGTTTTGATTGCGAGTATAACTATCACTACAAGCATAACAACAAATACCACCATACCGATAAGCACTGCGGCCGCAGGTAAAACCCCCAAGCTTGTTATGGATGCGAGTATCCCTCCGTTGACAGATATGACAGCCCCGAAGATAGTTACACTGAAGAGGAGTATATAAAGAAGAAGCACGCCGAAGAGACCGGCAGATACCCCAATCTTGCTATTTATACCAACATACCCGGTTGTCATAAATTTGAATATTGTTGCAGGGTCGGTTGCAAAGACATTATGTCCGACGCTGGCCATGGCCAGACTTAAGATACCAATAACAACATACATAAGATCAATAAGAAGCCCCGCAATTGCATAGGAAAAAGTTACCAAGATTAATGCCACAATTAGTTTTGGGATCGCCGACTGAACTGAAATTACGACCTGTGGGGATATTTTTACCCTAAACATTATCATGAATGCGAGGACAATAGCAGCGAGCACAAAAAGCCCATAGACAAAATCTCTCGAAGCCGTCCAGAGGTCCTGAATTACAGTAAGAGCTTGAAAACCGAACCCTGATGTGGTTTGTGCGTGGACCTCTGTGACGAGGGAGAATTTCTGGCCCAAGTTTTTGACATAGGAAATAAACGAGATGGGCCTGTCTGATGCGAAAATCATTGAAGCGAGACTCTCATGAGTTGTTGCCAAATTCGAATTAGTACTCGCGTCGGTTAAACCTAATTGTTTTGATAAGTTACCTAAACAGGTCGTGAGGTTTCCAGAAAACAGACATACAAACAAGGGTTTATCGGGAATTATCATTGAAAACAAACTGTAAAAAATCCACTGGACCTGGGCTGCTGTATAGCGCTCCCCAAAAATATCGCTGGAATTAGTTGTGTCGTAAACCTTGCTGAACCATTCAGGGAAGCTACTGTCATACCAGGTGTTTTCACTATCCGCTTTAGCAGTAAGAAGCGGCGCAAAGGAAAAAAGAACAGTGAGTCCAAGAAGTATGGATATGAGCAGTTTTTTGAGCATACTAGGTAACTTATTCTATAGCCCCGCTGCAATAAAGGGAAGTGCTTTTTATTTTCCCGGCACCTTTATAGGATAACAGGCAATGTTTTGACTTGGTTGCAGCCATTTATAAATTTGCTCTATGCCGGAAATATAAGCGTTTGAGTTATCTGTTGGATTACATTGTCCTGGCTTAAACATTGCTCCGAATATTTCCATAGAACATTTTGCAGTTGAGTTGCCCGTGCATGTTTGCAGATAGTAAGCCGGTAAATTTAGAAACGCGTGAAGTTGGTCTTCAAAATGATCGGCTTTAATGTTTCCATTAACATCGTATTGGGTTTTAATATTTTGATCGTTGACCCCGAAATCCTGTACTTGCTGGCAGTATTCCGAATTTGGATCGCTGTTGCCGGCAGTTAAACAAATTCCCTGATAGTTGCTTGCCCCGCTTTCATTGAGCCAGATAGCGAGAGTAAATATCGGATCAACCCCTGCACTTTGAGCAGCACTTACAACCTCGTCAAACTTATCAATTCTAGGGTTCCCCGCACCCAACCACCTTGTTGCCAAGTCGGTGAATTTCGCCTTGAGCCCTGAAATATCCGTAGTTGACGGATTGTTGTTGCAGTTTGCCGAACAAATATCGGTTGAGGCGGTGTTTGACGCGTTAATACACAAAGAGGTGTTGTTTGTAGAGGGAAGCTCTGATCCGTATCCCTTTGGTCTAAGCATTGTCTGAATGCCGTCCAAAAAATATGCCGAGATTCCACCAAGATGAGGAAGATTTAGAGTCGCATCTGTGTTTACGCCGCCGCCTTGGTAACTAATGTTGGTCGATCCGGGAATATCTAGAATACAGGCAACAGGGCCGTTAGCCCCAATTTGTGGGGCGAGCCTCCTGAAAATTGACGTAGGCCCGGCTACAAGAGTTGACCAAAGCTGGTCAAGTCCGGGGGAACTGGATTCTGTTGTCAGAGTTACATAAACATCTTTTGTACAAGATTGAGTCGGTTGGGTAGTTGCACAAATGGCGTTGCAAATATCCCGGGGGTCGCCGTTTGCCAAACATTTGGAAAGACAGATAGGGTCTACCGAGTTGATAATTGGATTGAAATTGCAGGAAAACTGTGCGTTATATTTGAGGTCTCCCATTATTTGTTTGGCAAATAAATTATCTCCGGCGTTAGTTCTTACATCGGTCGATACGCAGGCGACGTCGGATGGAGCACTTGCTGCGCCTGCGGAGGGGTTTAGATCTTTACTGATAAAGGTGCTTTGAAGTAGGGATCCAAGTTGGTTTGTTTCTTCAACATGCGGGTAAAAAAGTTCAGCCGGTGTCTGTCCTGTAAAGGAAACCCCGGTTACGCTTACTCCTGCAGTTTGGCTTCCGGCTGAAGCGGAATTGACGCTGATGTTGCCGGTTACGTCTTCAGTCGAGGATAGGGGAATGTAAGAATAAAGATCGGCATATCTATTGGGTATAAGGATATTGTTAAAACAAACAAGATAATTGATTACAGGCACAATGACGCAGGTTTCCCCTTTCCATTCGTTATAGGCTTTTTGGTAGGTTAAAGTCGTAAAGGGAATGCCGTTTGGATCTTTTTCCGACGGAAGCGGTGGAACTTTTTGGTTCCAAATACCTTTCAGAGATGGCTGGATGTATGGATAAAGATCCGGTGTTACCAGTTTGGTAATTTGATTGGCAACTGTGTTGATTCCGTTGGCTACATTGTTGAGAGGGGAAAGAGCCCCTTTCCAAGAGTTGAGTCTTAGTACGGAATCTGTGGGATGGACAGGGGCTGGGGTGCCGTCGTTATTATAACAAGGTGTGGGGGAAAGCGAACCCAGTCCGAAAATGTCGCCAATAATTCCAAGTTGATTTTGGCCACACGCGACAATTTGGTTGTGGTTTGTGCCGGCAGCGACATTACTTATTGTCTGGATTCTTTGTGCGTCTAAAACCGGTCCGGGAAGAAGTTTGTTTATGGGGCCAGAATAATTTACTGCGGTGTCGTTGTTATTTTCCGAAGAACCGTTTTCTGCGCGGTTTTGAACCCCGTTAAGATACCAACTTACATAACCGTTTACTTTGTCAGCATCGCTTAAAGGTGGTGTTGACGGGGGCGGTTGGGAGTTTGGAACATTTTGGGTGTTTCCCAAAAAAGGCAGCGTTGCGTTTGCGAGATTAATAGCAACGTTAGGAATGTTGACGGATTGGCTAAATGTGCAGGTAACCTTTCCGTTTAATTCGGTGCAAGTACCATTTCCTGGGTAGGTTCCGGTAACAGTGCTATGTAAGATTAGATTGTTGCCGCAGAAACTAGCGGATTTGGATACCGTTGCCTGGCAGGGGCTAGCCTGATAAGGGCGCAGAGAATCATATTCGGTATTGCTGGTGGCGTTGCACGGAAACGGAGTGGGGGAAGGGATTGGGCCGGGGGGTGTTGTTTGTGCCGAAACCGATAAATTTTTTAAATTTGTTGCGATAAGTGCGGTCAATGCTGTGGCGACGAAGACAACAAGCAGAAGTTTTTTAAGAAATGTCATCACAACTCATTATACAGTTAAATTTTAAGGGCCTGGGGAAACAACAACATTAAACTGAGTGACATTAACACCTGTGATGTTGGAAATTAGGACCAATATCAGATAAGAGACAAGAATAATAATTAGACCGGCAACGGCATAAGTTAATGTTTTTTTTGCCGTTTCAACCGCCTTCGGATCACCGCCGGAGGTTATGTATTTAAATCCACCGACAATCAAAATAACGAAAAGTACAATTCCGGCAAGACCCAACACAAGGCTTATTGTTCTTTGGACGAGGCAGCCGAGATTTCCTATAGTACCGACACCGTTAATAGGGGTGCAGTTCATATAAAAACAATTCTAGACCAGTCAAAGAATTTGAGCAAGCAAGAAAGCAAATTAAATTGGGCTGATTGTCAGATTGAAGATGTCGACGTGGAAGAATACTCCGATAAGTTGGACTATTGCCCAAGCGGCAAAGACTATTACGAGACCCACAAGAGCTGCGGTAATTTGATTTCGTGCGGCTTCCGTTTGAGCTTTATCTCCGCCTGAGGCGATCCATCTAATTCCACCAATAACCAAAATGAAGAAAAAGACAACCGCAGCAACTACTACGGTTACTCTGATAAGACCGGAAATAATTTCCGGAACCGTAAGACCAGCAATGCCAGCGAACTCCTGGGTTCCTGTTGGTTGAAGTTGAATTGTTGTTGTGGCTTGTGCAAGCAATTTTTCCATGTATCTATATTATTGGGTAACAAGAAACCTTATGTCAAGAGTCAGTATTCTACTTATTACGGCGAACCGGTTAAGGTTGGTAAGGTTAGTTTAAGTACTTGGATTCCGAACAATGAAAAAATAAGTTGAAGTACAGCAAACACTGAAAAAAGGATAATAATTCCAATCAAAGCGTTTGAAACCGTTCCCCTCGCGGTTTCGATTGCTTGTTTTTCACCAGCTGACGAAATCCATTTAATTGCACCAAAAATTAGCATAAAGAAAAAAATAACAATACCAATTGCAATTGCTATGGTGATTCCAGAGAGAACAGCATTCTGCAAAAAAGTAACTCCAGCGTTTCCTGTTGGGCCTGTATTTGGAGCCGGTAAAACTGGATTAGTAATCATTTTTATTATATGGCTGATGTTGGAATTGTGATTGGTGTACCGCCTCCACATTTTCCACCGCCAACCAAAGTAAATAGACACTGAATATTCAAAATATTGTTAAGTCCTAGCAAATAACCCACAATTTCTATTATAAAAAGTGCAACCAACACGATAGCCAGACCAATCAACCCTGTTGTAATTTTCTTTCTTGCGTTTTCTAATGCCTGCTTGTCTCCACCGGAACTAATTATTCCGATTGCACCAGTAATAAGTGTAAAAATTGCCCAAATGACTGCAATAATTGTCATAACACCAATGACTCCTGATATAAAATTTGTAAAGATTCCAACAGGGTTTGTGGAAGGATTTGCTAATGGGCCGTTACCAACGCCCTTAAAACCTCCATTTGGAGCGATCTGGATATCTGCTAGTGGATTTTTCATGGTAAAGTTGGGATAGACGGATTAAGAATCGCCGTTGCACTTCCGAAAATTAATAAGCCAAAGATTGCTGCGAGCAGAAGCGCCCCGGCGGCGAATGCCAAACCCAATGCAGTTTGCCATATCTTTGCCCAGGCCGCTTCTACTTTTTTAGGATCATTTTCTGCAGACATGAATGCATAGCCAGCAAGGATAAAGTTAAATAACGCATAAACACCAGCTCCTATTATTAAAATCCAAACAACATACTGTATTAATGTTCCGATAGCAGCACCTGGCTGCTCTCCATACTTTGCAAGCGGCGATGGGGGAGCAATGGTTCCGAATGGGCTGTCTGCCAAAAGATTTTGCATTTAAATAATATTGTTTATGTTTAAGAGTTGCAGAATCAATTTTACTATCCAGTATGATGCAAATACAATAACAAATCCGATTACGGCCGAAGTCAATGTTTTTTTGGACTGCTCGGCTTTTTGAGGATCGTTTTGACCGGCACTTCCAATCATTCCGATTCCACCTAGAATAAAAAAGAAAAGGAGAATGAGTCCGGCAAGGACAAAGGCAATATTAAGAAAAAGAGAAACGACACCGCTAACTCCATTGAGACTTTGGAGTGAGTTGTTTGTGTTACTAAAGAAAGTATTTCCGATATCCACAAGATTATTGTATTACGTAGTGATGCTCAAGACAAGTCAAAATTCAGTTTATTTAACCCCAAAGACTTGCCCGAAAAAGGTGCCTTGAAGATGAAATATCTGGCCGAATAGTTGAACGATTACGAAAGCAAAAATAACAATAACAAATCCAATCAGGGCATTGGTTATTTTCGCTTGTGCCGACTGGGCAGCTTTTGGATCGCCCTGGGAGGTCATCAGTTGGAAGCCACCAAGGATGAGGTAGATTAAAAGGCCTATTGCCGCTGCACTAAAAATATATGGTAACGCCCTTCCAATAACTTCGCCGATATTAGCTGGAATTTTATTGTTTGGAAAGGCTCCTGTCTGAATTTGGTTTAAATTTAGTACTTGAGCTAGCATTTTTATTTAGCAAGACGGCCCGAAACCAAACTTGCACAGTTGCAGTATATCAATTCCGATAAATTTTAATATAAAAACCGAGAAAACGAGAAGTATTAATCCTGAAATTGCTGAAGTCAAAAGTTCCTGGCCAGCCTTTAGTCTTTCTGGGTTTCCGGTTGCAGTCATAATCATGAATCCGGAGTAGACCATTAAAAGAAATGCAATTCCACCGCCAATTCCGACCGCCCATTTTAATATAAATGAAAGGAAGTCTGTTTGCCCGTTTGGCCCTAAAATCGGAATGCAACCGATTGCGGTATTTATTCCACTTCCATTAGATCCACAAGTTGGTGACTGAGAGGGAGTTGGACTGGAAAGACTGGTCTGTACCGCGGCATTGATAGTAGCAGCTGAACCAAGGAACAAAACCAAGGCAATTACAATTAGGAAAAACTTTTTCTTCACACTTTATTCTAATCCAACTGGCCGAAAAGAAAAAGATAGAGGCTGTATAATTAATTGAAATGCAACACAAAATCGGAATTCTTTTTGCAATTTTTGTTGTTCTCTTTGCATCCTGGCGACTCGCCAATATTGTTAAAGCCGATATAAATAGCGATTGTCAAAACGAGTCTGCGGACCAGATAGTTGCTGAAGGTAAAACCGATGTTTGCACACAGATTCTTGGAAGCATTGCTTCTGCGATTGGGGCAGCCAACGCAACTAATCAAAAAAACTTATCCCAACTTCAATCGCGGTTAAACAGCTTAAATAGCAAACTTGGTGCTTTATCGGCCGAACTTACAAAGACGGCTGCTGATATTACCAGCAGGGAGGAAAACATGGGTTTTACTCAGCAAATACTTGATCAAAAGACTGCCGATTATTATAGATTTTTGCGTCTTTATGATCCGATTACCCCTTTTCTTTTTGCCGACAGCGCGTCTGACGCTTTTCAGCAGCTTAGTTTAAGGCAAAAGGCTCAAAGTGCGGATGTAAGCGCAATTGAACAATATGCTAATGAAATAACTGGCTTAAAAAACAGCCAAGCCTCTTTGCAAAAAAGCCAGGCTTCGGTTTCCATTGTGCAAAAACAAATATCTCAACAAACTTCATTTTTGGCCGGTGAGGTCGCAAAAGCAAATGCGGCACTGGCGAGCATTTCCGCCAGACAGCAGGCTTTTATTGCCGCAAAGTTAGCCTCTCTTGGAATTTCCAGAAGCGCTTACAATCTTAACGGCGGCTGTACTGATGATAGAAACATTGACCCCGGTTTTTCTCCGGCCTTTGCATTTTTTACATTTGGGGTACCCAATAGGGTAGGAATGGATCAATATGGCGCCTACGGTAGGGCGAATGCAGGCCAATCTTCTGATCAAATCCTTAGGGCATATTACAATTTCGACGGTTACCAGAATTTCAGTAACAGCATAAAAATTAGCGTGCAGGGTTACGGCAGTTATAGTCTTGAAGATTATGTTAAAAGAATTTATGAGGTTCCTGACAATTGGCCGATGGAAGCACTTAAGGCACAGGCAATTGCGGCAAGAAGCTATGTACTTGCTTATACAGGGAACGGGGCCGGATCGATTTGCACAACTCAGGCCTGTCAGGTATTTCAACCAAACCCTAAAGGCGGAAACTGGGAACAGGCGGTTAATGCGACGGCGGGACAGGTTATGGTGCAGGGCGGGTCTCCAATAAAAGCCTGGTTTTCCGCAACTCACGGAGGGTACGAATTTACATCTGCCGATATTGGTTGGAGTGCAACTCCCTGGACGAAAAGGCTGGTCGATACCACAAACGGAAGTGCCGGAAGTTTTTCCGATCTTTTTAATAATGCCTATGACAAGGCCTCTCCGGTTTTTTACTGTGATTGGGGAAGTCGTGCGCAGTACAATAAAACCGCGTGGCTCCAGTCCTCAGAGTTGGCGGATATTGTAAACGTTGCGCTTTTGGCAGAAAAAGACGGTTCCACTAAATCTCATTTGTATCAGACGGATAAGCCCAATCCCGAAGGAACAGATACCTGGAGTTCCGATCAAGTGAAAAGTGCGCTTTCCGGAGACGGTGTCACACCGTTTAATTCAATTTCGGGAGTTTCCATAAACGCGGACTTTGGAAGCGGAAAAACATCGTCGGTTACTTTTAGCGGAGATGCCCCCTCACAAACCATAGACGGTAATGATTTTGAGAACTATTTTGATTTGAGAGCACCCGCCAATATTCAAATAGTCGGTCCCTTATTTAACATCGAAAGAAGATAGAGCGTGATATAATTCCCTTAGAATGCCGGATGTATTTGTTTCTCCAGATGAACAGCTTCGGGACATGCCACCAGTCTTACCGGAGAAAGAACCTGTAACTGAGGTTCAGAAAAGTGCTTTGCCTGGACATTCCCATAATGTTTTTTCATCATTCTCGCTATATCCTGATGATCTTGATTTTGAGACCAAGGAGGATAATGAAAAAATTATTCTGATGCTTAGGCATCACCCGATTGTTAACGTAAAGTGGATCGCAATTACAATTGTTCTTCTTTTCGGACCAACCCTTCTCAATATTTTTGGAATATTTGGCATGCTTCCTTTGGGGTACTCGCTCTTTATAACACTGGCATGGTATCTCCTTACTTTTGCCTACGCCTTTGAAGGTTTCTTGAGTTGGTATTTTGATGTTTATTTTATTACCACAATGAGAATAGTTGATATTAATTTTTTAAATTTGATTAACAAAAAAGTTTCGGACGCTGAAGTGACCAAAATTCAGGACGTGAGTTATACTTCGGGAGGGTTCTTGGGTGCTATTTTTAATTTCGGAAACGTTTTTATTCAAACCGCTGCTGATGTGCAGGAGTTTAAGTTCGGTAATGTGAGCAACCCTGAAAAAGTCGCAAAAATTTTGGATGATTTTATGGTTAAGGAAAAATAATCTATGGCGGACCTATTTACAAACGGATTAAATGTCTGGTTTTTGGTTAAGGCGCTTGCATTGGTACTGACCGGGATGTATCTTGTTTTTGCATTTGTGGTGATTAGACAGGTAAAACTTATGACGGAGACTCTGCGGGTTGGATTTGAGAGAGAGGTCCGCTCCCTGAGCTACCTGCATTTGGCTTTCGCGGTTTTGGTTTTTCTAGCTGCCCTGGTCGTTTTGTAAAGGCATGTTGGAAACAAATAGCGCTAAAGTGACGGCGACACCGGGACTATCCGGTTGGGCGCAGGTTTATGAGTTTACTTCGACGGAACCCGAAAAAATTCTCAGAAGAGGCAAACTTTTTGCTGTAGTTGCCACAAAAAAGGGTGGTGTGGGAATAGATAATATAACAGCAGGCAGGGAGGTTGTCGGAAAACTTCATGAGGAATATTTTGGTTTGGGAGATGAGAAACCCTTTAATGCGCTACGGAATGCGGTTCAAAAAACGATTACTGAGTTTAAGGAAAACTGGGGTGACTTGGAAATTGTAGCCTGCGCTTTTGTAGATGGAGTCGTTTACTCTTCGGCGGGGGGAGGCAGTAGGGTAATTATTTCGCGGGAAGGATCCATGGCGACAATCTTGGATAGTAGTGAGGAAGTCATAGCCGCATCGGGATTTCCAAAGGAAGGCGATATTTTACTTCTTGCCACGAAAGTTTTTTTTGAAAAGGTCCCTGTCGATACAGTAAAGGCGGCGCTTGCCTCCGGTAGTGCAGAGTCCGCGGCGGAAACTTTCTCCCCGGTGGTTATTGGTACGGATGGAGATGGAACAACAGGGGCTATTATTATTAAATTTGATACCGGAAAAGAAATGAAAGCTGAAACTCCTGCCCCGGCGGCTCCATTGATGACAGAAAAGTCACAAATAGACGTCAAAAAGAAGTTCTTGGGTTTCATAAACAAAATTTCTGAACGGTTTCCTAAAAGAAGTGTTTACATTAAGTCAGGAATGGGGGATGAGGCGGTGTCCAAAAGCCGGAAACTTACCTTTTCGGTTGGGGTGATCCTTCTGGTGATTCTGGTTGTCAGCGTTGGTTTTGGTATCAGACAGAAAAAGATAAATGATTTGCAGAAGAAGTATCAGGGAATTCTGGCTCAAGCCACAAGTGATGTAGATCAGGCAATTAGTCTAGCCAGTGCCAACCCCGACGGGTCTAGGGCACTTTTCACCGACAGCGAGCAAAAACTTCAAGAAATTCAGGCGCTCAATGTTCACGATCCAAAAGTTGACGAATTGCAAAAAAAGATTGAGGAAAGCCGGGGCGCGGTTCTTGGCGAGTATGATGTCTCCCCCCAGCTTTTTCTTGATTTGGAACTTTTGTCCTCTGGATTTAAAGGGGATTCTATAAGTGCCTCAAATGGGAGTATCTATATTCTTGATAAGACCGGTAAAAGAGTTGTTAGTGTTGCAGTTGATACAAAAAAGAGCCTGGTGGTAGCTGGCCCCACGGTAATAAACGAGGCTTTTGGAATGGCTTCGTATAACGACAATGTTTACATCTTGACTTCGGACGGAATATATCAACTGGGTTTGAGTGAAACAAAAGTGGTTGACAAAACCTGGTCGGGAGACGCGCTGATAAACGCATTTGCCGGGAATCTTTATGTCCTCGATAAAAGCGGAAACGCAATTTACAGATATTCAGGTGAACCGGGAAACACTTTTGGAACTCAGCAAAGTTGGCTTTCGGGTTCCACAAAAGCGGATTTTTCGGGGGCGGTGGATTGGGGGATGGACGGAGCGATATACGTTTTATACCCAAATGCAAAGATTCTTAAGTATAGTCTCGGTTCACCTCAAAACTTTTCTCTTAACGGAGTGGTTCCGGAGATAGGCAATGTCGATGCGATTTATGCGGATCCTAACAACCAGTACTTTTATCTTTTGGACAAAGCCGGAAGGCGTGTAGTGGCTGTAGACAAAAAGGGCAATTACAAAGCACAGTACACCAGCGATCAGATAGGAAGCGCTACTGGCCTGGTTGTTTCGGAGGCACAAAAAGAAATAATTCTTCTTACAGGGGATAAACTACTTTCAATTCAAATATAGTGGAGACGGCGGGAATCGAACCCGCGTCCGAAAAACGTGATAACAAAACTTCTACAAGCTTAGTAAATTTTTAAATTTCTTCAGAGTTTAAGCCAATTTACAGGCAACCAAGAATAAGATTTATTTAGTCTTTTGCTTAGGTCTTTAAATCGTTAAAACCTAAGCAGCATCTCGGATTGGTTTACACTCTTTTGATCCGGCCGAGAATCAGATCTCAGAATGTTAGCTTAAGCAAACGCTACCGCGTTGTAAGCTAAAGCTGGCTTTTGTAAAAAAGTAGCTTTTGTTTTTTAACCCTAATGTTAAGACTTAGGATCAAGGTCTGCTTGCAGTCTTGTCAAAGAGCTTTCCGTCGAAACCGATCGTCCCCGACCTAAATCGAACCTTTCATTGCCTTATCTATGTCTCGGTTTATGTCGCGGCGCTTAAGAGCCTCCTTCTTTTCGAACTTGCGTTTAGCCTTTCCAAGCTCAAGATAGAGCTTTATTAAGCGGCCTTTATTATACACCCGGATAGGCACGATTTGCAATCTTTTCTGCTTCATTTTGGTTACAAGCGAAAGTATTTCCCCCCGGTGCATCAGAAGTTTTCTCATTCGGGTTGCATCGTACTTTTGGATACCCACAGCGGGGATATTGGCGTTTATTAGATAAGCCTCGTTTCCAATTACTCTAACGGCTGCCTGGGAAATATCAACCCTTCCTTCACGCACGGATTTGGCCTCTGCACCCAGCAGGGAAATTCCAGCCTCAACCCCCTCATGGCTTAGTTCGTATTCAAACCTAGCCTTTTTATTGAAAATCTTCATAGTTACATTGTAGCGCAAATGAATTAATAAACCTTTTAGAGCGTATCTGACCGAAGGGAAACAAGAGGTTTTTGGTATTCTAACTTTCGCTTTGAATAAAACGCCTTTGCGGTGGGCACAGGGGTCGAACCTGTTAGGGATTGCTCCCACGGGTTTTCAAGACCCGCGCATTACCGTCCTGCCCGCCCACCTTGGCGGAGGATGAGGGAGTCGAACCCACCGGTCACTTACGTGACCATGGTTTAGCGAACCATTGCCTTAGCCGCTCGGCATATCCTCCAGCAGGCTTATTATATCAGCTTCACGCTCTAGAACGAAACTCCAGTTTGCGGTATAATACCCTTATTATGGATCCTGCCCCAAATCAAAAATCCAGTGTTGGTAGCACATTAAATGAAGAGCCGCAGGCCGTGGTTGTCAGGCGAGAGCCTGAACGTGACTTGGTGACATGGAATGCCTCCGCCAGGCCTTTTAGAAGGCGTGACAGACAGTTTTACGTCACAACTTTTGCCATAGCCGGAATCGTAAGTCTTATTCTTTTTATCGCGGAGGGAATTATACCCGTTATTTTGATAGTTTCTCTTGTATTTTTGTATTATGTTCTTTCAACCGTACAGCCCGAGAATATCGAATACAAAGTTACAACGAAGGGAATTAAAATTGCAGGGAAACTTACGGAGTGGCAATACTTGGACCGGTATTGGTTTTCCGACAGATTCGGAAGCGAACTTATGATCGTGCAGACGGTTTTATTGCCTGGCAGGATGGAGTTCGTAATAAACAAGGATATTAAGGAGAAGCTTAAAGAGGAAGTTTCTGCTTATATTCCTTACGAGGAAGTACCGCCTTCAGGTTTGGATAGGGTTACCAACTGGTTTGCGGAGAAGCTGCCCGGGAATAAGTAAAGAGCTCGTATAACTCGCACCCGTAGCTCAACGGATAGAGTAGGAGCTTGCGGAGCTCTTGATGACAGTTCGATTCTGTCCGGGTGCACACATATTTGGAGGATGGGCGGGACGGTAACGCGTTGGTTTCGAAAACCAATTCCCGTAAGGGATAGCAGGTTCGACTCCTGCATCCTCCGCTCGACATAACAAAATATTATGAACGTTAAGAACAATCAGCAAATAACAATAGGAGGAGCGGTCGTTTTGAGAGAAAATCGGGGAAAACGGCAGTTTTTGCTTGTGAAAAACAAGGAGGATGGGGATTGGGAAATTCCTAAGGTAACTGTGAGAAAAGGTGAATCGTCTGTGCGCTCCGTAATAAGGCTTACTGGCGAGCAAGGTGGAATAACAGCAAGGGTACTGGAGGAAGCGGGCCGAACCGCAGGAACGGTTGTGATAAACGGAAAATCAATTCCCCAGAAAAGCTATTACTATCTAATGCTTCAAAGAGGTGGGTCAAGTGAACTAATAGGATTTAATGAGTTCAAATGGGTAGAATATGGTGATGCGGTTCGAAAAGTGGTATTAAAAAAAGAGAAGGATATATTTAAATCCGCCCGCGAGGTACTAAAACTGTGGGAAAAGACACACAAAATAAAACAGTATTAACCCGCGAATTTTCTTCGGGAGGAGTTGTTTATAAAAAGGTTGGTGGAGAAATTTTGTGGTTGGGAAGAAAAACTGCCGCAAGTAAGCTTTATCCGAAAGAGTATTGGATGCTTCCAAAAGGTAGAATTGATGACACAAAGAATGATTTGCCGGGCCCAATGGCTTCAGGAAAAATTCGAGCTGATGAAGAATCACTTCAAAAGGCGGCTCTTAGAGAGGTTGCCGAGGAGGGTGGAATCGAAGCTAAAGTTGTGTCAAAAATCGCTACAACGAAATATTCTTTTGTTCACCCAACCCAAGGGAAGATATTGAAATTTGTTACGTTTTACCTAATGGAATGGGTGAGAGATTTACCGGAAGGGCACGATGAAGAGACTTCGGAGGTTGTCTGGTTACCGTTTGAGGAGGCTTACAAGAGACTGTCTTTTTCCGGTGAGAAAGAAATGCTTGCAAAAGCTAAAGAACTTTTAGCCCCCGTAGCTCAACGGATAGAGTAGGAGTTTCCGGAACTTCTGATATCAGTTCAATTCTGATCGGGGGCACCTAATGGTATAATTCAAATTCTGGAGGAGTCACCTAGCGGCTATGGTACACGCTTGGAAAGCGTGCGGGCGTAAGCCCTCGCGGGTTCGAGTCCCGCCTCCTCCGCTTAATGCGGGTAATTTTTCTTAACTCCTGGTTTGGACAGGTTGAAAAGCCGTTTTTTGATTTTATCGAAGATGAATCTCAAAAAACGGATATTTTTTGTTTGGTGGAAGTTTCGAAGAGGTTGTTTACACGATTGGGGGGTGTTTTAAAAAATTTTAAGGGAACTTATGAGTTGGGGAATACAGTAGAAGCTCTCGGGTTTGAAAGCGGACAATCGATTTTTTTGAGAAAAGGTATAAGTAATTTATTATCGGGAAAAATTTCAATATATAGACAAATCCCTACCGATGTTGGTTTCTTGCAATATGTACATGCCGATATGAATGGCATTAACTTCTGGATTGGTAATGTTCATGGCAAGGCCAGACCCGGAGAGAAAGAGGATACACCTGTAAGAATTAAGCAATCGGAAAAAATAATAAATTATTTTAAAGATTTAGCAGGACCGAAAATAATTGGAGGAGATTTTAACTTAAACCCGGATACAAAAAGCGTGGAGATGTTTGAGAAAGCGGGATATCGGAATTTAATTAAGGATTTTGGCATCAAAAACACAAGAAATAAGCTTTCTTGGGAACAATTTAATAACGTTCAAAACTTTGCTGACTACTGTTTTACTTCGCCCGAGGTCAAGGTTAAAAGTTTTAAGGTTCCCTATATGGAGATATCGGATCATCTGCCTCAAATCTTAGACTTTGAGGTTTAATTTAAAGAACTTCAGTATTTGGTGTATCCATATAACAATAATTGGAACTTTCGGCCAAGAGGATCAAAGTGTGCTAAAATCTACCCGTGAAATATAGACAGATTAAAAACAGGGAACTCCACCGTATTGTTTCGACTGCAATAATCTACAAGGAAGGAAAATATTTGATTACAAAAAGAAGTCCTGATAAGAAAGTTTGGCCCAACCGCTGGACCGTCCCGGGAGGTGGTTTTGAGATTGATGATTACGTAAATTTACCGCCAACCACAAAACAAACATGGTACTTTGGGTTAACAAATAGTTTGAGACGGGAAGTGAAAGAAGAGGTTGGGCTTGAGATTGGTAGAATAAATTATTTATTGGATCTCACATTCATCCGGCCGGATAATATTCCTGTTTTAACTCTCAGTTTCTATGCACCATGGAAGAAGGGAAAAGTCAAATTAAACAGCGAAAGTACCGAATTTGTGTGGGTTGACGCCAAAAATGTTGACAAATTTGATTTGATTGAGGGAATAGGAACTGAGATAAAGAAGGCAGATGCAATTCGTAGAGGGAAAAACCCCGAGAAGATTAAGTTTTCCAAATAGCCAGCTACGCTCTAGGCCAACTCCTTTGTGCTAAACTACGGGTGAATGAACAACCAGGTTGACGAGGTTAAGGCGAGAACGGATATAGTTTCTATAATCGGGGAGAGAATCGAACTTAAAAAAGCTGGCAGAAATTATAAGGCAATTTGTCCTTTCCACGGAGAAAAAACACCTTCTTTTATGGTTTCTCCCGAACTTCAGATTTTTAAATGTTTCGGCTGTGGAGAAGCGGGAGACGTTTTTGCTTTTTTGGAGAAATTCGAGGGAATGGAATTTAGGGAGGCGCTTAAATTTTTAGCAGACAGAGCCGGAATTAAGCTTCAAAACCAGAATTTTGGTGAATCGTCAGAAAAAGAGAAACTTATTGAGATAAACACCCAGGCAATGCGCTTTTACAACTACCTGCTTTTAAATCACCCGGTTGCGAAAAAGGCTTTGGAATATTTGGAGAAGGATAGAGGTTTAAAAAGAGAGTCAATTGAGGAATTTCAGCTTGGTTTTTCTCCGGAGAGCTCTTACGCTTTGGCAAAATTCTTGGTCGGTAAAAAGAAATTTAGCCCGGCAGATATCGAGAGGGCAGGAATAGGTCTTGCCCGGGGATCAAATCTTTATGATAGGTTTAACGGCAGAGTTATTTTCCCGCTCTTTGACCACAGGGGAAATCCGATCGGCTTCGCGGGCAGGATTTTGCCTTGGGACAAACGGGATACAGGAAAATATATCAACTCTCCCGAGACTCCGCTTTATCATAAAAGCAATGTTCTTTATGGTTTGAATCTTACGAGAAGTTTTATTAAAAAGAAAAAGGTGGCAATTGTGGTTGAAGGGGAGCTGGATCTTATTTCTTCCTGGCAGGCGGGGATAAAAAATATTGTTGCGATTAAAGGCTCAGCCCTAACAGAGGAACAGGTTAGGCTTCTTTCCCGCTTTGCTCCCAAATTTATTTTGGCGCTCGACTCAGATATGGCAGGAGACGCGGCGGCTCGGCGTGGAATAAAGGTTGCGGGAGAAATCGGAGTTGAAGTCAAAGTTGCGAAAATAACAGGGTTTAAAGATCCGGATGAGGCGGCCAGAGGAAATATAGAAAGCTACAAGAAGGATCTGATCGCCTCGGAAGGAGTTTACGATTATTTTATTGACTCTGTTTTTGCAAGGTTTAATTCGGAAAGCGGAGGCGGAAAATCAAAAATTTCAAAGGAAATTATTCCGATTTTGGGAGAAATTGGAGATAAAATTGTTCAAGCCCACTATGCAAATATTATTGCTAGAAAATTGGAAGTTCCCCTTGAGGCGGTAACGGAGGAGCTCTTCAAGTTAAGTGACAAAAGCACGGGCGGTTTATCTGGACCTACCAAACCCGAATCTAAAGAAGAATTCGGTAGAAAAGAACTTTTGGAAGAAAGACTTTTGACTTTAGCGTTTCAATCAGACCCGAAAATCCTTCTTTCCAAAAGTGTGCGTGATCTTGTGACATTGCCTTTAAACCAAAGACTTATTGAAGAATACGAAAAGTTTGCGGACGGAAAAGCATTCAATGTAACCGAATTTGGTGCGAGTTTACCGGCTGAGCTATTCCAGGGTTTTGCGAAAATAGTCCTAAGCGATAACCAGGATTTGGTCGACAATTCCAACGAACTCAAGAGGGAGTTGGCTTTAGTCGAAAAAGAGCTTAAAATACATACTGTAAAAGCAAAACTTAAGGACCTGGCCTCTCAAATGCGGGAGACGGAAGAAAAAGGCGAAACTGAAAAGCTTCTTAAGGCTCAGAATGAATTTAATAAACTCGCCAAATCACTTTCCGGTTACGAAGAAGAGGACGGGGGAAGTTTGATTCTCAAAGAAAATGATACGTAAACCAGTACTCGATTTAATTAAAAGGGGCCGCGATCAAGGGTTTCTTACCCAGGAAGAAATTATGGAAGTTTTTCCCGATGCGGAAGAAAGAGTTGCAGAACTTGATGACCTTTATGAAAAACTTCTGGCGGAAGGAATTGATGTCTTTGAATCGGTAACTCCCGGTGAAATCGAGTCCGACGAAAAAGCCAAAGAAAAGCTGGACCGCGAAATTGAACTTCTTACAAAACTGGAAGGGATTGAGTCGACAGACCCCGTTAGACAATACCTCAGAGAAATCGGCAGGGTTCCGCTTCTTCTCGCCGAGGACGAAGTTGAGCTGGCCAAAAGATACGAAAAAGCGGATAAAAGGGCAAAAGATAAACTGACGGAAAGCAACCTTAGACTTGTGGTTTCCATTGCTAAGAAATATATCGGCCGAGGTCTTTCTCTCCTTGATCTTATCCAGGAAGGGAATCAGGGGTTAATCCGTGCAGTTGAGAAGTACGACTGGAGGAAGGGCTATAAATTCTCAACCTACGCCACCTGGTGGATCAGGCAGGCCATCACCCGTGCGATTGCTGATCAGGCCAGGACCATCAGGATTCCGGTTCATATGGTCGAAACGATAAATAAGATTTACCGAACCAGCCGTCGTTTGATGCAGGAACTTGGACGTGAGCCTACCCCCGAGGAAATTGGAGAAGAACTCGATTTGGAAGGTGATAGAGTACGCGAAATATTCAAGATTGCTCAGGAAACAACTTCACTTGAGGCGCCTGTGGGTGAGGATCAGGAAAGCTTCCTTGGAGATTTTATTCCCGACGAAAACACGCTCTCTCCTGTGGACCAAGCCAGTAAACAGTTACTCAAAGACCATTTGGAGGAAGTTTTGGGAACCCTATCGGAGCGGGAAGCGAAAGTTCTTAAGCTAAGATTTGGTCTAGAGGGAGGGAAAGCAATGACCTTGGAGGAAGTTGGCAAAGTTTTCGGAGTAACCCGTGAGCGTATACGTCAAATTGAAGCCAAAGCTTTGAGGAAACTTAAGCACCCCAGCAGAAGAAAGAAACTTCAGGACTATCTGGACTGACTTCCGAGTTTTTCCTTTAGACCGGCAATCATCACTTTTGTCATTTTGGATAAGTCAAATTCCGGTTTCCAACCCCAATCATGTCGGGCAACACTATCATCAATAGATTTCGGCCAACTCTCGGCAATTGCCTGCTTAACCGGATCAGGATCGTAGGTGCATTTGAATGCCGGATAAAGTTTTTTAATTTCGGCGACAATTTCCTCTGGAGTAAAGTTAATTGCGGAAAAATTGTAGCTGGTCCTGATACTGATATTTTTGGCGGGAGCCTCCATTAAATCAATAGTTCCTTTTATAGCGTCGTCGATATACATCATAGGTAAACGGGTGTCCTTTTTGAGAAAACAACTATATTTGCCGTCTTTCAAAAGTCCGTAAAAAATATGGACAGAATATTCGGTTGTTCCGTCTCCCGGGGGAGCTTTATAGCCTGTGAGTCCAGGGTATCTCAAACTTCGTGCGTCAACCCCCCAGCGTTTCCAGTAATACTGACAAAGCAGTTCTCCTGTAACCTTGGTTATGCCGTAAATTGTGGTCGGCTCGATGCTTGTGTGCTGCGGAGTTTTTATTTTGGGAGTCGTAGGACCGAAAGCGGCAATTGAACTTGGCCAGAAAACCTTGAATTTGAATTCTCTTGCAAGTTCAAGAACGTTCCTTAACCCGTTTATGTTTACATCCCAGGCCAAATCGGGATCTTTTTCCCCTCCGACGGAGAGAAGCCCGGCAAGGTGATAAACGTCTGTTATCTTGCCATTCTTAATTATTTTTTCCAACGAAGTTTTGTCTCGGACGTCGCCTTTAACTAGGTTTTCTTTAAAATCGGAAGGAATGGTCTTATTGCCTAGGGCAAAAACATGGTCTTTACCGAATTTTTTTTGGAGCGCCGGAACCAAATCAGACCCAACCAGTCCGAATGCGCCGGTAACCAGAATATTTCTTTCAGCCATTTAGATAACTTTAAGTTTTTTGCCAACCTTTGTGAAGATTTTTATGGCTTTATCTAATTGCTCCTTGGTGTGACCCGCGGAGTTCATAATTCTGATTCTGGCTTTACCCTGAGCCACAGTGGGATAAACGATGGCTTTTGCAAAAAGCCCTTCGTTAAAAAGTTCGTGGCTAAAATCCTGAGCCAATTTTGAGTCCCCGAGCATTAAAGGAATTATCGGGGTTATCGAGGTTCCTGTATTAAAACCGGCTTTTTTGAGGCTTGCCCGCAAATAATCGGCGTTTTTCCAAAGCTGTTTAACCAGCCCCCCAGATTTTGAAAGAATTTTGACAGCAGCAATACAGGCCGCAACATCGGGAATAGTCATAGCACTGCTAAAAAGGAACGGTCTTCCGCGCTGGGATAACCATTCGATTATTTCGGTTCTACCGGCAGCCATTCCGCCGACGACTCCGAAAGCTTTACTCATAGTTCCGACTTCAACGTCAACTTTTCCGTGGAGGTTAAAGTGATCCACGATTCCGCGTCCGCTTTCTCCCAAGACTCCTTCTCCGTGTGCATCATCAACCATGAGCATGGCTCCGTATTTGGAAGAAACTTTATAGATTTCGTCCAGGGGAGCAATGTCGCCATCCATTGAAAAAACCCCGTCGGTAATAACAAGTTTTTTAACTTTCGGGTCGGCTGCCTTGAGTTTTACTTCCAAATCTTTAGGATTAATGTGGGCGTATCTTATAACTTCGGCCTTGCTCAACCTGCAGCCGTCAATAATGCTGGCGTGGTTGAGTTCGTCCGAGAAAATCAAATCTCCCTCGGTAACAAGCGCCGGAATAACTGCAATATTGGCGGAAAAACCGCTTTGGAAAGTTATAACCGCTTCGGCTTTCTTGAATTTGGCAAGTTCGGCCTCAAGTTCTTTGTGTAAAACGGTGGTTCCCGCAATGGTTCTGACCGCGGCAGGGCCAATTCCGTATTTTTTAATGGCGAGAGTAGCGGCTTTTTTCATTTCAGGGTTATTGGCAAGGCCAAGGTAGTTATTGGAACAGAAGTTTAGAAGTTTTTTGCCGTTAATCTTGATTTCGGGGCCAATCGCACTTTCGATGGTCAGGATGTTGTTGTAGAGATGTTGGTCCTTTAGATCTTGGACCTGTTTTTTCAGCCAGGTTAGTGCCATATCTTTAATCAGGAGATTATACAACGTTTGGAATAAATAGTGAATTTGGGGGGCTAAATTGCTATAATTCAGGTCGCAGGACTATATTCCCCGGTAGCTCAGCGGTAGAGCGGATTCCTGTTAAGAATAAGGTCGCTGGTCCGAATCCAGCCCGGGGAGCAGAACAGGACGTAGAGCATACAAAAAGTCTCTTTGTGCCATATTTTCGGTATTTTTACTAGGTTCGAAAATTTTCTTCACTAAACCATCGTTTTTCGTCATTTTCGTACTTTTGTTCGTGGCGTTTACTGCTTTGGATAGAATCTCAAAAGGTTTTGAGTATGTATAAAAGAGCTTGCCATTATCAATAATAAGATTTGAGAACACGAGGCTTATTAGTTGTCTCCGGCGCTCCATTTGGGATTTTAAATATAATTCTTTGGCTCGTTGTGCGAGATCGTAAATATTAACTCCTAATTCGTAATAATCAATTGTCGAATCACCCTGTTTTTTAATTGAATCTGTAACGCTCTTTAATTCCGCAGAGTATTGCTGAAACTTTTTTTGATAAAAATCTTCTGTTATTTTATTGTCTAACTTGTCGTCGTATAGTTTGTCGAGCCTCTGTTTTATTTGGTCTTCTCTTTGTGTGAGTTCGTTCATTGAACTTGCGTGATAAGTAATTTGATCTTGGTGACTCTCCTTAAGAGCTTTTCGAATCCACTCTGCCAATCTCGGGTTTTTAACTTCAAGTTTTTCGAATCCAATCAGAAGTTGATCCTCAATGTTCTTTTCTTTAACCCATTTAGTTTGGGCACATTCACGATAATGGTTACAGTGCCCGTAAATATGACCTTTGCCTATCTCCCAAGCCACCACTCCTCCGCACTCACCACATTTAAGAAGAGCTTTGAATAAAAAGAAATGTTTGCTGTATTTGGGTGTGTTTTTCCTTGTGAGGAGTTGGCTAACCTGTTCAAATATTTCATCGCTGATCAGAGTTTCTTGTTTGCCCTGAGTTTCTTGACCGTTCCAAACATTTTTGCCTATATAAAATGGGTTTCTAAGGAGTTCGTGTGTTCTGCTTTTTCCGATCTTATTGTCATTCACACCCCTCAACCCCTCTTCATACATAACTTCTGAAAGCTTTTTTAGAGAATATTGTCCACTTGCGTAAAATTCAAACATTTTCTGCACCAAAGGGGCTTTTGTTTTATCTATGACATGTATTTTATGTCCCTTCTCTCCGACAGTCATATATCCAACCGGAGGAGTGGTGGGAAGCCAACCCTCGGCTATTTTTTCTTTTTGTCCTTTTTTAACCTCTTCTGAAAGGTTGTCTATTAAGTTTTTGGCAAAAAGTATCCTTATACCCCAGTTTAGTTTTTCTTGCGAGCGTGAGTTCTTGTGTAGCGTTAAGGAATCTTTTACAAGGTGTACTTGCCTCTCTTCGTCTTTCTCAAGCCATTCGTCAATCATCACAGCGTCTTTGAAGTTACGGGTAAGCCTGTCTACCTTCTCACAAATAATAATCTTTATATCTTGTTTTTGAACGTGAGACATCATCTCGGAAAATATCTCCCTTTGTTTTTTCCCGCTAGCAGATTCAGATATTGAAAATACTTTTTCTATTTGAAATGAGTTTTTTTCAGCATAGCCTTTAAGAAGCTTCTCTTGTGCAGGCAAGGAATAGCCTGTTTCTTCTTGCTCTTTACTGCTTACTCTACAAAACAATATACATTTCATATTAATTATGATTTAAGCTTATTATTTATCATTGATAGTGTCAAGTAATGTTAGGTAATCGTGCGTCTGGTAGCATATAAGCCAACCAGAGCCCTCTCCATTTGTCTATCCGCTCTAGTGTACCTTTTTGCCCACCTTTGGAATCTTTTGGTTGGCTTTCCGGCATAATGGGTAACCCTCATACTCGATCTCTGTTCATCAAGATCATTAGTACCAATTACATTCCCCATACTTTTCCAAAAACCACTTAATTTTCTACTGGCATAGGTTAGGCTATAACAATGCCTGCAAGCAAAATAGTCTCGTCCTAAGTATATTTTTCCAACTCTTCTTCCACAGTAAACCCCGTTTTTGTACCAGGGACAGATAAACCAATATCTAAGACCCCCGAAATGACAGGGGGTGGTGGTTAGAGGGATCTTGTAATCAAAGTCTGTTTTTGTCTCGTCCCTATTTGTGCGGGTGTAAGAAATTTTTAAATACGGATCTGGAGGCGCTGTCCACAATAGAAAGCTAATACTCGATCCCTTATCTGAAGAATTACGCCTCCATGTCATGCTTCCTGATATATAACCCTTCAATGAACATTGTTTTTTCAGCCATGAAAGATCTATCTTCTTCAGACTGTCTGCCTCAAGTTTTCCGCCACCTCTGTATCTTCCCATGCCTGTTATTTGCCTGTTAATTACCGAAATAGTTAGAGATTCAATAGACTTTAGCCTCAGAGCCGTTAGTCTTCCGTAAACGCATTAAGCGCTAACATAAAATCTTCTTTGTTATCGTAAACTCCATCGTTCCAAAAGTTTTCGTATTTTCCAAAGTTGGACAATAACTTTCCATAACTAACTCTCAGATAAACACTAGGGTGGGACTTTTCCCAATTTATTGTGCGTACTTTGTTGTAGAAACGGCGTATAGAGTGAGTCTCATATCTTTCTACCATTTGGCCATGTTCCATAATCTTTAAATTAAAATTAAGCTTATTTTTCCGTTTAGTCATAATCTTTTTATTTGTGTTCCTGTTCAGCTTTGCAGTTTTGCATTATGTAAAGTATTGCTAAACTGCCAAACTAGATTGCTCGACAATACCCTCTAAACTAAAGTATTTTTTACCCCTATCTCCAAATCTCGTTTTAACCCCGTTATCTTTCAAATAATCCAATGCTCCATCAATTGTCTTCATTCCATAAATGCCCTTAAAAGCTTCCTGAAGTTCCGTCCTGGATTTTTCACCCTCAGCCAACAATGTATAAATATCGTCTTTCGCTTTTTCAACTTTCTCCTTCTCCTCATCAATTTCTCCCTCGTAGATAAACGAGACTCTATCTGTGACTGAATCAACCTTCAACTTAAAAGGGGAAATGGGCATATCTTGTCTTAGTTTTGTTTGAGTAACTTTTATAATTCCCTCATTGGCTTCAACCGCTAGGGCGCTATCTACTGAAGCCAATATATCTGAACTCCCCCTCATGCTTTCAGCAGTTGTTTTTTTTGAGAAGAAGGATTGCTTCCTGTTGTGGTGTGTAAAAAGGATTGCAGTACCATACGCCTGTATCTGTTTTAGCCTTGAGAAGACAAAAGCCATATCATTTGAATTATTCTCGTCTTTTCCCTTATAAATCCGGATTAAGCTATCAAATATAACCAACTTTATTTGTTTTTCACTAACAAATTTACAAACCTCGTTTATCAGGCTGTCATCTTCGACAAAAAAATCTCTATTGAGAAAATAAATATTTAATTCTCCATTAGCTCCTAAAAGTTTGAACCGCTTCTGAATAAGAGAATTTGAATTTTCTTTATCAATGACGAGAACACCTCCGGAGTTAGAAGGAAATTTACCAAATAAAGCCTCTCCTTTTGTGATTGAGATTGCAATCTGCTGGGACAGCCAAGATTTATAACTCCCTGGAGTTCCTGATAAAGCAACCAACCCCTCTTGAGGGATCAGTTTATCTATTAGCCAGGAAATAGGAGGAAACTTTGTTGAAAGAATGGAACCTAAACTTAATACAAGTTCACTCTCATGTTTTTCTCCCAAAATTTCATCCATAATTTTATCGCCGATATAGTCGCTCATTTTTGCAATTCCTTTACAGCAGACACGAAATCTAAGTTTTTAGTCTTCATCAAAAAATCAATGGAACTTCCATGCTCCGAGCATCCGAAGCAATGAAAGTGATTGTCTTCAAAAATGAAGAAGCTTGGAGACTTTTCCTCGTGGAAAGGGCAGAGTCCTTGAAGTCTGTTCATAACCCGCCTTAAATCGCCTTTGTACAAATCTTCTATCGGATAACTCCTTGCACGCTCTACATCAAGTTTTTCCCGAAAGCCTTTTTCTTCTTTGATTCCTGCTAAATCTTTCCAGTATTTAATCCACTTCAAAATACAATATCTTTCTTTTTTATAATTAAATTTGGCTATTAGATACCGAATATTTACAGAGATATTAATTTTATTTGAAAGAAGTCTAGGTTCCAGTTCATTGTATTCGTCTCGGATTTCCTTAAATCTATCCTGAAGCTCTTTTATTTTTTCAATAGCCATAACATAGACTTCCATTTCAAAATCTGTTTTATTTATGTTTCTGGGTGGTAAAACAAAGTGTTGTGTGCCTTTTCCGTACCTGATATGGTCGTAGGTTGGTCTCTCCTGTTTGTTTTGATTAATAATTTTCATTTTCATGATGTTTTTTGCAGTCAGTTTTTGCTAGCTGTTCAAAAAAGTTGCACAATGTGTAGCCAAGCTCTGAAACTTCTAAATCCGAAAGATCGAGTTTGTAGTCCTCTTTGATTATTTCCTTTAACTCTCTGAGCAATTCCTGGCTGATCATGGCTATTTTTGTTCATATAAACGAGATTTGGTAATTTTGATTTGTTGAAATAATGCAAGAGCACTAACATTGAGATTGTTTTTCCAATAATTTTCTATAATTGAGTCCAATTGTTCATTGCGTATAAAAAGAAATTCGACTTTTTCAGATGATTTTTTTCTGTCCAGTGCCCATAGAGGCATAAAAAGGCTGATAGCGCTCGCAAGTCCCAAATCGCTTGTAGCAAAGTAGTCTGAAATATTAATTTTTTCGATTCCCATATTAGTTTGATACTGAAAATAGGATGCTCTTGTGAGGGTGGAGTATCAAACCTCCACGGTGGAGTTTTAGGCACAAAATATACGAAAATATAAACTCGAAGTGGAGTTCTAATAAATGATTACGTTCGTGTCAAGATCGATTTTTCCTTGGTCTGTTTGAAGGGGCGAATATTCGAGTTGATAATTAGTTTCTTCTCTTTCTCCAAACGCAGGCAATAGTCTGCGGATAGAAAACTCTGTCTTTTTCAATTTCTTTCGAAGCCTCATTACTAGGTGTTTACAATCTTTTGTTCCTGTCTCTACCCTGATTTTGCCAACAGACTTAGCTTTAAAATCAGAGGACAAAAAATTTAACAAGTCCTTTTCCTGTCCAATAATCTTTTCGTTTTTAAGAATTTCTTTTATTGATATTCTCATCTTCTTTTTGCTTGGTTTATTCAAGCTCTGTGATTTGAGAAGTGGAGGATGTTTTTCATTACTCAGCCTTATTATTTCTTTTTTCGTTTCATCAAACTTTGGATGAAGAATTTCGATCACGTAGCTCATAGGAAAATATTTGCCCCAATCTTCTTTCAAGATTTTAATAGCGCCCTCATTTTGAAGTGTGCGTAGAATTATATGCTCCTCGTCCATTGTCGGATCTGTCTGTGTTGGTACCTTATCTTTTGGGGGATATACTATGAAACCTTCGTAGGGTTTATTAAGATCGGCTGATTCAATTTCCATTACTACACCAAGCACCTTAACTATCAAAAAATCCCATGTAAAATCTGTAAGCATACCCATATTAATTATTGTTTTTAATCTTAATTGGCAGTAGGCTAATGTTAACAAAAGTTAACTAATTAGGCAATGAAAACTAGACAAAAACTTTTAAGAATTACCGAAGCCTCCGAACTTCTCGGAGTTCACCCTAACACTCTTCGTAAATGGGATAAAAAAGGAATATTAAAAGCAGTGAGGTTTGGAGTAAGAGCAGACAGACGTTACGCTAGAGAAGATATTTTAAAACTACTAAAAAATAATAATTGAGTTTGTAGATAGATTCATTAAGTACTAGAAAATATATAACCTCAAGGATTACAGTATAACGTGTTCCCGCCGTATGAGTTGCACGTAGATCCATCACTTCCATACAAGATGTCTCCGCCGTATGAGTTATATTGTACGGGTTGTTTTGTTGCTGGCTCAGTTACGGTTTGATATTGTGTGACATATTTAATTTCAGGTGTAGGCTTCGGTTGGTTCAATAAAGTCTGAATCCGTGCACTTTCACTCGCATTTTCTGAAGATAATTTAGTGATTTGATCGTTACTCGTCTTAATAGTTTTTTGTAATGATGTTATTTGCGCCTTCTGAGAGTTTATTTGATTCTCTGCAGATACAACGAAAAATACCCCGATAAAAAGAAGCATCATAGGCACAATCAGGAGTGGTGCAGATTTCTTTAAATATTTTCTGATCTTCATTGTTTACTATTTCTTCTTTTTATGAATTAAACTGAAGTTGTTTTCTTTTTCTTTAATTAAAGCACGATGTACTATTTGGCTTTCTTCATTTTTATAATCAATACATAGATTGTAGATTTCCATCAACCATTCCCCTGGCTTAAAAATATCTGGGTACCCTGTAACACCATCTACTGCTCTTATTTTAACTTTATAAACTTGAGTATTGTTCACCTCTACTTCCAAGTTATTACCACTGTAGATTATTAATATATTTTTATATCTGAGTTTTACCTCTTTATTGGCTGCAGCGGGGTAATCAACAATCTCAGTTTCTATTGCAGAAACAGGTATAACTTTTAATTGCCATTCCTTATACGTGGGATGGTTTTTTAAGCGAAAATAAATATACTTATAATGAAGTTCATGCATCATACTGATAAGCCTTCTGTCAAAGCCAAACTTTATTGTAAATTCTTGTGCTGCCCTTGCAAGGAATACAGAACCCGCTCGGCTTTTTAGTTCGTTTTGGGTAATTTCATCGAGTGATTTTTCGTAATTTTTAATTAATGATTCGAGATCATCGTCATTGATCTTCTGGCCAGAAAATAATTTTTTATCTGGTAATTTTGCTCTACTTTTAGTTATGCGCCGGACAATCAATATACTTATCAGGATTCCAGAGATGATAAAAAATAAAGTTGGATTGAGGAAAAGGGCGACAATTAACACAGAGATAACAACGACAGCAATAATTAAATAGAGAAATCCAATCACAAAACCACTCAATACATCGCTGAGCGTATAGCCAGCAAGCATGAGGATAACAATTATTAATAATATCTCGGTGGTGCTCATAAATTGTTGTTAGACATCAAATTCAAAATATTTACCTTCATAATGGCCAGAGGTACTTGGATTTTCCCATTCTCCAAGATCTCCCTCGAATCCTTCAATATTGAGATCGCCTTCTTTAAATTCCAAACCAAATTTTTTTGCCAATTCTTTTCTGGCTTCAAGTTCTTTTTCGTAATTCTTGTCTTGCCAATGAGGAGTTGGAAGAGTTAGGGCAACGGGGAAGTCAAATAAAATATCAATTTTTTCAGAATTTTTCTTTTTGTGGTCATGATCTATTTCTTCGTCCTTAAGATATCCTGTATATACCAGTATCTTCCGTCCTGGAATCACGTTTTCTATAAACCTTTTACGGATTATAAAGGCAATTTCCTTTTTGTAATCCTCTGAGTGAAAAAAAGTATAATAAAGACTATCTTCCTTCCCATAGGGGATTGGTGAAAACGAACCCTTGCCCTGCACACTGGTAAAAACAAGGTCTTTATCGTAGAAAAACAGGAAACCTGGACAAAAATCAATTTCTGTGCCTTGTGCGCCCCTAAATTCTTTCTCCCCACGGGCAAATCTACCTATCCTCTGTATCTCTTCTTTCGGCAGGTCTCCAAATTTTTTGTCACTATATTTTTTGTCTATTCCTATAAACTTTCTCAGAATAGGCCGATCAAAAATTCTTTCATCTCCACGTCCAGGATGCAAAGAAAAGTGAGTTGTCGAATCCTCACCAAATCTCCGGAGCATTTCTTTACGTTGTGCGTACAAACCGTAGAAGAGAAACACAATTAATCCAAATATAACGTAGTAGATCATATTAATATTAATATTAATTTCAGGCAGAATTGAGTAACTACCGCTATGATACTCCCTCTAACTACAAGATGACAAGGAGTCTGTCGAGAATGATACTAACAGTCTCTACTATTGGGAGTAATGGGAAAAGCTATTAGTCATCAGTCGGTTCTTTTAAAATTCGGTCAAAAGTTGCAAAAGTTAAGGCAATCAAAAGGAATTACTCAGCAGGATGTTATTGATCGTGAAACTGGCAAAACAGGTAATTCAAATAATAATCCTTCTCCTAACCCTACTAATTCTATGGGTGGAAATTTACCGCCAGTCGGAGGGGGAACAAATACCAAACTTCCTCAATCTACTCAGGCGGATGTGGAAAGTTTTAACAATGATGCCATGAATTTATCCCGACAAGCAATGTTGGCCACAGATCCTCAACAAAAAGCGACTCTAACTGCTCAATCACAAATTCTATCTAACATGGCGGAAGATAGACAAAGTGTTATGTCTTTCAATCCAATAATGGATACTTTGGCAAAAGTTCAGAAATTCTTGGGTGAATCACAAACCCTTCCATTAGCCAATTCTATATTGGGAAACTTTATTTTACCTATTCCTGGTGCAGGAGCTGGTGTAGGAGCTTATATTGGAGAAAAAGAACGGGAGATGCTTAGTCCTGGTGGATTGGAAGCTTTTTTAACTCCTCAAAATAGAATGATTGGCCAAGGAGCAACCATGATTGATCCACAAGCTCTAAAAACGGCCTTTACTTATGGAGTATTAGATTTACTTTTATATGGAGCTGGAAAATTATTACATCCCATACAAACAGTTGCTAAATTAAGAGGTGCAGCCGCCGAAGCTGAAACTACCGGAACAGAAAATCTAGCCACTAAAATTGCAGGAGGTAGTTCGGGTGGAGCAAGAGTAATAAATGGGGATGATATTGTTTCAGGTGTAAAAGATTGGGCGAACAACGTACCAGCATCAATGAGAGATCAGGCATTGAAATTTTCTCAGGATGTAGAAGATAAATATGCCGGAAATCAACTTAGTATAGACGATGGCCTTACGGAAAAAACGGCATCGTGGGGTAGAGGGTATACAAATGCTAACATTGAAGGAAGACCCACCGTGGCAGCAGGTGAAAGAGAGGTTGCAGACCAAATAAGCAAACAGCTTCCTGAAACCATTGCAAAATATGACAAAGTTCTTAGCATGATGTATTCAATTGCAAAACCTCTTGGAAAAGTAATACCAACCGTGGCTAGAGGAGCATTACAGGCATTAGGAATGGGAGGTGTTTATGAGGCTGGACATAAAGCAGGATTGTTGCCTTAATGAATTTTTGAGGCCAAATTGAAAGCAACTGAGGCTATAATCAACCAAATAAATATCTCCAACATAAGTATATTATAATCCTATGTCAGACCTAGATGCAAATACAGCAAAAGCACTGAAAGTTCCGGCTTCTGATTTACTTCCTTTTTAGTTTCATTGTTATTTTATTGTTCTGAATAATCACCTCACACGTATAGTGGGAAAAAACTGAAGTTTTCTTAAGTCGTTCGTGCCTGTCACTCTAACCAAAAGTCGGGTTTTGCAAGACTTTAACTTGGTTTATGGTTAATCTAATTTTTATATGTGATAGACAACTCCTCTCAAAGCGTCCGAAAATTCGGATTCCGTAGCCTCATACCCATCTGCAAAAACTTAATTTTCTCGAATCGGTGACTCTTTCCTGTTATTGCCCTGTTCTGAGGATACTTTGACCTCGAACTTATACGAAAAAGTCTAGTAAAATCTAGTTTGTTTTGACTTGGTTTGTAGTCAATTTTAACTTGGTTGCAGATTAGATTTTAACTTGCTCTGTAGTTAACCAGTTGACCGATTATCTACCGATTCTTTAGCTTCAGTAATCGGTGTAGGGAAACTCCTTTTTAGTTAGATTCATAATATTTTTTGATATATAGCGGATTATAATGAGACCAGTTCAAAGATGATTCTTGCTACATACAAGGTTCTCTGGAAAAAGAGAAACTCCAAAATCTCAAAGCACCTAGCCTATCTAAAGAAAGTGGCAAAGACTTTGAAGATCACTAGGTGATTGGATGATCGTAATCAAATTGTTTTTCTGTTCCTTTACTGTTATTTACTCGTTTTTCAGGCTAGTAACTATCCCAATCTGTGATTGTTCACTTTGTAATTATTGATTATACTGTGATAAGATAGCCTGCTAAGTTAAAGCTAATTCTTATGAATGATAACAATCCAAGCCCAAACCTCTCTCCAGACGAACTTACTCGAAAAGGTGAAGAAATATATCTAAACGATCTCAAAGATAAATTAGAGCAGACCAATCGTGGTGAGTATGTTGTTATTGAGGTTGATAGTGGAAAATATTTTATAGATAAAGATGTAACAGTTGCTTTGGAAAAGGCTAAAACTGAGTATCCCCAAAAACTATTTTTTATTGTACAAATAGGCACTCTCCAGAGAAACACACTAAACTACAAACAAGCAAAAAATGAATGGTTATTTTGACGGCGAACGCATTTATGCGGACATTGAAATAAAAGGTGTTTTCTCTACACAAGCTACCAAATTGAAAGGTCAGATTGATACGGGTTATAGTGGCTATCTTTCACTCCCATTTAACGAAGCATTTCCGTTAGGGCTTGTTCTTCAGGGAACGCAAGCATACACACTCGCAGACGGTTCACCTTCTTATAACTTTGTTTGTTTGGGAACGCTTATTGTAGATGGAAGAGAATTGGTAATTCCCGTAGATGTTTCTGCAAAAGCATCATTACTTATAGGAATTGGCCTTCTTGGTAAAATCCAGAACAACTTACTAATAGACTTTGAAAACAAGAAAGTGCTGTTTAAAGAATTTAAGATAAAACCTCCCATTGCATCTAAACCTGTAGAGAAATAGTTAAACGTTTATATTTGGAGCAATTGTTGAGTTTGTCGAGTAATTAGCTCAGGTGTGGAAGTTGTTTCACTCCAGTTAGTTGTGCTAAAATCGTCCCATTGAGCGAGCTGGATGGACACCCTTTAAATGTTGTCCGTTTTTTCATATAGTACATAGTGATGGTTGTATATTCTTCAAAGAGAAATTGGACTGATGTTATTTGGCCCTTGATAATCTTCGTTATCAGTGCGGTTCTTATTTGGAGAAATTCGTGTTTAATATATCCAACGTCTTTTGGTTTAGCAGAATGTTACGCCTCATCGCTCAAAGAACATTTAATCGTAACAATATTATTGTTTGTTGTTGTATTTTTTTGTTTTATTCTTTACGAAGTATTTTGGAAAAAAGCTTATAAACTCGAATTGGATAGGGGGTTAATAAAGGAAACGTACGGTAAGGTGGTTAAACAGGCTGTTTTTAAATCCTTAGATTCATTAGATGGGACACAACTGCCTAGTAGAGGAAGAGGTAGTAATTTTTTCTTTGATTTTCATTTAACACTGGGAGATGGCTCAAAATCCGTTTTTACGACCCGAGGTCAGGCAAAATTACCATACGTTATTAAGGCTGTAAAGGAGATGTATCCAGAGACAAAGATAAGCGAAATTTTACAAAAGGAATCAGCCAATTTATAAATTAATTTTTGAACCTGCCTATTAAGTGAACTTGTGATTTTGAAGAAACTACTTTTTAGAGAACCTCTTTTCTGCCTTTGATCCGGCAATCCAACCTACAATTATTGGTAAAACCCCAACGGCAAAATTAAAGTTTCCAGTCAAGAAATAGTTGACAACTATAATAATTAACTGAGAAATGAGGGCGACTCCCATGGACACATATAGTCCGGCATATCCTCGCCGCAATCCCGTATTGAGTCCTTTCTTGAAGGATTCCTTTGCAGCTTTGTAACAGAAAAGGTAAACGAATGGAATAAATATTAGCTGGCTTATGATGGTGGAAGGAATTAATAATGATTTAGTTACGTTTGCGTCTATAGATATGTGTTTAGTCAAACCTACGATAACCAGTATTATGAAAATGGTTGCATACTGTAAGCCATACTCGATAATAACCAGGAAAACTGCCCATTTTAGCATTAATAAAAATCTTTTTCCGTACATTACAAAAATTATAACCCCCATTACCTAAAAGTGTAATAGGTTCTTAATCTGTCCATCAGGCGGAGCCAATTGGTTTGAATATCGTGCTCGAATTGATATAATGTTCTTGATATGTCTGAAACGGTTGAATCACAAAATATTAGCGAAGTCGGTAGGGATAGCTTCGTTAGGTTTGTTGGGATTCTGAAGGATAGAGAGGGTCAAAAATACAATGCGGTAGGCTGGGAAGGAACGGGCAGTGAATTGCAATCCCAAGTTGAAGGGGGTGCTTTGTGTCCTGCTTCATCTTTTGCCGTTGTAGCTGAAGGAATATTTAGATATAAATGGCAGGGTCCTCAAATGAAGGAGGATACAGACTCGTTGCGTGACCTTTCAAAAGCTTTGTTGGCGGGTTCGGAGATATATGGTCAGGCGGCCCAAATTGATGTGGCTGCAATTAAGGCCCAGATTAAAAAGTACGTTGAGTCGCACGGGGGAAGGTACGACGGCCAGACCGATTGGCAAGAGTTTATTAAAACTAGAGCTGTGAGATTGAAAAGTAAAGCAGATGCTATTGACGCAGCTGATATGTGAGCTATACACACCTTCTTTCCTCATATATTTAGTTGAATAGCAAAGTATAAAATATAACCATGAAATCCAGAGTTGTTGTTATAGGGTCACTTATAGGTATTTTGGTTGGGATGGTTCTGGCCTTTTTATTTCCCAGCCTTCTACGTATAGGGTTAGAATTTAATAAAATAATTAATAAGGGTTTAGGATACCCAAGTAATTTTTATTTGATAACCAGCGGTTCTGTCTATAATGCATATCCCACAGTCGTTTTAGTTTTCGGTTTAGTTGGAGCGGTTTTGGGTTTTGTCGCCTCCAAATTTACCCGTAATAGGTTCTGATACTGTCCATCAGGTGGAGCTCGGAAAGTTTTCAATTGATGAAAAAAACTTTTCGTGTTAATATCCCGGGTAATGGCTACGGAGATCGGACAAAGAACACAAGATGCGAGACTCCAATTAAAAGAAACAATTTATGATGGTATTACTTATGAATGTCCAACATGGGAACAGATGGGATTATTCAATTTTGATTTAGCAAAGCAGGTCATTCAGTGCAGCGAATCTTTTGATAGACTAATTGCCCTTGCAAGGGGAGGGTGGACTTGGGCAAAAGATTTTGCCGATGCTGTAAAAATTCCAGAGCTTTCTTCTATGAGAATAAAATCCTACTTAGGTGTTAATGAGTCAGGAGAACCAGAGATCACTCAACCATTAACAGATTCCATAGTTGGGGAAAACGTTCTTTTGTTTGATGAAGTTATTGATTCGGGTAAGACAATTAAAAAGACCCACGAATACTTAAAAATAATGGGAGCACGAAGCATACGAACAGCCACATTATGCTATAAACCTCATTCTGTAGTAACACCGGATTTTTATGCGTTTCGTACTAGTGCGTGGGTTGTTTTTCCTCATGAGACCAGAGAATTTATTGACATCTCAACCAATAAATGGATGTCCGAAGGACTATCAATGGACGAAATTAAAAGTCGTTTAATTATGATAGGTGTCACTCCTGAACAGGTAGAACTTTATTGTTCCCTGATTGTAAAATAGGTTCTGAATCTGTTGATCAGGTGAAGCCAGTTGTTTATTGCATGAATAGGGATCTTATCGGGTCCTTAATGAGTTTTGTTGGAAAACAGGGCAAAGAGTCTTTCAATAGCGTTTTTCTTTTCTGAGGCTTCTGGGGCAGGAGTTTGCCCGGTTTGAGGGGGATTTACGGCTTTGTGGAAAAAACTCATCGCTTTTTCGTGTTTTTGGATCTCTTGATGTTCTTTTTGTGCCTCGTGGAAAAATTTCATGGCTTCCTCGTGAGTTCTGGGCAGAGGGGGTTGCGGAGCATCTTCAACAAACGGCGGCACCTCCTTAACAAAAGGGGGGACATATACCTTCCCGGGTGGTTTTTCGGGTGTGGGCCAGCCGTTTTTTTGAACGTTGGCTAGAGATTTTTTGAGAGCATCAACATCAAGCCCTTTTTTTTCGGGGGCGGGAGCTTCGGTATTAACTTCTTTTGATTCTTCCACATAACGATTGTAGCTGACATTTTGAAGACATTGCAAGTTGAAATTATCTTGCAATGTCTTCCCTTTGGTGAGCTGAGATTTCTGCCGATTCTGTTTGTACTTTCAGGCAAATTGAAATTGTGGAGATTGTAGACTTTTAGTAAATCCTGTACGGATTGCATTCTACAAGGGGAGCTTCGTTTCAGACTTTTTTTGCCAATATCGTAGACTCAAGAATCTATTGGGTATATGCTTGTCATATGGCCTCACCTGCACAAATAATTGCCTTAATTTTTGTTATTCTTGGACTTTTAAGTCTTATTCGCTGGTGGTGTATGGGATTTCCGAAAAAGAAATATCCATTATGGCCATTTGTACTGATAATTCTCGCTGTGTGGGCCATTTTATTGCTTGTTGCATGGTTTACCAGCAGCCAATCGCAATTTAGGGAGTTTGTTGCGACCTGTAAAGGCTACCTAATAGGAATGTTTGTTATGTATATCGCAATGCGTGCTGCTGGGTGGAAAGGGGGTGAAAAATGAAACTTAAGCATTTTGGGTTTTGGGATATTGGGCTGACAAAGTGGTCGGTGCTGTTTTTTACTCTATTTGTAGTTTCTGTCTGGCCGGCGTTTGCCCACTGGGTAGAAAGCATTAATTGGGTTTGGTTTTTGGTAATAGCATTGATCCTAGGTGCAAGACCTTTCCTGGATTTTTTAAAAAGTAATTGAGAGTACAATGTAATCATGGGGCTTGCCACAAAACTTGTTATCTTTGCCGCAATTATAATCTCCATCAATAATTTTGTGTTGTACTGGGCTATTAAAAATAACGGGATAAACTCGAAAGGGCATTCATTTGGCACAATAGTATTTTTGATCAGTCTTATCGAAATTGTGGCAATTGGAATTTATGGTTATATCCACTTAAAGTAATTGCTACTCTCTCCATATATGTCGCTGCGTGACAAGATTTGGTAAAATAACATATGGCTAATAAGAATATTGTTCGGCCAGCTCGCCACAAGGTTTCCGGCGGCGTGGTTCATAAACTGCCTGATGATCTGAAGAAAGTTTTGATCTCTGATCCCAAAGCATTGGCAATATGGGAGAGTCTTACGCCTTTGGCCAGAAACGAATGGATTTGTTGGACAATTAATGTTAAAAAGCAGGAAACTAGGAGGGATCATGTTAAAAGAGTGCAAAGTGAGCTTAAAGAAGGAATGCGCCGTCCTTGTTGTTGGATTGGTTGCATTCATAGGAAAGACAAACCACTGAGTCCCTCCGTACAATATGTACTGAGTAGACGGCAGGGGAGATGAAAGGCTGCGCTCCTAACACTGGGTAAAAGAAGTCTATTAAAGGTGGTTGGGTAAATAGTATAATGATTCCATGATTAAGATAGCTGACAAAGGAAATACGGTTATAGAAATCGCAAGAGGGTCTCAAGAAAATTATGAACAATGGTCAGTATATCCTCATAAGGTAGACGATCCCACCTTTCAAAAACTTACGAATGAACAGCAGAATCTGGCAAAAGAATTAAGCATAACCGGAATCAGAAACAGAGAAGATCTTTTTAGTCATTTAATGAATCAAGATATCGCGGAAGCGATTGCAAGACTTAATGATAATCTCAGTTCCCCAAGATTTAAAGGCCTTGGACTTGTTGCAAATAAAATAGGTATTGAACCCACGGGCGAGATTGCACAGATATTGGAACAGAAATACGGAATTAAGTCGGTTGAAGGTGATACTCCTGCAGAAACAAAAGGTTAATCTTTCTATAAGTAGAAGGAGGGTAATTATTACTTTTCCTTAGTCGAGGCGGCTTTCTTGGTTACTTTCTTGACTTTAGGGACTTTTACTTCTTTTATAACTTTTTCCTCTATAACTGAAGGTGCCTGGGCCACAGTCTCGATAATTTTGGGTTGCAAAAGGTTTAAGATTTTATCCAATTTAACATTTATAGCCTCGATCTGAGCTTTGCTTTGATCAAAACTTGGGGCTTGGGGTCTAAATTCGCTTCTTTCGGGACGTCTGGAATCAGACCTTCCACCGTTTATTTTCTCAAAACAGTCGCTGCAGTAAACCGGTTTGCCGTTTGTGGGTTTAAAAGGAACTTGGCATTCCTTGCCGCAGTTACTACAGATGGCTGAGAACATTTCTCTATTGCCTCCGAAAGAAGATCTTCCGCCTCTAAATCCACCTCTACCTCCACCACGGGAGAAACCACCACGGTATCCACCTGCGCTTCTATCATCTCTGTTGAAATTTCCCATAGTCTGTATTATATCATACTTCTAGCCAATATTGTGAGCAATTTGGTTTGAGGCCTTTTTCAGGTTTTGGAGGCACCATTGAGCTCTTTGTCGAACTTCTCCTTGGATTCACCTATAATTTTATAAGCTTCCCTTTTCCCCACCCATCCTTTAATCTTTACCCACTTGTTTTCAAGCTTTTTATACGTTTCAAAGAAATTCTGAACCTCTTTTTTAAAGTGGTCGGGTAGATCGGAGATCGCATCTATGTGCTTATTTCTAGGGTCTTTTTCTGCAACCGCCACAATTTTATAGTCTCTGCCGCTTTCGTCTTCCATATCCAGTACCCCAATAGGTTTGACCGAAACAACGCAACCGGGGAATACCGACTCAGAGATAATCACCAAGACGTCAAGGTGATCTCCGTCATCTGCTCTTGTTTCTGGAATAAAGCCATAATCGACCGGATAAAAAACCGAAGAGTAAAGGACTCTGTCCAGCCTGATCTCGTCTAATTTTTCATCATACTCGTATTTGTTGTGGTTTCCTTTTGGGATTTCAACGACAGTGTTTATTATTTCGGGGGCTTTGTCTCCTAAAGTCAATTTTGAATACGCCATATCAGAAGATATTAATGCAAACGACGTCTTTTTTCAATTAATCTTGGAGGTTTCTTGGGACTTGGCAGCCTTTATAAACGCCAGAAAGACAGGGTGTGGGGTTAAAGGCCGGCTGATATATTCCGGGTGGAACTGTGTCCCGATGAAGAAAGGATGATTTTTGAGTTCTATCGCTTCCACCAGTTTACCATCCGGGGATGTTCCGGAAATGATAAAACCCGCTTTTTCAAATTGCTTTTTATATAAGTTATTGAATTCGTATCTATGTCTGTGCCTTTCGAAGATAATCAGCCTTTTATCCGATTTAAATTTTGCCTGGGCACTGTCTTTTGGCTGAAACCAGGGGGCGTTATCAACATTTCCGTATTTTTTATAACAGTTTTCCAAGACCGTTCCGGGCGAAATTATGCATGGCCAGGCGCCGAGTCTTATCGTTCCTCCATATTGATGCTTTGCCAGATATTCTTTCTGGTCTTCAATAACATGAATCACAGGATATTTTGTTTTTGGATCAACCTCGGAACTATTGGCACCCTTTAAATGGAGAACATCCCGTGCAAATTCTATTGTTGCCATTTGCATGCCGAAACAAAGTCCAAGGTACGGAATTTTATTTTCCCGGGCAAATTTTGCAGCCATTAATTTTCCTTCCGTGCCTCTGGAACCCCAGCCTTGCGGGACAATTATTCCACCAAATCCTTCTAAGGTCTTTTTGCCTGTTTCCAGTTCCTCGCTGTCTATCCAGGTTGTTTTTACGTTTACGCCTATAACTGAAGCCGCGTGTCTTAGGGATTCGATTACCGAAACGTATGAATCGGCCAGTTGATATTCTCCGGTAACAAAGTATTTCCCGACGATGGCGATTTTAACATCCTTGGGATATTTTTTATTGATTCTCGCAGTCATTTCCTGCCATTTTTTGATTGTATGATGCTTGTTGCTGGTAAGTCCCAGAAGCTTCAGGCAAGTCGAAGCCAAATGGTGGTGTGGTTTATGGAAAAGCTGCGGTACGTCATAAATCGTATTCAAATCCGGGACCGAAAATAATCTGTCGGGGGTGATATTGCAAAAAAGTGCGAGTTTGTCCAGACGTTTTTTATCAATCGGGAATTCGCTTCGGGCAACAATTATATCGGGTTGAATTCCCAGGCTGTTCAATACATGAACTGAGGTTTGGGCGGGTTTACTTTTTAGTTCTCCAACATTGGCGAGGTAGGGGAGATAGGTTACGTGTAAGTGTATTACGTCTTTAGGGTATTTTAACTTAAGAATTCTTGCCGCTTCAAAGAAAATTCCGTTTTTATATTCCCCTACAGTGCCTCCATATTCGACGATGACGATCTCGGCATTATTTACTTCTCCGGAAAGTTTTATTCTTCTGATGATTTCGTCGGTAACATGAGGAATAACATCAACAGTGTCTCCGCCGTATTCAAACGATCTTTCCTTGCGGATTACTTCGCCATAGACCTGCCCGGCTGTAACATAGTTTTCTCTTCTGAGATTCTCATGAACAAATCTTTCGTAATGACCTAAATCTTCATCTGTTTCCATCCCATCATGAGTTACAAAAACTTCCCCGTGCTCCTGTGGTCTAAGCGTTCCGGCATCAACATTAAAGTACATATCGACTTTTGTGGGGGTAACTTTATATCCGCGGGATTTTAGAAGGAGAGCTAAAGAGGAGACGGTAATGCCTTTACCTAGGCCTGAAACAACTCCGCCCGAGACGAAGATGAATTTCATTTTTCAAATGAAATTCCATCACACGATGTCAACTTCATGAGTCGTATCATAAGCTAATTAAAAGCTCTTTTCAAATAGCAAAATATACTTATTTTTCAACTTCAAACCAATCAATCGGAGTTTGTTCGTCCGGTTCGCCGTTATAATTAACCGTTATTTCCTCACCCTTTTTTATTGGTTTAATGGCTCTATAAACCATGGAAACTGTTTTGAAATTTTGTTTCCAGTCTGCGTTCGGATGATAGGAGTGATTGTAAATTGAACCGTATCCCAAAATCAGGGATGCCCCGCGCGTGCTTCTCCAGGGGTAGATGTAATAATTTAAAGAGGTTTTTTCCAACTGCTTCCGTTCTTTGGTGTTAAAAGTAAGTACCGGACAGTTCTCAATCACATCACCGACTTTAAAATTGCGGGCGGCAAAAACCCCTCGACCCTTTTTTGCGACTCTCCTGACAACTATGTTTTTCCTCATTTATGTATAATATCTTATCTTATTATGAAAACTTGGCAAAGAATCAAGGACAATCCAAATCTTTTGAACCAATATCTGGTTCGGGAAAAAGTTATTGATACGATCCGCTATTTCTTTAAGTCTCAGGGCTTTCACGAAGTTTTTACTCCGGAGCTGGTTCCTGTTCCTTCCATTGAACCAAACTTGGAAGTTTTTGAAACCGAACTTAGAACATCTAAAGGATTGAAACGCCGAGGATTTCTAATTATGAGTCCGGAGTTTTCCATAAAGAAACTTTTGTCCGCGGGAGTAGGGAATTGTTTTGAAATTACAAGATGTTTTAGAAATGAAGAAGAAGTAAGTTCTCTCCACAACCCCGAATTTACGATGCTTGAGTGGTATAGGGTTCAGGCCGATTATACGGATGTAATGAAAGATTTTGAACAGCTTTTTACTAAGATTATTATGGAGGTTAATCCCAAGGTCGATTTATCGAAGTGGAAGTACCAGGGTGAAACCTATGATCTTTCGCTTCCTTGGCCGAGAATCAGTTTTGAAAGGGCTTTCGCCAAATTTGCCGGGAAAAAGATCGAGGATGTAAAAGATGAAGATTTTTATCAAATCTTCTTTAATGACATTGAGCCAAAATTAAGGGAAAGTGGAAGACCTGCAATTATTTACGATTATCCGATTTCACAGGCGGCTTTATCCCGACCGAAGGCATCGGATCCTAGGTTTGCCGAAAGATTTGAAGTGTTTTTAGCAGGAGTTGAGCTGGGAAATTGCTTTTCGGAGCTGACAGACGCAGTGGAGCAAAAGAAGCGCTTTGAATCGGACTTGACTCTCCGCCGGGCCCAGCATAAATCGGATTATCCGATTGATGATGATCTGATAGATGCTCTCGAGGCGGGCTTGCCTCCGGTTTCGGGAATTGCAGTTGGAGTGGATAGACTTATTATGCTTGCCGCCGATGTTCCTTCAATTGCAGACACCTTATTTTTTCCGGGTAAGGAGCTATTTGACCTCTAAGGCCTCCAGGCATTAAAATACGCGTGCGGTGGATACAATTAATGCGGGTAATATTACAAAAGGTAGCTTCATTATTTTTAAGGGAGCTCCGGTACTGATCACAAAGGCTGAATTTATGTCGCCCGGAAAGGGCTCTCCTGTTATGCGGATAAAGTTTAAGAATGTACAAACAGGTTCCGCGGGGGAGTTTACTTATAAAACAGCCGAGACAGTCGAGGTTGCGGAAGTTGAGAAAAAAGAAATGGAGTACCTCTATAGAGATGGTGATGACTTGGTATTTATGGATCCGAAATCTTATGATCAGGTTTCAATTCCTATGAGTTTAATTGAAGGACAATTTGGCTACTTAACCCCAAACCTTAAATGTTGGATTGTCTGGTATAAAGGCAAAGCCATTGGTGCGGCGCTTCCGACTCATGTAACTTTGCAAGTGACCGAATCCCCGGATGAGGTTGCCGGAAACCGTTCCAATGCTCCCAAAAAGACTGTGAAGTTGGAAACCGGAACCACGGCCCAAGTGCCGCTTTTTATCAAGGTCGGTGAAAAGGTTATGCTGGATACGGCAACCGGTGAATATTTGGGTAGGACAAAATAATTAAAATTTTCAGTGCTTCTTCAGGAAACGATGCTTTAATTTCTCAATGGACGAAGTTAAAGAAGAAAATAAAGAAATATCCCCAAAATCCTCAAACTCTACATTGTATTTAGTTTTTGTAATTATTCTTTTAGTGGTTGCCGGCGGAGCGTTTTATTTCGGTAGAAAATCAGGTGAAGCAAAGATGACTGCTTTTTATCAAAGCCAGCCAAAGCCTTCGGGAATGGGAATACCAAGACCTTCCGGTCCTCCAAATTTTAAAGGACAAAAATTATCTGATGTTCAAATGCTTTCCAGTGCAACTCTTATTTATCCTGGGGTTTCTAATACGGATGTTAATAGAACTCTTATTAATTGGACACTTTCGACTACGCAAAATTCGGATGGCACAGTGACAGTGAAATTAACCCCTGCTGAGCCGGAGGCTACAGAGGGTGATACTACCCAGACTTTTACTGTCAAACCCGGTGATAAACTCTATTTTGACGACTTAAATCCAAACGATGACCAACCCGGAATGGATGTTAACACTCATGATGACCTGGGGATTTTAGTAGACAGCAACGGGATTATTCAATAACCACAACTTTAAGCTTCAGTTGTTCCTTTAGAGTAAAATGATTACAAATGTTAATTGAAGTTGTGGGGTGGATCGGGACCGCACTGATTTTGGCAGCCTACCTCTTGGTTTCTATAAAAAAGATTGGACCAACTTCAAAAACATATCAATCTTTGAATTTATTTGGAGCAATTGGAGTTGGTGTAAATTCATTAGTCCACAGAGCGCTTCCGTCGGTTGGAATTAATTTTGCCTGGATGTTAATAGCAATCTATGCGTTGGTAAGAAGCAGAAAAGAATTGAAGTAGATTATGGTTTGGCCACATGCCAGGTCCCATTAATTCCGTCTCCAGTCATATCTCCCGGAACTTGGTCGCCGGAGTAATAGTAAAGAGGGCGTCCTTTATATACGAATTGCATAGAACCGGTTGGCCCGGCCGCGGTAGTAACTCCGGTTGGGAGATTGGTCGGTACAGTGGATGTTACATATGCCGGCCAAATCCCGGCGCACGTTCCAGTGCACGTACTTACGCCTTTTGTATCGTTATCAAACACATAAAGTGTCATGCCGCTTGCTCCGACTAAGTAGTTGCCTTTTGCTCCCGACATTGTCGTAATAACATTTCCAGAAACAGGAGTGATAGGTGCGGTCGAACTGTTGGATGGAGAGATGCTATATGCACCCGAGAACAAAGCTTTGATTTGGTGTCTTCCCAAATATCCAAGAACTAAAACTACAATTATGACTGCAATCCAAACCCAAGCCTTTTTCATAACAATTGATGTTACAAATCCGTTACACTATTTGTCAAGTGATAGAATAAGTTGTGGTAAAAAGTCTTCATCAAAAAAATTCATGGATCCGTGATTTAATTCTTGGCGGACAGGACGGACTGGTAAATGTTTTGGGAATAATTTTGGGGGTTACGGCTGCAAACGGAACGCATCCTGTTATTGTTGCCGCATCGCTCGCCGCGGCATTCGCCGAAGCAGTTTCAATGGGAGCGGTTAACTATACATCAACTTTGGCTGAGCGTGACCATTACGCGAAAGAAAAGAATACCGAGTATTGGGAGATTGAGCATGAGCCGGATGAGGAAAGGGAGGAGATTAGAGCAATTTATTCCGCCAAAGGGTTTAAAGGAAGGAATCTGGAGATGGTTGTGAATACAATTACTCAAAATAAAGATAACTGGGCAAAAGTCATGATGGATGAAGAATTGAAACTTCAGGAAGTAAGAACAGACAGAATTTTTAGTTCATCGTTCCTTGTTGGTTTTTCGACGGTTGTCGGTTCCATAATTCCGGTTTTACCGTATTTTGTTTTTCAGCCCAACCAGGCTTTACCGATAAGTTTGGTCTTAAGCAGCGTTGTTCTTTTTAGTGTAGGAGTTTATAAAGCTAAAACTTATGTCGGAAACTGGTGGAAAAGCGGATTACAAATGCTCCTTATTGGAATGGGTGCAGCCATAATCGGTTTTATTATTGGAAAGTTTTTCAGGGTAGATTAGCTCTTCTTAATAACATAGAAAAAATCTTTACTGTAACCACTTAAGTAAGCTTTAGAACCGTCTTTAAGATCTTTGGTCAAGGTTGAAGTTTTGTATCCGCCTGTTCCGTTCGGTTCAAAAATGTTGAACCTAACCCAGAATGGATTAATATCTAGTTGGATGGCGTTGGTCGCTCCTGCCATTTTGAGCGCTTGGGCGAGCGACGAGGGGGAGAGGTTATTGCCTACCGCATAAATCAGATTTCCCTGAGCAGTCAGTCCAATTCCGCTTCTCCATGTAAAAATATCGGCATTAAACGTTCTACCCCAAAGCTTTTTGTTTAGTTCATTTAATGCAAAAACCTGTCCGTTCTGAACTAAAATGGGACAATTTTGTCTTATGAAGGCTATATTATTTCCAAGATTTTGCCCGGTGTAGTTGATAATTTTGAGTGTGCCATCAGTATAGCCAACCAAAGTTCCGACATTATTCTCCAGCGGAACGTATGTTTTATCCCCAACGACCATGCCGTAAGTCCCGTCCCTATATTGGAAGCCTCCGTCAAAGCCCGCGACCAGGTTGCCGCTTTGGACAGCGTTTTGGGGAATAATTCCCGGGCCAAAATTTCCAATCGGTCCTCCGGGTTGTTTTGTACCCGCAACTGCCACAAGATTCATCAGGCTCATATCCATTTGTACAAGTGTTACGTAGGCAAAAGGACGTGTCGGATCCGGGCGGACAAATGTATATGCCATCACTTCTTTTCCCGGAAAAAGTTTAAGAGGACGGTCATGCCAAATTCCCTCACCCGCTACATAGGGCAACCCCGTGGTAATTGGAATAGGGGATATTGAGCTTTGGATACCGGGGTTTAGAAATTGCGGAGTGCTTCCTAAACCGGTCTTATCCGTAATTTGTTGAATTTTATCTGCAGTATTGTAATAAGATTTCTCCAGGAGACCGACCGCCTTGTTTCCGAAAATGGGACGGAGGTAATTATCGGTGAAGGTTGCAGCAAAAGGCGTATCGAATCTAACAATCGCAACTCCCGTTAAAAGTATGAGGAGGGTAATCAAACCGGCATATTTTAGGAATTTCTTAGTATTCATTCGAATATTATAATAACAGTTTCTTTAATATGGCTGAAGAGACAGTGAGGAAAAATATGGTGTAAAATTGAGAGGTATGGCGATGCACAACTCCGAAACGGACTTTTTCGGGAAACAGGAAGGGGAGCGGATACTTTACGTGGTTAAACCTCACCCTTTATCACTTTTTTTCAAACTTCTTAAAGTTTATTTGATAGCGTTTGCTGTTTTTCTGGTTTTGGCAATTTTAGGGACACAACTTGTTTTTTTAAATTTGTTTTTGGTTGGAGGCCTAATCATTGCAGTACTCATTGCCGTTATTGGGACCAAGGTTATGACCGATTATCAAAAAAGAGATATGGCATATATTACCGATAGGCGTCTTATGAGGTTTGAACCGACGACCCTTTTTGCCACCAATCCGCGCTCTTTAACCTGGGACGAGGTGGTAAAGGTAAAAACTTATCCGCCCAACGCTCTTTTTAAACAGATGGCAATAGGAAACGTGGTTGTTCATGCCAGGACTCCGGCGAGACCCGATGAGCATATGCCCGGTGCGGTTGCGGCCGACGATATTGAACTAAAAGATGTTTATTATTATAAAGATCTGGGAAATTATATCGATAAAATTCTATTTACTTATAAGCAAAAACCTAAGGAGATGGAGCTAATCCATGCTTTTATCCCCAAGCCGAAAGGTGAGAGGTATTAACAGCCCTCATAGACTCCATTGCAATAAGGACACCTGTCTCCGGACCTCATAAACATTCCCAGCCATTTTTTACAAGCTCCACAGTGTTTTATAAACTTTCCACCTGCTACTTCTGACCCTCCCGAAAACGCCTGAAATGCAGTTTGGTCTCCCCCGGCACAACTTTCGGACTTGTCGCCTATCATTTGCTCTTCTTCTGCGCGGCTTCTCAAGTAGTAATAATTTTCTTGAGGCGAATAGTTTGAAGAATATATTTCTCGGTGAATCATACTCAGCTTGGCATATGTGATAAGTTTAATTTTTAAATCATCACCATTTTCAACTTGCATTATTTGGTTTGTGTAAACGGAAATTTCTGCAAAAAGTAAGGGTAGTTGATCTTCCCTAAAAAATAGGGGGGAAGATCTCATTTGTTCAGCTGAATCCAGTTTTTGGACGCCAATTTTGGCGGCAAAATTGTTAAAAATCGAAAGTAATGTTTTTGAGTCAATATCTATTAAAATTGCCCTTTTCAAAAGTATTTTTTCGTTTCCTGATGAATAGCGAATTGTACCCAAATCAATTTTTGATACCGGATAAAATCTTTTTTCAGGAGGCAGATTTTCCGGAAAAGGAGCGCTGAACCAACCTTCAACACCATTTTTCTCTCTATTGGCCCATTCTTTGATTTCTTTAAAAGCGGAGTATTCAGGGCGACCTAGATAGGATTCCTTTTCGATTGATGCATCCACCTCAATCCCGTCAAGCCTTGATATTTTTCCATCTCTGATAATTAGTATCCTTGGATCGGGAATCCGGTTGGTTTCGTGAGTTACCGCGCCGACATCTTCCACCGTTTCGGTTGGAGGGTCTGCTAGACACTTATCGATGAATTCTTGCTCCGATGATTGAGGAACTTGCTCTGAAACTAACCATACTGGAGAAACGGAAGATATCTTAAATTCGTAGTCGGTCCCTGTTTGTAGTAAATCTGCTGACATATCCTGCTCGGGTTTAGTTGGGCTCTGGATATGACAGTAGCGGCACTTCTACGGAATTCCGCCGTAATTCACCAATTGCCTAAATGTACTTTTAAGTTCGTTTTTGGTCAAGTAGTAGTTTGAGTTTCAAGGTACAACGAGCCCAGCGGAAAAAATGCGTTAAATTTGCGGTAAATTTAAATTATTATTATTTGACAAACAACCTTTTAAGTGCTATTTTGCGCTCAATATGCGAGGAAGAGATGTTTTAATAGCTTTTATAGTTCTTGTTGCGATTATCGCAGGGGTTCTCATTTTCGACAGAAAAATAAATATCAGTAAAACTTCATTGCCCACGGCCACTCCAACTATTCAGCAACAAATTGAAAGTAAATTTAATGGGCTAACTATTCCGGCAGGAACAGAACAAACCGAGCTTAAAGATGTATCTGGAGGACAGGGGATGGGAATTGCCACACGTAATGAAATCCTGGCCGATTTGCCGACTCCGCCGGCGGGACAGTATTATCAGGGCTGGCTTGGCAACGGTGGAAAGCTCGTCTTATTGGGAATATTGAGAAACGCAAAAGGTGGTTGGATTTTGGATTATAATTCTTCAAACCTCCCTGGTTACAACCAAATTGTTGTGACTTTGGCCGGGAAGCATATCCTCGAAGGCTCTTTCTAGACTAGGGCGTATCCATAATGTAATATAGGTTTAGGAGGTGATTTTTGTGCAGATTATTGTTTATTCAACAACAACATGTCCTTATTGCAAGATGCTTAAGGATTATTTAACAGAAAAGAAATTTGTATATACTGAAAAACTTGTAGATATGGATGAGGCTGCAAAAAACGAAATGATGGCTTCCTCAGGAGGATTTTTGGGGGTACCTTTTTCAATCATTTCTTTAGATAACGGAACGAAAGAAACTGTTTTAGGTTTTGACAAAGGTAAGATTGATAAAATTTTGGGAATCACAGCATGATATTTGTTAATTACAAAACTTTTGAAGAAGGATCGGGCCAGAAGGCTATATCTTTAACCAAAATTTTGGAGGAAGTGGCACACGCAAGTCAGGTAAAGATTATTCCGGTTGTTCAAACAATAGATGCCGAGGCAGTTATTGCTGCAACAACCCTTGAAATTTGGATTCAGCATGTTGACCCCCTGAGTTATGGAGCCCACACCGGTTGGACGCTTCCCGACGAAGCCGCAAAAATTGGAGTATCCGGGGTTTTTCTGAACCATTCGGAACACAAGTTCGATAGTTTTGATGCACTTTACACGGCAAATGAAAAAGCAATGTCGGCAAACCTCAAAACGTTAATTTTTGCCGGTAGTCTAGACGAGCTCAAGAAGATTGCCGAGCTTGCTCCCACTTATGTTGCATACGAACCGCCTGAACTGGTGGGATCCACCACCACTTCTGTGGCCCGGGCCCAACCTGAGATTATTTCCAAAGCAAGTGAAATTGCCACCTCAAGCGGAGAGCCGTTAATAGTTGGGGCAGGTGTGAGTTCTATGGAAGATGTCAAGAAAAGTCTGGAGCTTGGTGCGGTTGGGGTTGCCGTTGCAACGGCAGTTGTTAAGGCAACCGATCCAAAAGCAAAGTTAACCGAACTGACGGAAGGATTTAAGTAACAATATGAAAGTTTTCATTGGCGCAGATCATAGAGGGTTTGAATTAAAAGAAAAAATTGTAAAGTGTCTTTTTGAACTGGAGTATGCCTGCCACGATGTGGGTGCATTTAAGCTTGATCCTGGTGATGATTTTACAAAATTCGCAGAAGAAGTATCTTCCCTTGTTGCCAATAACCATGGATCAAGAGGAATACTCCTTTGCGGGAGCGGAGTCGGGGTTGATGTCGTCGCCAATAAATTTGACGGGATTAGGGCCTCAATCGGGAAAAGTGTCCAGCAGGTAGAAGCCGGAAGAAATGATGACGATATGAATGTTCTGGTCATCGCTGCGGATTTCACCAGCGAAAAAGAAGCCAGAGCCATGCTCATTGCATTTCTGGAAACAAAATTCTCCGGTAAGGTAAGATTTGAGAAAAGACTTCAGGAGATTAAAGAGCTAGAGGCGAATAATTAAAAAAATGAATTTGCCCAAACCCACAGATCTAGATGTTTTAGGGAAAAGGGTCCTTCTTAGGCTGGACCTTGATACCAAACCTGACGAGAACGATTTAAGAATTAAAGCCGCCAAGGAAACTCTGGACTTTCTTTATTCACAGAAAGCAAACATTATTATCATTGCCCATAAAGGTAGACCAGATGGAAAAGTTGATGAAAGTTTAAGTTTAAAACCATTCGGACCGCTTTTTTCCTATTGGGGAGCGGAAGTAAAAGAAAATCTGCGTTTTAATTCCGGGGAAGAAGCGAACGATACAACTTTTGCCAGGGAAATCGCGTCTTGGGGTGATATCTATATTAATGAGGCTTTTGCCTCATCTCACCGTGAGCATGCTTCAATAGTCGGTGTTCCCAAATTTCTGCCCCACGCGGCAGGATATCATTTTATTGCCGAAACCGAAAACTTAAGCAAAGTTTTTGAACCAAAACGTCCTTTAGTCTTTGTTATTAGTGGTGTTAAGAAGGATAAGCTATCGTATGTTAAAGAATTTGAAAAGTTTGCGGATAAAATTCTGGTTGGAGGACGCCTTCCCGATTATATGGGCGATGAAAAATTAGTAAGTGTCAGAAGTAGGGGAGAAGCAGAAAAAGTAATTGTAGGAAATCTGATAATGGATAAAGAGGATATCACAATACATACAATTGAAAGGTTTGAAAAGGAAGTTGGAAAATCGGAAACGACTGTTATTTCGGGCCCTTTGGGGAAATACGAGGATGAAGGTCACCGTCAGGGGACGGAACGAGTATTTAAAGCTGTGGCCGAATCGGGTGCATTCAAAATTGCCGGGGGAGGAGATACCGAAGCGGCACTTGATCTTTTGGGACTTCAAGATGAGTTTGATTGGGTATCAGTCGGTGGTGGGGCAATGCTTGAATTTTTGTCCAAGAGAACTCTTCCCGGAATTAGGGCTTTAGAACTTTGAGAAGATTTTCTTCAGACGTCTGGCAATATTTAGCTAAAATTTTTAGATTTCTTTGGAATTTAGCCAATCTTTTAGGACTCTCTATTATTTCTTGGATGTTTTTTGTGGCGGCGACAATTCTTTCTTCAACAAAACCCACTCCATACCTTTTGATAATTTCAAGATTTCCGTCTTCCTGCCCGGCAACGTGCGATATTGCAAAAAATGGGGTAAGAGTGGCTACGGATTCAAAGATGGTATTTGGTCCGGCTTTCCCGACAACAATATCAGCGGCCCTCATATATTTATGAATCTCTTTGGTGTAAGCAACTGCAATAATCTTTGGTCCTCCTATTTTTTCGGAAACCGATCTTAATGTGTGTACCGTATCCAAGAGTTGTTTATTGTTGCCGCACATAATAAGAACCTGAATATCATATCTTGGACTTAAGAATGTTTTTACAATTTTCAAAACATGGTACGTTCCTTCGCTACCGCTTGTAATACATAAAGTAAATCTATTCGGGCTTAATCCTAGCTCTTTTCTCACACTACTCCTTTCCTTTTTTCCGATTTCATAGAACTTCTTTTCCGTGAACCAGCCGACCAACTGTCCATCTGCCTGGGGTTCAAAAGTTTTCAACTTTCTTAAAGAATATTCATCGAAGACCAGATTCTTAGTGTTTTCTGATATCAATATGCGGCTGAAGGTTAGAGGATCGGCCAAAACGTTTATAAAACGGAAACTAAATTTATCTTTGAATGATTCGAGAGAAGAATTAAAAGCGAAATAAGTATTCATAACAATATTTGGTTTTGATCGTTTGATTACTGACCTAATTTTTCCTTTATAACTTCTCTCTACATAGGAATCGAACAATTTTTTAAGAATTTTAATCTCGGAAAACCAGAAGACTATTTTAAATAAACTTGGGAAATATTTATAAATAAGCTCGTAAGAGACTTTAGAGAAAGGCTCGACACCAATTACCGCGAGATCGGTTTTGTATTTTTTTTCGGTAACTTCCCTAATTGATTTGGCAATACTTCCGTGTCCCCAATCCGTGGTAACGATCAATATTTTTTCCATCTTAACCTTAGTTGCCTTAAATTATATACTGATAAATACTGCCATATGACTAAAGTAGGAATTAATGGGTTTGGAAGAATTGGGAGGATTGCTTTTAGAATTGGAGTTCTAAAACACCTTGATGAAATAGAATTTGCTGCAATAAATACTTCGGGAAGTATGCTGGCTTCCGGTTGGGCGCACCTGACCAATTACGACACAATGTACCGTACATTTCAATACAGAGTGCAAAGTAACGACCTGAAAGATCCAAAGGTGGCCACAGATGAGGACCCTTTGATAGGGGAACTAATGGTTTCCGAAAAGAACGTCAAAGTTCCGATACTGGCACAGAGGGATCCCGCTAAGATTCCCTGGGGAAAGTACGGAGTGGACGTGGTTATCGAATCAACAGGTGTTTTTACAAAACAGGAAGACGCCATGAAACACGCGATAGGAGGAGCCAAAAAGGTAGTTATCTCGGCACCAGTCAAGGGAGGGAATGTTGCGACATATATTATTAGTGTTAATGAAACCGATAACCTGCCTCAGATACTTTCAAATTCTTCCTGCACAACAAATTGTGTAGCACCAGTTGCTTCAATACTTCACTCAAAGTTTGGGATTGAAAAGGCTTTGATGACCACGGTTCACAGCTATACCGATGACCAGAATTTGCAGGATGGATCGCATAAAGATTTAAGACGGGCAAGAGCCGCTGCCCAGAATATTATTCCGACCTCAACAGGAGCCGCAATTTCCACAACAGAGACGATTCCGGAGCTTAAAGGTCTATTTGACGGAATGAGTTTAAGGGTTCCCACAACCACAGGGTCGATTACTGATTTCGCGATTCTTCTTAAGAAAAATGTTACGGTGGAGGACATAAACAATGCATTTAAAGAGGCAATAGAAAACCCCTTATATAAGGGCATAGTTGCCGTAACTGAGGAACCTTTAGTTTCAAGTGACATCATCGGAAGAAGCGAGTCGGCAATAGTTGACCTAAGTTTAACGCAGGTGGTTGCGGGGAATCTAATCAAAGTTTTTGCCTGGTACGACAATGAGTGGGGTTATGCCAACCGGTTGGTTGAACAGGTCATCAGAGTAGGAAGGACTTTGGATGGAGGGAAAGCCCCAACTGACCCCATAACCTTGTCTTTCAAGCAATGAAAGAAGATCACGTTTCTGATTATAGCCAGATCACCGACCAGATTTTTATTGGTAGCGATTTATGTAAAGGACTAAGTTGTCCAATTCACGGACCGGAATTTGAAAAACTAGGAATTTTGGTAGAACTTAATCTTTCTGTAGAGAAAAAAGAAACCCCGCCGGACGGAATCGATATTTATGCCTGGATTCCTGTTGCCGATAAACACGCACCGAGTCCTGAGCAACTCGATATCGGCACCTCAATTATTAATGAGGCGGTAATGAACGGAAAGCGGATTTATATACACTGCAAAAATGGCCATGGCAGAGCTCCGACAATGGTAGCTGCGTACTTTATAAGGTTTCAGGGTAAAATTGTCGACGAAGCGGTGGCGATGATTTTGCACCACCGGAATGAGGTGCATCTTGAGTTTGATCAAAGAGAAGCGTTGGGAAAGTTTGAAGAAAAATACAATAAATAAAATGGTTGATATTATTCCTTCGATTCTAACGGATAACCTGACAGACTTTGGTAACCGTCTAAAACGCATTGAGGAGGCAGTTGATTTGAATGGAGCTGCCATTTCCAAGATTCAAATTGATGTTATCGACGGAGTTTTTGTCAACAACAAAACAGTTGATCCCTCGCTTTTGGGGCAACCGGATACTGATTTGGGACTCGATTTTCACCTGATGGTTAAAGAGCCTGTTAACTGGATTGAGAAATGTGCTAATACCGGAGCGGATAGAATAATCGGTCAGATAGAAATGATGCAAAGTCAGAAGGAATTTGTGGGTAGGGTAGCCGAAACCGGACTTTATGTGGGACTGGCGGTGGACTTAGACACGCCAATTACGAAACTTGATCCCGTTATTTTGACAAATGTAGATGTGGTTTTGGTTATGGCGGTTAAAGCGGGGTGGGGAGGACAGAAATTTGATGCTGGTGTTCTTCAGAAAATTAAAGATCTAGACGAAATAAGAGTCAGAGACTCTACTCCGTTTAAGATTTGTGTGGATGGAGGAGAAACAGAAGATGTTATCAATGTATCACACTTTGCCGGAGCGGATGAAATAGTTGTCGGAAAAAGACTATTTGTGGGTGACATCGCCGCAAATGTTAAGATGTTAATGGGTGCTGCAAGCAAGGAAAAATAAAATGGAAGACAAAAAGTATTCCGAGAAAAAATTTATTAAGAACATAGCCTTTTTCGGCGATGCGGACATTTCCGAAGCGGATGAAACATACAAAGCAGCGTTTGATGTGGCGGAGGCTTTAGCAAAAGAAGGTTATATCATTGTTGACGGCGGAGGCCCCGGAGTGATGGAAGCAGCCACAAGCGGTGCCGTTAAAGGCGGAGGGAAAACTATTAGTGTAACTTTTGACCCCGTGAATGCTCCCGGTTATGAAGGCAAATATATCGGTAATGTTACGGATACGGAAGTTGTAACTACAAATTATATCGAAAGGATGTTTAAGCTTATGGAATATGGTGATATGTTTATTATTTTCAAAGGCGGAAGCGGAACTGTTTCGGAATTTGGCACGGCGTGGGTTTTGGCCAAACTTTATTACGGTCACCACAAACCGTTTATTCTTTACGGTGATTTCTGGATTGAAATAGTAGACGCATTTAGAAAAAATATGAATATTGACTCGAAGGAAATGTCGGTGTTTGAAATCTGCAGGAATGAAAATGAGGTTATTGCCACAATCAGGAAATTTGAAGAGAAAATCGCGCAACGTAATCATGATGGGGATGATAGAGGCGATGAATACGACAAAGCGTTTACAAAATAAAAATACATGAAACATACAGTAAAAGAACTTGAGATTATTGCCAATAATATTCGTGAAGATATTATTAATGAACTTGTGGCGGCCGGAAGCGGACATTCTGCCGGACCTCTTGGCATGGCAGATGTTTTTACCGCTCTTTATTTTGAAGTCATGGATTATGATGCCAAAAATCCTGAGCATCCGGGCCGTGACAGGCTTATTCTTTCCAATGGTCACATTTGTCCTGTCCGTTATGCTGCGATGGCCGAGGCGGGATTTTTTCCTAAAGAAGAACTTCTGACTCTCAGGAAACTCGGAACGCGTCTTCAGGGACATCCGGAAAGGAAAAGGCTTCCCGGAGTTGAAACGACTTCGGGCCCTTTGGGTTCAGGTCTAGCTCAGGCAACAGGTTATGCATACGCGGCAAGAATGGACGGCAGAAAGTTCAGGGTTTACTGCGTTTGTTCGGACGGTGAACACGAGGAGGGAAATCACTGGGAAGCCGTGATGTTTGCCGGAAAAAACAATCTAAGCAATCTTACGGCAATTGTTGACCGCAACAATATTCAGATTGATGGATTTACGGAGGATGTTATGCCGCTTGAGCCTCTCGTTGAAAAATATAAATCATTCAACTGGTCGGTAATTGAGGTTGACGGACATAATTTTCAGGAAATTGTAGACGCAGTTGGTCAGGCTAAAGCAATCCATGATAATCCGACAGTAATTATTGCCCATACAATTCCCGGTAAGGGAGTTAAGTTTATGGAAAATAAGTTTGAATGGCATGGTAAGCCTCCAAACAAAGAAGAGGCAAAAGTTGCACTAAACGAGCTAAGAACATTGGGAGGCAGAATTAAAAGTGAACACGAATGATCAATCCAAGATCTAAATTATCGGAAAAAATTTTCGAGAAAGATATCACCGAGCAACCCACACGGCAGGGTTACGGTGAAGGATTGGTTTTGGCAGGGGAGAAGGATGAAAAAGTGGTGGTTTTGTGTGCGGATCTAACCGAATCGACAAAGTCTCATTTATTTAAAGCTAAATTTCCCGAAAGATTTGTTGAAGTCGGGGTTGCGGAGCAGGGGATGGCGACAATTGCCGCGGGAATGGCAAATTACGGAAAAATTCCTTTCATTTCTTCTTATGCGGCTTTTTCTCCGGGCAGAAATTGGGAACAAATCAGGACCACAATTGCCCTAAATGATGTTCCTGTAAAAATTGCTGGAGCTCATGCCGGAGTTTCCGTTGGACCCGATGGGGCAACGCACCAGATGCTTGAGGATATTGCCCTGATGCGGGCGATGCCGAATATGATTGTGATTTACCCGGCTGATTCTATTGAAGCCAAAAAAGCTACTATTGCGGCGGCTACTAACGGGAAACCCACTTATTTAAGATTTGCTCGCGAGAATACCCCCGTGTTTACCACCGAGGAAACTCCTTTTGAAATCGGAAAAGCGGAAGTTCTTTGGGAAAGTAAGAGCCCGCAGGTTTCAATTATTGCCGCCGGCCCCTTGCTATATGAAGCTCTTTTGGCGGCCAAAGAATTGAAAAAAAGCGAAATCGAGGTTGAAGTTATAAACTGCCACACGATAAAACCAATTGATGAAAGGATAATTATTGCCTCGGTTAAGAAAAGCGGGGCGGTTGTAACAGTTGAGGAAGCACAAACGACAGGTGGACTTGGGGGAGCAGTTGCCGAGGTTTTGGCTAGGAATTTCCCGGTTCCAATGGAGTTTATCGGTATGCCGGATCACTTTGGTGAGTCAGGGCAACCTGACGAACTTCTTACAAAATATCATATGAAGTCGAAGGATATAATTGAGGCTGTTAAAAGAGTTATCGCAAGAAAGAATAGGTAAGCCGGAAGGGGGTGAAAACAATGATTAAAGTACAGAAAAAAGACGGGAGTATGCAGGATTTTGACCATATGAAGATTAAGAACGGCATTCTTGCATCAGGTGCTTCGGAGGAGCAGGCGGAAAGTATAACCATGCAAATTGAGTCATGGGCACCTACAGCCGCATCAAACGGAGTAATTGGGGGTTCAGCTATCAGATCAAAAGTTCTGGAGATGTTAGGTGAAATGAATCCTGCCGCGAAAGCAACTTTTGAGAATTATAAGAAGGTCTAATTTATTGAAGCCAGACCTCAGGACCGCTGCCGCTATATAGGGACGTCTTTATGACATGCACTCCGGGAGCAAGGAATAAACTTGCAACTACCGGAAAAGTGTAGTTCGAACCGGGAGAAATTTTAGATACGTAGCTGTCATAGTCGAGACTAATCAATTGGGAAGTTCCATTTACCAATGTTAGTTTTTGGTTTGCCGATATTATTACACAACGCGGGTTGGGAACATCCGGATTTAGAGTAACCGAAATTACATCTCCTTGAACACTGTTGCATGATGACGCAGCCGGTGCTTGTGAATCAGCCGGGATAAGGGACGTCTTACCTATAAACCTAAAAGTGGAGATAATTTGATCAAGAGCTTCTTTTGAGGAATCGTTTGTGTTTACACCTTCGTCGATTGAATATACGGAATTATTATAACTGACAAGATATAAATATTCTTTTCCCGGAAATTCCCATGGGGATTCATTTATATAGCCTTTGGCAAGCACGTTGCCTATTGTGGTATCTGCAAGTCTTGTAAAACTCTGTTGAGTTAAAGTGTCGGTTTCTTTGGTATCTCCTATATTCATACTTAAAAGTACGTTGTAATTAATTTGGCTTGGTTGTGAAGAATCGTTGGTTGTGATTGAAATATAACTGTCGATGGGCCCGCCCGGTTGGTTAGCGATTTTGTCTATTCTCACTTCGAGGATCGCTCCGCTTTTCGGATCGTAAGTTTGGTTGACTTCAAATCCTTGGGGGTAATTTATGGCAAATTGTAGCTTGTCAGTCATGAATGTTTTCCAACCGGCAGGTGCAGGTAAAACAGTTGGGAAAGAAATAGGCGAAGGAGACGCTATCACCAACGTCCGCACCCTTGGCCAGTAGTTTTTATAGCCAAAATACCCGACAGCTGCTAAAGCTGCCAAAATTAGAATTATGATTACAACATTACCTTTTTGCTTCATTTTTAATATCCGGCGGGAATTGCCGAAGGTGGACCAGTAGGAACGGGAATGTTAGTTGACGCTGGGCTAGGTGAAGGAGAAATAAAGGTAAAAGTGGAAAGGATTTGGTCGAAGGTTGAATGATCCTGACCTATTCCTTGCAAAATAACGGCCAATTTTGGCGAGTAGAGATAATATTTCTTATAAATGTTCCAAGCGCCTTGGTAAGTTCTGACTACGGCCTGATTACCATTAATTGTTGTTACACTTTGCTTATCAAGAAAAGTTTGTTCTGGTGTATTTGGAATTATTTGCATGAACTGATCGATAGTCTGAATGTTGGATTTTACTTTGGTTATTTGAATTTGGTATCCTGACGTTCCGATTTTGAAATCAGATGTTTCTAAGTAGGCAACGTTTGCTGCGGAACTGGTGGCAATATTCATTTCTGGGGGATATTTGAAAGAAAAACCAGGATCTGTGTATATTTTCCAGTTCGCAGTTACGTCAGGAGAAGCTGAAGGAGCGGGAGAAGACTGAGTTTGATAGTTAGCCAGCATGCTTTTAAGTTGCTGATTTTGGTTGTAGAGAAATATAACAACACCTAAGGCCAGAAGAATAAAAACAGCAACACTTAGAGTTGTTATCCAATGTGTACTTTTTGATTCTTCTTTTTTAGGTTCAGGTGGAATCTGAGATTGGATAGGAGACATATTATTTAGTATTGGCTGTTGGGGCTCCATACAAAATATTGTAAACTAATAAAGGTAAAACTGCCATGTACGAAACAATCCAAAAACTCCTAGCCTCGGGAAAGGGACTCCTTGCCGCTGACGAAAGTACTCACACTATTGAAAAACGGTTTGCTGCTTTGGGGTTAACTTCCACGCCGGAATTGAATAGAAAATACCGAGGGATGCTTTTTACGACTAATGGTGTTGAGGAATTTTTGGGGGGAATAATAATGTTTGATGAAACAGTTAGACAAAAGAATGATGACGGAATTCTATTTCCCGAGTATCTAATAAATAAAGGAATTGTTCCCGGAATTAAGGTTGATGGAGGGCTTGAACCCTTTAACGGGACCGAGGAGCAAATAACTAAAAAACAGGTCGGTTTGGCCGATCGCTTGAAAGAATATTCCGGAATGGGGCTTGCCTTCACTAAATGGAGGGGCGTATTTTTAATCTCCGACATTTTCCCGACGGATGCATTTTTGGAAGAAAATTTGGATAGGATGACTGAGTTTGCCAAAATTTCCCAGAAAGGTGGATTTGTTCCAATTGTTGAGCCTGAGGTTTTACTTGACGGAAATCATACAACTACTCGTTGTGAGGAGATAGAAACAAAAGTCCTGAAGCTTTTATTCGAAAAACTAAAAGCCGCAGGGGTAGACCTTACCAATGTTATTCTTAAAACAAGCATGGTTTTGCCGGGTAAGGAAAGCGGAGTTAAGGCGGAGCCCCTTGAGGTTGCCAATGCAACTTTAAGAACTCTTAAAAACTCTGTTCCTGAAGCGGTTCCTGGAATAGTTTTCCTTTCCGGTGGCCAAACACCAGATGAAGCTACGAACAATTTGAATGAGATTGTAAAATTAAAGGCGGACTCTCCTTGGCAGCTTTCATTTTCTTTTGCGAGAGCTTTGCAGGAAGAGGCGATGAGTGCTTGGGCGGGAAAGGATGAGAATGTTTCAAAGGCTCAGGAAATTCTTTACGCCCGAGCCAAAAAAGTTTCGTTGGCGAGGAAAGGAGAATTATAAAAATGAAACCCGACTTATTGAGTATAGGAGACGCGACAATCGATACTTTTATGACTCCGATTGAGAGCGAAACAATGTGCAAGCTCGATACAAAGGAGTGTCTGATTTGTTTTTCCTATGGCGATAAGATTCCCGTTAAGAATTTGGAATTTTCAGTCGGCGGAAATGCCGGCAATAATGCGGTCGGGGTTAAAAGACTTGGGGTAAATTCGGCGATAGTTTTGACTTTAGGTGATGACAATATAGGCAACATGATTGTCGATAAGCTTAAGGCGGAAGGAGTGGACCTCACCTACGTAATTCAACAACCTTCAACAACTACCAATTATTCAACAGTGATTAACTATTCCGGGGAAAGAACAATTTTTGTCTATCATGCCCCCAGAAGTTATGAGTTCCCAGTTGCCCTTCCTGTAACGCCTTGGGTTTATCTGACAAGTATGGGTGAAAGTTTTCGACCATTCTATAACCACATGACTGAGTGGTTAAAGAAAAATCCTACGGTGAAAATGGCATTTAACCCTGGAAGCTGGCAGCTTAGAGATGGATACGAATCGATTAAAGACGTCATGGGCCTAACTTATATGATTTATGTTAACAGGGAAGAAGCGGAAAAGCTGACCAACTTTGGTAAGTCGGAAGGAAAGGATAGGGAGATTTTGATTTCCCTTTCAAAACTTGGACCAAAAATCTCCGTGATTACCGATGGTGGAGCGGGTGCCATGGCTTACGATTCAATAAACGGCAAGTTCATGAAAGTTGGGATTTTACCGGTTGATGCATATGAAAGAACGGGTGCGGGTGATGCTTTTGGTTCGGCGTCCCTTTCGGCCTTAATTCACGGTAAAACTCTTGATGAGGCATTGCTTTGGGGGACGGTGAATTCAGCCTCAGTGATTGGCTATACCGGGCCGCAAAAAGGGCTTTTAAAGATTGAAGAAATGCCCGAGTGGCTTGAAAGGTGTAAGAGTAGCGGCGTGAATGTTGTACAATTTTAATATGGCGAAGATTTTTGTAACCAGAAAAATCCCCGGGGATAGTTTGGAAAAACTTAAAGCTTCCGGCAACGAAGTTACCGTTTCTGATGTAAACAGGCCCCTAACCGCTGAGGAGCTTTTGGCGGGTATTAAAGGGGTTGATGCGGTTTTGAGCCTTCTTACCGACAAAATTGACGGAGATGTAATGGATGCGGCCGGACCTCAACTTAAAATAATCAGCAATTATGCGGTTGGTTTTGACAATGTTGATACGGAGGCGGCTACGAAGAGGGGAATAATCGTTTGCAACACTCCTTCTGATGAGGTTAATGAGGCGGTTGCGGAACATACATGGGCACTTATTCTGGCTTTGGCACGGAGAATAATTGAATCGGATGAGGCAACGAGGGCAGGAGCTTATAAAGGTTGGGAACCCGATATTTTTATAGGTACAACACTTTTGGGTAAAACCTTGGGAATTATCGGGTTGGGGAGAATCGGTTCAATGGTTGCCAGACGTGCCCAAGGATATAAAATGACGCTTCTTTATAATAAACGCGAACCGGATCCTGCCGCCGAAGCTGAGCTTGGAGTTAAATTTGTTTCGCTTGATGAGCTTTTGAAGGAAAGTGATTTTGTGACACTCCACGTACCTTTGACTGACGAAACGCGCCATATGATTAATAAGGAGACACTAGCCAAAATGAAGACGGGTGCGTTTCTGGTTAATACTGCCCGCGGGCCGGTTGTTGACGAAAGGGATCTGGTTGATGCTATTCGAAGTGGACACTTGGGTGGAGCGGCTCTGGATGTTTTTGATAATGAACCGAACATTGCCCCCGAGCTTATTGAAGCGCCGAATGTCATAACAACTCCGCATATTGCCTCTGCAACCTGGGAAGCCAGAAACAAAATGGGGGAGCAAGCGGTTGCTGCCATTATTAATACTCTCTCAGGTACAAAACCTCAAAACATGGTTGATGAAAAAGTGTGGGAAGTAAGAAGAAAATAGTTCTTTTTGGGTAAATAAAATATGGCGCTTTTTAAGAAAAATGAGGAGTATGAAGATGATAGCGATTTTGATGAAGTTGAGGAAAAGGGAAACCGGAAGTTTACAAAGAACTTCAAAGATCTAAGCCCGAAGAACAGAAGGAAGAGGAAAGAACCTTCTAAACCCTGGGGTAAAAAAGAAAGATTGGTTGTACTTATTTTTTTGCTTTTGAGTGTTATTGTCTCGGCCGGATTGGCTTTAGGTATCGGAAAAGGTTGGAACGGCCTTAAGTTCCCTTCGTTTAATTTCTCGTCTTTGAACATTTTCAAAGAACAAACTATAATAATCGAGAAGAAATAATTATGAAAAAACTTTCATCACCTTTTGCCTTGATTAAGAAGTCAGTGGAGATTTTTGAAAAGAGGGAGAACCTCATTTTTCTTATGGAAGTCTATCTACCGGTTGCGTTTTTCTCACTTCTTTCTGTTGCTCAAGATTATCTACCAGCATCAATTAAAAATTCGAATTCTGTTTGGTTGTCTATCGGAACTGGGGTTTTACAATTGATTTATCTTCTTGTTGGTGTTTTTGTCACCGCGTCGGCAATTACAGCTTTAGGAAAGGTAGTTGAAGGAGGAGAGTTATCCCTTCGGAAGACGTTTAGAGCCGGATGGAAAAAGTACTGGATTTTTCTTCTCTTGAGCATTGTTATAACTGCGCTTTATCTACTTGGCTTTGTACTTCTTATAGTTCCCGGGGTTCTGTTTGTTGTTTGGTTTGCTTTTAGCAAGTTTATTGCAATCGAAACGGGGTCAGGGATTAAGGAATCTTTACTTAAAAGCAAAACGTTGGTAAAAGGAATTTACTGGAAAACACTCGGCAGGCTTATAATTTTTGGTCTTTTTGCGGTTGTAATCGATGTAGTTCTGAGTGTAATTCCTTATGGACTGGGTACTATTATTAGTAGCCTTTTGGGCGGACTTTTTATGCTCCCAACCTATCTTCTTTATAAGGAAATTAGTGGATAACCACTGTACTTGCCCCGGTTTCAAGGATACTTTGTCCCGGCGCGGGAGTTGGACTGGACAACTTTTGGATTTGGTCAGGAGTGCAGGATTTGATCGGCTTGTCTTCATCCAAAAACCATTCTTGTTTTGTAGGACAGCTGTCGCAGGGTAGGGTTGCGGTAAGAGAACAAATATTAATTTTGCTGACTCCGTCTGGGACTTTCCAATCAATTGAGGGTTGTCCATTTAGAATTGCAGACATGATTTTATTCCAAATCGGCGCTGCCCCCGTTATTCCAGAGGCAATTCGGCTCATAGGAGAGTTATCGTTATTGCCGACCCATGTAAGTACCAGATAGTTTTGATTGTAGCCAATGGTCCAATTGTCCCGTAAGTCATTGCTGGTTCCGGTTTTAACGGCAACTTCAGGATGATCTTTAATAACTAGGGCCGAGTCATATCCGAACTCCGGTGCGCGTGCGATATTGTCCTTAAGAATATCGGTCAGTAAAAATGCAACCCTGGGATCAACCACCTGGGTGGTTACGGGAGAGTTTTTCTCCAAAATCTTACCTTTATAATCCTTAACTTCCAAAATGGGCATTAGGTCCGGTCTTTTCCCTCCATCGGCTATGGTGGAATAGACTTTTGTCATATCGAGTGCCGTCACGGCGCCTCCTCCTAAAGTTAAAGAAAGCCCGTATTGAGACGGATCATCCCAGGTGGTAATTCCCATCTCTTGTCCCTGGGTTACCATTTTGGTTACGCCGTAGCTTGCCAACACCTTTACGGCAGGAACATTACGGCTTTGGGCAAGGGCGCTCCGAAGAGGAATGGACCCAACAAATTTTCCGTCGTAGTTGACTGGGGTATAAGGAGTTGTTCCCGGTGTGACATAAGTTATAGGGGAGTCGTCAATTATTGTTGCCGGAGTGTATCCATGGGCGAGTGCATAAGCATAATTCACAACTTTTATTGAAGAACCCGGTTGTCTTAGACTAGTTGTAACATTAACGTTTCCGTCATCAGCAAGATCAAAATAATCTTTTGAACCGACCATCGCCAGAATTTCACCGGTTTGGGGATTAACTACGAGCGCGGCGCCGTTTCCGACGTTTAGTCCTTTCAGCTTTTCGACTTCACTTCCCACAACTTGCTCCGCGGTTTTTTGTATAGAAAGATCAAGGCTTGTTGTAACCTGCAAGCCTCCTTTTTCAACCATGTCTTCGCCATATTTGTCTACAAGAAGCTGTCTTATGTACATTACAAAGTGTGGAGCTTCTATCTGAGTTTTATTGGGAATAAATACTAATTTTTCATTTTCCGCTACTGTTTCCTGCTCCTGGGTTATGAATTTATTTATAACCATCAGATGAAGGACTTCCCTTTGCCTTTGAATCGCAAGGCTGGGGTTGGCTCCGAAGGGAGAATAAGTTGTCGGGCTTTTGGGAAGGCCCGCCAAAAAAGCTGCCTCTGCCAGATCTAGTTCTCCGACATTTTTCCCGAAGTACGATTCGGAAGCTTCCTCGATTCCATAAGCGGTTCCTCCATAACTTACTTGGTTTAGATACATTTCTAATATCTGGTCTTTGGTATAAGTTGCTTCCACTTCGACAGACAGGATGAGTTCCTTTACCTTGCGGGTTATAGTTTTTTCGGGGCTAAGAAGCGTATTTTTAACAAGTTGTTGAGTAATAGTTGAACCTCCTTGTAAGGAGCCGGTTTGGATATCCTGCACAAATGCCCTAAACATTCCTTTAACGGAAAAACCGGGGTTGGAATAAAACTCGGCATCTTCCGCCGCAAGAGTTGCCAATCTGACTTGGAGTGGAATTTTGGTTAAGGGGACAATCGTTCTGTTTTGATCTTTATAAATCGTGTATAAAAGGTTGCCGTTTCTATCGAAGATCTTTGTTGAAACAGCCGGTTGCCTCGACTGGAGTTCGCTGGGGGAGGGAAGTCCACGGAAAATTGCAAAATATGAATAAGATATTAGAAAGACAACGGCTACTGAGACAACAATTATTCTGATCCTGACTTTGAGCTGAAGTTTTTGTAAACGGGTTAGTTTTCTAACAAAAAACTTTTTTAATTTTGACAGAATTTTAAGCTCAAACAGACTGATTTTAAGCTCTTCCAGTTTCAGAACCGGTTGGATTTTGGGTAGCTTCAGTTTTGATAATGTTACTTTGGGCAGTTTCAGCCTCGGAAAACTAAATCGCTGATAAATTATTTTTGATTTCGATTTCTTTCTCTTTTTACCCAGATGAGTGGCTGTATAAATAAGTAAAGTTATTACCAAGACAAGACGAGATAATAGGAAGTAAAACGGTTTACCTACTGCAATCAGAAAACGTTTGATAGCCTTCGTCATTTTGTTGCGAATTGTAGCAGTTAATTAGGCAGAAAGACAGGACTTAGGGTGTCGGGGGCGGGGTTGACGTTTGAGGCAGAGGGTAGTTTAGAGTTGCCGATTCCGAGGCAATCGGACAATTAAGACAATACAAAGTTCCGTCGGGATCCGTGTAGGTTGGGTGATTTTCGGTATGGGTCTGATCGGGAGGATCGTTTGGTCCCGCAAGTTGCCCCGTTGCATTATTTACGAGGATGTCCTGATTAACAACATTTGAAGCCGTTGGAACGGTTCCTGCCAGGAAATATTCGAATCTTGTTGGGCATCCGGGGTTTGCCGGGTCAGGATTTGGGGGAAGCCCACCCGTGTCGGCACAAATTGTTGCACCGACTACGCCGTCAGGTTGTGCAGGCCAGGCCTGACCTTTTTCATTTGGATCGTAAGCTCCGCTACCGGCCTTATCTAAAACTGCTTTCATTACTTTATTCCAAATGGGCGATGCACCCGAAATTCCTGAAACCGCTCCGCTCATTGGTGTGTTATCGTTATTGCCGACCCAGGTAACGACTACGGCGTCTGCTGTGTATCCTATCGTCCAATTATCGCGCCTGTCGTTTGTGGTCCCCGTTTTTACGGAAACTTCGGGATGCCCGGTAACATTCAGGTAGGATGAAGTTCCGAAAGCAGCGCTTCTGGCGTTATTATCCAGAAGTATATGAGATATCAAGAAGGTTAAGGTCGGATCAAGTACGCGTGTGCCGGTGAGAGTATTTTTTGTCGGGTCGTACTGCTGGAGAACGTTTCCCTTCCAGTCGGTAACTTTGGTGATGGCCACAAGCGGTTGTTCGATTCCCTGATTGGCAAAAACGCCGTAAGCTACTGCCATATCATAGGGTCTGACTTCCAGTCCTCCCAGTGTTGCCGAAAGACCATATCCGCCGGGATCTGTAAGTGTTGTAAGTCCCATCTTTTTTGCAAAATCTATAAAGTTTTCGACTCCGTTTAGAGCTAAGACTTTAACTGCGGGAATGTTGTATGAATTTCCCAATGCAAAACGTGCCTCAACCAGGCCGTGGAAGGTGTTGTCATAATTTATGGGGCAATACAGTGGCTGTCCTGCGACATTGAAACAGGTAGGTACGTCAGCGAGAGCCGTTGCCGGTGTGATTTTTTCATCTTTCAGTGCAAGAACATAGTTTAGAGGTTTAATTGAACTTCCGGGTTGACGTGATGCGAGAGTTACATTTACTTTGCCGTCTTCGTCGGTTGCAAAATAATCTTTTGAACCGACCATTGCCAGAATTTCACCGGTTGACGGACGGGTTACGATGACGGCGCCATTTCCCACATTCTGTTTTTTGAGTTTACCGACCTCGGTGGCAACCGCGGCCTGTGCCAGGTTTTGGATATCAAGGTCAAGGGTTGTATAAACCCGAAGCCCGCCCTGTTCAACCATCTTATCCCCGTACTCGTTGGCGAGTTGTTCTTTTATCCAGAGCGCAAAATGAGGAGCCTGTGGCGGCGAGATTGTTGTGTAAACCAAAGGTTCTTTATCTGCTTGGTTTGCCTGATCCTGAGTAATGTATTTATTGGTAACCATTTGCTTAAGAACTTCTTCCTGTCGGCCCTTGGCAAGTTCAGGATGCGCTCCAAAAGGAGAGTAAGTTGAAGGCGCCTGGGGAAGTCCTGCCAGAAGCGCCGATTGGGCGAGGTCCAAGTCTTTTGCTGGTTTATTAAAATATGTTTCACTGGCCGCTTCGATTCCGTAAGCTGTTCCTCCGTAAGGGATTGTGTTTAAGTAATTTTCCAAAATCTGATCTTTTGTGTAGACTCCTTCAACAATTACCGTCAGAACCAGCTCCTGGGCCTTCCGCCTGACTGTTCTTTCATTGGTTAGAAGTACATTTTTAACGAGTTGTTGGGTTATGGTTGAACCCCCCTGGAGCTGGCCTTTAAAAACGGTATTAAAAAGTGCTCTGACAATTCCGGTGATTGAAAAGCCTTCGTTCTGGTAGAAGTTTTTATCTTCTATTGATATAGTCGCCTCTTTAAAATAGGTTGGCATTTCAGATAAGGGGATTGGGGTTCTTTTTTTATCGGTATAAATTTCATAAATTAATTTTCCGTTTCTGTCAAAAATTTTTGTTGATACCGGCTGACTATTGGAAGAAAGACCGGTAGGGAGTGGAATTCCCCAAAAAAGATAAATTCCGACTCCCAATATAAGCCCCCAATAAACCAGGAATTTTATTCCGTGGGCGTTTGTGAATAAATTTTTAATCTTAGTTCCGATAAAAGAAAAGAATTTTTTCATTAGAAGGAGAATTATACTTTATACATTAAGTATACCTCAAACTTTTTTGCTAAAATAAAATATATGGAGAAATTACCAGAACTTGAGGAAAAGGTTTGGTGGAGTTATCTGGGAAGCGATTTGCAAAAACTTATTGTTGCTTCGGAATTTATTTATGAAGCGGTTGAAAGTTGGGGAGCGGATTTGCCAGGTGGAAAAAGAGAATTTGACGATTACTCTTTTGTTGTTTTTCCTGCAGCCAAAGCTTACGAGGGTTTCTTAAAGAAGCTTTTTTTAGATCTAAAATTTATTTCTGAAGAAGATTACTATGGTAAACATTTTAGGATCGGTAAAGCCTTAAATCCGTCTCTCCCCAAAGAGCTGAAACGCGAGGGTGTTTACGAAAAAATAGTTCAATTTTGCCAAGGGCAGACTCTAGCCGATAACTTATGGAATACCTGGAGGCTTTCCAGAAACCTGACTTTCCATTGGTTTCCGAATGAAAAAAATGCCATAACTCTTAAAGAAGCCGGGGACAGGATAGAGATGATATTGGGAGCGGTTGATGAAGCTTATAAAGAGTGTAAGATGAAATAAGGGATGAAAAGTAAGACCACAGTAATTAAGAACATCACTATATATAGTACCTATCTTATTGTTGTTTGGGCCTTTTACCGTTTTCTTTTCCAACTTCCCGACAACATTGAGGAGCTTGTGGTTAAACCGATTTTATGGCTGGTTCCGATCTTCATCATAATGAGGAAAGAAGGTTTTGGACTTTCTTCTTTAGGAATAACTTTTAAGAACTTTTTCTCTTCAGTTTATCTTTCTGTAGCCCTCGGGGTTATTTTTCTGGCTGAGGGACTACTCACGAATTTCCTGAAATACGGTGGTTTTCATTTTGGTGCGAATATCGGCAGTACGCCCCTTATCATAACCTTAGGTCTTTCCTTTGCCACAGCCATTTCCGAGGAGACAGCATTCAGAGGTTATATTTTTGGCAGGCTCTGGTTTGTGTTGAAGAATGAATTAAGCGCGAATACTATTACAACTATTCTTTGGACAGCAATCCATATTCCGATTGCCTTTTTTGTTTTGAACTATACTTTGCCGCAGGGAATAATATACCTGATTCTCACAGCCATTTTCGGATTCGGTTCAGCGTACATTTTTGCCAGAACCAAAAACATCACCGGTTCAATTCTTCTTCATGTTCTTTGGGAATGGCCAATTATTCTTTTTCGATGACTTGACCAAATAGGGTAGTTGGAAGTAGGATTGTATCTGCCTTGATAAAAAAATATTTGTTCGGACTTGGTGTTTTTGTCTTTGCCTTCGCCATTCTTTCCATTTCTATTTTGCAGTCCTCTTCGATCTCTTATTCCTTTGTTCAGGTAACTCCACTGCCTTCAGTGTTGGGGACTGAAGTGCCTGAGATAAATTACAATCTTCCTTTTCAGGGAACGGTTTTGCCTGATAACCCCCTCTGGGATCTCAAGGCATTGAGGGATAAGATTTGGTATTTTATTAGTCCATCACCGCTAAAAAAAGCCGAACTGGCACTACTTTTTTCCGATCAAAGACTTGCCGCAGCACAAACGCTTTTTGAAAAGAATAAACCCGACGTAGCCATATCGACACTGACAAAGGGAGAGAAGTATTTAGCAATTGCAACCAGCCAGGAAACACTTGCCAGGAGTAAAGGAATGGACACTACGGCATTCTTAAATCAATTGGTCGTGTCGGCGCTTAAGCATAGAGAAGTAATCGAAAGTTTGATACCTTTGGCTCCGGAGGAAGGAAAACCTGTTGTAATTAAAGCCGAGAATTATTCAAAAGATGCTTATAAAGCGGCGAGAGATGCACTTTACTCCAAGGGATTGCCCGTACCAATTGATCCGTTTGGTGGGGACTAATTGACATTAACGCTTCATTTTTTTATACCTTTTTTTTGGGTCAAAAAAATATCAATAAATAATTTCCGCAAAAACTACAGGAATTATCAAAACCCTCAGCCGTGAGCCATGCCTGAGTTGATATATTTTGATTAAAATCTTACCAGTTGACAGTCTAGGGGTAGTGTTTGAAAATCAGTCCAATCACTAATTGTAGAGTTTTTACTTTACATGTGTGAAAGAGTTTTCTGCCGTTTTTTTACTAATATGAAATGTCCATTTTGCGGGGCGGCAGACACGAGCGTTTTAGAAAGCAGAACCATTGAAGAAGGTGGCTCTATAAGACGGAGAAGGGAATGTGGAAAATGCGGTAAGCGTTTTACAACAACAGAAGAAGTAAAGAAAAGTTTTCTCTGGGTAATCAAAAAGGACGGCAGGCGCGAGGTTTTTGAAAAAGAAAAGATTAAAGCCGGTATCTTGAGAGCAATTGAAAAGCGGCCGGTTTCGCTGGATCTTGTCGATGATATAGTTGAGCAGGTAGAAAGAGAAATGCTACGAAGTGAGAAGCAGGAAATTCCAAGCCGGGTTATAGGAAACGCAGTACTTAAGAGATTAAAGAAAGTTGACAAAGTCGCCTGGTTGAGATTTGCTAGCGTGTATCTGGAATTTGAGGATTTAAGTGATTTTGAGAAATTAATTGAGAAATAAAAATAAAATGGAACTGCAAACCGTAAAAAAAACTACAAAAGCCAAAAAACAGAAATTTATCTATAAGAATGGTGAAACGAAAGTTTCTATTGAAAATCTGATTGCCCCTTCATATGAGGAAATTATGGCGGAAGTCCATAAAAAAATTGGTGAGAGACCTGAAATGGATTCCGCTCTTCAAAAAGGGAATTGGACCGAGCAGGCACTAAAAGTTTTGGGAGAAAGATACTTGGTTAAAAATGAGAAACTGGAACCAATCGAAACACCCGAACAAATGGTTTGGAGAGTTGCTTGGGAGATAGCCTCCGCCGAGGCAAGATGGGGAGTTAAGAAAAAAGAAGTGGAAGTACTTGCAAAAGAATTTTATAACCTTATGGCATCACGACAGTTTTTGCCTAATTCACCAACTCTTATGAACGCAGGAACAGGAAACGGGCTTCAGTATTCCGCCTGTTTTGTTTTGCCCGTAGAGGATTCAATGGAGGGAATATTTGATGCTCTTAAATACCAGGCGATAATTCATAAAACCGGGGGCGGAACAGGATTTTCTTTTAGCCGCCTTCGTCCTAACGGTTCGATTGTAAAGACTTCTTCGGGGACGGCTTCCGGACCTGTATCTTTTATGAGGATTTTTGATGCTGCCACAAACGAAGTTAAGCAGGGAGGAAAAAGAAGAGGGGCAAATATGGGGATACTTCGGGTGGACCACCCCGATATTTTGGAGTTTATTCATTGTAAGGAAGAGGGCGGAATAACCAATTTCAATATTTCTGTTGCCATCACCGATAAATTTATAGATGCTTACTATAAAGATGAGGATTATGAGCTGATCAACCCTAAGACAAAAGAAGTTGCCGGAACTCTTTCGGCCAGGCGTGTCTTTGACGAAATTGCGGACGGAGCTTGGAGAACCGGGGACCCTGGGTTGATTTTTGTGGATAGGATAAATGCCAGTACAGCAAATCCTGTTCCGGCTCTGGGACCGATAGAGTCAACTAACCCTTGCGGAGAACAACCTCTTTATCCGTATGATGCTTGCAACCTCGGCAGTATTTTTCTTACTTATTTTGTCAAAGAAGCCGGTGGAAAAAAAGAAGTTGATTGGTCGAAACTCAAAAAGGTAACCCATCAAGCCGTTCGTTTTTTGGATAATGTTATTGAAGTTAATCCATACCCACTGGATCAAATCCGGAAAACCGTTTTCAATAGCCGTCGAATCGGTTTGGGTGTAGGGGGTTGGGCCGATATGTTAATAAGTCTCGGCATTCCTTACGATAGCGACGAGGCAATGAAACTCGGAGAGAAAATTATGAAAGTAATTCAGGAAGAGGCGGTTGACGAATCCAGAATTTTGGCAAAAACCCGCGGACCGTTTCTTCTCTGGCCGGTTTCAATTTATAGGGAAGAGGTTCCCAGACGGAATTCAACCGTTACAACAATTGCGCCGACGGGGACGATCTCAATAATTGCCGGAGCAAGTAGTGGAATTGAACCACTTTTTGCAATTGCGTTTCAGCATATTGTTAAAGATAAACATTTGGATAGAAAACTTTCTTTTGTAAATCCGGAATTCGAAAAAGTGGCTAAAGAAAAAGGTTTTTGGTCAGAAGATCTAATGACCAGGGTTTCCGAGAAGGGAGTGATAAGAGACATAGAGGAGATTCCTGAAGATGTAAGGGCGGTTTTTGGTACAGCTCACGAAATTGATATTGACTGGCACGTAAGAACACAGTCTGTTTTTCAGAAATACACGGAGAATGCCGTAAGTAAAACAATAAATCTTAGACATGACGCAACAGTTGACGATGTCAAAAAAGCTTACCTTTTGGCTTGGGAAACAAACTGCAAAGGGATCACAATTTTTAGAGACGGCAGTAAAAATACCCAGGTTCTAAACCTTGGGGTGAGCGATAAAGCAAAAACTGAAAATGAAGCGCCGGTTCAAACGCAAGTGATTCAAGAAAGACCCCTTAAGGTTGAAGGCGCAACTTATAGAATTGTGACTCCTCTGGGAAGCGCGTTTATTACTGTCAATCAGGACCCCGCCGGAAATCCGTTTGAAGTTTTCATAACCATCGGTAAAGCCGGAAGCGAAGTCGCCGCTATGGCTGAGGCACTCGGAAGAATGATCTCCACAACACTTAGGTTTGGGAATCACTTGCCGCCGCGCGAGAGAGCTAGAGAGATTGTCGATCAGTTGAAAGGCATCGGCGGCGGTCGTTCGGTAGGATTTGGTCCGAATAAAGTCAGATCCCTTCCCGATGCGGTCGCAAAGGCACTTTCACTTCACTTTGGATTTGGAAATGGGGAAACCCAACACCAAGTTCCTCAACAAGTTGAAGCGGTTCCGGTAGAGCCAGAAATGGAAAAAGTTGGTGATATTTGTCCTTCCTGCGGCAGCCCAGCACTTGTTTATGAAGAGGGCTGTGCTAAATGCCATGCTTGTGGGCACTCGGAATGCTAAGCGGAGCTTTTCACCCGACGTGGTAAAATAGGCCGTGCCGATTTACACAAAAATAGGGGATAAAGGCGAGACCAGGGTTTTTGATCCAAAAACAAAAAAGCTGATTCCCATTTCCAAGACTTCAAAAAAAATTGATACGATAGGAACTATCGATGAGCTGAATTCACTCCTTGGGGTTATCGGGGGATTAACCAATATCCAATCGGACCTTTTTACTATTAACGCAATTCTGGCCGGAACTAAACTCCAGTTTTCAAAAGCCAAGACAAAAAAACTGGAAAAAGAAATTGATAAGCTTGAGGGAATTTTGCCGGTTCAAAAAAACTTTATTTATTATGGCGGCACTCCTAAGGCTACGTTTCTTTTTTTTGCCCGTTCGGTTGCCAGACGTGCGGAAAGGTCATTGGTGGAGTTGGCCAAAGAGGAAAAAATCCCCGAGGCAATCGCGGTTTACTTTAACCGTTTGTCCGACTACCTTTTTATAAAAGCCAGAGAGATAAACTTTACTTCCGGTATCTCAGAAAAGGCTTGGAGGAGATAGTTAACTGATATACAATGAATTTACTATGGCGGGTACACCAGAAATTCAAAGCGCTAAACCGGAAATTCAGGAGGTAAATAAAGAAGCGGAGTTTATAGTTCCCGAAACCCTTCAAAACTCCGGTGTACAGGTTGTCCAAAAAACTTTTAAAGCTCAGGTTAAAGACGGCAAGGGGCAGCCTCTTATCCAAACTCCGCCGACACAAGTTATCACAGTTCAGCCGCCTTACGACCAGACAACTTTGGTAAAACAGTCAAAGGCTTCAACTTCGTCATCGCTAACCTGGCTATCCGCGTTCTGGATTAGAATTATTAAAAAAGCTCTCCATTTTGGCTGGAAGATAGTAGGAAAGGATCAAAATGTTTCTTGAGAATATTAATTTTACAGGCATAATATTTGCGGCGGTTGGTATTGCCGTATTTGTTTTTTTGCTGGTTGCTGTGGGGTACGCCGTTTTTATTTATTTCAAAAATAGGGATAGGGAGGAAAATTCTATTGACTCGGTTCTTCTTCAAGTTGCGGTTCCTAGGAACAACGAAATCAAGATTGATGTTATGGAGCAGCTTTTTTCGTCAATTTACTCGATGAAAAAAGGAGGTTGGAAGCAAAAGTTTTCGGTCCAGCCTGCCATTTCTTTTGAAATTGTGGCACGTTTAGAAGATATTCGTTTTTATGTCTGGGCGCCGAAAAAACTTAAGGATCTTATCGAGAAACAAATAAATGGAGCTTACCCCGATGCCGATATTATTGAGGTTGATGAATACAATCTATTTACCAAAAATGGGCATGTCGCTTACAAGTCATATCAACTTGGCAAAAGTAATTTTTATCCTCTTAAGACTTTTAAGGACCTTCCGACCGACCCAATGCTTGGAATTACTTCCGCTCTTGCCAAAATGGGACCCGATGAGGGGGCTGCGATTCAGATATTGATTTCGCCGGCGGAAAGTACGTGGCAAAAAGAGGGAAGTCATTTTATAAGTGAAACAAAAAAACAGGAAAGCGATCCGGAAAAGGCGAAGTTTTCCACACCTGCAAAAACTTTGGAGGCGGTAGAAAATAAAGTTGCCAAGCTGGGTTTTGAGACTTCCATTCGTGTTGTTGCGGTTTCGACGGATGACGCTTCCGCGAAAAATCACATATCCAATATAGGAGGCGCATTGGCACAGTTTGCGGGGGACCTTAATAGCCTTAAAAGCCGAAAAATTTACAGGAAGGGAGCGTTTATGGAAGATTTTCTTTACAGGTATCAACCGATGTTCAATCTATTCGGTAACCACCGTTCCATTCTTAACTCGGAAGAGCTGGCTACAGTTTTTCACTTCCCGAATAAACAAATTACAACACCTCACATCTTTTGGCTGAATTCCAAAACCGCCCCGGCACCTTCGCAAATACCGACTGAAGGGCTTTACCTGGGAGTGAGCGCTTACAGGGGAATCAAGAGACAGGTTTATATCGGCAACGAGGACAGGATGAGGCATATTTACGTAATTGGAAAAACCGGAACCGGAAAGTCCGAACTTCTCAAAGACATGATTCTTCAGGATATAAGAGCTGGAAAGGGACTTTGTTTTATGGACCCACACGGAGATGCGCTCCAAGACATAATGAAGCTTATTCCTCCTGAGAGGGCCGAAGATGTCATTTACTTTAACCCCAGCGATACCGAGCGGCCAATGGGTCTTAATCTTCTGGAGGCAAAGACAGAAGATGAAAAGCATTTTGCGGCAACCGCAGTAATCAACATGATGTACAAACTTTTCGACCCTTATAAAACTGGAATTGTGGGACCAAGGTTTGAGCACGGCGTCAGGAATGCAATGCTTACTGCAATGGCCGAGCCGGGTAATACTTTCGTTGAGGTTATGAGAATTATGACGGATGCCAAGTTTGTTCAAGAACTTCTTCCCAAAGTAACTGACCCAATGGTCAGGCGCTACTGGACCGACCAAATTGCCCAGACAGCAGACTTCCACAAGTCCGAGGTTTTGGATTATACGGTTTCCAAGTTTGGCCGCTTTGTCACAAACAGGGTAATAAGAAATATTGTTGGACAATCGGTTTCGTCGTTTAATTTCAGGGACATAATGGATAATGGAAAAATCTTACTTATTAATTTGGCGAAAGGAGAACTCGGTGAGGAAAACAGCAATTTCTTAGGTTTAATTCTTGTTCCGAGAATTCTTATGGCGGCAATGAGCAGGGCGGATGTTCCTGAATCCCAGAGACGGGATTTTTATTTGTATGTTGACGAGTTCCAAAATTTTGCTACCCCCGACTTTGCCGTGATTCTATCTGAGGCAAGAAAGTATAGACTCGGACTTTGTGTCGCCAATCAGTTTATTGGACAAGTTGAAGAAGAGGTTAAAAATGCAGTTTTTGGCAATGTCGGAACAATTATTTCCTTCCGTGTAGGAGTAACCGATGCCAATTATCTTCAGCACGAATTCACACCCACTTTTGCGGAGGATGATCTTCTCAATGTCGAAAGATATCACGCCTATGTCAAAACGACGGTAAACAACGAACCGGTTCCTCCTTTCTCGCTCGATTTAACCAAGGACATAACTAAGATCAAAGCTGCCCAAAGCGATAGGGTTGCCGAAATTATCACCGAAATGAGCAGACTCAAATATGGACGTGACGTAAAACTTGTTGAAGCGGAGATGGAAAGAAGGGCAAGGCTGTGATATTCTTCTAACATATGAACGTAGGGGTAATCGGTTACGGATATGTCGGTAGGGCAACGGGGGAGGGATTTGCAACCAACTCCGGGAATAAAATCTTCTGGTACGATAAATTTAAGGAAAGTCAAAATACACTTTCTGAGGTTTTGGAAAAAAGCGACTTTATTTTCGTTTGTGTTCCAACTCCTATTTTTGCCGATTACTCAGGTATGGATATGAGTATAGTTGAAGGTGTGATTGATGAGGTCGCGCCTAAGATATCGGGGACCGATAAAATCTTGATTATTAAATCAACCTCACTTCCTGGAACAACCAGGAAAATGGCCGAAAAATATCCTGAGGTAAATTTTGTGATGAACCCTGAGTTTCTGACTCAAAAAAACGCCAACACCGATTTTCTAAAACCTTTTAGAACGGTAATCGGGTCGGAAAGCCGTGATGTAGGGGACAGGGTGGTTAAACTTTATTCGACAATATTACCTGAAAATCAGAAATATTTTATTACGGATACTACAAGCGCCGAGCTTGCCAAATACATGAGTAATCTAATCTTAGCCTCAAAAGTTCTTTTGGGAAACGAATTTTACGATCTTGCCCAAAAAGTTGGGGCAAATTATTTGGATGTTAGTTCAATTGTCGAGGCGGATCCGAGAGTAGGGACTTTTCTTGGAGTCCCCGGCTGGGATGGTGACAGAGGTTTTGGACAGGCTTGTTTTCCTAAAGATATGGTAGGAATATTGGGTTTTGCGAAAAAAATTGGGGTTGACATGTCCGCACTAGACGCCGTTTGGAAGAAAAACCTCAAAATCAGAAAACACAGAGATTGGGAAGATTTACCCCAGGCCTTCAAGAAAAAGTAACTTCTTTGTGGGTGCGCATGGATTCGGACCATGGACATCTACTTTATAAGAGTAGCGCTCTACCGCTGAGCTACGCACCCTGAAAGCTCATACGTATTATAGCAAAGAAGTATTCTTACAGCTCTACGAGGGTTTGCTTTTTGCCGGGTTCGGTTATTTGGGCAAGTTCCAAGTACCTTTCGGTTGTGGAAAGGCGCTTGTGACCCGTAACCTGGGAAAGTAGCACGATATCGACTCCGGCCTTAAGGTTTTCAACAATAAAGGTGGTTCTCAAGTCGTTTACTGAATAGTTTGGAAGCTCAGCCTTTTGAATATACCTGGCGATTGAGGCCCTGATATTTCTGACAGCCAAAGGCTTTCCGTTTTTGCTTATAAAGACATGGAGAGATTCCGGTTTGGGTCTAATTGCTATATAAGCATTTAAAACCTCCGTGGCGGGTTTATTAATAGGAATATTTCTTTCCGGTTGCGTGGCGTAAGCTTCAACTTTGATTGAGTCCTTGCCAACATTTGCAATTTTAAGGCCGGCAACCTCGGAAATTCTAAGGCCGGTCTGCAAGATAAGTTCAATTATGGCTGCAATTCTGGTATCGTTTCTGACAACGTCCCTCAAAGCTCTGTATTCAAGCTGGGTAAGGAACTTGGGGAGAATGTTTTCAATCTTAGGATGAGCAACAGATGCCGAAACATCCGAGGTGACCACGTTTTCAGAGATCATCCATCTGAAGAAGGTTTTGACGGCATTTAGCTTTCTGCTAACCGATTTGGGGGTATATTTGTCAGCCAATAAGGTATCGCGGAAGCTGTCAAGATCGTCCGGGCGAACCTGTTCAGGTAGAACTTTTTGCCTCTTGATAAGAAAATCCACTAACTGCTCAAGGTCGCTTCTGTATGCGAGAATAGTCGCAGGAGAGCGCCCTTTTGACTTAAGGGATTCTATAAACTTAGGGAGCAGGTTTTTAACGGGTTCTTGTGTCATACTATTAACTAGGTCATTATTATAGCCCAAATTCACCGTATGTCAACATATTACAGGATGATATGAGAAGAATAGCGGAAAACCTCAAAATTAAGGCTAAAAAGCTCTTTGGGCTGGCTGTGTGGGTGCTGGCTGTACTTCTTCTAATATCGACGGTAAAAAACATAACTAAAGTAGCGAGCGTCCGGAGCGCTGTTGAGGCTGAGAAGGAAAAAGTGGCAAAAATGGAAGCGGATAATCAAAAACTTCAGGCTCAGATTGCACAGACTCAGGGCTCGGAATTTATTGAAAAACAGATTCGGGATGAGCTTGGGCTTGCCAAGCCCGGGGAGGCGATTGTGGTGTTGCCGGATGAGGCTACACTCAGGCAACTTGCACCCCAAACGCCCGTTGAGGAGGAGTCCCTGCCTGATCCTAACTGGGTAAAGTGGGAGAAGTTATTCTTTTAAATCTTGTTGCGGGGCTGGGAGTTGAACCCAGCCTGCGAGATTATGAGCCTCACGTGCAGCCGTACACTACCCCGCATATATACTAACGAGAGCAATTATAGCATAAAAATGTTAAAATACGCTTGAGCCAAGGTAGCTCAGTCGGTAAGAGCGCGGCATTCATAACGCCGAGGTCGAGAGTCCGATTCTCTCCCTTGGCACTAAGCAAATATATGGATAAAAAACGGGTATTTTCCGGTACAAGAGCCACAGGCAAACTGCACTTGGGTAATTATCTGGGTGCGGTCAAGGGTTATTTGGCTTTGGCTAATGATCCTGCCTATGAAACCATCTTTATGGTTATGGATTTGCATGCCGTAACCACCCCATACGATAAAGAAAAGCTCGCAGATAACACCAGGAACGTAATAATGGATTATCTCGCCTGCGGAATTGATCCGGCTAAATCAATCATTACTGCTCAATCGTTAGTACCGGAACATGCATATTTGGCGGACCTTCTCTCCACGGAGATATCGGTTGCCAGGATGCAGCACTTACCTACATTTAAGGAAAAGGTGGCCCAACACCCAAATAATGTGACCATGGCGCTTCTTAACTACCCTGTTTTGATGGCTGCGGACATCTTGCTTTATAAAGCCTCCTTAGTTCCTGTCGGAATCGACCAGGAGCCGCACTTGGAAGTGGCCCGCGAAATTGCAAGGAAGATGAACGAGAAGTATGGGACTGATTTTCCAGAGCCTAAAAGATTTGCAACAAAGGGCGAATATGTGCCTTCTCTAACGGGGGAGGGAAAGATGAGTAAGTCTGTTGAAGGAAGTTATATTAATTTAACGGATAGTCTTGATGAAATAAAAAAGAAACTTTCGGGAGCTCCAACTGACTCTGGAAAGGGTGATAAGGTTCCGAAAAAAGGAGGAGTGGCCAACCTTTTGCAATTCGTCGGGCTTTTTGAGGGAGAGGAAAAAAGAAAGAAATACGAGAAAGATTATCTGGGTGGAGGAATCAGATACGGCGAGTTGAAGGCGGAGTTGGCGGAAGCAATTTATAAGGAACTCGAACCGATTCAAAAGCAGAGGAAAGTTTACGAAAATGATCCTTTATTGGTGGACAGGATTATAAAAGAAGGTGCCAAAAAAGCAGAAAAAATTGCCTCAGCAACTTTGCAGGAAGTGAAAGATAAAATGGGCTTCATATAAAATGGACGCGATAAATTTCGATGAGTTCTCAAAAGTAGATATAAGAATAGGTACCGTCATTGAAGCGGAAGTGCCTGAGTGGAGTCATTGGGTTATCCGAATGGAAGTTGACCTAGGCCCCGAAATCGGAAAAAAGAAAGCCTTTTCCGGCATCAAAAAATTTTTTGAGCCGAAAGATCTTGTTGGGAAGCAGTTTCCGTTTGTTGTTAATCTTGAGCCGAAAAAGATTGGTCCTGAGCACGAACTATCCGAAGTAATGATGATTATGGCAGTTCCAGCCGAAGACGAAGAAACTCCAACAGTTCTTTTTAGACTCCTCAAAAAGGTTCCAGATGGGACAAAAGTGAGATGATAGTGTAAAATTGACGCCGTATGTATCCTACCAATATGTTTAATCAAGATTCGGAAAAGAAACCCGCGAAAGGCAAGAACGGGCTTCAGTTTAAGATGAAAATCAATCTTTGGACGATTGTAATCGCAATCCTGATTATCTTTTTTGTAATTCCGGGAATAATCGCCGCCGTTCAAAGCGGCGTTACCTCCACGAAAGAGAATATTTCTCAGGTATTAACCGATATCAAATCAGGCAAGGTGAGTAAGATTTCTGTTGATGGCGCCGATTTGACAATAACTTATAAAGACGGAAGCACAAAAACTTCCACAAAAGAAGATGCAGAAAACTTTTCCGACCTCCTCAAAAATTCGGGAATTGATCCCGCAACTGTAAATTATGAAGTTGTTGACCAATCTTTTGCTAAAGTGGCGGGGGATATTGCAGGGGTTGTATTGCCCCTCATTTTAATTGGTGTATTTTTCTACTTTATAATGAGGGCTCAAAACAAGGGAGCCCAGGATATCTTCTCTTTCGGAAGAAGCAAGGCCAAACTCTTTGCCAAAGGGAGGCAAAACGTAACTTTTGCCGATGTCGCCGGAGTTGATGAGGCTAAAAAGGAACTTGAAGAACTTGTCGACTTTCTGAAAAACCCGGCAAAATATAGAAAAATCGGAGCCAGAACCCCAAAAGGTGCGCTTCTTGTCGGTCCTTCCGGAGTTGGTAAAACACTTTTGGCAAAGGCTGTCGCCGGTGAAGCCGGTGTGCCGTTTTTCAGCATGGCGGGAAGTGAATTTATGGAGATGCTTGTTGGAGTTGGAGCCAGCCGTGCAAGGGATTTATTTAGCCAGGCAAAAGCTGCAGCACCTTCAATTATTTTTATAGATGAAATTGATGCGATTGGTAGACAAAGGGGGAGAGGAATGATGGGTGGGCATGATGAGCGTGAGCAAACACTAAACCAGATATTGGTTGAAATGGACGGATTTACTCCAAACGATAATGTCATTGTTATTGCTGCAACCAACCGTGGAGATCTTTTGGATCCGGCACTTCTCCGGCCGGGAAGATTCGACAGAAGAATTGTTCTGGATATGCCTGACAAAGAGGGAAGATTAGCAATTCTTAGAATTCATGCCAAGGGTAAAAAATTTGCCAGGGGAATTGATTGGGGAAGGGTTGCCGATAGGACAGTAGGTTTTTCTGGAGCGGATCTTGAAAACATGCTTAACGAGGCTGCAATAGGGGCTGCCAGAAACAATAAAGACGAGATTTCGATGGCTGAGCTGGAAGAGTCGGCAACTAAAGTTAAGCTTGGGCCCGCAAAAAAGAGGCTCCAAAGTGATGAGGACAAGAAGCTTACCGCTTACCATGAAGCCGGGCATGCAATCGTCACACACTTCTTAAAAAATACTGATCCGGTGCAAAGAATCTCTATCGTTGCCCGCGGAATGAGCTTGGGCCACACTTTAATTCCTCCAACTGGTGATAGAACTCATGAGACAAAATCACGTCTTCTTGAGCAGATTACGGCCATGCTCGGAGGCCGTGCCGCCGAGGGTGTTGTCTTTGATGAACTCACGAGCGGGGCAGCGAACGATATTGCCCAGGCCACAAAGATTGCCAAGGCGATGGTCGTGGAGTTTGGGATGAGTGATCTTGGACCAATCAACCTTGGGCCGGATATGGGAATGGGAGATTTTGGACAGTTGGAATGGTATGAACAAGCCCAGAACTCGCCGGCGTTTATGGAAAAGATTGATGCCGAAACTAAGCGGATTCTGGATGCGGGATATAAGGCTGCGGTAAAAATCATTAAGGAGAAAAGGAAGCTTCTTGATAAAGTTTCTGATACTTTGATTAAGAGAGAAACTTTGGATGGTGACGACTTCGAAAAGATTGTTGGTAAAAAACCCCGGCAAGATTGAACTTCTGATACAATACATTTGTGGGAAAACTAGTTCTGATTGACGGAAATGCGATTCTTCACCGGGCTTTCCATGCCATGCCACCGCTCACTACAAGCTCTGGGGAGCCAATCAATGCCGTTTACGGGCTTATCTCGATGTTTCTTCGGGTAGTCCAGGATCTTAAGCCTGATGCAATTGCAGTAGCATTTGATGAGAAGGCCGAAACTTTTCGTCAAAAAGAGTTTAAGAGTTATCAGGCGCAACGCCCGCCCTTAGCTGATGAACTTTCTTCTCAGTTTGGAAAAGCGCGGGAGTTTTTCGAAGCGGCAAGAGTTCCTGTTTATTCAAAGCCTGGGTACGAGGCGGATGATGTAATAGGAACCATTGCCGAGAAAGCAAAAGAAGATGTAGTGGTGGTGACGGGGGACAGGGATATCCTTCAACTTATTGATAAGAAGATTAAACTCTACATGCCTGTTGTGGGACTAACTAACGCCAAACTTTACGATTCTGAAGCCGCAAGAGAGAGGATGGGAGTTCCGCCGAACCAGATTCCGGATTATAAAGCGCTGGTTGGAGACCCCTCTGATAATTATCCGGGGGTTGCGGGAATTGGACCGGTAACGGCGGAAAAACTTCTCGAGAAGTATAAAAGCATTGATAATATTTATGCTCATTTGCAGGATATAGAGCCGAAAACAAGGCAGAAATTGGAGATTAAAAAGGAAGACGCAAAACTCTTCCTTAAACTTGCAACCATAATTAGAGATGTTCCGATAGACATTAATTATGAGGACATGGAAAAGTGGAAAATTGACAATCCGAAGGTCTTGGAGCTTTTTGAAAAATTCGGTTTTAAGACTTTGACGGAACGGATTAAAAAAGTCGGAAAAGAAATTGATGAGGAAAAACAAGGAGCACTTTTTTAAATGCGGATAGCACTGGTCCATGACTATATAAAAGAATTTGGGGGAGCGGAAAGAGTTCTTAAAACTCTTAGTGAAATGTTTCCCGATGCTCCGATTTACACTGCTTTTAGAGTTAAAGGTTCTACTGCCGATAGAGAGTTTAAAAATAGAAAAATAATTGAGAGTAAATTTGCCCCTATTCTTAAAGTTGGAAATCTTTATTCACCTCTGAGGTTTTTAATCCCTGCGATTTGGGGAAGTTTTGATTTATCCGAATATGATTTGGTTATAACTTCATCAAGTTGGTATATTACGAGGGGATTTAAAGTCGGCAAAAATACCAAGGTCATTTGTTATTGTCATACCCCTCCAAGATGGCTTTATGGTTATGAGACTTCGGTTGGTTTTACAAAATATTGGCCGGTAAAAATTTATTCGGCAATTGTCGGCCACTTTATGATGATGTACGATTTTGAAACTGCACAGAAAGTTGATTACTTCATCGCAAATTCTAAAAACGTCCAAGCAAGGATAGAGAAGTTTTATAGGCGGGATTCAAAGGTTATTTATCCCCCGGTCGAAGTGACGGAAATCGAAAAGGTAACGAGGAATTTAGAAAAAGAAAATTATTTTTTAATCGTTTCAAGGTTGGTTGGAGCAAAGGGGTTGGAGGAAGCATCGGTTCTTGCCAAGAAGCTTAATTTTGAACTTAGAATTATCGGAGAATCTCACGGATTTTCGGAAGTGGAAAGGCATTTAAAGAACCTTTCCGGTGGGAACGTAAAACTTTTGGGAAGGCTGAAGGACCCTGAGCTTTACCGGATTTTGGGGAAAGCCAAAGGACTTATTGCATTGGCGAAAGATGAGGATTTTGGGATTACGGTGGTTGAGGCGCAAGCGGCAGGAACTCCCGTTATTGCCTTTAATGGAGGAGGATTTAAAGAATCCGTTATTGATGGGGCTACCGGCATTTTGATTGATGAAATTTCCGAAAAATCATTAGGCGAAGCGGTCCAAAAGATCGAAAAGACGAAGTGGAATAAGAAAGCTTTGGTTAAAAATGTCGGGAGATTTTCCAAGGAAAGATTCAAGAAAGAAATGCTGGAATTTATTACAAAATATGCCTGAATTACCTGAAGTCGAAGCAATAAAATTACAACTGGGAAAGTTTATGAAAGGACATAAAATTGTGTCCGTTGAAGTTAGAAATAGAAAAACTTTTCAGGGAGACGAGAAAAAAATTATCGGAGGGAAAGTTACCGGTACCAGGCGGTTTGGAAAAGTTTCCGTAATGGACCTTGATAACGGATATTCGATTTTGACTCACGTAAAGCTCACCGGACAATATATTTATAGGGGACCGAATTTGCCAAAACCGGGACAATTATCATCAAAAGTTATCGGCGGAATTCCGGGACCGCACACGATGGTAATTTTCAATCTGGATAGGAGAGGCGAGCTCTACTATAACGACGTCAGGAGATTTGGATGGATTAGGGTTGAGAAAACCGAAGACGTGGTAAAAGAAAAGTTTATCGTAAAACTGGGACCGGAACCTCCCGTTACAAAAAGCTTTACTGGAAAAGAGCTAACTCCGGATCTTTTCGCCGAAATTCTTTCCAAATCGGTTAGGCCGATAAAAATAGTTTTAATGGATCAAACCAAGATTGGGGGAGTGGGAAATATTTATGCTAACGATGCTTTGTGGCTTGCTAGGATTGATCCCAAATCTCCTGCAAAAGATTTAGACGGGAAATCGGCCCGAAAACTTTATGATGCAATCCTTTCCGTACTTAAAGAGGGGATAAAGTATGGCGGTGCAAGTGAGTTGGCATTTGTTACTCCCGACGGAACTGAAGGGGATTATCAAAAACATACGCTAGCTTACGGTCATGAAGGCGAGGTTTGCGAACGTTGTCATAAAGCGACTTTCAAAAAATTCTTTCTTGGCGGTAGAGGCACATACTATTGCCCTGTTTGTCAGGTATAATAACTAATTGATATGGTTCAAAGTGCAGCAATATTTAGACTCCTGTTCACATATAGTTATTTAATTCTTTTTCCTTTAGTCGTTATCGAAGGGCCTATTGTTACGATTATCGCCGGTTTTTTAGTTTCCCTTGGTTTCATGGATTTTATTCCTACTTATTTGACAGTTATATCGGGTGATTTGGTAGGAGACTTCTTATACTATTCTGCAGGACGCTGGTGGCTGAATAAAACTTACAAAGGGGTTTTGAGATTCTTCAACGTAAATATCAATTTTGTTCATAAACTTGAAAACGCGTTAAGAAAAAATAAAGGTCCCTTTCTTTTTTTTGGTAAGCTTTCTCACGCCATCGGAGGAATTATTCTTTTTGCCGCCGGTTCGGTCGGTATTCCTGTGGGAGATTTTCTTTGGTTCAATTTTCTGGCAACACTTCCCAAATCTTTGATTCTTATCCTTGTCGGATACTATTTCGGTAGCACTGTAAGTAATTTCAAGAGATATGTCGATATTACGGCTTTGGGACTTTTTGTTTTTACACTGGTACTCATCGGAATATATTTTGCGGTTACTTATTTCTCCAATAAATATTTGAGTAAACTTGAAAAATAATTTAGTTTTTTGTGGGGATTTCTCTGATTGCAGGTGCCGCTCCGATTACTTTCTTTTTTGCAATCCGATTTAGCGTATATCCGAAGAGTCTATACCAGAGGTTGTAAAGAAGAATATTTTTCCAAACGTTTCTGGTTTTTCTGGCGGAGGTGAAGCATTTTACTTTCGGATCGATAATTACTTTACCTATATCCAGAAATTTCTGAAGTAAATATTGCTGATCCCCCATTTCTATCAGATATGGAGGATACCCGCCGATGATGTTGAGAGATTGCCGTTTGAATGCAAAATTTGCCGCGTAGACAATAGGAAATCTTTTGGTGTATTTTTGTAAAAATAGATTTATTTCCTGGCCTAGGCCGATTACCATATCAAAAAAGGGCGTTGCATTGGAATAATAAATCCAGCCTACCAGAGCAACTAATTCCGGATTTTTGTCAAAATCAGACTTAATGTATTTCAGCCAATTTGGAGGATAAGTCGTGTCCGCATCTGCGGAAACGATTATTTCACCTTTAGCCAATTTAACTCCTGAAGTTCTTGCTAAAATCACCGATTTATTTCTTTCTTTAATTACCCGGACGGGATAGGTTTTTGCTATTTTTGATGTGGCGTCTGTCGAGGCGTTGTCGACAACGATAACCTCAAAAAATTTTTTGTCTAATGATTGAAGTGAAATGGAATCAAGACATCTGCCGATCGAAGATTGTTCATTGTGGGCGGGGATGATGACAGAAATCAATAAATTTTTCTGCATAACTAGATATTGTATTTGATTATTGTACAATTGGCTAACTATGATTGGGAAAGTCTCTTTGAAGGATTTTAGGAGCTTTACTTCGAAGGCCATTGAATTTTCGGAAAAAATTACTTTAATCACCGGACCTAACGCTTCCGGGAAGACCAATATTCTCGAATCGCTCTTTTTGCTTTCCACAGGCAGAAGTTTCAAAGCCAGGGTAGAAGAAGAAATGGTTAATTATAAAAAGGATATTTCAAGGGTTAAGGGGGTCCTGCCGGGACTGACGGGTCCTGTCGGGAGCTCGTCGGGTCATCCGTCACTCGAAGTTATTTTAACTCGGGGGATGATTGATATTGGGGCGGATAGACCGGAAAAAGTTGCGCGGAAGAAACTTTTGGTAAACGGAGTTCCAAAACGTCTGGTTGATTTTGCGGGAAACTTTAAGGTAGTTCTTTTTGGTCCATGGGATCTTGATTTGGTTACCGAATCTCCGTCATTAAGAAGAAGGTTTTTGGATACGGTATTGTCCCAAGTTGATAGGGAATATCGGAGGAGTATTCTTTCCTACGAAAAGGGCGTAAGACAAAGAAACAGACTTCTATTCCGGATCCGGGAGGAAGGACTTTCGCGTTCACAGCTTCTTTTTTGGAATCAGTTATTGATTAAGAACGGAAATTACATAACCGAAAAAAGGGAGGAGTTAATTGATTTTATAAACGGATCTGGATTTCAGATTAACGGCTCAAAACTTAAGTTGATTTATGACAAGAGTATTATTTCGGACGGCAGGCTTGAACAGTATAAAGAGGAAGAAGTTGCAGCGGCAACGACCCTTGTGGGGCCTCACCGGGACGATTTTATTTTCGAAGAAGGTATACGAGATTTGGCGAGCTACGGAAGTAGGGGGGAGCAAAGAATGGGCGTTTTGTGGCTAAAAATGGCGGAATTGTCGTTTATCGAGGAAAGAACAGGCGAGCGTCCAACTCTTCTTCTTGATGATATTTTTTCGGAATTGGATCCGGAACATCGGGACAGCGTAATAGGGATAACAAAAAATCAGCAAACAATTATTACGACAGCCGACCCGCGCTTTGTAGGTGAATTGAAAAAAGTGGAAAAAGTTGAGTTAATGAAATAAAATTAATATATGGCAGAACATCACAGGCATTCTCCGGCTCCTAAAGAACAGATGTCGATGGATGAATATTTGGAACAACAGCGCGGGGGTCAAACGCCGGCAGGCCAGGGTGAGAAAAAGACTGTTACATTAGCCTCGGATACTGTTTCTGTCGGTGGTTTAGTACCGGTGGAGAAAAAAGAGGAGAAAGAGGCTAAAACAGAAAGCGATTTTCAGAGCAATATTGACAGAAGAAGGCAGAGAGATGATGAGTTTCTGAGAAACGGATCGGGTTCCACTTAATCTCCTTGTTTTTTCCGCAAAAAATGCGTTAATATAGGCTTGTATGTATTCTCCAAAATACGTTATTTCAAATAGGGTCTTGAAGAATGTCGGCTCGATCGAAGCCAGTAAAGAAGTTATTGAAAATGCTCCTTTGGTTCCTTCATTTGCCAAACAGTTTGCATCAGATGCCCAAGTCCGTACTATTCATCACGGAACCCACATTGAAGGAAACGACTTAACTCTATATCAAACCAAAAAGATTTTGGAGGGACAGGAAGTTTATGCCAGGGCCCGTGATATCCAAGAAGTAGTTAATTACAGAAATGTTATGCAGCTACTGGATGAGCTTGCTGTTAAAAGGGGAGGCTATGATGCCAACATGCTTAGGGATATTCATAGGGCTACGGTTGACAGGATTGTTGTGCCGGAAAAAGTTGGAGTTTTCCGGACCACGGAAGTTGTGGTTAAGGAAGAGGGAACCGGAAAAGTTATTTTTCAACCGCCTCCTTCCCACGAAGTTCCATATCTTTTGGAAGATTTTTTTGAATGGCTGAATGACGCCTCGGCGCGCGAAATACATCCTATTCTTAGAGCCGGAATAGCACACTATATTTTGGTTGCGATTCACCCCTTTGTCGAAGGAAATGGCCGGACCGTCAGGGCTTTTGCCTCCCTTATTTTGATGCGCGAAGGATATGACATCAAAAAATTCTTTTCTCTTGAGGAGCATTTTGATGAAGATCCTGCCGCTTATTATGAAGCTCTAGGGGAGGTTGACCGGCAGTCCCCGAATATAGGCTCTAGGGAACTTACTCCGTGGCTCGAATATTTTACCGGAGTTGTTGCAATTGAGCTGACCAAAATAAAGGATAAAGTCAGAAAGCTTTCGGTCGACTCCCGGCTTAAGGTTAAGTTTGGTGAGCAGGTGGCACTAACCGAGAGGCAAATGCGTTTGATAGAGTATATTTCGGATCAGGGCTCGGGTAGTATGGGAGAACTTTCTAAAGTCTTGCCTATGGTTTCCGAAGATACGATTTTGAGGGAAATCAGAGATCTTATGGAAAAAGGAATTCTTAAAAAGACTGGGACAACTAAAGCTTCAAAGTATGTAATTGCGGGTAAATAGTACTTCACTTTTATTGTCGGGTGTATAATCGGCTCAGCGTTTAGACAACCTACCTGAAAGGAGACCTGCATGACTGTTTTTTTGGCTGTATTAGGGGTAGTTCTAATTGCTGGGGGAGGGGTGCTGTCGGGATTAGCCAAGAAGCCGCGGTTGGCGGCGGGGGATAGGGTATGCCTGGAGTCCATCAAGGCTTTCCTCTTTGTTTCGGGAGGAGTGGCACTTGGAGCTGCTGCAGCCCTTTTTTTGCTAGGGAAATAGCAGTCTCGGACAATACAGGTATTGCCTATGGCAAAGTAAGACGGGTGGGGCAGATGTCTCGGAAAAATAATATATAAACCCGAGACATACTTTAACCCCACCCAGAAATTTTAGATATATAATAGGGTATGCAATTTAAGGATTTGGCAGTATATCTGGAAAGGCTTGAAAAGACTTCTTCACGGCTTGAAATTACAAGAATTTTGACCGAGCTTTATAAGGCTTCAAGTACCTCCGAAGTTGACAAAGTTACATATTTATCACTTGGCATTTTGGCACCGAATTATGAGGGAGTGATCCTTAATCTGGCGGAACGGATGATGATCAGGGTTTTGGCAAAGGCATATGGTTTAACCGAGGAAAAAGTTGAATCCGAATATAAAAAATCGGGGGATGTTGGTGATACCGCCCAAAAATTGGCCGGCGGAAGAGGAAGCAACAAATCCGTTACGGATGTATATGAAAAATTATTGGAAATTGCCGCGGATAATGGGGAAGGATCGCAGGAACGCAAAATTGAAAAGACGGCAGAACTTCTTAAAAGTCTTGACCCTCTTTCGGTTCGTTTTGTTTCCAGGATTCCCATAGGACGCCTTCGGCTCGGATTTTCTGAAAAGACTGTAATAGATGCCCTCTCGTCAGTAGGTCATTTTTCTTCCAAAGAGATAGAAGATGCTTATAACATCAGACCCGATATTGGTTATATTGCGAGGCTGGTTAAGGAGGGAAACCTTAAAAGTGCCAAACCGGAAGTCGGAGTTCCTGTAGTTCCGATGCTTGCCCAGCGTCTTAACTCGGTAACGGAGATGATCAAAAAGATGGGTGAGGTCTCGGTTGAACCAAAGTTTGACGGGCTCAGAATTTTTATTCACTATCGTAAAAAAGGTGATTTTATCAAAATCTTTACCAGAAATATGAATGCAATTCCTTTGGAAACTTTTCCTGAACTTAAAGAAGTCGGCAAGTTTATTAAGGTTCAGGAAGTGATTTTGGATTCCGAAGCAATTGGGGTTGACCCCAAACGCGAAATGTTTTTGGATTTCCAAAAAACAATTCAGAGAAGAAGAAAGCACGAGATAGCCAAAAATGCATCGGAAATTCCGCTCCAATTCCAGGTTTTTGATATTCTTCTGGTCGATGGCCGCAGCATGATTAACGAGCCATATATTAAAAGGAGGGAAGAGCTTAAAAAGGCAGTTATAAGCGGCAGTATTTTACGGGTTGATGAAAATACTGTTACGTCCGATCCTGGAGTGATTAAATCGATGCACCAGAAATATTTGAAAATGGGACTTGAAGGTGTGGTTGTTAAAAAGGCAAATGGATTTTATGTTTCGGGCAGGGCCGGATGGAACTGGGTCAAGATGAAGGAAGAAGAGGGGAGGCAAGGGAGACTTTCCGATACTGTCGACTGTGTAGTCATGGGTTACACCAGGGGACTAGGGAAGAGAGTAGGGTTTGGAGTAGGGCAGTTTCTGGCGGGGATTAAGGACGGAGACGTTTTTAAGACGGTTACAAAAGTCGGGACAGGTTTAACGGATGAGCAATTTAGGGAACTCAAGACACGTTTAACAAAGATTCAGGTAGGCCAAAAGCCAAAAGAATATGAAGTTAATAAAGATCTGTTTCCTGATTTCTGGGTTGAACCGGAAGTGGTAGTCGAGCTTGCAGCCGATGAGATTACGATTAGTCCAAAACACACGGCCGGTTATGCCTTAAGATTTCCCCGATTAATCCGCTTTCGTGATGACAAGAGTGCTGAGGATGCAACTACGGCTCGCGAGCTCAATCAGATTTTCAAGCTTCAGAAAAAATAATCAGTCCTTGACCAAAGTATTATTATTGTGAAAAGATGAAAGTGTAGAAAGAGGGTGATTATTTATGGCAGGAACAGGTCTTAAAAAAACAACCGCAGGAGCACTAGCTTACGTTTTAGGTCCCATAACCGGAATAATTTTTCTGTTGATTGAAAAAGATCCATTTGTCAGATTCCACGCAATGCAATCCACAGTGGTATTTGTGTTTTTATTTGTTTTGCAATGGATTTTGGGAATTACAATTATTCTTTTTCCTTTGGCAGCGCTCGTCGGCCTTGTCGCTTTTATACTTTGGCTTATACTTATCTACAAAGCTTGGCAAGGTGAGCAGTGGGAGGTACCGGTGCTCGGTAAGATTTCCAAAAATTTGCTCAAGAAAGCTTGAACTCTATGAGACTTTTGGTAGGGCTGGGCAACCCGGGGAGGCAGTATGTAAATACACGTCATAACGCCGGGTTTTTTGTGGCAGACAGTCTTTACAGCCGGAAAGTTCCTGCCGGTTTTGTAATTAAGAAATCAGATGTTTTCATGAACGAATCTGGTGTTTTTGTTAAAAAACTGGTTGATCAATATAAACTTGAACCTTCTAACTTATATATCGCCCATGACGACCTCGATATTCCACTTGGGGCGTATAAAATTCAGCTTGGTGTTGGGCCCAAAGTCCATAACGGGGTTAATTCAGTTGAGGAGGAACTCGGGACGAAAGATTTTTGGAGAGTCCGTATAGGAGTGGATAATCGAAAGCCGGATGACAGAACTTCCGGGGAGGAATATGTACTTCAAGATTTTACCGCTGAGGAGCGAAAAGCTCTGGACGGGGTTATCCAAGAAATATGCAAAAAGTTGGTGACATTATAAACGAATACAAACTAGACGATACGGACAAGTACGTCAGTAGGGAATTTCAGAAATATGCTTACGATCTGGCGGAAGAACTCGGGGATATGCAGCATAAATCCCTTTATATGAAGCTTGCTAAGGAAACCCCGCGGGGACTTCTTGATTCCGCTAGAAGCTTTGTCAAAGATGCTCAAAATGCCAGGAGTAAAGGACGTTTGTTTATGTGGAAACTAAAGCAATTAAAAGATGAGTCAAAAAATAAAAAGATTAAATAAGGAGTTCTTTAAAAGAGGCGCGAAAGAAGTCGCAAAAGATCTTCTTGGTAAAAAACTTGTCAGAATTCTTCCGAATAGACGTAGGAAAGAGGGGATAATAACCGAAACTGAAGCTTACGTTGGAATATTAGACAAAGCCAGCCATTCCTTTGGAGGAAGAAGGACTAAAAGGAATGAGGTAATGTACGGAGAAGCGGGGAGAGTTTATGTATATTTTACATACGGAATGCATTGGTTGCTGAACTTTGTGGTATCTAAAAAAGATAATCCCCAGGCGGTTTTAATTAGAAGTCTGGATATGGTAACAGGTCCTGCAAGGCTAACAAAATATTTGGGAATTGATAAAAGTTTCTATGGGGAGGATTTGACTAAAAGTGAAAGAATTTGGGTTGAAGCTACGGGGAATATTGTTAAAAAGGGCGATATTAAAAAACTGCCGAGAATTGGAGTAAACTATGCTGGAAGTTGGAAGGCTAAACTTTTAAGGTTTTTGTATGCAGAAAAAAAGTAATTTTTTTCAACAGGTTTACGATGAGGTCAAGAAAATTCCGGAAGGGAAGGTTATGACTTATGGTCAAGTCGCTTCAAGGCTCGGAACTCGGGATGCCAGGCGGGTTGGCCATGCCCTCCATGCGAATAAGGATAGAAGTTGTCCTTGTCACCGTGTAGTAAACAAAGAAGGTCGGGTTGCTCCTTCATACGCGTTCGGTGGCCACCACGAGCAAAGAAACAGGCTTATTGCCGAAGGAGTCAAGTTTTTGGACGAGATGCGGGTGGACCTTGATAAGTGCGGCTGCAAAGATTAATGCTAGAATAGATAAGTATTACTGCCATGCGCCGCGAACTTTTTATTCACCTTGCTTATTGGTTTTCTTTCTTTATTTTTATTTCATTGTTCCGGCATTTTTTATCACTATCCTATTGGCCATTTTGGGTGGGAGGTTTGGTTGGAGTATTTTTGCCGGATATAGATCACCTCATTTATATATTTTTCTTGAGTCCTCAAGAACTAACTTCACAGAGAATGAATTTTCTGCTTGGTAGAAAGGAGATTAAAAGATCGATTGAGCTTCTTTATGAAACGAGGAGTGAAAGAAGGGGACTAATTTTCCATACATTTTTTTTCCAGATAATTCTTCTTATCCTGACCTTTTGGCTTCTCAGTTCTTCGGCTTCGCTTTTTGGCAAAGGATTGGTGCTTTCATTTGCTCTTCATATAAGTATTGATCAGGTTACTGATCTGGTTGATACAAAAAGTTTGAGTAACTGGACAAAAATTTTTCCGATAAATCTTACCTACCCGATGGCGGAACTTTACACAATTAGCGGAATTATTCTTCTTAGTGTCATGGGATTTTTAATTTAAGCAAATCTTCAGAGTTATTTAAGATAATAAAAAAATTGGTACTTGGCAGAAATTATTTCTTGTCCTAGTATCACTCATATGAATTCAATGCTTGAAGCGGCTCTAACTCAAATTAAAGAAACTTCGACTATTTTGGAAGGGGATTATCCGGACAAAAAAAGATTTAAAAAGGCTATTGAGGCGGTTCTAACTCCCCAAAGGGTTGTAAAAGGAAAAGTTTCAATTAAGGTTGTAAGTGGTAAAAGAAAAATATTTCAGGCTTTCAGGATTGAACACAATGATGCACGCGGTCCTTTCAAGGGCGGAATAAGATTTCACCCGAATGTCAATGAAGATGAGGTGCGGGCGCTTTCGACTCTAATGAGTTTGAAATGCGCTGTCGCAGGAATTCCTTATGGAGGGGCTAAGGGGGGAATTGTTGTTGATCCTTCGAAGCTTACAAAAGAAGAATTGAAGAACCTGTCGGTTGAATATGCAAAATTTATTACCCCCTATATCGGACCTTGGAAGGATGTTCCGGCCCCGGATGTAAATACTGATGGGCAGATTATGTCCTGGATGCTTGAGACCTATGAGAAGAAAATCGGATATCAAGCACCGGCGACGTTTACAGGTAAACCGATCGAGCTGGGCGGCTCTCTAGGCAGGACAGAAGCGACAGGGCAGGGTGGAGTCTATGTTCTTACGGCTTACGCTAAGGCCAAGAAAATAAATATCAAAACCTCGACGGTTGCGGTTCAGGGTTTTGGAAACGTCGGCAGTTATTTTGTAAAATTTGCATCCGAAGCAGGGTTCAAAATTGTGGCAGTATCGGATTCTTCAAGCGGAATCTATAACCCGAAGGGACTAAATATTAAAACTCTTTGGGAATTTAAGGCAAAAGGCGGAGCCTTTAAAGAATTTCCTCTTAAAAACGGAACCAAATTGATTACCAACGCCGGACTTCTTGAGCTCCCGGTTACAATTTTGGTGCCTGCGGCACTTGAAAACTCAATTACCAAAGAGAATATGGAAAAGATTTCGGCAAAGGTTGTTTTTGAGATGGCCAATGGACCTACAACCAGCGAAGCAGACGCGTATCTCTTCAAGAAAGGAATAGATGTAATTCCCGATATTTTAACGAATTCCGGCGGAGTTACCGTAAGCTATTTTGAATGGGTGCAAAATCTGAATGGTTACTACTGGACTTTGGAAAAAGTTAACGAACAGCTTAAAAAGACCATTATTAAAGCCTTTGATGATATTGACAAAATTGTTAAAGCCAAAAAGATTTCATATAGACGCGGCGCAAATTATCTTTCGATAAAAAGGATAATAGATGCAATGATGCTTCGGGGGAGAGTCTAACTTCTTTGGTTAAAATCAACATCTTCAATCTTCTTGTTTTTGATAATGATTAAATTTCCGGGTTTGGGATAATCTAAGACCTGGAAGAAGAAGAATTTTCCGCTTGTTTTTAAATGTTTTATAGCGGCAATAACTGCGCCATGGGTACAGATTGAGATTGCGGAATAATTCTTTTTGTCAATTTCATTGAGAAAGTTATTGACTCTCGTATAGAAACTGGAAAAAGGTTCTCCATCTTCCAGTTCCGCGATCCTTTCATCGGATTGAAATCTTTTTTTTGCTACCGTTCCCACAATTTTCGCCGAGTCCACACACCGTAGGTAAGGAGAGCAAAAATTAGCATCCGTTGGGACATCTTTAAGAAAATTACCGATTTTTTCCAATGCGGGGATACCTTTTGAAAGAATTGGTAGTGTAAAGGTGTTTTCCAAATGCCCGATGATCCTAACAAATAAACTACCTGAATCTTTGGTGTCACCATGGCGGAAAATATAATAATCTGTCATTCTCTGCAGCAATCAATGGCTTTTTGAACTAAAGACCCGAGTTTGGAAAAGGCGGATTTATCGTCGGGCATTTTTAACGCCGACGCCTTTTTATCAGTTACCAAATTTAGTCCCCAAAATAGGGAATAGAGTTTATAAGATTTTTCAAAAAGTTCCTGGGCCTTTTTCTTATCTCCTTTTTTAAGTTCTTTAGTTCCGACTTCCATGAGTCTCATTGACGAAGAGAGCAGGTGCTTGCTGATGCACCAAACTTCACCCTCAGGGTTTTCCACGATTTGCTTCATAAGTTCGGTCCGCATTAAACGCACTTCATTCAGAAGATCGAGATATTTTTTGTTTTTAGTCTTCTCAGCCGTAAAGAAAAGATGTTCTTCGATCGAAATCAGGTTCATAATTCCTATTGAAAGGTCTTCGCCGGAGGATAAATCCAGATTTTTCTCGATTTTAAATTTTTCAACTTTATTAATTAAGTCCTTATAAGTTCGAATCATATTAATGCTTTGTCTCGAAAAAGAATATTACGCTGGAAATTATAAGCATTAGGACCGGGAATGCAACCTTCTGGAAGGGAAAGAGTTGTTTGCCTCTGATTTTTCTGACTTTTTTGTCAGCCCAAATCCCAATTAAAAATACTAGAGAGCCGACAAAAATTCCAAAAATGATTTTGTCTACATCCAAAAAAGTGTTACGTTTTATTCCTATTATATGGCTTAATTTAAGTGGAATGAGCACAAAAAAATACATCAAAACAAATGTCGGGAATGAATAGTATTTGGTGGGGAGTTTTGGCCATTTTCGGTTAATCCAATTAATTGTTACAAAAGAAAAAGAGAGAATGAATCCTCCAATCCAAATAGAGGTAACCAAATCATCAATTCCCAGTAATCTGGAAATTCCGAGACCCGCAATAACGGTGACTGTGCAAACGGGACACATACTTTAGGAAATTTTGAAACCTGATTTCTCGATAACCTCCTTAATCTTAACAAAATTTACCCTTCGCTTAAACACTCAAGATTTTTATTAGCCTCTTGACTCGGTGTCTCGTGAAAATGTATATTGTCCTATGGCAACAATAGCAATAACCGATAAAGATTTTGATGCACAAGTTCTTCAAAATAAACTTCCGGTACTCGTTGACTTTTGGGCGGAGTGGTGCGGTCCCTGCAAGATGGCAGGACCTGTTTTGGAAGATCTGTCCGAAACCTACAAAGATAAGGTCATTGTAATGAAACTTAACGTTGATGAAAATCCCGCCATGTCTCAAAAGTATGGCGTGATGTCGATTCCTACAACCATCCTTTTTAAGGGTGGCAAAGAAGTAGGGCGTCAGGTCGGTTTTTCAGGAAAAGAAGCATTTGAAACTTTAATGAAAAAGGGGGTGAACAGTTAATGCCACCAGTAGATCAACCAACACCAGGTACTCAAACACCTCCGGCTCCAGTTATGAATCCGCCAGCGGATCAGCCGGTTGTTAATCCAACAGGTATGCCAGAGCCTCAAGCTCCGGTAGAGCAACCGCCCGCAACTCCAGCTGAAGGAACGGATACAGGGACAGGAATGCCCCCGGCAAATCCTCCTGTAGCGGGAGTTTAATTTAGAAATTGAAAGTTGAGGATGGAAGTTTGACAAAGTCAAACTTCTGTCTTCGTTTTTAATATGGAATCACAAGTTATTGCTTCAAAACCAACTGACACTAAAGGACCTTGGGATGTTGCTATTATCGGTTCGGGCCCTGCGGGACTGACTGCCGCCATTTATACAACCCGCGGTGCAGCTTCTACTTTGATTTTGGGAGGAACTGTTTGGGGGGGACAGCTAATGCTGACAACCACTGTTGATAACTTTCCGGGATTCCCTGAGGGGATCCAAGGACCAAAACTTATGGAAAAAATGAAAGCGCAGGCCGAAAGGTTTGGGGCAGAATTTAAAGCTGTTGATGTTAGTTCAATTGATGTAAGTAAAAGACCTTTTGAAATTACGGCGGGTGGAGAAGTATTCACCGCCAGAAGTGTCATTATTGCAACCGGCGCTCAGACTAAATGGCTCGACTCTTCAGGAATAAAAGAGCTTATCGGCCGCGGGGTTTCTTCTTGTGCCCCGTGTGATGCTCCGTTTTTTAAAGGTAAAAAGGTTGCAGTTGTCGGAGGAGGGGATTCCGCAATGGAAGAGGCGTTGGTTTTGACAAAGTACGCATCTGAAGTAACCATTATCCACCGCCGAAATGAGTTTAAAGCCTCCGCTGCGATGCAGGAGAAGGTTAAGTCTGACCCCAAGATTAAAATAATGTGGAACTGCGAAGTCCAAAAAGCGATTGGTGGGGTAAAACTGGAAAAGCTGTCTATTAAAAATAATGAAACAGGAGAAGTTTCAGAGATTCCTTTTGACGGTCTTTTTGTTGCCATCGGACATTCTCCTTCCACGATGATTTTTACTGGCAAAATTGATTTGGATGAACGTGGGTATGTTAAAAACAAGGGTACAAATACAAATGTGGAGGGAATTTTTGTTTCTGGGGATGTTCATGATTTTACGTACAAACAGGCGGTAATTGCCGCGGGGTTTGGCTGCATGGCTGCAATGGACGACTTAAAATATCTTCAGGAAAAACAGTAGTTTCAAAACTTCAATATTCTCTAAGTTGACATTTATTCTTTCTTCGTGCAGAATAGACACATGCCTGAAAAGAAAAGGGAAATAAAAATTTCACTTCCAACAAATCTCCGCCAGTTTATTGTTCCTGTATTAGTGATACTCCTTATTGGGTTTGCATTTTTTTCCGGAACTCTTTGGCAAAAAGTCCAAAACCTTGAAAAGGGTGGAGCAACGGCGGGTACTACCACTCAAGTGGCTCCGTCAACAGCCCCGACGGCTTCTCTTGATACAATTAAAGGCCTTTTTAATAAGGATTTAATTAAATTTGGGGATGCTTCCCGCAAGGTTTTATTTGTAGAGATGGCGGATCCGTCTTGTCCTTATTGCCACGCGGCAGACGGATTAAATCACGCGATTTATAAGAGTCTTGGTTCTACATTCCAGCTGGTGGCGGATGGTGGAAGCTACGTTTCTCCGACCGCCGAAATGAGAAAACTGGTTGACTCAGGACAGGCCTCTTACGTTTATATTTATTATCCGGGTCATGGTAATGGTCAGGTTGGAATGGAGGCGCTTTACTGCGCCAACGAGCAGGGTAAGTTCTGGGCAGTGCACGATCTTTTAATGACCGACGCCGGCTACAATTTAATGAATACAACGGTTCTAAACGATAAATCAAAGGTAGGCTTGGTGGCAGATTTTCTTAAGTCGGTAATAGATCCGTCTTTCATTACTTCGTGTGTATCAAGTGGTAAGTATGACGCCAGGCTACAAAGTGATCAGGATTTGGCAACAAGTCTCGGGATTCAAGGAACTCCGGATTTTTATGTAAATGCAAACAATTTCCCCGGTGCGTATAACTACACCGATATGAAATCCACCGTTGATGCCGCGTTGAAATAAGCGATGTACAAGCAAGGAAGTAAAATTGACGAAGCTTCAACTTCGCAAATAAAAATTAGTGTTCCGATTGAGGGAAATGCCTTATTGGAAAAAGTTGTAAAGCAGATTAATTCTAATAGAGAAATAAAGACTCTTTGGAAGGTAATGAACGTCAATGCCACAGGTAGGTTAGGAATAACCGATCATGGTGCAACACATTTTCAAATCGTATCGACGATTGGTTTAAAAATAGCAAGGATTTTTGAGAAAAAGGGAGTAAGCTTCTCGGTTGTTACTGATTTTGGTTTAACTAAAGATCACGCCGAGGTGATAATATTTTTGGCTTCGGTAATGCACGACCTGGGGATGAGTATCCACAGGCGCGGACACGAAGAATTCAGCTTGTTTTTGTCGAATAATCTTTTGCATGAGATACTCGGATTTCTTCCTGTTGAAGAAAGAACGGTTGTTATTTCCGAGACTCTTCACGCAATTATAAGCCACAGGGCCGACGGTGAACCTTTTACAATTGAGGCAGGTATTGTCAGGATTGCAGACTCACTCGATATGACCAAAGGAAGAAGCAGAATCTCGTATTCTTTGGGAAACATTGATATTCACTCCGTTTCCCACAATTCGATTATAAAGGTCGAAATTGAAGAAGGAGTTAAGCGTGCTGTTGAGATTAAAATTGTAATGACAAATCCGGCAGGAATCTTTCAGGTGGATGATCTGATGAAGGAGAAGTTAAAGGGTGGGGGAATTGAAAACCACATAGGCGTGAAAGCTTACTTAATTGATAACGGAAAAGAAAAATTGTTTAAAGAATACAATCTTTAAAAATTAACCTACGGATAGAATTTCCTTAACTTTGTTGACGAGTTCTTCGGGATTTACATCGGTTTTGAGAAGTACGTCCTTAGCACCAAGAGTAATAGCTTCTTTGAGAATCGGATCGTGGGCCAGGTTTGTCAACATATAAATATTTTTGTTTGGGACTTTGGGTGGACTTTTCTTTAATTCTCCAAGAAGGACAATTCCATCCATTTTGGGAAGCATGATGTCAAGAAGTACCAAATCATACCCGCCTTCACGGCACTTTGTTAATCCTTCGGCTCCATCCGTAGCTACATCTACTTTAAAACCGGCGCTTTCCAAAACTCTTTGATAAAGGTTTCTAGTATTTTGATCGTCCTCTACTACTAAAATTTTTTTGTTATCCATAATCGAACCCCATTATACGTCTATAAAGAAGGAAGTGTAAAGATAAACTTTGAACCTTTCCCCAGTGTGCTTTCAACTCGTATTTTTCCTCCCGAAAGTTCTATTATATTTTTGCAAATATAAAGCCCCAGTCCCGTACCTGCAGTAGTTGGTAAATTGGTGCTATTTTCAAGTTTGCCGAATTTGGTAAAAAGTTTATCAATATCTTCTTTTTTGATCCCGATTCCCGTATCGGAAACGGTTATTTCTACCATATTTCCTGCTTTTACTGCAGTTATAGTTACCCTGCCTCCGTCCGGGGTGAACTTTATGGCATTTCCTGCAAGATTGGTTATAACCTGGTGCAATCTTTCTTTATCTGCCTTGACATTAATTTCTTCAGAGGTTTCCGAACCTAAGTTAATTTTCTTGTCACCGGCTTGTTTTTGAAGCTCCTCAACAACAAGCGTTATTTCATGCCCGATATCCAGTTTTTCAGGTGTGAGTTCAATTCTTCCCGCCTCAATTCTTGAAACGTCTAGCATATCAGCCACAAGTGAAATTCCATGCTCGGTTGATTCAAGTGCGATATCAAGATCTTCCTTGGCCTTGGCCGGGGTTTTCCCCAACTCGCTTCTTGCCAGCCAAATATAATTCTTTACGGTTGCCATAGGGCTTCGGAGGTCGTGACTTGCGATTGATATGAATTCATCTTTAACCTGATCAAGTTTTTTAAGCTTGAGGTTGGCCGATTCAAGCTCCCGAGTTGCCCTTTTGACTTCCTCCTGAAGAGTAATGTTGAACTTGCTTATCTCCTCAAATCTCTGAGCGTTTTCAAGTGCGACGGAAAGCTCGGGACCCAAGATTGAGAGAAAGTTAATATCCTGATCAAAAAATATTTCTCCTGAAGATTTTTCTCCCAAGAGAAGAAAGCCTATAAAATGCTCTTTGGTTGAAAGCGGCATACTTATGAAGATTTCCTTATCGCGCATGAGCTTTTTCAGCCCGCTTTCTTCCATTTCATCAAGTACAAGTAACTTTTTGGTGACTTTCATTTTTTCGATATCACCTGCTGTCATTTCGAGTTTTTTGTTACGGATTCGGCTTTCAACTATTTGTATATTTTTTCCGTCCATGGTTACGAAAGCCGCGTCGGCGAGTCTCAGCTCACTTGTTATGATCGAGAGAACGCGTGTAGTCAGATCGTTTAGGGTAAGCGAAGTGGCCATGGTTTTTGATAATGTGTTAAGAACCGATTCGGTATCGTAACCTTCTTTAAAAAATACTTTGTCGGTTGTTTTTTCCAATAAACCCCGGAGTGGCTGGAAAGTGAAAGCAATGACTAGGGCAAGAACGGTTGAGCTAATCAAACTTGAAGCCGGAGTTGGAGTTTTTGTAATTAGGCTGGAAATAACAAAAAGCCCGCTTGAATATATTACCCCAAGAATTACCAGGAGTAGGGAATAAGAAACTGATCTTGCGATAATCAGGCGGATGTCGAAAAGTCGGTGTTTGATAATGGCGTAAGTGGATAAACCAATAAAAGGAATAATGAATAGAGACGAGACCCAAAAATAACTTGAATTACCAAAGATAACCGGAACGATTACATCAACCGCAAGAGTACTAACCGCCATTATTCCAATACCCACGAAGACATAACGCAGTTGCAAACGGCTTAAGAGGCTGCTTGCTTTATACCTTTTAATAAAGTTGTTAATTATAAAAATCCCGGACAATAAGTTAAAAATTCCCCAATATAAATAGACAGGGCCTGTAATAGTCGATCTGGCAGCATTAACTATAACGACATCTTTAATCCAGTAGTTTGTAAAAAAAAGAAAATAAATAAACGGAAGCGAAAATATTGTATATAAAACTACCGGAATCGTGGCTTCTTTGGTGCTACCGTTTGGGAAAACGGAAGAGAAGTATAAGGTTGAACCGACCATTAAAAATACAAAAAAATAAGCTAAAGTAATCCAAACTCTGGGAGTATAAAGAACCGGATTTTCGTAAAAGTAAAGACAAAAGCACCAAAGGGCGGAGGATGCGGCAAAAACAGAAAGGGAAATATTGGCCGGATTTTTTCTATTTTGATACCAAACAATAAAACCCAGAAAAAAAAGAAAGAGCCCACTGAGGATTCCAAGAATCTTAATATCCATTCGATTCTTAGCTTACAATAAAAAGAGGGTGAATGAAAAGTAATTACTTTCTTTTTAGATGGGCAACGATTGCAGTCGGAAGGCCGTCTTCGGTTTTCCAGAATATTCTATCTTCATCCAGGGATTTAACTTCAAGACCATACTTATTGGCAAGATTATAAATATCATCAACACTCGGCCTGTGAATTCCAAATTCTTCCGCGGTTTGGTCGGCCCAACGCCTGGCGCCAATTGCTCCAAGGATTGTCCAAAAAACATTTTGACGCAGTTGCTCCGGAACGTGTTTTTTTACCTCTTCCGAATCCCAGTTATCAGTTAGAGTTGCCAGAATAAAATCACCACTAGGGTCCAACCTTTCGGAAACATTTTTGAAAACTCCCGCCTGTTCCTCTTCCGTCAACCAATTAAAAACAATGTTGCAAAAAACAAAGGGTATGGAATCCAACCTTAATACTTTTTCGCTGTCAGAAACCGTTCTCGGCCAGGGTTTTCCGATATCCATCTGCACAGGGTAGGTTTGATCGAAGGCTTTTTTATTATCCCTTGAAAGACGCCTCATTAATGTTTCCAGAAACTTCGGCTGGATATCTGCTGCGATTATTTCGGGATTTCCAAAATTTTTATGCAAAGAGGAAATTTCGATTGAGTTTTGGCCGCTGCCCAAGATGACAATTCTTCCGGGGTTTCTGTGTATTTTTTCTCTGGCGAAGCTGACGGTATTAACAACCTCTTCTCTATGGAGTGGTAAAAATTGGTAAGTATCATAAAGGGTTACCCCCGGCATCACCCTGCGGGCATAATTGGCCCATCTCTCGATCGGAACACTTCCTTGGCTTCTCTCGGGTCCCGTGTTTCCTGCAATTATTATTTTGCCGGGTGACATAAATTTACAATGCTCAATATTCCCAACGGGAGGTTCTTTTGTCAATGGGTAAAGATGCTACAATAAATTTATGCCCCTGACTGAACGTCAGATTATCGATTTAATTAAAAAAAGTGGATTGCTACTGCTTGATGAAAGTACAATTGCCAAAGCAGAGGATTATGCCTCAAGAACCGGGTCGTCAAGCCTTTTGACGTCTCTTATTGAAACTGGAGTGTTGACCCAAGACCAAGTCGGCACGATTATTGCGGGTTACTACAACGTTCCTTACATTGCTCTTTCGAAAGAATCAATTCCTCCGGATGTTGCCCATATAATTCCCGATAAAGTGGCAAGACGCCAAAAAGCAATCGTTTTTGCCAGGGATGCATCGGGGGTCAAAATTGCATTGAGTGATCCCACAAACCGGGTTATTCCTGCACTCATTGCCAGAAAAACGGGACAAAACGTTTCCGTATATTATGCAAGCGAGGGCGAAATTATCTCCACAATTACACTTTATGAAAAAGCTCTCCAGAAAACCATTGATGAACTCCTTCACGAATATGTACAGCAGGCAACTCTATTTAAAGGGGATCTACCCATTATTAAAGTTGTAGACGAACTTATAAACGCCGCTTATTACGACAGGGCTTCTGATATTCATATCGAGCCGGAAGATAAAACTTCTCTAATCCGTTTCCGGGTAGATGGGGTTTTGCAGGATGTTTTGCGGGTTCCCAGGGAGATTCATGATAGGGTAATTTCAAGAATAAAAGTTTTATCTAATTTAAGAACGGATGAACACATGAGTGCTCAGGATGGAAAAATGACTGCCCATCTCGAGAATGAGGATCTTGATATCCGCGTATCAATTCTTCCTGTCAGCGATGGGGAAAAAGCTGTTCTCAGGCTTCTATCAAGTCATTTACGTGAATTTACTCTGTCGGATCTTGGAATGAATTCGAAGGATTTATCAAAAGTTACGAACGCCTTTGCCAGAAGCTTCGGCATGATTCTTTCTACCGGCCCAACCGGTTCGGGTAAAACTACGACTATTTATGCAATTTTGAAAATATTAAATACCCGTGAGAAGAATATTATGACTATTGAAGACCCGGTGGAGTATAGAATTCACGGTGCAAATCAGGTTCAGGTAAATGCAAAGACCAATTTAACTTTTGCCAACGGGCTGCGCTCAATATTGAGACAGGATCCGAATGTTATATTCGTGGGTGAGATTAGAGATAGCGAAACCGCCGGAATTGCCGTAAATGCGGCCTTAACAGGGCATCTTGTTTTGTCGACTCTTCACACAAATGACGCGGCGACCGCTATACCAAGGCTTATTGATATGAAGATAGAACCATATTTGGTGGCTTCAACCGTAAGCGTAGTTGTAGCTCAGAGGCTTGTCAGATTGGTTTGCCCGTTTTGTAAGGTTGAACAAAAAATGCCAATCTCGGAGATAGTTAAACATTTTCCTCAAGAAACCGTCCAAAAATATTTCGGATCCGGGAGCGAGGCAAAGGTTTTTATAGGAAAGGGATGCAAAAATTGCAGACAAACGGGATATGTCGGAAGGGTTGGACTCTTTGAAGTTTTGGAGATAACCAAAGGTATAAGACAACTTATCACCGAGAAGGCGGATGCGGATGTTATTGGACAAAAAGCAATTGAGGAAGGAATGAAAACAATGCTTGATGACGGCCTTGAAAAAGTAGCCCGTGGAGTTACATCAATTGATGAGGTTATCAGAGTTACAAAAGTGGAAAATCTTTAAGTGAAAGACAAAAATACGGAACAAAATAAAAGAATTGGCCTTTCCTCGGGGGACAAAATTGCTTTAATCAGTAATTTGAGTACTATGCTTTCGGCCGGAATTCCGATTCTTGACGCCGTTAGTAATATTTTGGAAGATTCGAAAGGTTCAACCAGGAAAGTTTTGGAAACTCTCCGTGACGACTTAACCGAAGGGCATCAGGTAAATTATTCTCTTTCAAAATTCCCCAATGTTTTTGATAAAGTAACCGTTAATGTTATTAAAGCTTCCGAGGAAGCGGGGACTCTGGACGTAACTCTTAAAGACCTTCGGGATACCTTAAGAAAACAAAATGAATTTAACGACAGTATTCGTTCAGCACTTCTTTACCCGACCTTTATTATTGTGGTATTTGTTCTGGTACTTCTTCTGAATCTGATTTTTGTTATTCCGAGAATCGCTCTGGTTTTTAACAACCTGAAAGTTCCGCTTCCGTTACCGACCAAGATTTTGATTTTTGTTTCAAATTTTATGACCAAAAATACAATTCCATTTCTCCTGGGACTAACGGCGATAGGCCTTTTCATTGCTTATCTCTTTTCCCAGAGAAGGAGTTTCCTTCTTAACATCTTTTATTCCCTGCCCGGAATATCGGGACTGGTGAAGCTTATAGACCTGACGCGCATAACCAGAAGTTTATACCTTCTACTTAATTCCGGGCTTCCCATTGTTGCCTCCCTTGACCTGGTTAGTGATGTTGTCATGAGGAAGGAAACGAAAAAAATAATTGAAAATTCAAAGCAGCTGATTTTGTCGGGTAAAACTTTTTCGGACGGTTTAAGAGTAGCCAAGAATTACATCCCTTCAATGATGATAAAGCTGGTGGAGACCGGAGAGAGAACGGGAACTCTTGATAAATCTCTTCAGGATATTTCGGAATATTTTGATTATCAGGTTACGACTACTTTGAAAACTCTGACTGCGCTTCTGGAACCCATCATGCTGGTTACGGTCGGAATTGTAGTTGGAGCCATGATGATTTCAATAATTGCTCCGATTTACAGTTTAATTGCAAACGTCAGTCCGTAATCAAATGAATAAAGGTCTTATACCAACATTCGGATTCACACTGGTTGAACTATTGGTTTCAATTGGAATATTGGCGATTATTTTTGCTTTGACGACAATAAACTTATCGCCAATCCCTTCAAACACTCTTGAAACAACCAACCTCGACACGCTTCTTTCTGATATGAGGTCCCAGCAGTCTTTGGCGATGTCAAACGACTCGCCGTATGGAGTCCATTTTGAATCCACGAGCTATACGCTTTTCCAAGGCGCTAATTATGTTCAGGGTGCGGCTTCCAATTTCGTAGTCAATCTGGATTCGGGAATAAGTTTTTCCAACGTTACTTTTCCCTCCTCCCAGATAGTTTTTTCCGCGGGGAGCGGGGATGTAGTTGGTTATACCCAGGGACAAGATAGATTTAGCCTTATTAGCTCAGTGACGAATAAATCGTCCTTGGAGGAGATAAACCAATATGGAGCGACTTATTAAAGGGCAAACCATTGTCGAGGTGCTTCTGGCTTTTGGACTTGCATCCATTCTTCTCCCTGCGATTATCACGGGGTTTGTTTCGGCCAGTAGCGGAAAGGTTCAAGAACAACAAAGACTGATTGCGGTGGGTTACCTGGAAGAGGGTGTCGACGTCGTAAGAAGTGTCCGGGAGGCATCATGGAGCAATATTCAAGGTAACGGTTCTTATAAACTTGTCCCGGTAGGTTCCGTCTGGACAATCCAACCGGGGACGGAAACGATAGGGGATTTTACAAGGACCATAAACATTGCCGATGTTACTCCCTCTGACCCTTCAATTAAACAAATCACGGTTACCGTTTCCTGGAACAACATTATTCCTACGAACCTTACATCCGTTTTTTATCTGACGCGGTATCTTGGCAATAAAACCTACACACAAACAACCGTGGCGGATTTTAGTGCCGGAGTTTTGAATAGTGTCCAAGTTACAAACGTATCGGGTGGGGAGGTTAAGCTGGCCAATAATAATAAAGGGAAATGGTGTTCGCCGGCTTTTTCCTCGGCAACAATTAACCTTCCCGACGGACCTCCGGTTGCGGTTGCCGCGTTTGCCAATGCAACCAGTTCGGCAATTCCAAATCAAGTTTTTGTGGCGACATCACCCTATGCAACAAATTCGGCTAAATTGGCGTATTTAACCGTTACAGCCAATACGGATACTCCCATTCCGACTCTCAAAGGAACTTTTACTCTTGATCCTTCGAAATACAGCAACCCGAATTTGGTACCGACGGGGATTAATTTAACCAATAATTTTTATACAAACGACGTTAAGTATTACACTTCCGCGTCGGGAAAAGTTTATGCGCTTTTGGCGACAAATTTGCCGGATCACGAAGTTGTTGTGGTTCAAGTGAATAACGGAACAGGGGATTCATATCAGGATCCGGTTAATAAAATTTATAAATATTGGACATTTTTTAACACAAAACAATACCCGGCGTCTTCCGGGAATGATCAGGCGCCATTTGGTTATGGGGCGGTTTATATAACTATCCTGGGAACTACGGGATATATTGATTCCGGTGGGTATTTGTATACCTTTGATTTATCAAACATTGATTCAAAGACTCCGGCAAATGGTTTGGATCAAATCGGCTGCAGAATTTTACTTGACGGGTACGATTGTCTTCCGGGGTCCGGAACGGACAAAAAATACTCGGCAGGTCAAACGGGGACAAGTTGGGGGGATACTACCAGCCCGGCTCATAACAACTGTTCGGATGGAGGCAATATAGAACTGGATGCCGATCATCAACTTTCCGCGGTCACCGTTAGCGGAAAAACATATGTTTACGTTGCAGTTGGTGCCGGAACCGATCCGGAACTGGATATTGTCGACGTTTCAAGCGCCCCGACGTCAAGCAATACTCTTAAAAGCAGCAGCTGCGGCCGGGGTGGAAATGCGGGTTGGCAGGTTACCGGTACTTTGGATTTTGATCCTTACACGGGAACGGAAGAGGCGGCCAACTCTGTTTATGCCAAGTCGGACGGAACCCGTGCTTACATGTCCTCAAACGGCGGTATTTTGCATAACGGGGGAATTCCGGATAGTGACCAGTTTTATATTATCGATACCACAAATAAGAGCCAGCCCAAGTTTTTGTCGACCTGGCCGTCAACTCAGCTGTCGCCGTCTCCCGGACATTATGCCAATACTGCCGAGACGGGTTACTATAACGGAAACTCAACCAATATTGAGCTTTACCCGCGGAGGGCTTTGACCGTTCTTGACGGACAGCGGGCAATTTTAATCGGACAGGACGGGATCCCTAATGACGGAATTGAGCCGCAGGAATACCAGGTAATAAATATCGATCCGAATGATCCCGGTGGAAATAAAGAAATAAGTCCGGCATATTGCGGGGGACTAAACTACCTACCCGGGTTTAACGACATGACTTCCGTTTCCGAAGCGGACGGGGATAATTTTGTCTACCTTATTGCCAACACTTTGGATCACCAACTTAAAATTATTCAGGGCGGGCCCGATAACGGGATTTATGTTGCTTCCGGAAGCTTTGTATCAAGTCCGTTAACGGTTGCAACGCCTGCGGCATTCAATAGATTTACGGCATCAATTTCCCAGCCGGCAAATACATCAATTTCAATGCAGGTTGCGGTTGCCACTCCGTCCGCTGGACTTTGTGTGGGTGCCAGTTATAACTATGTCGGGCCGGGGGGAAGTTCATCAACCTTTTTTACGCCGCTTGGCGCCAGTATTTCAGGAACATTTCCTATCGGCAACTTCGGAAATTATCAAAACCCGGAAAGATGTTTTGGATATAAGGCGACTCTAAATACCACCGACTACAGCCAGACACCGGTATTAAACGATATGACGGTTAACTATTCACCATGACCATGATAAATAAACTTAAGAGATTTAGGGGAGTAACCATTGTTGAGCTTCTGATTTATATGGGACTGATGTCAATTTTTCTGGTTGTTCTACTGGATATTTTTACGACGACTTTGCAAACAAAACTTTCTTCCGAAAGTACGTCCGGGATTTCTCAGGACGAGAACTATATTCTGGCCAAATTATCGTATGACATTGGTAACGCCTCGGCTGTTACCCAGCCTACGTTGGGTGTAACTGGCAATAGTTTGCAGATTACAGTTAATGGTGTAGCGGTTACGTACTCACTTATTGGCGGGAACCTAATTAGAAATGCGGCCGGGGTTCCAATGGCTCTGAACGGCCTTGATACAAGTTTGGATTCGATTACGTTTACAAACATGGGCAATCCGGGCGGCAAACCCACAATAAGGATAATTTATACGGTCAGATCAAAAATAGTTCTTTCAGGAGGTCAGCAACAAACGCAAACGGTAACAACCACCGTAGGCACCAGGTAACAAATGAAAAAATATCAAAAAGGACAATCTTTAGTACTACTGCTTATTTTTGTTGTAATGGCAATAGCGATTACGACTGCGGCAACAATTATTATTGCCACAAACTCGATTGCCGTAACGAATCTTTCTTTGGGGTTAGAAACTGAGCGTATGGCGGAAAGCGGTGCGGAAAAAGCAATTACGGCACTTCTAAGAGATCCGACATATCATGGGGAGGTTTTTAACATCGACTCAGGTACTGTTACTGTTGCGGTCACGGGCACTACGACTTTTACCATAGATTCGACCGCAGTAAACGGTAACTTTACAAAGAAGGTTGAAGTCGTTGCCAATTACAGTAATAATGTTTTAACAGTTGCATCATGGAAGGAAATAAACTAAATGGCAAATGAAGGCCGCGACATAGTCCTTTTTTTAACGAGGGGTAAAATTTACCTCTATGCCGGAAGTGCCGTAATGAGCATGAGTTTTCCAGAGGGCGCGGTACGGGATGTGGATGTGGTTAACCAGGAAAGTTTAACAAAGTCGGTTACGTCCTTTATTCAAACTAATAATCTGACGCCGGCTCAAATTTTCTTTGTTTTAGCCGAAAGTGCCTGTTTCAGTAAGGACTTTGCCGTTAACAGCCAATTATCCGTTCCTGCCCTTGAGGCGGAAATTCAGGATTTTATCAACTCTATTCCTTTTGAATCGGTGGTATCAAAAGTTTACAAAACGGCAACGGTTGAGAGAGCGGTTGCTTCAAATCAGGAACTGATCGACATTATTATGGATGTTTTTACCGCCAAAGGTTTTGGCTTAACAGCCCTGGTACCGGCCAATATTTATTCCAAGTATGCCGGTGAGGACGAACTGACTTCTGATTTTGCCAGGACTATCCTGGGGGATAAAGAAAAAGCGGTGAGCGGGAGCCTGGTCGGAGCCAGTACTCAGTCGGATGGACATGAAATTTCCACAACAAAAGCTTCAGGAAAACCGTCAAAGCTGCGTCTTTATATATTGGTGGGGGTTTTTGTTGCGGGACTTATCTTTCTTGGTGTGATTCTTTTGATGAGAGGATAAAATGCCACTTGACAAGGTATTTCATATACTTTAACTTAAGTTAATGCTCAAGTTTAAGAAAGGCTTCACATTAATCGAACTTCTGGTAGTTATTGGGATATTAGGAATTCTTCTGGCAATCGTTTTAATCGCCATTAACCCCGCAAGACAGTTTGCCCAAGCAAACAACACCGCCAGGGAAAGCGATGTAAACTCACTTCTTAACTCGATTCACCAGTATGCAGCGGATAATAAAGGTCTTTTGCCGGCAAACATGCCCGCCAAAGGTGCGGCAGCCGAAACAATCGAGGGTACAGGGGGAGCAGATATTTGTGCATCAATCTCGCCGACATATATTGCTCAGCTTCCGGTTGATCCTTCCTTAAATCTTCCGGCAGTTGGTGATTGCACAGTTAAGACTTACAATACAGGCTACACTGTTGCAGTTGATGCCAGCGGAAGGGTAACAGTAGCAGCCCCGGATGCACAAGCAGTTGGTGCAACCACTCCGGTAATCTCAGTAACAAGATAATTTAAGATAGCTAGTTAAGCCGCCGAGAGGCGGTTTTTTGTTGGCAATCAAACTTTCTTCCTGTGGCTATAGGGGTGCCAAATGAGAGACTCGAGCACTTTGTAGGCAATAACCGCTGCGGAACCCCAAACATTGAAAGATTTGTTGACTCCGAACATGGGAAGCTCGACTATTTTGTCGGCTGCGTCCAGTACTTCTTTGGAAATTCCGTCGGTTTCGTTTCCGACCACAATTGCAACAGGAAAGGATAGGAAGTTGGGGAGTAGGGAATATCCAATTGCGCGGCTGTCCTGTTCAACGGCTATAATTTGGACTCCTTTGGATTTTAAGTCTTTAACGGTCTTGACGGTGGAGTCTGCCTTTTCCCAGGGAACCCATTCTTCGGTTCCGACCGCGGCTTTGTGAATCCGGCTGGAAGGCGGGTATTCGGTTTCTCCGCAAATATACATTTTTTCGGCGGCAATGGCATCTGCAAGCCGGAATAGGGAGCCGATGTTATATGTGTCAATTACCCGGTCAAGTACCAGATAAATCGGGTTTCTTTTAATAGTCTTGAAGGTTTCCGAGGTAGGAGAGGTCTTTCTCAAGTCCTTGGCTCCCAGTTTGAACATGATTATATTTTAAACGTAAGCTGGAAGATTTTCTTAAGGTCTTTATAAGTGTTTACTTTATTCAAGTCGCTAATTCTATTTAGTCTAAGCATGGGTCCTCTTTTAGTGTTGACTGCAATACCGGTATACATTGATGCCAGTTCCGGAATTCCCTCAGAGACTTTTTTGACATACGAAATATCCATGCTTGATAGGTCAAGCAGTTTTTTGGCGTCTTTGAGCATTGGGGGATGGAAATGCCCGATAACCATCAGATCTTTTTCTCTACCTGTTTTGTCCAGTTCTGTGAGCGCGCTTATGACCTCCTCGCGGTTTGTTCTTGAAGCATTGCCGTTTATTGTTTTTACCACTCCCGTTCCTGACATAAAGTGTTCAGGATCCGCGGTCAAAATAGTGTCTATAACCCCGTTTTTTCCAAGGCCCAAAAAGACAAACTCGATCATGTTCGGGTTTGGCAACTGAGTTAACTGCCGCAAATGGGCTGACGCCAGAGGTGTTATGGTGACACCGGTTCCTTTTTCCCTTTCCCGGGGAATATTAAGGACACTAAAAAGTCTTTCCATAAAGTGGAATTATATCAGTTTTATGGGGAAAGTCAAACCTATAGGTTGGTTTTTGCCAACAAAAAACCCGCCTTTTAATGCGGGTTGTTTGTAGAGTGAGCTATTTTGCTTTCGTAAAATGGTTCAGGTCTAACAGCTAACTGCTTTTTTAAGTAACCCGAAGGTTAAATAAAAAAAATTGAAGCAGTTAGCTGGAGTAGAGTATAGGTATCAATTTACCAAGAATTTTACCGCAGACGGTAAAGCTTGGCTCGTTGATGTCGAGCGATGAAAATAAATAATGCTATTGGAAACCCGGACGGGTTTCCAATTTCTTACAGATTACGGAACTTTATAGATCTCCACGATCTCTTTGAACCCAGTGAAGCGTTCGACCAGAATCGATCTTGCGATCAAATTTTGCAGAGCCTGGCTCGTGGGTAATTTCTGGGTTAAAGTGCTATAGACCACTACGTAGTTCGGCGCCGCTTCCTGAATTTCCTGGTCGGTAGAGAACCGGTCAATGTTGTAGCTGGGTTGACTTATTCCGAAGCTCACGCAGTCATCGTCCAAAACGCGTGCGTCAATCGGAACCGTCTGAAAGAAACTGTAAGTCTCTTTCAACGCATTGTCGGTCGGTATTGCAAACCGGACCACCCAGGTGTACATGTTTACGATTAGAGCGATCCCGACTATCCCGGTAACAACGATCCGTTTCATAGGTTCAGTGTTCCAATTGAAGTGCCCCAACTCTGATGCCATAAACATATATCCGGGTATCAGTAGAATAATCAAGTACTGAGGGGCCTTCAGAGCAATCACAGCAAGGAACAAAAACGCGGCGATTGTCCAGCTTAACAAAACGGAGTTAAACAACCTTTGGCGGAAGACAGCTGCTTGAATCAGCCGGATACCACCGACAACTCCGACTATTATGATTGACGCCACCGTGCATACAAAAACCCAGTACGTTCTATACACTGCGGCGAACATTTCTCCCAAACCGTAGTTCAAACCTCTGGAGTGGAAGATGCCCATGACTCTTTCTACCTGTACCCACGTTTCAGAGATATAAACGCCTTTCCAAATGATCGTCATTGCCACGATATATGTCAGGATAACTGCCGCCATAGTACCAAACAGCAGCTTGTGATTTTGCTTATCGTGGCGAGTTATGGCGAAGTTGATCATGGGTGCAATCAGGAACGGAATTCCCGTGTGTTTGTAAACCGCGGCGAATCCCAGAAGCAGTCCTGAAAGCAGGTAGTATGTGCTGAAATTGGTTTTTGTGGCTTTGAAATACAGCCATATACCGAGCATACCAATGGGCATCATGGCATTCTCGATAAGATTGAGCCGTGCTGTATAGATTAGCCAACCATCGGTACTTAACAGAATTAAACCGATTATGGCTGTGGCAGGGCCGGAAATATCCAGCAGGCAAAGGAAAGCAATTATCAACCCCGCCAAACTTTCGATACCCGCTAATATTCGGCCCGCTCCGATTTCATCATCGGGGGTAGTGGAGCCTGTAATAGTAAACCAGGCGCCCTTCAAGTAGAAATCAAAAGGCGGGTGATACAGGTACGGGTTGGTGTCGTATGTGCCGCCGTCGGTTTTGTCTTGGGGGAACCCTACGACCGTTGTGCGCGCAGCGATCTGTGCGTAAACAGGTTCGTCCCATTCATATCCCGGGCTGACGGTAATCTTATAGAACCTGATGAATATGACCACCAGTACACCAACCATTATCGCAACTATAGTTTTAAGTTTCATTTCTTACTCCTTGGTCAATGAACCTGGAGGTATTTATTGACGACGGACGGATGCATTTCTTTACAAAGGTACGTTTTTGAAAAATGCATGGCAAACGTTAGGATCAGCAGCAGGGTAAAGAAGGGAAATGCAGCTGCCTGCCAATCCTTAGCCTTGATTGAATTCAAGGTGGCCAGAATCAGATAGACAGTTGCGGTTAGAAAAGCGCCAAATACAATTCCCCCAAAACCATAGACTGTCATGGCTAGGAAACAAATTGAAGCGAAGCCTGATGCTGCAATCGTAAGCCAAACCTGGCGGATACGTCTTTTCCCGAATGGGCATTCAGGATACATACGAGCCATAACCGCAGCGGATTGGCCCGATCGGGAGATTTGCTTGGAATAGCTTTTCCAATCAGTGCGGTGCAGGTGATGGGCTACAACCGTGTTGGTAACAAGGATTGTATACCCAGCCTTTGCGATCAGCCACGAAAGTACATAATCATCATAGGTGGCTGCGAGTTTGGAAAACTCGAGTGCGAAATCGCCTTTGACAGCTGCAAACACGCTTCTGGTGAACATTAGCGCGGTTGTAACAGGCAGACTTTCCGTCTTGCCGAAATTTTGCTTGGTTATGAAACCACATTCAGAAAACACCGGCAAGTTGCTGATCAGCGCCCCGTCAGTAAGCCTCGCCCAGAAATTTTTCTTCTGATCGGGCCAGGCGGGGGTAATTCCACCCACAACCATTACACCATACTCGTTCATGAGCCGAAGTGAATTCTCCAGCGCATGCTTTTCCAAGACAACCTTCGAATCGGTCAAAAAAATCATGTCGCCAACCGACGCATTTACTCCTTTCCAGCGTTTCCACTGGGCGTCGCGAATGTAATCTTTCGGAGCCTCGGCTCTGATTATCTTGACCTTTCCACTTTTGATGTAATCTGCGATTGCACCTTCCGTTTTGTCACCCTGACCAACCACAATCAGAATCTCGTGGGGGAGCAGTGTCTGAGTGAGAATTGATTCAACGGTAATGCGGATCGTTTCTTGCGAATCCCGTGCCGGAATCACTACTGAAATTTTAGACATGGCAGCTTCTCCTTTGCTATACGAAATGGGTAGGCAGTAGCGAAATCTACTGCTGAAAATTACGACTTTTTCCTCCTCAAAAAATTGGATGTAAGATTTTAGAAACTTATAGCTGAACAGGGAAAATCCCCTGTTCAAGGAATTTTTGTTACTTATGTTAAAGAACTCATCCTCTCCGGACTTCCGGGGGATGTAAAGTGTTTAAAGCTTTCCAAAGTGGCCACTAGACACTAAATAAGGCTAGTAATAAGACTCAAATTGGAAGCGGCAAGATTGTACCAGATAAGATACGGGAAATCAAATATTATGGGACGGTCTAACTATATCTTTCCGGAGCAAGAATTTTCGGGAAAAGTTTTATTTAGATAGGAAAGATGGTAAAATGTCATCGCCTGAGTAAGTTTGGGCCCGTAGCTCAATGGTAGAGCAATTCCCTTTTAAGGAAGCGGTTCTGGGTTCGAGTCCCAGCGGGCTCACTCTGGCCCCATCGTCTAGCGGTCTAGGACAGGAGGTTTTCAGCCTTCTAACTTGGGTTCGAGTCCCAATGGGGTCACTTACGAGATTACTCGCGGGGTTGCAATATCCCGAAAGTTTGACATTTATTTCTTCAGTGCTAATATAGCCAGCAACATGCTAAATGCTGAGTTTGGTGTTTCGGATAAAGCGATGGGGGAGCTGGGGCGAAATTTTTTTTGTTCCGACGAAGCAGGTTATATGAGGTTAAATCTGGGATTACGAGACGGTTGCTATCCCGTCCTTATTTTAGAACCGAATGGATACGCTTGGCGTTTAAAAGCTATTGATTCGGACGGAAATGGTAAGGAACAGGAAAGACCTATTACTCCTTCTGAGATTGATATTTTTCTACAGGCCGCAAGGCACTCGGCTCCGGGAACCGAGGTGACAAAAAGGTTGATTATAGAATCTGCCAAACGATTGAAATCTTAGTTGGAAAAGTACGGAAAGACGGAAGTCGTGTGAGTCTTCAACTGGTTCCGACAATTGAGCTATAATAACGGGACTGTTTATTGCGGGATCGTCTAATGGTAGGACAGCAGCCTTTGGAGCTGTTTATCTAGGTTCGAATCCTGGTCCCGCAGCTAACTTTTTTTGAAAGCTTTAATTGCCAAGAATAAGGGGAACTCGCTCCTACTTCTATTTTCCATTCTTGCGGCGCGGCCTTCACTTTCTTTGTCAGAAGTCCATTCCTCAATCACGTCAATTGCAAATCCCGCGTCTTTTAACATTTTGGAGTAATCACTAATGGGGAAGTGATAACTCATGGTAATGGGGGAGTTTCTGTCGCTGGGGTTCATGTTGATAGGAATTTGCATCGTACTCATATATTTGTCGATTCTTCTATACTGGATTTTCCTGCCCTCATCAATTCCCCAGGAAGATTGTCTGGGAATTCTAAAGGCAGGGTGGTTAAGAACCAGTACTAGCCTTCCGTTTTTTGTAAGATGCTGGGACGCGTTTTGTAAAACTTTGGCCGGGTTTTCTATATTTTGGAGCGCCAAAATAACTGCCGCGTGGGTGAAATCTTCAGGAACTTTTATGGGTTTTGTAACATCGGCTATAAGATACTGATGCTTTGGGTCTCTGTCTGTCCTTTTTGCCTCGTTTATTAGGGATGGGGCGGAATCAACTCCCAGGTAATTTAAGTCCTTCGGAACGGCTTTTCCCAAAACTCCATTGCCGCAAGCAAGATCCAGAACTTTATCACCAGACTTCAAATCTAGTAATTTTAATACGCCGGGGATAACAACATGCTGGTGGTAATAATGTCCCTGGCCCTCATTAGTAATACGGCTGTACCAGGGGGCGACTTTTTGCCAGGAACCATGTCCGAAATTTTTCTTCATGACTAATTATACTCCTGATATTTCGATTTAGTGTCCTATAATTGACCGAACTCCGTTTTGTGATATGATTCGGGCAGACAAATCTATTCGGATTTCATCCCTAGCTGATCGGAGGTCAGTATGAAAAGTAGAATTGTCTCTGTTCGAAGGGATTTTGTCCTTCCTAAGTCCCTGCCAATGGACGCCGTTGATGCGGCTTACCAGCAGGCGATTAAGGGCCTTAAGGGCATCAATCTCCATATGACCGCGACGGGCGGCCGGAGTGTTGATTGCAAGGTTCAACTTGTAATTAAAGTTGAGGACATGGACATCCCGAAGGAGGGTGCGGAAGTGGTGATGGAGAAGATCGAGAAAGAAATGCGTTCGATTCTGAACGTCTCCTAACCTCTAAACACCCGCCGGCAAAAAGCCACAAGATGAAACACACTTGTGGCTTTTTAATTTTGAGAGACCGGCAGAATTGACTTTTTACCCCATAGTTGATATAATAGGCACCAGAAAGAAAGCAATTGTGCTATCTTATCCTCGCACGTTTACGAAAGGAGTAAGAAAGATGGACCCGAAAGTGATGATGTTTCTGATCGGGGTTATTGCCCTAATCGCGGCAACGATCGTTGTCTGGACACCTGCGCGCATGGCATGGAAAACGGCCGGTATCACGGTTTCAACCGGGTACCTTGGGGTACTGTTTGCCGTTTTCGGGACCGGCCGCTTTAGCTACTGCGTGTCCATCGCATTTTTCTGCGCGGCAGGAGGCGCGCTTGCGCTTCTGGTTGCAACATTGCCGAAGTGGAAATGCGGAGAAAAAATTTAAATAACTTGCGTCGAAAGATGCAAACGAGGCGTCCTATGACGGTCAAAGCAATTTTTTACATTTGACCCGAGGACGCCTTATTTTTTTGGTACAATTACTTCATTATGAAAATCTCCGAAATTAAAAGGGCTTTTGGACACAGGTTAATAGGCACAAACTACATGAAGAAAGCCGTTTGCCAAACTCTTCTTTTGCTTCCACTGGATTTGATTAATTTTGTTACAAAACACGTTTGGTTTGTCGGTTCTTTTGGCGACGGTTGGGCATTTACCCTAAAAGGAACTGAGATAGGAAAAGGGGAGTATCTGATTTTTTTGAGTGATGAACTGCTTGAAGCCGGTTGGGATGATATCTGCTATACCGTTTTGCACGAAGTTGGTCATGTTATTTTGGGACACAGGAACTCAATCGGGGAGGTGCAAAGTAAAGCCGAGGTTAAACTTCAGGAAAGACAGGCGGATGAGTTTGCAAGAAAGTTTATATAGAAACCGAGTCTGTTGACCACCGGTTGTATAATAAGGTGAATTAATGCTATAGTTGCGGAGTTTTATGAAGAAAGCAACAGAAAGATTAGTGCTATTACTTTTGGCTGTCCTAAGTATTGCTTCATTATTGTCAAATAAGTTTGTAAATGCTGCCGGTACCAACTTAATTGCTAATCCTTCCGTGGAAACTGCGTCTGCAACGGATCCAACGCTTCCTGATCAATGGTCTCACGGCGGCTATGGGACAAATACAACCACTTTTACTTACCCAGTGACGGGGTACCAAAGTGCCAAGGCTGTCCAGGTTCAAATGTCGGCTTACACAGATGGGGATGCAAAATGGTTTTTTCAAGATGTACCGGTTTCTGCAGGACAAACTTATGTTTATTCCGATTATTACACTTCTACTATCCAAAGTGACACGACGATTAGGTACACCTTAACTTCCGGAGCATACTCATATACTTATTTGGGAACTGCAGGCGCATCGAGCTCTTGGAAACAAGTTACTTATACTTTTACAACTCCAGCAAGTGTTAAGTCTTTAACAGTATTCCGTTTGATTTATGGAGTAGGATCTCTTACTACCGACAATTTTTCTCTTACATTAAGTAGCCCGACACCAAGTCCTACGCCAAAAAAAACCCCTACTCCGACGCCGACCAAGACACCGACACCAAGTCCTACGCCAACAAAAACGCCTAGCCCTACCCCCACACCTACGCCGACTGTTTCTCCCTCACCGACACCGACACCAAGTCCAAGTCCGACGCCCAGTCCTACACCAACACCAACTCCAACACCGAGCCCTAGTCCTACACCGACTCCTACGCCGTCACCGTCACCAACACCCACTTCCACACCTACACCAACACCTTCTCCTTCACTGACGCCAACTCCGACACCAAGTCCAACCCCTACGGCCAGCCCGTCTCCCACACCTACTCAGTCGCCATCGCCGACTCCATCTCCAACACCAACTCCTATTTCGAGTAACGTAATATTAAATCCTTCACTGGAAGATAGCGGCGACGGAATTACACCCAACTTTTGGTATTCAGATAATGGTTATGGTTCAAAGACGGCTACGTTTACCTATCCGGTAACAGGGTTTGACGGAAATAAAGCGGCCAGAATTGATGTAACCAATTATAGCTCGGGGGATGCCAAATGGATTTTCCAAGATGTTGCCGTAAACGCGGGGGATGACTATAACTTTTCCGACACCTACCAATCATCCGGAACTTCTGAAGTTACCGCCAGATATACAAACATTGACGGTACCGAAACTTATCAATGGATAGCGGATTTACCTCCTGCCTCAAATTGGACCAACTATCAAACAACCATAACCATTCCGGATCTGGCTTCTTCCGTTACGATTTATCATGCGATTATTTCAAACGGTTTCTTGACGGTTGATAACTTTAATTTGTCCGATACGGCAACAGTCGTTCCGTTTAACCAGGGAATGGTTTCAATAGACTTTGATGACGGTGCAATTTCGGGATTTACCGCCGGTTGGCCGATTGTAAATGCGGCAGGATTTAAAACTACGGAATACATAATTACGAGTTATGTCAACAACGATCCGGATTACGTAACCAGCGCGGATATTTTACAAATGCAGGCTCAGGGTGATGATATAGAAGATCACACCCAAACTCATGCTGATTTACCGACGTTAACCCAGGCCCAGATAACCCAGGAGATAGGAGGAGCCAGGACTGATTTGCAAAACATGGGGGTAACGACTCCGATTGTCGCCTTGGCTTATCCTTATGGGGATTATAATAGTACCGTAATTAATGTACTTCAACAATTAAATTTTCTTGGTGCCAGGGCTACAGCTAGGGGATTCAACGACAAAAGTACAAATAAATACACTCTAAAATCTTACTCGTTCGAAAATACGGATACACTTTCATTTATGGAGAATGTTGTCGATGATGCAGTTAGAACCCATACTTGGGCTATCTTGGTTTTCCACTTGGTTGACGATACCGGTTCGGAGTTCAGTACCCCTCCGGCGACTTTGCAGGCGGTTGTTAATTATCTAAAGCAAAATAACGTTCCCGTAGTTACCGTTAGCCAAGGGCTTCAAATGATGTCACAATAAGATAATATGGCAACCAATGAGTTTCATGACAGGTACACGGAATATTTGGATGCACTGCTTAAGAAACCATTGATTGACGGAAGACCGAGAATTTGGGATTTAAGTGAGGTTTTGGAAACAATTAATACGATTGTAATTTGTAAAGAATTGGAAGAGATAACTCCCGAAGAAGCGGATAAACTGACTTCAGAAATTTTTACGCTTTATCCCCAGTTTGAAGAAAACATAAAAGCGGAACTGTCCGAGCACTAAGGTAGTGCTTGGGACAGGGGTGATGCGCAAGGCGCAGGCTCCCTGTCCCAATTTTTGGGTCTCAATCCAAAGCTGACGGATGGATGATTATTTCCCTGAGACCAAGGATAAAGACTACCGCCAAGGTGGCGATGAAAACGGGAACTCCTAATTTCGGAATGAACCAATTTAGGACCCCCTCGGCCCCGAAAAGCGGCGCCAATAACCAGGCAATCCAGTGCCCTTCCTCCTTGTGATAGCGCGCCGAAATGGCGCCGAGGAAAATAAGCCCGCACGGGAATGCTGCGATGAACCAGATGAAAATCGAAAACAGGTGTAGATCGTGATTCATGGGAACCTCTTTCTTTGAATTACCCTTTCGGGTTGTCGCCAAAAATGGCGTGTCGGTTTAGCCAAGCATTCGTTTTTCTGATCCCTCCGACCAAATAGATAATGGCAAAGGGGACAGACGTAAAGCCGGCTGCGGCGTTATGGGTTTCCAAAAATGTGTACATTACTCCCACAACCGCTGACACGATAAAAAAGAGTGCGCACGCAATAAAAAACTTTGTTCCTGCGTTCAAACTTGCCACTCCAAACTCCTTTCGGTGTTTATAAGGTGCGATTGAGACTCTTGCCCGAATATTAACACCCGGAAGCTGAAAAGTCAATGTTATAGGATACTGAGGAATCAGTTTGTTATCTTTGTAAGTTTTGAGCCATCCGGAAGTTGCCGTCGACTTGACATTAGTTTGATACAGTTATAGTATATCGCCATGACAGCAGAAGCAGTTTCAAATGGACCTAGAGTTATTGGGGGAGCAGTCAATTTCCTTCATTCCTTGGGTGAGAAATTGGATGAAAGAAGGTCAAATGCCTTCTACCGCGCTTCGGATATTGTTCTTAATCACGCACCGGCCATTGCCAATCTTGTTGCGCCGGAAAAGCGCGAAGAGGTCTATTTGGAAATTTTTAAGTTAGCCGCCGAAATCTCCAGGTTGGGTTGATTGTCATGCCACCCGTGAAGTAGTATTATTCCAAGAATGTCGGCCGAAAGAGATCGTAATGTCAGGGTGATTCACGGCGCTTTTTACACGGTTCGGGAAATGCGTTACCTTTGTGATGTTGAGGCGGCCCAGTTCCCGGCAAACTCCCAATTGAAAAAAACTATTCAATCTATGAGGGCAGATCTTGAATCGCTTCCGGGAAACTCATTGGTGAGTTATGTGCTGAATCCCGAAACCCAAATCCCTTCTTTCAAGATAGCCTATGTGATAGCCGAAGCGTCACCGGTCGTAAAATGAAAAACCGTCCGGTGTTTGTTTTGCCACCGGGCGGTCTTTCTCTTGCTTTGTTTATTGGTCCTTCTTAACTGGGTATAGATTTGAGTACTCTTTTGACCACCCTCCAGGCGTGTACGTGACGGATGTTCTCGAGCTGAGACAAATCTGCCCCCAAATTGCGAAGGTTTTCGGCGTCTGCCGGGTCAAGGACAACATTTAAATTCTCGTTGTACCTTCCTTCTCTTACAACCCGGTAGTTTACCGTTATGCCCCCGTAGCCAAACGATCTCCTTGAGCTTTTGGTGTGGCTCATTCCGGCTCCCGAAACAAAACAAGAGTACTTTGAATTTAAAAACTTGTAAGGCCCGCTTAACGCCAAAAAGTTTTTAATACTCTTGTCAAAGATTCTAGCCACGCAGTCAGCAGAAGTCAATCGAAAAGATTTTGGGCCACCTCTATTACTGATTTTATCTTCGTGTTACAATAAGTTGTGATAGTTGCAATACTCGTAATTTTGCTTTTGTTTTGGCTTCTCGGTTACGGCCCATTCACGGTTCTTCACATAATTTTATTTAGGTTTAACGGATTGGTTATAACCATTTGGGATCTTTTTATTTTCCTTATTTTTATTTGGCTGGTGGGAATTTTACCGAGTCCTTTCAGACAAATCGCCGTGGTATTCATTTTGATCTGGATTTTGGCTTCGCTTGGGATAATTGCCATCGCGGGACTTTCCAATATCCTTGTTATTGCAATTATTGTTGGAGTCCTTCTTTATATTCTGAGTGGGGGAGGAAAATAACCCCTCGGGGAGAAATTTGACACCAAGCCTATAGTTTGACTTTTACTATTTTTCGTGTTACCATTTAGCCTCGTTAGCTTGCATCTATCAGCCTTAAAATTCAATTTTCCAAGGAGGAAGGAATGAAGAAGTGGTCGTTGCTGGGTGTTTTGGCAATAGTAATAGTTATGGTTATGTTGGTTGCCAAAGTACCGTATGTAGGGCATGTCAGCTACGAAGGACAGGCCGAGAAGACAAACTTGGGTGGTTGTGACGGGTTTTCCCTTCACAATAAGACATCTGGCCAAATGGTTCAGGGATTTATTTACTCCTATAATTGCGCGAGGAGTTTGAATCCCAATGACCGCCAAGCACCCTTTGTTTTTTTCGGCTACAAGCCAGTTGAAGGCAGTCAAGTACGGGTTGACGAGGTTTTGGTCTATCCTGGACCTTGCGACTATTGCCTGCCACTGTTTTCAGTTTATATTTCCGGGAGGTACTAACCCCGATGAAGCGCCTGAAGGCAAAGTTAATATTATTTGCCCAGGCGCTTATTTTTTGATAGGGGAGAAATTTGATTATAGGTTTCAGGTCTTCTACAATAGGGCGCATGTCAGAGCGAGACGGTGGTTATAAGCCATACACAGACGAGCAATGGCAAAAGATTCATAAGCTTTGGGACATCTATAAAGCTGATATTGGTTTGGAAGGTGAACTTTGCATGGAGCTTACCCGAGAGGGAAAAAGTGCAGGTGAAATTGCGGAGTTAGTTGAGAAGCATCGTAAGGAAACTGAAGAAAACCTTGAGATCTGGCACACTTTGCGCATAACCCCTTAGATGGAAGAAATTTGACGGTTTTGTGCTACAATTGCCGTCATGCAGAAAGAAATTCCTTGTCCTGTTACGGTTGCCGCCGAAAAAATTTCGGGCAACGCGGTTGACTGTGCCGATAAGGGCAAGTGCAATAATCACAGCTCCTGTGTTCTTGTCCGGGAATATGGTAGTTGGGAAAATCTAGTACAACACTTTGTCGAGCTTGCCAATGAGACTTCCAGGTTGGAGGACGACTTTTTGAAGAGTTTAGAGTCCCATTGACCAATTGACGATTTAACTGTATACTACCTCTTACACGATGAAAAAAGTGTAAACAGATGGCCCGATTGCTCACGGCAGCCGCCACCTGGCGGCTTTTTTCATTTTTAGGGTTGACTCGCCTCAAAGGTTGATAACTCTTCACGAACGTTAAAAGTAATAAACTTCAGATTTTAAGTAAAGAAAAAGCAAGTTTTTATATTAGTTTATAGTTAGTTTTTCTGCCTACTTACCGTCTGAATTTTATTACTTTTTGATCTTTAGCTCATTAAAAGCCGAAGAAGGAAAAGTTAATTTTCCCAAGCCTCTGTGCGAAGTTTGGGAACGGTCCAAATAATTACGTATTTGGAATTCAAGATGTGACTGGAAGCAGGATTGCTACTAAGACATTTATTTGCCTTATTAGCGCTATTTGAGGGTTTGATCCTGGCCCAGGATTAACGCTGGCGGCATGCATTAGGCATGCAAGTAGAGCGGGTCAGTCGCAAGACTGACCAGCTGCGAACGGCTGAGTAATGGATAGGAATCTCCCCAATGGTGAGGAATACCTCATCGAAAGATGAGCTAATACCACATGACCTCGAAAGAGAAAAGCGCTTAACCGCGCGCCGATGGATGAGCCTATCTCCCATCAGGCTGTTGGTAGGGTAATGGCCTACCAAACCTATGACGGGTACCCGCCCTGAGAGGGGAAACGGGCAGAATGGGACTGAGACACGGCCCATACACCTACGGGTGGCAGCAACTAGGAATCGTACGCAATGGACGAAAGTCTGACGTCGCGATGCCGCGTGGAGGATGAAGGCCTTCGGGTTGTAAACTCCTTTTACAGTAATAGAGATATTATTGAGAATAAGCACCTGCTAACTCTGTGCCAGCAGCCGCGGTAATACAGAGGGTGCAAGCGTTATCCGGATTTATTGGGCGTAAAGCGTTTCGTAGGCGACAGTGTAAGTTATTCTTTTAAGACCACGGCTCAACCGGGGGAAGGGGAGTAATACTGCACAGTTTGATTATTGGTGGGGTTTCCGGAACTGATGGTGTAGAAGTGAAATTCGTTGATATCATCAGGAACTCCGAGGGCGAAGGCAGGAAACTAACCAATTAATGACGCTGAGGAACGACAGCTAGGGGAGCGAAAGGGATTAGAGACCCCTGTAGTCCTAGCCGTAAACTTTG